>Ga0208011_1000004_pt1 | contig 585491 bp, 548 predicted proteins | sample 7_EtaG_FD_184080 | JGI IMG/M metagenome (GOLD analysis project Ga0208011, IMG submission 184080) | Marine viral communities from the Subarctic Pacific Ocean - 7_ETSP_OMZ_AT15161 metaG (SPAdes) (version 2) | ecosystem: Environmental > Aquatic > Marine > Oceanic | place: Pacific Ocean...
CGTCATCGAGATCGCTGCCGTCAGCGTCGTCTTGCCGTGGTCAACATGGCCAATCGTGCCGATGTTAACGTGCGGCTTGTTACGTTCAAACTTTGCCTTGCCCATCGGGCCTCTCCTTTATTCAAATACCGAGCCGGGAACCGGCCTCAATTGTTTACGAACCAGCGACGTCCGAGATGATCTTCTGCGCTTCAGCACGCGGCACTTCATCATAGTGATTGAAGAGCATCGTGAACTGGGCGCGGCCCTGCGACATGCCGCGAAGGTCGGACACATAACCGAACATGTTGACCAGAGGGACAAAGGCCTTGACCACAACGGCGTTGCCGCGCGGCTCGGAGCCCTGGATCTGGCCACGGCGAGAGTTCAGGTCGCCGATCACATCGCCCATATAGTCTTCCGGAGTGACAACTTCCACTGCCATGACCGGTTCCATCAGGCGCGGATCGCCCTGCCCCTTGAGCTCGCGGAACGCAGCGCGGGCTGCGATCTCGAATGCGAGGACCGAGGAGTCGACATCGTGGAACGCACCGTCTGTCAGCGTGGCTTTGAAATCCGTCACCGGATAGCCAGCCAGCAGGCCGTTTTCCTTGGCACTTTCCAGGCCTTTTTCGACGCCCGGGATGTATTCCTTCGGAACAGCACCACCGACAATCTTGCTTTCGAAGATGAAGCCCGAACCCGATTCCAGGGGTTCGAAGTCCAGCTTGACGCGCGCGAACTGACCGGTACCGCCGGACTGTTTCTTGTGCGTGTAGTCGATCTGGGCAGCGCGGCCGATCTTCTCACGATAAGCCACCTGTGGCTGACCGATATTGGCCTCAACCTTGAATTCGCGCTTCAGACGGTCGATCAGGATGTCGAGGTGAAGCTCGCCCATGCCTTTCATGATCGTCTGGCCGGATTCGAAATCGGTCTCGACACGGAAGGACGGATCTTCTGCAGCAAGGCGCTGCAGGCCAACCGACATCTTTTCCTGGTCAGCCTTGGTTTTCGGCTCAACCGCAATCTCGATCACCGGATCCGGGAAGGTCATCGTTTCCAGAACGACCGGCTTGTTCGGATCACAGACCGTGTCACCCGTGGTCGTTTCCTTCAGGCCGGCAAGCGCAACAATGTCACCTGCATAGGCTTCGGTGATCTCGTCCTGCTTGTTGGAGTGCATCATGACCATACGGCCGACGCGCTCTTTCTTGCCCTTGGTCGAGTTCATGAAGCTGTCGCCCTTGGACAGCGTACCGGAATAGATACGCGTGAAGGTCAGCGTGCCCATGTAAGGGTCGTTCATGATCTTGAAGGCAAGACCCGAGAATGGCTGCGAATCATCTGCGCGGCGCTCGATATTGCGGACTTCGTCTTCGTCGCCCGGGGCAAAGCCCATATAGGCTGGCACGTCGAGCGGGCCCGGCAGATAGTCGATGACAGCGTTCAGCATTGGCTGCACGCCTTTGTTCTTGAACGCAGAACCCGCCATGACCGGCACGAACGACATGGACAGCGTGCCCTTGCGGATCAGTGACCGCAGGGTAGCTTCGTCAGGCTCGTTGCCTTCCAGATAGGCTTCCATGGCCGCGTCGTCCATTTCGACGGCGATCTCGATGAGCTCGGCGCGCATCTGTTCGGCTTTTTCCTTCAGGCTGTCGCGGATTTCGCGCACGACCCAGCTTGCGCCGAGGTCTTCACCTTCCCAGACCCATTCCTTCATGGTGACCAGGTCGACATGGCCTTCCAGCTCGGTCTCAGCGCCGATTGGCAGCTGGATCGGAGCCGGGATCGCACCAGTGCGATCCTTGATCATGTGAACACAGTTGAAGAAGTCTGCGCCGATCTTGTCCATCTTGTTGACGAACACGATCCGCGGAACCTTGTAGCGGTCAGCCTGACGCCAGACCGTTTCGGTCTGCGGCTCAACACCGGCGTTTGCGTCGAGCACGCAAACTGCGCCGTCGAGCACGGCCAGGGAGCGCTCAACTTCGATCGTGAAGTCAACGTGTCCGGGCGTATCGATGATGTTGAAGCGGAACTTGGCTTCGTCAGCCGTGTCGCCATAAATGCCGGTTGGGTTTACGCCGTCCTCGGTGCGGAACCAGAACGTCGTGGTCGCAGCCGACGTGATCGTGATGCCACGCTCCTGCTCCTGCTCCATCCAGTCCATCGTGGCAGCGCCATCGTGGACTTCACCGATCTTGTGAGATTTACCGGTGTAATAGAGAATGCGTTCAGTCGTGGTCGTTTTACCAGCATCGATGTGAGCCATGATGCCGAAGTTACGATAACGATCCAGCGTATATTCGCGGGCCATGAGATATACCTTCGTGTCTGGTTTCCGGGAGGAAGTTCGGAGCGATTTTCGGGCGCGTTACCCGCAATCGCTCCGCAGTTCCAGTGCTGATTACCAGCGGTAGTGTGAAAACGCCTTGTTGGCGTCTGCCATGCGGTGGGTGTCTTCCCGCTTCTTCACGGCATTGCCGCGGCCCTGAGAGGCATCCATCAGTTCGCCAGCAAGGCGCTCACGCATGGTGTTCTCATTGCGGCCAGCGGCAGCAGCGGCCAACCAGCGAATGGCGAGAGCCTGACGGCGCTCGGTGCGGACTTCAACCGGAACCTGGTAGGTGGCACCACCGACGCGGCGCGAACGCACTTCGACGGACGGAGCAACAGCTTCCAGGGCTTCATGGAAAACTTCAACCGGGTTCTTCTTGGCGCGGCCTTCGACCAGGTCGAACGCACCATAGACGATACGTTCGGCAACGGACTTCTTACCGTCGCGCATGATCTGGTTCATGAACTTCGAGACAATGATGTCCTTGAACTTCGGATCAGGAAGGACTTGGCGCTTCTCAGCAGAGTGACGACGAGACATGCTTCGGCTTCCTTACTTAGGCTTCTTCGCACCATAGTGCGAACGGCGTTGCTTACGGTCTTTGACGGGTTGGGTATCCAGGGCACCACGCACGATGTGATAGCGCACGCCCGGAAGGTCTTTCACACGGCCGCCGCGGATGAGCACAACAGAGTGCTCCTGCAGGTTGTGGCCTTCGCCCGGAATATAGCACAGCGATTCGAAGCCGGACGTCAGGCGCACCTTGGCCACTTTACGAAGCGCGGAGTTCGGCTTCTTTGGCGTGGTTGTGTAGACGCGCGTACAAACGCCGCGACGCTGTGGGCAAGCCTTGAGGGCCGGTGTCTTGGTACGCGTCGGCTTTGGCTGACGCGGTTTGCGAATAAGCTGTTGAATCGTTGGCATTCGGGCCTTCTGTCTCTTTTGATCTCAGTGGCCCGATGGGCCGGTAACGAATGATGCCCCGAATGCCGAGAATGGCTTCCGGGACGGACGAAAACTTGGGGGCCAGATTGACCGAAACCGCCTGTTCCGGTGCGGCAGTCAGCCTTTTCAAGCCTTCTACCTCTCTGACGATTGGTGGCGTTTAAGCCTCTCAGGGGCTGGCGTCAAGGGCGGCGTGCTGTCTGGCTACAGCTGTTTCGGTCCCGTCACGGTCTGCCTAAAACGGCAATCCGATCTGCTGGACGCATGCAGCCTCTTCAATGGTCCCCTGCCCGGCCCGCAAGCGGGCCTCCAATGTGGCCAGTTCAGGGTCTGTCACATCGCCTTCCGCAGAGGCAAAATCACCGAATCTGAGCAACTCACGACAGTCCGCCCGGGCCCAGCCATCCAGTGCCAGGAAGCCGATCAGCCCGATTGCCAGCGCCGCGCAGGCGGCGCCGATCAAATCCTTGCGATCAAAATGCGTGCTGCGCATGGCGCTCCCCGTTCAGGCTCCTGTTCAGGCTTTCTGTCTGGTTCAGACTTGGGCCCGAAACGCAGGAAAGCCTGCCAAGACTGGCAGGCTTTCCCGAATGGTACAAGCTGGAGGCCCGGCCTATTCGGCCGACGTTTCCGGCTCTGGTGCCGGCAGCGCGGCCGTCGTTTCCAGCGCTTCCTGCTCCTTGGCCGCCGCAGCAGCACGCTTGGCACGAAGCTTCTGGTCGCGATCGCCAGCAACCCGGCGGAACTGGCGGATACCACCGCCCGTACCCGCTGGGATCAGGCTGCCCACGATGATGTTCTCCTTGAGACCTTCCAGCGTGTCGATCTTGCCCATGAGGGCCGCCTCGGTGAGGACGCGGGTCGTCTCCTGGAACGAAGCTGCCGACAGGAAGCTGCGGGTCTGCAGGGAGGCCTTGGTGATACCAAGCAGGAGCGGGTTGGCTTTCGCCTCGACCTGGTCCTTCTTGCGGGACTTGCGCACCGCTTCATTGGCCTGTTCGAACTCGATCACGTCGACATGCTCGCCCTTGATCAGCGCTGTGGAGCCCGGATCCGTGATCTCGACCTTCTGCAGCATCTGACGCACGATCACTTCGATGTGCTTGTCGTTGATCGGCACGCCCTGCAGGCGATAGACCTTCTGCACTTCGTCGATCAGGTAATTGGCGAGCGCCTCAACGCCCAGCGTCAGCAGGATGTCCTGCGGGGCCGGGTTACCGTCCATCAGGTATTCACCGCGCTTGATGAAGTCCCCGTCCTGAACGGCAAGGTGCTTGCCTTTCGGCACCAGGTAATCGATCTGCTCGCGATCTTCCTCCAGCGGAACGATCGAGACGCGACGCTTGTTCTTGTAGTCGCGACCATAGACGACCTTGCCGTCCACTTCCGCGATGATGGCGTGGTCCTTCGGACGACGCGCTTCGAACAATTCGGCCACACGCGGCAGACCACCGGTGATGTCCTTCGTCTTCGCACCACCGGTCGTGACACGTGCAATCGTGTCACCGGCAGAGATCGTGTCACCATCGGCAACCGACAGGATCGCGCCCACGGACAGCAGGTAGACCGCATCGGAACCATTCGGCAGCTTCACCGGCTCGCCATCCTTGCCGATGATCTGGACCGAAGGCTTGATGTCTGCCGACTTGATAGCCGAACGCCAGTCAATGATGACGCGCGAGGAGATGCCCGTCGCTTCATCGGTTTCTTCACGGACAGACACGCCGTCGATCACATCGACCAGTTTGATCTGGCCTGTGACTTCCGAAACGATCGGCTGGGCAAACGGATCCCAGTCAGCGAGCAGCGTACCGGCAGGCACTTTCTGGCCATCGGTGACCATCAGGCGCGTACCATATGCCGGGCGGAAAGACTGACGGGTACGGCCATCGGCGTCCACCAGTTCCACCTGCATGCGGCGGCCCACCACGATCAGCGACTTGTCCTTGCGGGCAACGATCTCGGCATCCTTGAAGCGGATCGTGCCTTCGAAGCTCGATTCCACCGAGGACTGGTCTGCCACCTGGGCCGCACCACCAATGTGGAACGTCCGCATGGTCAGCTGGGTACCCGGCTCACCAATGGACTGGGCCGCGATGACACCAACGGCTTCGCCGCGGTTGACCACGGTGCCGCGTGCAAGGTCGCGACCATAGCACTGGACACAAATGCCGTTCTTGGCTTCGCAGGTCAGGGCCGAACGGGCCTTGATCATGTCTACGCCGGCTTTCTCGATCGTATCGGCCAGTTCCTCGTCGATATAGGTATTGGCCGGAACGACCAGTTCGCCTTCGACATTCTTCACGTCCACGGCCGTGACACGGCCAAGGATGCGCTCAGCCAGGGAGACGACCACATCGGCGCCTTCCAGGACAGCAGCGATGTCGATGCCGTTTTCCGTGCCGCAATCATCTTCGTTGATGATGCAGTCCTGGGCCACGTCAACGAGACGGCGGGTCAGGTAACCCGAGTTTGCCGTTTTCAGAGCCGTATCGGCCAGACCCTTACGGGCACCGTGCGTCGAGTTGAAGTATTCAAGGACGGTCAGGCCTTCCTTGAAGTTCGAGATGATCGGCGTCTCGATGATTTCACCCGATGGCTTGGCCATCAGGCCGCGCATACCGGCCAGCTGTTTCATCTGGTTCTTCGAACCACGTGCACCGGAGTCGGCCATCATGTAGATCGAGTTGACCTGCGCCTTCCGGTCACCCTTGGCAACCTGTGCCTCAGCCGCCGAATCCATCATGGCATCAGCCACTTTGTCGGTACAGGTCGACCAGGCGTCGACCACCTTGTTGTACTTCTCACCACGCGTGATGAGACCGTCAGCATACTGGCGTTCGTACTCGGAGACCTGCTCCTTGGTGGCGTCGACCAGTTTCTGCTTGGCGGCCGGGATGACCATGTCATCCTTGCCGAACGAGATGCCGGCCTTGCAGGCTTCACGGAAGCCCAGCTCCATCATCTTGTCACAGAAGATCACCGTCGCCTTCTGGCCACACAGGCGATAGACCTCGTCGATGATCTTGGAGATCGTCTTCTTGGTCATCGTCGTGTTGACGAGGTCAGGCTGGATGCCTTTGAAGCGCGGCAGGATGTTGGCGATCATGAAGCGACCCGCGGTCGTGTCGATCACACGGCGCCATGGATTGCCCTCATCATCAACGCCTTCATACATGGCCTTGATCTTGGAGTGCAGGCTGATGTGGCCATTATCGATGGCCTGTTCGATCTCTGCCACGTCGGTGAACATCATGCCTTCGCCAACTTCGCCATCGCGGTCCAGCGACAGGTAGTAGAGGCCGAGGACGATATCCTGGGACGGAACAATGATCGGCTTGCCGTTGGCAGGCGACAGGATGTTGTTGGTCGACATCATCAGGACGCGGGCTTCCAGCTGGGCCTCAAGGCTCAGCGGCACGTGCACGGCCATCTGGTCACCATCGAAGTCAGCGTTGAACGCGGCGCAGACCAGCGGGTGCAGCTGGATGGCCTTGCCCTCGATCAGTTTCGGCTCGAACGCCTGGATGCCGAGACGGTGCAGCGTAGGCGCACGGTTCAGCAGAACCGGGTGCTCACGGATGACCTCGTCCAGGATATCCCAGACTTCCGGCTTTTCCTTTTCGACCAGCTTCTTGGCCGCTTTCACGGTGCCAGCGAGGCCCTTGGCGTCGAGACGCGCATAGATGAACGGCTTGAACAGTTCCAGCGCCATCTTCTTCGGCAGGCCACACTCGTGCAGCTTCAGGCTTGGGCCAACCACGATGACCGAACGGCCGGAATAGTCGACGCGCTTGCCGAGCAGGTTCTGACGGAAGCGGCCCTGCTTGCCTTTCAGCATGTCGGACAGCGACTTCAGCGGGCGCTTGTTGGTGCCCGTGATCGTGCGGCCGCGACGGCCATTGTCGAACAGGGCGTCAACGGATTCCTGCAACATCCGCTTTTCGTTCCGGATGATGATGTCCGGCGCGCGAAGTTCCATCAGGCGCTTCAGGCGGTTGTTCCGGTTGATCACGCGGCGATAGAGGTCGTTGAGGTCGGAGGTCGCAAAGCGGCCGCCATCCAGCGGGACCAGCGGGCGCAGATCCGGTGGAATGACCGGGATCACGTGCAGGATCATCCATTCCGGCTTGGCGCGCGATGTCAGGAAGGCATCGACGACTTTCAGCCGCTTGGACAGTTTCTTGGTTTTCAGTTCGGACGTGGACTCAGCCAGCTCTTCGCGAAGCGTCTCGGCCAGAACCGGCAGGTCCAGCGCCTGCAGCAATTCGCGGATGGCCTCGGCACCGATCATGGCGGTGAACGCGTCCTCGCCAAGCTCGTCCTGCTTGTCCATGTATTCTTCTTCGGTGAGCAGCTGACGCGGCTCCAGCTCGGTCAGGCCCGGCTCGATGACGATATAGCTTTCGAAGTAGAGCACGCGCTCCACATCTTTCAGCGCCATGTCGAGCAGCGCGGAGATGCGGGACGGCAGCGACTTCAGGAACCAGATGTGCGCAACCGGCGCAGCCAGGTCGATGTGGCCCATCCGCTCGCGGCGCACGCGCGCCAGCGTCACTTCAACGCCGCACTTCTCACAGGTGATGCCGCGATACTTGATGCGCTTGTACTTGCCGCAAAGGCACTCATAGTCCTTCGTTGGGCCGAAGATACGGGCACAGAACAGGCCGTCCCGCTCCGGCTTGAAGGTCCGGTAGTTGATGGTTTCAGGCTTCTTGATCTCACCTGACGACCAGGACCGGATCTTTTCCGGGCTGGCGATAGAGATACGGATCGCCTCAAAAGTTGGCGACGGGGTATTCGGGTTGAAAATGCTGGCGACGTCCTGGCGCATGGGTGTCTGCTCCTTGGGTGGGCGGTTGTTTCGGGGCTGGCGGGCCCCTGCCCTATGAAATCTCAGTTTCGTCCGGGTCGCCCCGCCGGTCTGGCGGGGCTATCCGGTTGGTATCAGCTCTACTCGGCGGCGACGGGGGTATCGGCATCGTCGTTGCCCCCACCTTCTTCGATCAATTCGACATTCAGGCCGAGCGACCGCATTTCCTTGACGAGCACGTTGAAGGATTCCGGGATACCGGCCTCGAACGTGTCATCACCGCGAACGATGGCCTCATAGACCTTCGCACGACCGGCCGTGTCATCGGACTTCACGGTCAGCATTTCCTGCAGCGTGTAAGCGGCGCCATAGGCTTCGAGTGCCCAGACTTCCATCTCCCCGAAGCGCTGGCCGCCGAACTGGGCCTTGCCGCCCAGAGGCTGCTGCGTAACAAGCGAGTAAGGTCCGGTCGAACGGGCGTGGATCTTCTCGTCCACCAGGTGGTGCAGTTTGAGAAGATACTTGTAGCCCACGGTGACAGGACGCGAGAACTGAACACCGGTCCGGCCATCGAACATCTTGACCTGACCAGACGAGTCGAGACCCGCCCGTTCCAGCATCGCGTTGATGTCGCTTTCGCGGGCACCATCGAACACTGGCGTGGCCATCGGCACACCGTTGCGAAGGTTTCCGGCGAGCTCAATGATCTCGCTATCTTCTGCCGGCAGCTCCTGCTCTTCGCCATAGGCGGTTTTCAGGGCTTTCTTCAGGCCTTCGACATCATTGTTCTGGTGGAACTCGTCGAGTGCGTTCTGGATGATCCGGCCAAGACCACGGCAGGCCCAGCCTGTGTGGGTCTCGAGTATCTGACCGACGTTCATCCGCGATGGAACGCCCAGCGGGTTCAGAACGATATCGACTGGCGTACCATCTTCCAGGAACGGCATGTCTTCCTGCGGGTTGATCTTGGAGATAACCCCCTTGTTGCCGTGACGGCCGGCCATCTTGTCGCCCGGCTGCAGCTTGCGCTTCACGGCCAGGAACACTTTGACGACCTTCATCACGCCCGGCGGCAAGTCATCGCCGCGCTGGACCTTCTCAACCTTGTCGTTGAAACGGGCTTCCAGCTCGCCGATCGCGCCATCGAACTGATCGCGGAGGGCGTCGAGGTCGGCCTGGGCCTTTTCGGACTTCAAGGCGATGTCCCACATCTGGGTCTCGCTCAACTCGTCCAGTGCGGACGCGCTGATCTTGCCCGGTGTGAAGCCTTTTGGCCCGGCTGCCGCTTCCTTGCCCGTCAGCAGATCGCGCAGACGGTTATAGGTGTTGCGTTCCAGGATGGCCTGTTCGTCTTCTTTGTCTTCCTGCAGCTTCTCGATCTGCTCACGCTCGATCTGGAGGGCACGCTGGTCCTTGTCGATGCCATGACGGTTGAAGATGCGAACATCCACGACCGTACCGGCGTCGCCCGGAGGCACGCGCAGGGATGTATCCCGCACATCAGACGCCTTCTCACCGAAGATGGCGCGGAGGAGTTTCTCTTCCGGCGTCATCGGGCTTTCGCCCTTCGGCGTCACCTTGCCGACGAGAATGTCGCCAGCTTTGACTTCGGCGCCCACAGCCACGATGCCGGCTTCGTCGAGGTTGCGGAGCGCTTCCTCGCCGACATTCGGAATGTCGCGGGTGATTTCTTCAGGGCCCAGCTTGGTGTCACGGGCAGCGACTTCGAATTCCTCGATATGGATCGAGGTGAAGACGTCGTCTTTCACGATCCGCTCGGAGATCAGGATGGAGTCTTCGAAGTTGTAGCCATTCCACGGCATGAACGCGACGAGCACGTTGCGACCGAGCGCCAGGTCACCCAGATCCGTCGACGGACCGTCAGCAATGATATCGCTCTTGGAAACGACGTCGCCCACGCGAACGATCGGACGCTGGTTGATACAGGAGTTCTGGTTCGACCGGCGGAACTTCGCGAGACGATAGATATCAACGCCCGACTTGGAGCCTTCGAGATCTTCGGTGGCGCGAACCACGATCCGCATTGCGTCGACCTGCTCGACCACACCGGAGCGGCGGGCCGTGATGGCGGCGCGGCTGTCGCGAGCCACAACGGCTTCCATGCCGGTGCCGACGAATGGCGCTTCGGACTGGACCAGCGGCACAGCCTGACGTTGCATGTTCGATCCCATGAGCGCGCGGTTGGCGTCATCGTTTTCGAGGTACGGGATCAGCGAGGCAGCCACCGAGACAACCTGTTTCGGCGAGACGTCCATGAACTGGATGTCGTCGCGCGACACCATGGTCGCTTCGCCAGCCACACGGGCGTTGACGAATTCATTCGCCAGCATGCCCTTCTCGTCCACGGTCGCATTGGCCTGCGCGATGGAATAGATGCTCTCTTCCATGGCCGACAGGTAGACCACTTCATCGGTCTGCTTGCCGTTCACGACCTTGCGGTACGGGCTCTCGATGAAGCCGTACTTGTTGACGCGGGCATGAGTCGCCAGTGAGTTGATCAGGCCGATGTTCGGGCCTTCCGGCGTTTCAATCGGACAGATCCGGCCATAATGGGTCGGGTGCACGTCGCGCACTTCAAAGCCGGCACGTTCGCGGGTCAGACCACCTGGGCCAAGCGCTGACAGGCGGCGCTTGTGGGTGATTTCCGACAGCGGGTTGGTCTGGTCCATGAACTGCGACAGCTGCGAGGAGCCGAAGAATTCACGCACCGAAGCCACAACCGGTTTCGCGTTGATCAGGTCATGCGGCATGACCGTATCGATATCGACAGAACCCATACGCTCCTTGATCGCGCGCTCCATGCGCACGAGGCCGATGCGGTAATTGTTTTCCATCAGCTCGCCGACCGAACGGACACGACGGTTGCCGAGGTTATCAATGTCGTCGACTTCGCCCTTGCCGTCCTTCAGGTCGAGGATGACCTTCATGACACCCAGAATGTCGTCATGGCGCAGCACGCGCATGTCGTCAGGAGCGGCCTCATAGCCGGGCACGCCCACATTCAGGCGCATGTTCATTTTCACGCGGCCAACAGCCGAGAGATCATAACGCTCCGGATCGAAGAAGAGCTGGCCGAACAGGGCGTCAGCGGCGTCCTGGGTTGGCGGCTCACCTGGGCGCATCACGCGATAGATGTCCGACAGGGCTTCAAAACGGGTTTCGTTCTTGTCGGCCTTCAGCGTATTGCGCAGCCAAGGGCCACGGCCGGACGCATCAATGTCGAGCACTTCGATCGTGCTGATGCCGTAATCACGCATTTCCGCGATGATTTCTTCTTCCAGCATGTCGCCAGCTTCGCCGAAGATCTCACCGGTTTCGGTGTTCACAACATCACGCGCCAGGAACTTGCCGACCAGAGCGTCGGACGGCACGAGGATCTCGTCTGTATTGGCTTCCGCGATCCGCTTGGCCTTCAGGGCGGTGATCTTCTTGCCAGCTTCGGCAACGGATTTGCCGGTCTTGGCATCAACAAGGTCGTATTCGGGCTTCACACCCTTCCACGCATCGGCGCGGAAACCGGTGATCCAGCCAGCCTTGTCCATGCGATAGATGGAGTTGGTGTAGAACAGGTCGAGGATCTGCTCGGTGTCATAGCCGAGCGCATACAGCATCGTCGTCGCCGGCAGCTTGCGCTTGCGGTCGATACGGATGTTCAGCACGTCCTTGGCATCGAACTCGAAGTCGAGCCACGAACCACGGTAAGGAATGATGCGGGCTGCGAACAGCAGCTTGCCGGAGGCGTGGGTCTTGCCCTTGTCATGATCGAAGAACACGCCCGGAGAGCGGTGCATCTGCGAGACGATCACACGCTCGGTGCCGTTCACCACAAACGTACCCTTGTCGGTCATCAACGGGATGTCGCCGAGATAGCATTCCTGCTCTTTGACTTCCTTGACCGAGCGAGCGCCGGTGTCTTCGTCGACATCGAACACGACGAGCTGGAGGCGAACCTTCAGCGGCGCCTGATAGGTCAGGTCGCGCTGGACGCACTCTTCCACGTCGAATTTCGGCGTTTCAAATTCGTAAGAGACATATTCCAGCGTCGCGCGCTCGGAAAAGTCGGAGATCGGGAACACAGACTTGAACACGCCGCCCAGGCCATCATCCGTCCGCTTGTCGGCGGGGGTGTGCATCTGGAGGAAGTGTTCGTAGCTTTCGCGCTGAACCTCGATCAGGTTTGGCATTTCGATGGCTTCGGGAATGCGCCCGAAGGATTTGCGGATACGTTTCTTTTCCGTGAAGGAGAGTGCCATCCCAGGATCCCATTTTTTGTGTCGTCAGCCACCGGGCTGACAACTATATCGCCAGAACGCGAGTTCGCGGCGGCCTCAAAATGAAACCGCCGCGCAAGTCTTGATAGGGCAACGCCTCGCGCGAACGCCGCCCGGATTTGAAGTCGCCGGAGCTTACTTGAGCTCGACTGTTGCGCCGGCTTCTTCGAACTTCTTCTTGAGCTCTTCAGCTTCTGCTTTCGGAGCGCCTTCCTTGACAGCTTTTGGAGCAGCTTCAACGAGCTCCTTGGCTTCTTTCAGGCCGAGAGACGGCTGAACTTCGCGGACAAGCTTGATCACGTTGATCTTCTTGTCGCCAGCGGAGGTCAGAACCACGTCGAACTCGTCTTTTTCTTCTGCAGCAGCAGCGCCGCCCGCATCACCAGCAGCGGCTGCAACAGCAACCGGAGCAGCGGCGGAAACGCCCCACTTGTCTTCGAGCAGTTTCGCCAGCTCAGCCGCTTCGAGAACGGTAAGAGCGGAGAGGTCTTCGACAATCTTTTCGAGATCTGCCATTTTTCTAATTCCTGTTTGGTTCGGTGTTTGTAGTCTTTAAAGTGCGAAAACGGGTAGCTTATGCGGCATCCTTGGAGCCGTAGGCCGCCACCACGCGAGCGAGCTGGCCAGCCGGAGCCTGAACGACGCCTGCAACTTTCGTTGCCGGTGCCTGCAGGAGGCCAATAAGCTTGCCACGAAGTTGGTCGAGAGAAGGCAGTTTCGCGAGGCTTTCGACGCCTTTGGCATCGAGAACCTGATCGCCCATCACCGCGCCGAGGATTACGAGTTTGTCGTTTTCCCTGGCAAACTCGTCAGTGGCTTTCGCCGCCGACACCGGATCGGGAGAGTAAGCAATCGCCACAGGACCTGAGAACAGTTCCTGGGCAGCATCGCCGCCTTGTCCGTCTAGAGCGATTTTCGCCAGACGGTTCTTGACCACCTTAAGCTGTGCGCCATCCTTACGGAGCATGCCGCGCAACTTGGTCATTTCCGCAACGGTAAGACCGGTATAGTGCGTCACGACGACAGCACCGGACTCGCCGAAAACCCCTTTGAGGGTTTCGAGAGCCACTGTTTTTCCAGCTTTATCCATAGCGGGTCTCCAGTTTGAGGCGCCCGGACCATCCGGCCGCCCTGGTAATCGCCTTCTGGCCTTGCAGCCTTCCAGCGCCTGCCCAGGGATTGGCCTGCCCGGTTTTTTAACTCAGGGCGCTAACCCCTTGTATCCGAACCGTTTATACGCCTCACCCCGTCTGCATAGGTGACAGAAGACTGTCTTTATCCCCCTGAAAAGAGGGGCCTATGGTCTAGGACAGGAAAACGGGAGGTCCCCGATGCATATCAGAGAACTCCCGTCAAGAGCGGGTTGTTAACGCTTCTTGTGGAAACCCGCAACCCCCCAGAGTCAGAAAATGTCAAGGGTGGGGCGGAAACCGAATACGCACGAGACAACGACGATGACCCCCGTCACCTGCGAATGCCTCCAAGCGGGGGTTTTTTTCCGCTTCTGTCCCCTCCTGAGGACGCTAGCCCCTCCTCCAGAATCCGCGGTGAAACCGCGCTGCCTTCCGCAATCGCATTCACTTCATAGTATCCTGAATGAACCTGAACAGAATCGGCGGCCAATACCCGTCCACCAGCGTCGAACAGGGTGTAGTGGATCACCGCGCCCCCTGCGATCTCAAACGGCATATCGCCCAGCGTCGACCAGATATTCTTCTTTGTATAATAAGAGCCGCCCGCCGCATCGATCTTTACCTCCAGGAAATGCGTGAACGCCGCCCCCCGATACGCCTTGGCCTTCAATAGTTCCGACATTGCCAGAGGACCATCCAATGTGGACAGCGCCGTCAGCAATTCCTCATAAGTCTTTTTGTAGGCGGCGACGACCGTATCAAATTCCGCCTGCGCCGCTTTGGCAAGCTTTAGAGCGTCTTCCACTTTTTTTATCGCGGTTTTCAATTCCTCCGGCAAATTATCAAAGGTCTTGCCCTTGGACGGGGGTTTACTAACCTTGGCCAGCCGCTGCTCAATGTCTTTCAAATCCTTTTTGAATCCATCTTGCCAGTCGTTCAGCTCGCCAAGAAGGTCCTTCTTTTCTGTCAATGCCGTCAACACGGCATCCGTTTGCGTGCCGCTAATCAGGAGCGCGAGCGACTCTCGCGTGTAGAGTTCTGGTTGCGCGTCACCGGCGACTATGCAGCTGACGACCTGCGAGACGAAAAGGTCATCAAACCCGTCCACATCGAAACCTCCAACTTGAAAGTCCGTCGCAAACAATTGCGCAAACCCGGCCAGAGTGCTGCCAATGGCCTGCGCACCCAAAACACTGGTGACCGGGTCGCCTCCGGCTACCCCCTCGATATCACCACCTCCGGCTACCGCCTTGCCATCACCACGCTCGGGCCACCGTATCTTCTCGGCATCATCCAGCGACTTATGTACGTCATCCAGCTTGCGAACCACGGCGCCCTTCTTGGCACCCGCGTCCTCCGACAGCTTATCCAAATAATTTAGATGAAACTCGAAAAGCACATTCGCCACGCCCGGATCAGGAGATCCCGCCGTCCGAACGAACAGTTTTTCAGCCCCAGACTGTAGGACCGTCAGCTTTGCACCTATTGGATCCCCGAGCGGTTGACCCATAGTAACATTGATGGCTGTGTCTGCCGAGACGACGAACGACCTACCCGCCGGAAGCGTGATCGATTTAGAAGGCAAGGGCTTTGGGATGCTGGTACACACCTGCTTCGCCGCTGAGCGCGATGCAGCGGCGGCTAACAACTTCCCTTCAATTTGCCCGGCACCCTCTTTCAGCTCGACCTCGCCAGATTTGTCTGGATCAAATTCTGGAGTCAGCGATTTCAGCTTTTCGGCTTCAGCAAACTTGTCCGCTATGGCGGCCTCGTTAAGCGCCTTCTGAGCATCCGCTTCCGCCTTCTGAGCATCCGCCTCGGCTTTTCTCAGGGCAACAGCAGCATCCAGGGTTGCCCGCTCTTCTTCACGTGCGGTCTTTATCGTCCCGCACAGGCTCTGGAATGCAGCCGGCTCAAGGCTGCCCCGCTGTCCGCTCAGGCAATCGTCCCATGATACACTTTGCGCCTCAGCTGCCCCGACCATCCCAAAAGCGACCACCACGGCCAATAAAATCCGTTTCATTTTCCCCATCCCCATGGTTAACCCAAATTAACTTTTAACACTTTTTGGTTGAAAAACATACCCCGACCTCTATCCGACGAACTCCCAACCCTCCGTCTCAATCAAATCAATCGCTTGCGAAATAATTCGCCAATCTCATCCCCCTCGTCTGGGGCTGGGCGATACTGCACCGCATGGAAACGCATCCCGACCCTATCCCCACGGCCGCTGAGCCGGACCGGCTTGAAGCCGTCGCGCTGGAGATCGCCGCCAAGATGGTGGCCGCGCTGACAAGGCTTGCGGGCAACGGCCTCGCGCTCGCCCGGCGCGGCATGCAGGACTTGCCCTTCGTGGAAGACTTGCTGCGCCGCGTGATCTATCTCATGGCCCTGCGGCTGGATGCGCCCGCCCCGGCGCCTGCGGCAATCCCGAAGCGCCCGGCCGCCTCCGCCCCCTCTGCCGAGATGGAACGCGAACCGCGCGCGCCCCGCTTCCGCCTGATCGAACCGGAACAGGACCGCGATCCGCGCCGCCTGCTCACCCCGGCTGAATGCCCGCGCGCAACGCTGATGGATGACACGGCGCAGCCCTTCATTCCGCCCATCCAGGCGGCCCCCAAGCCCCCGCGCCCAAGGCCCGGTTTCGAAGATCGTTATCTCCGCCGGACCCAGGCGCTCGCCGATGCCCTTGCCAACCTCGACACTTATGCGATGCGCATGGCCCACTGGATGGCCCGGCAGGCATCGAATGGCGCAAAGCGGTTGAGCCCCCTCGCCGCCGCGCCCGCGCCGGAACATGCTGAGATCGCAAAGACGGAGCCAGCCGTGCCGGTCTTGTCCGATCTCTACCTCCTCGTCCTGATGGCGCTTGGCTCGGATACGAGCTGACCCCCACACTCATCGCCAGTCCTGACCAAACGCCCCGGTCCCACCGGCGGCGGCGCATCTGCTGCGGGTTCACCCCCCGTGTGCAAGTGTCGCGTTCGCATCCTGGAAAGGGCGCGCTATAGCCCCGCCCCATGCCTGCGCTGTTCAGACATCTCCGCCTCCTTGCGCTTCACCGATGTCGAGGCGCGCCTGATCGGCTTTGACCTTGATGCAGGCATGCGCCGGGGATGCGACCATGGGGGCTATTTGTATCCCAAACGAAAAAGCCCGGCGCATCGCTGCGCCGGGCTTCACTGTGTTCTCTCTCTCAATCCGATGTCGGACTTAAGCCGTCTGGTTGGCCTCGGCCGTGTCGATCGTGACGCCAGCGCCCATTGTGGACGACAGGGTGATCTTGCGAACGAACTGGCCTTTGGCGCCCGATGGGCGTGCCTTGGTCAGGGCATCAAGGAAGGCTTTGACATTGGTTTCGATGTCGCCTTCGGAGAAGCTGGACTTGCCGATACCGGCATGGATGATCCCGGCCTTCTCGACGCGGAACTCGACCGAGCCGGACTTGGCGTCCTTGACGGCCTGCGCCACGTTTGGCGTGACCGTGCCGACTTTCGGGTTCGGCATCAGGCCGCGGGGTCCGAGCACCTTACCGAGACGACCGACAACGGCCATCATGTCTGGCGATGCGATGACGCGATCAAAGTCCATGAAGCCGCCCTGGATTTTTTCCATCAGGTCTTCAGCGCCGACGAAATCGGCTCCGGCTTCCTTGGCTTCGTCCGCCTTGGCGTCCTTTGCGAACACGGCGACGCGAACGTCCTTGCCGGTGCCCGATGGCAGGTTGACCACACCGCGGACCATCTGGTCTGCATATTTCGGGTCAACGCCGAGATTCACGGCGATCTCGACGGTCTCGTCGAATTTCGCTTTCGCATTCGATTTCACCAGAGCAACAGCTTCGGTGATCGTGTAGGCCTTGTCGGCATCCACGGATTCGATGATTGCGCGGGTACGCTTTCCTGGTTTCGCCATGATGCTTACTCCGTCACTTCGATGCCCATTGCGCGGGCGGAACCGGCAATGATTTTCGAGGCTGCGTCGAGGTCGTTTGCGTTCAGGTCTTCCATCTTCATTTCCGCGATCTCGCGAACCTGAGCCATGGTGACCTTGCCGACCGTCTCATAACCGGGCTTGTTGGCGCCGGAAGCAGGCTTCTTGCCGAGCTTCAGCTTGGCAGCCTTCTTCAGCAGCACAGTGGCCGGTGGAGACTTCACGATGAAGGTGAAGGATTTGTCCTGATAATAGGAGATCACGACGGGAACGGGCAGGCCCTGTTCCATGCTCTGTGTCTTGGCGTTGAACGCCTTACAGAATTCCATGATGTTGATTCCGCGCTGACCGAGCGCCGGACCGACTGGCGGCGACGGGTTGGCTTGGCCGGCAGGAATCTGGAGCTTGAGGTGCCCCAGGAGTTTCTTAGCCATATTGTCCTCTCGAACGTTTCAGATGGGGCGGTGGTCTTTCGATCCGCCCGGTTACTTTGGAGGTTCGTGGTCTGGCCGGGCTAACGGCCTCCCACGGAAGTGGGGCGTATGGCTGAAAGTGCAGGGAATTGCAACTCCCCAGCTGAATCGCTGCTCCTCAGCCTGCGCGGCTAATCCTGCGCAATCTTCTTCCTCATCATCACGTCGATCTGCACGTCGTCCCCCAGGCGGAAACTGTGGCGGCCAAAGGGCTCGAAGCCCTGATGCGCGTAAAAGGCGATGGCCTTCTGGTTGTGTTCCCAGACGCCCAGCCAGACCCAGTTCACACCGGCCTCCTGCGCCGCCTCCAGCGCGGTGGCCATCAGGCGCTTTCCGATGCCCCTACCCTGAAAGGCACGGGTCGCATAGATGCGCTCGATTTCCATCGCGTTTTCGAGGTCCTGCTCGGTCTGGGCAGGCCCGGTGTTCAGCTTCAGATATCCCGCAATGTCAGAGCCGGTCCGGGCAAAATAGAAGCGGGAATGCGGGTTTTCATACTCTGCCCTGACCTTGTCCATGTCGAAGGCGACGGACGTATAGGCGGAAATATCCTGCGGGGCGTTCTGGCTTGAAAACGTGTCGAGGAAAGTGGCCTCGGCCAGATCCCGCAAAACAGGCAGGTCTTCGGGCCCTACCGGGCAAATTCTCATCAGGTCAGTCATGCTGAAGGGCTGCCAGATCACCGGCAGAGTTCAAGTCCTTTTTCCCGCCGGCGTCGCAAACAACAGTCGGCAGGTCGCGCCAATGCGCACGCGGCCATCGGCCTGAACAAAGGGCGCAATCGCCGCCGCATGGGCTGCGTTCACAGCCGCCTCACCCGAGGCGTCCATGGCCTTCGCCGCCACACCGGAGGAGCCGATCCCGCGCACGGCCAGGGCCTCGCTTTCATATTCCCACGGGCTGGACACATCCACGACCTCCAGCGGCGTCAGCCCTGCCTCGGCTGCGAACGCTCGCAGCCTGGCTTCGTCCGACAGCGCAAACGGTCCGGGCGCGCCCGGTGGCGGAGGCGGCAGGAGCGGTTTCAGGGCGCCGACAATCGCGGCCGCCTCCATGCCGTCCGGCTCGCCCCAGGTCATGATGGCCACAGTGCCCGAAGGCGCCGTCACGCGCCGTGCTTGGGCCAGCGCCGCGTCGGGATTTCCGGCATATTGGAAAGAGTTGAAGCCGACGACCACATCGAAGCTGTCATCCCCGAATGGCAGGTCTTCCAGGTCGCCTGTCTGGAAAGCGCCCTGCGGGACACGGTCGCGGGCAATCTGGAGCAGCGAGTCCGAGGCATCAATTCCCGTCACCTGCGCGCCGCGATCCGCCGCCAGCGCCGCAGCCATGCCGGATCCGCACCCGGCATCAAGATAGCGCGTGCCTGCCCCGACCGCTGCGTGCTCAAGCGCGGCAACGTATCCGGCGCGGAATCCACCCTCCTGCAAATCGGCCCAGTCACGCGCCCGCATACCCCACAAACGGCCATTGGCCCCGGCCGTCCTGGGCGTGTTGGTTGCTGTCATCTGTTCCCCCGGTCCTGCGCGGTAGACTGGCGCAGTTTACTGGCGCGCGTTCATCCCGCTGTCAGAACACCACGGATGGCGGAGTTATCACACCCCCCGGAATCAAAAAGGCCGCCTCCTTTCGGAGACGGCCAATCTGATACAACTGAAAAAGTCCTGACGGACTATTCAGCGGTGATCGTGTCGACGGCGGTCTTGCCGCTGCGCTTGTCAACGGCGGTCGTGAAGGAAACCTTCTGACCTTCGGACAGGGCGCGCATGCCAGCGCGCTCAAGCGCCGTGGCGTGCACGAACACGTCGGTGCCGCCATCGTCTGGCTGGATGAAGCCGAAGCCTTTTTGGTCGTTGTAGAATTTTACGGTGCCACTTGTCATGAAACACTCCTGAATAGATGCGGTCCTGCAACATGCGGGTCCGCGGGAACACGAATTTTGTATGGGAGGTCTCTGAAGGAGTGGCAGGGCAAGCCCGTTCACTCAATGCCTGATCGTCCGGCGAAAAGTCGAATTCCCCATATAACGGGTATTTCCACCAATACAACCGCGCGTCTCCACCCGCGACTGTTTAAAACACGCAAAAGCCCGGCAGCACAGGGCAACCGGGCTCTCGAAATTCTGGTCGGCCGGCCGACTACATCAGCGCATAACCCCGCGCATTGATATAACGCTTCAGCTCTTCGGCCCGGCGCAGTGGATCCGGGTGGGTGGACATGAACTCGGCCGGGCGCTGGCCTTCCGACTGCGCGGCCATCAATTCCCACAAGCGCACGGATTCGCGGGTGTCATAGCCGGCATTGTGCATGTAATCGACGCCCAGCTTGTCAGCCTCCAACTCATGCCGGCGGCTATAGGGCAGGATCACGCCGAATTGCATGGCCGCGCCACCGAGAGCGCCGATGGCCGTGCCATACTTGCTGAGCTCTTCTGACTGCGCGACGGCGATCTGACCCGCCATCAGGCCAACTTGCGCTGCGGTCGAAACCGACAGGCGCTCTGCAGCATGGCGACCGACCACGTGGCCGGTCTCATGGCCCAGAACGGACGACAGCTGGTCGTCATTCTCGGTCAGTTCGGTTATGCCGCGATAAATGCCGACGCGGTTGCCAGGCATCACGAACGCGTTGACGTCATCGGTGTCGAACACCGCCACGTCCCAATTGGCGTTCGGGTCGATATGACCCGCCTTCACTGCGCCATCAGACGTACGCTCCCAGACGCTCAGCACCTGGTTTTTCAGGCGCGAGTTCGAGACAACGGGCGTCTGCGATTTCATGTCGGTCCAGGCCGTTGCGGCCATGCTGGCCACCTGCTCTTCCCCGAACAGGATCAGCTGGCTGGATCCGGTCGCCGGGTTTGTGGTGCAGCTGGAAATGAAGGGGAATACGGTGCCTGCGGCAATACCGGTAATCAGCGCGCGGCGCGACAGGCGCACCTGCGGTGCTCCGGCCAGAACTTCGCTATCAAATTCAACTAGATCGGCCATCTCATTCTCCCTATCGCCTCGAGCCAGAGGTTACCCCTGCACCCTCAAAAAGCAATCGCACCCCTGCACGATTGGTTCCCAACTTGAACGATTACGGCTGAATAGGCCCTGAATGGGCGGTTGCCTAGGCGTCCTCGTCCACCGTGTCGCCTGCCAGGATCGCCGCTTGCTGCACCCAGCCCTCACGTGTGATCCGACCAGAGAAATTGAGCTCATGATCCACCCATGTGACGTTTTCAGGCGTCCAGGCGGCAATCTGGTCATAGTGCCAGATGCCCATACTGTTCAGCACTTCCTGAATCTTCGGCCCCACACCGCCAATGATGGTCAAATCATCCGGCGTGTTGGCAACGGGCTTGTCGAGCGCCATCGGCTGTACGCCTGCGGGCCCCTCTTCTGCGGTCTCGTCGGACCCGGAGTCGTCATCCGCCTCTTCCGTGTCCGCTTCGACGAAATCCGCCTCGACTTCGGGCTCGGACTCACTCTCGGCCACGCCCAGTTCGGCGGCGTTGTCTGACGCTTCGTCTTCCTCATCGGTCAGTTCGAGCGCTGCCAGGATAGCCCGGCTGGCCTCATCTGCGCGGTCGATATCGGTCTCTTCTTCTGACCCGTCGGCGGGCACTTCATCATCTGCATCGACCTCGGCAGTCTCTGCATAGTCTTCAGCCAGTTCGTCCTCGACGGGCGTCAGTTCTGTATCGTCGAACGCTGTCTCTGCCTCAGCAGGCGCCTCATCGGCGAACCGGTCAACAATCTCGAAAGCAGGTACATCCGGTTCAGCGTCAGGATCAGCGGCCAGCTCGGCTGGCGCTTCCGGCTCCTGTTCAGCCTCAAACTCAATCGCCTCTTCGATGTCATCTTCGGCATCTTCCGCGAGTTCTTCGGCAAAGTCGGCTTCGTCACTTGGCTCGGCTTCAGGCTCGGCAAGCTCAACCTCCGGCTCGTTTTCAGCTTCGCCATCAAAGTCCGGCACGGATTCCAGTTCAGATTCGGGCTCGGTCTCCGGCAAGTCCGGAAGAGGCTCCGGCGTGATGGCCGCTGCGGCAACCGCGTCGGCCTCAATGCCCTCTTCCTCGGCGTCTTGGTCGCCTTCGAAATAGGCAAGGCGGCCTTCCAGAAAACGATTGCGCCAGCGCAGGCGGGCCAGTTCTTCTTCCGCCTCACCATTGCCGTTACGCCCGCTTGGCGTAGCTGCCGGGGCTTTCACCTTGGCGAGTTCATCTTCCAGCGCTTCGACGCGCTGCTTCAGGAAATTCTGTTGCCATTCTGCCTTGGCCGCATCGGCGTCGCTGGTCTCGCCAGTCGCCATCGCAGCAGGCGCAACAGGTGCCGCCTCCGCAGGGGATGCGCCAGCGGCTTCGCTGCCCCCCTCGCCGATCATGGCTTCCAGGTGGCGTACACGGCTTTCGAGGTGGCGGTTGCGCCAGACCAGCGCCGGGTTCGGATCGGTCGCGCCGCCAACAGCAGCAATCGTGCCCACAGCGCCAGCTCCTGCCGCACCCGCAGCCTTTGCGCCGCTCACCAGCGCCTCGTCGGCTTTCGCCTTCAGCGCTTCCAGCTCGCTCTTGGCGCGGCTCAATTCATCACTCATGCGCTGGAATTTCACATTCTGCTCGGCCTGAGCCTCACGCGCATTCGTATTGCCCACCGGCTGCCCACGCTGGGCCGCATACAGGCTTTCAATCTCTTCCTTGGCCTGTTCGAGTTCGGTCTGGGTAACATCGCGCTCGACCATTGCGCGCCGCATTTTTCCAACCAGCATCATGCCGCGAATGGACCAACCCAGCAGCAAACCGAATACGGCAACCCCTGCCAGCGCCGCCCACATATGTGCCAATAGCCACGCCATCATTCGCTCCGTTCTCGAACCTTGAACCCAATCCGGCGATTCTTCGCCCGACCGTCTTCTGTGTCATTACTCTGCACAGCCTCGTCGGGACCATACCCAATTACAGTCAGCCGCGCAGGAGAAAATCCGGCCGAAACCATATAATCCCGCACAGCCAGCGCCCGTGCCTCGCTGAGGGCAATATTTGCCTCCCGCTCGCCCGTGGAGTCGGTATGGCCGCCCACTTCAAACACCAGATCTCGCGCACACCGCTCAGATACGGTCATGACCTTGTCCAGCGTCAGGCCGCTTTCACGGCTAATGTTTGCCAGGCCGGTCTCGAAATACACCTTGTTGGTCTCCATCACCGCGTCAAAGGCCTGCTGGCAGGCCGCAACCGGGTCTGCCTGAAAGTCGATGTCGCGAATCTCGTCCACATCTACCTGCACCGTATCGGCGAAGACTGTGACAGGATAAGGGCCACCAAGATTGGCCATATCCTGCTGGAGGTAGGCAATCGTGGACCCTGACGCCTCGCCCTCGAAACTGAGACCGGTTTCCTCTGGCTCGAACGCCATTTCGCCGGACCGGAACTTGGCAAAATGCGGCAAGCCCACGCGCACGCCGTTCAGCCAGCCCGGATGAGGCTCGCCAGCGACCTCCATCTCGTCACGTACGGTGCGCGCATAATATTGCTTGGCGATCGTCAGGATTTCCTCGCGCTCGGCTTCGCTGGCGACCTTGCCGGACAGCACCAGTTCGCCGTCGCCATGCGCCGCGCTCCACAAGGCCGGGCCGCGCAGGAAAGGCTCTCCCCGGAACGGGGCGGTCACATTGGCGATGTCGGCCGAAACCCGCGCGCGGGTCGCAGTCTCCATAGAGACCCCGCGCAACCGGACGCGCGTGTCATGCAGGCGGGCTTCGCCTGTATCGAGTTCAGCCAGGCTGTCCAATGCGAGCCGGGCCATGCCCTGCCAGTAAGCGGCTGGCGCGCCATTGGCCAGCTGCATACGGTCTTCCACCGCGCCATCGCCAGCATGCGAACCGGCATAGGCCAGAAGGTCAGCGCGAATGGTACGCGAGGGCACATGCCCCATCAGGATATAGTCGCCTGCACCAGTCTTGATGGCGCGCCAGACATAGGGGGTCACCGGCGGCGCAGTGCCCACCCCACTCTCGACCATGGTCACTCCGCCAAGGATGATCCCGCCTGCCCCGCTGGATGTCAGCACGGTTTCAGCTGCTGCTTCTATGGCATCCATGGAGGGGGCCTTGCCGGTCAGCTCGGCGCGTTGGCCATGCATGCGCACGCCTGCCCAGTCAAAGCCCTGCTCGGCCAGCGCCGCATTGGCGTTGGCCTCCAGCCGCGCTTGGAGGTTTACAGGCGTGTTCGCTGACTGGTACACGGCCCACCAGCCCGTGCAGATCAAGCCAACAAGGGCCACAAATCCAAAAAGGTAGTCGAGCAGTCTCATAGAGGCCCCGCGACCTCCTCCATTGCTAATCCCCTGATAATCAGGGATGCCCTATTCAGCATGTCCTCGCAAGAGTTACCCCGCAGAGTCAGAGACGCCGAATCCCCAGCATGACCCGCCAGATTGAGACGATCAGCAGCGCATCAAACCCGCTCATCAAGTCCTTGAAAAGTCTTGAAAGAAAGAAAGGCCGAGCCGAAACGGGCCTGTTTCTCGCAGAAGGCGCGCGCCTGATCGGCCAGGGGCTTGCAAACGGTTGGAAGGCGGACTCGCTGATTGTCGCGGCAAGCATGGCAGATCGGCCACACCTCGCGGAATTGATCCGTCAGGCAGAGACTTCCGGCGCGCGGGTCGTGCTGGCCGCCGACAAGCTGATGTCGCGTATCACTCACAAGGATAATGCGCAGAGCGTGGTCGCGGCGTTCCACCAGCGCCATCTCGGCCTTGATGCCCTGCCGCAGGACAGCAATGGCCTGTTTGTCGCCCTTTATGAAGTGCGCGATCCCGGCAATTTGGGCACGATCCTGCGCACGGCCGACTGCGCGGGCATTTCCGGCGTGATCCTGATCGAAACCTGTTGTGACCCTTACAGTTTCGAGGCCGTGCGCGCCTCCATGGGCTCGATCTTCGACATGCCCTTTGCGGCCGCCTCGTTCGACCAGTTCAACGCCTGGCGCAAAAGGCTTGGCCTGACCATGAGCGCCGCGTCGGTCAACGGCACGGCCCGCCATGACCGCACCGATTTCACCTCCGGCGCGGTCATCATCATGGGCAATGAGCAATCCGGCCTGCCGCCCGAAGCCGAAACCGCCTGCGACCAGCTCTGCCTGATCCCAATGCGGGGCGGCGCCGACAGCCTCAATCTCGCCCAGGCCACCGCCATCATGACCTATGAAGCGTGGCGCCAGAGGGATTTCAAATGAAGACCGAAACCCGCCTCCTGATCGCCGACGACTGGAAAGACTACGCCCTGCTCGACAGTGGCCACTTGCAGAAGCTTGAGCGCTTCGGCAGCCAGACCATCATCCGGCCCGATCCCCAAGCTTTCTGGGAGCCAGCCCGCCCCTTGGAAAGTTGGCGCGCCGATGCGCAGTTTTCTGCGAAGTCGCAAGATGATGACGGCGCGGGCAATTGGGAAGTGCTGTCTCCCAAGGCGCTCGACAGCTGGCCGATGCAATGGAATGGCCTGACCTTCAAGGCGCGCCGTGCTGCCTTCCGGCATATGGGCGTGTTCCAGGAACATTCGGTTCACTGGCGCTTCGCGCAGGAGAAGATCCGCGCAGCCGGCCGTCCGATCAAGGTGCTCAACCTGTTCGGCTATACCGGCATGATGTCGCTCGCCTGCGCAGCCGCGGGCGCCGAAGTGGTCCATCTGGATGCCAGCCCGAAATCAAACGGCTATGGCAAGGACAATCAGGCGATGAGTGGCCTGCAGGATCGGTCCATTCGCTGGATCGCCGATGACGCCATGAAGTTTACCGCCCGCGAGGTCCGGCGTGGCAACGAATATGACGCCATCATCCTGGACCCGCCGAAATTCGGACGCGGCCCGAAGAATGAAACCTGGCGGTTCGAGGAAAACTTGCCCGAATTGCTGGACGTCGTGAAGCAGCTGCTGAGTGACCGGCCCCTGTTTGTGATCCTGACGGCCTATGCGGTGCGCCTGTCTTATCTGGCCCTGTCACAGGCGCTGGCTGACCGGCTCTCCCCGCTGGGCGGCGTGATGGAGACCGGCGAGATGGCCCTGCCCCAGCAAGGTTCAGACCGGCTCTTGCCGACAGCCATCTATGCACGCTGGCACGCGGGCGCCTGACCGCACGCCTCTTTCTGCTCAGCCAGACAAAGCAGCCCTGAGCCCGGTTCGGGTGAAGCGCTAAGCGCTGACACCGCACCCGTTAAAACAAAAACGGCGGCTCCGAAGAGCCGCCGTTCCTGTTTCTGTTACGTCGTCAGACTTAGAAGTCGAACGTCGCACCCATGAAGATGTAGCGACCAAGAGCGTCGTACACTTGTGGGTAGGTGTTACCGTTACCCGGCGCCGTACCGACAACCGAGGAAAGCGGTGGATCTTCGTCCAGGACGTTGTTCACGCCGAGACGCAGGGACATGTAGTCCGTCGCGTTCCAGGAACCGGAAAGATCGAAGTAGTTCTGGGCATCCAGAACACCGTTGATGGTGCCATCGTCACCACCTGCGATTTCGACTTCCGAGAAGTGGCGCCACGTACCGGTGACACTGAACAGGCCTTCGGCATCGGCCCAGGTCATGGAAGCCTTGTGGCGGTATTCTGGCGAAGCACCGTTGGCAACTTCCGTACCACCACCGGAGGCACAGCTGCCGCCGTAGTAGCCGACACAGTCGAAGATATCAGCGCCGGTGGAGTTCGGCAGTGGCTTGGTCTCGAGAGATTCAAGCATCGTACCGACATAGTCGAAGTCGATTCCGCCGCGAGCATCCAGGTCCAGAGCGTAGCTGGCCAGAAGGTCGAAGCCGGAGGTCGAAAGCGAACCAGTGTTGATGTTGGTTGCAACGATGTAGCCGGTCTGACCCGCCCACAGTGTGCCGCCATTGCCGCGATTGACGAGCGAACAGAAGAACGTGTCGCCGGTTTCAAGGCAGGTATCGAGTGCCAGTTCCTGTGGAACCGTACCCACGAGGTCTTCAACAGTGATGTCGAAGTAGTCGAGGGAAACTGTCAGGCCCGGGATCATCGACGGCGTGGCCACGAAACCAATCGTGTACGTATCAGCCGTTTCTGGTTCCAGGTCTGGGTTACCACCGGTCAGCGTATTGAACTGGCCAGCTGGGTTATCCGCGATGCTGCCGTACTGGGCAGCGGTCACGCCAGTGTTTGCACACTGTGCAGCCGTTGCGGTTGGCGTCGTGCCAGCACATGGATCGTAGATGCCGTTTGAACCTTGAGTCAGGTCGAACAGGCCGATGGACTGTGTCGAGAAGAGCTCGAAGATGTTCGCAGCACGCACGGCGCGCTGGAATGAACCGCGGAAGCGGATGTCTTCAACCGGAGCGTACTCAACACCGATCTTGTAAGCGTCAGAAGACACGGCGTCATAGTTCGACCGGCGATAAGCAAGGTCGACACCCAGGGACTCAACACCCTCATAACCTTCGATCAGAGGTGCGTTGACCTCTGCGAAGTAGTCATAGACTTCCTGCGAACCAGCGATTGGGTTCGTAGGTCCACCCTGACCAGCACCGTCGCCGGACTGGAAGTTGCTGTCCGGGTTGGAGTCGAGGCTATCACGACGATATTCCACACCGAAGGCAACCTTGATGCCTTCTTCAGCCATCGGAGACACGACGCCATAGTCGGCGAGGTCTGCGAAGGTCTTGGCAGTCACAACCGTCTGCTTAACGTCGCCATCCCTGAACAGCGGGTTGACGATGTAGTTCACAGCAGCGTCGCTTGGGCCGGCACCTGAGAAGATGTCGTAAGGAGCACAAGCCGCGTCGTCATTGTTCGGATCGGCATCGGCATTGACCGCACAGACAATGTTGCCCGTTCCGTCATCAACAGCGTAGAGCGCTTTGGACAGTTTCGAGATCGACAGGTCGTTATTGTAGACTTCCGAACGGTGCACGTTGGCGTACACAGCAGAGATGTCATAACCCCATGGCGAGTCGCCAATGGTGCCCTGCAAGCCGATCACACCACGATAGGTCGTGTGACGGATGTCGTTGTTGCGGTTTCCGCCTTCGACGTTCCGGCGAAGGAACAGGACGTCGCCGATACCGGCAATGTCATCACCCGCTGCACCGCGCGACGTACAGATAAAGTCGACCTGTTGTGCGCTCAGGAATGGGTTGTCACAGTTGATGCCGCCATTTCCGCCGGTCACACCGTAACCAAACACACCAGACGGCGCGATTTGGGAATTGGTCTGGTTGTCCATGAACATGAATTCGCCATATGCGTTCACATATGGGTTGATGTCATAGTTCGCGAATGTACCGAAGGAGTAGCGCTCGTTCGGACGCTGGAAGTGGTTGTACGGGTTGTAGTTGAACGTGTCAGAGACAAAGTTCCGCTCAACGAACTCGTTCGTGGTCGGGTCAACGCGAGCCCACAGACCGGTCGGCAGGTTGGAGCCGAGGTCCAGAATGTTGGTGAACTGGTTCGTGGACGAACCGGCACATGTGAAGTCGTTACCACCATTGGTGGTGGACAGGGCACACTGCGAATAGTCGCGGTTAGCCTGAAGAACTTCCTTGGTGTTCTGGAAGCTGGCGAAGCCCATGACGTGACCGCGGCCATTGTCCAGCTTGCCACCGAACGCTGCGGTGATGTCAACGGACTCACCATCAGACGTCGAGCCATCCGGAACCGTGAACTGGGAAGGGTTGTCAGCTGCGAAGCCACCCAGGATGTCCTGGATGTAGCTGTTGGAATTGTCGTGCTGGTAGAAGGAGTAGTTACCTTCCAGGCGAACACCTTCGAAATCCGTGTCGAGCACGAAGTTCACAACACCGGAAACAGCGTCAGAACCGTAGGTTGCGGACGCACCACCGGTCAGGATGTCAACTTTCTTCACCATTGCGGCTGGGATGAAGTTGATGTCCGGAGCAGCCGTGTTCAGCGAGCCGTATGGCAGGCGGCGGCCGTTCAAGAGCGTCAGCGTGCGGGAAGCACCCAGGCCGCGAAGGTTGACCGAAGCCGTACCGGTCGCGCCGTTGGCGAGGGCGGAACCCTGAGCACCGAATGCCTGTGGCAGGGCGTTGATCATGTCTTCCGCACGGACAACACCGCGCACGTCGAAGTCGGCGGAGCCGAGGGACGTGACCGGGCTGGTCTCAACCAGGTTGCCGCTTTGCGGGATCAGCGAGCCCGTGACGACGATGGTCTGTTGTACGGATGCTTCTTCCCCGTCCGCCTCTGCTACAGCAATTACGTCTTCATCTGCGTCTTGGGCGTACGCTGGCAGCGCAGCAGCTGCAGCAAGTGCAGCGCCGGCAAATACCGACGACGCCAATAGGCGCTTCTTCAAGTTAAGTTCGCTCACTTGAACCTCCGAAAGGATTGTCAAAAAAATGTGTCCACATCATGCAGACAAACCTGGCCCCCTAGACCAAGTCTTACCGGGCAGTAAGGATTGAGCACCTTGCATAGTCAATTGGATGCAGCGGCGCTCACAAGCAAAATGACACCAGTGTGACAGAATCGCATCACCTTTTTGGTCGGTTTGGGGCAATATTGTTCCAGATACGCCTGATAAATCCGAAAAAATGCCCCGAACGGATTTTGCGGCGCCCTCCACTATGCTTGTTTTTCAGGCAGGCCACCTGAATTCGAGCCGAGCTTCATGCTGCGCCTGATCGCATTTCAGGCAATCCGCCCTGTTCAGACCAGCATGAAGCTGACAACGACCAGGGAAATGCCCAGCGTGACGCCCACGATCAGGATTGAGAACAACAGGATCAGGGTTCGCAAGGCAGCCATGAATCGCCCCGTCTCGTAAGTCACGCGCAATTGGCGATAGAGATACGCAATGCCGACCAGCACCCCACCCAAGATAAGCTCGCCAAGCCAAGCTGCGTTCACGGCGGCGAGCACAATTAAGAAGGTCGCTGTCAGATAGATGAAGGTCTGCACATGCAGCGCGGTGATCACATGGTCATAGATGTACCGGCTGCGGTGCCACGCATACAGAATCGTCAGCATGAAGGCCAGGATAGGCAGGAACATCAAACTGAATCTCGGCGCCCATTCCCGAATGCGCGCGCCATAGCGATCCTGGTTCTCGTACACGGTCGCCGCATGGTCGGCGGCGCGCCATGCCTGCTCGCGCTCCGCGGGGGTCGCATCCTCGTCCAGTCTTGAAGTGACCTCATCATAAAGCGCGTCGCGATTGATGCGGCCGTCATCCGTCATGATACGCTGAAATGTGATGCCGTGCTCCGCCTGTAGCAATTCCAGCTGGATGAGTTCGCGCTCATCCGGCGTCAGGTCGGGGTCTTCTGCCCGGGCGCGCAATTCCTCCAGCCCCTCTTCGGTCACCACCGGAAGAGGCTCACCATCCTCCCCTATCCCGACATCGATCCCGTTTTCCAGGAGGCGGTCGATCTTGAGAGAATTGTACCAGCCCATCTGATCGCCGAGCGTGAACAGGGTCAGGAAGAAGATCACAGACGCCATCAGGAACATGCGGAAAGGCGGCACATAGCGTGCGCGCTTTCCATCCAGATAGTTCCGGGTCATCCGGCCGGGGCGGAACAACAACATGGGCAAGGACCGCCACAAGCGGCCATCCAGCGCAAATACGTCCGCCAGACTGCTCGCCACCAGATCCCAGACCGGGCGATGGAAGTCAGACGCCAATTGGCCGCACGTTGTGCAGAACCGGTCCTCGACGATGGTCTCGCAATTTGCGCAAGGCAAACCGGACTTTACCGGATGATGGTCTCCGGTCGACAAGCCACTTGCCGACCCGAGACCTGCGGCCTCCATTTCATGTTCCATTTCGAGACCCCCGTCTGTTTACCGCTACTCGGCGCTGAGCCCCTCCCGGCACAGAAAGCGCGAGCGATGCTGATCCTTCGCATTTTCTTCCCAGCCGGTCAGCTCCGGATCGACCATGTTCTTGGTCACCTGAAACCACATCGGCGTAATCGGATATTCTTCGAGCATCAGTTCTTCAGCGGCTGCGAAGACTTCTGCCCGCATCTGCAGGTCCAGCTGCTGGTTCGATTGGCTCAGAAGCGCATCATACTCCGGATTGGCATATTCGCCATAGTTTTGCTGGCCCGTATTGGAATCGAGCAGGTAAAGAAAGTTGATCGGATCATCGAAATCCGCGACCCATGCCGCATCCGCTACCGAGAAGTTTCCGGTCCGCAAGCGCGAATAGAGCACTTTTGTATCCTGTTTCACGATGGTCGGGTTAACCCAGGGGGCGATATCACTCCAATTGGACTGAGCGACCGGCGCCACCTTCGGATTGTCGTCGGTCGAACGGTGAATGAATTCGAACTCAAGCGGATTGCCCGGGCCGAACCCTGCCGCTTCCAGCAGGCTGCGCGCCTCGGCAAGCCGATCTTCGCGTGAGGTGTCCTTCCAATCCATGGATGGCCGACTGACATCGTAATTATTGATGCCCGGTGGCACGAAGGAATACGCTGGCAGATAGCCCTGTGTCAGCACGTTGCGAACCATGAACTCCCGGTCGAGCGCCATTGAAAGGGCCTTGCGCACGCGCACATCGTCGAACGGCTCAACGGTGGTGTTGAATGTCCAGTAGGTCGAGATGAGAGAAGGTGTCGTGCGCAGCCAGCCGGGGAATTTCGCATCCAATTCGGTATAGCGAGACCCGTCAAAGGCATTGTTGATGTCCAGTTCGCCTGCGGAAATCTTGTTCTCGACGGCCGACAGGTCTTCCAGTTCCAGATACACGACCCGATCAAAACACGCCTCCGGCGCGCCAAATCCGGTCGGGTTCTTGTCGGCGACCAATTGGTCACCCGTGCGCCAGTAGACCAGCTTGTAAGGACCGTTGACGACAATGTTTTCCGGCTGGATCCACGCATCTCCGTGCGCTTCGATGGCCCAACTCGGCAACGGATAGGTCGTGTAATGGCTCAGCAAGCCAAGCAAATAAGGCGCCGGGTATTCCAAAGTGATTTCCAGCGTCTTGTCGTCGATGGCTTTCACGCCCAGTTCTTCTGGCGGCAATTCCTGTGAACTCACCTTTTGCGCATTCTTGATCAACCAGAGGAGCGACGCGTATTGCGAAGCAGTTTCCGGGTTCTGGATGCGGCGCAGGCTGTAGACGAAGTCGCCGGCAGTGACGGGCGTGCCGTCAGACCAGACATGATCACCCAAAGTGAAGGTCCAGACCAATCCATCTTCACTGACTTCATAACTGTCGGCCATACCCAGCACCGGGCGACCATCTGGGCCATCCGTGGTCAGGCCGATGATCATGTCGCCAATGATAATGTTCTCCCACTGCGCGGATGATTTGTTGGGGTCCAGCGTGTCCACCTTGGCCGAAATTCCCCGGCGCAGGGTCGGCACGTCAGAGGCTGCGGAATCCCCACCGCCCCCGCAGGCGGCCAGTGTCAGGGCAAGTGCGGCAGCCAGGCCGGTTGTCATCAAGGCGTTCAACTTCATGGGTTTTGTGTCTCCAACGTCTTTTCCGCGATCGCGCGATTTGCAACACTGCTGCCAGACCATTACGGTTTTGCAAAGCCTTCCTGCTGGAAGTCGCACATGAGGTAACAGGAATGACCCGAATTTGGTGCATTGCAGGGATGATTTTTGCGCTTGGCGCAACAGCCACTGCACAAGATGTCTCAACCGATGACGTCTATGCCTGCACATCCGTCGCCGAAGATGCAGAGCGCCTTGCCTGTTACGATGCGGCTGTTGGACGGCTGCAAGCCGCCGAAGCGGCGGGTGACGTCACAACCGTGACCCGACAGGAAGTCGAACAGGTCCGCCAGGATTCCTTCGGCTTCTCCATTCCGTCCCTGCCCTCTCTGACGCTCGGCAAATCTGACGACCAGAGCCTCAAGGAGATGACGCTCCCTGTGAAAGCCGTGCGCGGCAATCGTGGAAATCTGGTGATCACGCTGGAAAATGGACAGATCTGGCGGCAAACCGATTCCAAGGCGCTGCGCAATAATGGCCAGACCGAAGCCCAGATCTATGAAGCGGCCTTCGGCAGCTACAAGATGAAACTGGATGGCAGCATCGCATTCCGGGTCGAACGCGTGAAATAATACGGGAATCCTTGCCGCAAACTTCAGCAAACACTGACCGAACCGCGCGCAGGCCAGCAATGGCTTGACCTATTCCGGGCACGTGGCTTGCTGAATCGATGAAACCTTTCTCAGGCTGAGACGTAGTCCCGTCGAGCGACTGGAAGGGAATCTGCGTATCCGGACGAAGATCACTGCCCACAGGAATACGCGCTGGCTGAAGCGCTTTCGCCCGCCCCTTCTGTTTGCGCTGGCCGGCGCGGCGCTGGTCTTTGCGACGCCCTACCTACCTCAGTACATCCCTGACGGCTTTGTCTCAGGCGACCGGCTCGAGCGAATGGCAGGGATCAGTTCAGGCGTATTGTTCATCATCGCCTTTGGCTGGCTGGTCGGCACCATTGTCGATGCCTTGATCAAACGCCGTCTGGCTGGCCTGCACCTCGATGCAGAAGACAATCTGGAAGCGCGCAAATCGGCCACGCGGCTGGATGTCGTGCGCCGCGTCTGGATCGTCATTGCCGGAATCGTCACCCTCGCCGCCGCGCTCACCGTCATTCCCGGCGTGAAGCAGATTGGCGTCAGCCTGTTTGCATCGGCCGGAATCGCGGGCATCGCCATCGGCTTGGCGGCCCGTCCCGTACTCAGCAACCTGATCGCCGGACTGCAGATCGCCTTCACCCAGCCGATCCGGCTGGATGACGCCGTCGTCGTCGAAGGTGAATGGGGCTGGATCGAGGAAATCGGCCTCTTCTATGTTGTCATCAAGATCTGGGACTGGCGACGCCTCGTCGTGCCGCTCTCCTATTTCATCGAGACGCCTTTCCAGAACTGGACTCGCAAGAGCGCCTCCATCATCGGCAGCGTCTACTGGACGGTAGATTATCACGCACCCATCGCGCGGATGCGCGAGAAGCTGGAAGAGATCTGCAAGTCCACCCCGCTCTGGAATGGCGACGTGGTGAATTTGCAGGTTACCGAAGCCTCGGGCAATTCTGTAACGGTGCGCGGGCTCGCCTCGGCCAGCTCGTCTCCGAAAGCCTGGGACTTGCGTTGCCTGATCCGTGAGCAGATGATCGAATGGCTTCAGGCCGAGCATCCCGAAGCCCTGCCCCGGCTGCGCGCTGATACGGATGTAAGATTGCCAGAGGATTTCGGCGGCTTTGCGCCCCAGCAGGGCTAGTCGCTACCAGGGATGGGTCTTGCCTTCAAAGTCCAGGAAGCGCAGCTCGCTTGATGGCCCTGCCGTGGTGATGACCGTGTAGAGACCAGCAGCACTCTGAGCCGGATTGACTGGCGCCTGCTTGCCGCCCATGTCAGTGTTCACCCAGCCCGGATGCAGCGCGAGCAGGGTCACCCCCTTCTCCGCAAGTTCGGGCGCGGCGGCACGCAGGGCCATGTTCAGACCCGCCTTGGACGTGCGATAAATCAGTCCGAAAGACGCCTGCGTGTTCTCGATGGATCCCATCATGCTGGACAGGCTGGCCGCCATCTTCACATCGCTGGCCGCAATATTGTCCAGGAACGTGTCGATCATTCGGATCGGCGCAATCGTGTTCACCGCCAGCATGTTGGCGAACGCGTCATAATCGAGATCCTTGAACGCAGCGAAACTGCCAATGCCGGCATTGTTGATCAGATAGTCGATGGGCTGGTCGCCGACCGCTTCCTTCAATGCCGCCACCGAAGCTGCATCGGTCACTTCGAGCGGATAAACTTTGGCGCCCGTCGCGTTCAGTTCGTTTGAGGTCTCAGGGTCGCGCGCCGTGGCAATCACGTCATGACCTTGAGCGAGAAACTTTCGGACAAGCTCCAGACCGATCCCACGATTTGCACCGGTGATAAGCGTGGTAGTCATAGAAACTCTCCGTCTGGATAGGTCTGGGTATATGGGAACGCGTCGGCAAACGCTGCGGCAGGGCCGCTACGAGTCTGGCAAAATGCGGTAGACCGCAGTTGCTTTCATCAGGGGCTTGTCACCTTGGCGGGCCATGCCGCCGGTGAACAGGATCGTGCGAGTTTGCCGGTCAACCTTGGGCTCCAACGTGACATCGGCGCCTTGAGCCGCCTCAGAGGACACGTCGATCGTGACAGAAACCATTTCCACCGGATTGGGAGCGCAGATCGCTTCAGCATCGGCACGTATCGCCGCCATCAGGTCCAGCGCCAGTCGTTCGTCCGGTTTCAGAGTGGTTACGTCTTGCATGTGGTGGAAGCCCTCAATCACTGGCCTTGCACATAGACAGGCCCGTTCCAAAAGAAAAGGGCCAAGCCGGTTGGGGGGAAGAGAGGGAGAACCGACTTGGCCCCATATTGGGAACGTCTTGAGGCAACTGACAGTGTCAGGGGGGTGTCTGCCTGCAAGATACAAGGTTTACGCTCTTCAGTTGGCTTGGTTCCGCGGAAAACGAAAAAAGTTTCGCGCATGAAAAAGCCGCCCTCGCGGCGGCTCATCCAAAGCTTGTCTTTCGAGCCAGATCAGGCGGCTTGGGCCGCGGCTGCGACCGCGTCGAGGTCCGACCCGATGAGGTCACCCAGATGGCCAAAGCCGACCAGGGCGTGGTGCTCGTCCATATAAGTGGAAATACTCGGCAATAGCAGGCCGATGGCCTTGTGGTCCAAACCCAGCTTGTGGAGTTCGGAAATCATGGATTGCGCGACAATGCGCTTGCCGCCGGGCGTCTGTTCGATCAGGCGAGCAATCTCTCCAACCGGGGCGCCGATCGTGCTGCCTGTGCGGGCCGACAGGGCGCGTGCGCCCGGAATGGTCTTGAACATGGCCGTGGCGAAGGGGGAATCCTGACGCTCTGCCGCGTTCAGGACAATGCCGAGGGCTTGTCGGGACGCGTCCTCCGAGAGGCCATTATGCCGGGCGAGGTGTGCTGTAAGATCGTTCAACATGTGCGATGGCACTCCTGGGATTAACGGCTTCGGAATTATCATTAACCCTCATTGTGCTTACCGCTTGGTTACCGGGCGCATTGCTGTGCAAGGCAAATGCGACCAAGAGCGTTAAGATGCATTAGGGCCGGGTAAACAAACCGCCTCAAATCATTTACCTTTGACCCCTCATCCGTACGTCCCAAGGAGTTTTCATGATCCGTATCGGCATACTCGGCGCCGCCAAGATTGGCCCCAAGGCCATCATCGAGCCCGCTGCAAAACGTGATGATTGCGAAATCGTCGCCGTGGCAGCGCGCGACGCGGACAAGGCGCGCACCTATGCCGAAGCGAACGGCATCGCGCATGTTGAGACCGATTACGACGCGCTGGTGCACCGCAAGGATGTCGACCTGATCTACAACGCCCTGCCCCCGCATCGCCATGCCGATCTGACCATCGCCGCGCTGGAAGCTGGCAAGGCGGTATTATGCGAGAAGCCCTTCGCCATGAACGCCGCCGAAGCCACGCGCATGGTCGACGCCGCCAACCGGGCCGGCAAGCCACTGATCGAGGCGTTTCATTATCGCTTCCACCCGGCTTTCCTGCGCGTTCTGGAAATCGTGCGCAGCGGAGACCTCGGCGCGATCAAGACCATGGAGGCGGTGTTCAATGTGTCGATCCCGTATCGCGAGGGCGAGTTGCGCCATACGCTGGAACTCGGTGGAGGCGCATTAATGGATCTGGGCTGCTATTCGGTCCACATGATCCGCACCCTTGCAGACGCAGAACCCGATGTCCTGTCGGCCAGTGCGCAGTGCGACCGGCCCGGTGTTGATATCGGCACCAAGGCACATCTCGGTTTTTCAAGCGGCGCGTCAACAATTGTGGAATGCAGTATGGCCGAAGATGTGGACCGCGATATCAGGCTCGAAATCGTCTGCAAGGATGGCTGTGTCTCCTTGCTCAACCCGGTACACCCGCATCGCGGCCACCAGATCACCATCCGGCAAGGCGGCCACGAACGCACCGAGACGGCCGACGGCATGATCACCTATGAGCACCAGTTGGCCCATGTCATGGACGTGATGGCCGGACGCGCCGTGCCGCTGACCGGTGGCGCCGACGCGATCGGCAACATGGCCGTGATCGACGCAATCTATGCAGCGGCAGGCCTCTCGCCCCGATAAAGCGTCCAGGCTCGCTTGACGCATGAATATACAAAACGTATACGGTATGTATACAATTCATATCGAGGACAAACATGGGTATCGTGAAGATCGACAATGACCTGCATGAAGAAGTCCGGCGGGCGAGCGGGGTCATGTGTCGATCCATCAATGCGCAAGCCGAATTCTGGATCAAAATCGGCCGGCTCGCCGAAGCCAATCCAACGCTCTCCTTCAATGACATTGTGAAGATGCAGCTCGAAGCGGCCGATGCGCCCTTGGCCGACCTGAAGGTCGCCTGACATGGTAAAGACGCCGAGTGAGATCGCGCTGATGCGCATCTCTGGCAAACTGCTGGCATCCGTTTTTGAAATGCTGGACCAGCAGGACCTGGCTGGCATGTCGACGCTACAGGTCAACGATCTGGTCGACCGCTTCATCACCGAAGACCTCGGCGCCCGCCCCGCAAGCAAAGGGCAGTATGGCTTCAAATTCGTCCTGAACTGCTCAATCAATCATGTCGTGTGTCATGGCGTGCCCAGTTCGGATGAGATCATCCGGGATGGCGATATCATCAATCTTGATATCACCCTCGAAAAGAACGGATTCATCGCGGATTCAAGCAAGACGTACATGGTCGGAAATGTCTCAGCCGCCGCCAAGCGAATTGTTCGGATCGCCGAGACAGCCATGTGGAAAGGCATTGGACAGATACGTCCCGGCGCGCACCTTGGCGATATCGGTTTTGCGATTGACCGCCATGCCAAGCAAAATGGCTGTTCTGTCGTACGGGAGTATTGCGGGCACGGCATTGGCCGCGAAATGCATGAGGATCCACAGGTTCTCAATTTCGGAAAGCCGGGCACCGGCCTCAAGCTGCGCGAAGGCATGGTCTTCACCATTGAACCCATGATCAATCTGGGCACACGCCAGGTTTCGACCGAGGCTGATGGGTGGACGGTGGTGACCAATGACGGAAAGCTCTCCGCCCAATTCGAGCATACGGTTGCTGTGACGAAAACCGGTGTTGAAGTGCTGACCTTGCGTCCGGGCGAGACACCCATGCAGGCGCGCCGCGCGTAGTCAATACGGCACAGTCCGGTACAAGCGCATGGCAGGACATGATAAGCTGACTTGGTCTGAATTTGACCGGGAGCTGATCACATGAAAATCGCAGGCATCGTCTTTGTTATCCTCGGGGCGCTGGCAATCCTCTTCCCGTATGTTGCCGGGCTCTCCTACAATTTCATTCTCGCCTATCTGATCATCTTTGCGGGCGCGGCGCATCTCTGGTGGGCCTGGCGGCCGAGCCTTGAAGGGCGCACGCAGCATTTGCTGCTCGGCCTGCTCTTCCTTGCTGGCGGGATCAGCCTGCTCGTCTTTCCGTGGATCGGGCTCATCTCCTTCACCATCATTCTGGGCGTCTCCTTCCTGGTTCAGGGCGGGGTCCAGCTTGCCCTCGCCTCCAACAGCCCGCGTCTGCGCGGCAACAGCAAGACCATGTTGATCGTGGCAGGCCTTGCCGGCATCATCGCAGGCGCGCTGATCCTGATCGGCCTGCCCAGCACAGCGGCCTGGGCCATTGGCATATTGGCCGGGATCAACATGCTGTTCTTCGGCGTCGCCCTGCTGGCAATGGACAAGGCCCTGTCGGACGTGTTTGACGACTGACGAGCGCCCTGCGCGGCATCTTGCATGGCGGGCTGGCTCCGTGATATTCGACCCATCTCACAACAGGCGCTGAGCGCGGTCGCGTCACGAAGACGAGGCAACCGCGGCGCAGGATAAGTCCTGTGTGTGCGCCGTTGTCGGCACCCCCCAGGACATTCAGAGCCAGGAGTGCTGACAGATGAAGACCATTATCGAACCCTTCCGCATCAAATCGGTCGAGCCGATCCGCATGACCACGCGAGACGAGCGCGAACGACTGCTGAAAGATGCGGGCTACAATCTGTTCAAGCTGCATTCGGATGACGTGCTGATCGATTTGCTGACCGATAGTGGCACGTCGGCCATGAGCGCGGCGCAATGGGGCGCGGTGATGACCGGCGATGAGAGCTATGCCGGCGCGCCGAGCTTCTACCGGTTCGAAGCGGCCGTGAAGGATTTGATGGACTTCAAGCACATCATCCCCGCCCATCAAGGGCGCGCTGCGGAGCATCTCCTCTTCTCGCTGATTGCCAAATCCGGTCATGTCATTCCGTCAAACACGCATTTCGACACGACGCGCGGCAATATCGAAGCCGCAGGCGCCGAGGCACTGGACCTGCCCATCGCAGAGGGCAAGATTCCCTCCCTCGACCACCCCTTCAAGGGGAACATGGACCTGGACGCCCTCGCCAAGTTGATGAGTGAGCGCGGCGATGCCGTGCCGTGTGTGATGATGACGATCACGAACAATGCCGGCGGTGGCCAGCCGGTCAGCCTCGCCAATATTCGCGGCGCCGCCGAGATCGCCCATGCGCATGGCAAGCCCTTCTTCATTGATGGCTGCCGGTTCGCCGAGAACGCCTGGTTCATCAAGCTGCGCGAGGACGGGCAGCAGGACCGCTCGATCAAGGAGATCGTGCGCGACACGTTTGACGTGGCCGACGGCATGACAATGAGCGCCAAGAAGGACGCCTTCGCCAATATCGGCGGGTGGCTCGCGCTGAATGATGACGCGCTGGCCGAACAGGCCCGCACGCGGCTGATCCAGACCGAGGGCTTCCCGACCTATGGCGGCCTTGCCGGCCGCGACCTCGACGCGATCGCACAGGGCCTGACCGAGATCGTGGATGAGGATTATCTGCGCTACCGCGTGCGCACCAATGCCTATATCGCCGAACGGCTGGACGCGCTGGGCGTGCCGGTGATGAAGCCGGCGGGCGGCCATGCAGTGTTCGTGGATGCGCGCGAATGGCTGTCCCACATTCCGCCGCTGGAATATCCGGGCCATGCGCTCGCCTGCGCGCTCTATGAGGAAGGCGGCATTCGGGGCTGTGAGATCGGGACGGTCATGTTCGGTCGCAAACCGGATGGCACCGAAGAACCCGCCCGGATGGACCTTGTCCGCCTAGCCATGCCGCGCCGCGTCTACACCCAGTCGCATGCGGACTATATCGTCGAAGTGTTCGAGGAACTGGCCAAGCGGAAGGATTCCATCAAGGGCCTCCGCATCGTGAAAGAGCCGCCCATGATGCGCCACTTCACGGCGGAGTTTGAAACGCTTTGATCGCAGATTGACTCCTATATAACTAAAGCCTTATATAATTGTAGAATTATATATAGGTGACTCATGATCCATGATATCGCCGCTGCCATCGGTGCCACGAGCCGCATCGTCCGCAAGCGCGAACGCGACGGAAAACCTGCAGAGGCCGTCATCGCGGAACGCACTTACGACACCGGTATCAAGGACCTATGGGATGCGTTGACCAATCCGGAGCGACTGCCGCGCTGGTTCTCTCCCGTTACGGGCGACCTCAAACTCGGCGGGCGCTACCAAGTGGAGGGAAATGCGGGCGGCACCGTGACGGTGTGCGATCCGCCGAAGACGCTTGAACTGACGTGGGAGTTTGGCGGAACGGTCAGCTGGGTGGAGGTCCATTTGCACGCAGTCAGCGAAGATGAAACGCACCTCCAGCTGGTTCACGAGGGCCATATCGATCCGGCATGGGCCGAGAAATACGGCCCCGGCGCCACTGGCGTTGGCTGGGATCTCGGATTACTGGGCCTGCAAACACATATTGCCAGCGGCTGGTCGAAACCTCCGGAAGCCGACATGGAATGGACAAGGACCGACGAATACAAGTTGTTCGTCCGCAAGAGCAGCGCAGGCTGGCGCGACGCATCCGTCGCCGCCGGTAATGATCCGCAGATTGCAGCCAGCGCTGCAGCGAATACAACGTCTTTCTATCTCGGCGAGGCTCCGCCGGAAGGAGGCTGACCATCATGCATGCCTTTGACGTTCTCGGTGCTCAGGTCCGCCGTCGCATTCTCGAGCTGTTGGCGGAAGGCAGCCTGTCGTCAGGCGACATTGTGGACGTGGTCCAGGCCGAATTCGGCATTTCGCAAGCCGGCGTTTCCCAACACCTCAAGGTGCTGCGCGAGAACGGTTTTGCTTCAGTGAAGGCAGAAGGCACGCGGCGAATCTATTCGCTCGGTACAGAGCCATTGAGAGAAGTCGACGACTGGCTAGGCCATTTCCGCGGATTCTGGACGCACAAGCTTGAATCGCTCGCAACAGAGGTGAAGCGCGGAAAAAAACCTCGGGAGCGTTAGGCTTCCTTCGCCATTTCGATCCACTCTTCGACTTCCTCTTCGGCGAGGTAGTCGTCGTCGCGGATCACACGGTCCCCCTGTGGCGTCTGGAGGAATTCACTCGCCAACATGAACAGGGTGCGCGCAGGCGCCTCGGCCAGTTCCTTGCGATTGCGGATGCCCGCGCCGACAAGGATCTGGGCGTCGTGCACGCGCAGGCCCGGCACTTCCATCATCAGGATGGTCTGGTCCTTCCAGTCATTCAGCGTGTCGACATCGATATAGGCGACATCGACCAGGAAGACGGTTTCCTCCGTGTCGCAATCCAGCAGGTCACCGACCGTGGTGATGCCGGCGCGCGATAGGCGTTTGGCGGTCTTCTTGCCGATGCTGGGCGCCTCGACCACGGGGGACTCGCGCGTGATGCGGCTGCGGCGGGCGATGTCTCCGGACTCCTCGCCAAGATCATCAGCAAGCGGCGCGGGGACAGCGGCCTCGGGCTCCGGCTCGAACAAGACTTCTTCTGCCTTTGGGGGAGCCTTTTTCTTCGGCGGAGGGGCTTCCTCGGCCAGCAGCACTTCTGCTTCGGCCGGGTGAAGTGTTTCGTCGGTTGGCGCCGCTTCGACTACAGCCTCCTCGACCGCATCCTCTTCAATAACGGTCGCCTCAGCGGCGATCTCGGCCTCATCCTCGATCAGTGCGGTCAGCAAGCGCTCCTCGACCGCCTTGTTCTTCGAACCTATTGGGCCAATCTCCTGTTTGTTCAGCTCTTTCAGCGGAACGCGCAAAACTTGTTTGGCGTGAAGCTTGCGGATTTCCTTGTCATCATCCGGCAGGGTACGGATGACCTTACCGGTCTTCTGATACTCCTTGTACATCCGCGTCACGGTGCGCTTGTCGGCCGCATCCGACAGTTTCGCCGTTACCCAGCGCAGCGGAATGTCCAGTGTCTCGATATAGCCCTGAAGGGTGAGATTGGTCTTGGGCGGGCTGACAGCAGCCTCCGCAATACCGCGTGAGAGGATCGCGCCGAATCCGGCCGTGGCATAGGCGACCAGTTCCACGATCGCATCGAACATGGTCTCGTCCAGCCCGGCGGGCGGATCCTTCACGCCCACGTCGAGATCATAATGGTCAATGAAGGTCTGATAGTGGGGATGCGAAAGGCGCGCGCCATTGCGGACCATGTCGGCGATGAATCCTGCGCCGTCCGGCACTGGCACATCCGGATAGCCGAGCGTCTCTATGCGGGCATCAATCTTGTCGCGGGATTTGGCGATGCTCCACTCCACCGCCCGGTGCATCGTGCCCTCTTCCTCGGTCTGGCCGGTATGGAAGGGCTGGATCGGATCGGCATAATAATGGCTCAGCACGCCGAACGCATAGGCGGCCTTGCTCCATTGCTTGCGACGGAGATGGTCGACCGCCGTCGCAAACCATTCCATCGCCTTGCCCGGCGCGCCGCCCCACTCCCCTTCGGAAATGTGCAGGACATGGTTGCGGAAATCCTTGAACTTGGAATCCGGCGCCTTGGCCCCTTCGAGCAGGTGCTCGTGGTGAACCAGGAACAGGTCCTTCCACTTGTCGGCCTCCTCCGAGGCTATAAGCGACAGCGCATCCATCGCGATATAGTGGTGCGTCGAGCGGCACCGATGGCCGCGAATTACTCGTTCGAGCAGAGACATGCCCGTCTCCCTTCCCGCCTGATTCAATCTGGATCAAACGAGAAATGCCTAATGATAGTTACGCCATCATTAACCATTCGCGCGGGAGGGGAAGTTTCTGCTGCGCCTACCGCACCGCAAAATCGGTGGGCTCGGTGCTCTTGCCCTTGGCGTCTTTTTCGCCCTTGGCCTGGCCGTGCTTGTTGGGGCCCATGAAGCCGAAGAGGTGGCCACCGACCTTGCGCATCTGGATCTCTTCCGAGCCTTCGGTGATGCGATAGCGGCGATGGTGGCGGTAGATGTGCTCGAACGGCTTGTGGCGCGAATAGCCCATCCCGCCATGCACCTGCATCGCCCGGTCGGCGGCATTGCAGCAGAGCCGGTTTGCCCGGTAGTTGCACATGGAGACCTTGTCGGAGAGATGGATCGCGACGTCCGGCTTGGACATCTGGTCCATTTCCCAGGCCGTCTTGAAGATCAGCAGGCGCAGCATCTCGGCCTCGGTGGCGAGCTCCACAAGCGGGAACTGGATCGCCTGGTTGGTCGCGAGCGGCTTGCCGAACGGTTTGCGCTCACGGGCATATTGCACGCTCTCATTGATGCAATACATCGCGGCGCCCACCGAACTCGCGGCTTGGCGAATACGGTTCTCATGCACGAAATGCTGGGCTAGGGCGAGGCCCCCTTCCGGCGGGCCGAACACGGCATCTTCAGGCACCCAGACATCCTTGATGGTCAGGCGCGGATGGTCGGTCGGCATGTTGAAGGTCCACATGTATTCTTCAATGATGACGCCGGGATCACGCGCCGGTACGAGAAGACAGGTGATGCCCTTGGCGTCGCCATCTTCACCACTTGTGCGGCAGAACATCATGATGTGCGTGGCCACATGCATGCCGGTGATCCACATCTTCTCGCCATTGATCAGCCAGCCATCCTTGCCGTCGCGCTTCTGGCGCACCGCACGGGTTTCCATATGGGTCGCATCGGACCCATGATCAGGTTCGGTCAGGCCGAAACAAGCGAGAAACTTCCCGTTCAAAGCGTCTTCGGCAAGATGCTTCTGATCCGGCCGGGCGAAGTCGCGCAGCATCAGGATCTGCGGGAAATTGCCGACTATGGAATGTTCGTTCTGGAGATCATTGTGCAGGCCGAGGCCCTGTTCGGCGAAATGCTCGCGGATAATTGCCATGCCGAGGTTCGAGCCGTCCTGCCCGCCGAACTCCTTCGGCAACGCATAGCGCAGGTGTCCGGCCTTGTCGGCGCGGCGCTTGGCTTCGCGCAGCAATTCTTCCCATTCGGGCCGCGGCAGGCCCTCATTTTCGAAATCAGTCCGGGCCCATTCGCGCCGACGGTCGAAGAAGCGGATATTGTCGTCCTTCTGCTCAAGCGGCTTGATCTTGTCCTCGATGAACTTGTCGAGCACGGTCAGATAGTCTGCGATGTCCTGTGGGATATTGAAATCCATGATGCGGTGTCCTCCTGGCGGTCGCTGCTGTAGCAATCTCTTTTTCCACCTTCGAGACTACCGCACTGAAACCGCGCGGCAATTTATGCCGCCACGGCAGGATTGAAACAAAAATATAATCACTGAACAATTGACTTTTTATTCAATGATCATATTCTGTCTTTACGGTCACCACCGACCGCAACTGCAAGAAGGTTTCCTCCCATGCCGTCTTCCCGCCTCTCTCTTATCGTTGTCGCTGCCGGTCTTGCCGGCCTCGCCTATGCCGCCCCTGCCATGGCCGATCCGGCCCAGACTGTGTCAGCAGAAATCCAGTATGATAACAGCGCATTGCACTCTCGTGCCGGGGCCGGAGTCGTTCTGGATTCCCTGCAAATGCAGGCTGTTTCCATCTGCCGCTACGATGCCCCTGTCTCGCAGGCACCCCGTGTCGATGATTCGTGCGTCTCGCAGGTTATCGCGCAGGCTGTGAACAAGATTGACCACCCGAAGCTCACCGAATCCTATGTGTCGCGTTCTGGCCTGAACAGGCGCATTCTGGCTGACGCGAACTAGGCACCAAGGCCAGAAAGGCTGAATGATTGACGTTTTAGTCAGTAATCGCTATTGAGTGCGAACGGACGCTTAGGGTCCGACACTGTTTTGAAGTCCACCCACCGAAAGGTATCCTCCCATGATCCGTTCCGCTCTCACCGCCGCAGCCTTCCTTGCGCTCGGCGCACCAGCTTTCGCCAACACATTCACCTTCGAAACAGCCGCCCCTGTCGACGAAGGCCAGGTCGTGGCCATCGGCACTGTTTGGCTTTGCGAAGGCACTGTCTGCAAAGGCGACCTCGACCGCAAGAAGGCCTCTGTTCGCGATTGCAAGAAGATTGCGAAGAAGGCCGGCGAAATCATCTCCTACGGAAACTCCAATTCCAAGCTGGAAGCAGACGATATTGAAGCGTGCAAGAAGTCCGCACGCTAACGCACTTTCCTGAATAGCAGACCTCTCCTCGGGCCGCTCTGGTGTCATGCCAGGCGGCTCTTTTTTTGCGCGCAGTGCGAACCCCAGCCGACTTGATGCGTTACCATGAGTAACCAAGAGGAAGGCCATGCCCGCATCACAGAGCGATCCGCTGGAGAACGTACTCGAGACCGCCATTGAAGAAGGTGGCGAAGGCACAATCTCGGTTGGGGATCTGCTCAACATGTTCGGGCACCGATCCTTTGGTCCCATCATCACATTGCTGGGCCTTCTGGTCGTCTTGCCGCCGCTAGGCGGAATACCCGGCCTGCCAGCGGTGATCGGGGTTATCATCCTGCTTTTCAGCATTCAGATTCTGTTCGGCGCCGATCATATCTGGATGCCGTCCTTCGTTGAGAAACGATCCATCGAAACCTCGAAGCTCAAAGAAGCCGAAGACAAGGTGAAACCCTGGCTGGAACGCATTGATCGCATGATTACCGAGCGGCTCGCTTGGGCGACAGGACGTGTGGCCACCTATCTGGCCGCGATCGCGGTTTCCCTGCTCGCTATTCTGATGATCCCTCTGGAACTCGTGCCATTCGCCGTCGCAGCGCCGGGTGTTGCGATTGTCCTGTTCGGTTTGGCGCTCGTCGCCAAGGATGGCGCGCTGATGCTTGCCGGCTTCGCGGCAACGGCCGCCGCTCTTACCATCACATTCCTGTTTGTCCCGTGGGGACGGGTGGCTGGCTGGTTCTGAGAGTCACCGCTTCAGGTCGCGGGTTGCGCCTCGATGGGTTCCCAGAGTTCGACCTTGCGGCCATCAGGATCCATGATCCAAGCGAACTTTCCATAACTTTCCGTCATGGGCTCGCCTTCCATTTCAACGCCCTCAGCCTTGATTTGCTCAATCATGGCGTCGAGGTCATCCACCATCAGATTCATCATGAAGTCGCTGTCTGAAGGTTTGAAATAGTCGCTTCCTGCATTGAAGGGCGCCCAGATCGTGCGGGCACCTTGCGGGAATCGTGCAGCAGCATCCGCTTGGGAGAAACTCGCGCCCCCATATTCGTCAATCTGCACACCGAGTACCCGCGTATACCACGCCCGCGTCGCATCCACGTCTTTGCAAAGAAAGAACAGTCCACCCAACCCAATCACTTTTGCCATGTTTTCCCCTCACCTGTTCTAATCGGCTAGATCGCCTCCAATGCCTCCGACAGCATGTCACGCACCTGCCCGGCTACGGCATGGAGTTCCGTGTTCTCAATCGCTTGCATGGACGCGATCGGATCAATCGCACTGATCTCAATGCCGCCATCGACTTCGCGCAGAATGACATTGCAAGGCAGCATCGCGCCGACCCTGGGCTCCATCTTGATGGCCTCGAACGCCATGTCCGGATTGCACGCGCCAAGAATGCGGTACCCGGCCATGTCGGCATCCAGCTTCTTCTTCATCGTCGCCTGGACATCAATCTCGGTGAGAACCCCAAACCCCTTGCCAGACAGCGCTGCGCGCGTGCGCTTGTCGGCTTCTTCGAGCGTGATGCCATCCAGTGTGCGGGTGATTGTGTAGGCCATGCCAAACATCTCCAGTAGCGCCTCAAAGGCTAATTGAATTGTGAAGAAACGCAATGCGATCCGGCGGGCCACGGTTCCAATTTCGCCCTGCCAATCGCGCCATGGCCCTGTAAACTGGTAAGCATGACTGATTCTAACTCCCTTCCCGGCGCCGGTTGCGGCGCAGCCATTCGCGATGCGCACGGGCGCCTGTTGCTTATCCAACGTCTCAAGCAACCCGAAGCGGGAGCGTGGGGTCTGCCCGGCGGCAAGATCGATTTTGGCGAACGCGCCGAGGACACCGCCCGGCGCGAAATCGAAGAAGAACTCGGTGTCACCATCGAGCTGACCGGCCTCGCCTGCATTGCCGAGACCATCGACAAGGGTGACGGGAAGCATTGGGTTGCGCCAGTCTATTCTGCGCGCATCGTGTCAGGCGAACCACGTGTCATGGAACCGGAAAAGCATGGCGGATGCGGCTGGTTTGCGCTGGACGACCTGCCAGACCAGATCACCACGCCTGTGAAAGATTATCTCGCCTCTCTGGAGCCGGCTGGCCCCACCGGCTGAAACTGCAAATATGTAGTCATTGTTGCGGCTCGGCTCTAGCAGGCCGGGGCCAGTTGGTGATTATAGCGGCTGTGATTCGACGCATCCGAACCTTGCTGATCTGGCTGGTCCTCGTGGACCTCGCCGCGACGCTTCTTTTCTGGGGCGTCACCCGGCTTTCAGACCAAACTGGCAAATTGGCGGGGGGACGCGGGATCATCTTCTATACCGACAATGTATCCGATGCCTCTGCGCGGGTCGACAAGGGCGTCGCCCTGCTGAAAGCGGGCAAGCTGGACCAATTGAAAGTCGTGGGGGGCCATCGCCCCCAGGAAGGCCGTCTCGGCAGCCAGGAGATGGCCTTGCTCGCGGCGCGCCGGTCCGGCCAGGCCGCGAAGGTCAGCGCCGATGTCGAGAGCCGCGATACGATTTCCGGCCTGGAAAGCCTCGCCAACACCACCAGCGCCTCGGAGAGTGGGAAGATCGTCTTCATCTCCAATTGCATGCATATCCTGCGCGCCAAGGCCGTCTATGCCAGCCATCCGGGCAAGCAGGCCAAGGCGCTCGCCGCCTGTCCCAATGGCGGGTACAATCCGCTCGATATCTGGCGTCGTGCACATTACGAGGCAGGCGCGTGGGCACTGTTCCTGATGCCGGAAAGCTGGCGGGATGCGATTATTGACCGCCTGCGCGGCGACGAGGACAGCGCCTAGCCCAGCGGTTCGCAGCGACGCTCATATTCCGCAATCGCCTCCGGCATCCATTTCCGGAAATTTTCGGCCCGGGTTTCGGACGCCGGATGCGTGGACATCCACTCCGGTGGACGCTGGCCACCACCAATCTGACCCATCCGCTCCCAAAGATCAGGTGCTTCGCGCGGGTCGTAACAGGCGCGAACCAGTAGATCGAGCCCGATCTTGTCGGCTTCCGTCTCATGCTTGCGCGAATAGGCGAGCATTCCACCCTGGGCCGCGATGCCGAAAGCCTGCATGATGGCGCGCTGTTGAGAGGCGTCCATGTCGCCAAGGCCCACGCCGACAGCGATCTGCCCGAACTGGACGACGCGTTGCTGGCTGACCCGCTCAGCACCATGATGGGCCAGGGCATGGCCAATCTCATGCCCCATCACCACGGCCAGCTTGTCGAGATCGCTGATATCCTCGGCGTCGACCTTGCCATCATAGTTTCCCGTAATGTCGAGAATGCCCGTGTAAATCGCAACATACCCACCCGGCAGGCAGAAAGCGTTCGGCGTATCGGAATCGACGACATAGTAGGTCCAGTCGAATTGGTCGGCGACCGGGGTGAAGGAGGCGCCTTGGCGCAGGAGATCCTGTTCCAGCTCGACTGCGGCGCGCTGGAGGCGTGCGCCAATCTCGCGAACGGCCTGAGTGTATTCCGCCTCCGTGCCTTCGCAATTGTTGCCATCTGCGCACAGGACGTCATTTCCCTGCTGCTGCTCCTGGTTCAGTATCTGGATATAGGACTGCTGGCCCAGCTGCACCTCTTTCTCGATCGGGACGGTGTTCAGTTGCTTGCGGCCCGAGAAAGGCACTTCGGTCTGGTTGGCTTGCCAATACAGAAACAGCAGGAACAAGCCGACAAGGATCAGGCTGAACCGGCTGCGCAAGAGGCCACCAATCCCGCTACTGCGGGTCTTGTGGCCATAGGCGTGTCGCGGCAGGCGCATGGGCAATCTCCGTCAAATCTGCTTGGTAAATCGTTTAAACCAAGAAGAACCGCGAGGGAAAGCACGCTTGCACCTTCACGAAACCATGTCGGGACGCTATTTCTGAGGCATGACAGACCAAGCTCTCCCGCCCAAGCTCGAAATTCGCATCATTCCCGTGACGCCGCTGCAACAGAACACGTCGATGATCTGGTCCACAGACACAATGGATGGCGTCTTCATCGATCCGGGCGGCGAGGTCGACAAATTGATGGGCGCAGCAGAGCAGTTCGGTGTGAAGATCGTCGGCGTCTGGCTGACCCACGGCCACCTGGATCATGCCGGCGCGGCCACCGAAGTGTCGGAGCGCACGGGCTGCCCTATCATTGGCCCCCACGAGGACGATCAGTGGCTGCTGGATGAACTGGAAGCTCAAGGCGCCAAATACGGCATCACTGATGGCCGCAATGTGACTCCGGACAAGTATCTTCATGATGGCGACGAGTTGGAGCTGTCTGGTACAAAATTCGGCGTCGCACACTGTCCGGGCCATACGCCGGGCCATGTTGTGATCTATCAGAAAGAAGGCGCGCTCGCTTTTGTTGGTGACGTCCTGTTCAAGGGCTCCATCGGCCGGACTGATTTCCCGCGCGGGAACCATCAGCAACTGATCGACTCGATTACCGGCAAGCTCTGGCCACTTGGCAATGAAATGCGGTTTGTGCCGGGTCATGGTCCGCTGTCCACTTTTGGCCAAGAGCGTCAAACCAACCCGTTCGTGGCAGATACGATTACCGGATATCAAGGCGCCGCAAAGCAAGATGCAAGTTCGACCGACCAGAAACTTGCCAAGCGTTGGAGCTGACAAGCAAACGGTATTACCATCCCGTAAGCCTCGGAAATCCAACGGAACCAAGCCACCAAGGAGACGTTTCTGACCCGTACACAACGGAAAGGAATGTCTTATGACCGCTTATCTGAAACTCGCCGCTATCGGCGCCAGCGCCTTCGCTCTGGCCGCCTGCACCCAAACTGGCACCACTGAACGCAACGCTGCCTATGGCGCTGCTGCTGGCGCAGCCGCGGGTGCTGTGATTGGCAATAATGTCGGGGATGGTGACGCGCAACGCGGGGCTGCGATTGGCGCCGTTCTGGGCGGCACTGCTGGCGCAGCAAAGGGCTGCACGGAGTCGGAAGACTGCGATATGCCGGGCGTGAAAGACCAGGCTGACGAAAAAGACACCGACCGAGACGGTCGCGCGGACATCTATGACCGCTACCCGAATGACAGCACGCGCTGGTAAGCAGCCGAGGCACTAAAGTGATGGTGAGCCCCGCATCCATTGGATGCGGGGCTTTTTCTTTCGCGGCACAGTTTCGCCGCCAAATCACCCCGGTCTCTCCCCGCCCAAAATCGGAACGCCCTGCGCGACAACGCGTTTCCCTTTTACCTATGTTAAACAGGAGAGACTTCATGGGACGGGTAACGCCCCTTAACAAAACTGCTTCAGACGACCCGTGGATTGCGCCAGATGATCGCGCGATCCGTGAAAGGATCCGCGCCTGGTACAGCTGTTGGCCGCAAGGCCATGCCGACCGAGAAGCCATACCCCTCACAGGCTCTGGGTGTATCCGCCTGCTTAGTGATTTTGGCAGCGACGTCGCGATAAGCCAAAACCTTGCCCACTATCGTCAGCTTTGGCAGCCGGTTTTGGAAGACACGTTCAAGCGCTGGCATATCAGCATCGTATCCGCGATCAATTTGCGCCGCACCCAAGACATGGCCGCCGCAAACTTCTTCACCGAGCTGAGCGGCATCACCCATGAAGACGGGGTGATGAACCAGACGCAGGCAGTTTCTCAGGTCTGGGAGAAAATCACAGGTGGGTGGCACCTGGTTCATGAGCATTCGACGGTCCATAATGGAGCGCTCTGAGCTTGCAGCCTGATCACCCCGCGACAGTCAATTGCAGCTAATAACGGAAACCCACCCCTTTAGTCTTGCCCCCGCCCCCGACTCCCAGCTATGGAGCAGCCGTTTGGCCGGTAGGAGAAAAGCAACATGCCGAAGCGCACGGATATCCGCTCTATCCTGGTTATTGGTGCCGGTCCGATCATCATCGGGCAGGCTTGCGAATTCGACTATTCCGGCGTGCAGGCGATCAAAGCGCTGAAAAGCGAAGGCTACCGGGTGATCCTGGTCAATTCGAACCCGGCAACGATCATGACCGATCCAGAGCTCGCTGACGCAACCTATATCGAGCCCATCCTGCCGGAAGTTGTCGAAAAGATTATCGAGGCTGAAAAGCCGGATGCCCTGCTCCCGACCATGGGTGGCCAGACCGCACTCAATTGCGCGCTGGACCTCCACTATGCCGGCATCCTCGAAAAGCATGGCGTGGAGCTGATCGGCGCAAAGGCCGAAGCCATCGAGATGGCCGAAGACCGCAAGCTGTTCCGCGAAGCGATGGATCGGCTCGGTCTCGAAAATCCCCGCGCCGCCATCATCGCGTCTCCGAAGAGTGAAGACGGCAAGTATGATCGGATCGAAGGCCTGAAGCGCGCCATGGCCGCGCTGGACGAAGTTGGCCTGCCCGCCATCATCCGCCCGGCCTTCACGCTCGGCGGCACCGGTGGCGGCGTTGCGTACAATGTCGAAGAGTATGAAGAAATTTGTCGGTCCGGTCTTGCTGCCTCCCCCATGGCGCAGATCCTGGTCGATGAAAGCCTGCTGGGCTGGAAAGAGTACGAGATGGAAGTGGTCCGCGACACAGCGGACAATGCCATCATTATCTGTGCCATCGAGAATATCGACCCGATGGGCGTCCATACTGGCGACTCCATCACGGTCGCGCCGGCGCTGACGCTGACCGACAAGGAATACCAGGTCATGCGGAACGCCTCGATCGCGGTGCTCCGCGAGATTGGCGTAGAGACGGGCGGATCTAACGTCCAGTTCGCGGTCAACCCCGCGGATGGCCGCCTCGTCGTGATTGAGATGAACCCGCGTGTGTCGCGCTCCTCTGCGCTTGCCTCGAAAGCCACCGGTTTCCCGATTGCCAAGATCGCCGCAAAACTGGCCGTGGGATACACGCTCGATGAACTGGACAATGACATCACAGGTGTCACCCCTGCCTCGTTCGAGCCGACAATTGACTATGTTGTCACCAAGATACCGCGCTTTGCCTTCGAGAAGTACAAGGGTGCCGACCCCGTACTGACCACGGCGATGAAATCCGTCGGCGAAGCCATGGCGATTGGTCGCTCATTCCAGGAAAGTCTGCAGAAGGCCCTGTGCTCATTGGAGACCGGCCTGTCCGGGCTTGATGATATCGCATTCGACACAGAAGCTGATTTGCGCACGGCGCTCGGCGTGCCGACACAGGACCGCTTGCGCGTGGTGGCGCAAGCCCTGCGTCAGGGTCTATCCGTGGACGAAGTTCATCAAATCACCTCTATCGACAAATGGTTCCTGCGCCAGATCGCGGAACTGATGGAGGTTGAAGCTGGCATCCTGAAGGATGGCCTGCCTGACGACCATGAAGGCATGCTGCGCCTGAAGATGCTCGGCTTCTCTGACAAGCGCCTCGGCAAGTTGGCCGGCAAGGGCGAAGCGGAAATCCGCAATGCACGCCACGGCCTCGGCGTGCGCCCGGTCTACAAACGTATCGATACATGCGCAGCCGAGTTTGCCGCGAAGACCCCCTACCTTTACTCCACCTATGAACAGCCCGTGTTCGGCGCCGACGAAGCTGAATGCGAAGCGCTGCCATCAGATCGCAACAAGGCGATCATCCTTGGGGGCGGCCCCAACCGGATCGGTCAGGGCATCGAGTTTGACTATTGCTGCTGTCATGCCGCATTCGCGATGGATGACATCGGCATCGAGTCCATCATGGTCAATTGCAATCCGGAAACGGTGTCCACGGACTATGATACATCTGACCGGCTCTATTTCGAGCCGTTGACGGAAGAACATGTTCTGGAGATTATCCACAAAGAGCAATCGGCCGGCACGCTGAACGGAGTGATCGTACAATTCGGCGGCCAAACGCCGCTGAAACTCGCCAACACGCTTGACCAGGAAAACGTGCCAATTCTTGGCACCAGCCCGGCCTCCATCGACCTCGCCGAAGACCGTGAGCAATTTGCAGCCCTGCTCGACGATCTTGGCATCCAGCAAGCACCGTCCCGCACGGCCCGCTCTGTCGAAGAAGCCGAAGTCAAAGCCAACGAAATCGGGTATCCGGTCATGCTGCGACCCTCCTTCGTGCTGGGCGGCCGGGCCATGGAAATCGCCCGCAATGATGAAGACCTGCGCAAATTTGCTGCCGAAGCCCTGAGCGTCGCCAAGGATTCCGGCGATGCGTCGCTATTCATTGACCGATATTTGTCCGATGCGATTGAAGTGGATGTGGACGCGCTGTGCGATGGCGAGAATGTGCACGTCGCCGGCATCATGGAACATATCGAAGAAGCGGGTGTGCATTCGGGCGATTCTGCCTGTGCCCTGCCGCCCTATACGCTTTCGCCTGCACTTCAGGGGCGCCTCGCCGAGCAAACGATTGCCCTTGCCCGCGCATTGAAAGTACGCGGCCTGATCAATATTCAGTTCGCCGTCAAGGATGACGAAATCTATGTGCTGGAAGCCAATCCCCGCGCCAGTCGGACCGTACCATTCGTTGCAAAAGCCGTTGGTGCCCCGATTGCCGGAATTGCGGCCAAGGTAATGGCGGGCATGAGCCTGACAGAATTCGACCTGACCCAGGCCAATCCTCGGCGCGTGGCGGTGAAAGAGGCGGTGTTCCCATTCGCCCGCTTCCCCGGTGTGGACCCGCAACTCGGCCCGGAGATGCGGTCGACCGGCGAAGTCATGGGCTGGGATGATGATTTCGGCATGGCCTTTCTGAAAAGTCAGCTTGGCGTCGGGGTCCATCTTCCAGACTCAGGAACGGTATTCGTGTCTCTGCGAGATTCCGACAAGAAGGCCATCGTTCCGGCGATTCGAAAGCTTACGGAGTTCGGATTCTCGATCCTCGCCACCGCCGGAACAGCTGCCTTTCTGGAGGCTGAAGGCCTGAAAGTGAGCCGGATCAACAAGGTTCTCGAAGGCCAGCCGCACATTCTGGACGCCATGATCAATGGCAACGTGCAATTGGTTTTCAACACGACCGAAGGTGCAGCATCGCTTGCAGATTCCGCATCCATTCGCCGGACTGCCGTAAACCGCAAGATACCGTATTTCACAACTCTGGCCTCCTCGATTGCCTCGGTGCAGGCCATTGAGAGTATGAAAGACCGGGAAATCTCGGTGCGCGCCTTGCAATCGGCCTGATCAGCCCCACTTGACGCCATTACCAATTAAGACAACGATTTTGCCGCCAACAATAGAGGTGACACAGATGGAACGCATTCCCATGACCGCTGAAGGCCATGCTGCGCTTCAGTCAGAACTTAAGACGCTGAAATCCATTGAGCGCCCGAATATTATCGCGGCGATCGCGGAAGCGCGTGCGCATGGTGATCTGTCCGAAAACGCTGAATATCACGCTGCCAAGGAGAAGCAGAGCTTCATCGAAGGCCGCATCGCCGAGATCGATGACAAGCTTGCCCGCGCAGACGTGATCGACGTCTCCAAGCTGGGTGGCAGCAAGGTGCGCTTTGGCGCGACTGTGACTCTGATTGATGTCGATACGGAAGAAGAGAGCACGTACAAGATCGTTGGCGAAGACGAAGCCAATGTGAAGGACGGCAAGATCTCCGTCACCTCGCCAATTGCTCGTGCAATGATCGGCAAGGAAGAAGGCGACGAAGCCGAAGTGGCCGCCCCGTCCGGAGCGCGCGCTTACGAAGTTGCCAAGGTCGAGTACCTGTAAATGGCAGAGGCGGGGTCGCTCGGACCATCCGTCTGGGCGGTCTCGGACGGCCGCGCAGGCAATGCTGCTCAGGTTCGCGCAGTGCTGCAGGCACTGGGTGATACGCGGCGATGGATTCAGATTGCTCACATTAATGGTGAATCGCACCGCTCCGAACCTCTGACGCTGAGCCCACGCTTGCCGTGGACCCTGCTGCCTGCGGACAAATGGCCGTCTCCCCTGGCTTCCCTGCCGAAGAATCAGCGCGACCTGCTAACCCCGCCATGGCCAACGATCTGGATTGCTGCGGGCCGTCGTTCAGCTGCCCTGACTCGTGCCGTGCGGGAACTGTCCGGCGGAAAAACGCTGACCGTCCAAATCCTCGACCCAAGGATTCCCTCAGAAAACTTCGACCTTCTGGTCACACCGGCGCATGACGAGACAAACGGCCCGAATGTCATTCAGACGATCGGTTCGCCATCCTATTTTGCCCCTGACCTGATCGAAGATGCGGGCCAATCCTTTGCCGATCTGGCCGACGAGCGCAACAAGAGCGCGATCGTCATTCTGGGGGGGAACTCCCGCACACATACATTTACCGATGCTGCTGCCGAGCGTCTTGAATCCCAGCTTCGCATCCTGGCGGGGCAAGGTTGGCGTCTGCGGATCACAACATCGCGCCGCACGCCTGTGCCGATTGTATCCAGGTTCCGTTCGATGGCGGATGAAGTCGGAGCCCGGTTCTGGGCCGGCCCGGAAGATGGCGACAATCCCTATCTTGCATGGTTGGTCTTTTCCGATTGCGCCATCGTGACAGAGGACAGCGCCAACATGCTGTCCGATGCGGCCTGGCATGATCTGCCAATCCACATCGCGCGTCTGGAAGGTCGCTCCAAGAAATTCGACAGCTTGCACCAGAGCCTGATCGATCATGGCGCCGCTCGCTGGTTCGGGGGCACATTGGAAACATGGAGCTATCCAGCATTGCGTGAGGCAGACCGCGTTGCAGATGCAATCGTCGAGAAGCTTCTGGAGCGCCACCCCCAGCCAGACATGGGCGGCGATGGGTCAAAAGTCGCGCCGCCGGACTGGATGGAATGATACTTTGTCGACAGTGGCGGAGCGGTGCAGCATGAAGCTGTTCGCACTCACCCTGCTCGCCATGCTCGCCTTCGCTGCCAATTCGGTGCTCAACCGGCTGGCACTCGCGGGCGACCTGATTGATCCAGCAAGCTTCGCAGTGATCCGCCTGTTCAGCGGCGCGATCATTCTCGGCCTGATCGTGCTCGCACAGTCTTCGACACGTCCGGCTCTCTTGTCTACAAAGCGGGGGGTCAGCGTCGCCGCCTTGCTCGCTTACATGCTCGGTTTCTCGTTTGCGTACTTGTCGCTCGATTCGGGCGTCGGGGCGCTGGTCCTGTTCGGCGGTGTGCAAATCACCATGTTCGCTGGCGCCCTGCTGGCCAGAGAGCACGTCCCGGCCCTGAAATGGATCGGTGCACTCGTGGCGGCAGGTGGCCTGGCCTGGTTTCTTTGGCCGACTGAAGCCGCTCCGGTCGACCCAGTGGGCGCGGCGTTGATGGGCATCGCGGCGCTCGGTTGGGGAATCTATTCACTCCTCGGTCGCGGTGCACAAAATGCCACCGAGGATACCGCAGCAAACTTCGCGCTGGCAGCTCCGCTCAGCCTGCTAGGTCTCTTCGCCATCGGGCCAGAGTTGACCCCAGTAGGCGTCTTGCTGGCCTGCCTGTCAGGCATTGTTACGTCTGGGCTCGGTTATGCACTCTGGTACGCTATCCTGCCCCGTATCACCTCAGCCACCGCGGCCATCGCACAACTCAGCGTCCCGATCCTCGCCGCGCTTGGCGGCATCGCGATGCTCGGCGAGGATCTGACACTACGCTTTGCAATTGCCGCGCTGATTGTACTCGGTGGTATCGGGCTGTCCGTGACCGGCGCCCGAAAGCCCCGCTAGGCAGCAACAACCCGCTCATCGGCCGGGATCGGCTTCAGAATAAAGCCGCCGCCCAGAATACGCGTGCTGCCTTCTGCGTCGTAGAGCACGGCGGCCTGGCCACGCGCGACACCCTCTTCCGGATCATCGAACCAGATCACGGGAACGCCATCACTCCACCCCAAACGGGCCGGCACGGGCGGCCGCGTGGACCGCACACGGACGAGCACGGGCACCCCCGCATCAGCAGCCGCCTGGAGCGATCCTTCGCCCAGCCAATTGAGTTCTTCCAGCAACAGGCCGGACGTCATCAAGGCTTCACGCGGGCCAACAATGACCCGGCGGTTGGGCGCGTCAATCTTGACCACATAGAGCGGGTCACCCGTCGCAACCCCAAGCCCCCGGCGCTGGCCGATCGTGTAGTGGATCACGCCATTGTGCTGACCAAGTACGCGACCATCAAGATGTTCAATGTCTCCGCCCCGTCCGGCACCCGGACGCAACTTTTCCACAACCGTGGCATAGGAGCCTTCCGGCACGAAACAGATGTCCTGACTGTCCGGCTTGGAAGCCACCGGCAGATTGAACTGATCAGCCAGTTCGCGCACCTGCGTCTTCGGCAGGTCGCCGAGCGGAAAGCGCAGATAGTCCAGCTGCTCTGCCGTCGTTGCGAACAGGAAGTAAGACTGATCACGGCTCGCATCCGCGGCACGGTGAAGCTCCGGCCCATCGTCACCATCCGTGCGGCGGATGTAATGCCCTGTGGCAAGACAATCTGCCCCGAGATCACGGGCGGTTTTCAACAGGTCCGAAAACTTGACCGTCTGGTTACAGCGAATGCACGGAATCGGTGTCGAACCGGCCAGATAGGTATCGGCGAAGTCTTCCATCACCTGCTCGCGGAACTTAGACTCGTAGTCGAGTACATAGTGCGGAATGCCGATCTGGTCGGATACGTTGCGGGCATCATGGATGTCTTGCCCGGCGCAGCAGGCGCCCTTCTTCTCGATGGCAGCGCCATGATCGTAAAGCTGTAGCGTGATGCCAATCACGTCGTAGCCCTGCGCCTTCAGCATGGCGGCCACGACAGAGCTGTCGACTCCGCCCGACATGGCAGCGACGACGCGCGTTTCCGCGGGCGGTTTGGCAAATCCAAGAGAGTTCACACGGCCATCCCAGGCCGGCGGCAATTCATAAGTCATGTCTCACTCCAACCGGGTTAAAGGCCCGGAGCAGTTTCAGGAATGGGCGCATATAGCGCGAGACGCGCCAAATTGCGAGGGGGTCAGGCTGCAGATGCTTCAGCGTTGGCCGTTCCAGCAGCAACCCAACCGCCCCGGAAGTGGCGAGCCGGCTCCAGCTTGTCGGTCAGGCCGATGACACTTTCGCCACCACCGAGCAGAATCATGCCGCCGGGCATCATTTGTTTCGAGACGCTTTCAATCACTTTGGTACGGGACGCGCGCGCCATTCCGGACAATACATTCCGACAGAGGATAACATCGAAGTTTCCGAGCCCGTCTGCCCGCTCGAGCAGATTGTGCTGGCGAAAGCTCACGCGCGAACGCAAGGCTTCAGACGCTTCCCACTGGCCGGTTTCGAGACGGGTGAAGTGCTTGACGAGTCGGTGGATCGACAGCCCCTTCTGAACCTCGTAGTGCCCATAGCGCGCCACGCGAGCGGTCTCGGTGGAGACCTTGCAGATATCAGTCGAAAGAATATCGATCTTTGCGCCGCGCAGGCTGGCAGGCAATTCGTCTTCCAGCAGGATCGCCAGGGAATAGGCTTCCTGGCCCGTGCTGCCGCCGGCGCACCAGACTTTCAGACGGCCCGTATTGGACGCCTTCAGCCGTTTCGGCAGTACGTCGTCGACAACACGCTTTAGGGCGTCGCGGTCCCGGAAGAAGCAGGTGTCCTTGGACACCAACGCGGATGCGACTTCGGCCGCGAAGACCGGATTGGCGCGCGATTTCAGGCAGTGGACGAGATCCGCCATAGTGCCAAAGCCCTCGCGGCGGGCGATTGCCGCAAGCCGGGCTTCAATCAGATAGGATTTGGATTTCGGAATCGCCTGACCGGAGCCTTTCAGCGCCAGCTCAGCCAACTCGTTGAAGACCTCTTCCTGCATCTAACACTCCGAATCGGACATTCTGCCCATAAACCTTACCCATAGGGCTCGGTTTATTAAGAAATGCTTCAGACCAGGCCGACTTCCGCAAATTTGCTTTCCAGAATATCGGCGTCGAATGGCTTCATGATGAACTCGTCAGCGCCTGAACTCAACGCTTCATTTATGTGTTCAGCATCATTCTCAATGGAGCAGAACACGACAAGCGGATGTTTGCCGCCTTCTTCGCGGCGCAAGGCCCGCAGGAAGTCCAAGCCGTTCATGACTGGCATATTCCAGTCAAGCAGGATGGCATCGGGCATTTTCTGGCGACACTGGCGCATGGCGTCTGCCCCATCGCCGGCTTCCAGCACGTCAAACTTCAGGTCGCGCACAATGCGCGCCGCCACTTTCCGGACAACGCGGGAGTCATCAACGATCAGACAGGTTTTCATGATGTATCCTGTGCGCAGCGGTTCGGACTCGAATCTGGCCGACCCCGGTTAAGAAAGTCCTGCCAAAGTGTAAATTTCGGGCCAGCACTATCCCTCTGCGCGAATGCCCGCCGCCATGATGATGACCGTCTCTTCGCTTTCGCTGGCGGTCAACTCGCCGCCGAGACCATCGCAGATGATCTTCGAGAACAAGGGCTGAATGGTTTCCGGACGCCAGCCATCCTCTGGTTCGATTCCCTTGATACCATTGGCGATGTCAGGGCGCAGGCGCGCCCGATTGCCCTTGCAGGTCAGGGTGATCGTCAGGCCCACTTGCTCATTGCGAATGCGCACATGAATCACGCCGCCGCGCGGCAGACAGTCAATGCCCATCATTACGAGATTCATCATCATTCGAACATGCGAGAAGCTCAAATGGTCAGTCTGGATATCGAATTCGATACTCGGCCGGTGGCTGGCCACGAAGTTCTCGGTGATCTTGCGCGCTTCATGAATGTCGGCCGCGCCCGCATTCAAGCCAATCGACCCAAAGGCGTAGCGCAAGAACTGAATCCGAGCGCCCGCCTTCTCGGCTCCATCATGCAGCAGGTCCTGAGCCTGCGCCTTCATTTCCATGTCACCCGGATCGTTCAACAGATCGAGCGCATTCGTGACCGAAGATACGGGCGAAACAAGGTCGTGGCAGATGCGTGATGCGATGTACGCGGATAGGCGTGCAGGATCGATCATGGGTAGTGGAGCCCCGTTCTAGAGTTCAGATTTTGCGCAGGATTGTGTGAGCCGCCCGGCGTGTCAATCAAGGCTGTATGAACTATTGGCGATATTCAACATTCTGCTCAGTTGCATCTTCCGGACGGTCGATATCGTCATAGCCGTGGCGCGCACTGTGGAAGGTGAGCAGAAACAGGCCAATTGACAGACCAAGCGTCATGACGCCGCCCAGGACATAGGCGATCCAGCCATGCCCTGAGAGCCCGTCAGCATTGCTTTCCCAGAACAGCGAAATGCCCCAGAGCATCAGCCCCAGGAGCACGAAACTGGCTACAATCCAGAAGATCAGCTTGCGTGACATGTCTGATCACCTACGCCTGACGGCGCTGGAAACAAGCTATTTCTGCTTCCAGCTGCCGCTGGCATCCATGTACCATTGTCCAGGGCGCAGTTTGGAAATCTGCTTTTCGCCGGTGATGCGGGCGACTTCAGCGACCGTCGTGCCGGTTTCAGCAGCGACTTCCGCATATTTGGCGGCGCGCTTGTTGTTGATCTCCTGAACCTTGCGAATGAGCGACGGGTCAGCCGACCCGATAACGCCAAGGCGACCGTCAATGCGTTCGCCGACCTCACCCGCCTCAATGGCAGCATCAATGGCGGGATCACCCGCAAAGGCGGCTGGCGACATCGCGGCAAGGCCGAAGGCCAAGGCCAGGGCAGCGAAAAAAGTGCGAAGGGATTTCATCATCTCGTCTCCAGATTTCGCGAGTTTAGAACAAGTCTGGATTGTCCGCGATCAGGTCTTCGACTTCCTTGTCGAGGATCACGCGGACTTCCTGGGTAATATTGACATTCAAGTCGATCTTGATCGGCTTGTCGGACGGTTCGATGCGGACGGTCGGCGTGCAGGCGACCAGTGCCGCAATGCCCGCGCCAGCCAGCAAGGCTTTGGAATAATTCATCAGGATTCGCTCCTCAGGGTTCAATGGGGAACATGACACACGCCACCTTAACGTCAATGAAGTTGGCGGTTGTGTCCTATTCAGATTCATCCAGTCGTTTGGCTTTCACCTGCTCGACAACGGCGTCGGTCAGCCCCTTCTGGCTCGTATAGTATTGAGTGTTGCGCAAGAGTTCGCCGAGTGCCGAGTTAACCGTGATGTTGAACAGGAAGGGTTGCCCCGTCAGCACCTGATTTCCGTCACCATACGCGATCCCCTTCCGGCTCTTGCCCTCCAGAATGAGAGAAATGGTCATCCGATCGCGGACATTGCCGTCAAGGCCAAGCTCAAGGACCGTGAAATCGAAATCCTTCAGCGCTTCAAAGGCCATTTTTGCGTTTTCGTCTGCTGCGCCAGCAGAGTCCGCAGCCGTGCCCAGATAGGAGATATAGCCCCCCTCCGCATTGGCTCTCAGCCGAGCATCGCGGACCAGAATATCTGTGCCGTCAATGTCGATTGGAAAGCTGCCGGACACAGTGCCGGTCGCTCGTGTGTCGGGCAGTTTCAAAACCTCGACCAGTTTCGCGAGTTCGATTGCTTCTGCCGTAACTTCAATGTTCTGTTGCTCGCCGCCAAGCGACCAGACAAAGGGCGGCAATGCCAGTGTCCCCCCGGCGAAGGGGAACGCAGCCGACTCGACTTTGAACTGCGTACCCTCGACCAGCTGAAACGTGATTTGGCCATTCTCCAGCGGTACGCCGGGGTTGAGACGCTCGACGAGGATGGTCTGTCCTGGCTCGGTGGTCAGGGCCAGCAATTCGCGAAAGGCGACGGTGCCGTTGACCCCCTGCACCCGGCCAAGCCGTGTCGTCTGAAAACCGAATTCGGAAACCGAGACTTCCCCTGTCCCTTCGATCTTGCCTCCAACAATGTCAAACCGCGCCGCCGCAGCAAGACCGCCGCGCGCATCCGTGAAAACGCCCCGCAAACGGTCTGACAGGCGCCAAGGCTGCAGGTCACCCGGCTGGAACTGCAGGTCACGGCTCTCCAGCGCCGCCATGCCACTCAGCTTCGTCACGTCGAGGCGAAGCAGTGTGTCCGCAACGGTGATGCCGTTTGACGCAAGCCGCAAAGGCCCGGACATGCTGAAATCGGCACCGCTCAGAGTTGCGTCCAGGTCTGCTGTCAGCGGCTGGTAGAGGGGGTCATCGCGATAGTCGCGGATCATCACACCGTCGGCGCTCATACTCCCCTTCACACCACCCTCGCCCGTTGTGCCGTCGAAGCGGAAATCGCTGGAGCTGACATTGGCAGGTACAAGCGTTCCGTTGAACTTGGTTGCCCCCAGTCGCGCCGACAGAGCGGGCGCGGCGTTCAGACGGGTGGCAATGCCCAGCCTCAGTCCGTCGCCATCAATGCTGAGCGTCTCCTCACCGATGCCAAGGGCCAATGAGACAGAGTCTGACACCGCCGAGACGCTCGCAGTCTTTCCGCCCGTCCAGTCAATTTGTGCATTTGTGAAGCTGACCGTCCCGGCATTCGATGAGAAAGCGACCGGAACCACCAAGTCTCCGAGTTTTGTTGCCCCAGCAAATCCGGCCCCCGGCGAGATGAAGTCTTTCCCTTCCGGGCATATCGGCGTGCGGAAAGCGCCGAGGCTGACCGATCCGAACCGCAAGCCCTGGCTGTCCAGTGACAGGCAGGACCGATCCGGAGTGGATATCCGCCACCCCGCCTTGTCGGACGACACCAGCAACTGACCGGACAGGCTGGAAGAGTCGAGATCAAAGCCGGACACATTACCCGCGACGCCGATCTTGCCAGATGTCTCAAGCGCTATCTCCCCTTCGCCGACGCGTTGATAGTCAATCCGTTTCAAATCCGCTGAGAGAGTCCTGCCACCTGCCGACCAGGAGGACAGTTTCAGATCCGTCGCGTTGAAATGCGACAGGCCCATTTCGGACATCTGGACCTGAAGGTCTGCCGTAAGGGCTGGCAAACCGCCGCCTTTCAAAGAGAGCTGACCTGCTACCGATCGATCACGGCCCACCCAAGAGAGCCATTTTCCGTTAGCGCCAGGCAAGATGTCTACCGCCAGCCCTGATTGTGCGTTGAGCTGCGCCGGCCCATCCGCCGAAATGGCCCATCCGTCGGCCTTGTGCTGAGCCTCGACCGTAACCGACGCATTGAAGGCCGTTAGCGCTCGACGCAGCGCGCTCGTGAGACTAGCTTCATGGGCCGCGAACATGTCGGGCAGATTGACCAAGTCGAGCAACTGGTCAGATGTCGCGGCAGTCAACGATGTCCCGGACGTCGATACATCGGCCTTGAAGCCGATGCCGTCCGCGACCGTCCTGTCCAAGTTTGCCCGGATCGACGCACGTTGCGTGCGGCCCTGAGGAACGTCCAGGTCGCTTGCAGAAGCCAGTACAGGGCCGATGACGTGCCCCGCTTCGCCCGCAAGATCGAACTCCAATTGCATGTCGCGACCGGCAAATGCGCTGCCGGAAACTTTCGACGCATCTGTCTCGGCAGAGGCCTCAACCAGCGCATTCAAAATCGATTCGATCTCAAAGGATGGCAGACGATCCAAAATGGCACGCCCCCTACTCGATGCATTGGAAATTTCATATCCGCTCCAGGAGGCGCTGGCGACATGTCCGTCCCAGACAATTTGTGTGTCACCGGCTCCGTCGAGGGGGGAATTCAGCAACGCGTCGAGTTGAACGTTTCGCGCCTGAACGCCGCGTATATCGGCCTCGGCAAGATCCAGAAACGCCTCGCCTTCCAGCTGGCCGTCGCTGGCGGTGACATCGACTCGTCCCTCCGACCAGACCAGCGTGCCGTCCGGACCGGACAGGGACACCGGGTCGAGTACCATCTGCAATGTGCCGGATTCGGGAAATTCGCCTTCCAGATCGACCGATGCCCCGATGTCGCCGGCGCTTGTGGCCAGCAAGACGCGGCCCTTGGTAATCTTCACTGGAGGCAGCGGACTGCCACTGTCCCCGCCAGACCCGCCCAGATTTTCAAGCCCATGAAAGCGAATACCACGATCATCCAACGTCCCGTGCAATTCCGGCGCAATAACCGATACGGCACCGAGAGATGGCACCAGCCCCTTCCAGGATATGTCTGCAGTTACTTCGTCTGCCACGAAGGGCGTCTCGTCGCCGGATTTGATGCGCACCCCGGTAATCACCGCGCCACCAGGCCCAAGGCGCTTGAAATCGGCCTCGCAAGTCAGGGACTGGTCATGGCACCACTGCGCCAATGCCTGTTGGGCAATGTATTTGCGACCGAGCCAGCCGAGTGCACCAAAAAGCAGGATCAGGGTCAGGATCGCGACCAGCAGCCAACGCCCCCAATTCAGGCGGCGCGTGCCCGCCTTCGAGCCTTCAACCTCTAAATCTTTGTAATGTGGCGTATTCACTGACGGTTCCGGCTTGCTTCTTGCTTTGATTGGCTACTAGGATTTGTAGGAAAGCAAGAAGGCCAAATTGAGCAAGAATGTCGTTTCTTAACGTGTAAACGGTATAAAAGGTCCTTCTGACATTCACAGTCTTGAGAGACAGAGGTGCTGGGTGGCACTGGAGTGAGGGAGATCGCGCCATGGTGCATGACGTGAAAACAGTCGAAACAAACACTGCCGAGCCGGGCCGAACGGTCTCGCATGGCGTGAAGAGTCTGGTCGTATTGGGTCTGTTGGGATCGGTTTCGGCCATTCTGGGCCTTGTAACGGTCGGTCCATCCAATGAGCCGGTCGGAATGGGCGCCGCCCATGCATCGCCGGCCCCGCCGCCCCTCGCCACAACACTCTTGTCTGCAACCGAATTCGAGCCCGGCCTTGGCATTCCAAACCGCGTAAGCGGCACGCTGAAAAGCCGCGAAACGCTGACGGAACTCGTTACGCGCCTTGGGGCCGAGCCATCCGATGCTGCCGCTGCGCTGCACACGATTTACGAGAAGGAATTCCTCGATCCGCGGCGCCTTCGCCCCGGGGTCAAGGCCGAAGCCTTCATTACCAATGGTCAACTGACCGCGCTCAACATCAAGGCGGACGCCGAACGCAATCTTTTCATCACGCGCTCAGCCGAGAGCGGCTGGACAGCCAGCGAGCTGAAAGCCCGCCTCAGCCCAACTTATCACCGCGTTGCAGCCCCAATTGAAACCTCAATCTATGAAGCCGCCCGCAAGCTGGGCGCCGGCGACCAGCAGGTTGTCGATTTTGCCAGCGCGTTTGCCTATGACGTGGATTTCCAGCGCGAGATCCATCCGGGCGATACCTTCGAAATGGTCTACGAGACCCAGGTCGATGAACGTGGCACACCGGTCAAGAATGGCGATCTGGTGTTCGCCAAGCTGAATGGCCGGACCCTGACACGCGGCTTCTATCGCTTCACACCCAGCGATGACGGCGTAGCTGACTATTTCGACGAGAATGGCGAAAGCGCCACGAAATTCCTGATGAAGACTCCGATCAATGGCGCGCGTCTGTCATCCTCCTTCGGCAATCGGCGCCATCCGATCTCTGGCTATACGCGCCTGCACAAGGGCACTGATTTCGCCGCACCGTCCGGCACGCCGATCTATGCAGCGGGCAATGGCACGGTCGAGCGCGCCAGCCGCTATGGCGGCTATGGCAATTATGTCCGCATCAAGCACGCCAATAATTACAAGACCGCCTACGCCCACATGTCCCGCTACGGACCAGGCGTGCGCGCTGGCAAGCGGGTCCGCCAAGGCGACGTGATTGGCTATGTCGGCTCGACCGGTGCCTCAACCGGACCGCACCTGCACTACGAAGTCTACATCAAGGGCAAGCCAGTCAACGCGATGCGCCTGAAACTGCCGACCGGCCGCAAGCTGGCTGAGACGCCGGACATGCTTGCCGAATTCGAAGCCCGCAAGGCCGAGATCGACGCGATCCGCACAGCCCAGGGCGCCCAGCTCATGGCAGGCACCGGCTCGCTGACCAATCCACCCTCTCCGTAAAAGGAATGTCGCGGAGCTCCCGAGGCTCCGCGTATCCTGCGGCTATTGCACTGGGTGATGCGCCTCCAGAAATGTAAGCGTCCGATTCAACACATCCGAACGTGCGTACGTGGACTGCAGGAAATGATCCTCGCCTTCCATCTCCACAAAGGTGAAGTTCGGGCGGTTTCCGGTAGCTTCGCGCATCCGCGTGAACTGCCGGAAGGGCACGCGCGTGTCTTCGCGGCCATGCATGATCAGGATCGGCGCCGACATTGCCCCGGCCTGACGGACCGGCATGATGGCCGCGCGGCTGGCATCGTCTGAAAACCGGCCTGACCCGAGCATCAATTCATAGTGATTGTAAGCATCGCTGTCGGGTGTGTATTCCGACAGGCGCAGGATCGGATCCGTCACTCCGTTCACCGAGATAGCACATTTCACCTGTCCGGAATCCCGCGCGGCCACCATCAGGGCCGAATAACCGCCATAGCTGCCGCCAGCGATGCAATAACCGTCCGGCTTGGCAATGCCCTGCGCGATGGCCCATGCCGCACCGTCGATCACGTCGTCGACCATCTTGCCGCCATACTCGCCATATCCGGCGAAGCGATGCTCCGAAGTCGAACCGGTCGAGCCGCGATAGTTCGGGCGCAATACGGCATAGCCTGCCTCGGCATAGGCGCCGGACCACCAGTCGAACTCGGCCGTGTCATGGGCCACCGGGCCGCCATGTGGCAGGACGACCAGCGGAAACGGGCCATTATCCGACGTCTTGCCGGGCGGCAAGGTGACGAAACCCTGAATGGTGCGGCCATCGCGGGCCTCATACGAAATCGAAACGACATTTCCAACAGGGCGGTTCACCAGATGTGATCCGGCGCTGCCGATGCTCCCCATCGTGCCGGCGGCAGAGTCATAGACGAAATAGTCTGCCGGCCGCCCGGCCTCCGCCAGGGCGACAGAGACTTTCTTGCGGTCGGCCGTCCAGGAAGTGATCGTAACATGCTTGCCCGGCATGGCCGCCTCGATGGCGGACTGCGCAGCATCCAGTTCCGGCACGAGGAAAACCTGCTCATCCCATTCCCCACCATATTCGACCCCAACCAATGTGCCCGTATAGGGATCGATGATCGTCGCGGCGGCCCCGGCCCGCTTGTCTCCGATCATGACGGGAGACATCGATCCGTCGCGCAGCGACATGTAATTCAGGCCGCGGTTCTCACCCCTGTCGATCCAGACGATCAGGTCTCCAACGCTTTCTTCGAGCGCGATCAGGCGCAGATTACGAACATTCACATCATCTTCGAAGTAGATTTCATCCCGCCCGCGGTAAACGGTCGACGTCCCGAGATTGATGTCGCGACGCAAACGGGCAACCTCTCGACCATACTGGTCGAAAACGACCTGATCTGTGTGTTTGGGGAACGTTTCAGCTTTCCGGGTCTTTCCGTTCTTCAGATTGACCGCAAATGCACGGGGCATCCAGCCCTTGTTGGATTTCGTCGGCATGATCGTACCCGAAGTCGCACCACTATCGTAAATCCATCCCATGATCAGGACCTTGCCCTCATCCTGGGGCAGCAGAGACACGATGTTCGACGTGTCCACCATGCCCCGCGTGTCGTTCATGAGTACGGTGGATTCGCCAGAGTTCACATCATACGAAACGGCCCGCCACGCCTCGAATTCCTGCATTCCGCTCTGAGTCTGCAGGCGCTCGAACATACCGAAACGAAAGATCAGGCGCGCTTCATCTACCCAGAAAAAATCTTTCAGGCGATACGTGGAGTCGAGGCCGATCAGAGCAGACTCCGTGGCCCCGGTCAGGTCGAACACACACAGCGACGGCAAGCCCTGCGGGGCGCATTCAATGGCCAGTTTCGTGCCTTGAGGAGAAAGCTGCGGCTCAGCAATTCCGTCCGCACGACCATAGAGTTCCGCGATCTCGTTCATGTCCGCGCGCGCCGTCTGGCACGCGGCCGCCAGTGTCACCGCGAGCGCGGTCAATATCATTTTCAAATGCAAGATGGCCTCCCTGAGTGACAGAAAGGCCATCATAAAATTCTCGGTCGATCAACCTTTAGTTCAGGGCTGCAGCACCTTTGGCGAACCCGTTCGGGACGCCATTGATGGACAGCTGGTCGCCTTCGACCCCAATCTCGATGGTCTCGCCATCATGGATGCGACCTTCCAGCAGGAGGCGGGCCAGAGGATCTTGCAATTCCTTCTGGATGACACGCTTGAGTGGCCTTGCCCCATAGACCGGGTCATAGCCCCGCGCGGCCAGCCAGTTGCGAGCATCGAGGCTCAACTGCAGCGTCATCTTCCGATCCTTCAGCAGCGCTTCCAGGCGCTCCATCTGGATATCGACAATATGGTCGATCTCGCCGCGGCCCAGCCGCTTGAAGAAGACGATCTCGTCGATCCGGTTGATGAATTCGGGTCGGAAATGCATGCGGATAGCGCCCATGACGGACTCTTTGGCTGCCTCCGACACCTCTCCCTCTTCGCCGCTCGCCAGCGCGTCTGCGCCGAGGTTCGACGTCATGATGATGATCGTGTTCTTGAAGTCGACCGTACGGCCCTGACCATCGGTCAGGCGCCCATCATCGAGGACCTGCAACAACGTATTGAAAAGGTCCGGATGGGCTTTCTCGACCTCATCGAACAAGATCACCTGGTAGGGCCTGCGCCGCACTGACTCCGTCAGCACACCCCCTTCATCATAACCGACATAGCCCGGAGGCGCTCCAATCAAACGGGCGACGGAATGCTTCTCGGAGAATTCCGACATGTCGAGCCGAAGGATCGCGGTATCATCGTCAAACATGAACTCGGCCAGTGCCTTGGTCAGCTCTGTCTTGCCGACGCCCGTCGGACCGACGAACAGGAAAGAGCCGATTGGGCGGTTCGGATCCTGCAGGCCTGCACGCGCACGGCGAACAGCATTGGAGACGGCCTCCAGCGCAGCATCCTGACCCACGACCCGCTTGCGCAAATCGTCTTCCATCTTGAGCAGCTTCTCGCGCTCGCCCTCCATCATCTTGTCGACGGGAATGCCTGTCCACTTCGAAACCACGGCAGCAATATGCTCTGGGCGGACGACTTCGGAGACGAGTCCACCGTCTCCCTGATCATCCTCGCTGCCTTCGACTTCGGCAATGAGCTTTTCCAGCTGCGGGATTGTCGCGAACTTCAACTCAGACGCCTTGGTCAGGTCGCCTTGGCGCTGGGCTTCCGCCATGTCGGCATAGGCCCGGTCGAGCTGTTCTTTCGCGGAGGCAGCGCCCTTCAACTTGTTCTTCTCGGCGGACCATGTCGCCGTCAGCTCATCAGACTTTGTCTGCAGATCCGTAATCTCGCTCTCGATTGTCTTGAGGCGATCCACCGAAGCAGCATCCTTTTCTTTCTTCAGAGCCTCGGCCTCGATCCGCAATTGCAGGAGGCGGCGATCGATCTCGTCGAGTTCTTCGGGCTTGGAATCGACCTGCATTCGCAAACGCGCAGAGGCTTCGTCCATAAGGTCGATGGCCTTGTCCGGCAGGAACCGGTCAGTGATATACCGGTTCGACAAATTGGCGGCAGAAACAATCGCGGCGTCCGAAACGCGGATACCATGGTGCGCCTCGTAACGGCCCTTCAGGCCACGGAGAATCGAGATTGTATCGGCAACGGTTGGCTCATCCACGAAAACGGCCATGAACCGTCGTGCGAGGGCGGGGTCACCTTCAACATGTTTGCGATACTCGTCCAAAGTCGTCGCACCGATACAGTGCAGTTCGCCACGCGCCAAGGCAGGCTTGAGGAGGTTTGAGGCGTCCATTGCGCCATCACCCTTGCCCGCACCAACCAGCGTGTGCATCTCGTCAATGAACAGGACAACGCCCCCTTCCGCCTGCTGAACTTCATTCAGCACGGCCTTCAGGCGTTCCTCGAATTCACCGCGGAACTTTGCCCCCGCAATCAGTGCGCCCATGTCGAGCGCAAGCAGGCGTTTGCCTTTCAGGCTTTCTGGTACGTCGCCATTAACAATGCGCAGCGCGAGTCCTTCGGCGATTGCCGTTTTACCCACACCGGGCTCACCAATCAGGACTGGGTTGTTCTTCGAGCGGCGAGACAGGACCTGGATCGCACGGCGGATTTCTTCGTCGCGCCCGATAACCGGGTCGAGCTTGCCTTCCCGCGCATCCTTGGTCAGATCGCGGGCGTATTTTTTCAGGGCTTCATAGCCTTCTTCGGCATTTTCACTGTCAGCGGTGCGACCCTGACGGAGTTCGGCAATGGCGCCTTCGAGGCCAGACGAGGTCACGCCCGCATTGGCCAGCACGTCAGAAGCCGGATCACCCCTCAGACTGGCGATTGCCAGCAACAGGCGTTCAACGGTGACAAAACTGTCGCCAGCTTTCTTTGCGTCCGCTTCGGCAGCCTGGAACAGCTGGGCTCCTGCCTGCTCGAGACGCAGGCCAGAGCTTGCGCCTTGCACCTTGGGCAGTTTGCCAAGCGCCGTGTCGATGCCTTGCGCAACCAGTTCCGGACGCCCCCCGCTTGCACGGATCAGGTTCACCGCGAGTTGGTCGCGGTCTTCCAGCATGGTCTTCAGGACATGGGCAGGCGTCAGAACCTGATGGCCATTTGCCAAGGCAGCGGTCTGTGCACCCTGAATGATCGCGCGAGCGCGCTCTGTGTATTGTTCAATATTCATCTACATCCCCTTTGAAAGGCAGATCATGGAAGTTGGTGGACAATGGCCCCGCTCAGCGGCAGCCGGTATCCGGTTCTTTCCTGATGTGGGAAGCCTTGATGGGTTTGCAACCGCCCGCACCGTCACGATACGCGCAAGAAAAAGCCCGGCCTGCAAGATGCAGCCGGGCGCTTCAAATCGGTTTGACGACTTGTAATCAGTCGGTGGTTTCGGCGGAAGCCTCTTCGGGCTGGGCACCATCATCCCCCTTCGGCGCAGCTTTACGGCGACCACGGGAGACGGTTTTCAGCACTCCATCGGTTTCAGCTTCTGGCGCATCATCGGCCTTTTCGCGCTTGGCGTAAGGCTTGCGGCGACTGCGCGGACGGGGCTTGTCAGCCTTGTCATCGCCATCATCGGACTTGTCTGAATTTTCTGACGCGTCGTCCTGGTTGGATTTCGCATCGCTGGATGAGTCAGAGTCCTGATCGGAACGGTCATCCTCGTTGCGGTTCTTGTTGCGCGATTCGACTTCGGCTTCCTGCTTGGACGAATTGTCGTCATCGGCATTGCTGTTGTCATTGTTGTCATTGCTATCGCGATCATCGCGGCGATTGTCGCGATTCTGATTGCGATTCTGCTGGGAGCGTTCTTTCGCTTCCGCCTGCTTGGCCACGATGCGCTGATAGTGTTCGGCAAACTGGTAATACGCCTCAGACAGGATCCGGTCGCCGCTGGTTTGGGCGTCACGGGCATATTGTTGGTATTTGTCCAGAACCTGCTGTGCAGAGCCACGAATCTTCACATCCGGACCGACGCTTTCATAGTGACGATTCGGATTGTTGTGGCTGTTCTGGTTGTTACCGCCTGAGCGACGATTGCGCCCGCGTGAACGTTTCATGCAGATCTTCCCGTTTCATGCGCCTGATCAGTTTTCAGGCAATTCCCAGCGCAATTGGCCTTCTGGATAAAGTGGCCCCAGCCCTTGATTTGCGCGAGTCTTGTGAGGGGGACATGCAATTACACCGTGTGTGGTCGCCGTCTCACGAGAATCTTCTAGCGTGACTTTCCCAATACGCCAAGAAGAAATGTAAGTATTACACAACAGGGTGTTGCGCGGCAATGGCCCGGTCATTTCCGCCTAGATCCTTCAGACAGGTGATGGCTTCAAATCCGGCCGTTTCCAGCAAGGCGCCGACGGATAGTCTCTGGTCATACCCGATCTCGAATACGAGCCAGCCGCCGGGCTTCATCCGACCCGCTGCAAGGCCAACGATTTCCCGATAGGCATTCAGGCCATCCGGGCCGCCATCAAGCGCTGCCGCCGGATCATGGTCACGAACTTCAGGCATGAGGCCTGCCATTTCCGCGCTGACAATATAGGGCGGATTGGAAATGATCAGGTCCGCTGCACCCCATTTCTGCCAATCGGACCATGGGCCGTTATGGATCGATGCGCGATCCGAAAGGCCGAGCCGGGACAGGTTTTCCTCCGCCAGTTCCGCTGCATCCTGGCTTGCCTCGACGCCCTCCCCGGTCGCCAGCGGTCGATTTGCGAGGATTGCGGACAACAGGCACCCACTACCCGTTCCAAGATCAGCAATGAAGACAGGTGCATTGTCAGGGATGCGCGCAAGGGCCGCCTCAACCAAAATTTCGCTGTCCGGGCGTGGAATCAATGCGCGCCCATCGCTCAGGAATTCAAGACCGAAAAACTCCGTCGAGCCAATGATGTGTTGCAGAGGCTCGCGGGCGGCGCGGCGCAAAATACTGTTGGAATATGCAGAATTGATTTCATCTGAAACATTGCCTCCCCCTCGCGCTATAAGGTCTGAGGACTGACAGCCAGCCGCATGGGCCAGCAACCACCGCGCTTCAAGCCGCGATGTATCAATGCCGGCTTTGCGCAACTGCGCCGCGCCTTCTGCCAGTAAAGTGTCATATGTCTTCGCAGGCAGCTTAGTTCGCCTCCATCGCGGCCAGCTTGCGCGCCCGGTCTTCCGTAATCAGCGCTTCGACAACATCGTTCAGCTTGTCGCCCGTGATGATCTTGTCGAGCGAATACAGTGTCAGGCCAATACGGTGATCCGTGACCCGGTTTTCCGGGTAATTATAGGTCCGCACCTTCTGGCTGCGGTCGCCCGTGCCGATCTGGCTGGCGCGCGCCTCGGCGCGTTCAGCATCGCGCTCGGAGCGCTCTTTCTCGTAGAGGCGAATCTTCAGCTGTTCCATCGCCTTCTCGCGGTTGACGTGCTGGGACTTTTCCGAACTCGTCACCATGATACCGGTCGCAAGATGGGTGATACGCACCGCCGAGTCCGTTGTATTGACGTGCTGGCCGCCCGCACCGGAAGACCGCATTGTGTCGATACGGATGTCTTCGGGTTTGACTTCGATCTCGACATTCTCGGGCGCTGGCAAAACAGCCACAGTCGCGGCCGACGTATGAATGCGTCCCTGCGTTTCGGTCGCTGGCACACGCTGGACGCGGTGCACACCGCTTTCCCACTTCATGTGACCGAACACGCCGTCGCCAGCAATATTGGCGACGATTTCCTTATAGCCGCCGGCATCGCCTTCGGACGCGTCGACCACTTCGACTTTCCATCCCATCGTCTGCGCGTAGCGTGTGTACATGCGGTAGAGGTCGCCTGCGAACAGGGCGGCCTCGTCTCCGCCCGTTCCGGCACGAACCTCCAGCACGATATTGGCCGCGTCATCGACATCCTTCGGCAATAGCAGGACCTGCATCTCCTGCTCCAGGTCCGGCAGGCGTTCCTTGATGTCCTCGATTTCCATCTGGGCCAATTCAGCCATTTCGGCATCGCCAGAGGATGCCAGTGCCTGCGCCTCCTCCAGGCCCTTGCGTGCAGCCATGACTTCCCGCGCCTTGTCGACGACGGGTTTCAGTTCGGAATGCTCCTTGGACAGGGCGATGATTTCATCAGTTTCGGTCGTCGCGCCCATGCGCGCCTCGACCTGTTCGAAACGATCAACAACCTGCTGGAGCCGGGAAAGGGAAAGAGTAGCCATCCGCGCCCTTTAGAGCGCTTTTGGCCACCTGATAAGTCCCTTCGGCTGTGATTGCCCAAGTCAGAGGAGGATGCGGATCACTTCCTTACCGGCCAGCACGATCAGCGTGATCGAGGCGAGCGCGAAACACGTAAACCGCAAAACCACTTTCGGCGACAGGATCTGGACGAAGGAATGCAGAACGCGCAGGCCGACATAAATCCAGGCAATCAGCGTCGCGAGATGGTCCCCACCACCGGTCAAGGCCGCAAAGAACATCAGGGCATAGAAAATGGTCGGCTGTTCATGGAGGTGATTGTAATTGTCCGCCACAGACCGGACATTCGCCGGCAGTTTATCGCCATAGGTGCCTGGATGACGGGCGTCGTCCGGGTTTATATGAGCCTTCTGCATGGCGGGGATACGCGTCGCGTACATCCACAACCAGAGGATCAGCGTCCATACGATAAGCGCGAGAACAGGATGGAGAAATTCGACATTGATTGGCATTTTGGCCTCCCACAGCTTTTTTGATTGAGGGGAGCTTAGGCACTATTCTGCAGCATGAACAGCACTTTGCGTCCGAGAGGCTTCAGGAAACTGTGCGTGAACGAAAGCAATGAACGTGTCGATGTCTTCCGATACAATGCTGTGCCCGCCCGGCCTCAGCCACCACGCAATCCCCGCCTCTGGAACGAAATCCTGCTTCATGCCGCCCGCTGGCAATCCCGGCTCACCAGCCGCTTCATAAACGTCTGAGGCCGAAAGGGCTGCGCGAAAGGAGGAATTCGGATCGGACCAGACATCGCGGCGTCCATTGCCCAGCAAGACCGGGGTTGGCGCCAACAGGCCCAGCAATTGGTGCTGATCCACCGGCAATTCGTCCAGCCGATCCAGCCAATCCAGTATTTCAGGCGCCAGCCAGTGCGGGTAGGATTCTGCCATACGCTTCAATCCTTCACCTGTTTCCGAACGCGAGAGCGATGCGCCAGCGAACCCGGCCTGGTGCGCAATGACCCCGTCAGTCCGCCGGTCCCAGGCGCCCGCGATCAGCGCAGCCTTGCCGAACCGCGAATGCCCGAACAGCACTATCGCGTCGGAATCGATCGCTTCGCGTCCCTCCAACGCGTCCATAGCGGCCGAATACCCGTAGGCCCAAGCCATCAACGTGCTGGTTGGATTGATCGGCCCGCCCAGATTGGCCATCACGCCCGGCGCTTCAGTGCGGCGATCCGGCACAAAATCCGACCCATAGAAACTCGCATAGGCAATGCCCGAATCCATGAAGCGGTCGAGCGGCACTTTGGCGATATATGTGCCGAAGATCTGGGTCGCGATGAAGCCGAATGCACCCTCCATCTCGCTGCCCTCGCAGATCGTTCCGTCGGTCGCGGTGACCGGGTAACCGGGAAAGGCCGCGCAGTTGGAAGAAAAGGTCTGGCTGATCACAAGCGGGAATGGCCCATCCCCGGCGGGAGTGGCTACAGCCAACCAGAATTGGCTCGCACCCTCACCTTCACCGATCGTGACAGGTATCTCTTCAAGCCGTCCTTTTCCGCCAAGCAAATTGGCATCGACCAGACGTGGCTCACCCCATTCGATCGGCAGTCCTTCCGGCCATGGCCCGTAGAGAACGTCCTCAAAGCCCTGCATAACGTCTGATCGGTAAGCTGGCTCATTTACAATCGCCGCCACATTAAGTTCAGGCTGGGGCACAGGCTTGTTGGCCGTCTCCAGGCTCGCATAATTCAGGCCCAGCATGGTGCAGCTGCTCATGATCAGCGCGGTCACAAAAATGAGCAACAAGAGCGGCACGCGGACAAGAAACCAGACAAGGGCACGAAACACGTTGAGCATGGACCTCTCCGAGAAAAATGTTCCGGCACCCTAGCGGCATTTATCCAGCCGCCTACCCCCTCACGGAAAAGTGGTCAGGCCGCCCGTTCCGGCTCGAACTGGGCGCGATACCGCCGCGAGCCCGGTACCTCGTCGCCCGTGTCCAGCCGCAGGGTCACATCCCCTTCGCCGGTAGGCTCAATTGCCTGCACATGGTCCAGGTTGACGATGTGTGAGCGGTGCACCCGCACATGCCGTCCGCCAGCAGCATCCAACAGACGTGACAGCTCTGTCAGCGTCAGGCGCGCCAGATAGGATTTGCCCTTGGTGACAACTTCGACGTAATTGCCCGCCGCCTTGGCCCAGATCACATCCGGGGCATTCACGAAATAGGAACGCCCACCGGATTTCAGCGTCAGCCGATGCAAATCAGTTGCGTCGCGTTGCGCCACCCGGGAATCAAGTGCGCGTTGCTCGACCAGTCGGTTCATCCAGAAGATCGCAGCGATCAGCGAATAGCTCAGCACATCCTTGCGGTATTCGTAGAGCCAGACCGAAACATTCGAGAGCCCGAAATCATAAGGAATGCCGAACACAATCGGCGTGAGCAGTTTCCTCAGGGCCACCATGGCCAGGATATGTGCGACCGAGAACAGTATTGTCGCCGCTGCATGCACCAGCAGATTGGTGCGCCACTGCCCCGCCGAGAGTGGGAACCGGCTGAGCATGAAAGTGATAAAGGGCGTCAATGCCAGGATCACGCCATGCGACGTCGCCTGGCTCAGCCATGGCAGGTTTGGGTACGGATCCCCAACCCGATTCAGCAAATGCTGATCTGACAAGGACTCCACGAGAAATGACGCGAACAAGAAGCATCCGAAATAGATCCACGTCTTCCGGTCTGCGCGACGGTCAGCTTCGATTTCCGGATGGGCGGCACGTGTCTCCATGCTTCGCTTCCTGCCACAAGCCCGGCCAAGTCCGGAATAGAAATCTCAGGATTTCGTCCCTGAATACCGCCGCCCACCCCTCTGGCGGGTCATTCGTCCCCTGCATCCACCGAACATCCCAATGCGCGTGACCTGACGACAGGCGCGCGAGAGGCTGGCGTCAAATCCACAGGAGAAACCCATGCCCAACGCTCCCGCCTTCCCGCGCCGATACGATCTAGACTGGCTGCGCATTATCGCGTTTGGCCTGCTCATTCTCTACCATTCCGGCATGTTCTACGTGACTTGGGGCTGGCACGTGAAAAGCGTGCATGCAGGCCCTGAGGCCGAATGGGCGATGATGTTGCTGAACCCGTGGCGCCTCGCGCTGCTTTTCTTCATCTCCGGTGTGGCGCTACGCTTTGCAGCCGACAAGCTGGGCGGCTCGAAACTGGCCCGGGAACGCGTCGTACGTCTGGGCCTGCCCATCCTGTTCGGCATGGCGGTCGTGGTCGCGCCGCAAAGCTGGCTGCAGCTGGTCGAATCCGGGGAGTTTTCAGGCAGTTTCTTAGCCTTCTGGCCTCAATACCTTAATTTCGGGTCGGATTTTTCGATCACAACCCCCACCTGGAACCATCTCTGGTACATTGTGTACCTGCTGGTCTACACGCTGATGCTGGCGCCATTTGCGGGTCGGATCGCACGCTTCATGGGCGGCACAGGTGCGCAGATTACAAAGCGTCTGTTCGGCGGAAAATGGGGGCCAGCCGCGGCGCTTGTCCTGCCCGTACTGCCCCACATACTCTACCGCATTACCCTCGATCCCTATTTCAAAACTACCCACGACCTCACCTGGGACTGGGCCAATCACGCTCACAGCCTGACCATGCTGATGATTGGTTTCCTGCTGGCCAAGGACGTCCATTTCTGGAGCGCAATCCGCCGCGTCTTGCCCTTTGCGGTCGGTCTGATGGTCGGTCTCGGCGCAGGCCTGTCTGTCCTCTGGGAAAACTGGGAAATGCTCAGCGAGGGCGGAGACTGGGACTGGATCATCTGGCCAGCCCGCATTGCGCGCCTCGCCTACGCCTGGATCACCATCGCAGCCCTGCTCGGCCTCGCCGAACGCTACCTCAACCGGCCCAGCCGTGCGCTGACCTACATGACCGAGGCGATCTTCCCCTGGTACATCCTGCACCAGACGCTGACCGTCATGCTCGGCTACTGGCTGACCCGGCAGGAACTGCCTGTCGGGATCGAAGCGCCGCTTGTCATCGGAGGCACATTTGCCGGATGTGCCCTGTTGCACGAATTGGTCATCCGCCGCGTCCGCTTTCTGCGGCCGCTATTCGGGCTGAAGCCCGCCAGCGCGTCGCCCGTCTCTAGAAAGGCGAGCGCGGCAGCGACAGTTTGAAAATGATCGCCAGCGCGCGGATCATGAAGGCTGCGAGGAGGCCGCCTCCAAAGGCAAAGGTCTCCTCGACGGCGCTCAACTTGAGCAGGAAATAGACGAGCGACCCCATCAGGGCGGCTGTCGCGTAAACATCCTTCTTGAGCAGCAGCGGCTCTTCATTGGCGACGACATCACGGAGCAAGCCGCCTGCACTTGCCGTCATCGTGCCCATGATCAGCACGACCGGCCAGCCAAAACCGAGCGACATGGCCTTCGCCGCGCCGGTCACCGCGAACAGCGCCATGCCGAACGCATCGGCCCAGCGCAGGGGCCGGAAATTCTCCAGCCAGCGATGAAAGAAGAAGGCGGTGAAGCCTCCTGCGACCGCAAGCCCGAGGGTCTGCGTGTCCTCCAGCCAGAAGACTGGTTGGGACAGGATCAGGTCGCGCAGCGTGCCGCCGCCAATCGCAGGCAGGAAAGCCAGCACAATGACGCCGAACATGTCCATTTGCTTGCGCACGGCGACGATGCCGCCAGAGATCGCAAAGACGAACACGCCGATCCGATCGGCAAACAGGAGAAGAAGGTCAGGGGTCATTAAGCGATTAAGTCGGCTTTGGCCGCCGGATCAATGGCCGCGATGACATGATGGTGGGAGTCGCCATCAGACCGCGGGCCATCATAAGCCCCGTTGCGCTCCCAACAGGCGCAATCACCTCCCCGGGTGAAGGCTTCCCTTCGCCCGTGTATGCGCAAGCTTGAAGAGGCCACGTCCTTGGCCGTACGCAGGACTATTCAGGCCGGATCTGAACCGTCTGGAAGCGCTGATAGCCTTGCTGGCGCTCATCTTGGCGCTGGTTGACTACGCGATACTCACCCGTGACGCGGGCCACAAACCCCCGCTCCGCCAGCATGTTGGCCACCGCCTGGGCGCGCTGGTAGGCAAGCGCCTGGTTGTTGAAGCGCTGCAACTCCCCGGCCGTCGAAGCATAGCCCACAACCGCAATGTCCGTGGCGCCCCATCGCTGTAGGGCCCACACACAATCCTCGACCGTTTGCAGCGCGCCGTCTTCCAACTCCACGCCGCCCTCCCTGAAGGAGATCCGCGGAAGTTCGCCCACAGGAGGAACGATACGGACCGACCAGTCACCATATTGCCGGGCCAGGCCCTGCTCCAGCGCGCGATAGGTGGCAATGGTGAAGCCGGCTTCCGGTTCGGCGAAGAAGATGGCCTTGCGCTCGTCGGCATTTACATCTGCTGCTGAAACGGCAAATGGCGCGGCTTGGCGCATTTCGGCTTCACGCTCGCGAACCAGCGCCACCGATTCCAGTCGGGCCATCTGCGCCCGGAGCGGTGCGGCAATCGACGCATCCGCCAGTTGCAGCAATTCAGTCCGCTCCAGCGCCTTGTCTTCGTCGATCATGACTTGGTACAGGCTGACACTGATCGGACGACCAAGCCGCTCTTGGAGGAGGTCCCTGATCGCGGCCTCGGCATTTTCCACACGCTCCCGTGCACGGACCGTGGCAACCACTTCGACCGGCGCCTCGCGCGGAAATGTCACGACCAGGTCTGCCAAACGGGCCCGTTCATCCGCAAAAGGAGACAGGATCGTGTCCCGCACGGTCACCGTGGCCCGGGCCTCATAAGCAATGTCGCGCAGAGCCAGGCCGAGTGGAATCGAGAGGGCCGCGAACACGCCGACGACGAGTGCCGATCGCCAATAGCCGCGCTTGCCGCCCGCTTCCTCGTCGCCAAACCCGTAAATCCGGGACAGGACGGTCACGGACAAGGCTATTGCAAGAAGATTGGTCATGAACAGGAAGAAGGCCCCGCCGGCCACAGCGAGCGAGCCGACAGCAATGCCGTAGCCTGTTACCGCCAGTGGCGGCATAAGAGCCGTCGCGATCGCCACACCGACAATCGTCTCCCCTTTCCTGTGGATCACGGCATAGCCGCCAGCCAAGCCGGAAAAGACAGCAACCAGAAGGTCAAAGAAATTCGGCCGGGTCCGGGCCACAATTTCCGGGGTCGGATCTGTCAGCGGCGAAAGCTTCACAATGAGTATAGAAATCAGGAGCGCGCTGAGCACACCCACGACCAGGGACACCGCAGACTTTCGCAGGAAGGAAAGTTTCAGTTCGCTGAGTGAAAAGCCGAACAGCATGATCGGCCCCATCAGCGGCGAGATCAGCATGGCGCCGATGATTACGGCCGGGGATGACAATAGCAGGCCCAGGGTCGCAATCGCGCAGGACATGACAATCATGAAGATATAGCGACCTGACAATTGTCCGTCATCACGGACATGCGCGACCACATCTTCATGGTCTACCTGGCGGGAAATCAGGTGCTGGAATGCCCGAATACGGCGCAGTTCTCTATGGAAAACACTGGGCTTCCTGACCGTCTCGGTCCCTGAAAAACTATCCGGCATCACACATACTCCTCGACGCCCTGCAACGCAGGGCGGGTTCTTCTATGCGTTGAGACATGAAAACAGGGTTAGGAAACAATGCCGAAATGCAGTGACCGCCTACTCCGCTGCCACCTCGGCCGCCTCGCGCTCGCGGCGCAGGGATTCGGCTTTCTGTTCCACGAGACCGACAATGTGATCGACCATTTCGGCATTCGAGACATTATGGTCGGCGCGGCCGGAGACGAACATCTTGCCGCTTTCCTTGCCGCCACCGGTAAAGCCCAGATCGGTCAGGGCCGCCTCGCCCGGTCCGTTCACGACACAGCCGATAATCGACAGGCTGATCGGCTCGGAAATATGCGCCAGGCGCTGTTCGAGCAGTTCGACGGTCTTGATGACGTCAAAACCCTGCCGCGCACAGCTGGGACATGCTACGATGTTCACGCCGCGTGTCCGCAGACCGAGCGACTTCAGCATCTCGAAGCCGACCTTCACCTCTTCCACCGGATCGGCGGAAAGCGAGACACGGATTGTGTCGCCAATGCCAGCCCAGAGCAAAGCGCCCATACCGATAGAGGATTTCACGGTACCTGTGCGCAGACCGCCAGCTTCAGTGATGCCCAAATGTAGCGGCGCGTCAGTTGCCTCGGCCAGTTGCTGGTAGGCCGCCACGGTCAGGAACATGTCCGAGGCCTTTACCGAAATCTTATAGTCGTGGAAGCCGAGATCATCGAGGATACGAGCATGGTCCAGCGCGGACTCGACCATCGCATCCGGACACGGCTCACCATATTTTTCCAGCAGGTGGCGCTCCAGCGAGCCGCCATTGACGCCGATCCGGATGGAGCACCCATTGGCGCGCGCCGCTGCCACGACTTCCCTCACCCGGGCTTCAGACCCGATATTGCCGGGATTGATCCGCAGGCAAGCCGCGCCAGCGTCGGCGGCTTCGATACCGCGCTTGTAGTGAAAATGGATGTCCGCAACGATTGGCACGGGACTCGCCCGGCAAATTTCCGGCATCGCGGCTGTGGAGTCTTCCGTTGGGCAGGAGACGCGCACAATGTCTACGCCCGCTTCTGCGGCGCGCTCGATCTGCGCGAGCGTGGCGGCGACATCCTCGGTCGGCGTGTTCGTCATGGTCTGCACGGCAATCGGGGCATCGCCGCCCACAAGCACGTTGCCAACGCGGATCTGGCGGGATTTCCGGCGCTCGATATTGCGCCAGGGACGGATTGGATTATGCGACATGGGCGCGGGGTCCTGTCCGGTGAGTGTCCCGGATCACATGGCGGGTCCGGCGGCTCATGGCAAGCCTAGCGGGTCGCCTTGTTGCCACCATTGGCAGCCATGGCTGGGGCCGCCGCGTCGGTGGCACGACCAATCTGGTCATCAATGCTCGCCGAAAATACCTGGGCGCCTTCAGGGCCCAGAGGGCCGATCGTGACATCACCGACACGCCATTCAAACGCGCCGCCATTGCGGGCAGACACGGTCCAGCCGGCCTGAAGGCGCGGAAAATAGCTTTCCCCGGCAGCCATTACGCGGCTGCGGAAAATCGTGCCATCAGCGCCGCGAACTTCCATCCAGCCCTGCTTCACCGCCACCAGTTCCAGCGGCAAATTCCTGGGGACAGGGCGATCGGATTTCGTGGATTCCGCGAACAGGCTGTCACGCGCACCATTTACGGAGACGACACCAGGTTCGGCGGAAAGTTCGACATTCGGGCGCACCAATTGCGACACGCCGAGCGCGCCTGCGCCCAGCGCAACCAAGACCGCGGCCGCAGCAACCGCGAGTGGCCATTTGGCCTTTTCCGGTGCGATCTGGCCAATCTTGGGGACCGGGGCGTCGCTGTGCACTTCTTCGACAGCGCCGCATTCCTGACTGTAAATCCGGATTACGTCCTTTTCCGGCAGCTGGAGATACTTGGCGTAAGTATTGAGGATCGCGGTCAAATAGCCGCCACGTGGAAGTTCGCCGACTTCCATGCGCTCAATCCACATCAGATAGTCTTTGCGCATCAATGTTGCGCGGGAAACGTCTGCGATTTCGAGGCCCAGAGCCTCCCGCACACGGCGCAGGACCTGGCCCATACGCAACGTCTCGCCATCAAACTCGCGCGCCTGGAAAATCTCCATGGCGCGTTCGCGCGGGGTCATTTCCGTCTCATTCGACACAGATTCCGACACGTTCGCAGACGTGTCCTGCGATGCCGCAGGGCTCGCATCATCACGGTCGTGCTCAGGGGTCAGGTCGTCGTGTGCCATATTCTTCCAGCTCTTCGATACAGCGAGGGGGTCCCCTCCCTGCAGCGCAATTTCTGGTCCATGAATGTGGTTATTATATGGGCCAGTCCATATTAACCATCAGAAAGCTCAATCCCATGATCGGCTGCCAAGGCTAATACTTGGTTACGGAAATCCTGCTTCGGGGCGTCCAGAGCCGCCAAAAAGTCGGGCCTGAATGCCTGCAAGTCGAATGACCTTATCATTTGCTTGACCGGTCCAATAGAGCCCGCCGACATCGACAATGTGGTAAATCCCAGTGCCACGAAGCAGAGCGCAGACAGGGTTGATCCCGTCGCTTCCCCGCACGCGGACATGCGTATGCCATGAGTTTTACAGGCGTCCGAGACCTCTTTCAGGAATCGCAATGCGCTGGGTGACACCAGATCGTAGCGATCCGATACATGCGGCGTCATCCGGTCAGCCGCGAAGAAAAATTGCATCAGGTCATTCGTCCCGACCGACAGGAATTCCGCCTTGCCGGCAAGTTCCGGCAAACCATACGCCAAGGCTGGCGTCTCCAGCATCACGCCGACTTCCACGCGTGACGGTCGGCGGCCTGTGCGCTTTGCCGACCATTCAACTTCTGTCAGCAACAGATCTCGCGCTTCCTCGAATTCGGACGCCACCGTCACCATCGGAAACATGACGGTCAGCGGTCGCTCTCCAGCGGCGCGGACGAGCGCGCGCAATTGGCGTCGGAACAGGCCCCTATGGTCCAGCGCGAACCGGATCGACCGCCAGCCCAGCGCGGGGTTTTCTTCCCGTTGCAAGTTCAGCGCGGGCAACACTTTATCGCCGCCCAGATCCACTGTGCGGAAGATGACCGGCTTGCCATCGGCCTTGTCCAGAACGCGCTTGTAGAGGTCGATCTGGTCATTCAGCTTGGGCAGAGATTCCGAGACGAGGAACTGAAATTCAGTGCGGAACAGGCCTACGCCGTCAGCGCCTGCCTGTTTCATCATGTCCATGTCGAGGTCGAGCCCCGCATTCAGCATCAACGAGACTTCCGTGCCATCGGTCGTGCGGGCTGGCAGATCCTTCAGCGCTTCATAGCCCGCCTGACGTTCTGAACGCAGCGAAACCCGCCCTTTGTACGCATCGTACAGGGAGTCATCCGGGCGAATATGAAGCGTGCCATCCTCGGCATCGACGATGACCCAATCGCCCTGGTCGATGCGTGTGGTCAGGCCGGCAATGCCACCCAGTGTCGGGATACCAAGGGCGCGTGCAACGATGGCCGCATGAGACGAGGCGGCTGCCTCCTCCATCAGGATCGCCCTGAGGCCGGTGTTGGAGTATTCCAGCAGTTCTGCCGGTCCAAGCCGCCGCGCGACAAGCACGCTGCGCTCCTCGCTGATCTGGGGCTTGCCCTCTTCCCCGCCGAGAATGCGTAGCAGCCGGTTGTCGAGATCTTCGAGGTCGTGCAGCCGCTCGCGCAAATAAGGGTCGCGCGCACTTTGCAGACGTGCGCGGTGTTCGCGCCGCGCCCGGTCAACCGACGCCTCAGCGGAAAGCCCGGACTTCACGCCTTCCTGCAGCTTTTCGGCCCAGGACGGATCATGTGCCAGCAGACGATAGGTTTCCATCACATCGCGCGGGTCTTCGCCCAGCGCGGCGCCATCCAATGCCATCATGCGGTCGATAGAGGCCTTCAGCTCCGCCATGCCTTCGGACAGGCGCTTGCTTTCGGTCACCTGATCCGCCGCGAAGAATTTCGCGGCCGGCACGACCGGATCGTGCAACACAGCGCGCCCATAACCGAGGCCTTCGCAAAACACGCGTCCTGTCAAGGATGCCGTGTTGCGCTCTCGCTTCTCATTACCGCCATTGTTCAGCGCATCGGGATCAATCCGATCGACAATCTCGGCCAGCACCATGGCGATTGTCTGGAGGTTGTCGATTTCCTCATCATCATAGGCCCGCTCGGTCCGGTTCTGAACCGTAAGCACACCAATGACACGTCCGCCGCGCAGGATCGGGACACCGAGAAAGGCGTGGAACGGGTCTTCGCCGGTCTCCGGCCGGTAGGAGAATGAGGGGTGGCGCGGCGCGTCCTGAATGGCCATCGGCTCGGCGCGGCGCGCAACCAGGCCGACAAGTCCCTCATTCACGCTGAGGCGTGTGGCGGCGACAGCATCGGCCTTGAGACCTTCCGTCGCGATGAGGAGCAGCGCGCCGCCCTGCAGTCTGAGATAGATGGAGCAGACATCTGCCACCATGGTGGAAGCGATCAGGCGGACGACCTTGTCGAGCCGAGACCGTGTTTCGCCTTCCTCCGCCATAACCTGGCGGAGCCGGTTCATCAGCAAGCGCGTCGCGGGCAGATTATAAGGCATGGTCAGCCCGTATGTCGCAGCCTCTATCAGGCAGCGTCAAGGCCGAATGCCGTATGGAGGGCCCGAACGGCCAACTCAGTATAGGCATCTCCAATCAGTACTGAAATCTTGATCTCCGAAGTAGAGATCACGTCAATATTGATGCCCTTCTCGTACAAAGCCTTGAACATTGTCTCTGCGACGCCGGTATGGCTACGCATGCCAACACCAACGATGGAAATTTTCGACACGTCGCGCACAACTTCGAGGCGCTCATAGCCAATTTCCTCATGCATGCTCTCAAGTGTGTCGCGTGCAATGGGGCTGTCCCGGTCGGTGCAGGTGAATACCATGTTGGCCTGTTCCGGCCCGCGCGCCTGCGCCTGGACGATCATGTCCACATTCACCCCGGCGCGGGCGAGGGCCGAGAAGATCTTGGCGGAGATACCCGGCTTGTCCGGTACTCCATAGAGCGTGACCTTGGCTTCATCCCGGGAATAGGCAACGCCGCTGACAACCTGTTTTTCCACGATTTCTTCCTCTGAGCAGACAATGGTTCCGGGGTTCGGCTCGCCCGGCTTCAGGAAACTGGACAGAACCCTTACGGGCACATTGTGATTCATCGCCATCTCGACAGACCGGGTCTGCAGAACCTTGGCGCCGAGGGATGCCAGTTCCAGCATCTCCTCAAACGAGATTTTCTCGATCCGCTGCGCCTTGGGCACAATCCGGGGATCGGTGGTGTAGACGCCGTCCACATCTGTGTAGATGTCGCACACACTTGCCTCAAGCGCGGCGGCAACCGCCACGGCGCTGGTATCCGAACCGCCCCGGCCAAGCGTGGCCACACGGTCATCGTCGGTCACACCCTGGAATCCAGCGATGACGGCAATCTCGCCGGCATCAATCGCGTCCGGCAGCGTGGAATCATCAAAGCCCATGATCCGCGCGCGGCCATGGCTCTTGTTTGTCTTCAGCCGCAATTGCCATCCGAGCCAGCTCCGCGCCTTCAGGCCCCGCCGGCGCAACGCCAATGCGAGAAGACCTGCCGTCACCTGCTCACCCGAGGCCACGACCACATCATACTCATCATCAAACTGTTCGCGCGGAAGGGCATCGCCCGCAGCGCCTTCGGCATAGCCCACCAGCTTGTTGGTCTCGCCCGACATTGCGGACACAACCACCGCCATGCGCTCACCTTTTTCCGCACGTGCGGCGACGATGTCCGCCACATTCGCAATGCGATCAAGGTCAGCTACGGATGTGCCGCCAAATTTCAGAACCGTGCGCGCCATTTCGCCCCATATCCTGTCGTTTTCTTGGGATATCCCACTATATTCGCCCTCATAGGGGGTGTTCACGCCCGGATCAAACAGGTTTCTTGAACTATGACAGTAGCAAAAGACACGGCAGACCACGCGCCTGCCACACCCAGCATCGATCCGGACGAAGTTGCCAAGTTCTCAGCGATGGCTGCAGATTGGTGGAATCCCCGCGGCAAGTTTCGGCCGCTTCACAAATTCAACCCTGTGCGCTTGCGCTTCATCCGTGACCAAGCCGACAAGCATTTCGGGATTGCACCGGAAGCCAAACGCCCGCTGGACGGCCTGAGACTGCTCGATATCGGGTGCGGCGGCGGGCTCGTCTGCGAGCCAATGAAACGGCTGGGCGCGTCGGTCACCGGCGTGGATGCCTCGGAGGCCAACATCAAGACAGCGATGACGCATGCCAGCGAACAAGGCCTCGACATCGACTATCGCGCAGGCACAGCCGAAGGCCTGATTGAAAGCGGAGAGCCCCTGTTCGACATCGTGCTCAATCTGGAAGTTGTCGAACATGTCGCTGACCCGCACCAGTTCCTGAAAGATACGGGCGGTCTCGTGAAGCCGGGCGGCCTGATGATTGTCGCCACACTGAATCGCACCGCCAAGGCGCTGGCGACCGCCGTGATCGGTGCCGAGTACGTGCTGGGCTGGTTGCCGCGCGGCACACATGACTGGTCGAAATTCGTGACGCCGGACGAGGCCGATGCCGGACTCACAGCCGCAGGCCTCGTCACCGAACCGGCCATCGGCGTCTCCTACAATCCGCTGGCCGACAGCTGGAAGCTCTCCGGCGATACCAAGGTGAACTACATGATCGTGGCCCGGAGACCTGCCGAATGACGAAAATACCCACCCCCGAAGATGTGCTGGCCTACTGGATCGGCGATACGCGCCATTCTGCCGAAAACCTGAAGGAAAAGCACAAGCTCTGGTTCGGCAAATCGGACGAGACCGATGCCGAAATTCGGGATCGGTTCCTGGGCCTGCTGGACGATGCTTCGCACATGCCCTTCGCCGATGATTGGGCGGCCGAGGGCCCGCGCGGACGGTTGGCCGCAATCATTGTGCTTGACCAGTTCAGCCGCAACCTGTTCCGGGGGGATGCGCGCGCATTCCATCAGGACTCGCTTGCCCTTCGTATGTGCAAGGACGGCCTCGCGCTGAATGAGCACAAATCCCTCAGCGAAACAGAGCGCGTTTTTCTCTGCCTGCCACTGGAACATTCGGAATCCCTGGAAGACCAGAAACATTGCGTCGAAATGTTCGAAGAACTGGTCGCGGATGCGCGTCCGGAGTTCAAGGATTTCGCGAAAAGCACGCTGGATTATGCCCACCAGCACTTGAAGGTGATCCAGGATTTTGGTCGGTTCCCGCACCGGAACAAGGCGTTTGGGCGTGAGACAACCGCGGAAGAAGCCGAGCGGCTGGCAGAAGGCGGCGGCTTCTAGTCCAGCATTTCCGGCCCGCGCGGATCCAGGCTCTTGCTGATATCCCGCTGCATGGCCCGGGTCAGCGTGTAGCGTGATGCGACAAGCGCCGCGAGGCCGTACAGGATCACCGGCAACACACAGAATACCAGAAGGAGGCCATGCAGGGCTTCGGGGGAGTTCTCCGCACCCGGCCGGAACCCGGCCACCCGTCCCAGCACGAAATAGCCAACACCGAACGCCAGGCTGCTGCCGATCTTGTAGGCACTTGTCAGGAGGGAATAGTAGATCCCGGCGCGGTTTTCCCCGGTTTTCGCTGCCTGATACTCCACCACATCGGCCGCCATGGAGCGCGCGATAACAACCGGGGCGCTGAAGGCGGCACCATTGACCAGCGCGCCGATCAGAAGCGCCCAGAAACCTCCGCCGAGACGTCCGGCAAGATAGTAGATCACATAGCTCGACATCCCCATGATCACCGCACACAGAAAAGCGGTGTTCTTCTCTGTCCGCGCCGAGAATTTGAGCCAGAAGGGCAACGCTGCAACAGCCGTAGAAAAGAAGATCATCAGCACGACGCTGGACATGGAATCCGACAAGCCAAAGACGTATTCTGCCACGAACAGATAGTTTGACGCCGTAATGGCCACGGCCGTCCCGACCAGCAGCTCCATGGACAGGACAACGCCGAGAAACCTGTTCCTGAGCGCCGCGATCATGGCTTTCAGATCAAACTTGGCTGCTTCGCCCTTGTCGCCGCGCATAGGCCTGTCCGGCACGAAGGTGCAGGCGAGGAAGGCCACGATCGGCAGGGAGATAAGCAGCGCCCAGCCCATGACCTCGACTTGCCCGAACCGGTCCACTTCGACACCAGCTGCAGCGAGGATCGCAGGGACGGCCAGCAGGGCCAGCATGGAGACGATGCTGAGCACCTCCGCCCAGGTAAAGAAACGCGACCGGTCGTCATAATCTGTTGCAATGGCCGGAACCCAGGCCGATCGCGCCGTCTGCAACAGGGTGAACCCGACATAGAACAGGATCATCCAGACCACGAAGTAGGCCGGCCCTGCCCCCCGTTCCGGCATGTAGATGAAATAGGTCGCCAGCCCCAGTATCGGCACGCTCAGTACGATCCAATGGCGCACACGGCCCCACGGGCTACGGTATCGGTCAACCACGAAGCCCATCACCGGGTCGGTCAGGATGTCCCAGAAGCGGAGCACCATGAACAGGAATCCTGTCAGCTCCAGCCCCAGCCCCACCTCGTTCGCATAAAGCGGTGCAAGATACACGGCCAACGGCAACCCCACCCCCGCCAGCGGGACGCTGAGTGAGGAAAAGGCGAGTACTCTCGGTAGGGACAGGCGCGGGCCACTTGCGTCAGTCATGTGCGCAGCCTGCCCGGTAAAAACGTGACGGCCAAGTCATTTTTTTATTGCCGGAACGGTTGACGTCGCGCCGGTCGGGCCTGACACCGGATAAAAGATGTGCCGGGAGGAAATGGGCCAATGCTGAAGAAAATCTTGTTCGGGGTCGTCGCGCTCATTGTGCTTCTGGTGGCGGTGATCCTGTTCCGCACATTCACATATGGCGGCGCGGCGACGGGCGAACGCGTAGAGCTTCCCCCTGTGCCCGAGGTCTCCGCAGATCGCGCCGCAAGCCATCTGAGCGAAGCCATCCAGTTCCGCACGATCACGGTCGCTTCCGGCGACCCGCGCGTCGGTCAGGAAGGCCCGTGGCTGGAATTGCATGACTGGTTGGAGACGACCTATCCCGCCGCGCACGCCGCCATGAACCGTGAACTCGTGCCCGGTACCCTGTCCCTGCTCTACACATGGGAAGGATCAGATCCCTCGCTCGACCCGTTGCTGCTGATGGCCCACCAGGACGTCGTACCGGTGAACATCGGCACTGAGGACGACTGGACCGGCGCGCCCTTCGCAGGCGAGATCGTCGACGGCTATGTCTACGGTCGCGGCGCGCTTGACGACAAGGGCAGCCTGGTCGCCCTGATGGAAGCGGCTGACGCGCTCGCCGCAAACGGGTTCCAGCCCAAGCGCACCGTCCTCATCATGTTTGGCCATGACGAGGAAGTGCTCGGCAATGGTGCCGAGGCTGGTATCGCCCTGCTGAAATCACGCGGCATCTCGCCGGTCATGGCACTGGACGAAGGCTTTGCGATTATTGACCCTTCCCCGCTGACCGGAAAGCCAATGGCCTATATCGGCGTCTCCGAGAAAGGCTATCTGACGCTCACCCTGACCGCGCTGGCCGAGGGCGGGCATTCATCCACACCGCCACGCGACTCTGCTGCGGTCCGTCTCGCTCGCGCCATTGTTGCGCTGGATGAGAATCAGATGCCAGCCGACTTTTCCAAACCTCCGGTGTCTGATCTTTTCCGCGTCTCCGCCCCGGACCTGCCCTTCATGCAGAAGATGGCCTTTGCCAATCTCTGGCTGTTCGCAGGCAGCGTGGATTCCGCCATGGCCGATATCCCGGCCGGCAATGCCATGATCCGCACGACCACGGCGCCCACCATGCTGGCCGGCTCTGCCAAGGAAAATGTTCTGGCCCAGCGCGCCATGGCGACCGTGAATTTCCGTGTGCACCCGAACAATACGGTCGAGGACGTGATCAAACACGTGAAAGACGTCACGTCTGACATCAAGGGGATTGAGGTGACGGTCTCCGACGGCGGCATCAGCGGCAGCGAAGCATCGCCAGTCTCGCCTACCGACAACAAGGCCTATGCCGTGCTCGCCAGCGTAGCCGAAGCGCAAGGCGGCGGCGCCGCAGTTGCACCCGGCCTGGTGCTGGGTGCCACGGATGCCCGCTATGCCAGCGCCATCACCGACAGCGTCTACCGCTTCGCGCCGTCCGTGCTGAACCCGACCGACCTTTCAGGCTTTCACGGCACCAATGAACGTCTCGCGGTCGAGAACATGAAACGCCTGTCGGAAGGCTATGCCCAGATCATTGTGGCAATGGATAGTGGGGACTAAAAAACGTTTGATGCCCCCCGCCCACCCGGGTCCCTCGGGGGGCACCAAACTCCCCTCCCACCGTCATGCAGCCACGGGGACTGCAGGACGGTAAGCTTCAGCATCTGATGTGAACTCGGCATGGCCGTAGCGTTTCAGCAACTTGCGGATACGCGCCGTCAGTCGCCGATCCGCAATGCCGCGTAATCCGGGCACGGAAAGGGCAAACCGGTACAGTGCCATCTTGGCCGAGATGTAAGGGAACAGGCCCATCGCCACCGCATAGTCCAGCGGCCCGACTGGCACGCCGATCTCACGCGCTTTCTGGCTGTCACCGCCAAGAAAGTGTTTCACCAGGACCAGCCGCGCGAGCCGCTTTTCCAGTGCGTTGAACAAGCGGTGACCGAGCTTGCGGTCTGGTGGCAAATACGCCTCCAGCGTGGCGCGCACCAGTGTGCCACAAGTCTCGTCGTCAAAGCCCTGGCGTATGGACGCGCCCCGGGCATTCATGATGTCAACAATGCCCTGCGGCGTGTCCATCAGCAAATCTTCCGGCAGGCCGAGCAGGTAACAGCGATAGCGGCTGAACTCGACACGGGCGCGCTCATCCGCAGTGAACTCGGTACGCCCCTCATCCAACATCTGGTAGGCGAGCAGGAACACATCGATCAGGCCAGCTGGCATCTGGTCGACTTGTGGCACCGGAATGCCGTACACGGACACGTCCCAGCTTTTCATCTTGCGCAGGATGTTGAACCGGACCATGGAATGCATCAGCCGTACCATGGCAGCGGCTTTGAAGCCCTCCCCACGCGGCTCCAGCGCACCGGGCAGCGTGGTCACCGTAAAGAAAGTCGCCGTCTCGTTGACGCGGCGCGCAGATGTCGAATATCCGAGCGTGCCCGTAATCGCCATGGGCAGCGCGGTATACTTGTTCATGAAGGTTGCAAGGAACGCCCCCCGGATCATCCACGGGGACGTCACCGCCATGGGGAGGCGGTTCAGCGCCGCGCCCTTCCGCACCATGTCCATGTCCAACCAGTCCGGCCTGGTTTCCATTTCCGTGATCAGGGCCACCAGTTCCGGCGGCGCATCGGGCACAGCTTCCAGCCCCTCATCGCAGGCCGTCGTCAACATATCCACGAGCCGCCTGAAACCATACTCACCCATCAGGGCCGCATAGGCATCAGCCGTCACATCCCCCAACATCGTATAGGCCTTGACCCGCGCAACCATATCCGCTGGAGGCGGCGCCATATTGTGCAGCGATGGCGGTAGTGAACTTTCCGCTACATCCTGAGTGTAGCGTTCTGGTGTCAGCGTGAAATCGACATCGCCATACATTTGAGGCAAGGCTGATTTCTGCAGCTCAATCCGGTCGTGAACCTGCGCGAGCGAGGGATGCATTCAGACGCCTCCTGTAGTGTTCTTGGCAGTCGCCGCCCTATAATGTAAGCAAAGCTCAGATATTCCACTCGCATCAGGATGTACGCAGGGTCAAGCAAATCGGAATGCACAAGTGACTGAAAAAAATAGAAGAAAACCAAGGCAAGCCCGAGCTCAGGCAACGGTGGAAGCCATTCTGGAAGCAACGTTTCAGCTTTTGGAATCGGATGGTCTCACAAATTTAACCACAAACCACATCGCTGAGCGCGCTGGCGTCAGTATTGGCACGCTCTACCAGTATTTTGCCGACCGGGAAGCCATCCTCTTTGCGCTCAGTCAGCGCCAAAGCGACAATGTCCGCAAAATGATCACGAAGATTGTTCTGGATTCCCCTGAGACATCACCCGTACGTGCTGTCATCCGGGCACTGATGCATGGCCCCACAGGTTCGCCTCAAACACGGCTCATCCTCTCAGACGTCCTGTTTCGCTCTGGCGGCAGCGATGTCATGAGCCGTCAGCATTTTGCCTTCCTTGAATCCATCAGTGGGCAGCAAAGTTTCGATTTCCCCCACGGCCGGGAAGCGGCTTTCATCCTGACACACACTGTCGTGCAATTGCTGAGAGCGGCTGCCGCAGAACCGGAATTGGAACTCGATGCGGACATTCTGGAAGATGAACTCGTCCATCTGGTGGAAAGCTATATCGAAAGCCTGATGACACGCACCACTGCGCGGTCAGCTTAGCCGCTATTGAAATGGCCCCAAATGCGTTCGGCCAAAGCTTCGTTGACGCCGTCCACTTCCATCAAGTCGGCGACCTTCGCGCGCGAGACGCCCTTGGCCGATCCGAAATGGTGAAGCAGAGCCTTCTTCCGCGTCGGACCGACCCCTTCGATCTCGTCCAAGGGTGAGGTCTTGATTGCAGCAGAGCGTTTTGCCCGGTGCGCGCCAATCGCCCAGCGATGGGCCTCGTCGCGCAGGCGCTGAAGGTAATAGAGCACTGGGGCGGTTTCCGGCAGCTTGAAGGGCGCGCGGCCCGGCCGGAAGAATTGCTCCCGTCCGGCATTCCGGTCCACGCCCTTGGCGATGGAGACAAGGTTTACATCTTCCGGGGTCACACCAATTCCGGCCAACGCCTCGATCACGGCGTTCAATTGCCCCAACCCGCCATCAATCAGAACAAGGTCTGGCCAGTTTGCGCCATTGCCCTCTTCGCGCTCTTTCAGGGCGCGGGAAAACCGCCGTCGCATCACTTCGCGCATCATGCCGTAATCATCGCCCGGCTCGATGCTCGTATCCTTGATATTGAACTTGCGATACGCGTTCTTGATGAAGCCTTCCGGACCGGCAACCACCATTCCGCCCACGGCGTTTGTGCCCTGAATGTGAGAATTGTCGTAGATCTCGATACGCTCCGGAGGAGTCTCCAGCTCGAACACTTTCGCCACTTCGGCCAGCAGGCGCGTCTGGCTGGCCGTCTCGGCCAGCTTGCGCGACAGGGCTTCCCCTGCATTGCGCACGGCCTGGGTGACAAGGTCCTTCTTGCTGCCCCGTTCGGGACGACGCACTTCCACCTTGCGCCCGGCTTTCAGCTCAAGCGCGTCAGCGATCAGTTCGGCCTGGTCCGGTAATTTGTTCACAAGGATCAGCTTTGGCGGCGGGCGCTTGTCATAGAATTGCACGAGGAAGGCCGACAGCACTTCTTCCGGTGTCTGCTCGCGCTCATGGCGTGGATAGTGCGCGGTCGCCCCCCAGTTCTGTCCCGCCCGGATGAAGAAGACCTGCACACAGGAGACCCCGCCATCCATCTCGATGGCGAACACATCTGCCTCTTCGATGTCTTCCGGGTTCACATCCTGACTGGCACGCACATGGGCCAGCGCCCGGATCCGGTCGCGCAGCCGCGCCGCACGTTCAAATTCCATGTCATCTGCCGCCGCTTCCATATCGGCAGCGAGGCGCTTTTGCAGATCGGCCCCCTTTCCGCGCAGGAAGTCTGCCGCCTGATCGGCAAGCGCCTGATAGTCCTCGGTCTCGATCAGCCCGACGCAGGGCGCCGCACAGCGCTTGATCTGGTGCAACATGCAGGGCCGCGTGCGCACACTGTAGACACTGTCCTCACAGGTGCGCAGCAGGAAGGCTTTCTGCAATGTGTCCAGCGTCCGCATGACAGACCCGGCACTGGCGAACGGACCGAAATAGTCGCCTTGATCCATCTTGGACCCGCGATACTTCTTGATCTGGGGCGCTTCATGGTCCCGGCGGATCAGGATGTAGGGAAACGATTTGTCGTCACGCAGCAATACGTTAAAACGCGGCTTAAGGCTCTTGATGAGACTCGCTTCCAGCAGCAGCGCTTCGGTCTCCGTCTCGGTGACCACGAACTCCATCCGCTTGGTCATGGAGATCATGCGGGCGATCCGCTGGGTATGCCCGCCGAGCCGCGCATAGTTCGAGACCCGTGCCTTCAGGTCGCGCGCCTTGCCCACATACAGGACATCGTCATGTTCACCGAACATGCGATAGACGCCCGGCTTTGCAGGCAGTCGTTTGAGATTGTCCTTGATGACGTCAATGCCCCGTAGGGACGCTGCGCCGGAATCAGTCGGGTTCATGCCTCAACAGATAGTCCGGCTTGGCCGGGGATGCGAGCCTCAGAAGAAGTTCATTACATCCTGAACGTCAAACCGGGAGTCAATCATCCATCCCGCACCGAAGCTGAACAGCATCACCAGGACGATCGACGAGACGAAGGATCGCCCCCGTGCCGGGTCGGCCTTGCGACGCCCTGCCCGCACCAGGATCAGCATGAACAATATCAGAATGAACACGACCATGAAGAACAGCTTCTCCATGTCGTCGAGACGATCTACCCAACGTGAGAATTCGAGATAGGCCTCATTGGCCACTTCGGCGACCTTGTCCAGAACCCGATTCAACAGGTCCATACTCGATGAAATGCTCATGGCTCCGTATCACTGATCCCTTTCCGGGACCGCCTTTCGACTGGGTTGCATAATCCTGCATCATGCCAAAACAAGGCTAATAGTCTGGCCCAAGCGCGCAGGTGATTTTTGGGAATGTTGTTAAGGCCTCAGAAAGGCTTTGAGGCCGGCCCTTGAGGCCCGTGCGTCAGAATTACCCTCGCCCTCCCCTTGCGGGCCGGGGCCCTCAGGATTAAGCGAAGGCAAACGCCGCCGCGCGTGACACTTCACGGGAAAACCTCATGTCCGACACCTTCCACTTCTCCGATGCCCTCGACCGCGTAAAGCCATCTGCCACCATCGCCGTCACCACCAAGGCCAATGAGCTGAAACGGGCCGGACATGACGTGATTGGTCTTGGCGCGGGCGAGCCGGACTTTGACACGCCGGACAATATCAAGGACGCCGCCATCCAGGCGATTCGCGATGGCAAGACCAAATACACGCCCGCCGATGGCATCCCGGAGCTGAAGGAGGCGATCTGCGCCAAGTTCCAGCGCGAGAACGACCTCACCTACACGCCCAGCCAGATCCACATTGCGCCGGGTGGCAAGCCGGTCATCTACAATGCCTTCCTCGCCACCCTGAACCCCGGCGACGAAGTCATCATCCCGGCCCCCTATTGGGTGTCGTATCCAGACATGGTCCTGCTCGCCAGCGGCACGCCCGTCGCCATCGAATGCGGCCCGAATGCCCAGTACAAACTGACACCCGCAGCCCTCGAGGCCGCCATCACCCCGAACACCAAGTGGCTGCTCCTGAACTCGCCATCCAACCCGACCGGCGCCGCCTATACCGAGGCTGAGCTGCGCGGGCTCGCCGACGTCCTGCTGCGCCATCCGCATGTCTGGGTTCTGACCGACGACATGTACGAACACCTCGTCTATGACGACTTCAAATACTTCACGATCGCCCAGGTCGAGCCCGCACTGTACGAGCGCACGCTCACCGTAAATGGCGTCTCCAAGGCCTATGCCATGACCGGCTGGCGCATCGGCTATGCGGGCGGCCCGGAAAAACTGATCACCGCCATGCGCAAGGTGATCAGCCAGACCACATCCAATCCCTGCTCGATCAGCCAGTGGGCCGCCGTCGAAGCGCTGAACGGCCCACAGGATTTCCTGCCCACACGCCGCGCCGTCTACCAGCAGCGCCGCGATATGGTGGTCGCCGGCCTCAACGCCGCCGAAGGAATCACCTGCCCCACGCCGGAAGGCGCCTTCTATGTCTATCCGTCCTGCGCGGGCGTCATCGGCAAGACCAGCCCATCCGGCAAGGTGATTGAAAGCGACAAGGATTTCGCTGCCGAATTGCTGGAGCAGGAAAAGGTGGCCATCGTCTTCGGCGAGGCGTTCGGCCTGTCCCCGGCCTTCCGCGTGTCTTATGCCACCTCAACCGAGGCGCTGCAGGAAGCCCTCACGCGCATCCAGCGTTTCTGCGCAAATCTGACATAGGAAACTGCTATAGAACAATCCTATATCCGGCCTTCCCCCTATTGATTGGCATGGAACGATCGGGGCTCTTACGTCTTTGATAAGAGAGACAAAGGAGTTACCCCCATGCCTGTAGATATCGGTTTGAACGACGAAGCCCGTAATACGTCCGCTGACGCCCTGCGCGTTTTGCTGGCGGAGACTTATGCACTCTATTCCAAGACCCACGGATATCACTGGAATGTCACCGGTCCGCGCTTCAACAGCCTGCACACCATGTTCGAGACACAGTATAACGAACTCTGGATGGCGCTGGATGAGATTGCCGAACGCATCCGCGCGCTGGGCCATTTCGCCCCGACATCACCCGCAGAAATGGTAGAGCCAGCCACGATCAAGCCCGACAATGGCATTCCGGACGCCGACACGATGGTCGAGAACCTGGTCAAAGGGCATGAAGCCGTCAGCCGCGCTGGCAAGGCAGGCCTGAAAATTGCCGAAGACAATGGCGACGCGGTGACCGCAGACCTGATGACTCAGCGCGCGGCGATCGCAGAAAAAACAGCCTGGATGCTGCGCGCGAACCTCTGATCCGCCCGCCAATACTGGATTGGCGCATCCTGCATATTGCACTGCACAACACTTGCCGTGCCTCATGGGCTTGACCGCGCCCATGAGGCGCGGCAATCTTGCATTCAGTTAATGAAAAAGCGGCCGTTAGAGCCCTGAATTCAAGGCAAAAAAAGGCCCGGCAGCGAATGAACGCGCCGGGCTGTAAGTATCGGGCCCCGTAGGGGGGAGGAAACGCCCAATCGGAGGAATGATTGGGTTAATGCCCGAGGCCCTTGGCATGCGTGGTAGATAACCTCTCTCCCGATGATTACAACCAACATGACAGCAAAGCTTTCATGCACTTATGCATGGATGTCGCATTTCTGACTAATTCTGACGCATAGCCGGACGGCGCAGGATCTCGGTCTCTGCGGTGATGAAGTCCCGGAAGGCCGACACGCGCTTCGAGCGGCGCAGATCGCTCGGATAGATAAAGTAGAGATCGAAGATCGGGCCGACCGTCTCCGGCAACACTTTCACAAGCCGCGGCATGGTCCCGGCCATATAGTCCGGCACGTCGGCAATCCCCAGCCCGGCATCCACGGCCCGCAACATGGCGAACACATTGTTCACCTTCAGTGCGGCCTGGCGCGGCGGGCTGTCATCCCGGCCCACACGGCAGGCAAAGCTCATCACATCCAGCATCGAGCTTTCATCGCCATAGGCAATGATCCGGTGATTATCGAGATCCTGCGGCGTGCGCGGCATGCCATAGGCTTTGAGATATTCCGGCGAGGCATAGAGATTGGTCGCCACCGTGCCCAGCTTGCGCTGGATCAGGTCCGCCTTGTCGGCAGCCCACAGGCGGATGGCGCATTCGGCCTCCAGCTTCAGCAGGTCATATTCGCGGCTGTCATCAAGGCGCAGGTCGAGATTCATGTCCGGATGCTTGCGGGCAAACCCGCCCAGGCGCGGCACCAGCCAGGTCGAGCCGAACGCCACTGGCGCAGCGACGATCAATTCGCCCTGAGGGGTTTCCTGCTGGTCCTTCAGCAGGGCATTGGCCGATTGCGCCGCCGTCGCCATTTCCATGGTCGAGCGGAACAGCGTGTGACCGCTATCGGTCAGCACCAGGCCGCGCGCATGCCGCTGGAACAGGGAGACGCCCAGCGCCTCTTCCAGCGCCGCAATCTGGCGCGAGACCGCCGACTGCGAAATGCCCAGCCGCTCGCCGGCAGACGTCAGGCTGCCCGCTTCGGCCGCCGCGTGAAATGATTTCAGCTTACCCCAATCCATGGGGAGCGTTTGTGACGCCTAAATGACCCCACGGCAAGCAGAGAATGCGGGCGGCGGCAGCGGCGCAACCTGTAAGGCGGATTGAGCCAAGCGATACCCGCCAGATGGTGAACGCCTTTGAGGTTTCTGATGGAGAGGCAATCGCATTGGGCAATTCTGCATACAAAAATCACCACTGCAAAATAGTGGACTCAGGGAGATATCCTGCGACCAGGGATTTGAATCCGATGTTTGGGGACACCGCCTCAAGTTCAGGAAACACGGACTTGGCAACGCAAATCTGGTAGCGCTCCCGATCAGGCCGGAACAGAAGCTGACCTTTCGTCACCTCTGGCCGAAGATGCATACTCTTGAACTTACTGAGAAAAAAATAGCCATTGCCGAGCTTCTCAATACTGTAAGACGAACGCTCCAGATCAATCGCATCCAGAACAACTGTAACGTCCATCGCCGTCAGTTGCGGCGCTATATCATTCAGCAAGGCCTCATCATATGTGGCCTCACGAACACTTAACTGATCTTCGAAAAGGCTCAGAAGCTTCCGGGTGCCCTCCGGGCGGGCAAGCAGGCAACTCCTTAACCTCGCAATGGTAATTGGATCGTTCCGGAAATACTCGTCGGCCTCTTCCTGCGTATCGAAAAATTCGGCGTCCAAGCTAAGGACAAGCGACGCCTCCTTTAAACTCTCAAAACCCTTTCCCGGACTTGGCCATTGCGGGTGCAATGGATCAACACCTGTGGGCGTCACCGCGTTCAGAAAGCACTCTTCCGTCATGGGGTGAAGCCAACAGAAATCAGCTTCATCTTCCGTTGCCAGATTGTCCGGCACGAAAATTGTGACAGCTACCCTGTTAAGCGCGGCAGGATGGGTCCGCCAGACCGGCATATCTCGCACGAGATCCTGGACCACGCCCGGTAATTTATCGAAATGCACCATGCGCGACATGTCGGAATCACTCATGGGGTGCGGATCGCTGGGATCCGGAATGGGATCTCTCATATATCACAGACCTTTCTTCTTTTGTGCATCACCGCTCTCTGCCCGCTTCAGAGAAACTTCTCCCTCGGCAACCTCTATGCAGTAATCATTCGTACTGCTGGAGGATGTGAACCTCAAGCCTGACAATTGCGCTTGAGCTGGCCAAGCAGGAGAGACACCCGAACTTAAATCCCTATCCGTCTGATAGCCCCTTCCCCCATACTTCCCCCATGGATGCGCAGACCGACATTCTCAAACGCGGGTTGGAACACGCTGCCCTTGCCGTGATGGATGCGTCGGCGCTGGCGAACCTGCATCTGGGGCCGAAGCGGATCGGGCGCGGCCTGGCGCAGCGCGTCTCCGGCCGGCTCCGCATTCTTGAGACAATCGTCCGCCGTCTGATCCTTGTCATGGCGCTCAGCCTGTCCCCCGCCCCGACCCTGCCGCGACCGGCCAATCCCGCACCAGAGCCCGACCTGCCCGAAGGCGTCGAACTGGCCATCTTCCCGCGCCTCTCCCCCAGACGGCTGACACTGCTGCCCGCGCGCCAGGCCTTTGAAGGCCCCGGCGGCTTTCCGGACATTTCCGGTACCAGTTATGGACCCGTTTCCCCCCACAAGCTGATGGCCCGCATCGCTGCGCTCCGGCGCGTGATTGCCGCGCCCGAAGCCCACGCGACCCGCCTCGCCCGCACCCTCAACCGCCTGCAGAAAAACGGCGAGCCCAAGCCAATGGTCGGCGCAGCAACGCCCGCCTATCGCCTCTCGCCTGAGCTTGGCGCGCTGGCCGCCATGTTGCCCGCGCAGATCAGCGCCGGGCTGGAATCATGGGAAAGCTCGGGCTGACTCCCCCGAGAAACCATTCCTTTCCGCCCGTTTCCCTCGCGTGACGGCCCCTTGTCATGCCTGTCATTCTTTCCGCGTGGTGGTACACTCCCGACCGGGAGGATACGCGTATGCCACGACTGAAACAGGCGGGCCGCGAAGCCGGAAATCCGTTCGCGAACCAGATTTTCGATTTATTGTTTGAAGACCGGGACCCGATTGCCGAACCCGGCACCGCAACCGGAACGCCCGGAAACTGGTGGACGGTTTTCAACATCGTGCCGGATGCCTTCAAGCACACGACCGAAGGCTTCCAGTTCTACCGCTCAAAGAACCGCAAGCTCGACCCGAAACTGCGCGAGCTTGGCCAGATCCGCGCCGGCTTTGCCGTCGGCTCGCAATTTGTCTTCTCGCAGCATTGCAAGGCCAGCCGCGATGTCGGCCTGACCGAAGACCAGATCGCCGCCATTCCCCACTGGCAGGTCGCAGACTGTTTCAGCCCGCTGGAACGCGCCGTGCTCGCCTATACGGACGGCCTGGTCCTGCAACGCGGCCGCGTGCCCGATGGCGTGTTCGAGGCCCTGAAAGCGGAATTGTCGGACGAGGAAATCCTCGAATTCACCTACATCACCTGCACCTATATGATGCACGCCATCATGAGCCGTGCACTGAAACTGGAATATGATGATGTGGATGAACGCGTCGTCGAAATCGCTGCACCGGATGGATCGGATACAGACGTCATGTCGATGGTCGACAAGGAAGGAAACTGAACATGGCCTATCATCATCTCGCGCTCGCCGCGAAAGACATGAAAGCCACGCATGCATTCTATGAAGGCATCATGGGCTTTGAACTGGTCAAGGTCGAAGTCGCCCCAATCATGGGCGGCGGCTGGGGCAAGCATTTCTTCTATCGGATGGATGGCGATGACAGCCGCTTCATCGCCTTCTGGGAATTGCACGAGACCGATGGTAGCGACGATTATGTCTACGACATCAACGCCGCCGCCAAACTCCCGCCGGGTACAAATCATTATTCTTTTTCGGTGGATACGAAGGAAGAACTGGAAAGCTGGAAACAGAAATGGCTCGCCGCCGGGCTCGACGTGTTCGAGATCGACCATAATTGGTGTCACTCGATCTATACGAAGGACCCGAACGACAATGCAGTGGAATTCTGCCTGACCTCCGGCACCTTCACCGAGGCCGACCGCCAACGCGCGCTGGACGCCTTGTCGGAAACCGAGTTCAAGCCCTCTCCGCCGCCGGCCTTCATGCAAATGTGGAATGCCGAGAAAGCCGTCAGCTAACTACCAGCGCGCCGAATAGCCTCTCGTATCGACATGCACGAACGGCCCATGCGCCGCATTCGATCCATAGGCCGATGCGCCGCCCACGACCCAACCTTCGGGCTGCTCGGCGGCAAGTTCGTCAATCAGCTTGACCAGCGCGCGGGCATCTTCCTTGTCGATCCGGCCATTGCCGTCGAGATCATCCATCTGCCCGTCCCGGTCCTGATCAATATAGATATCGGCGGCATCACCATACAAATGGCGCGATGAAGTCGTCGTATTGCCAATGGCCGCATTATAGAACGGCGTGCGATAGCCACTCATCACGAAGAAAGTATCCGCTTCCCAGCCCTTCTCATTGGCAGCGGCAAGAAGGGTTTCGAGCTTCACCAGCATTTCCGGCTGCATCAGCAGATAGGTCGGCTCATGTCCCGGCTGCTGCTTGCAGCGGAACTGGCCGAGCTGGAAATTGGGCGAAACGCGCAGATCCTCCGACATCGCCGTCAGGTCGATAAACCCCTTGGGCACGGCATAGGAAGGAAGGTCCCGCAACGGTCGGGCATACATTCCAATCCGATAGCCATTCAAGCTGTCATCCACGCCATTCTCGAACGGCGTCAGCACCAGCAGGTTCAGGCGGGTTTCAGCGCCGCGATGGGAGATCTTCATGTCGGCCATCCCCGGCGCCTCCGGAGCGGTCCAGGCAATCTCCGCCGCGTCACGGCTCAATTTTCCATCAGAAATCTCAATACGGGCATCTTCGGGAATGGCCAGCCTGATCTCCTCCCCCGGCATGGCGGAAACAGAGATCAGCGGCAGCGCAGAGCGTGTTCCGTTTACGGTAATCTCGACGCCAGCACCTGTCTTGACGGTCTCAGTCTTGTCGACCGGCTGGACCGGGTGCAGCTCCGCCGATGCGATGATCCAGGGCAGGAAGATGAATTTCATGAACGCGGAAAATATGGGTCTGGTCCTCTTGTCTGGTCTGAGCAGGCACGCATCACTTTAACCATTACGCATGCCCCCTCAAACGCATCAGAGCGCAAATAGTGCCATACTTTTTCTGATGTTTTTCAGAGCCGTAATTCGGAACCGGAACGGGCGCGATCGGTTTATCCAGCAACACCGCGAAGAGTTCCGCCAGTCTTCCCGACCGGCCAGGCCAGCCTGCTGCGGCGGCCGCGCTCTTCTCTAACAAGAGTATTTTGGAGATTATTTATGCGTACGCATCGCCGACTTCTTGCATCAACCCTCCTCGCGACCGCTGGCCTGCTGACCGCCATTCCCGCCAGCGCCCAGCATGCCGCGCCCGCCGATACTGTGCAGCTGGCCGACCTGAGCGAGAAAGAGGCCATGGGCGGCGAACTTGAAGCGGAAAAAGCCTCTGCCATCCAGACCCTGATCCTGAATGACTGGCTGGAGCGCGAATTGGGCAGTGAGACCGAAGCTGGTGTCCTGACCACAGTGCGCGCCGCCTATGCTCAGAATGTCTTCAAGCCGATCTGGACCGAGAAAGGGATCCGCTCGCTGAAGCGCGCGCGCAGTGATCTCTTCTCATACGGCCTCGTCCCATCCGACGTCTCGAAAGCCAACCTCAACAAGATCGCAGCCAAGCGCCTGAAAGGCGACAGCGACGAGATTCGCGCCACAGCCGATCTGCAACTGACCGCAGCCTGGATCCGCATGGCCTCTGCCGTAAGCGGAGGATTGTCCGATAATGGCGAAGCGGCAAAATCGAAGACCGATGCGCCCTCCAAATCCACTGTGCAGAAAAGCCTGATCAAGGCGGCGCGGGGCGATGCCGACGACATCCTTTCCGAGCTCGAACCTGTGCACCCCCAATATAATCGTCTCAAGAAACAGCTGAAACAGTATCGCGAAATCCGGTCGGAGGGCGGCTGGCTCGCCATCCCGGATGGGGAAGCGATTGAACTGGACGACGAAGACCCACGTATTCCGGCCCTGCGCGACCGCCTGGAAGCGGAAGGCTATTACACGCCCGAGACATGGGCAGGCGATTTGCTGTCCGCCATCAGCATGGCTTCGAAAAATGATGACGGCACATCCGCTACGGAGATCGTGTTTGATGAGCGTCTTCAGAACGCCCTGAAGGACTTCCAGCGCCATCACGGCCTTGAGGATGACGGTGTTGTGGGCCGGAACACGCTTGCGGCGCTGAATGAGAGTGTCGACTCCAAAATCGACCGGATCGCCGACACGATGAATCGCTGGCGTCATTATGATGATCTGGGTGACCAGTATATCTGGGCCAATATTCCCTCCTTCACCGCCGAAGGCTGGCGCAACAACCGTCGCGAAATCGCGATGAAGACAATCGTCGGCATGCCAAGCCGCGAAACCCCGGTCTTTTCCGACCAGGTGGAATACGCAGTCGCAAATCCGCGCTGGTATGCCCCGGTCAGCATCGTGCGCCGCGACAAGCTGCCAAAGCTGGCCAAGGACCCGTCCTATGCGGCCCGCAAGAATTTCAGGGTGATTGACCGAGCCACCGGCCAGTCCGTCTCCGCCTCCTCGGTGGACTGGACCGAGCCAGCCGCCGCCGACAACTACCAACTGGTCCAAGGCCCCGGCGCCAGTAATGCCCTCGGCGATCTGAAGATCATCTTTCCCAATCAGTATTCTGTCTATCTCCATGGCACGCCCGGCGTGAGCCTATTTGACCGCGCGCAGCGCACGTTCAGCTCAGGCTGCGTCCGTCTGGAAAGGCCTGAAGACATGGCGAAATGGATTGCGGCGCATGACCCGGAAATCACATCCAGGGATGTATCGGAGGCGCTCGAAGGGTCAAATCCGGAACGAATCGAGTTCAAGTCCGAAACCCAGATTCACATCACCTACATGACCGTCACAGTGGATGAAGACGGGGAGCCGAATTTTTGGCGTGACGTCTATCACGAAGAAGACGGCATCGAGATGGTCGACAAATATGCCCCACTCTACCAGCCCGCCCAGGATGAGGAACTGGCTCAAGCCACATCCGACCAACGCAAGGGATAAGGCTTACTGGCTCGCCCAGAGAATACGGGCGAGCCAGGCAATCTCTGACGGTTTGAAACTGCGCACGGGATAGGCCGGGTTCAACGAGGCCAGTTCAACTGTGCGCGTATTCTTGCGCGCCAGGACCTTGGCCATCACTTCGCCACCAACAGTTTTTGCCACCACCCGGTCGCCCGGTTTCACTTCGGAACCCGGCGACACGATAATCCGGTCCCCGGCCCGATAGGCCGGCTCCATGGAATCTCCGCTGATCTCCAATGCGTAAACCGACTCCGTTTCCAGCCCCGGAAACCGAACCTCCTCCCAGCCCCCGCCAACCGGAAACCCGGAATCATCGAAGAAGCCGTCCTGCCCAGCCTGCGCAAAGCCTATCAGGGGGGCAATCGCTCCGCGCCGACCATCGACCAAGGCGGCAAAATCCTCAAACCGACTGCCAACAGATTCCAGGACGCGCGCAAGGCTTTCCGTGGACGGCCAGCGCGGACGTCCATCAGCCCCTTCCCGCTTGGAAGGATTGAAGGCCGTCGGATCCAGCCCGGCCCGGCGTGCCAGTCCAGACGGCGTCAGCCCATGATGCGCAGCAAGGGCATCAAGCCCCCGCCAGATATCACGATGTTTCATGGGATAATTTTCCCAAAGGTTGCACCTGCCGCTAAATAGGAATATTCACCTATTGTCAAGCAAGAGGTGGGGAAATGGCAATGAAACTGTTCATACATGGCGTTCCGGATACGCCGCATCTGTGGGAGCCACTGATTGCGGCGCTCGGTCTCGGCGCCGATGACTATCGCGCCCCCGCCCTACCCGGCTTCGGCTGCCCGCGTCCGGACGGGTTCAGCGCAACCAAGGACGCCTACGCGAACTGGCTGGTCGAGCAGATGGAAGCGGCCGGTGGCAATGTCGATATTGTCGGCCATGACTGGGGCGCACTGCTGACCCTGCGCGCCGTGTCCCTCAGGCCGGATCTTGTAAGCAGTTGGTGTGTCACCAATGCGGTGATCGACCCCGACTATCGCGGACACTCGCTGGCGAGGCGCTGGGCAACGCCTGTGCTGGGTGAGCTTGTCATGCTGGGCATGCGCAACAAGAAACGGCTCCTTCCTGCACTGGTTTCCGGCGGCATGCCGCGCAGCCTGGCCGAGCAGGAAGTTCCGCTCATCGACAAGACGATGCGGCAGAGCATTCTTCGCCTCTACCGGTCAGCGGCCGGCCTGCGCTTCTCGGATGAATGGGTGAAGGGTCTCGAAAATCTGCCGGAGCGCGGCCAGTTATTCTGGGGCGAGACGGACCCTTATGTCGACCTCTCTGTGGGCGAACGATTTTCCAAACGCTGGAACGTTCCGCTGCATGTCGAGCGCGGCGCCGGACATTGGGCCTGTGCGGAGCGGGCAACCGAGTTCGCTGCCCTGCTCCAATCACACTGGGCCTGAGTTTCAGGCAGCTTCCTTCTTCGGGCTGCCCAGTTCCTGTTTCACACGCTCGGCCAGCTGGCGGACGGTGAACGGCTTCGGCAGGAACGAGACCGCGCGGTCGTCGTCCAGCTGTTTGGCAATGTCGCGCTCGGCATAGCCGGAGATGAAGATCACGCGGGCATGACCCAGCAGATCCTTGGCTTCGCGGATCAACGTCGGACCATCTTTGCCCGGCATCACCACATCGGAAATGACAAGATCAAAACTTTCCGGATTGTCCTCGAGAATTTCCATCGCTTCTTCGCCATCGCAGGCCTCTTCGACTTCATAGCCGCTCGACCGTAGCAAGGAGGCGGCAATGCCGCGCACGCCATCTTCGTCCTCGATCAACAGGATGCGACCGCGACCGGAAATATCCACCGGCTGGCTGGCAATTTTCTCGGCCTGCGCCATGTCCACCGGCTCAGGTATTTCCTCTGCCTTGAGCGCGGGAAGATAGATGTGGAACGTTGTGCCCTTGCCTACGCTGGAAGTGGTGCAGATATAGCCGCCCGACTGCTTGATGATGCCGTAGACCGTCGCAAGCCCGAGACCTGTACCGACGCCAGCTTCCTTCGTCGTGAAGAAGGGCTGGAAGATCTTGTCCATGACGTCTTTCGGCATGCCGTGACCGCTATCTTCCACTTCGATCAGCATATAGTCGCCATCGCTCACAAAGGCGAAGCCCTTGTCCTGGGCTTCCTTGCCAGTGGCGCGCGCCGTGCGGATTGTCAGCTTGCCACCATTCTTGTGGCTGAGCATCGCGTCGCGCGCATTGGTGGCAAGGTTGAACAGTGCGTTCTCAAGCTGGTTTTTGTCGGCCTTGATGTAAGGCACATCGCGGCCATGCTTGACGTCCAGCTCGATCCGCTCATCCAGCAACTGGCGCAGGAGGATCGAGAATTCAGACATGAAGTCCGTCACCGCAAACACTTCGCGCTTGAAGGTCTGCTGGCGCGCATAGGCGAGCAGCATCTTCACAAGGTCTTTCGCACGGATCGAGAATTCGTGGATCGATTTCAGATTGGAATAGGATGGATCTCCCAGAGGGTGGTGAACCATCAGCTGTTCATTATTCAGGATGATGCCTTGCAGCACGTTGTTGAAATCATGCGCGACGCCGCCGGCCAGTTGTCCGATGGCCTGCATCTTCTCACCGTGCGCCAGACGCATTTCCAGCTGGCGCTGTTCGGTGATGTCCATGACATAGGCCACCGAGGGACGGCCTGCGCCGTCAAGCGCCACGAAGACGTTTACGTGCTTGGGCTCTTCTCCAACCAGTTTCAGGTTCACCGGCTTGTCGATGGCATCAATGAGCAGGCTCTTGAGTGCATCTTCGCCTTCTTCCGGGGCAAACAATTCAGAGAACTTGCCGCCCGGCGCGGCTTTGCCCTCGGTCAGGTCCATCAGCGAACGGTTGGCATCCATGATGATTGCGCTGTCTACGCTGCCGCCCTCGAGGCGCACCGCTCCAAAGGGCGCATCATCAAACATCGGATCACCATCCGGACGCGGTGGGCGTGACGCGGTCGAAATGCGGAAGCCTTCCTCGCCGGTGTTCATGACTTGCTGGCTAGCCAGAATGATCGTGCGTCCTGTCGCGTCCGCGCCCTTGCCCGACCAGGTCGTAATCGCCTGAACCGGGCGCTCAACACCGTCACGACCGCGCAGCTGGATGTCGACCCGGCCCGGCACGCCGGATTTGCGGTCGCGCGAGAGCATCTTCACGAACTCAGGGCGCATGATGTCGTCGATACGAATATTCTTGGCCGTTTCCGGCAGACCCAGCATATCGCGCAGCCAGCCATTGGCATAAGTGATCGTGCCATCCGGGCGCGCAGCGAAGAAGCCCATCGGCGCGTCTTCGACATAAAGCGATTTCAAGTCGGCCGCGCCGGTCGCTTCGCGCTCGCCGGCGATCGGACGAATGCGCCAGAGCACTTTGTCACGCGGTAGCGGCGACACAGTGATTTCGAACTGGGCGGGCACACGCTCCGGGCCGATCGTGATCGGCGGCAGGATTTCGCGGCGCGCATGACCGGCCTTCGCCCCCTTGGACAGGCGGTAAACCGGTGCGGCCAGACCTGGATTGGCACCGAACAGGCGATCCACGGTCACCGGAGCGCCTTCGGCTTGGGAGCCGATCAGCGCAAGGCTTGTCAGCTCGCGATAAGATGTATTGGCCGCAACAGGTGCACCCCCCTGATCGGCAATCAGGACCGATTCATCCAGCGCCTCGATCCAGCCAAAGCGCGGCGTCGCCGCTTGAGCGGCGCGCGCAATCGAGCCGCGCTCCGGGAACAAGCCCAGCATCCGGCCAGCGCCGCGTACGCTCCACAGCAAGAATACCAGTCCACCAGAGGCCATCGCAATCAGTAGGATCGGGCCAGGCGCGCCCGAAGCATTTGGCCAGGCAAGCGCAACACTGGCCGCAGCAATCGAAACGAGCAGGCAGACCCAGAACGAAAGCTGCATGAAATCCACGCGTCCGCGCTCAGTCACTTCGCTTGTTTCAGCGGTGGTATCCTGATCGTCAGCGGGAGCGGCCTTCGCCTGCATTTGAAAATCCATTGGTCGCTTTACACTCCTGTTGCCAGCCGCCAAGGTCAGGCCAGCACTCTACGCCTTTTCCGTTCGGCATCACTGCCGACTCAGTCATACGGAATCCTAGTGTACCAAATGTGGCACGACAAAGGTTAATGAAAGCGAAAAAGGCGTTAAGACAAACGTTGAAAATTACAGAAATCACAGTGGAATCGGAGCTTTTCATGAGACGAACTTCAACAGCAATCGCAGCGCTCCTGCTGCTCGGCGCCTGCCAAAGCGCAGATGACACAACGCTGCCGCCTCCTGTCGCTGAAATGCCGCCTCCGCCAACCCAAGCCGACCGGAGCGAACTGGTCGCGGCCGAAAGTGCCCGGCTGAATGAATGGTTCGAGGACAAGTTCCAGGAAACTCTGGACCGCAACCCGATGTACCAGACCTATCTCGGTGTGAAGACCGACTATGACAAATGGAATGACGTCTCCGACGCCAAGGCTATCGAAGATATGGAAATCCAGCGCGCCAATATCGCTGAGATGAAAACACTCTTTGATTTTGACCTACTGAATGATCAGGCCAAACTGTCCTGGCGGCTCGCCGAATATGAGCTGGCCGAAGCAGAAGCCGGATTTCCGTATCGCCACTATGATTATGTTTTCGACCAGATGCGCGGCGTCCAGTCCGGCATTCCGGCCTTCTTGGTCAACCAGCATGGCGTGACCAGCCTGTCCGATGCGGAGGCCTATGTGGCCCGCCTCGAAGGCGTGGAAACTTACCTGGCGCAAAACATTGAAAATGCGGAATATTCCGCCAGCCTCGGTATCATGCCACCCGCCTTCGCTTACCCCTACGTACTGAACGATTCCAAGGGCGTAATCACCGGCTATCCCTTCACGACCGATGTGAGTGATGGCAGCGAAGACAGCCCACTGATGAAGGATTTCCGCAGCAAGGTCTCCGGACTTGTTGAGGCCGGAACGATTGACGATGTTCAGGCGGCTAAGCTGCTCGCTGATGCCACCACCGCCCTCACATCAGCGGTCGGCCCGGCCTATGAAAACCTCATCGCGACCATGACCGAGCAGGCCAAAAGCGCGACCACAGAGGATGGCGCATGGAAGCTGCCCGAGGGCGACGCCTATTATGCGATGCGTCTGAAGCGGATGACGACGACCGACAAGAGCGCGGCAGAAGTCCACCAGCTCGGCCTTGACGAGGTGGCTCGCATCCATGAGGAAATGCGCGGGATCATGGCGAAGGTTGGATTCGAGGGCACGCTGAAGGAATTCTTCGAGTTCATGCGAACAGATGAGCAATTCTATCTTCCCAACACTGAAGAAGGCCGCGAGGCCTATCTGGCCGAAGCTCGCGCCCAAATCGAGCTTATGAAGGTCGACCTGCCCAGCGTATTCAACACATTCCCCAAGGCTGATATGATCGTCAAAGCGGTCGAACCATTCCGCGAGAAATCCGCCGGCAAGGCCTTCTATTCCCGCCCTGCCCCGGATGGCAGCCGGCCCGGCACTTACTATGCCAACCTCTATCGCATGCAGGATATGCCGACCTACCAGTTGCAGGCCCTCGCCTTCCATGAAGGCATTCCAGGCCACCACATGCAGATCGCCATTGCGCAGGAGCTGGAAGGCATTCCGAGCTTCCGCAAGTATGGCGGCTATACTGCCTTCTCCGAAGGTTGGGGCCTCTATTCGGAATTCCTGCCAAAAGAGATGGGCTACTATTCCGACCCGTATGACGATTTCGGACGACTCGCGATGGAGATCTGGCGCGCAGCGCGCCTGGTCGTCGATACGGGCATCCATGACAAACAATGGACCCGCGAAGAGGCGATCCAGTATTTGCTGGACAATACGCCCAACCCGGAAGGTGACGCGAAGAAGGCCATTGAGCGCTACATCGTGATGCCGGGACAGGCAACGGCCTACAAAATCGGTATGCTCAAAATTCTCGAGTTGCGCGAACAAGCCAAGGGGGAACTTGGTGAGTCATTCGACATCGCCGAATTCCACGATGTTGTCCTGAAGGATGGCCCCGTGCCCCTGAGCATTCTGGAAGAGAATGTCATGGCTTGGGTCGCCGAGAAAAAGGAAGACTGATCATGACATCACGCAGCTTCGGTCCCGCCTGTTTCGCTTCTGTCGCACTGGCGGGGCTGGCTGCGTGTACATCTGTGCTGGCGCCGGTGCTCAAACCGAACGTCACCACGGACGTCGTGAAATTGGAGGGCGGCAACTGGCAGCTGGATCCGGCTCACGCCGCCCTCACCTTCAAGATCGATCATCTGGGCTACTCGACTTATATTGGTCGGTTCGAACGATTTGATGTTCAGCTGAGCGGCGCCGCTGACAATCCAGCCGATGCGAAGGTCGAAGGCAGGGTGGACATGAGTTCGCTCGACATCGCAAATGACGAGTTTGCCGAAACGCTTATGGGAGCAGACTGGTTCAACGCCGCCAACTTCCCCGAAGCCCGGTTCCAATCGACTCGCATCGTGATGACCAGCGAAACCACAGCGGACGTCGAAGGCATCCTGACCCTCCATGGAAAGAATGCCCCGGTCACTCTGGCCGTGACCTTCAATGGCGCGGGCTTCGACCGGCTACGCAACGCGCAAGTGGCCGGATTCTCGGCTACAACGGAGATCGACCGGACCGTTTTCGGCATCAGCCGGTTCAGCGGACTGATCACAGATATGGTGCGCGTTGAAATCGAGGCGGAACTGTTAAAGACTCCCGGCGTAACTTGATCTGACGGGTCTACCCTCCCTATCAGGGAACAGGATCAGAACTAATATCAGGAGATTCGGGGATGCTGGGTGAAATGTTGGCGGAGGTCTTCTCCGTATCGGGCCTGTTTACGTTATTCATGCTATTGTTGCTTCAGGCCGTGCTCGGCTTCGACAATTTGCTCTACATTTCCATCGAATCAAAACGGGTTGGCGAAGCAAAAGCGCCGATGGTGCGCCAATGGGGCATCGGCCTCGCAGTGCTGTTCCGGATCGTCCTGCTCTTCGTCATCGTCGCGCTGTTCGATGCTCTGGCCGAGCCTTTGTTCGGCTTCCATCTATCAGGAATAATCGAGGGAGAGTTCACCTTCCAGAGCATGATCACCTTCGTCGGTGGGGCCTTCATCATCTACACGGCGATCAAGGAAATCTCCCACATGTTGACGGTGGAGCACATCGAACACAGCGAGGGCGGCAAGTCGAAATCTGTGTTGCAGGCAATTGGCCTTATCGTGGCAATGAACCTCGTCTTCTCGTTCGACTCCATCCTGTCGGCCATGGCCATCGCGAATGAGGAAATCGCGCGCATCGTGAATTCCGCTGGTGAAACGATTGGCACGTTCAAGGGCACGGTAACCGATTGTAAGGAAGCCCTGATCGCTCAGCCAATAGCAGATGCGGTCGCATGCCGGCCGGGCAAGGACTACCAAGTCTGGTTGATGGCAATTGCGATCATCGCGTCAGGCATCGTCATGGCGTTGATGGCAAACGCGGTGGCGGACTTCCTGAAGAAAAACCGGATGTATGAGGTCATGGGCCTGTTCATCCTGTTTCTCGTCGGCGTTCTTCTGGTCACCGAGGGCGCACATCTCGCCCACTTGAAACTGTTCGACTACACGATCGAAGCCATGTCGAAGTCTTCCTTCTACCTCGTCATCTTCGTACTGGTGGTCACTGACATCATCTCAGTACGCTACCAGCGCCGCCTCTGGGCGCAGCGCGAGGCTGAAATTCTGGGTGGAGGCACAGAAGAAGCGTCGAAAGCGGGCGCTGAAGCCAACATGTAGGAATTTTCGGGCAGCCCCTGCCTAGCGCAGAAGGGCTGTCCGCCGATTGATGCGCACCGCCATCCGATTGCCCTTCCGGCCAATCTCGCCTTCGGCAACAACAGCGCCATCGCGGCCACCGGTCAGCAGCTCAACGGGCTGATCGGCTGGCAGGCCCAGCAGCAGGGTTGAACCCGGCTTGAGATTGGCGAGGCGTGACATGGGTACGCTGAGGGTTGCCACGCGCGCCGTCAGCACAGCCGTCATCGCCCCTGCCCCAACAACCGGAGCGACCTCGCGGGAGATGCGCGGCTGCCGACGCGCCGTCGGCATATCGCTGGACAGGTCAAAAAGGTCATCCTCAGCCAGGATCAGGCGCGCCGGCATCTTGATGTCATCGACGCGCACATCGAGATCGAGAATGGATGTCATGCCCGGTCCGGCAAGGGCGCAGGCGAACTCCGCATCGGTTTCGATGCGAGAGAATTTCAGTGAGGATGCCAGCGCTGCTCCCAGGGGGCGTACCAGGCCTTCGAGGAGCGCAGCATCCATCGGCGTCAGGGCGCGGTGATGCCCCTGTGTCGGCTTTCCGCCACAGGCAGTCTCAATGAGTGCATTTGCGAGCGACGCGCTGATCACCAGCATCGCCGCAATTTCACCACCGGGCGCAGAATAGCAGGCAATGGCGGAGCCACGACCAGCGCATTCTGTTGCCAGTCCCTGGTCAAAACTGCCACGCGCGCTGGCGCGGGCAAGCGCCGCCGCCTTCAGACCGCAGCCATCTCTCAGCGCCAAAGTCAGCCGGGACGCAATACGGCGCGCATCCTCTGTAATTTCGGTCGGTTCAGCCGGCGCCAGCTTGCGCAAATTCGGAACATCAACGTCCGTAACTTTGACAGGCTCGGGTTCCGGTTCTGGCATGTCGTCCAGATTGGGACGCAACAATGCCTCGATCTCGGCGGCGCTCAGCACGCCGCGAGATGTCGGGATTGGACGATCCGGTGTGATTGGCTCGAACGTCGTCGGCATGTCGAGCATGATGTCGGCTTCCCGTCTGGGAGACATGTCCCAGCCGTCATCGGCAGCAAGAGGCAGATCATTGGTCATGGTTCGGTGAGCCGACTTCCGTGTTCCAGTCTGTTTTGCGTCAGATACGGTTAACGACTGGTTAGGAATTTCCGCTTTGGTGCGGTCATTGTCAGCCATGATTCCACTCGAAACTCCGCCAGTGTTAATGCAGGTCCGCTTCGCGTTAAATATCACATGCCGTCGTTAAGGCCTTGATTACCATGCTGTAAGACATCCTTTGGACCTTGATGCCATTATGTCCTCAACGCATGAGGCTCCAAGCATAACCGCCGAAGCGTTGGGTTGATGGGCAAATGAAAACGGCGGTGATCCGATCAGGATCACCGCCGCTTTTTAATTCGGAAATGGTTTGCGCAGGCTCAGTCGTCGCGCAGCGTGCGTTCCTTGCGCTCGTGGCGCTCCTGCGCTTCGAGGCTGAGCGTTGCTGTCGGACGCGCTTCCAAACGGCGCAGGCCAATTGGCTCGCCGGTCACTTCGCAATATCCGTAGGAACCGTCATCAATGCGGCGCAGCGCGGAATCGATCTTGGAGATCAGTTTGCGCTGACGGTCACGGGTGCGCAGCTCAAGAGCCTTGTCGCTCTCTGCTGAAGCGCGATCGACAATATCCGGCAACGAACCTGACTCATCCTGCAAATTATTGATTGTCTGCTTCGCACCGTCGAGGATATCGGCTTTCCAGTTCTCCAGAAGCCGCCGGAAGAAGGCGAGCTGACGCTCGTTCATGAACTCCTCGTCATCCGAGGGGCGATAGTCGTCCGAAAGGTCAACACTCATCGCTTATCACCTTACTCTGTTTGGGGGCGGATATAGACCGCCTAGCGATTCTCTGCAATTCCTGATGCTGTGTAATTTTTGTCAATGTTTTCAGACAATTGAGGCGAAATCATGTAATCTTCATGAGTTTGTCCCTGATCCTCGGCACCTGAAACCGACTATTCCCGTGCAATTTACAGGCCGGGACTTGATCTTTCTGACGACGACGCGCTCTATAAACGCCTGTCCAAAACACAACTGATGCACTGGTTTCAGCGTAGATGGCCCGACGCCGGAAAACTATGGATAAGTCGTCCGGCTGGATGCAGGCAGTAGTGTTCAACTCACTGCTGGTCCTCATGCCGGTGATTGCTGCGCAAAGTCTTGCCATGGCATTCTCTGGCGAGAGTTTTTCAGAGTCCCCCACTATTGAATCGATTGATCAGACCCGTCGCAACATTGACGAAACGTTTGCGTCAATCGCCCCCCGCAATGGCGGCGACAAGTACAAATTCTGGCACGACATCGTTGAACGTGAACTGATGGATATGGATGTTGCGGCAGCACGCGGCTTCCTCCTGGCGGCGCCGCAAATGCTTGATCGAGAATCGGTGCGCGAACTCGAAGCTGACTCCAGCGGTGTGAAGCTGGACCGTCCGGATGACCGGATGGCCGCGGCCGCGCTCCGTAAATTACCTCTTGATATCGGCCTAAAGTTCGAAAAGGCACAGGCATCCGCCGGCCCAAGAAACACGCCCTCTTCCACAAGTATCGTGGAGGAAGAAGAGGCCTCCGACGATCCCGCCGATACGCAAGATGCCGATGTGCCAAACGAAGAACCTGAAGTGACCGTATCGGGCAATACGCGACCCTCAGACCGCCGGTTTGTGCTGCTGGGCAGCTTTTCTGATCTCGCCAACAATTCCGAACGCTGGCTGAAGGGCGACCGGGTTGATCCCATTACGCTGAAGATCACGGCGCTCGCCCTGATCGGCGAGGAGGGGTCTGATGGTGTGTCGGACGGCAATGTACGGGCCGCCTCGATCCTGAAGTCCGCGCGCAGGGCACGGCGCATGACACCCGAATTCACCGCTTACATGAAGAGCCGGCTGAATGATGCCCTGCCCGACACTGTTTTGCGACCAGCCCTGGAAGAATCGCTCGGTGAGTTGGCCACGACAAGTGTCCGCGTAGACCGGGTACGGAGTGCTTATCTCAACTCCATTGATGCGGGCGGCCTGCAGCAGCTCGAAAAGGACCTGGCCCAGATCGATCGTATTGGCATGCTGACCAGCACACCGGCGGCCATCACTTTGATTGAACATGTGAAAGACAGTTCAGACTTGCGGCGCGCGCGCTTGCTCGCGGAAGCTGGCGGAGACCGGTCCGTTGCCCTGGTCAAGCAGGATGGTCCTGGCGCGCTGCGGATCGCCGACACCGGAATCAAATGGACGCAACAACTGATGTTGCAGGTGATGGGGCTGACCGCATCCGGTCTCGCCCTGCTCTATGTGATGATTGCGACCTTCCGACGGAACGTCCGGCTGCCGAAGAAGAGCGTAGAGCCCTCCGGCATCTGATCCCTACAGATTGAACGCCCCGCGAATGCCGTCGATCAGAAGCTGTACCGAAAGCGCCGCAAGGATGACGCCCAGGATTCGTGTAAGTGCCCCGGCAACACTCGCGCCCATGAGACGCACCAGCGGCCCGGCAATCAGAAATATCACCAGCGTCAGCAGGAGGTTGAGTCCAATCGCCGACAACACGACCCCCTTCTCGATCCAGTCCGACTTGTCCGACATGTAGAACATGGCGGTTGCGATGGAACCGGGGCCTGCCACCATGGGAATCCCCAGCGGGAATACCGAAATGTCGTCCGGCTCGGGATCGGCGGAGTGCGACCCGAGATGCTCTTCGGCCCGGTGTTCGCGCCGCTCGGTGCGCTTCTCGAACACCATGTCCAGTGCGATCATGAACAGCAGAATGCCACCAGCCGCCCGAAACGCATCAATGGAAATATGCATTGCGCCGAGCAACCAGGATCCACCAAACGCAAAACCGTAAATGATGATCGTGGCCACGATGATGGACTTCACCGCCATCCTTCGCCGATAGGCGGCGTCGCCGCCCGCCGTAAGCGTCGCAAACACAGGTGCGACCCCCAATGCATCGATCAGCACGAAGAAAGTGACAAATGTCGCGGTAAATAGGGAGAGAAGGTCTGCGCTCATGGGCGCCGACCTAGTCCTTTTGACCCGTTGCGTCGAGGATTTCCTGCACGAGCGGCGCAACGATCACTGAGTCATTCAGGCCTTCAAAGCGGGACAGGTCTGCGCCGCCAGTCGCGAGCGAGAGCATCATGCGGTGACCGCGCAACCTCTGGAGTAGGCCGTCGGTTCCGCGATGCCCGTCAGCACTGGCGGTACGCCCATTGCCGAGATCGACAACAAGGCCTTCGCCCTGCCCGGCTTCCAATAGCGATATCCCCTCTTCGAGGGAGACCGGCTTGGTGTCGGGGATGGGATCGATACGCATCACACTCCCCATCACTCCGCGCCTCGCGCGTCAGCCATCATGAGTTTGCGGCAACGGCTCAGCGCGCGGTAAAGGCTTGAACTGGCAACATCGGCCGAAATTTCCAAGACTGCATCGCGATCCTCATCGCAATCACACGCCGCAAGCAGCCCGGCCAGAGCTTCCGCGGTCTGCGCATAGGCCGGGCCATCGACCTCTCCCAGCAGATACATTTGCATAATGGCGAAATAGGTGCGGCCTGCCTGAGTGGTCGCATCATTCGGGCGCAAAATATCTTTCTCACGCAGGACACGGGCGCGATTTTCGAGCAGGAGAACGCCGCGCCGATCGCCATTTCTGACAACCGCGCCGTTCACCACGAATGTTTCGCCCGGTTTGAGGGACAGCTTCAATGGCATGGCGTCTGATTCCACTCCTGCAGATTTCGGTAAAATTTGCAGAAAGGCGTTAACGCTTGATTGCGATCCGGTTAGCCGGGTCGAATGAAAACAATCAACTGCACGCTTGGAAGTGTGCCATGCGCCCGTTTCCCATATGCATAGGATCATACGGCCTGCGTCAAATCCGGTCCGTCATGGTCCTCTCGGACAACCCAACCAAATCCGGCGCGGCGCTCATCTGAAGCTTGAGGCACTGCGGCGGCACGCATGGCCATTCCCTTTTACCACACTCACGAAACCGGCAGAAATGATTTCGATGCTGCACTGCGGTGACAGGCCTTTCGCCACGTAAGCGCTTGCTCCTGACTTCCGCGACACTATTGTTGGATCAGACCCAGATGAGGAAGAGTTCATGCGCTTTGAAGGCACCCAGGATTACGTCGCCACCGAAGATTTGAAAGTGGCCGTCAACGCCGCGATCGCTCTGGAGCGTCCGCTCCTGATCAAGGGGGAACCCGGCACCGGCAAAACGGTCCTCGCCATTGAAGTCGCCAAGGCGCTCGGCGCCGAACTCATCGAATGGCATATCAAGTCCACCACCAAGGCGAGCCAGGGTCTTTATGAATATGATGCCGTGTCTCGCCTGCGCGATGGCCAGATGGGCGAAGAGCGCGCCAAGGACGTGGCGAACTACATCAAGAAGGGCAAGCTGTGGGAGGCGTTCACCGCCGAGAAGCGCCCGATCCTGCTGATCGACGAGATCGACAAGGCCGACATCGAATTCCCGAACGACCTTCTGCAGGAACTCGACCGGATGGAGTTCTATGTCTACGAGACCGACCAGACGGTGAAGGCCCTTCAGCGCCCGATCGTGATCATCACATCGAACAATGAGAAAGAACTGCCGGACGCTTTCCTGCGCCGCTGTTTCTTCCACTTCATCAAATTCCCGGACGAAGAGACGATGCAGGAAATCGTCGACGTGCACTTCCCGGACATCAAGAAGAAACTGGTCAAGGACGCGTTGACGACCTTTTACGCCATGCGCGAATTGCCGGGTGTGAAGAAGAAGCCGTCGACATCGGAATTGCTCGACTGGCTCAAACTTCTGATGAATGAGGATATCGACCTCGAAACGCTGCAGGAAACTGACCCGGACCGTCTGACGCCGCCGCTTCATGGCGCGCTGCTGAAGAACGAACAGGACGTCGCCTTGTTCGAACGCCTCGCCTTCCTCGCCCGCCGCGGCGACAGCAGTGGAGGCCGCAGGGGCCCGGCTGGCTGACGCCTAGAAGGAAAAAAACCTCACGCCTTTGATTGAGTGCTCAGCGGATGCGAGAGAGAGCAGCAAGCCAAATTAGGCTCAAACGCAACAAATCTACCCAGATTTGGGAAAGAGATACCGAGTTTGTCTCAGTGAAAATCCCAACCACGGAGGCTTTGTGTGGAACACAATCAGTTGTTTCCCCCCTCCAACAAAGCTTCTTCCCCATCATTTCGAACCGCCATATCATCGCTCGTGAAGGATTTCACAACTAGCTCTTCCTCGGACCACTCAAGTAATATGTCCTCGAGAGTTCTGGGGTCTTCGCTCGTATCCGATGTATCAGAAGTATCCCCACTGTGAACACCTCCAGTGGGTGTCGGTTCCGGTGACGAACCCGATAGGCGCTCCACCCGCTCCTTTGCCGACCGCACAGACTCTAGCGCAGTCTTCAGGTTCTCTTTGGCTTCGTTCTGACCCGGATTGGCATTCAATGCACTCGCCGCAACCAATGCCTTCGCGGTTGCGGTGGCGAGTTCCTCTTTCGCGACATCTTCCAGTTTTTGTTGAACGAGATCATTTGCTGAAGACGGATCAAGAGCCTTTAATGTCTGGAAGATCGACGCGAAGCCCTTCGTCTCTCCGTCAAACAATTCTGACATCCGTTCCAGACCTGGATCTGCATAAAAAGACTGTGCCTTTTGTGCGTTTTCCAGTCCTGCGATCAGCGAGCATTTCGCGTTGTACTGAACCGCATCTGCGAGAGCCTGTTCGACGCTGTAGCCCCGAATACTGACTTTCTGCTTCTTCTTGATGTCTTTAAAAAGTGTATCGCGCTCTTCAGAGATTCCGCGAGTAATTACCTCCGCAAGAAGCTTACGGAAAAAGCTGCTGTTACATTCTGCTCGTGACCCTGTAACGATGGCTGAGGCACCGGATAGCGCGCGGCTGGTGCTCGGCGGGGTAAAAATCGCTCCCAACCCCCCGGTCAGAACCGCCATGTTACCGTAAACGAAATTCGTTTCGCTTTGTGTCGCTAGCAAATGACGCTTGTAGTCATCACAGGCCTGATTCGAAGCAAGAATAACGCGATCTTGAAGACGATTGCGGCGAAACATCAGGTTTGTATTTGTTTCCATAGACAAGTTGTCTAGTTGACCATCGTCTTCGCTTACCAGTTTGAAGGGGATGCCTGCGTATTCGTTCGAATAAAAACCATTGAGCGCACATGCCAGTTTCTCATCTGCTCGCAGGTTGCCACTACCGGACGTCTTACAAGCATCGCCGCCCCGTCAACCTGATGTGTTCTCCGGGTCAAGGGCATGGAGTAAGTCTACAAATTTGAGTGACTCATTGCTGTAATTTGAATCGTAAAAACTTCGCGAAACGTACGGATCGTAGTTTATTTGGCTACCAGCCAAACTTTGGCCATTTATGGAGCTACACTCAGGCAAAAGTGCAAACCCTATAGCTACTGAAAACGATCTCATTCAACCGCCCCCACCCAAAAGTTGAGCGCCATATTTACCATAGATGGAATATGAAGTAAACAAATGGTTAATTTTTGCTTCGTGCTTTGACCCAAATCAGTCCCGCGTGATGTCGCCCAGCGGCTCTGCCTTTGCCCGGCGGTTTACGTCTTCGCGGCTTTTCAGAAAGTCGGCCATCTTGGTCTTGTCCTGGCGTTCGTCGAACCAGGTTTTCCAGGCAAGCGTCATCCAGGCCGCGTGGAAGGCTAGTCCGAAGACGATGGAGACAAGTCCCGGAATAGGTCCGATATGCGCACGACGGACGAACTCGCCGAGCGTCAGCACATCCGTGGGGTGGATGGCGATTTTGGCGAAATAGGCTGCGCCCTGAATGGCGAAGATCCAGCCATAATTACGGCGCAGACGCCGCCCGATCGCGCGGGGCATTGATATTCGGTATTGCGGCTTTTCGTAATCATCCGACAGCGCCGTGCCCCGGTCGAGCGGAATGCGAGCCCCTTCCCCGCGCAACATCGGTACGTAAAACGCGATCTCAAGCACACGCGCCCGGAAGCGCCACACATAGAAGAAACGGTAGCGACGCGCCTCGAGTATCAGGAACATGATGCACAGCGCGCCGACGAGTACGATCGGAAAGGGCGAGGCACGATCACTGGCAAATGAGACGGATAGACCGATGCCGGTGGAGATCACGGCCCAGTTGGTGGTCTGGTCGAGACGTTGTCGCCAAATGGTCGAGCGATAGACTTCGGCGCGATAGAGGTGCGCCAACGCGCCGACCTCCTTGCTGCCAACAATAGCTTCTGGCGGGTCGCCGTCCGGATCTTCGGAGAATTCGATATCGCTCATTTTGGCATTCTATGGCGGGAGTCTCCGCCCCGCCAAGAGGCAAAGCGCCCCGGACTCAGCTGTCCTCGTTCAATGATGCCTGTTTTTCGTCGCGCATTGTCCTCAATGGGATCGGCAAAGACTCTTCTCGGAAAGACAGGGTCGATTGAGGGAACGGGATGGTAATGCCAGCCTCATCCAGTGCATCCTTCACGGCAAAGGCGACTTCATCATAAGTTTCCCGTTGCTCTGCCGGGCGGCTGCCGGACCACCAGAGCAGCTTGAAGTCTATTGAGGAGCCGCCGAAGGAGACGCATTGCACGTCCTTGGTCTCGGATTGTTTTACGGTCTCGCAAGCCTCAAGCGCCTCTTGCAGTACCGCTTTCGCCTGACGCATATCGGTGTCGTAATCGACGCCAACAACCAGTTCCTGACGTTTCAACCCGCGATCTGTCTCAATATTCACGGGGTTCTTGAAGAGATAGGAATTTGGTACAATCACCAATTCGCCGTCGGTCTCTCGCACATGAGTTTCGCGGATGAGAATATTTTCTACCCGACCGTAGACGTCCTCGCATTCGATCACGTCGCCAATGCGCAGCTTTTCCCGGCCAAGGATAATGACGCCAGCGAGAAAATTCTCGAAGACATCCTTGAACGCGAAGCCGATCGCCACGGAGGTCAATCCAAGGCCGGCAATAATGTCGGAGGGAGACACAGACGGAAAGATGACCGTCATCGCAATGGCGACGCCGACAATCCACGCGGCAATGGAAATGAGATTTCGTGCCAGCGTGATTAGCGCGTCGCGCACATGAGCGCGCGTCATGGCAGCGGATACGATAGCCCGCACGACGCGACCCGCGATCAGCGTCACGACGAGTATCGCCAACGCAATGGTCAGGTTCGGCAGGCTTTTAAAGAAGGCGGAAGCCATGCTTTCGACTTCAGTCTTCAAATCCTCAATGGGAGTAAATTCCATGGGCTTTCAACGCGCTGACAAGCCTCGAGTTCCCGCTAGGCGCAATAACCCCTCTGAAGGATGGCACCATAGCCCTCCAGCGCGGTACGAACATGGTGGGTGTCATCTGCATCCGCCTCACGCCGGATACGACTGGCCAGGACACCGGCATTTCCCGTAATCCGATGTCGCCACAACGCATAGCGCAGCGAGTCCGGATCCGCCGTCAGCGCGACCGCGCGATCAAACTCCGCCAAGTCGCAGGCCTCCATGGCAAGTTCAGCCAACGCATATCCGAAGTCTGCCTGTTCGAATGACCGGTCGAGCCCGGACGCGCGCTGGCGTGGCCCAGCCAGCTCGTACATTGTCTCGATCACGCGGCGTCGTACCGTCTCATTCGGAGCCAGACGCGCACCGGCGGCCATGATCTCGGGCCTGCCAATATTGAAGGGGCGCCCTCCAGAACGGGCATCCCGGAGAAAAGCATCCCAGTCGCCCTCGGCCAGCGCCATCCGGGCTTTCTCCGTCGCATAAGGCGTATCAGTCGTTTGGCGCGGCTCAGGCACCGCGAGTCGAGATCTCCAAGCGCGTTTCAACGCAACATCACGGCTCATGGAAACGACTTCCAGAAAGGGCCGCGCCAACCGAGTCTGTTTGTCTGACGGCAGAACAGAGGCAGCTGACCATATCGCGTCGAGCATGCAGGCTGTCTCTTCGGCCCCCTCGCAAGACTGGCCGTCCAGCGCATTTGCGGGGCCCGTCTCAAACAAGGTGAGGCCAATCAAGACTACTACGATCATCGCTTTCATGGGGACTGATTAGCAAATCCAGCTGAACCGAGCATGAGTGCGTCACTCAAGAAGCCACCACCCGCAGGCGGGTAAAATGTTGGTCCCAACCCTTGTCATGGCTTGTAAGCATATCGAACACGTCGCCGGTGAACGCCTCAAAGCCGGAGTGAACGAGCGTGAGTTTCGTCCCGCCGAAGGCCTCTTCCAGCTGCCACGCCACTTGCGTTTCATGGCCACCGAGAAAAGCGTGCGTAAAGGTGTAGACCAGGCTGTGCGGCGGTTCGGACACGAGAACCCGTCCCCAGCACATCTTCGGATCCGGTTTATCCTTGTTCTCTCGCAGCAAGGCGTAGTCCTGGCCTGCGTCCAGCATTTTATCGGATTCATGGAACCAGCGGGCGAGCTTGTCAGGCTCGACGAGATAAGTCCAGACGCGCTCCGGCGCGGCATTGATGAAAATAGTTTTTGTAAGTGTGGCGTCAGTCATCGGATCCCTCCACAGCCTGTTTCAGTTTGGCGAGCTTGTCGTCCCAGAACTGACTGAAGAAGGTCAGCCATTCCGCAACGGGTTTCAGTCCTTCCGGATTGAGTCGATTGATCGCTTCCCTGCCTTGGCGCTCGACCATGATGAGATCGGCCGACTCCAGTTGAGCAAGGTGTTTGGATACCGCTGGCCGGCTCATCTCGAACTGGCTGGCAATATCTGAGACGCGCAATTCACCGTCCGCCAGCATCGACATGATCTGTCGGCGGGTTGGATCAGCAATGGCGCGGAAGACATCTTTGTCAGACATGTTATGAAACCTTTCAGTTTCCCTTTATAGGGAACCAAATGGTTTCGCGTCAAGTCGTCAATTTGCTTTTCCCAGCGTCATCTTGGACATGAGGACTTCGCGACGCTATCTTCAGGGTCAACCCAATCGAAGAGACCCGCCCATGTTCCTGAACTTCTTCAATGAGCTGCGCGAAGCCAAAGTGCCCGTCACCCTGAAGGAATACCTTCTGTTGATGGAGGCGATGGACAAACAGGTCATCGATATGGACGTGGAGGATTTCTATTACCTCTCCCGCGCTGCGCTGGTGAAGGACGAGCGCAATATCGACAAATTCGACAAGGTCTTTGGCCATGCCTTCAAGGGGCTCGACAGTCTGGCCGACGCAGTGGACGTCGAAGACATTCCCGAGGAATGGCTGCGCAAGATGTCCGAGAAATTCCTGAGCAAGGAAGAAATGGACGAAATCGAAGCCATGGGCGGCTTCGAAAAACTGATGGAAACGCTGCAAAAACGTCTCGACGAGCAGAAGAAGCGACATGAGGGCGGCAATAAATGGATCGGCACCGGCGGCACCTCGCCCTTCGGCGCGAATGGCTACAATCCTGAAGGCGTCCGCATTGGGCAGGAGAAATCCCGTCACCGCCGCGCCGTGAAAGTATGGGACAAGCGCGAATTCAAGAATTACGATGATTCCGTCGAACTCGGTACACGGAACATCAAGGTCGCCATGAAGCGGCTGCGCAAATGGGCACGCAAAGGCGCGCCGGATGAACTCGACCTTGACCAGACAATCCGCAACACTGCGCGCAAAGGCTATCTCGACATCGAGATGCGCGCGGAAAAGCGCAACACGGTATCGGTCCTGCTGCTGCTCGACGTGGGCGGATCAATGGACCCGTATGTCCGCATCATGGAAGAACTCTTTTCGGCGGCTCGGTCCGAGATCAAAAATCTTGAATATTATTACTTTCACAACTGCCCCTATGAAGGGCTGTGGAAGGACAATCGCCGCCGTATGAACAATCGCATTCCCACTTGGGACGTCCTGAATAAATACCCCAGCGACTACAAGGTCATCGTCGTTGGCGACGCCACGATGAGCCCGTATGAGATCACCTATTCCGGCGGCTCGGTGGAGCATTGGAATGAGGAAGCTGGCGGCATCTGGATTCAGCGCTTTGTTGAACGCTATCCGAACCTTGTCTGGTTGAACCCGGTCAAGGAAGGCGCTTGGGAATATACTGGTTCCATCAAGCTGATCCGGGAACTGATTGGTGGCCACCGCATGTTTGAACTTACGCTGGATGGTCTTGACGAGGCCATGAAGGAACTCAGCCGCTAGGGCTTACCAGCCTCCACCACCACCGCCACCGCCGCCGCCTCCAGAAAAGCCGCCACCTCCGCTGCCCGAGGAGCTGGAGCTTTGTGGCAGAGAGCTGCTGACGCCCGTACTCATGCTCGACATGATGGCATCATTCATGCCACCGACACTGCCGAAAGAGCGACTGCCGAAATGTCCCCATGCCGGCGAATAGTTGGCGGCCTCGGTGGGCAGCGTCTTCTCAAAATACTTCGTCCACGGCTTTTCCACATCGAGCGCCACGGCATAAGGCAGGAACCGTTCGTAGCGTTCAACGCTCATCGGAGGTGGGGCATCACTGCCAACCTCCACTGAATTCATCTGCAACTTCTCGGCTTTCTCCATATACAGTTTGAAGCCTTCAATCTCTGTTCGCACCTTCTGACCCTTGGGCGTTGGCGCTGGCATCAGATACATGAAGAGTCCATTCATGGCCGCCAGCACCAGGATGATGGCCATATGCCACCATGACCAGTTGATGGTTTGGGAAACGGCCAGCGCAATGCCGGCAATCGTCAGCACAACAGCGCCCAACGTATAGCCGAGGTTCCAGCGGAAGTACGCCTTCCCATATTTCCGGGAAATCGACTTTCGGAACAGGGAATATGCTGTCGTAAAGCTTGCATCATACTTGCCGCCCAGCGTGCGTGTCCCCGCGCCATCAAACAGATCGTCGTCAAGCTGCTTCTCGTCAGCTGACAGGGTCGCGGACACGCCGGACTTCCGAGTCAGAACGGTTGACTTCTTTTCAGACGCATCGATATCGACGAGGCCTTTCGCGCCCATACTGATAAGCGTGGAGATCAGGGCGCCATGCCCGCGCAGCCCGCGATAGTAGATGTGGTGCACAGCGGCAGGGGACAAACCTTTCGGCGGCTCATACCGCGCAAAGACCGGATCCTTGGGTGGGTCCTCGCCGACCTTGCGGAAACTGCGCGTCAGGAAGGTAAGTACGCCCAGAAACGAGGCGATCAGCAAACCAAGCGACCCGTAGCGGAACCACCAGAGCGTACCCTTGTCCGACAGGGACAGAGGCTCGATCACTCCCTTTTCCAGCCCGAGCGATACGGTCATCCCCTCCCCCGGCAGAAAACCTCGCGTGGCTTCAAACACATGCGCTCCACCACTTTGGCGGTAGGCGTAGTCGCTGCCTACATCGCCAAACCCGCCGGTATACGCGTCCTGCGATACAGTACGCGCGTCTTCTGGCAGGGTGATGCGCACTGCAGACTGATCAATCGGGAACAGCCAGTAATTGCCGGTCACATTCCAAAAGAGCTCGTCATGGGTTTCGAAATAGCGAATCTGGTTCTTCACCTCATACTCGATTTCGTAAGTATGGCTACCATGCTGCAGAAACACGTCGGCATCGCCAATCCGGATACGGAAGGCATTGCCATCCCGCTCGACTGAGTAAGGCTCGCGACGTCCATCTCGGGTCACGCGCCTGACATCATATTGGTATGGCAGCTTGTCGCCCGTCAGCCCTTCGTCATCGGCATAGTATCGAGGCAGGTCGCGGAAGATGCCACGCCGGATACGTGTGCCCTCGGAGGTGACCTGAATTGTCTCGGACACCTCGATGTCGCCATCAGTCTCCACGGAGATCGAAACATCGAAACTGTCGATCTTTTCTTCGGCCACCGCACTGAATACGAACAGGCACCCCATCAAGGACAGGAGCAACGCGCGAACGTTCATGAAACGCCTCCCATGTCGATCTCTGGCAATGCCCGATCGGCCATGTCCACTTCGAAATAGGCGCGTTGCCGAAACCCGAGCGGGCCGGCCACCAGGTTGGCCGGAAAACTCTGAACACTCGTGTTCAACTCGCGCACGGCACCATTGTAGAAGCGGCGCGCCATTTCAATCTTGTCCTCGGTGTCTGACAATTCTCTCTGCAGTTCGAGAAAGTTGCCGCTGGCTTTCATGTCCGGATAGTCTTCGGCAATGGCCATCAGGCGCGCGACTGGTTGGGACAGGGCGCTCTCTGCCGCACCCCGACTGGCGAGATCGTCCCCCGCTGCCATAGCCTGCGCGCGCTTTTCCGTAACTTCTACAAAGAGGTCTCGCTCGTGCGCGGCATAGCCTTTGACCGTGGTCACGAGTTGGGGAATCAGATTGGCGCGTCGTTTCAGCTGCACATCAATATCCGACCAGCCATTGTCCGCCATCTGTGATCGACTGACGAGCCGGTTGTATATCAGGACACCAGTCACAATCAGGACGGCCACGAAGCCGAGTAAGAGATAGGTCAGCACGTCGAAGGCCTCCGAGTTGGTCTCCTTTATCCTTAACTGCGCTTTCGGGCGCTGTTAAGGCTGGCCACCGCCATGCCGGGCGCGCCAGTCCTCGCGAGTCATCTCCCAGACCAGGGACCTGCGCGATGTTCCGTCTGGTCGCACGCTCACGATTTCCCCCATGCGGGCAAAACCCAGCCCATCCAGCATGCGCTGGGTCGGGATGTTTTCGAGGCTGGCCGTCTCGCACAGCAGATCGAGATCCAGCGCCTCAAACATCCAGTTGAAGCTCGCGATGGCGCCGCGCGTTCCCTGACCCTTGGCGTGCTGCGACGGGTGCAACGCGCCGCCGAGCTCACCCGCCGCCAAGTCTGGCCAGACCTGCACGTCGCTGTATCCGAGGATTTGCCCATCTTCGGCTGCGCGGACGAACAGGAGGCCAGTGCCCGCTTCGCGCTCTTCGAGGTGCTGTTCGATGAACGCACAAGTACTCGCCTCGGTAAGGGGGCGCGGCAGCGTGTAGATAGGCGCATGCACGGCGGGGTCCGACAACAGCGCAAAGAGACTCGCCGCGTCTGCGGGAACGGCAATTCGTGAAGCATCGGGCTGTTCAGTCAATGTCTCGGCACCGCGCAAACGCGCACGAATACCTTCGGCCCGCTCGGGCGATACATTCCGCCGCGTAATCGGAATAGAGTCGGTCATGCGAAAGACTGGGCCACAGGCGGACAGGTGCGACAAGAGCTCACGCGGCGATAAACCCCTGTCATTATGGGCATAAACACATTGACCGCCCCCCCGGCTGCGGCCAGATGCGCGCATGACTGACTCTGCACCTGCCACTCGGCGCCATGGCAAGAACGCCTTCATGTTCGTGATCATAACGGTCGCGATCGACATGCTGGCTTTTGGCCTGATTATTCCTGTCGTGCCGACACTGGTGCAGGAACTTGGCAATATCTCAGCCGAACGCGCCACGCTCTATATAGGCGGGCTGGGCACGACATATGCCTTCATGAACTTTCTGTTCGGACCGATGCTTGGGGCATTGTCGGATCGGTTTGGACGCCGGCCCGTACTCCTTGCCTCGATCGCAACGCTCTCTATCGATTTCCTGATTATGGGTTTTGCAAATTCGATCTGGTTGCTTTTCCTCGGGCGCGCCCTGTCGGGAATTTCCGGCGCAACTTATTCCACGGCCAATGCTTACATTGCCGATGTCACTGAACCGGAAAATCGCGGCAAAGCCTTTGGCATGGTCGGTGCCGCTTTCGGCTTTGGTTTCATCTTTGGCCCGATCATGGGGGGTATCCTGGGTGAATTCGATCCACGCGCGCCTTTCTTTGCTGCTGCGGCGCTGGCCTTGTTGAACTTCTGCTATGGCTTCTTTGTCCTCCCGGAATCGCTGGAGGAAGAACACCGCCGTCCGTTTGTCCCGTCCCGTTCCAATCCGTTCGGAGCCGTAAAGCATTTCTCGAAACTGCCGCATGTATCCTGGTTTCTCGTTTCGGCAGGCGTGTTTTTCCTCGCCCACACGGTATACCCATCGACTTGGCCGATTCATGGCGAGATCCGATATGACTGGTCCCCGAAGGAAATCGGCTTGTCGCTTGGCTTGGTGGGGCTCGGCGCCGCTGTCGTCCAGGCCGGGCTGATCGGAATCGCGCTGAAACGCTTCGGTGCAGTAAGGACGGCGCTCTACGGGATTATCATCAATGCGCTCGCCTTGTTCGCCTACGCGTTTGCCGGGCTCGGCTGGGTCGTTTTCCTGATCATCCCGTTAGGTGCACTTGGCGGGGTAGCCAGCCCGACCTTGAACTCCCTCATGTCCACTGTCACGCCCAAGAACGCCCAGGGAGAATTGCAGGGAGCGTCAGCCAGCCTGAACTCCTTCGCCATGATATTCGGCCCCATGATCATGGCTGGCGCGCTGTTCTACTTCACCGAACCCGGCACACCGTTGCACTTTCCAGGCGCGGCGTTTCTGTTAGCAGGCATTCTGACTGCGTTTTCGATTATACCCTTCCTGCGAGGGGTCGAGGCCAACAAGGAAAAGCTTCCAATAGACGAATAAAGCCGACCCACAGCGGAGCCGGCTTCATTGTGAATTTCGGTATGGATCAGCCTTTCGGCTTCATGACCAGGCCAGCGAGGATGCCGACAATTCCGCCCCCCACGCCGCCTTCCAGCAGTGTATTGATTATATTCATGGGTGAGGTTGAACTGGCCGCGGCATCGCCCAGAACCTGAATATTGGCTGCATCCAGTCCGTAGTGCGCACCAATGCCACCGATAATTCCGCCGATCAGTCCACCTGTGCCGCCGCCGCCGGTTAGCCGTGAAACCAGCGGGCCGATCACCAGACCCCCAATAGCACTCAGGATGAGTGGTATAATATTTTCCATAATTTGCCCTCCCTTAGGCATTTTGGGGGGCTCTGACGACCCCTCCAATCGGAAGGAAATCGTCTTTCGGACACAAGGTCCAGAAAATTTACCACAAATGAGAGTGTTGCAACTGCGAGAGACTGCGGGCAAAGACCGCTCATATGAGCGTCTCACGCCCCGCCCTCTTCCTTGATCGCGACGGCGTGATTAACGTCGACAAAGGGTATGTCAGCCGGATCGAGGATTTCGAATGGGTTTCAGGCGCCGCCGAGGCCATCGCCGCGTTTAACGCGCGCAACTGGTTCGTTTTCGTGGTTACCAATCAATCTGGTATCGCCCGCAACTATTACACAGAAGCCGACATGCACACACTGCATGAGTGGATGCTGGACGAACTGGCCCAGCAGGGCGCGCGCATCGACCGGATCTATCACTGCCCCTTCCACGAGGAAGGGGAAAATCCAGCTTACCGAAAGGCCAGTTTCGACCGGAAACCCAATCCCGGCATGCTACTGGCCGCGATGTCCGAGTTTCCAGTCAAACGAGAGCAGAGTTTTCTCATCGGTGACAAGGAAACCGACATCGCCGCCGCGCGCGCGGCGGGCGTAGCCGGTTTCTTGTTCCGTGATGGAAATCTCGCTGAATTTGCCGAATGGACCCTCGCAGGTTTTGAAGACGGCAATCGCGGGTAGGAAAAGGGTCGTCCCGAGTTCCGTTTACGCAAAGGTAAGGCTGGCTTTGCGGTTATCACCTGATTAGTGTGCGGCGCAACAACGACGCTCATTTTGGAGGAAAGCACATGCGCGAAGCCGTTATTGTATCCTATGCCCGTACCGGCATGGCAAAAGCCAACCGGGGATCACTCAACAATACGCACGGGATTACCATGGCCGGAACGGCCATCAAAGGCGCACTTGATCGTGCAGGCATCGAGGCCGGCCTGGTTGAAGACGTTTTCCTCGGCTGTGCGCAGCCTGAAGGCGCGACCGGACACAATGTGGCCCGCAACGCCGCACTCTGGGCTGGCTGCCCGTCCACGACGTCCGGTGCCACGATCAACCGTTTCTGTTCGTCCGGCCTGCAGGCGATTGCCAATGCCGCCCACACGGTCATCAACGAAGGCGCGCCCGTTGCCATCGGCGGCGGTGTTGAATCCCTGTCCCTCGTCTCCCGCAGTGGCCACATGAACTTGCACCGCTACACAGAAGACGAGCTGATGAAGAAGTGGCCTGCGATCTGGATGACCATGATCGAGACCGCTGAAATCGTCGCTGACCGTTATGGCGTCAGCCGCGAATACCAAGATGAGTACTCCGCTGAATCCCAGAAGCGCACCGCCGCGTTCCAGGAAAAAGGCTACATGGCCGAGGAAATCGTGCCGCTGAAGACCACAATGAAACTGGTCAACAAGGAAACCGGCGAAGAGACGCTGCAGGAAGTCGTATGTGATCGCGACGAGTGCAATCGCCCGGGCACGACGTTTGAAAGCCTTTCCGGCCTGAAGCCGGTCTTCTCTGGCGGCATGGTCGTCAAGGAAGGCAAATACGTCACCGCAGGTAACGCGTCCCAGCTGTCAGACGGCTCCGCAGCCGTTGTCGTGATGGAAGCCAAGGAAGCCGAGAAGCGCGGCCTCAAGCCGCTCGGCCGTTTCGTCGGCTTCAACGTCGCTGGCTGTGATCCGGATGAAATGGGTATCGGTCCAGTGTTCGCTGTGCCACGCCTGCTGGAGCGCCACGGCCTGAAGGTTGACGACATTGACCTCTGGGAACTGAACGAAGCCTTCGCCTCGCAGTGCCTCTACAGCCGCGATCGTCTCGGCATCGACCCAGAAAAGTACAACGTCAATGGCGGCTCGATCTCCATCGGTCACCCATTCGGCATGACCGGCGCACGCTGCACAGGCTCGCTGCTTATGGAAGGCCAGCGCCGCGGAGCAAAATATGGCGTCGTCACCATGTGTATCGGCGGCGGCATGGGCGCAGCAGGTCTCTTCGAGATCTTCAGCTGATCCCCGTCAACTTGAACGCAGTGAACGCCCCGAACTTCGGTTCGGGGCGTTTTCCTTTTGGGGACAAGACCTTATGTTGAACGTCACCGACAAATCCGACCAGGGGCCATCATGATCCGTCACTTCTTTTCCGCCGCCAGCCTGATCGTCCTTGTCGCTTGTGGGCCTGGCGCAGATAAAGCCGACCATGGCGTCAGCACGGATCCGAACGCTGCAACAGGCTTCATCATTTCCAACACGGTCGCACCGGAAACCGCCACGGTGCGCGAAGGCGAGACCATCGCGCGCGACGCTGACGGCCGCCCCTACAATTACGCCCTTTTGGGCCAGCCCCTGCCCGCCCTGTCAGGCAAGTTGGCAGACGGCTCCGTTTTTGACCCGGCCTCGCTGGAAGGTACGTGGAACGTGATTGATATCTGGGGCATATGGTGCGGGGACTGTATGGCAGACGCGCCCTATGTGGCCGCGCTGGTCACCGCAATAGACCAGGACCCTGATCTCGGCTTCCTGTCCATTCACACGCCGGCAAACGCCAATCGTGCGACGCCGACTGACATGTACGGAAAATATGGTTCGGTCAGCGCCTATTTCGACGACAAGGGATATTCCTATCCGACCTTGCTGGATGAAGACGCCAGCCTCAGGTCTGCTTTGGAAATCAGGTGGACACCTTCCTATCTCCTCGTTGATCCAACCGGGATTGTGCGCGGCTTCCGGACAGATCTGTCTGTCGCTGATGGAGAGCCGGTGAAAGACTTTCTGAAAGACGTGGCCAGGGTCAAATCCTCGGTCAAGGCGGGACAGACCCCGCCAGCGTTTCAGCCCGTTATCGGCCCGCAAGGTGTGATGGGCATAACTGGCGCGACGCCATTCAATACCAACGCCATTCGCGCCGCGTTTCCAGATCAGGAGATCGTGCCAGGCGAGATGGTCGCCGAAGGCGATACCTACCCGGTCTTTCAGGTGATGACCCAGTCAGACACGGCACCAATGTTCACTGTGGAGCCCGACTGGTCCAGGGGACATGTTTACCGGGTGTCGACCACCCACTCGAACGTCACAGGGCCAGGCGGCGAACAGATCGGTACGTATCGGCTTAGCCAATTGACGGAGCAAGCGCGATCGACTTGCTTTGACGGGGTGGATGAGTCGGCAAATCTTCTGATTTGCAATGACTTGGACAACGGTGTGCGATTTCAACGCGTTTTCGAACCTCTGGACGATGGAGCTGATGCGGTTCTGACTGGCATGGCCTACTATCCAGCTCGCCCTGACGCGATGGATTAACTTAGCGGAAAGCCTAACCTGCCGGATTTCGCGTCATTTCATCGATTTTGATGGAACAGGGCGTTTGATCATTCGCCTGCCAGCTTGTAACTGTTAGGAAAAGCGTTCTGGATAAACGGAAAGGCGGGTCTTGATGCTGCATCCATCCACCAAACGGCTGATAGACAAGCTCGGCGACATGACACGTCGACAGAAGGTAACGTGGCAGGAAGCCGAAAACGGCCAAATGACCCACGACACTGAAGGCTATCGAGTCACGCTGACGCCTGACCCTTACGGCGTCTTGCTCACAGATGCGCAAGGCCGGGAAATAGAGACCTGCAGCCCGTCCGACTTCAATGATGAACTTGATGCCGACGGCCGCCCTTACGCAATGTTCGTCGAGGAGCTCTACCGGGAGGCCAAGCGCCATGCACGCGGCGCAGAAGAGGCGATCAGTGCGGTGCTGGCCGGACTGACTGCTGCAGAGACAGGCGTCAGCGATGAACCTGCCGATCTGATCGACGATGCTGACGAGGAGGTATCTCCTGAGGCGTCAGGAGAGGATGCGGTCGAGGATCCATTGGATGACAGCTCCCCGCTGGAACCGGAAGCCTATCTGGAAATGGACAGTCAGTCCGACATAACATCAGCGGTCGCGTCTCTTGCGAGCCAGGTAAATACACCTTTGGAAGCCCAACCGGTTGAACATGAAGCCCCTGAAGAAATCAGCGAAGACACGCTGGAGTCTCCGATAGCATCACGGGGCGACCAACAGATGCCGTCCGAAGATGAAATCCTGACCGATGAAAACACGGGCATCTCTCTCGAAGAGGCTGTTGCTGACTCGGCTCATGAGGTAAATACTGTCGAAGACGCAGAACCCACCGAAGAAGCCACGCCTGAAGCCGAAGCCTCCATGTCGCCAATCATGGGTTACGGTGTCTCGTCACCAGATGCGCCAGCCGCGATGGAGCCTGTCGATGAACCGGGGCCACTAAACGAACCAGCCGCAGGCTATACACCGACGGGTTATACGGAAATCGAACCGAAAGATGCCTCGACTGCGGAAGCAGACGCGCCGCAATTCATGGGCAAAGTCGACTCCGAAGTTACGGATGAGGCCGATACCTACACACCTGCCTTTGCGGATGTCAGCGACAGTGCGCCGAACCATGCCCAGGCTGAGCCATTTGGCAGTTTCACTCCAGAACCGGAGCCAGAAATAGCACCCTCCACGCCCGAAGTTGCGACGATCGAGGCGACGAGTGGAACCGAGGAAACGGCGGGTGAGCCGTCGCCTGCCCCGCAGGACAACTCCCCCCCCTCCCAAAATTTCCTTACAGGTGGGTATGGTGGCGGGCTAGATGACTACGCGCCTGAGTCTGACACTGCACAAGCACATTCGGAAATGGTATCTTCGGAACCGCCTGAAGTTGAACCTCAATTGGAAGCTGCTCCAGCACCTGAGGTCACCCCGCTGCCGCCTCAATCCTTCAGCCTTTCGGGAATTGGGAACCGGCAGGCTCCCGTCGAAGCACCAGCTCCGCTGGACGCGACCGACTCAGTTGAGTCGGTGAGCGCCCCGCAAGTCGTGATCGACGCTACTCATGACCAGCCTTGGCCCGGAGCAGAATCGGACGACTCTGACGAGCATGCATCCGCCGTGGAGACGCATTTCGAGGTGCCCGAGCCGCACGCAGAGCCCGAAGTAGAGGTCGCACCAGAGCCCGACTTCATTGTGGATACTCCGACCGAACCGGCTGAAACCTTAGCCAGCGAAGAAGAGACTCAAACCTCCGAAGACGCAGCGCCACGCCCGGTCAAGCGGTTCAATCCCTGGAACTGACCACTAACCGCGCCAGAAGCGTCGGGTCAGAACCACAAATACAGCCACGAACTCGAGCCGCCCTAGCAGCATGGCAATGGCGCAAACCCATTTGGCGAAGTCAGGCAACAACTGGAATGTGCCGGATGGACCGATCATGGGGCCAAGCCCCGGTCCGACATTTGACACGCTGGTAGCGGCACCCGAAATGGCCGTCAGCGCGTCCACGCCGGTCAGGCTGATTAGTGCAGCGGCGACGAGGAAAGTCAGCAGGTAGAGGCTGATAAACACCATAACCGACTGCAGGACTTCTTCATCCACCGTCTTGCCGGCATACCGGATAGGCGTGCGACGGTGCGGTTGGATCATGCGCTGCGAATAGGCAACGATCGTCTTGGCGGCGATTTCCAACCGGAACATCTTCAGCCCACATGCCGCCGAGCCCGCACACCCTCCGACAAAGGTGGCCCCCAAGAATATGACCATTACGGGCTGCCCCCAAGTGTCATAAGGCGCCGAAGCATAACCGGTGCCGGTCATGATCGAGATGATATTGAACAGGGCTTCCTTAAAGCCGTGAAAGATATGGTCGAACACTGGTGGATCAACAACGGCCTCGTGGTAGACGACAATGATGATCGAAAAGATCAATGCCAGTGCCAGATAGAGGCGCGGTTGCGGATCGGCGAGCATCGGCCGAACGCGACCTTGAAGCATCAGCATCGCCAACAGGCTGAATGGCAGGCCCGCAATGAACATGAAGAGCGTGGCGACATACGGCGCATTGGTGTCACTGAAATAGCCGAACGAGGCGTCATGCGTCGAATACCCCCCCGCCGACATGGTCGTCATCGCGTGAGTGATGGCGTCAAACCAATCCATACCAGTGAGATAATAGAGCAAGGCACAGAGCATTGAGATCAGCAGGTAAGTGAAACCCAGATACGCCGCGATGTCGGTGATGCGCGGCAGGAATTTGCCCGACATGTCGGAGCTTTCCAATTCAAACAACTGCATCCCGCCAACCCGCAGCTGGGGCAGGATGGCGATGGCCGTCACGATGATGCCAATCCCCCCAATCCATTGCAGGATGGCCCGCCACAGCAAGAGACCACGCGGCATGCTGTCGAGCCCCGTCAAGACAGTCGCGCCGGTCGTGGTTAGACCGGAAACAGTCTCGAACAGGGAATCCGTCACTGTCATGCCCGACGCCAGGAATGGAATGGATGCAATCATCGGCAGGAACACCCAGACCAATACGGTCAGGAGAAATCCTTCGCGCTGTCCGGTGCGTTCAATGTCGCCGCGCGACAAGACCCACATGCATGATCCGATCAGGATCGAACCGAAAGCAGACACCTCAAACACATAGGTTTCCGCCCGCCCATCGGCGGAATCGATCAATGCACAGGGGATCATCGCCGCACCCAGAAGGACGGTCATGATGCCGAGAGCAAGAAAGAGAGGACGAAGCTGCATGTCTGGAGGGCAAGATACGCTGCAATTCCTGCTGAGGTGTCAACGCGTTACGTGGTTAAGCAGTATGCACCAAGGATGCGATCTGGGCAGAAACTGAGGGCTTCCCATGGACTCCTGACGGTAGAACCGGGCCAAGTGTGGCCTGTGCCGGGGCAACTATGCCATTTTCGCGCCAAGTCCAAGGGCAGACGCCGGTTGACGGGATCGTCCGCAAGGGCCTAAACGCCCCTTCGTTACATTTGCAACCGATGACTCTCTCATGTTCGATCATTCCTCCTTCGATGCCCATGAGGGTGTCCACATGTTTCACGACGCTGACAGCGGTCTGAAAGCGATTATCGCTGTCCATTCATCGGCCTTGGGGCCCGCGGCAGGTGGCTGCCGCATGTGGAACTACGACACTGGTGAAGCCATGTTGCGGGATGCCCTGCGGCTCAGCCATGGAATGAGCTACAAGAATGCCATGGCAGACCTTCCCCTCGGCGGAGGCAAGGCGGTCATCTGGGGCGATGCGAAAGCCGACAAGTCACCGGAATTGTTCCGGGCGTTCGGACGCGCGGTCGAGAGTCTGAAAGGCCAGTACATCACCGCCGAAGATGTCGGCATCAGCGTCTCCGACATGCAAATCGTGCGCGAGGAAACGGCACATGTCGCCGGGCTTGATGAGGGCGATGCCGCCAGCGGAGATCCATCTCCGATAACAGCAATGGGCATATATCTGGGCATTCTCGAAACCGCGAAGCGCGCGCTTGGAACTGATGACCTTACCGGCCGCACGATTGCTGTTCAGGGCGTAGGTTCAGTCGGCGGACATGTTTGCGAACACTTGGCGAAGGCCGGTGCGAACCTCATCATCACCGACATTGACCAGGCAGCCTTGTCCGACATCTCTACCCGCACTGGGGCACGGATCGTCGCGCCCGACGAAATTTATGATGTCGATGCAGACATTTTTTCGCCAAATGCGCTGGGTGCAATCATCAATGAGAAGACGCTGAATCGTTTTCGTGTGAAGGCTATCGCGGGTGGCGCGAACAACCAGCTGATCGTCCCTGAAATGGGTGAGTTGTTGCGTCGCCGCGGTATTCTGTATGCACCGGACTATGTCATCAATGGCGGTGGCATCATCAATGTCTGCGCGGAAATCTCCGGCACCTATTTGCGGGACTGGGTCGACGCCAAGGTGAAGGCCCTCATGGTGACGCTTGGTGAAGTCCTGGATTTGGCGATGGAAAGCAGCGAGCCGACCAATCTCGTCGCAGACAGAATCGCGCGCCAAAGAATTGGACGGACGGATTAGGTAGTCTCACCTAGTTAAACCGGGGCGATAAATGGTACACACCATTATCGAACCTGAATGACGCTAGGAGTGACCCCATGTCCGTAGTCGCCATGCTGCAGGGAACGGTTGAGACCGATCTTGCAACCATACGCACCGCCCTATCCCTTGCTCGCCGCATGAATGTGCCAATGCGAGCATTATGCGCCTTGCCAGATCCGAACGCTGCTCTGATGGTGATCGCCACACCGGAGGCTGCTGGCCTGACCAGTGCGACCACCCAGTCGATCTTTGACATGCAGGAAGAAGTGCTCGCCAAGGCGCGCGAAGCCTATCAAACAGCCACTCAGGACGAAGACGCGGTTACCTGCGAGTTCAAGCACGAGGTCAACACGGTCGAACGTGCAGCGTCCAATGCGGCCTCCCTCTCGGAGGCAGTGATATTCCCACGTACAGCAGCAGACGGATCACAGCCGCTGAATGTGGGATTCGAGTACGTCCTCATGGATGCGCACCTTCCGCTTGTTCTCGCTGGCACCACGCCCGATATGGATGGGCCAGTCATCATTGCGTGGGATGGAAGCAATGGCGCAGCCCGCACGGTCCGCTTTCACTTGCCGCTTCTGAGAGCATTTGGCGATGTCATCATTGCACAGAACACAGATGACCTGAACAAGGACCCTCAACGCGAAATCGCGGCGCCGGAAGCGCTTGTGGAGTGGTTGGTACTGCAAGGGATTTCCTCGCGTGTCATGGAAATCGAAGGTGAAGTTTCTTCCGGCCTTCTGGCGATGGCGAAGGGCACCGGGGCCTGCATGATCCTGGCAGGTGCCTATGGTCATTCCCGTCTGGCTGAGCGCATTTTCGGCGGCACCACACGACGCCTGCTTACCGCTGACAATGCCCCAGCCCTTGCGCTAGCCCACTAAAGGAGAACTTCAAATGAGCCTGTCAAAAATCGTCCTTCAGCTCGCGCGGAACCCCGGCCTCCCGAACGGTGACGCTGGGCAAGGTTATACACTGGTCGCACCACTGACGGCAGCGGGTCAGATCGATATCGATGCTTGGCGTGAAAATCGCGCCGCGTGTCGCGTTGTACGGTTTAGTCCCGATCCGGAGGAGCATGCCGACGGCTTGCTGACCCATCGAGGCAGCCATTGGTTTTTCCATTACGATGAAGACGAGGAGGGCGATGACGAAGCGGGCTTCAAACTCGGCGAACATGTGTTCAAGGAAGGCGAGTACGTTACAATCGCCAGCCATGGTGAAACGCCCCTGACGTACAAGATCACCGATATCAGCCCGGTCTGATCCTTCCCGAGCGTCAAGCTGGACAGCACGTTCTGTTCGTCGCAGAATTCCAACCAATGAGGGCAGGCTAAAATGCCCCTTGGGAGGAAGACATGAAAAGACTATTGGGCCTCGCCGTTTCGGCGATCGCTTTGGCTGCGTGCGACAGCACTGCGCCAGACACTTCCATGCAGGAGACCGACACGGCCCACATGGAGCCCGCCTCTTCCGCGACGGAGCGGACGGCAGGATACAGTGAAGACCGCAATGCCTATTTCGGCGATCTTCATATCCACACGCGATCAAGCTTCGATGCCTATATCTTCAATGTTCGTCGCACAGCCAACGACGCGTATCGCTTTGCGCGTGGTGAAACGATCACCCACCCTTCCGGATTCGACATGACGATTGCGGGCGGTCCTCTCGATTTCTACACAGTTACCGACCATGCCGAATATCTTGGCATCCTTCCTGTCATGAATACACCCGGCACAGAGCTCTCAAAATTACCTCGTGCCCAAGACATGTTTTCGACCGATCCGGAAAAAATCACCGCAGCATTTCAGAGCGTCGGCGCATCTGTTCGCTCTGGCGAAGTGATCGAGGAAATGTACGATGAATCTATTATTGGGTCTGTTTGGGAACAGAATATTGATGCCGCCAATCGTCACTATGTGCCTGGAGAGTTCACGACCTTCGCCGCCTATGAATTCACCTCAGTCACCGTCAATGAAGAGGAAGACTCCTTTGCGGGAGGCAACCTTCACCGAAACGTTTTCTTCAAGGGGGACGCGCCTGATCGCGCCTTCTCGACGCTGGATTCGCCCAACCCTGAAGACCTCTGGGACTGGATGGATGAACAGCGCTCAGAAGGTTATGAGGCCATTGCCATTCCACATAACTCGAATGTCTCTGATGGGCAAATGTTCCGTCTAGAGACATATAATGGAGATCCACTCGATGTGGCCTATGCTGAACAGCGCATGAGGAATGAGCCCCTGGTCGAGGTAACTCAAGTCAAAGGCACCAGCGAAACCCACCCCTCCCTTTCGCCCAATGACGAGTGGGCAAATTTCGAAATCTATGACAGGCTATTGGCATCTTATCAGGTCTCGAAAACCGAAGGCGGCTATGTTCGTGAGGCCTATCGCAATGGCTTGAAACTACAGGAAGAGGAAGGTTTCGACCCATTCCGCTTCGGGCTCGTCGCGGCTTCCGATAGCCACGTCGTCGGAGGAGCCTATGACGAGAGCGACTATTGGTCAAAGGTCGGAGTCGTTGACGGCACACCGATGGCGCGAGGATCCGTCCCTTTCTTCGGCAAAAAGAATTGGGATCAGCAACCAGACAATCAGATGGTCAACAATGCCCGGGAATGGTTTTCCAGGTGGGCAGCATCTGGCCTGACTGGCGTGTGGGCGGAGGAGAACACACGTGAGTCTATCTTTGATGCGTTCCGGCGCAAGGAGACGTTTGCCACAACAGGGCCACGCATGAAGGTTCGCTTCTTCGCGGGTTATCGGTATTCTGACGATATGTTGGACGATGCCGACCTTACCCGGCAGGCCTATGACGGCGGCGTTCCGATGGGCGGTGATCTGGTTGGGACTGGCGAAGCGCCAACCTTCCTTGCTTGGGCCCAGCGCGATCCCAACATGGGTGCGCTGCAGCGTGTGCAAGTCGTCAAGGTCACCTCTGTCGGAGAAGCTGTCTATGACGTCGCTTGCCATACAGGCTCGCCGGATCCGGCGACACATCGCTGTTCAGACAATGGCGCTGCCGTTGACATGGAGACCTGCGCCCCCACGGGAGCTGGCGCAAACGAGTTGAAAGCTGTTTGGCAAGACCCGGACTTCGATGTTGCCCAGCGCGCGACATACTATGTCCGCGTTTTGGAAAATCCGAGCTGCCGCTGGTCGACTTGGGAAGCAATGCGTGGAAATGTGCCACCTCGCCCCGACGTGCCCCAGACGATTCAGGAGCGCGCCTACACGTCGCCCATCTGGTACATACCAGCCGATTAAGGGACGCTCCCATTGAAGTTCCTGAGAGACCCGCTCGTCCATTTCATCACTGCGGCCGCCTTGGTCTTTGCCGCGTTTGCCATCTGGCAAACGCGGTCGAACCAGGCAGACTCCACCATTCTGATATCCGCAAGTGAGATTGAGCGCATGGCCGCACTGTACACGTCCGAGGCGGGCACTCTGCCCGGCGACGCGGACATGGCGGCCATGCTGTCCGACCATATACGCGACGTGGCTCTTGCACGGGAGGCGCGACGATTGGGCCTCGACCAGAATGACACAATCATCACGCGGCGACTGGCGCAGAAGATGAGTTTCGTCGTGTCGGATTTGCACGAAGATACCATGCCGACCGAGCGACAGCTCGAAGACTGGCATGCCGCGCATGCAGATCGCTTCACGCGGCCTGCTACCTTGACCTTCAGCCATGTCTATTTCAGCCCTGATGTTCGCGGCGCAGAGACAGCTGCTGCCGCAGAAGAGACGCTCACGCGCTTAAACGCCTCCAATCCTCCAGCAGCGGCGTCGCTGGGTGACCCCTTCATGCTGCAGCGCCAGTATGGTGACATGCCACTTAGGGAGTTGGCGCGGCAGTTTGGTGGCGCATTTGCCGAGACTCTTTCAACAATGCCGGTCTCTGAAGACTGGCAAGGTCCCGTCTCCTCTGCTTACGGGCTCCATCTCGTTCAGGTTACACACTCAACCGCAGCTATGCTTTCACCGCTTGATGAGGTTAGAGCAGAAGTTCGCAAGGACTGGCTCGAGCAAACACGTCGCGAAAAGAATGAGCAAGCCATTCAGGAGATCATTGCGCGGTACAAGGTCGAGATAGAGGGCGGAAACTGATGCGTGTCGCACTGTGCGTGTTGGCATCGATCCTGATGGCGCTCTGCGCTGCTGCACATGAGGTGCGACCAGCCTATCTGGAAATCACCGAGACCGCTCACGGCGAATATGATGTGATCTGGAAACAGCCAGTTCTGGATGGTCGACGACTGAAGCTCGACCCGGTCTTTCCTGGAAATTGCGCCCGACAAAATGAGCGGATGTCTGCCCCTGCAGCCACGCTCGTCACCCGGTGGTCGATGGCATGCAATCTCAATGATGGCGAACTCTCAATATCGGGCCTCGACCGGACCCTTACCGATGTGTTCGTGCGCGTAGAGCGGCTGGAAGAAGATGATGTTTCGGCACTTCTGCGGCCTGGCGCGAATGCCATCCAGCTGAGCGGCCCCCAGGGCGCGCCGACACTTGCCTATTTTAAAATCGGCGTAGAGCACATCATTTTCGGTTTTGACCATTTGCTGTTTGTGCTGGGTCTTGTCCTGCTGGTCAGACCGCGCCAGTTGCTTGCCACGGTGACGGCCTTCACCGTGGCGCATTCGATCACCCTTGCCGCCTCGGCGCTGGGCGGCGTGACGCTGCCCGGTCCTCCCGTGGAGATTGTCATTGCCATGAGCATCGCGCTATTGGGAGCTGAAGCAATATACAGAAAGCGCGGGCAAGACACGCTCGCACAGAACCAACCCTGGATCATCGCCTTTGGATTTGGCCTTGTCCACGGTTTTGGATTTGCGGGCGCTCTGTCTGATATTGGCTTGCCCAAAGGCGCGGAGATCTTCGCGCTGCTCCTGTTCAATTTGGGTGTCGAAGTGGGGCAAGTTGCGTTTGTGATATTCGTATTGGCCCTCGCCTGGGTCGGGCAGCGCCTCTATCGCCAGGGTGCACCATTCGTACGCAAGGCCGCAGCGTACGCGATCGGCATCACTGGCAGCTTCTGGGCCATAGAACGGATCGCCACGACGTTTTTCTAAATGCCGAGGGCCTTCCACAACATGCGAGCCGCCACGATTGCGAGCAGAATGGCAAACCAGCGTTTCAGCTTCGCCGCATCCAGCTTGTGCGCCAGTTTTGCGCCAATCGGCGCCATGGTCACAGTGAAGGCGGAAATCAGCGCGAACGCCGCAAGGTTCACATTTCCGAGCGAGAATGGCGGCCGACCGCCTGTGCCCCACCCCACATAGATTGCAGCCAACGCGCCAGGCAAGCCAATCGCTACGCCCCAGCCCGCCGCCGTCGCAACAGCCCGATGGATTGGCCGACCACACAGAGTCATCAGGCTGACGCCAAACGTCCCGCCCCCAATTCCCATCAGGGCAGACAGTGTCCCTACAGATGCACCAAGCCCCGCGCGTACTATGCCGCCGGGCATCTCGTCTGCCAATCGCCACGTCGGACGCCCGAAATAGAGCTGTGCCGCAAGCAGGAAGGCCAATGAACCAAAAATCGCCAGCAAGCCACGATTGGACAAGTATCCGCTCAGCGCCATGCCAACCAGCGCCCCGATGACAATCCAGGGCGCCCAGCTCCGGATGATCTGCCAGTCGACGGCACCGTGAGCATTGTGGGCCATCACGCTACGGATCGAGGTGAGGATGATTGTCGCCAGAGACGTCGATACGGCGACGTGCATGGCTGTCTCGCCAAAGCCCATCCCTTCGAACAGGAAGTAGAGCACCGGCACAATGATCGCGCCGCCTCCGATGCCGAACAGGCCCGCGGCAAGGCCGGCCGCGATACCTGCTGCGGCGAGCGCCAGCAACAGGGGTGCATACTGGACAAGCAACTCCATCAGGTCACGATGGCCTTTTCCCGGTAGGCCTCAGTATCCCAACTGCGCGTTTCAATGATCTCGGCCAATTCCGACATCGCGTCCCAGATTTCAGCATAGCCAAGGAATAGCGGGGACAGACCAAAACGGATCGTGTGTGGCGTACGGAAATCGGCCTCAATGCCCCAATCGGCCAAGGCGCGGACAAGCGGGTAGCCATCTGGATGACACACACTGACATGCCCACCGCGCGAGGCCGGATCGAGCGGGGACGCAACGTCGAGCCCCATACCTTCGGCCATCATCAGACACATCTGGCCCAGGGCTCGCGCCTTTGACTGAACCTCGACCATCGAAACACCGTCAAAGACATCCAGCGCGCCATTCAGCGCGGCAAGTGAAAGAATAGGTGGCGTGCCAGAGGCGAAGCGCGCTGTCCCCGTTTTGGGCGCGTAAGCAGAAGTGAATTCAAACGGTGCAGAATGTCCCATCCAGCCCGGCAATGGCGTTTCCAATCGGTCAGCGACATCTGCCCTGGCATAGACAAAGGCAGGCGCGCCGGGACCTCCATTCAGATATTTGTAGGTGCACCCCGTTGCAAACCGTGCGCTGGCAGCGCTCAATTTAACATCAAGCACGCCAGTCGCGTGGCTGAGGTCCCAGATGATCACACCACCACCAGACTGAGCTGAAGCCTCGTCCGCGGCCATATCGGCGAGCTGAGAAGAGCGGTAATTCACGAGGCTCTTCACCAACACACCACCCTCAAGCTGGGAGATCCCCTTCCCCGGCGCAGCGCGGACTAGGTCCACGCCAGTCAAACCAGACAGACCATCAAGAATGTATTGATCGGTCGGAAACTCATCCTCTTCGACAACAAGGTGACGCGTGCGCGCCAAAGGCAACGCCGAGGCAGCAAGCTTGAACAGATTTATGGATACGCTGTCGCAAACAACTACTTCGCCCGCCTTGGCGCCCACCAGCCGTGCGAGGCGATTGCCGACATGTTCGGATAAATGAATCCACTCTGCCGAGTTCCATGCGCCGACGCGGTCGTTCACCCATGCACCCTCTGATGCTGCACGCAGATTTCGCAGGGCACCGATGGTGGCTGGCCCAAGCGAGTGCCCGACCAGATAGGTCACACCTTCCGGCAGGGCAAAGGCATCCCGGCAAAGGGCGAGCGGGTCGGTCGCATCCAGCGCCTCCGCTTCGGCGCGCGATTCCGGAAGGGATATCAAGGTCATTGCCTGTTTGTGCATGACAGAATGCGCCGACGCTAGTAGCAATCCCCGTATGCGCACACCTTCCCTCGCTACCCTCGCCTTACTCTGTCTCGTCGGCTGCGACGCGCCAAATCCGGAATTGTCGCAAACTCCGCCCCATGCTCGAAACGAGACAATACCGCTCCTGCAGTGGCCAGACCTGCTCTCGCGGGAACGACCAACCACGCCGCACACAATTCGCACTGGCCCATCAGAAACCGACATTGTTGATCTCTGGCTGCCTGATGGCGCCGGGCCGCACCCTGTCGTGATCATGGTGCATGGTGGATGCTGGCAAAAATCGATTGCGGACCGGAGATTGATGGATTTTGCAGCTGAGGACCTCCGCCAAAAAGGTCTCGCGGTCTGGAACATCGAGTATCGTGGCGTAGATGAAGCCGGTGGCGGCTATCCGGGGACGTTTGAAGATGTCTCTCGCGCGGCAGACGCGCTTCGCGATCATGCGAGCCAGTTCAACCTTAAGCTCGACCGGATCGGTGCGATTGGTCACTCCGCTGGCGGCCATCTGGCGCTGTGGTTGGCAGCCCGGCCCAAGCTGCCGAAGTCGAGTACGCTCTGGCGCTCAAACCCACTCCACATAGATTTCGTGGTCAATTCCGGTGGTCTTGCGGATCTCGATGCTTCCGCGCCCGTGACACAAGCTGCCTGCCTAAGCTCAATCATGGAAGCGCTGACAGGCGCACCGTCAGGCGCACGACAGGATGTGCTTTCCGATACATCTCCCGTGGAATTGCTGCCTTTTGCGGCGCATCAGGTCAGCGTGAATGGCGAGCAAGACCAGATCGCACCGCCGATACTCGGCGAGAGCTACACCGACAAAGCTATAGCAACAGGCAGCGATGCGCGGTTCGTGCTAGTCCCGAATACAGGCCATGTTGAGCTTGTCGCCCCTGGCAGCGAGGCGTTTGAACTACAAGCTGCCATCCTTCTTGAAGCGCTTGCCGACTAGAGTTTACCAGACGCCCGCCTGTTTCAACGCAGCATCCAATGATGGAGGAATGTCGACAGCGGCTTCCTTGCTACCCAGATCACGGGGTGCATCAGCAGGTTTGAGGTATCGCCAGCCCTGAAACGGGCGCTTCTGTTTGGCGTAGGTTCGGACAAGATTGGGATCGAACACCAACTCACACATTGTATGACCGTCGCCCATCACTTCGCGTACCTCCACAATACGCTGACGTACTCGGATGGCCCCCTTGATGACCCAATAGATCGAACCACCCTCGAGCAGCTGGTCTTTCTGTTTAGGCATCATGCGGGTCTGATGAAACGGCTCACGCCCCTGTTTCATCAAGCGCTTTTGCCAGTTCACCAAATCGTCAATATCTTCCGCGCCAACGCAAAGCTTCACCATGTGAATCGTCATGCGCCCAATCTAGCCGCCTTAGCGCGGCAATCCAGACATGAGCTGCGGCCGTTTTCGTCTCACCTCGAAATCTGCCTCGGCTTCTGCGCTCGCAAAGAAGAATTCTGTTTTGACGATATTGGCGGAATAGCGCCGTGAAATGGTTCGGAATGCTGCGCGGGCTTCCAGATCGATCGAGAAGCTGGAAACATAGCTCATCCCCCAGCGCGGCTCAGTTCGGATGAAATAACTCTGTTCGTAGCGGGTCAGCTTGCCGCCTTCTGGCCCGGCGACCGGATGCGGGAGTCGGTAGTCAATGCGCAGAAATCGCTCTCCCACCGGATCGAGCCATGCCGAAGCTTGCAAGCGCTCGGCGGCCCAGACATCGAACTCACCATCATTGGTCGAGGGATGATGCCTGAACGCGACCCGCCAAGCATGCCCCATATCCTGAACCTGCACCTGCTGCCCCATGCTCGCTCGGAGGTCATCCGGGAACAGTCGCCCATCTGGCGCAGCTTCGTTGGCCCAGTTTGCGGCGACCTCTTCCAACTCATCGTCTTCGCCTTGCCATGACACGATTTGCCAACGGGCATCCCTCTCTTTGCGGGGATCATACGAATATACGCGGCTGGCATGCTGGCTTTGCAGTTCGACGGTGAAGGCGGCGCGAAGCGTGCGCGGTGCCTCAGTTGCGCTCAGCGCCGCATTCAGCGGCGGCGCCTGCGTCATCATGATGAAGCTCGCGAGGAAAGCCAGAAACATGTCGAATTACCGTCCCGTAATCTGATTAGGTCCGGAATGCGGCTGATCTTGGGCAGCCTGCAAGGATTCACGCACCGGTCCAGACCAGTCAAAACTGAACAGCCAGTGTGGACGCTGAATACTTTACGGGACTTGAACGGACTGCGTCGGGCAACCAAACTTCTATGAAGCCTGGTCGTCGTCCTGCAGTGGAATGCCATAGAGTTCGAGACGGTGATCAACCAGTTTAAAGCCAAGCTTCTTGGCAATCTCTACCTGAAGACGTTCGATTTCCTCGGAATGGAACTCGACCACTTCGCCACTCTTCACATTGATAAGATGGTCGTGATGTTCGTCAGGCACCTCTTCATAGCGTGCGCGACCATCGCGGAAATCATGTGCCTGAATAATGCCAGCATCTTCGAACAGCTTCACGGTCCGGTAGACGGTGGCCAGAGAGATCGACGCATCCATGGAGTTCGCACGCCGGTGCAGCTCCTCGGCGTCCGGGTGGTCTTCAGACGAGGATAGCACCCGCGCAATAATGCGCCGGGGCTCAGTCATCCGGAGACCTTTGTCTGCACAGAGTTTTTCGAGTCGATCCATAGCCATGTTTTGCCCTCACATTTCAGGGAAGTCCAGTCAGATAAGGTGTCAAACACACCAACAGGTGGTGCGATATCCGTCCCGGTCAGCCCAGATGCAGGTTGAAAAACTCCACGGTGCGGGCCCATGCCAGTTGTGCAGCTTCCTCATCGTAGCGGGAGGTCGTGTCGTTGTGAAAACCATGATTCACACCCGGATAGATATAAGCCTCGTACTCGGCACGGTTTTCATCCAGAGCCGCCTTGTAAACCGGCCAACCGCTATTCACACGCTCATCCAAGCCCGCCAGGTGGATCTGCAACGGCACTTTCACGTCTGCAGCCTCCTCAACCGTTGGCCAACCACCGTAAAACGGCACGGCTGCTGAGAGCCAAGGCTGACGCACTGCCATGAGGTTTGATACGGCCCCGCCGAAACAGAAACCCACACATCCGACCTTGCCGTTCACGGCAACATGGCCCCGCAGGAACTCAGCCGCTGCCATGAAATCCTGCACCATGGACTCGCGATCTCGCTTTGCCTGCATCGCGCGGCCATCATCGTCGTTTCCGGGGTAACCGCCGAGCGGGTAGAGCGCGTCAGGCGCGAAGGCGACATAACCCGCCTGCGCGGCACGGCGCGTCACGTCCTTGATGTGAGGATTCAGTCCGCGGTTTTCGTGGATTACAACGATGCCGGGCAATGCTTGCTCAGCCCCCGCCGGCCGCACGAAATAACCTTCCATCTTGCCGGCTCCGTTGGGGGAGTCGTAGAGCAGCATTTCCTCATACAGGCCGTCGTCACCTGGCTGGGTTTGCTGTTTCGCGTAGTCCGGCATCACACAGGCGGCGAGCGTCGAAACCGTCAGGCCGCCGACCGCATATTTGCTGAGGCCGGAAAAGAAGGCACGCCGCGACATGTCGCCATGACAATAGGCGTCGTAGAGCTCGTACACTTCCTGTGGAATCTCTGCCGGGTCGGAATTGGTGGTCATTTGGATATCCTCCATGGCGGTTTCATCAGGAACATAATGCATTTTCGAGCGCCGCCCAAAGAAACTGAAAACAAGACCTACAGGCTCAGGGATCGGGACATCAGGATAGCATCCACAGGCACGTTTCGCGCGGCGCGGTAATAGCGTGGACGGCGACCATCTTCAGCGAACCCATGCGCCCGATAGAGTTCACGAGCGGGCAGGTTGTCTTCTGCTACATCCAGCATGATACGCGTGACGCCCCGTTCTCCCACACGCTTTACCAGCGCGCTGATCAAGCGACCGGCAAGACCCTTCCGGCGCTGGTGCGGATCGGTCGCAATGGTCAGAATATCGGTTTCACCCGCCACCGTCTGGCCCATGACAAAAGCGGCCAATTGTCCATCGGAGAGGATGCCCAAGGTCAGCACGTTCGGGTCCTTGAGCAGATCGCGCATCGAAGCAGCGCTCCAGGCCTCGCTCTCACTAAAGGATTTCGCATGCAACAGGGCCACCTGCCCCGCATCGTCCGGTCGTAGCACCAGTAGGCCCGACATCAGGTTCTTGTTTCCGGCAGCTTCGCATCTGGCTCGCGCGCATAGACCGGCGCGGGCAGGTGCTGCGCGGGGTCGAACAGGGGCGCTTTCAAGGCCGCCGTCACGGCCGAAGGAATTAGGGGGCGGATGTCCAGTGCCTCTGCCATCTCCTCCAACGCCTCGCTCCCCTGCATGAAGATGGGAGCGTGAAACCCGGTCAGCATGACCTTCAATTCGTCTAAGCCCACTTCCATCGTGCCGGCGAGGCCCTGATTGCCGGACACACCCTGCACCCACCATGTCTGCTCCGGCGGGCGCTTCTGCGCGGCTATGCAGCCAAGCACAGTGTCTTCCATTCCCGCGGGAATGGCGGCCTCGATGCTGGTCACGCCAATACAGGGAACTTCAGTCACAAGCGCCAGCCCGCGCGCATAGGCAACGCCAATGCGAATGCCCGTGAAACTGCCCGGCCCAGTCACCACAGCGATCCGGTCAAGCTCGGCTAGCGAGACGCCGGCCTCATCCAGCAAGCGCTCTACGAAGCCTGGCAACGCCTTGTCTTGTCCACGCGCCATGGTTTCGCGCGCATCGGCGAGAATTTCACCATCGCGTATAATGGCCGCTTCCATAGCCGAAAAGGCAGTATTCAGTCCAAGGACGAGCATGGCTTGCTAAACGATCCGACAGGCCTCATCGAAATGCAGACGCGGACTACGCGCAAAAATGGTCGATTTGTCGCCATATCCAAGATTGCAGATCCAGTTGGCGCGCCAGCTCTTTTCTTCACCATCCCGGTTCTCGAAGAATTCTTTGTTCACGGCGTCCATGTCGAAGCCGGACATCGGTCCTGTATCGAGGCCGAGTGAGCGCGCCGCCATAAGGAAATAGGCGCTTTGCAGCGACCCGTTCCGGAACGCTGTCTCTTCACGGTTGCTATCAAACCAGTGCTTGGCGCTAGGATTGTGCGGGAACAGTTTCGGGATTTTCTCCTGGAACTCCATGTCATATGCGATGATCACGGACCATTTGGCTTCCTTCACCTTTTGCTGGTTGCCCTGCGAGACGAGCGGCAGAAGTCGCTCCTTGCCTTCCGCAGAAGATACAAAGACGAAACGCGCCGGAGAACAGTTGGCGCTGGTCGGCCCCATTTTGGCAAGGTCATAGACAGCTCTAACCAGTACTTCCGGCACATCCTTGTCCTGGAACCCGTTATAGCTGCGTCCATCCCGAAATATCACGTCGAGCGCATGGTCGTTGACCGGATGAGACATGACCTGTTTCCTTCTGTTCCTGAAATATGCTTCTGAGTCTTGCCGGGAAACGCCTGAACAATCAATGCGGTCGGCAGCAATCCAAATGTCGCGAAACCTACAGCACAGCCTCAACGGCGGTGACTTCCGGCACATAGGTCTTCAGCATGTTTTCAATCCCCTGCTTGAGGGTCATGGTCGACGATGGACAGCCCGCACAAGCGCCCCGCATCGACAAATGGACAATACCGGTATCCGGCTCGAATTTGTGAAAAATGATGTCTCCGCCATCTTGGGCAACAGCGGGGCGAACACGCGTCTCGATAAGTTCGCGAATTTCTTCGACGATCTCGGCAGCTGAGCCCTCATAACTGACATTGGCTTCAGCATCGGCCGACGGCGCTGCGCCCTCTTCCACCACCGGCAAGCCGGCCATGTAATGATCCATGATGGCGGCGAGCACCATCGGCTTCACATGTTTCCAGTCCTTGGCGGTTTCCTTGTTGATCGACACAAAATCGCTGCCAAGGAAAACCCGTTCCACGCCGTCGACTTGAAAGAGCGCACGCGCCAGCAAGCTCATTCGAGCGCTGGCCACATCGGGAAAATCAAACGGACCAGCATCGCCCGCCACAGGATGGCCGGGAAGGAATTTTACGGTGTCCGGATTCGGCGTTGGTTCTGTTTGAATGAACATGGCCTTGGGGGCCCTTTCTGGCTTGCGATCTTACCAATCCAGATGGCTCAGGCGAGGTGCAGGTTCAAGGGATAGCGTGAGATTACGGCGCAGAGGCGAGTTGCGTTTCCAATGCAGCAACATTCTCGAGTGCGCCCTCAGGGACCTGACCCAATGCTTCAGCCAGGTTTCGGGACGCATCCTGAGCTTCGCTGAGATAAAAGCCGATGCTTGCCAGATGATTGGCCATGAATGGGCCGTCACCGCTCTGGTTCGAAACGACCAATGGCTTCATCTGTGCCGCCCTGCTCCAAGCCAGTTCGGCGCGATCGAAGGCCGTACTGACCGAAGGCAGGCGCGCGAGGCGGGGCTCCGCAGTGCGTGCTGCGGCCAACATTTGCTGTGCGAGATGTGCACGGGCTTTCGCGCCATAAAATGTCTCGATATCGACCCTGCTGGCTGGCCACTCAACAACATCCTGATTGACCTGAACGGACAGATCGATCCGATCTGCTCCGGCCCAGTTCGCAAACAGAGTCGCTTCAGCTGCCAATTTGACTACCTTGTCTGGCGTTGCTGCCAGGCCACGGCCTGCGCGAGAGTCGTAACGGTTCAACGCCTCGGCTGCCGCAGTCAGACGCGGGCGCATGTCTTCGCCTTCCACCCCTTTCAAGAGGCGTGCAGCAGCCTTCAAATCTGAATCGACGTCGCCATCCTTGACCGTTAGATCCGCCAGAAGCGCAGTGTGTTGTGAAAGAGCATCTGCGGTTGCACGTTGCCAAGCGGGCATGGCGGTAAGCCGCGCTTGAGGGTGCCAATTTGCACGATCCCCTGCCCAGCCAGCACCTTCCAGCTCACGGGCGATTTTCACGATCGAGACACCAACTTCCGGCAAGGTCCAGTTCTGGCCCGCAACTTCGATACTGCTGTCATCGATCCGATTGGAGGCGACTGTCATGATGGGATACGCCGCCACTGCGCATACAACCGTGCCGACTTTCAGAAGCGTCACAGTCCGGCGCCACCAGCGCTGGGCAAACAACATGATGGGGCTAGGCTCAGCATAGTCGAATGTTACGAGATGATCGGAACCCAGCACAGTCACGACAGGACCTTCCTCCTGGTATGCCGCGGGGAGGCGACTATCAAATGCCATTCACTCTACCCTGTTTTCAATCACACTCACGCGGAACCTGTTGCGTTCAGGACACTATGCCGAGGTTCCGCGAATTTTAACAGTCTATTTACTGTTAAATATATGCAAGCATCATGCCTGCCCGCCAATTGGCCGGACGGCATGGTTTTGGAGGATAAATTTCAGGCAACTTGGGCGCAAAAAACTGCGCCTTGGTGAGCTTAATCGCCAAGTCCGCGGATTTCGGCTTCTGTGGTGAGGGTCGATTCGGAACCGTCCGAACCCGTCAGAGTGAGGACCAAGTCAACCGTCTCGCCAATCTCGATGTCAGGGCTGACGCCGAACAGCATCAAATGGGCACCCCCGCTTTCCAGCACCAGTGGCGCATCCTCGGACACGTCCAGCTGCTCGACCTTGCGCATTCTCATGACACCATCTTCCATGCTCATCGTGTGCAGTTCGACCGTATCGGCGATGTCAGTATCTGCGCCCACCAGCGCCATTGCATCACCGGTCACCGTAAGGGTCAGACCGCCTCCGGCAACATCGCGACCGGGCGTCGGCTTCACGATGTATGCCTCGCTCACGCTGACCGAGTTTTCACCCCCTTGAGAGGCTGGTGAACACGCTGCCAGGGTCGCAAGACCGAGGGATGCGACAAGTGCCATGATACGCATAGAAGAACTCCAACCGACTGAACGTTGCCCGAGAAGTAGGCCGACCGTCATCGGGGTCAATGGAGCGCGGCGCCGCAGGGGTACGCCGCACTCAGAGACTATGCCCCCCAGAACCCAACTCGCGTTCGAACATCTTCAATGATCGGCGCCGAGATCGCATCCGCACGCTCAGCACCATTTTTCAAGACGGAGTCGATAAACGCATGGTCATCCAGAATCTCACGATAGCGCTGTGTGATCGGCGCCAAATGGGCGACCGTCACCTCGGCCAGGGCCGGTTTGAAAACGCCAAATCCCTGCCCGCCATACTGCTTGAGCACACCCTCGACGGTCTCGCCTGCGAGTGCCGCATATATGCCGACAAGGTTCTCGACTTCCGGACGCCCTTTCAGGCCCTCCACGTCGCTTGGCATGTCTCCTTCAAGGTCCGTCTTGGCCTTCTTGATCTTCTTCGCAATCGTGTCAGCGTCATCCACCAGCGCAATCCGAGAGAGCTCAGACGGATCAGACTTGGACATTTTCTTCGTGCCGTCCTTCAGGCTCATGACACGCGCGCCCGGCCCCTTGATTAGCGGCTCCGGCAGCGGGAAAAAGCCCGGCGCGTCGTATTCCCGGTTAAAACGGTCGGCGATATCGCGGCTGAGTTCCAGATGCTGCTTCTGATCCTCGCCTACCGGCACATGCGTTGCCTTGTAGGCCAGGATGTCGGCTGCCTGCAGGACAGGATATGTGAACAAGCCAACCGACGCCCGTTCGGCATCCTTGCCTGCCTTGTCCTTGAACTGCGTCATCCGCTCGACCCATCCCATGCGCGCCACGCAATTGAAGATCCAGGCAAGCTCGACATGCGCCTTCACCGACGATTGCGCATAAATGATGGATTTCTTTGGGTCGACGCCACAGGCAAGGAACGCCGCTGCGATCTGGCGAGTCTGGCTCACAAGAGCCCCCTTCTCCACCGGCATCGTGATGGCGTGCAGGTCCACCACGGCGTACACTGCGTCCCAACCATCTTCCTGCAAATCCACGAACTTCTTCAGGGCGCCCAGATAGTTGCCCAGATGGAGATTGCCAGTTGGCTGGATGCCCGAGAAAATGCGCTGCGGGCCGTTATAGGATTCAGGTGTATCAGTCATGGGCAGGCGCTTTAGCGCGTTTGTCTAGCGCCGCAAAGCCTGTCGAATGTCAGAAATGCGGATTGCACCAGTCAGCAGGGCGGCAATCCCGTAAATCAGGCCGCCAGCCAGCACGATGGCGGCGGCCGAAACAATGCGCGAATTCCAGAGTTCGGCCCGGATCAGAGTGAGATTTTCCAGCATAAACCAAACCGCGCCCGACATGATCGCCGTAGCGACCGCAGCGCGGACGACACCAGAGACGAGCCGCGCGCCGGGAACATACCAGCCGCGCCGCATCAGCGTCAGGGCCAGCAGCGCCGTGTTCACCCAGGCCGCAATCGACGTGGCAATGGCAAGACCAATGAAGCCCGCCTGACCATTGGACTTCATCCAGAAGAACAGTCCCGCACCGAGCGCTGTGTTGATTACGACCGATATCAGCGCAAAGCGCATCGGTGTCCTGGTATCTTCCCGCGCGAAGAAGGCAGGCGCGAGCACCTTGATCAGCACGAAGGCGGGCACGCCCCATGCAAAATGAAACAGCGCATTTCCGGACATCGTGGCATCGGACGGCAGAAACTCGCCGCGCGTGAAGAAGGCGTCGATGAGGAAGACTGGCGCAATCATCAGCGCCGCGGCCGCCGGCAGGGTCAGCGCCAGGGCGAGGCCAATGCCCTCATCCATCGTCTGGCGGCTTGACCCGTCATCACTCGCCCGCGCGGCCCGGCTGAGACGCGGAAGGATGGCGACACCAACGGCCACCCCTACAAGCCCGAGCGGCAGCTGGTAAAGCCGGTCAGCGGCATAGAGCCAAGATTTCGCGCCGACTTCGAAACTCGCCAGCGACTGGCTGACGATGATATTGATTTGCGTACCGGACGCTGCAATCGTACCGGGAATGGCGAGCTTCAGCACTTTCTTCACGGCAGGTGTCATGCGGGGCCAGCCAATCAGGCTGAGACGTACTTTCTGCCGGTTGACGCCCCACCAGAGTGCTCCTGCCTGCAGCACGCCCGCAACAAAATAGGCCAGCGCCGCCGCCAGCGCGGTGCCTTTGGCATCCGGCGCCACGAAGGCAGCCGGGATCAGGGAGAGGTTCAGCAAGGTCGGCGCGCCCGCCGACAGGATGAATCGCTCAGCCGAATTCAGGACACCCGACAGGAGCGCCGCGATGGCCATGAAGGTCAGATACGGCATCGTGATCCGCGTCAGCAGCACCGCGAGGCCATAGCTTTCCGGATCATCCGCCTGCCCGCCATGGATCAGCAACAGGACCCACGGCATGAAAACCTGCGCAAGGATAGTCAGCGCCGCTGTCGCGGCGAACAAGACGCGGAGCGCCTCCTGTGCCACATCGCGCGCGGCTTCCGCCCCCTCGGCTTCCAGCGTGCGGGCATAGGTTGGCACGAAGGCCGAGGCAAAGGCGCCTTCAGCGAAGATACGGCGGAACAGGTTCGGGAACTGCTGCGCGGTCGCCCAGGCGTCGCCGATCGGCCCGGCACCAATCTTCGCGATCAGCAGAATGTCGCGAACCATGCCGAGGATACGGCTGCCCAAAGTCAGGGACGATTGCACCAAGGTATTACGGGCGACGCTCATGCAGGAATCTCTGATCGCATTCTCAGAAACTGTCCACGGCGCGCGAACGCCTCAGCTTCCGGGCCGGTGTTTCCGGCGCATCGGGTTCATGCTGGCCCAATGCGTCAAGAAGGCGATCCTTCAATGTCTCAATCTGGGCAGAACCTGTCAGTTTTTTTCCGTCGCTCGTCTGAACATAAAACGCGTCAAACATGCGCTCGCCATAAGACCCCACATGAGCCGAGTGAATGGACAAGCCACTGTCAGCCAGTACGCTGGCAACATCATAGAGCAAGCCTGGTCGGTCTCGCCCGGCAATATCGACCACCGTGTACTCGGTCGATACATCGTTCCGGATTTGCGCAGAAGGCTGCACAAGGAAGGCTGCCTGGCGGCGCCCAGTGCGGGAGGTTGCCAGATCCTTGACGCTGGCCCCATCCAACGTTTCCGCCAACGCCGTCTCGAGACGCCTCAGTCGCGTCTCGTCCTTTTGACCGAACGGCTTTTGCGCGGCGTCTTGCACCATGAAGATATCGACAATCCGTCCACTGCGGTTTGTGAAGACTTGCGCCGAAACGACGTTTGCACCGAGATTGGCCAATGTGCCGGCAAGGTCCGCAAACAGCCCAGCCCGGTCCTGTCCTGATACGAGCAGAGTGAGCGCGCCGCCTTCCGGCGGAAAGCGGTAGCATACGACGTTGCCCGATCCTTTCAGGGCGGTTGCATGCCAGGTGAGCTCAGGCACATCAAAGCCCGTCCAATACGCAGTTTCCATTTCCAGCAGGACCGGCGGAATACTCCCTAAATCCTCAACCAGCGCTTCGCGCCGTGACTCGGCACGCCCCTCAAGATGCGCCTGCACACCCGCTTCATCGGCTCGACCCCCGCGCAGAGCAGCGGCTGTATTATGATAGAGATCGGCCATCAACTGGCCTTTCCATGCGTTCCATACGCCGGGACCAACGGCTCGAATATCGGCTGCAGTAAGGATATAGAGCAATCGCAATCGCTCCAATGAGCCCACAAGATTGGCAAATTGCGTCACGGTGCGCGGGTCCGAAATGTCGCGCTTCTGCGCCGTTTCGCTGAGTTCAAGATGGTTGCCCACGAGCCAGGCAACAAGCTCAGTCTCGTCCGCAGGTATGCCAAGGCGTTGACAGGCGCGGGTCGACGTTTTCATGCCTTCAATCTGCTGGTCGCCCCGTCCCTTGCCCGTGTCGTGCAACAACATGGCGAGGTAAAGCGCGCGGCGGTTTTCGATCAGCGGGAATATTTCGGTTGCAAGCGGCACGCGCTCAGCGTTGACCTGCTCCATCTCGGCAATTGCCTCAACTGCGCGGATTGTATGCTCATCCACCGTGTAGTGATGATACATGTTGAACTGTGTTTGCGCGACAATCCCGCCAAACTCCGGAATGGCCTTTCCCAGCACACCTGCTTCATTCATGCGGCGGAGAATCAAGGCAGGGTCCTTGCTGCCAATGACGGCGTCGAGGATCAGTGCGCGAGCTTCATCCGTACCCCGAACTTGTTCGTTGATGCCCCTCAGATTGCGTGTAATTGCCGATAGGGCATCGGGATGAATATCCTTGTTCTCACGCCGGGCAATGATGAAGAGCCGCAGCATGTTCAGCGGGTCACGCTTCATCACATCCTCCGATGTGATGCCGACCCGCCCAGAATCAATCACAAAACCAGGATCGTCCAGCGCCTGTGGTGTTTTTTGCGGCAGCAGGCGGCGAAACCCTTCAGGCTTTTTCTTCTGCTCCGCTTCCAGCTTGGCGGCGATAATTCGCGTCAATGCGCCAACGTCTTTTGCAACCAGAAAATAGCGCTTCATGAACCGTTCAACACCAAGCTGACCCGTTCTGTCGCGATAGCCCATACGCGCCGCAATTTCTGGCTGCAGGTCAAAACTCAGACGTTCCTCGGCGCGGCCAGTCACGAAGTGCAGATGACACCTAACCGTCCAGAGGAACTTGGCGGATCGTATAAATGAGCCGTACTCGCTCCGCGTAAAGGGGCCGCCTTTCATCACGTCTTCCAACGTTTGACCGCCGTAAATGTGCTTCACAATCCAGTAGAGTGTCTGCAGATCGCGAAGGCCACCTTTGCCTTCCTTGATGTTCGGCTCAACGACATAGCGCGCATCACCCTGGCGCGCATGCCGCGCATCGCGCTCAGCCAGTTTGTCGGCGATAAACTCAGCATCCTTGCCTTCGACGGCATCCTTTTTGAACTTGGCCTGCATCTCGTCGAACAGTGCCTGGTCGCCACACATGAATCGAGCGTCCAGCAGGGATGTCTTTATGGTAACATCCTCTGCCGCCAATTTCACGCATTCGGCGGGCGTACGGAACGCATTGCCAACTTTGAGCCCCATATCCCACAGGGCATAGAGCATATACTCGATGACACTCTCCGTGTGCGGAGAGGCCTTGTATGCGCGCAGGAACAAAAGATCGGTGTCGGAGGACGGCGCCATCACCCCGCGACCGTATCCGCCCGTAGCAACAATCGCCAGGCGTTCGGCCTCTGTCGGGTTGCGAGCGCGGTGAACGTGCGTCGTGGTAAAATCATATAGTGCATGGATCACCTCGTCCTGCACCGCAGATAGAAGTCGCGCGGTGTCCAGCCCTTCGGCCCCCTGTTGCAAGCGCTCCTGTGCAATCATTCGGCCGCGAAACATGGCCCCGTGCAAATGGTCCAGTGCGGCCTTACGCATCGCCTGAGCATCGCCGAGGTTGTCGAGCGCCGCAGCGGTCAACTTCACACGAAGCGCGCGGCCATCAATGATGTTCGAAATACGCCATTTGCCCGGTCGGCGGCTCGTCCGATTGCGGGATTCAACAAGAGTGGGCTCTTGCGGTGACTGGTCGAGGGAATCTGTGCTCATCACTTGCCTATATAGCAGGTCCCTCCCCCGCGCCTATGCGGGATCACGGCGCAAGTACAGGAAGAGCCGGAATTTCATCAAATTTCAGTCGCTACCCGCCACAAACGGGTATTCAGGCCTGGATCTTGACGGGCAGCACTCGGGACTTCTTCACGACGCCATAGGCAAAACTGGTTTCAACCGACGAGATGCCCGGTAGCTTTTGAAACGTATGGCGTACCAGCTCCTCATATTCATCGAGTCCGCCGGTCACCACTCGCAACTGATAGTCCGATCCGCCCGCCATCAAATGGCAATCCAGCACTTCGGGCGTATCATGCACGATCCGCTCGAATTTCTGGATGGTGTCTTCGGTGTGGATCGACAAGCGAATGCGCACGAAACACGTAATGGGATACCCGCACGCCTTCTGATCAATCGTGGCGCAATAGCCCTTGATGATCCCCGCTTTCTCCAGGTTCCTGACCCTGCGCAGGCAGGGCGAAGGCGACAATCCGACCTTTTCGGCCAGATCCTGATTGGTCAGGCGGCCGTCCTCTTGTAAGGCGCGCACAATTTTAGCGTCAATCTTGTCCATATAACCCCCAGTTGGTTATTTCTGCCAATCTCTGCTTCTTTATTGGCATAAATTGACAGCACATGTCCCAAGTGTGCTGCTAGATTGTGCGAACAGTTCAGGAGGTTTCCCGTTGCCACACGATACCGCTCGCTCTCACGGACCCGCAACGCGCGCCATCCACCATGGCTACGCACCTGCAAATCATTCGCACTCCCTTACTCCGCCCGTGCATATGACGTCTACCTTCGTTTTCCCTGATACTGCAACAGGTTCAGCACTTTTTGCAGGCGAAATCGAAGGGCACATATATTCCCGCATCTCAAATCCAACGGTCGCCTTGCTCGAATCGAGAGTGGCAAATCTCGAAGGTGCAGAGGCGGGGCTTGCAACCGCCAGTGGTATGGGCGCCATCTCCGCTACCTTGTGGACATTGGTAAAGCCAGGCGACGAAATTATCACCGACAAGACGCTGTATGGTTGCACATTTGCGTTCATGCGCGACGGCCTTTCGCGCTTCGGCGTGAAGGTCACTCATGTCGACCTGCGCGATCCAGACAATTTGCGCGAAGCGATCAGCGAGCAGACCCGGATCGTCTATTTTGAAACCCCGGCCAATCCGAACATGCGGCTGGTCGACATTGTCGCCGTTTCAGCCGTCGCGAAACAGGCCGGAGCGTTGACGGTGGTCGACAACACCTATGCGTCGCCCCTCCTGACCCGGCCAATCGAACTGGGCGCCGATTTCGTGATTCACTCAGCAACAAAGTACCTTGGCGGGCATGGTGATCTCGTCGCGGGCGTGGTCTGTGGCCGCGCCGACCTTATCCATGACATTCGAATGATTGGCGTGAAGGACATGACCGGCTCGGTGATGGCCCCACTGACGGCGATGCTGGTTATGCGGGGCCTGAAGACACTGCAACTGCGGATGGCGCGCCATTGTGAGAGCGGGCAGACCGTAGCGGAGTGGCTGGAGCGCCACCCTGCAGTTTCCGAAGTCTACTATCCCGGCCTCCCAAGTCATCCGCAACATGAGCTTGCGTGCCGCCAGATGAGTGCCTTTGGCGGCATGATCGCTTTTGAGCTGAAGGGGGGCTTCGAAGCCGGAACGGCCATGATGGACCAGCTCCGCCTGATTCAGCGCGCCGTCAGCCTCGGCGACGCGGAATCCCTGATTCAGCATCCTGCCAGCATGACCCACTCGACATACTCACAGGAAGAACGGCTGGAGCATGGTATCTCTGACGGCCTGGTTCGTTTGTCTGTCGGGCTGGAGGATTTGGTCGATATTCTCGCGGACCTTGAAAACGCTCTACCGACCAACGCACTTTAGCCGTCGTCACGATGCACATTCACCTCGTTCACTCCACGGGGCTTTGTTCATCCAGCAGGTCATCTTCGGTGTTGTTGGCGCGTTCAGCCGCCACCTTTTCATCAAGGGTGTTGTCGGCAGCGACATCCGTCGCTTCGCGCGTATCAACATGGGGCTTGGGACGTCTAACATCTGCAGATTGCTGCGTGCCAATCTCCGGTTTACCGCTTTTTAGCGCATCTTCTACGCCGCTGTCGAAACGCAGCCGATAAATCGGCTCCGGCAGAGTAAAGCCCGACTCTTCCAGAACATCCTTGGTCGCGGCTATCGCGAGGCCGCGTCCCTTCGCAAAGTTTGTTTGTGCCTGATCCACCCATCCCATGAAATGAAGGATGATGTTTGAGTCTCCAACCGTCTGGATGAAAGCTTCCGGCTCTGGATGGTCCAACACGAAACGTAGCGATTTTAATTTATCGAGGCCAAGCTGCATTGCCGCGACAGGGTCATCGGCCGCATCGACGCCAAGGTCGAACTCAAATCGGCGCTCAGGGTTGCGCGTGTAGTTCAGGATAACGGCCTTGAAAACAGTCGAGTTGGGGATGCGGAGATGATTACCATCCATCGTCATCAGCACGGTGGCACGAGAGGTCAAGCGCATCACCTTTCCCTCATATTCATCAATCAGAACATGCTCATTCGCCCTGAATGGCTGGCGCACACTCAGCATTATGGAAGAAATGTAGTTTTCCAGTGTGTCTCGGACAGAAATGCCGATCGCCAGGCCGATGACGCCGGCTCCGCCGAGAATAGTTCCCATTACCGTTGTAGCACCCAAAATGCTCATCGCGACCACGAGAGCGACCAGCAGCAAGACAATACGGAACGCACCCGAAACCAGTTCTACGAGAAACGGATTTGGCAGAATCCAACGCCAAAAACTCCGCCAAGAAGCAACCAAGTGTCCAATCAGCGCAATCGTGAGAAATACTCCCAATGCGATACCGTAAAGTGGAAGAGCGCGGACAACACTTCCCCACGTACCAGACGGGTCCCCAAAAAACGGCGTCGCGCTATCTTGAACTGACAAGCTTCGGTCGATTTCGTTCTCAACCGTGACAACGCCATTTACACGCAAGGCCAAATCTTCGGCGCGGGCAACAGCGCTGGAGCTGGGGACTTCCCCGGCCAGCCGTACGACACCGTGATTAACTTCGACCGTCACACGATTCAGCGATTCGATCTCATCAAAGATGGCGGAAATACGAGATTTGATGGACGCATCGCTGACCGCCGGAGGAGTCTGGATGATCGGATTGAGATCTTCGCTCGTATCCGAAGTCTGTGCCACGGAGATTGGGACGAGCCATACCAAACACAGCACAACCAGCACTGCGTATTTGACATTCGACGCCGCAGAGCGAGCACCAGTCGGAAGTTGTAGCGAATTCACATTTCCAAAAACACGCTACAGGAGGCAAAGTTCCCTATGCGTGGCAATCCGGGCTGCTCGCGCGCACAACCGTCCGCGCGAAAAAACTGAGTTGTGACGTTCACGGCGAACTTCAGGCGAAGCGAACGTTGAGCGCTGCGACTAACCTACGATCTCATACTCCCTTCCAAACCAGAGCGGCGAGTTGGCAAGGTGGATGAACTTCTTCTCGTCCTCCAGCAGCTCGGCACCGGCGTTCGCGACCGCCTTGCTGGTATTCGCGGCCATGGCTTCCTCGCTCTCGAACCACAGTTCGGCAACGCCGTCATACGCTTCCGGTCCGCCACGCGACCCTTGCATGGCGCCGTTCAATGCGTCGTGCCCCATGTGACATTGCACATAGCGGAGGATGCCTAGCGTTTCGGCATGTTTCGCCACCAGCGGGGCATGCTGCTCCCGCCAGTAGCGTTGGAATTCCTCACGGCTCAGATGGGGCAAGCGGCGCAGGCAAAAGGTCAGCTTGATCAAAGCAGATCCCCGCCCGCTGCGGCTGCGGTCGTGCCGTCCTGCCGGAACGCGCGAATAACATTCTTGCCGGTAATCCATTTGTGCACTTCGTCCGGCCCATCTACGAGGCGTTGGGACCGGATGTGCGTGTACCAGGCCGCCAGGGGTGTATCGAGCGAATAGCCAAGGGCGCCATGCAGCTGGATCGCGGTGTCGACCACCTTGTGAACCATGTTCGCAAGGAACACTTTCGCGATGCCGTTCTCTTGTCTCAGATCCATGCCATTTTCGGCCTTGTAGGCAATATGCATCAGCATCAGCCGGGCAATGTAAAGTTGGCTCGCACATTCCGCCAGCATGAACTGGACACCCTGGCGATCTTCCAGTGGTTGGCCGAAGGTCTCACGGCTCGTGACGTGTTCCGTGGCCAGATCAAGTGCGCGCTGAGCCATCGCCACATTGTGCATGCCGTGACGCAGGCGACCATAGGCCAGGCGATGCTGGCCCATGGAGAATCCGCCCCCTTCCCCGCCGAGCAGATTTTCTTCCGGCACGACGAGGTTCTCGATCTTCACTTCAGCATGGCCGCCGCCCATCTCTTCATAGTGGGGCCCATGCACTGCCATGGTGGGAATATCACGGATGATCTTGTAACCCGGATTGGGCAGCTCCACGATGAAGGTGGAGAATTGTTGATGGCGAGGCGCGTCCGGATTGGTCTTGGCCATGACGACCGCGATGTCAGCAGCGGTGGCGGCGCTGGAAAACCATTTCTCACCATTCAGGACGTAATTACCCTTGCCGTCCTTTTCCGCACGCGTCTGCATGCCAGTGGCATCCGCGCCGGCCGCCTTCTCCGTCATGGAATAGCAAATGCGCTTTTCGCCATTCAGCAGCGGTTTCAGGTACTTTTCTTTCTGAAAGTCGGTGCCGTGGGCCAACAGTGTGAGCATGGTCGCATCATCCGGACCTTGCGAATTCATCGACAGCGCACCGAGATGGCTCTGGCCAAGTTCCATTTGGACCAGCGCATTGGCCAGCGGCCCAAGGCCCATTCCGCCATGCTCGACTGGGATGAAGGGCAACCACAGGCCTTGCGCGCGCGCCTTCTTGCGCAGTTCTGGCAACACGTCCTTGAACGCGCGACCGTTGGACATTTCCTGTTCAGCAGGAATGCATTCTTCCTGCACCCATTTGCGCACGCGCTCGCGGACTTCTTTTGCCTCTTCCGGTATCGTAAAATCGATGGCCATCTTTTCGCTCCCTATTGTTTTTAGGGAAGGCTAAAGCGGAAGCGGAAATATGCACAGACTGACTTCGCGTCAGGCGGGACTATTCATAATCTACTTTTTCAAGATAGAGCCCGTCCGGAGGGGATATGGGCCCACACGCCGTCCGCTCGGCAGCCGCCAGGATCTCCGCGATCCATTCGACAGGTTGCTTGCCACGCCCGACATCCACCAGGCTACCCATGATCGAACGAACCTGCCTGTGCAGGAAACTCTTCGACCGACAGGTCATCTCGACCCGATCTCCATAACGTGAAACAGAGATCGCATTGAGCGTCTTAACCGGCGACTTGGCTTGGCAATCCGTATCGCGGAATGTCGTGAAGTCATGCGTCCCGACAAGTATCTGCGCGGCTTCATGCATCTTGTCGGCGTCCAACTGTGACGATATCCGCCAGGCCCGACCGTCATCCAGCGTGAGGTGAGCGCGTCGATTGATAATGATGAAGCGATAATGCCGCTCGGTTGCGCTGAAGCGGGCGTGGAAGTCATCATCCACTTTATCTGCCTTCAAGATGGCAATCGGATGTGGGCGCAGATGAAAATTCATCGCATCTGGCACTTTGGTTCCGCGGTCAGTTCGCAGATCCATGTGCGCGACCTGCCCTGTCGCATGAACGCCGCTATCGGTGCGCCCAGCGCCATGCACCTCAACGGGTGCACCATCGAGCTTTGCGGCTGCTTCTTCAAGGGCGCCCTGAACGGTCGGAATTCCGGGCAGGCGCTGCCAACCCTGATACGGGCCACCATTGTATTCGAGGAGGAGTCTGTAACGTGGCATTCAGCGGCCCTAGCCAAAGGCCGCCGGATAGGTCAACCGGCCGGATGTTGGTGCCGCCGGATCAAGACGCAGCGCCATGAAAGCCTCGCCGGACCATTTGCATTCGAATGGCTGGGCAAGGTCAGCGGAAAACCCAAACCGGGGATAGTATTCGGGGTGACCCAGCACGAAGACAATCTGCTCCCCCGCTCCTTCCAGCGCCATCAGGCCCATCTGGATCAGGCCGCTGCCGATACCGGTCTTCTGAAAATCAGGATGAACCGACATTGGCCCAAGACCGACGGCCACCGGTTCGCCATCGAGCTGCATGCGGAAAAACTGAATATGGCCGGCAATGGCCTTATCGTCGCTCGCCACGAGTGAGAGCACGCTCTCACCGCTCTTGGCGAGATCCCGAACCATGCGGCCCTCAGCCTTGCCGCCAAAGGCAAGATCATTCAGCGCAACGATCTCATCAAGGTCTTCTTCACGGGCGGGACGAATCCAGAAGCTCATCAGCCAAGCACCGTATCCGGAGCAATCGCCTGCCCCTGCAGGAATTGGTCTGCATTCATTGGCTTTCCCCCTGGCTTTTGCAGGCGGAGGATACGCACAGCGCCGCCAGCGCCGCAAGCGACCAGCAGGCCGTCATCCAGAACCATGCCGGCCGGCGCAGTGGTTTCCCGACCGGAGCGACGGCACATCAGCAGTTTCAGGCGCACCGGATCGTCCTTGCCCGGCGGCGTCCAGTAGCACCACGCCCCCGGGAACGGCGACAGGCCCCTGATATGGCAGTCGACCTCTCGCGCAGGCCGCGACCAATCGACCTTCTGGTCATCCGGGCCAAGCTTGGCGGCATAAGTCATCCCCTCTTCCGTCTGCGGAACGGGGGTCAGGCTGCCATCGGCGAGGCCTTCAAGCGCACGCGGCGCGAGTTCTGCGGCGAGCGCGGCCAGCCGGTCATGCACGCTGCCGGCCGTATCTTCTTCGGTGATCTGCGTGCGCGCCGAGGCAAGCACCGGCCCCGTATCAAGCCCGGCTTCCATTATCATCGCATCGACGCCGGTTTCGGTGTCCCCCGCCATGATGGCCCGCTGGATTGGCGCAGCGCCCCGCCAACGCGGCAGGATCGACGCATGCATGTTGAGACAGCCAAGGCGCGGTGCATCGAGAACGGCCTGCGGCAGGATCAACCCATAGGCCACGACCACAGCCGCATCGAGATCCAGCGCCGCAAACGCCTCCTGCTCCGGCAATTTCTTCAGGGATTTGGGCGTACGCACTTCGATCCCCCTGGCCTCAGCGAAGGCATGCACGGGCGTGGGAGTCAGTTTCTTGCCCCGGCCAGCGGGACGTGGCGGCTGCGAATAGACACAGACGATCTCATGTCCGGCTGTGATCAACGCATCCAGCACATGTGCGGCGATATCCGGGCTACCCATGAAAGCAAGGCGAAGGGGTTTGGTCATCATGCCGGGAATAGTTTGTTCGGAGTCATTTTGAAAGCAACGTTTCGCAAGTGGCTCAGCGCACTGCGCCCGACATACTGAATGGGGTGAGCCCATTGCCGCCCACAATGATCACGATCAGGGCAGCCAGGAGAAAAGCGGCGGTCCAACGAACCCAAGGACGCGCGAAGAAGCTGCCGCGCTTCTTCATGACGATCAGGCCGATTCGCGTGCGTGCAGGCGTTTGGCCTTCTTGACCTTGTCGATCGCGCGCTGGCGTTTCAAACGCGAAAGGTGGTCAATGAACAGCGTTCCCTCCAGATGATCCATCTCATGCTGGATGCAAACCGCATACATGCCGGTTGCAACTTCATCGACTTTGAAGCCGTCATAGTCGAGGTAGCGGACGCGGCACTCGGTCGGACGTTCGACTTCATCGAAAATGTCCGGCACCGACAGGCAGCCCTCTTCATAAGGCGCCATGTCCTCAGTCAGAGGCAGGATTTCCGGGTTCACGAAATAGCGCGGCTGGGGCTCTTCGCCCTCTTTTGCGAGATCCATCACAATCACGCGCAACGGCACGCCGACCTGAATCGCCGCGAGGCCAATACCCGGCGCGTCATACATGGTTTCCAGCATGTCATCCATGAGCGCGCGAATCTCGTCGGTGACGCCGCCCTCGACGGGCTTCGATACTTCCTTCAGACGCGGGTCAGGGACGGTGAGGATTTCTCTGATAGCCATGCTTTTCAGATATGCACGCAGGGACCTCTGGTCAACACTTGGCCGTCATTCCGCCGCCAGCGGCTTCTTGGCGCCGCCAAAGTCCAGCTCCCCTGTATTCTCCGATACATTCGCCCTGTTCTCGATCTGCTTGGGCTCAGCCAGCGTCTTGGCGGGCGGGGCGATCTCCATGTCCTCGAACTTGCGCAGGGTCGGGAGGACTCGTTTGTCGAACGATCCCATCGCGGAGTTGAAATGGTCCACCGAGCCGTTCAGCGATTTTCCGAGTCTCTCGATATGGCCGAGCATTACACCCATCCGACTGTAAAGCTCTGCACCCAGTTCCGCCGCGGCCATCGCATTTTCATTCTGGTGATGCTGGCGCCAGAGATGGGCCACCGTCCGGGCCAGCGCGATCAGCGTGGTCGGCGTCGTCACAATCACTTGCCGGCTCATGGCCTTTTCAATCAGGTCCGGAGAATGCTCAAGCGCCGCCGCGAAGAAATTCTCTCCGGGAATGAACATCGCAATATAGTCAAAGCGATTGCCCAGATTCGACTGGTAGTCCTTTGAGGCCAGCGTGCTCACATGCCGCTGGACGCTGGTCGCATGAGCCTTCAGATGAACGACCTTCTGGGCCGGATCCTCGGCTTCAACCGCCGCCATATAGGAGGCGAGCGAGACTTTGGAGTCGATCACGATCTGTCGCTCGCCCGGAAGACGGATGATCGCATCCGGTCGCTGGCGTCCCTCCTCCGTCTGGTCATGCACCTGTTCGGAGAAGTCGCAATGCGCAGACAGGCCGGCCTGCTCCATGACGTTTCTCAAGGTCATCTCGCCCCAGCGCCCGCCGCCCTTTGGAGCCGTCAACGCGTTGACCAGCTTGCCGGTCTCCTGCGTGTTGCGGTGCAGGCTTTCCCCAATCGCCTTGACCTGTTCCGACAAAAGAGACTTGTCTTGGGTGCGGACTTTTTCGATTTCGTCGACCCGTTTCTTAAAGGCATCGAAATTCTCGCCGATCGGCTTCATCAGCTCCTTGAGATGCCCTTCAGCGCCTTCCTTGTGTCGCTGGAATCTCTCATCCGCAAGCTGCAGAAACTGCTTGTTCGCGCGCTCGAGGACACCCTGCGCCATTTCGCCAAACTTGCGTTCATCCTCGGCGCTGCGGGCTTTCGCCTCGGCCAGCTCCAGCTCTGCCTTGCGCGAGACCTCTTCCAGCGTGCGGATGCGCTGTTTCGCCTCGACCAATTCATCGGTCGCACGCTCAAGGTCCAGTGTCAGCCGCTCCGCCTTCGCGCCGGACTTGCTGGCAAGCCACCAGGCCGTGCCCGCCAAGGCGAGAGCCAGGAGGAACAGAACAAGGTGCACGACGTCAAAGCCGGCCCCGCCGATAATGATGATTGGGTCCATACGGGCATCCTCGCACGATTCTGCTCAGAACATATAAGGAACATGCTGCATTGTCTATTGAACGCTGTGGTTTGCCCACCGCTTGACTTCCCGCTCAGGCTGATCCTCTTTTCCACCGGGATGGCACAAGGGCAGCGAGATGCGACTGATATGGATGAGTCTGTTTTTGACGCTGGGGGCCTGTGCATCAGCATCTGGCCCAGTACCTCAAGCAGAGCTGCCACCAACCGGCGCAATAACATACCTGCCACCACTGGCCGAAGTCACTTTGGTTACTGCTTCTGGCCAGCGAGAACCGCAATCGGACTCCTCAGAAACGGCTCGCATTAACCTTGCCAACGCCTTGTCGAACGCGGTTCCAGCCGATGCGTTCGATCAATCTGACGAAGGACAAGAACGAGCAAGATTCCTTGCGATCAAGCTGGAGGAGGCTGCGGTCAATTCTGGTCCGGTTCAGACCTCCGAAGTCGACACACCAGAGCATCTGGTCGCTCTTATCCAGGTTAGATTCGATGTGGAAAGCTCCGCCAGTAAGCTGTTGCAAGGCGGTCTAAACCTCATGTTCGGCGGCGTTCCAGGTCCAGATGGTATAGACCAGACGGCTCAAATCGCCCTGTTCGCCCAAGGGACTGATGATCTGGTATGGTCGCGCACCCTTGTTGCTCAGGATCCACGCACCCCCGATGATGCGGAACGCCTTATAAACGAGCTGATAGCCGCATCCAGCCAGGATACAGAGTTCTGACACTGTTCCCATCTGGAGGAATCACGCATGCGTGGCATGGGACTTGCTGGCAAGTATCCCGACATGTTTGACGCGTATGAAGCCCCCTATGAGGTCGCCGAATTGACTATCGATATTTGCGTCTGCACCTATCGCAGGCCTTCAATTGAGGACACGCTGCGATCGCTCGACCGGCAAACCCTGCCGGACGGCGTATCGGCGCGCGCAATTGTTATCGACAATGACGAAACTCCATCGGCCCGCGACCGGGTCGAGGCCATCGCGGCAAACTTGTCCATGCCCGTCAAATACATTCATGCCCCCGCAAACAACATTTCGATCGCGAGAAACGCCGGTTTGGATGCCGCCACCGCCCAATGGATTGCTTTCATCGATGACGATGAAGTGGCCGAACCGGATTGGCTGGCCTCCCTGCTCCAGATGGCACGCGTGAATTCTCTGGACGCTGTCTTCGGCCCAGCCATCGCCGTTTATCCTGAGACGGCGCCCAACTGGATGCGCCAGCAGGATTACCATTCGAATGTCCCTGTACGCCGAGGCGGCGTGGTGCAGACCGGACATACCTGCAACGCTCTGATGCGCGCCAGCTCCCCTATCGTGAAAGGCCAGCGCTTTCTGATCGAAAAAGGCAAGACTGGTGGCGAAGACACTGAGTTCTTTTTCAGGCTCTGGTATGCAGGCGCCAAGTTTGGCATAAGCGAAGCGGCGATCGTGCATGAAGCGGTAGACCCGAAGCGACTGGACTCCGAATGGATTCGCCAGCGCAAATTCCGTTCAGGGATGAGTTTCGGCTACCACTCCCTGACCACACGCAACACGGTTACGCTGACCATTACTGTGCTCGCTTCGCTGGCGAAGATTGTTTTTTGTTACGCGATGGCTGGCATCTTCTTCTGGTCCACACAAAAGCGGAATTTCTGGGCGATGCGCGGCGTCTTCCATCGTGGCTGGCTGGCCTCGGCCTTCAGCACGAAGGAGCCGGAACTCTACTGAGTCGCCCCTAAAACGGTAGCTTGAAGCCGGGCAACATGCCCCCGCCAAGACCTTGCGTCGCATCCTTCATAGCCTTTTCCATGGCTTCATCCAGACGCTTGCGCGCATCCGAATGCGCAGCCTTGATAAGGTCTTCAACGATTTCGGCATCATCATTCATCAATGATGGGTCAATCCTGACACTGACCATATCGCCCTTGCCCTTGAGGCGCACCGACACGAGACCCGCCCCGGCGACCCCTTCGGCCTCGGTCGATTCGATCTTTTCCTGCGCTTCCTGCATTTTGGCCTGCATCTGCTGGGCCTGTTGCATGATCTTGCCAAGGTCTTTCATGGGAAGCGGGCCTCCTTCAGGCCGATCGTCTGGAGTTCAGGTCAATAACGTTGCCGTCGCTTGCGGCAGGCTCGGTCACGTCAACAATGGTAATGCCGGGAATACTCTTCAAGGCGTCTGCCACAGCCGGGTGCGCCGCCGCTGAGGCAAACAATTCCTCGCGCGTCCGAATTTCCGTCTGGCGCATTGTTTCGGCATTGGTACGGATCTGCTCGACGACCCAGTCATCGCCTGTGTCGCGTTCGAGGAACGCCTTTAGCCGGGCGAGCAAATCGTTTGGTGCATTGTCTTCAAGTTCGCATGAGAAATAGCCGTAGCGCACAGGACCTGGCCGAATGTATCGCTCCAACTCGACCTGCAGGTTCACTTCCCGGTGCTCACCCAGATAGGCGACAATTTGGGCAAAGCTCTCCAGCCCGCCGGCGGGAGACGGGGCCATGCCATGTTGTTCAGGCTTTCCCGGCGCACCGCCTGACTCGGCGATCATGCGCGCAGCCTCCTCCGGTGACGGAAGGTTTGCCGCCGCCGCAAGGCGCAGGATGATCATGTTCAGCGCGGTCGCCGTGTCAGGCGCCGTCTGGAGGTCATTAAACCCGGAGAGCAGGATCTGCCAGTAGCGCGCGGCCTGCGCAGCGGTCAGTTTCTGCGCCATGGCCAATGTGCGCTGGGTCCATTCGGCGGGCCCGGCAGACTGGAACTCTCCCCCCGTGGCCTGAGCTACGGAGACATCGGCACAGACATCCATCAGGTCTTTCAGGATAACCGCCGGATCAGCACCTGCATGAATCTGGTCTTTCACCTCGGCCAGCGCCTCTGCAGCACTGCCGGAGATCGCTTTCTCGAACGCATCCAGCAGGCGCGCCCGGTCGCCGAGGCCCAGCATGTCACGCACCGCCGCGCCAGTGACTTCTTCGCCATCCATGGTCTGCACGATGGCCTGATCGAGAATCGAGAGGCCGTCGCGAACGGAACCTTCGGCAGCCCGGGCGATCAAAGCGAGTCCCTCTTCCGAGACTTTCGCCCCTTCATGCGTGGCGACCCGACCGAGATGTTCAGACAAATTCACGGCATCGAGCCGTTTCAGGTCAAACCGCTGGCAGCGCGACAGTACCGTGATCGGCACTTTGCGGATCTCAGTAGTTGCGAAGATGAACTTCACATGAGGGGGCGGCTCTTCCAGCGTTTTCAGCAGCGCGTTGAACGCGGCCGTCGACAGCATGTGAACCTCATCGATGATGTAGACCTTGTGCCGCGCCGAGACCGGTGCGTAGCGTGCCCCGTCCAGCAGGTCGCGCATGTCGGCAACGCCGGTGCGGCTGGCGGCGTCAAGTTCCAGCACGTCCGGATGACGGCTCGCCATAATGGCATCGCAATGCTCGCCCTTCGGGTCGAGCCGGATCGACGGGCCGTCATGATCGTCTGACTGATAGTTCAGGGCCCTCGCCAGCAGGCGGGCGGTCGTCGTCTTTCCCACGCCGCGCACGCCGGTCAGCATGAAGGCATGCGCCACTCGGCCCGTCTCGAAAGCATTCGAAAGCGTGCGGACCATGGCTTCCTGGCCGATCAGGTCCTCGAACCGGCGGGGCCGGTATTTGCGCGCGAGCACCTGATATTCGGCCGATTTCGGCGCCTCATCCTCCCCGAACATCGAGAAGGTCTGGTCGTCGCGTTCTTCGGGGAGTTCGGAATCGCTCATCAGCCGGGACTTTAGCGACTCATGCGGCCCTGCCGCAATGGGGCGGGCTCATCTCATTTACTCACAGCAGGATTAGGTCTCGAGCAATCGGGCTCGCAAGCGCTCCTGCGCGACGTCATCCACACCCAGCACATCCGCCAGATAGGCATCGACGGTTCCATGCTTGTCGTGAATCACGTTGAAGGCGGTATCGAGATAACGCAGCCGCACGCCGAGAAACGGTCGGAACACTTCGGGCTCATAGATCTTCCCAACTTGCTCGTTGAAGAAGGCTGCCGCCTGCGGCAGGAACTCGTCGACATTCACCGCCGTGTTGGTCAGTTCGTAATCGGCCCGAAGATCGGCTTCCTCGACACCGAGAATGTGATGCGTGAGCGCGCAGAGAATGCCCGTCCGATCCTTGCCAGCCGCGCAATTCACGAGCCCCGCGGAGTCACCCTCCAGCCCGGCCAGGTGCTCAAACCAGCCAGAGAACAGCTCAGCGTGATGAGCCTTGAACGGCGCCAGCGCGTAATAGTCGTTCATCCAGTCATCGGCCTTTTGCGCGTCCGCTTCGACCTTCTTCAGGAATTGCGCATGCGGCGCTTCATGCTCCCGGCCCCCATCATGGGTCAGCGTATTGGGCGCAGACCAGCGCGCCACGTTGCGTTCGCGCTCGTCCGGGCGGCGGAGGTCTGCCTGCAGATGGATACCCAGTGCGCCAAGTGCCCTCAGGTCTTCTTCGGTGGCCTCGGCATAGTGCCCGGATCGGAACAACCGACCGCGCTTTACCTGTCCACCGTGGCGGGAAGCATAGCCGCCAAAGTCACGAAAGTTGCGGACGCCTTGAAGCGTGTAGATTCTCTCTGTCATGTGATGCGAGGTACCGCGCCACGCCGCAATCGTCCAGATGGGCGTCGGGGAAGGTTTTGTGACCCTCCCCTTCCGCTCAGCTGTTTTCGTTGACCACAATCACCTTGCGATGGGGAAATGGAATCTCGATGCCAGCTGCATCCAGCGCCTTCTTCACCTGCTCGGGAAGCGAATAGCGCACATCGAAGTAATGCGCGCCCTCACAGAATGGCCGCACGATGAAGTCTACCGAGCTGTCATTGAGGGTCTCGACCTCAACGAAGGGTGCAGGATCCTTCAGGATGTGAGGATGATCGGCCAGCACCTTGTCGATGGTCGCGCGGGCCTTGTCGATGTCTTCGCCATAGGCCACGCCGAAATGCATATCCACACCGCGTACCGGGTGGTGGCTGTGATTGATGATCTGGTCGCCCCAGATCTGGCCGTTGGGAATAATGATCTGCTGATTGTCGAATGTCTGAAGCACTGTGGTGAACAGGGTGATCTCGTCCACCTTCCCAAACTTCCCAGCCGCGTCAACGAAATCGCCCACCCTGTAGGGGCGGAACACCATCAGCATGACCCCCGCCGCGAGATTCGACATCGCTCCCTGCAGAGCCAGGCCGACCGCGAGGCTGGCCGCGCCGAGCAGCGCCACGATGGAGGTCGTCTCAACGCCAAAACGGTTCAAGACCGCAATGATGACAAAAGCGAGGATAACGTACTTCGCGACGCTCCCCATGAAGCGAAACAGCGTGTCGTCCAACCGCTCATTGCGTTCACCCGCATTTCGGATGCTCTTGCCGACCCGTCCGGCGATCCAGAACCCTATAATCAGGATGAGCAGGGCGAGCAGGATATTGGTCGCCCACGAGAGCGCCGACGGAAGATACTGATTTATGTCAATCTGATCGAACCAGTCTTGCATGGTTTATTCCCCTTCTTTTCAGCCACATGACTGGCAAAAGCCGGACCCAGCCTGAATATTGGCCGGGTCGGTCATTCAGGTTGCGTTCACGACGCGGCAATCCGAGAGTCCAAGGGGAAACCACCAGAGACTGAAATATGAGGGGAACCGGTTGGCCTGGGCGCTGTTGAATTGAGACACACCAATTCAAAGAGGCCCCCATGACCGAGACCGTCAAATCCCAATATGACATGCGTGACCCAAGAACGCAGTACCCACAACCGCCCTTCCCCAAGCAACCGCAGGACAAGCCAGGGTTCGATCACAAGATGGAGCCAAAAGCAGATCATGGCGAGAACAGCTATCAGGGCTTCGGCCGCCTGAAGGACCGCAAGGCACTGATCACCGGTGGCGATTCGGGGATCGGTCGCGCAGTCGCCATCGCCTATGCCCGCGAAGGGGCAGAGATCTGCATCAACTACCTTCCCGAAGAGAAAGAAGACGCCGACTGGGTCTGCGACCTGCTGGAAGGCGAAGGCCACGCCGTACACCGCATGCCCGGCAATCTGACCGACAAGGAATTCTGCAATACCCTGATCAAGGAAGCCCATGAGAGAATGGGCGGACTCGACATTCTGGTGAACAATGCGGGCAAGCAGGTGCGCCAACCGGGCATCGAAGACATTTCCGATGAACAGTTCGATGAAACCATGAAGACCAATGTCTATGCCATGTTCTGGCTTACCAAGGCTGCGCTCCCCCTCATGCCGCCCGGCGCGGCCATCATCAATGTTACGTCCAATCAGGGCTTCAGCCCAGCTCCCTATCTGCTCGACTACGCCACCAGCAAGTTTGCCATTCGCGGTTTCACCGAGGCCATTGCTCAGGGTGCGATCGAGCGCGGCGTCCGCGTTAACGGCGTTGCCCCGGGCCCGTTCTGGACGCCGCTCCAGCCCTCCGGCGGACAAACACAGGGAAAAGTGCAGGAATTCGGAAAGGGCACGCCCATGGGTCGGCCGGGCCAGCCAGCGGAGCTAGCACCCACCTTTGTCTTCCTCGCCTCGCAGGAGTCGAGCTATATCAGCGGCGAAATCATTGGCGTGACCGGTGGAAAGCCGATCAGCTGATTGATACAAGTCAACGAAAGTGCGGTATCTTGTGTCTCGCTTCCGGGAACCTTGCCCGGAATCCGGAGTTCAAGCGTACTGATGTCATGAAGGAGCAAAGTCCATGATGAAGTTTCGTTCTGCCCTGCTTGCAGGTTGCCTCGCCGCCAGTACTTCCCTCGGCCTCAGCGCCTGCTCATCCCTCCCAGACGAAGTGGACCGCGCGCAGATTGACGCTGGGAGCCGCGCCGCTCTCAACAAGCTGGTCAGCGAGAACGCCGCTGCCCGCGCCATAAACAGCCAGTCTCGCGCGGTTTTGGTCTTCCCATCCATGGTCAAGGCCGGACTGGGGGTCGGCGGAGCGTATGGCGAAGGCGAGCTGATCCGTGGTGGATCGACTGTTGATTACTACAGCTCATTCACCGGGTCCTGGGGGCTGCAGGCTGGCGCACAGTCATATGGTTATGCTGTCTTCCTGATGAATGATGATGCGGTGGACTACCTCAAGAAATCCGAAGGCTGGGAGATCGGCGTCGGACCAACTGTGGTTCTTGTGAATGCGGGCGTTGCAGAAAACCTCTCCACGTCTACACTGAAGGAAGACGCGTACGCATTTGTTTTCGACCAGAAAGGCCTGATGGCTGGCATCAGCATTGAAGGCACAAAGATTACCAAACTGCAGTAGACAGGCTTGGGCTCAGGTGAGCCAGGGCGAAGGCGCAAGGTTTTCGGTTTTCCGGGCCTTGCGCCTTTTTTTGTTGCCAGACGGCTCTGCCTATCTGAACGGTGGCTCGTCAAAGGCGCGCAGTTTGCGGCTGTGCAGCTTCGCACCTTTGTCCGCCGACAAACGTTCCAGTGTTTCTATTCCGATACGAATATGCTCGCCAATGGCCCGCTCATAAAAGCGGTTCGCCGCACCCGGCAGCTTGATCTCACCGTGGAGAGGTTTGTCCGATACGCAGAGCAGCACACCATATGGAACGCGCAGGCGGAAGCCATTCGCAGCAATTGTCGCGCTTTCCATATCGATCGCAATTGCTCGGGATTTGTTGAACCGGCGCGCGGACGCAGAGAAGCGCAGTTCCCAGTTCCGATCATCCGTTGTCACAACCGTTCCGGTCCGCAACCGCCGTTTCAACTGTTTCTCGTCCTCACCCGTCACAGACGCAGCCGCCTGTTGCAGCGCGACTTGCACTTCGGCAATTGGCGGCACGGGAATTTCCGGCGGTAGAACAGCGTCGAGCACATGGTCTTCTCGCAAATAGGCATGCGCCAACACATAGTCTCCGATTGCCTGACTATGGCGCAGCCCGCCACAATGGCCAACCATCAGCCAGACTTCAGGCCGCAACACGGCGAGATGGTCTGTGATGGTCTTGGCATTGGACGGACCGACACCGATATTCACCAATGTGATGCCGCCGCCATTCGGCGCGCGCAAATGATAGGCTGGCATTTGGAATCGGCGCCAAGGTGAAGCATCGATTTCTGTTCGGGACGTGTCGGTGGGCTCAGAGACCTCCAACCCGCCCGGAACAGATAGAGACGTGTAGTGATTGTCTTCTGTCAGCTTGTCCAACGCCCAGTCACAAAACGCATCGACGTAACGGTGATAGTTCGTGAACAGCACATAATGCTGGAAATGCTCAACGGGCGTACCGCAATAATGTTGCAGCCGCTTCAGAGAGAAATCGACTCGCTGCGCGTCGAACAATGCCAGTGGATGGGTTTCATAGGGCTCGTATAGCTCCCCATCGGCCACTTCATCACCAATATCGGCAAGGTTTGGACTTGGGAAGTGACGCGCCAGTTCAGCTGGCGAGATCTCGTCAAGTCCACTGGCCTGCCCCTGCTCCCACACATAGGCATACGGAATTTCGGAATCCGACTGCTCGACATACACATCAATGTCATAGTCCCGCATCAACAGGGAGAGCTGTTCTGTCAGATAGTCGCGGAAAAAGTCCGGCCTCGTGATGGTGGAAACATATGTGCCAGCTTCTGACATCTTGCCGAAGGCGCGCGAAATCGGCGGGGGTGGTCCGTCGGGATTGTAGACGATCCTGATTTGCGGATAGCAGAACGCGCCGGATTCGCGCAGCGCGGGCGCCGGTGGCTTTCCGGAATGAAGGAACATGTCCAGGGCCGAGGACAGGGCGGAAACGGCGTCGGAATACAGGTTTTCCAGCGCATCTATAACGTGTTCGGGTGTGTTCAATTTCGACATGGCGTCAAATGGCGGGATTGCGACGTTCTGTCAATCTACGAGCCTGAGCCAGTCGCATATGACAAACAAATGAGCACGACCCGCACAGCCTTCGTGCAAACATGAGGCGCAACCCAGCTATGACTTTCTGCCGTGCACCTTTCACTTGAGCCATGCGGAAACATGCGCTTTTGTTGCGGTGCAACATGAAACGTCAATCCCGCACGGAAAGGCCATGACGCTTCGGTGTCACTGTGGGGAGAACAGAACAATGACGTCGCATGGGGCGGGAGGAGTTCCCTGTCGGCAATCACGCCGTCGCTAACTCTGAAGGTAGTTTTGACATGAAAAAGTTCATCATCCCGGTCCTGATGGCCGCCGCGATCATCGTTCCTGCTGCTGCAAATGCAGAAGGCAAACCCATCACTGTAGAAATTGCCTATGACAAGGCCCTGCTGGCATCCGACGCTGGCGCAGCTGTCGTTCTCGAATCCATCGAGGCGCAAGCCAAGGAAGCCTGCTCAACACGCTCCCCGGTCACCAGCCAACCGGTTGTAGACCGTACATGTACCAAGAATATCAAGAAGGCTGCTTTGAAGAAGATCCTGGACAAGCAGGAAATCTCCAGCCTCCCGACCGCGCCTGTCTTTGCGCGCCAAGCTGTAACCCTCGTCGCTGACGCGGGACAACGCTAGACCTTTTCCTCCCGGAATAGCGTTGGAGGGGCTGCCCAGGGCCACGGGCAGCCCCTCATTGCATTCGGCGGGGCATTTGCTTCAGAAGCAACCTTGGCCACAATGTAAAAGGCGCACGATCCATTCAGACCGCGCGCCTTTTTAATCTCGCTTGAAAGCGGCGGCCAAATGCTAACCGACGGTCGCGTCCGCAGGCTTGCGCGTGTCGAACTTTGACCACACGCCATCATCGCCGTGCCAGTCACCGCTGGTCGCACCTTTGGAATATTCGGTTGCACGCTGCTCAAAGAAGTTTGCGTGCTCTACCCCGTTCAGGATTTCCGTCAGCCATGGGATCGGGTGCTTGGTCACACCGAACACCGGCTCAAGCTTCAGCTGGCCGAGACGCCAGTCCGCGATGTAGCGAATGTACTGCTTGATATCGTCGGCGGTCATGCCTTCGACCGGACCCATTTCGAATGCGAGTTCGATAAATTTGTCTTCCAGCGTCACGACGGTGCGACAGCACTCGCGAATCCGCTCGCGCAGCGCGTCATTCATGACGCCGGTCTCAGCACAGAACGTGTGGAACAGCTTGATCATGCCTTCGCAGTGCAGCGACTCATCCCGTACAGACCAGGACACGATCTGGCCCATGCCCTTCATCTTGTTGAAGCGCGGGAAGTTCATCAGCATCGCGAAACTGGCGAACAGCTGAAGGCCTTCCGTGAAGCCGCCAAAGACCGCCATGGAAACAGCAATGTCTTCATTCGTTTCTGTGCCAAACTGGCCGAGATAGTCGTGCTTGGCGGCCATCTCCTCATATTCCATGAAGGCCGAGAATTCCGAGTCGGGCATGCCGATGGTTTCGAGCAGCAAAGCATACGCCGCGATATGGATCGTCTCCATATTGGAGAACGAAGCCAGCATCATCGACACTTCAGTCGGTTTGAACAGGGGCATGTAATGCTCCATATAGTTCGCACCGACTTCGACGTCAGACTGGGTGAAGAAGCGGAAGATCTGGGTCAGCAGATTGCGCTCGGAATCATTGAGCTTCACCGCCCAATCCTTGCAATCCTCGCCGAGGGGCACTTCTTCCGGCATCCAGTGTACCTGCTGCTGGACCTTCCAGAAGTCATACGCCCACGGGTAACGGAAGGGCTTGTACGCCCGGCTCGGGGTCAGCAGTCCGGGCACATTGGAATTTCCGTCAGCCATCAGGGCCTCCTACGTCATTTACTGCGTTTTCTGGGACAATCTACACCATATATAGTGCCTCATTGAGGCCATTGCCGCAAGATGTTTGACTGCGGCAAACCGCACTTGTTCACAGGCTTGCCCACAGTTTTGGCATATTTCCCTCGTAGGGGTGGCGCCATGCGGTTTAGTGCAGAATGATCGGCACCAAACCGATACCCATGCGTTCCATTCCCGCCTTACGAGACAAGATATTCATGCGTTTCTTCAGTGCCATTCTTCTTGCCCTGATTTCGGCTTTCGCGTTTGCCCCGCCAGCAAATGCTAAAGTGGTGAGGGATGTAATATATGCAGATGCGCCCGGCCTTGATCCCGGCGACGTACGGGCTGATGTCTACATTCCTGATGATGCGGACAATGCGCCGGTGATTCTCATGATGCATGGCGGCGCTTGGACCTTTGGCAACAAGCTGAGCGCATTGGGCATGTTTCAGGCGCGTTATTTCAACGATCAGGGCTTTGTCTTCATTGCCGTAAATTATCGCCTGTCGCCCGCACATCCCTTCCCCGCCCAACAGCAGGATACGGCCGCCGCGATCGCATACTTCCATGAGCACGCAACAGAGTTCGGGGGCGACCCGAACAGCATCTTCCTGATGGGTCACTCTGCCGGGGCTCATATGGCAGCGCTCACTGCGATCGATCCGGACTATCTGGACGCATTTGATCTGACGCCAGGCGTGATCAAAGGCGTCGTCGCCATGGATAGCGCCGCCTACAATATGGCTCGCACCGGCAGTGATGGCGATATCCCCGAATTCTACCACTCCACCTTTACCAGCGATGACCCAGACGTCTGGACGGCTGCCTCCCCGACCCTACTGGTAGAAGAAACAACCGACATCCCACCTTTCCTCCTGCTCTATGTGAACCGAGCTGTCGCGCCGAGCCGCGCCAAGGAATTGGCGGAAGCGCTGAACAGCGCCGGACACAAGGCCGAAGCGCGCCTCGTCAAGAACCGCGATCACAAGAGCTTGAATGATCGTCTGGGCGCCAAAGGTGACAAGGTCGCGCCGATGATCGCAGACTTTTTCCGTGACCAGTTGGAAGACTGACGCCGCCTAAGGCTCCACGACGTTGAACCAGAAGTCCGGAGTCTCCAGCGCCGAGAACCAGGCGAGCAGTGCGGTGGGGTCACCCTCGATTGACGCCTCCCCGGCAGCGGCGATCTCGCGAAAGCTGCGGGTTTGCAGAATCAGGTCATTGAAGGCATCGCGCGACAGGGTAAGCATTGCCACGGCATCATCGGACTGGACACCGGGGCGTGGGAAGGCCGTGGCGTTCCCTACATCAATGACGAACTCCTCCTCGATGTCCGTAAACTGGAAGTTCAGTTCGAACGGCTCCCTGCTGAGCTTTTCGGGCGCATAGCGAACGGCTAGCGCATTGAATAGTTCAATCGTGGGCACCCCTTCGACGAACTCGCGGCTTCGGGTGCGCACCGCTCCGGCATCGGCAAGGCCGTTACGAAGCTCTTGCGCTCCCGTTAGATAGAAATCGCGCCACGCGCCGCTTTCTGCCTGAAAGCCCATCTGCTCATAGCTCGCAGCCAGCCAGTCTCGCGCAACCTGATTCTGAGGATTGGCAAAGACCGCATAGTTCAAAACTTCGGCAGCCCAACGATAGTCGCCTTCCTCGAAGGCTTCCCGCCCAATGACGATGGCCGCCTCTTCGCCGCCAACGGCCTTGATGAACCGACTGGCCTTCGCTTCCAGTGGATGTGCATTGAACGTCGCCGGCACACCATCCCACCACCCGAAATACCCTTGATAGACGGCTTTCGCATTATGGTTCAGCGTGCCGTAGTAACCACGCGTATCGAAATTCTCTGATTGCACCGCAGGTTCAGCGAGTTCTTCGGCAATCTCGAACTGGGTTTCACCGCGATTGGCCCGGCGAACAGTCTGGTCATGCGTATACCGATAAATATCGCGCTGACCCCGCAGGAAGGTCTCGACATTCTCCTGCCCGAATGTCGGCCAATGGTGCGATGCGAAAACGACGTCCGACCGCCCGCCATATTCAGTCAAAACATAGTCGATCACGCGGCTCCATTCGAGCAGGTCGCGAACCTTTGCGCCTCGCAAGGTGAGTGCATTGTGGAACGTTGCTGTCGCGACTTCGGCCGTGCAGAGCGCGTTGAAGTCCGGTAGATAGAACATGAATTCCGCAGGCGCTTCGGTACCCGCCGCATCGACGAACTCAAACGTAACTCCGTCTACCACGCGAACGGTTCCACGGCCTGGCACCTCCTCTGTCGGCGCGATCAGACCGATCGTGCCTTGGGAAAGCGCTGGCCCCAGCCCCACGCCTACCTGCCCTGTCGGGCCGCTGGGTAACGTATTGCCAAACATCAGCACAGCTCGTCGGCTCATATAGTTCCCGGCCAGCAAATTCTCGGCGACGGCGGATTCCGTAAAGCCAACTGGTGCGAGCACGGGTACACCGCGCGCTTCGATGTCGGCTTCGTCGATCACACCGCGCACACCGCCGAAATGGTCACCATGGGAATGGGTATAGATCACGCCCGTGACGGGGCGATTCCCCAGCGTGTCATTGACCAGTCCCAAAGCAGCCGCAGCCGTCTCCTGACTGAGCAGCGGGTCTACGATAATCCAGCCAGTATCACCCCGGATGACCGACATGACCGCGAGGTCATACCCGCGAACCTGATAGATCCCATCCATGACTTCAAACAGGCCATGTTCGGAGTTCAGACGCTCCTGCCTCCAAAGCGATGGATTCACTGTGTCGGGGCTGTCCCCGTCAATGAAGTCCCGACGGCTGACCTGCCAAACGACATTACCATCGACGTCGGTGATCGTGTCCTGTTTCAGCTGCGCCAGCAGACCGCGCGTTGCGTCAACAAAATCGGAAGTGTCTTCCAGAGGCAGGCGGTCAGCCACAGCCGCATTTGCTGCGCGGGTCGTATCCGTCGCCTCGCCCTTCGGCGGAGCCTTGGCCATGGATTCAGGAATATTCGTCTGTATGCCCGGAGAACAGGCCACCAGCAGGATGGCTGCAGCCACACCAAATAGAACTCGCATATCTTCCTCCCTTAGCGACGCGTTCACGCACCGTTTTCTCGCACTGTGCGACGAGGCCAAAAGGCACGCAAGACAGCCGCGAGGGAAACGGGAATTTAGCGGGAGATACTGATCGACAAGGCGCCAAACCGTTGCGGGCCGTCTTGGCGGACAAACTCTTCAGTTCGGTTCACGAAAGTGAAGGCCACTTGCACGCTGCGGTAATGGACCGCCACGCCCGCCTGAATATCGCCCACTACCGTCCGACGATCTTCAACGCGTGGCCCATCCCGCCACAAATTCCCGTCCAGAAACATGTCACGGGCCACGGCCCGCCCGTCCACGCCCACGAAGAAATAGCCACCAAGCGGATCTTCCGGCGTTCCGGGCACGAACTCTCCTGCCCCTGAGAGGGCTGGACGGATGCGCGGGGGACCGAAGCTCGAATTCAGGTCCCATCCGATTCGCGCCGTCAGGCCTGCAGATCCATATGTGCGCACATTGCCGAGCGCGACTCCGACGTGCGCTCCAAAATCAGTCTCCAGCCCGAGTGGCAAGTTTGGGCCGTCAAACATCTGCATTCGCTGGGCAATGACTTCGACTCCCGGCTCATCCTTCAGCTGGTGATCCCACCCTTTCGCAGTCGCAACTCCAATGATCTCGTGCCACGTGTTTTGCACAAATTCGCCGGCCGCCGATGGTCCGACGACACCAAGATTGACCTGCAGAGTGTCCTGAGTGTTTTCGCTGCTGGCAGCCACGGTCGATGACAGGGCGAGCCACGCTGCATACGGCCGGTCGGTCGGGTCGGGTGTAAACGTCTGAATGTCTTCGGGAGTGAATATGGCATGTGAAATGGCAAAGCCTTGCCGGAGTTCGGTACGATCCAGATCAATCCACGGCAGACGATCGGCGACCCATTCGAGACCAGGATGAACATTGTCTGCGCCGGACACGCGCTCTATGCGAAGTCCGTTGGAATAATTGCGATCCGTGCCACCGCCGAAGAAATCATTTTCCGTCGAGAAAGACACAACCGCAGGTTTGCGCGGAACAGTCGGTTCACCCTCCTGCGCGTACGTCGACGGAGCATACAGAAAAGCTGCGACCAGGGCCGCAGCTTGGATGAGAGGGAATCGAGCCTGCATGGGCGTCGATTAGCAGCTAACGACGCATCGTGAAACTAACACCTGCGAAATCTTCAGTCTCGCTGATGCTGACATTCCGGTCTGAATACTTCACTTCACGGCGAATATAACTGAGCGACAGTTCGCCCCCGCCGCGCTGCACGGATACACCTGCTTGAAGATCACCGACGGTGACCTGGTCCGTGAGCGACATGTCGCCCAGGCTTGGGCGGAACCCGTTGGCATCGGCATCCCATACAAGCGCCTCCCCGTCAGCACCCGCGAAGACGTACCAGCCCTGAGGCTGTCCGTTGCGGTCAAGCAGGTCGAAATCCTGACCAATTCGAACTTCACCGCCAACCCGGCGCGTAAGGACTTCGCCCTCTTCCCGGACCGCAATACGTGGCGCAAGGCCGACATCAAAACTGAGGCCAGTCACCTCCTTCGGCGCGGAAATAGCTATCTCGGCGGCGATATTCTTTTCCAGCTGGCCCGGACGCGAGAGTGCAGCCCGGCTGCGCTCGGCGGCCACTGCGACGAGCGTCTCACTGGTCCCCCAGTCGACGCGCGTATTGTTTGGGACTCCAAACTCGGCATTGGGGTGAGAGCGGTAGTCAATGGGCTGGTCGGCGATCATCTGCGCCGCGACTGTATTCGTCGCTTCAAGCGGTACGCCACTAAACCGGGCCGAGGGTGCGCTAAATACGTGGACGGAAGCTGCATTGGGGACGGAGTTGGGCGCATAATTGGCTGGCGCGGCCATCTGCATACCAAGTGTTGGAGGCGCAACAGGTTCGGAGCGTACTTGCTCATGTGGAGACGTCGATACGCATCCCTGGCACGCCATCGTGATGACTGCGGAAGAAATTGCAAATGCCATCTGCCTTATACCTCTCATGCCTTCATCCCTGAGCACTCGTCTATTCAAGGATTAGACCGTTTGACGATTAACTTAACATAAAGAACTCGTCCGTCTCAAACGCCAATGGGCCGAATTCCATTAATTCTTCTCGTCATAACTCGCCTGTGTAGTGTTTGTTCCAGAACCCGGTAAAATTGTGTTTTTTCGGTGTCATTTGACTGATTTTCGGGTCATCGGCGCCGTTAACCAGCTGTAAAATTTCATGAAATTGTTCGGCTTATTCGATCACAAATGCCTCAATCTCTGCCTTCAGCCAGTTCCATGCAAAAAAGGCCGGGGCCCCACGAGGCACCGGCCTTTTGTTATATGCCTATTTCCAGTCGCAGCCTTATTGGCAGGCAAGACACTCGTCATAATCGGTATTGGGGGTGTCCATTTTCTGGACTTCAGACTTCTCCGACCCGGCAAATGCCGCGCGCTGTACCGATTTGGAGCGGCAATAATAAAGCGATTTGAGCCCGCGCTCCCACGCTGTCCAGTGCAGCATGTGAAGGTCCCATTTGGCGATGTCGCCCGGAAGGAACAGGTTCAGGGACTGCGACTGGCAGATATAAGGCGTGCGGTCGGCCGCCAGTTCGATGATCCAGCGCTGGTCGATTTCGAACGCCGTCTTGAACACAGATTTCTCGTGTTCGTCCAGGCATTCGAGATGCTGGATGGAGCCTTCATGCTCGAGAATTGAGGTCCAGACCTCGTCCGTGTCCATATCCTTGCTGGCCAGAAGACGCTGGAGCTGTTGGTTCTTCACGGTGAAGGAACCTGACAGCGTCTTGTGGGTGTAGACGTTTGCCGGGATTGGCTCAATGCCAGCCGACGTTCCACCACAGATGATCGAGATCGATGCTGTTGGGGCCACGGCCATCTTGTGGCTGAAACGGGCCATCATGCCGACGTCACGGGCATCCTCACAAGGCCCCCGTTCTTTGGCGAGCTTGACAGAAGCCGCATCGGCACCCTGCCGGATGTGCTTGAACATCTTCTCGTTCCAGACTTTCGACATGGCGCTTTCCAGCGGCACATTCATTGTCTGCAGGAAGGAGTGGAAACCCATCAGGCCGAGACCGACCGAACGCTCACGCTTCGCGGAGTAGACAGCGCGGGCCATTTCCGGCGGCGCGCGCTCGATGAAGTCTTCAAGCACATTGTCGAGGAAGCGGAAGATGTCTTCGATGAAGGTCTCATCCTTGGACCATTCGAGATACTTCTCGGCATTGACCGAAGACAGGCAGCACACAGCGGTGCGATCCTGGCCGGCATGGTCGACACCGGTTGGCAAGGTAATTTCGGAGCAGAGATTGGACTGTGTGACCTTCAGGCCAAGCTTGCGCTGGTGAGCAGGCATGGCGTTGTTCACGGTGTCGGTGAACAACAGGTATGGCTCACCAGTCTGCATGCGCAGCTCAAGAATTTTCTGCCACAATTTACGAGCATTGATCGTCCGGATAACTTCCTTCGACTTCGGACTGATCAGGCCGTAATCCTCGTCATTTTTCACCGCTTCCATGAAGTCGTCGGTGATGTTGATACCGTGATGCAGATTCAGGGATTTCCGGTTGAAGTCGCCGGACGCCTTGCGGATTTCGAGAAACTCTTCGATTTCCGGGTGGTGGACATCAATGTAACACGCGGCCGAGCCACGGCGCAGCGAACCTTGGCTGATCGCCAGCGTCAACGAATCCATGACACGAATGAACGGGATGATTCCGGAGGTCTGACCGTTCTGACCAACCTTCTCGCCAATCGAGCGGACATTGCCCCAATAGGTTCCGATGCCGCCGCCATTTGATGCGAGCCAGACATTCTCGGTCCAGGTCTCAACGATATCGTCTAGCGAGTCGCCAACCTGGTTCAGGAAGCAGGAAATGGGGAGGCCGCGTGCCGCGCCACCGTTCGAAAGAACAGGCGTCGCAGGCATGAACCAGAGCTTGGACATATAATCGTACAGGCGCTGAGCGTGCTCGGTGTCATCGGCGAAGGCCAGCGAAACGCGGGCGAACATGTCCTGATAGGACTCACCGGGCAGCAAATAGCGATCCTGGAGCGTCTTCTTGCCGAATTCGGTCAGAAGGGAATCACGCGACGGATCCATCACGATCGGGCTGCCTTCAACAACGCGCAGCAGGCCTTCCACTCCAGCCTTGGGCTTACCCTTGCGGAGCGCAGATTTAGACACAGTTTTTGCCTCGGTTGCAGACATAAGAGCAGCCCTTCAGAATCGATAGATACATATAGGTCCGGAAGCCCCTGAAAGCCAGATATTGCTCTCAACCCCGTTCCTGACACAAGATATAGTGTCTGAAGGTTAATATCGGGTCAACGGGCCTTGTCTCTAAAACGTCAAATTTGCCGTGGAATTCTGGTTAATCAATGATTAACACACCCATCGATGGCCCGCCAGTATTGGCCTTTCAGAGACTGCACAAATCTGCATCACAAATCTCTTTTCAGATTGGTCCGATTTTACCTCTTGGAAGATCAATCGACAGGGATTCAGTTAACGCAGAGTGACGATTCCTCAACCGATTGGTCCGACCTGTTGAGACAATCACTAACGTCCACCGTGCATTATGGTCTCATTGGTCCAATTCTGACCTGCAAGAGGATACTATGCTGAACTGGCTAAAGAATCAGACCCTGGAGAACTGGGCCAACGCGCCCATCGTGAATGACGGCGAAACGGTCATCGACGCCCCCGCCGCCGAGATCTTTGAACGACTGGACCTTGCCTCCCCAAGCAATGCCCTGCGCCAGCGCGGCTTTACCTTCGGTGCCGGCAACCCTGCCTACGACATTTTCGAGGCCAGCGACCCAGACCAGCCCGATGTCACGCTCGTCTTCGAAGTCACCGAATCCCGCCCGCGCAAACGCTATTGCTATCGCACGACTGCGCGGTCGACGGACAAGCACTGTGCGGTGACCGAATCATCTTGCGAGTTCACAATCGTCCCGCAAAAGGATGGTCGGCATCTGTTGCACCTTCAGGAGACCAGCACACTGACCCCGGGGCTCGACCGCAATCAATACATTCTGGAGCGCGCGAAGCTGAACTTCTCTGTGTTCCGGACATTGGCGCGCCTGAGGCTGCACCTCGAGCTGGGCACAGACCTGCGCAACATCAATTGATTGAATTTCATGGGTAAGGCGGAGACAGACGAGCGACCCGGGCGAAAAAACTCGTTGGGGCTGCTTCGTTCCCGACCTGACCCGATTGGCGAGCGACCCGTCCGCCGCCTGCCTCCTGCCGGTTATATGCGCCGAGCGGCCGCTCGGTGCAAGGGCCAGCGTCCACCCCGAAACACTTAACCCCTCCTCCAATACCGTGTTAGCCTTTCGGCACAGGGTTCTTGGAGGGATACTCAATGAAACTTCACCAAATTTGCGCCGCTGCAGGCCTGACGGCGGCTTTGGCCGTCACTTCGGCAATTGCTCAGGAAGAAACGGCTGAAGACAGCAAGCGCTTCACCGCAGAGCGCGTCTTCGACATCGAGTATGCGACCAACCCGCAGATCTCGCCAGACGGCAAGACCATTATCTATGTCCGCCACAGCATGGACCGGATGACCGACCGCGACACGGGTCATCTATGGATTATTGATATTGAGAGTGGTGCCCAGCGTCCCCTGCTCGGTGTGGGCGGCAGTGCAGGCGCGCCAAGCTGGTCGCCCGATGGCTCCCGCGTCCTCTACACGAGCACAGCGAGCGGAAAGCCCGAGTTGAAACTCGTCTATATGGACACCGGCTTGTCCTATTCGCTTGCACAGTTCACGGAGAGCCCATCAGGCGCCACTTGGTCTCCCGATGGCCGCAACATCGCCTTCTCCATGTTCGTACCAGGCGACAAGCCGGGCTTCGCGACGCCGCCGAAACAGCCCGAGGGCGCGAAATGGGCTGATCCGGTAAAGGTGATTGACGATCTGACCTTCCGGTTTGACGGTGCCGGCTATCTTGAAGATGGCGCGGACCAAGTCTTCGTACTGCCTGCAGAGGGCGGAACACCGCGGCAAGTCACGACAGGCGAAGCCGACATGGGCGGGCAAGCCTGGCTCGACAATGATACGCTGCTCGTCACGGGCAATCTCGCCGACGACCGCGACATGGACCCCATTGAGAGCGAGATATATTCGGTCGAACTGTCCAACCTCCAGATCACGCCCCTCACCTCACGCGACGGGCCGGACTTCGCCGCCACGCCCGCACCGGACGGACGCTCAATTGCCTTTCTCGGCTACGATGACGAGCTGAAATCCTACCAGCAGAACCACCTTTATGTGATGGGCCCGGATGGCTCGGGCGTTCGTGAGCTCCTGTCAGGCTTTCCCGGATCGCCTGGCCAGATCGAATGGGCACCGGATGGCAAAAGCCTCTTCATGCTGTTTGAGGACCATGGCGTCCTTACGCTGAACGAGCTGGATCTTCAGGGTCGCCTTACCCAGGTGGTCACGGGGATCGGCGGCACATCCATCGGCCGCCCCTATGCAGGTGGCAGTTTTTCGGTGGCAAAATCGGGTCGGCGCGAACAGATTGCTTATACAGCAGGATTTACAGATCGGCCCGCTGAAGTCGCCACGATCCGGTCGGATGGAAAGAATGGACGCATCCTGACGGAATTGAATTCCGATGTGCTGCCTTATCTCGACATGGCACCCATTGAAGAACTGAAAGTTGCGTCCAGCCATGACGGCCTCGAGATCGAGGCCTGGGTTGCCCTGCCCCCGAATTTCACGGCGGATGGCAGCTTCCCGCTTATCCTCGAAATCCATGGCGGACCGTTCTCCATGTACGGCCCCTTCTTCGCCAGCGAGATTCAGCGCTATGCTGCCGAGGGATATGTCACCGTCTATGTGAACCCACGCGGGTCGACCGGATACGGAGAAGAATTCGCCCAGGCCATCGACCAAGCCTATCCGGGTTATGACTATGATGACCTCATGAGCGTGGTCGACGAACTCGTCGCACGTAAATATGCTGATCCTGATCGTCTGTTTGTAACCGGTGGTTCTGGAGGCGGCATCCTGACGGCGTGGATCGTCACCAAGACGGACCGGTTTGCTGCGGCTGCCTCCATCAAACCGGTGATCAACTGGATGACGATGGCGCTTGCCGGCGACATTGCACAATTTGTCCGGCGTCACTGGATACGTGAAGATCCGTGGTCCAATCCGGACGCCTTCCTGAAGCTTTCTCCAATCTCGTATGTCGATCAAGTCGTCACGCCGACTCTGGTCATGGTTGGCGAAGAAGACTGGCGAACCCCGACCTGGGAAGCAGAGCAGTTCTACACCGCCCTCAAGATGAATGACGTAGACACCGCGCTCATCCGCGTGCCCGGGTCCTCGCACTATATTGCAGGTCGACCGAGCCGCCTGATTGCAAAAACCGACAATATCATGGGGTGGTTCGCCAAATATGATCCGGCCAAAATCGATGAGGATTCGGAGGGAAAATAGTCCCGAACCGGAATACCGTTCACGTTAAATCGTGAACGGTATTCTGGTGCTATAACCCCTTCAAATTGAGAGAAATTTGCGACTTCCCGCCCCGACCGACCGTGCGGGAAGTCCGATGGCACCCCTTTTGCATTGCCTCGCGTGTCTAACGGGACGAAAGCAGGTCAGGGGGCCTGGACATGCTGCACAGTATCAATTTGCTCAGGACATTGTCCTGCTACGCTATTGCGATCTTCCATATACGGGCGTTCGTGCATTCTCATTCGGACACTGTGCACCTGACCTTTTCTGCAGCGCCTGGATTTCACCTGTTCCTTGCGATCAGTGGCTTTATTCTGGTCTACATCACGCGCCCCGATGACACGCCCCTGAACTTTATGATGAAGCGCACCGTGCGAATTGTGCCCCTCTACTGGGCGGCAACAACATTGACCCTGCTCCTCGCCTTGGCGCGCCCGTGGCTCTTCCACGAGGCTGATACGTCCCTGTCCTCTATCGTGAGCAGCTATCTGTTCCTTCCACACTATGATCTTGGTGGCGATATCCAGCCGATCCTGTTCGTGGGCTGGACGCTTGGCTATATCATGCTGTTCTACTTGCTTTTCTCACTGTCGCTATTCGTGCCGGAGCGCGTGCAAGTTCCCGCTGCCATCCTCATGACCATTGGCGTGATTGCGGGAGCGCAGCTATTGCCCGCAGGTCCCTATCGCGAATTCTACGGAAACCCGATCCTCCTGGAATTCGCCATGGGCTGCATCATGGGGCTCGCTTTGCGACAGAAGGCCGTTCAGGAATTTGTGAAGCGCACGTCGATGTGGCCCATTGGCCTGATCGGCATCGCGGGCTTTGCCATCGCCATGAACACCACTTTGCCATCTTGGGGACGGATGGGTGTCTATGCTGTCTCCAGCGCGCTCGTCGTGTTTGCCTGCGCCGGACAAGATCTGTTCCGCAAACCGCTGAATAATGACTTCCTGTCGATGGGCGGCAAGATCAGCTATGGGATCTTCCTGATCCACCCCTTGCTGATGACAGCATTCGGGGTCACGCTGTTCCGCCTCACCAGCAATGACTGGGTCGCAACCATTCTCTTGTTCGCAACCGTGCTGCCGCTCACTTCGTTTCTTGCCTATCTCAGCTTCCGCTATTTCGAGACGCCGACAAATACATGGCTGCGCAAGGCGTTTCACCTGTCAAAGCTTCCGCCAAAATCGGTGCAGGGCAAGGCGGCGACCATGCGGCCGACTGTCGTATAGGATTGGCTCCTACTCGCTTGTCGCGGTCTCATCCCGACGACGTGTCTTGGCAACGCCGGTAATGATACCGAAGCCAATCAGCACGATGGCACCAGTGCCGATCCAGACCGGCGGGGCACCAAGCAGAAAGGCTGCATAGGCAAGCCCTGATACGAGGACCAGGAAACCGATCAGGTAAATTCCGAAAGACGACATTGCGCGCTCCAGTGCTTCTAAAACATCTGAAGACACAACGTGGCCATTGCAGACCGGTTCCCCGGCCCGCATCAGCAATCTGACTTAGTCGCCCTTCTTGGCCGCGCGCTTGCGCTCATGCGGGTCAAGATAGACCTTGCGCAGCCGGATGTTCTCCGGTGTGACCTCAACCAGTTCGTCATCGGCGATATAAGCCAGCGACTTTTCCAGCGTCATCTGCAGTGGCGGCGTCAAACGCACAGCCTCATCAGTACCGGACGCGCGGACGTTGGACAGCTTCTTGCCCTTCAGCACGTTCACTTCGAGATCATTGTCGCGATTGTGCTCGCCAACAATCATCCCGCCATACACCTTGTTGCCCGGATGGATCATCATCGGACCACGATCTTCCAGGTTCCAAAGCGCGAAGGCGACTGCTTCACCCTGCTCCATGGCGATCAGAACGCCCGTATGGCGCCCCTGGATCTTGCCCTTGTGCGGGGCGTATTCGTGGAAGACGCGGTTCATGATCGCGGTGCCGCGCGTGTCGGACAGCAACTCGCCCTGATAACCGATCAGGCCGCGTGTCGGCGCATGGAAAATCATGCGCGTACGACCGACACCCGACGGGCGCATGTCCAGCATGTCGGCCTTGCGCTCGGACAGTTTCTGCACGACCACGCCGGAATGCTCATCATCCACATCGATGACCACTTCCTCGATTGGCTCAAGCTTCTCGCCGTTCGGGCCTTCCTGCATCACGACTTGCGGACGTGAGACGCCCAGTTCAAAGCCTTCGCGGCGCATCGTTTCGATCAAGACGGCCAGTTGGAGCTCGCCGCGCCCGGAGACGGTGAACGCCTCGGCGTCGGTCGCACGCTCGACCTTGAGGGCGACATTGCCTTCGGCCTCTTTCAGCAGGCGGTCCCAGATCATCCGGCTGGTGACTTTCGTACCTTCGGTACCGGCCAGCGGAGAATCATTGACGCGGAATGTCATGGAGATGGTTGGCGGATCGATCGGTTGCGCTTCGATCGGCTCGCTGACGGAAGGATCACAGAATGTGTCGGCCACGTTGGCCTTCGTCGTACCCGCAAGGGACACAATATCGCCAGCCTGGGCTTCGTCGACCGGCACGCGGTCCAGGCCGCGGAACGCCAGCACTTTGGAGACGCGGGTCTGCTCGACCAGTTCGCCGTCACGGTTCAGCACCTTGATGGACTGGTTCGGCTTGATCGTGCCGGACGAGACGCGGCCCGTCAGGATGCGGCCGAGAAACGGATCAGAAGAAATCGTTGTGGCGAGGAAGCGGAACGGTCCCTCTTCCACTTTTGGTACGGGCACATGATCAACAACCATCTGGAACAGGGAATCCATGTTCTCGGTCTGGTTCTCATATTCGGTATTCATCCAGCCCTGCTTGGCCGAGCCGTAGAGGATCGGGAAGTCAAGCTGGTCATCTGAGGCGTCGAGATTGGCAAAGAGGTCAAACACTTCGTTGATCACTTCATCGGGCCGACGCTCAGGCTTGTCGATCTTGTTCACGGCCACAATCGGGCGAAGGCCGACTTTCAGGGCCTTGGAAACGACGAATTTGGTCTGTGGCATTGGGCCTTCAGCCGCATCGACCAGCACGATGGCGCCATCCACCATCTGAAGGATACGCTCCACTTCACCACCGAAATCGGCGTGTCCGGGCGTGTCGACGATGTTGATGCGATAGTCTTTCCATTCCACCGACGTCGTCTTGGCGAGAATGGTAATGCCCCGCTCTTTCTCCAGATCGTTGGAATCCATCATCCGTTCGGCGGTCTTTTCGTTCTCGCGGAACGTGCCGGATTGTTTCAGCAATTCATCGACGAGCGTGGTCTTGCCGTGGTCAACGTGGGCAATGATCGCGATGTTGCGCATTTTCTCGATAGGCGTGGACATGGAGGGTATGCTTTCGGGAGGGAGGCTGATTTGCCGCGCACATACACGTGCCCGCCGCGATTGGCTATGCTTTGTTGTCAGGCAGGCCCCTGCCGCGGCGAACCTCATTTACAAACCCGCCTTCAGGCGGCAAGTCAGCCGGGCAAAGTGAGGATCGCCATATGACCAATTCCAATGACATGCCGCTTGCTGCCAAGCCGATTGATCGTGCCGCGCATCACCGCAAGGACGATGCCTGGCTGGATGCAGCTTTTGCGCGCGACGATGTGCTGGTCCTGATGCTGCGCAATGGTGATCCATTCGCTGCGACAGATGGCGGCCTTGTCTGGATGGGGCCGGAAATCGAGAAAGTCTCGCCGGGTTCTCCCCGCATTTTCCTCGGTCAGGATACGAGCGGCGCACCCGTCTTCGCGGTCAATCTGCCGCCCAAATTTGATCTTGAAACCTCTCTCATCGCAAGCGTCGGCGAGTTCATTGAGTTTCGCGCGGCGGCCGGGCGCATGAGCGCGCTGGAGGCCAATTGCACCTCGACCGCACGCAGCATCTTCCTTTGGCACGCCTCGCATGGCTTCTGCGCAAAGTGCGGCGCAGGTACCGCGATTGTCGAAGCAGGCTGGAAACGCGAATGCCCCGCGTGCGGAACCGAACATTTTCCGCGCACGGACCCCGTGGCCATCATGCTCGCGGTCAAGGGCGACAAATGCCTTGTTGGCCGACAAGCAAATTGGCCTGCCGGATTTGTCTCCTCCCTCGCAGGCTTCTGCGAGCCAGGCGAAACAATCGAGCAAGCCGCCGCACGCGAACTGGAAGAGGAAGCCGGCATTGTCTGCGACCCCGCCAGCGCCGAATACATCGCTTGTCAGCCCTGGCCCTTCCCGTCTTCGCTGATGGTCGGCCTGATCCTGGAAGCTCAGACAGACGAAATCACGGTCGACACCGACGAGTTGGAATCGGCTGAGTGGCTTACGCGCGACGATGTCAAACGCATGCTGGCTGGCACGCACGACCGCTTCTTCTGCCCCCCGCCCATGGCCATCGCGCACCATCTGTTGAAAGTGTGGGCCGAACGGGGCTGATCGGGCGGTCTGACCTCAGACTATCCCTTTGCGGAGTTACGCAAAAATGGAGTTGATTTTGCTCGAATCATTCTAGGCTGAATGTTGCCATTTACAGGAGACCCGACATGGCAACAGCAACTCTGAAAAAGCCGGCCAAAAAGGCCGCCACCAAAAAGGCCGCGGCCAAGAAAACCGTGGCAAAAACGGCCTCAAAGCCAGCCAAGAAAGTAGCGGCGAAACCCGCTGCGAAAAAAGCTACGGCAAAGCCGGCAGCCAAAAAGGCTGCCGCTCCGAAAGCGGCCGCATCGGCGAAGAAGCCTGCAGCAAAGGCCACCAAGCCCGCTGCAAAGAAACCTGCTGCAAAGAAGCCGGCCGCAAAGAAGAAGTAAGCTTGCGGACATGCTTGTCGGAAACGGGCGGGCCTCCCGCCCGTTTTTTTGTGCCGATATTGGGGGCCGGACCGAAAACCCCCACGCCCATAGGACGCGGGGGACTCTGACAGGTCAGTGGCAAACGGCATCGAGTGCCCTCTGGCCCGTTCAGACCGGACTGATCTTCGCGGATGGGGTACCCGCTTGATCCTCCGCCAATCATACCCGCCCATTGTGGCGATTCTTTTTGCCCGCCGTTTACGCGGGGAATTTTTCGACTTGTGCAGCACCGGAACGCCTGGCCGGACGAAACAGTTGATTCAACACGCTTTTGCAGGACGCACCGGAGAAAGATGCACTCCAATTTTCTGAAAACGCCCTTTAACCAATTGGGCCGCTTGCCCTAGTCATTAATGCTGGCCCAGGCTGTATCCGCGCGATCGATGAATGCTGGAACGTCCGAATCCCACTTCTTCTGGATGCTGTTGTTGTAATTGAGATAGAGCTTTCCATCGACGATCTTCCAGTATCTCGCATCGCCCTTTGCATGCTTGCCGTCCGCCATCGCCCAAGCGCAATAGCCGCCATATTGAGGCGCATATTTTTCCGGGGCTTCTATGAAGGCGTCACGATTGACCGCAGAAGCGAATTTGAACTTTGCGCCCATATAGTCAGCCGTGAACGCATCATCGCCCTTCACCGGCGCTCCCGATGTGAAATAGGCGACAGGGTCATACCCCTGCAAGGCCGTGTCAGAGAACACGCCCGTATAGATTGGTGGCTCCGCATGCGCGATCGGTGCGACCGCCACAATGGGCAGTCCAGCAAGCCCAGCGGCAAAAATCATCGAACGTAGCTTCATTTCGAAAACTCCGGTTGGGTTCAGGATTGGACTGATGCCAGTTTGGCAGGTGCAGAGGTACGGTCCACCACAGTGCGCGCATGTCCAGGCAGGATGGCACGGCCTACTCCGGTGAGAATGGAAAGGAGCGTACTCCGATGAAACAAGAGATACGCAATCGACGCCAGCCAAACCGCAACCGCCATCGCGAAAAGGCCGCCTCCATCATGGTTCGGATCAATGCCCAGCGGCGTGAACAGATGGAAACTTACCGCTCCGGTCATGACAGCGGTCGCGATCAATGCGCCCAGTGTCTGCAACCGGCGCAGGGCTGGAACAAGGCCTATGAGCAATAGTGTTGAGGCTACCAACTCAGCTGATCCGATGACGTACTGGCTGAACAGGCCGGTCTGATCGAACAATCCCCCCGCCCCGAAGCCGGCAGCCCACGCATCAAGCTTTCCGAAAATCACCTGCGTTTCGGGCGCATTGGTAAACTTGAACCGCAAACTGTCCAAAAAGACTGCGGCGGCGATCAGCGCATAGGCTACTGGGGCATATTTCTTGACGTGTGACAGCATGTTTTACGTCCTCCCTTGCGCAGGCTTGTCTCACGAAATTCGCTCGCCCTCAAAACAAGGACGTGTGAGCCCCACCCACTTTTGTGTGAGCCGAGGGGCTAAATTTCGTGAATTGCTGTTTCGCTCTCGCGAAACGCGTTTATCGTTCCTAAATTAGCGTTCGACATGCAGGGAGGGGTCAGATGGACCGTATCGACGCAATGCGCCTGTTCGTTCGCGTGGCTGAAGCGGGCAACTTCTCCAAGGCCGCCGCGGCGCTCGGAGTGGGCCAGCCCACCGTGTCCCGCCGCATTCAGGATCTCGAAGCTCAACTAGACGTTACGCTCTTCCAGCGGACAACACGTGCGCTCAGCCTTACCGAAGCTGGCGAACGTTTCTACCGACGCGCAGTCGACCTGATCGCGGATTATGAATCTGCGGAGGCTGAAGCGCGCGGCCTGCAACATGAGCCGGTCGGTCTGCTACGCATATCGTGCTCGAATTCCTTCGCCCGGAGGATCATTGTCCCGGCCATTCCACCCTTCCTGGAGAAATATCCACGCATTCGGTTCGATGTGATTTCGGATGACGCGCTGACCGACCTTGTCGAGGAAGCCATCGACCTGGCATTCCGCTTTGGCCATCTCAGCGATTCCCGGCTGATGACTCGGAAGCTCGCAGATTCTCCACGTACGCTCTGGGCAGCGCCCGAATACCTCGCGCGCAAGGGCACGCCGCAAACCCCGACAGACCTGGAACACCATGACGCCGTCCTGTTCAGGAAAGGGCTCTACTCTGACTGGACTCTGACACGCGGCGACGAGAAGATAACTGTGAGGGTGGACGGCCCATTCGCAGCGTCTGGTGGCGATAATCTCGTCCAGGCCGGACTTGCCGGACTCGGTATCCTCATGGCGCCGAACTGGCTGGTTTCAGGCTGCGTATCAGATGGTCAACTGGTCCGCATCCTTCCCGACTGGGAAATGGAGAGCCTGCCCGTGAATTGCGTCTGGACCGCCGGCCGCCTACGCGGAAAGACAAAGCTCTTTGCCGACCATGTGACCGAAGCTCTGAAAGAGGCGATGTCTCACTGCTAGTCCGGCGCGTGTTCAGTGCTTGGGAACACGCCGAGAATTTTCAGGGATTGCGAGAAAAAGCCCAGCTCTTCCAAGGCCAGCTGAACGTGTCGTTCATCCGGGTGACCGTCAATTTCGGCATAGAAGAGCGTCGCAGTGAACGACCCGCCGACCATATAGCTTTCCAGCTTGGTCATGTTGATGCCATTGGTCGCAAATCCGCCCATCACCTTGTAGAGCGCGGCAGGAATGTTGCGCACCTCGAACATGAACGCCGTTTTGGCGGGGCCATCCTTGGCTTCAACGTCTGAATGGTCCTTCGACATGATTATGAACCGCGTCGTATTGTGGGCGGCGTCTTCGATGTCTTCAGCGAGGATTTCCAGACCGTAGACCTCCGCAGCCAATCGCGGCGCAATTGCCGCCACGGATGGATCGCCGAGTTCGGCCACTTCGCGTGCCGCGCCTGCCGTGTCCGCCGCTGTGACCGAATCAATGCCGTGCGTACGCAGGAAATTGCGGCATTGTCCGAGGCCCATGATATGAGAGCGCGCTTTTTTTATATCTGCCAGGCGCGTGCCCGCCAGCGCCATCAACTGGAACCGAATCGGCAGATAATACTCAGCAACGATCTGAAGCTCGGTGTTCGGCAACAGATAGTGAATGTCCCCCACCCGGCCGGCGATCGTGTTTTCCACGGGAATCATGGCCAAATCGGCATCTCCCCGCTCCACAGCCGCGAAACAGTCCTCAAACGTGCGGCACGGCATCGGCTCAAGGGCAGGATACGCTTCGTTGCAGGCGATATGAGAGTTTGCGCCAGGTTCACCCTGATACGCGATTTTGCCGGTCATGGGTTTGATGTCCCCTTTTTCGTGGAATCATGTGCGTCGGATCGCCGCGACGAAAGGGGGAAGCCCTATAACGCACAGCCTTTATATTGTCTGCACTCCGTTAGCGTGCCAAAAGGCGCGCGCCAAGACGTATGACCAGACAGATTCGAAGGAATGCCTCCATGGGAGAACTCGGTCTCAACAAGATTTTCGGTGCGCTGCTCGCTACAGCCCTCGGAGTCTTCGCCCTGCAGACACTATCCGGCATCGTGTTCAGCGGTGGAAGCGAAGGCGCCCATCATGGCGACGAGCACGCTGAAGCGGCCTCCATGACGGAACAGATGTGCGAGAAATTCGCCTACTGCGTCGAAGTTGCTGACGCAGGTGGCACCGGCGGCGAAGCCGAAGAAGTCTTCGACCTCGGCCTTTTGCTGGCCAGCGCAGATATCGCTCGTGGCGAGCGCACTTTCAAAGGCAAATGCGCCACGTGCCACACGATTGATCAGGGCGGCGCGAACGGCACCGGCCCGAACCTCCATGATGTGGTCGGCGCCGACAAGGCTGCCCATGCCGGATTTGCCTATTCTGCCGTGCTTGAGGGCATGGACGGTGAATGGAACTACGCAAACCTGAATGACTGGCTCTACAACCCGTCTTCCTACGCTCGCGGCACGACCATGTCCTTTGCTGGACTGCGCCGCGATGATGATCGTGTAAACGTGATTGCCTATCTCGCAGCAAATACCACCAACCCACCGGCCTTCCCGGAACCACTCGCTGCTTCTGCTGAAGAAGGCGCCGAGGGCGAAGAGGGTGCGGAAGCTGCCGAAGGCGACGCCGTCGAAGCAACCCTTCCAGCCGATGGCGTGGACGACATGGAAAACCCGACCCTGGCCACCGGCGAAGTCAAAACCATCGATTCAGTTGATGCGACCGGCCGGGATGATGGTGGCACCGGTGAGACCGTAACCGTTCCGGCAGAAGCCGTCGAAGCAGTTGAAGACGCTGCAGGCGAAGCTGAAGAGGCCGTGACTGAAGCCACGGACGATAACTAGGCGCTTACGCTTAGCCAGTCGGGGGTGCGCCCCCGTTTCGACGAAATATCTATGCGCCGGGCCCCTATGGGCTCGGCGTAATAGTTTGCGATCCTTGTAATGGCAGACTCCAGCGGTTCGACCGCCACAGCCATGTGCCACGCATTCGCATGCAGCAAATGGTCGGCATCGGTCATGATGCCGACATGCCCTTTCCAGAAGACGAGATCGCCTCGGCGCAAAGCGTTCGGCGCGCGCCAGTCCGGAATGTCATCTCCGGTCCAGGCAAACTGCATGTCACTGTCGCGCGGCAGTATCACACCCACCGCCTCGAAGGCCTGCTGGGTCAGCCCGGTGCAATCGAGCCCGAGGCTCTCCCGTCCGCCCCACAGATATGGCGTGCCGAGAAAACGCTCTGCCACCACGACCGGGTCATCTTCCAGAAACTTCATCGGAACGACATGGCGCGTGTGCACCCATCCGCCGCGATCCGAATAAAGCCAGTCACCTTCCCGCCCGCTGACCGACAAACGCGCGCCATGGCTCAACAGGAAGCGCGGGGCAGATTTGAGATCAGGTTCGCTGTAACAATGTGTCTTGGATGACGAAACCTTATGCGTTGGCTGTAGTAGCGGCGCAGATAGCGCCTCCATGGTTACCCAACCGCAATACCGGTCACGGCGACACTGCACCAGGCCGAACTCGCCCTGCTCTCTGAGCACGTCCACAATCTCGCCATGCAGGGCCTGCGTAGCGAGGCGACCATCAGGCGCCGGTGTCTCGCGTACAGCCGCCACACCGGCGGTCACCTGATAGGCAAAGGCCTCGCCAACGGGTCGCTGAAGTCTCTTGTCGTAAAATGTTGGCATGCCTGTTCCCGTATTCGGGCGCTTCAGGCGGCGGCGTTGGTCTTCCCGCTGCGCTTGGGCGCCAATTGGCTATCATCCTTGCCAGAAGCTGCGGCAAGAACAAGGCCGGAGAATGTCCGCAGATATGCCATACCGGCTGGTGTGCGCTCGATGAAGATATTGCGCAGATCCGTGTCGTCCTTGATCCGGCGGATGAAATCGAGCCGGGCGAGCGCATCCAATGCCCGCGTGACCGCTGGCTTGGCGATATTCAGGTGCTCGGCCAAGCCGCGTACCGTATGGGGTCCAGGTGTCAGCGCGATCGTCATCAGAATGGCCTGCTGGCGCGCGGTCAAATCGGGCGCGTCCGAACGCACAGACGCCGTTACGGCACGTCGCCACAATTCCAGACCTTCGCGCTCAGACAGTGCCATTTCTCTACCCTTATTGTTCGCCTTATCGGAGAATCTCAGCTGATTTGCGGACTCCGTCTAGGGGGCTTGTCCTGTAAAGCTGGGGACAGGGGCCTTCACATTCCGGCCGAAACGCACGACATTGCAGGCATGGCCCAATCACATAGTCACATTCACGCAAACACCCCGTGCAGCCCCCAGGACGTGGATGCTTTCCTCAATGAGGCGGAAACCCTCGTCATGCGGCGCGGACAGCGGATGACGCGCATTCGCCGCAAGGTATTGCGCCTCCTGCTTGAGAGCACAGCGCCCGCCAAGGCGTATGATTTGCTGGCCAATCTCGACGGCGAAGGCTCTGCCAAGCCCCCTACCATCTATCGCGCGCTCGATTTCCTCCAGGAAACCGGCCTCGCCCACAAGATCGAAAGCCTGAACGCCTATGTCGCTTGCGGCCATGCCAGCCACAATCACTCTGCGGTGTTCCTCATCTGCGACACCTGCCATGGCGCAGAGGAATTGCACGCAACAGCAACGAATGAAGCGCTCGAAGCTGAAACAACCGCCGCAGGCTTCCAGATGAGCCGTGCTGTCGTGGAAGTGCGCGGCAAATGCCGGGACTGCGCCGCATGATCACATTGTGGAGGGGGAGCTGCAATCAGTGGGATTGCGACGAGATGGGGCACATGAATGTGCGCGTCTATGTCGAGAAGCAATTGGAAGGCCTCGCCGCCTTTGCGCCGGACCTCGGCATGCCACACGCTTTCAAGGCGTCGTCGCCATCGACGATCATTCCAGTCGATCAGCATATCCGCTTCGTACGCGAAGTTTTGCCCGGCCGGCCGCTCACCATGAATGGTTGCGTGCTGGAAACGGACGAAGACAGCGCCCTGATCTATCAGGAACTACGCCACGCAGACGGATCGCTCGCCGCCGCCATGCGCACGCGCGTGTTACATGTCGACACGACCATGCGCAAACCTTTCCCGTGGAGTTCTCGAACCCGCGCAGCCTTCCCGAATTTCACAGACACCGCGCCCGAGGAATCCGCGCCACGCTCCATCGACATGTCGGCGCCCGGCCTGCCGCTGTCAGACATCACGCTCGACCGGGTAAAGAAGGTCGGCGCTCCCCTCGCCGGACGCGGCGCCATTCCGCCCCAACATCTCGACGTGCATGGGCGCATGCAGCCCTATTGGATGATCGGGCGCACCTCGGATTCAGTGCCAAACATTCTCTACAATTGGCGCAAGCGAGTGGCCGACACGGCAGGCGATCTGCGCATGGGTGCTGCAGTATTGGAATACAGGCTCCGCTACCATGCGATGCCCGTCGCCGGAGATTTGTATGAGCTCTACACCTCATTTGGCGGCGCCTCTGGAAAGACGCACAATCTGATTCACTGGATGATGGATCCGGCCAAAGGTACGCCTTGGGCCACCATGCAGGCGACCGCTATCACGCTGGATCTCGATGCGCGCAAGGCCATCCCAGCGCCGCCCGAAATGATAAGTGAGCTGACCGAGATGGCGGCGCCCGGCCTTGAAGTCTAGGCTTCCTTGGCGATGATATCTGCCACAGCCGGAATATCCTTCAGGTTCAATCCGGCGATATTGATGCGTCCCGAATTTGGCATGTAAAGACCACTCTTTTCACGCATCGCCGTGATGCCGTCCTTCGACAGCGGCAGCTGGCTGAACATGCCATTCTGCATCGCCACCGCGCCGAGCCGGTTGGAACCCGTCTTCTCGACCAGCGTCTCGGCCAGCGCCTTGCGCAGCGAGATCATCCGTTCACGCATCTGCGTCAGTTCGGCCTCCCATTCGGCGCGCAGGTCTGCATTGTTCAGGATGGTGGCAACAATCGCTGCGCCATGCGCTGGCGGCATGGAATAGCTCGCTCGCGCCAGCGCTGCGACATGTGTTGACGCCGCCGCGATGCCCTCAGCCGACTCGCCCACGGCAAGGAAACAGCCTGCGCGCTCGCGGTACAGGCCGAAATTCTTTGAGCAGGAATAGGAGACCAGCGCTTCGCCCGCTGCCTCGATGAACGCGCGCACGCCTTTGACGTCTTCGTCCAGCCCCTTCGCAAAGCCGTGATAGGCAACGTCCAGCATCGCGATCAGGCCCTTGCTTTTCACTAGCGCTCCGACTTTTTTCCAGTCCTCGATGGTCAGGTCGATGCCGGTTGGGTTGTGGCAAGGTCCCTGGATGATGATGCCATCCCCGCGTTCGGCCTTTTCGATGCCCGCCAGCATGGCAGCAAGATCAAGCTCACCCGTCTCCGGATCAGCATAAGGATACTCGGCAACGTCCAGTCCCATGAAGCGCACGACGTTCGGATGGTTGGGCCAGGTCGGGTTCGACACCCAGACCGTCTTGACGCCCATCCGGCTCATAAGGCCGGTGCCAAGGAACAGTGCGCCACATCCGCCCGGTGCGGTGAACGACAGCGTACGCCCTTCTTGGGTAGCGGCCGCCCCTTCCCCGAACACGAAGCCTTCGATGGCGGCGCAATAGTCGGTATTGCCGCGCGGCCCTTCATATACCTTTGTGGTCTGGGATTTCAGGATCAGCGCCTCGGCCTTGGCCACGGCCGACATCACCGGGGTTTCGCCCTTGTCATTCTTGTAGACGCCGACACCCAGGTCGAATTTTTCATCGCGTGGATCTTCGCGATAAGCCGTCATCAGGCCGAGAAGTGCATCCGCCGGCATGGGTGTCAGGGTCGAGAATTGGGACATATTGGAAATCCGCTTGTTCTGGGAAGTCGCGCCGGACCCTATGCAGTTGTGGATGCCACGGCAACCGCCACGTACGGAACCGATTGTCGCGTCGGGGCTTTACTCCTCAGATACAGAAAGGCCCCTGATGACCCACCACGCCAATACCGCCCTCGAATGGCTCATGCGGGCCGGATATGGGGCGCGAGGCATGGTTTACCTGATCGTAGGCGGGCTCGCTTTTTTTGCAGCCCTGAATGGCGGTGAGGCCGAAGGCACCTCCGGCGCGCTGAACTTCCTGATCCGCCAGCCTTTTGGTGCCGTGCTGCTGGCCATCACGGCCGCCGGCCTTTTCGCCTACACACTCTGGCGACTGGTGGACGGCATCATGGACCTCGAAAATGAAGGCGATGATGCCGAAGGCTACGCCAATCGCGCAGGTCAGATCATGTCAGGCCTGACCCATGCTGCCCTCGGCGTCTCGGCCATCCTCATCCTGATGAAGGGCGCGCAGGCCAGCGGCAACGATTCCTCCGCCGAGAATTGGAGCGCATCCCTGATGCAGCACCCGGCAGGTCGACTGGTCGTTATCGCTGCTGGAATCACGACGCTAAGCGTTGCCATCTACCTGTTCGTGAAATCGTGGAAGGCGGCCCATCGCAAAGATATCGTCCGCAAGGAAATGGCGGAGAAGCTCGAGCCCGTCGTCCGCTTCGGTCTTGCCGCACATGGCTTCGTCCTGCTGATTGTTGGTGGTCTGATCCTGACCGCTGGCATAACCGCCAACCCGGAACATGCCGCCGGCCTTGGCGAAGCACTGCGCATTCTGGAGACACAGACGCTCGGACGCATCCTGCTCGCGCTCGCAGGGGCTGGCCTTGCAGGCTTCGCGGTCTATTGCTTCGTGATGGCACGCTATCGCATCGTGCCTAAACTGTCAGGCGACGCACTCTAGGCGCGCGCCGCCTGTCAATTCATTGTGATTAGTCGACCAGTGTGGCTTCGGTTTTCGACTTCACCTCGTCCAGCGTTACGTCCGGCGCGAGTTCGACGATTTTCAGGCCGCCCTCGACCACGTCCATCACGCAAAGATCGGTGATGATCCGGTCGACCACTTTCAGGCCCGTCAGGGGCAATGTGCATTCCTTCAGGATCTTGGACTCGCCGCGCTTGTTCGCATGATCGGAGATCACCACGACACGACCGACACCAGCCACAAGGTCCATCGCACCGCCCATGCCCTTGACCAGCTTGCCGGGGATCATCCAGTTCGCCAGGTCGCCATTCTCAGCCACTTCCATCGCGCCCAGGATCGCCATGGCGATCTTGCCGCCCCGGATCATGCCGAAGCTGGTAGCGCTGTCGAAGTAGGCTGTCTGGGGAAGCTCGGTAATCGTCTGCTTGCCAGCATTGATCAGGTCCGCGTCTTCTTCGCCCTCATGGGGAAACGGCCCCATGCCCAGCATGCCGTTTTCCGATTGCAGCGTGACGTTGACGCCGTCGGGAATATGGTTCGCCACCAGCGTCGGAATGCCGATGCCGAGGTTCACATACATGCCGTCTTCAAGTTCCTGCGCGGCACGCGCCGCCATCTGGTTACGATCCCAAGGCATCAGGCACTCTCCTTCTTGCGGACAGTCCGCTGTTCAATCCGCTTTTCGAATTCGCCCTGCACAAGACGGTGCACATAAATGCCCGGCAGGTGGATCGCGTCGGGGTCCAGTTCGCCGGGCTCGACGATCTCTTCCACTTCCATGACGCAGATCTTGCCACATGTCGCGGCGGGCAAATTGAAGTTGCGGGCCGTCTTGCGGAAGATCGCATTGCCCGTCGTGTCGGCCTTCCAGGCTTTCACGATGGCCAGGTCTGCGAAGATCCCCTCTTCCAGGATATAGGTCTCGCCATTGAAGACCTTCTCTTCCTTGCCTTCGGCGACCAGCGTGCCGACGCCCGTCTTGGTGTAGAAGCCCGGAATGCCTGCGCCGCCAGCGCGCATGCGCTCGGCCAGCGTGCCTTGCGGGTTGAATTCCAGCTCCAACTCGCCGGAGAGGTATTGCCGCATGAATTCTGCATTCTCGCCGACATAGGACGAGCACATCTTCTTGACCTGCTTGGTCTGTAGCAACACGCCGAGCCCAAACTCATCAACGCCCGCATTGTTGGAATAGACGGTGAGGTCCTTGGTGCCGGCCTCGCGGATCGCCGCGATGGACAGTTCCGGAATGCCGCAAAGGCCGAATCCGCCTGCGGCAATCGTCATGCCGTCGAACAGCACGCCATCCAGCGCGTCTGCGGCCGTCTTGTATATCTTGCTCGCCATGAAGTGCGGGCCTCCCCTTGGGTAATGCTGCGGTGCAGCAGGGGTTCTAGACCTGCTCGACCGTTTGTTCAATTGCTCCGAATATCGAATGCCCGGATTTGTCGAGCATTTCCATCCGCACAACATCGCCCGGTGACATGAAGGGGGTCTTGAATTCGCCGGTCGCAATCTTCTCGATCATGCGGATTTCGGCGATGCAGGAATAGCCGAGACCACCCTCGCTGACAGGTTTTCCGGGGCCACCATCGGCGCCCTTGTTGGAGACCGTGCCGGAACCAATTACCGTGCCGGCTGACAGGGGCCGCGTCTTGGCCGCGTGGGAAACGAGCCGTGCAAGGCTGAACGTGGCGTCTTCGGCGGCCTCGGCGCGGCCGAATGGTTGGCCATTATAGTCCACATGCAGCGGCAGGTGGACAAGGCTACCCTGCCACGCCTCGCCCAGTTCGTCCGGCGTGACCGCGACCGGCGAGAACGCGCTTGGCGGCTTGGACTGGAAGAAACCGAACCCCTTGGCGAGTTCGCCGGGAATCAGGCCGCGCAGGGATACGTCATTGCACAGCATGACCAGTTTGATGTGAGCGGCGGCGTCCGCCTCGCTCGTGCCCATCGGCACATCATCGGTGATGACGGCAATCTCCCCTTCCATGTCACAGCCCCATGCCATGTCACCCAGCGGAATTGCATCGCGCGGGCCCAGGAAGGCATCGGAGCCGCCTTGGTACATCAGCGGATCATCATAAAAGCTTTCCGGCACTTCCGCGCCGCGTGCCTTCCGCACCAGTTCGACGTGATTGATATAGGCCGACCCGTCCGCCCACTGATAGGCACGCGGCAGCGGGCTTTCGCAATCATGCTCGTGGAAACGTGCGGTCGGCACGCTGCCCAGTTCCACCTGCTCGGCCAGCTGTTGCAGCTTCGGGGCGTAGACGTCCCATTTGTCGAGCGCCGCCTGCAGCGTCGGCGCGATGCCTGCCGCGTCTGTGTAGCGAGTCAGATCCTTCGAAACGACAACGAGGCGGCCATCACGGGCGCCATTCTTCAGTGTAGCGAGCTTCATGGTTCAGCTTTCCTCCGCGATCTTCTCATGCAACCAAGCAGCATGCCTCGGCGCTTTCTTCGTCGCACTCCATTCCTCGATCATTGGCTGGGCAACCTCTTTCAGCTGCGCCATCTGGTCCGGCGTACCGATGTCGGCGGCCAGTTCGATGCGGTGGCCATTCGGATCAAAGAAATAGATCGACTTGAAGATACCATGATGCGTCGGCCCGAGCACGTCGAGCCCCATGCCTTCGAGGTGGGCCTTGGTCGCCATCAACTCATCCATGGAGCCGACACGGAAGGCGATATGCTGCACCCATTGCGGCGTGTTCCGGTCACGGTCCATGTCCGGCTGGGTCGGTAGTTCGAAGAAGGCCAGAACATTGCCGTTCCCGGCATCCAGGAAGACATGCATGTACGGATCATGGGCACCCGTCGACGGCACCTTGTCCTCGGCGATGGCCAGCTGGAAATCCATGCCCAGCGCATCGCGATAGAATTCCACCGTCTCCTTCGCATCCTTGCAGCGATAGGCAACATGGTGAACGCCTTTCAGGGGAGCGGGAGCCGTCATTACGCGTCCTCCTCTACCTTGAGTGCGCCTCGCTCAATCTGGTCACGTTCCATGCTTTCGAACAAGGCCTTGAAATTGCCCTCGCCGAAGCCGTCCTTGTAGTCGCCCTTGCGCTGGATGAACTCGAAGAAGACCGGGCCGATCTGCGCCTGCGCAAAAATCTGCATCAACAGGCGCGGCTCCCCGCCCTCTGTCGTCCCGTCCAGCAACAGGCCGCGGGCCTTCAGGCCCTCAACGTCTTCGCCATGGCCCGGCAGACGCCCGTCCAGCATCTCGTAATAGGCGGCCGGCGGCGCGGTCATGAAGGGCACGCCGCGTTCTTTCAGGCGGTCATAGCACGCATAGAGATCGTCACAGATCAGCGCGATATGCTGGATGCCTTCGCCATTGTATTCGCGCAGGAATTCCTCGATCTGGCCCTTGCCGCCCTCGCCTTCCTCATTCAGCGGGATGCGGATCTTGCCGTCCGGCGCCGTCAGCGCCTTGGAGGTCAGGCCGGTATATTCGCCCTTGATGTCGAAATAGCGGATTTCCTGGAAGTTGAAGAGCTTCTCATAGAAATCTGCCCAATATTTCATCCGGCCACCATAAACATTGTGCGTCAGGTGATCGATCAGCTTGAAGCCGGCGCCAACAGGATTCTTGTCCACACCCGGCAGGTATTCAAAGTCGATGTCATAGATATCGAGATCGTCGCCATAGCGGTCGATCAGGTAGATGATGGAATTGCCGATGCCGCGAATGCCTGGAATGTGCAATTCGCTGGGGCCGGTGTTCACATTTACCGGCTCAGCGCCCTGTGCCAGCAAATGCTGGTAGGCCTTGCGGGCATCGCGCACGCGAAAGCCCATGCCGCAGGCGGATGGGCCATGCTCACGGGCGAAATACCATGCCGCGGATTTGGGCTCGTAATTGGTGATGAGGTTGATACCACCCTGGCGCCACAGCTCGACATCCTTGGTCCGGTGGCGGGCAATCTTTGTGAAGCCGATCAGCTCGAACACCGCTTCCAGATGGCCTTTTTCAGGCGCGGAAAATTCGATGAACTCGAAACCGTCGAGGCCGGCGGGATTTTCAAAAAGGTCTGCCATGGTGCGCTCCAGTCGTAATTCCGGGGGGTCAAAACTATTAGTTTCATATGTAACTATTTGACAGGCGGAACGCAACCCTGAATCAGTAATCCATGCCTGATATTGAAAACGTTTCTTTGCTTCGCCTGCGCGAATTCCTGCCCTACCGCCTGTCGGTCCTGTCGAACACGATCTCGACGCGGATCGCGAGCCTGTATGACCGCGAATTCGGTCTCTCGATCTGGCAGTGGCGGGTCATGGCCGTGACCGGCGACCGGCCCGGCATCAGTGCCACCGAAATCGGCCAGCTGACCGCCATGGACAAGGTCGCGGTCAGCCGCGCCATCGCTGCCATGATCCAGATGGGCTATCTGGAGCGCAAGACGTCAGAGACCGATGGTCGGCGCTCCCAGCTCTTCCTGACGCCGGCTGGCCGCGATGTGTACGAACTCATCGTGCCGATGGCGCTCGGCGCGGAACAGGAATTGGCCAGCAGCCTGACGGAAGACGAGCAGAAACAGCTCGAACGCCTGATGGGCAAACTCGCCGATGCCGCCTCCCCTGACCGCCCGCTCTGGTAATGCTCAGGCCAGCGGCCAGAACATCGGGATGACGATCATGGACGCCGCGAACATGACGAGGTTCAGCGGCACTCCAATCTTCAGGAAGTCCGGGAATTTGTACCCGCCCGCACTGTAGACCAGTGTATTGGTCTGGTAGCCGATGGGGGTGGCAAAGCTCGCGCTGGCGGCAAACATCACGGCGACAACGAATGGGCGTGGATCAATGCCCAGCTGACTTCCCAACCCAATGGCGATGGGCGTCAGCAGGATCGCGGCAGCATTATTGCTCATGATCTCGGTCAGGAAGGATGTGATGAGGTAGAGCACCGCCAACACGGCCAGCGGCCCCATCCCGCCCGTCAGTCCGGCAAGATGCCCGACCAGCAGGCTGGCCGCACCGGTTCTCTCCATTGCCGTGCCAAGTGCCAGCATGCCGAAGATCAGCATCAGGATGTCCCAGCGGATCGCGCGATAGGCTTCCTGATGGTCCAGGCATCCGAGCGCAACGACGGATGTTGCCGCAATCAGCGCGAGCGCCGAAATCGGCAGCACGCCCAGCGCAGCCAGCCCCATCACCGACACCAGCGCGACAATCGCGATGGGCGCCTTGCCCCGTCTCATGGCGCGCTCGGTCGTCTCGGTAAGATTGTTGAGAATGCCATCATCAAACAATTGGCGCATGCCCCGTGCCGGACCCTCCAACAGGACCGTGTCGCCCACGTCGAAGCGGATGTCGTCTGTATTGGTGACATTCTCCCCGCGCCGGTGGATCGCCAGCACGTAGACACCATAGAGGCGCGCCAGGCCGAGCCCATTCAGCGACCGGCCGGTCAACCGCGATTGCGGCCCGATCACGCCTTCCATGATGACGGTCTCGCTGGTCTGGATCGGTTCAAAGGCAGGCCGCGCATCGGAGGCCGACGCACCAATGGCGATGCTGCCTGCCTCCTTCAGTGTCAGGACTTCTGAGACCGGTGTACGCAAGACGATCCGGTCTCCGGCCTGGATCGACAGGTCGCGCAAATCCGCCCTCAGCGACAATCCATCCCGGAAGACATCAATTACCTTGAATCCCTTCTCTGCAGAAAACCCGGTTTCGGAAACCGTCTTTCCGATCAGTGGCGACCCCAAAGGGATCAATATCTGCGCCAGAAATCGCCGGTCCTTCGCATTCGGCAACATGTCCACCAGCGATTCCCGCGTCGGCAACAGGAAGGGCGAAGTCAATACGAGATAGGCAGCCCCAACCAGCGCGAGGATCACCCCGGCGCCTGTGATCTCGAACACGCCGAACGGGGCCAGCCCCGCCTCCTGCGCGACGCCATCCACAAGGATGTTGGTCGAGGTGCCGATCAGCGTCGTCGTACCGCCAAAGATCGCCGCGAAGGAAAGCGGAATCAGCAGTTTTGACGGCGCCACGCCGATCATCCGCGCGAGTTGGATCACCACAGGGATCAGCACCACGACGATTGGCGTATTGTTCATGAGGGCGGACAGGATCATCACGCCCAGCATCATGGCCAGCATTGCCACCACTGGCGACGCCCGGCTGGCGAGTCGCGAGACCAGCCGTCCAGCCGCATCAATCACCCCGGTTCGCTCCAGCGCCGCCGACAACACGAACATGGCCGCAATCGTGATCGGCGCGGAATTCGAAAAGACCGAAAGTGCCTCAGGCACCGACAAAATACCCGTGAGCAACAATGCGCCCATCGCCAGCAGCGCGACGACATCCGCCGGCAGGACTTCCCTCACGAAACCGAAAAACACGATCCCCACCAGCAACAGCACGATGGCAATCTCTACCCCCGGCAGGGACAGAATATCAGCGGGCATGGGGTCAACTCCAATGGCAACCGCGCATCCTTACACGACCGCGAATTGTTCCACTACTGAGCTTTTCTAAATCCAGCCGATATGGCCAGCCCTATCTGGGCCCGCGCCGCCGCACTTTCAGCGACCGTTCCACGAAGGCATCTTCCTCAAGCGTGAACCGCTCGACGAGGCGCGCAAGGAAGGCCGACAGCTGGTCGCGCACTTCATAAGGCGCTTCCATCGGCAGGAAGTGGGTCGTGCCGCGCACCGCCTTCATCATCATGGCGGGATAGGACAGGATCAATCGCGCGCGCACCTTGTCGCTGATCACGGAATCCCGGGTCGGCCTCAGAATGGTCATCGGGATATGGTGTTTCTTTACGCGGCGCAGGGCACTCCAAGGCCGGTTGCGCTGGGCGGCAAAGGTCGCTGCTTCCCATTTCGGCTCACACAGCAGACGCCAGGTCTGCTCATCGCTATCAGCAGAATTGTGGTCGGTGCGTTCAATACCATCCAGCAGGTAATCTGCCAGAAAGGGTTCGCGCCATGATTTGAATGCGCCGCGGCCTGTATAGGACTCAAGCGCCTCACGGAACGATCCGAACTCGGCGCGGCGTTTCTTGGCCTGTCGGGCCATGGCATTGCGCCGCAGAAGGAATGAAATAGGCGACAGCACATGCTGCCAGAAATAAACCGATTTCGACATGATTACCGGGTCGGCCAGTACGAGGCCTTTGACGAGATCGGGTCGCTTGCCTGCCACCAACAGGGCCACGCACCCGCCCATGGAGTGCCCGCCCAGGATCACGCCCTGTGGCGCTTCTTTCTCCAACCATTCGATCACATCGTCGCGGTGGCGTTTCCAGGATTTCATGCGGCCGGGTTTGGCCTGCAATGTGGAACGACCATGCCCCCGCATGTCGAGCGCCGCCACACGCTGGCGAAGCCCGAGGGGCGCCAGCAATGACTGATAGGTCATTCCATTGAATCCGGTCGCATGCAGCCATACCGCAGAGAAGGGCTTGATTGGGTCACCGAATTCAATGCCGGCCATCTCTCCGCCGGCTTTGGCCTCATACGTAAATCGACGCATCAGCCCCTCGATCCAAAGACGCGCCGCAACAGATCGGTCGTCCGAGCCACAGGATTCTCACGGATCTTCTTCTCCTCTGCAGCCACGTAGTGGAACATGCCATCCAGTCCCAGTGTGACCGCGTGATTGGTCAAGTCATTTTGCAGGCTGGAGGTGACTCCCCCGACGCCATAGCTATTGGCGACCTGCTCAAGTGACGTGAATGCACCCGCCTGTGCAAGCGACGTTTTGACATAGGGTGTGAATGACGCACGCAGCTGGCTCTCGGTCTTCTCGCGCAGGTAGTCTGTCGCCGCTGTGTCGCCGCCATTCAGGATGCGTACAGCATCCTCAATCGTGATCTGGCGGATCGCTCCTATGACCAGCGTCTTTGCCTCCGGCACAGCTGCCTCCGCCGCCCGGTTCATACGCAATTCCAGGTCATCCAGTGGACCGCTCGCCCCGACGCGCGACAGGCCGGATTGGATATCCCGATAGGTTTTCGGAAGCGGAATACGAATTTCCGAATCTCCGAAATAGCCATTGGTCTGGCCCAGTTGCGCTGCCACGATGTTGGTGCCCACTGTGAGCGCTTCGCGGAGACCGGCATCAATTTCGGCCTGGCTGAGCGCACCGCCCTGCCCTGTTTGCTGGCCAATCACCTCGCCCAGAACCCGCCCCAGATCACCAGAGCTGCCCGTGGTCGCGCAGCCCACCGGCACCGTCAGCAGCGCCATAGCTGCGATCATCATTGGTCTCATGGCCGTCTCCTCCAGTTTTCTCCAGATGACCGTACTCGACGCCGTGACTGAATAGAAGCCACACGAGGATGTATTGCTGCAGCGCCAGCTCACCTTACGAACGTGTCATGGAAAATTTGTTGACCACGTATGTAGTCATGTCATACGACTACGCTTGTAGTCCAGAGAGGGGTTCTACACTATGAAGATTTCCGATGCAGAACTCGACGTGATGAGCGTGCTTTGGGCGCGGCCGGGCCTTGCTGCCTCGGATGTCCACGACGCGCTGGGCACCGAAAAGGACTGGACCAGCCGCACCGTCAAGACCTTGCTGGCCCGCCTTGTGGAGAAGGGCGCGCTAAGCACTGAGGAAGATGGCCGACGTTATCTCTACTATCCCCTCGTCGAGGAAGGCACCTACAAGGCCGGGGCCGCTCGCCAGTTCGTCGACCAGGTCTTTTCCGGTCGCGCAGCCCCCCTCGTGGCGCACCTTGCTGATACGCGCGGTCTTACGGCCGATGACATCGCAGAACTTGAAAAGCTTCTAGGGGAGTTGAAGAAATGATTTTTGACCTGAACAGCCTCAACTTCACCTATGGCGTACAGACCGTGATTGCGGTGTCTGTCCTGATCGCGCTCATTCTGTTTGCGCGCAAGCATATTGCCCGGCAGTTCGGCGCGGGTGTCGCCTATGCGCTCTGGGCAATTCCGCTGGCCCGGCTTGTCCTGCCTCCCCTTTCCATGCCCACGCCGCTGGCCGGGTTCTTTGAGATGTTCCAGTCTCAATCACCTGCGGCGGCTGGGACGGCAGATGCTGCACCTGCATTCGTTCGCTCACCTGAACCCGTAGGATCCGCAGCCAACGCCGTCTGGGCTCCGCCAGCAACCGGTCCTGAGGCTTCGAGCCCCCTGTTCGAAGTGGCTCATGGTCCTGCGGCCTTCCCGGAACTGTCCGAGCCTGTTTTGGGCGGACTCCTTCTTGGAACCGTGTTGGCCGTGTGGGCTGGCGGAGCCATCTACATGCTTGCCCGCAGTTCGTTTGCACACCACAGTTTCATGCAGACCCTGCGCCGCGAAGAGATGCCTGCCTCGCCCGAGCTCGCCAGCCTTGCCGACGATGTGGCCCGGCAGATCGGCCTGAAGCGCACTCCGCAGATTTCCACCAGCTTCATTTCATCTGGCCCGCTGGTCTCCGGCCTCTTTCGCCCGACTGTTCTGCTACCGGCCTGGTTCGAGGAAGACTATACCGTGTCCCAGCAACGGGCAGCGTTGGCGCACGAGCTGACGCATATCAAGCGCGGCGACCTCTGGGCCTTGCAGATGTCGGAAATCTTCGTTTCTGCACTCTGGTTCAATCCGCTGGCCTATATTGCACGACGCGCCTTCCGCACCGACCAGGAAGCAGCCTGCGACAGCGATGTGCTGAAATCCGGAGCGTCCTCCCCTCACGCCTATGGTGAGACATTGTTGAAGGCCGTTCAGCTTGCCCTGCCGGAACGCCTGACCGCCGCGGCCAGCCTGCCCCTGACTCACGCCCTGAAGGAAAGAATGATCCGCATGACCACACCCAGCCCCTCCCGCTCGCGGCGTCTGCTCGGCGCAGGTGTTTCCGGACTTCTTGGCAGCGCGGCCCTCATGTCGTCAGCCTTCGTAGCCACCGCCTGTGCCTCTGCCGAAGCCGATGAAAAGGTCGATATGGCCGAACTCGCGGGCGGAGAACCCGACAACATCAACCCAGTTCCCCAGCATCGCAGTTTGCACTTCAAGGATGGCACATTGTTCATCGATGGCGACAAGGTCGAGGACCGGCAGGTCGTCATCATCGGCGATCCTTTCTCGGTCGATGCGATGACGCCGGAACTTGAGCGGGAAATTGAAATCCTGACATCAAAGATCGAAGCTGAAACGGCCGAAATCGAAACTCTGGTGGCCTCCATGCCGCACATCGAACTCGCCTTCGAAGGCTTTGACGAAGAGCTGAACCGGAAGATGGAGATGGCCTTCAGCTTCACCGACGACACCATGCCGAAATCCGAAGCCGAGTGGGAAGCCTGGGCAGAGAAGGTCGAGGCACAGGCCGAGGAATGGGAAGCCCATGCCGAAGCGATTGCCGAGCGCGCCGAAGCTCATGCAGACGCCTGGGAAACCCGCTTTGAACCCCAGATGGACGCCCTTGAGGCTCGCATCGAAGCCCATGCCGATGCGCTCGAACGCAAGATCGAGATCGCCTATGGCGAGGAGTTCGAGGATGAAATGGAGCATACCCATATCGTACTGACCGATCTGGTTGAGCAATGCCGCGACGCCAATCTGGCAGAGGGCGAGACCCGGATCCTCGAAAAGAGCAGTAGCCAGGACAAGACCAGGGACGTGAAGATCGCCTGCATCAAGGGCGACAAGGACACGCTGAAAGCCAAGGCGACGATCAAATCCGTGATGAAGAGCGACAAGCTCGACGCCGCCGAAAAGAAGGCCTTCAAGAAGCAGGTCAACGGTTCGTCCAGCCACACGATCACGATTGAAACCGACACGACAGACGAATAACGGATCCCGCTCGCGCATTGCACGGAATGCATAGGCGGAGTCCCCCGGCGCAGGTCCCATTGCGTCGGGGGCTTTTTTTGCGAATGAGTCCCGCGCTTTGCGGTAATGGGATCGGCGTCTAGGGTGGCCCCCTGAATCGCGCTCCGGAGGATTTCCATGAAACGCCTGCTCGCCACAATGGCCATTGCCACCTGCCCGCTCGCTGCCTGTGTCACAGCGCCTGAGCCCTGCACGCAGGAATGGGTCGAATACAAGACCGACCGTATCCTCGGCGAGTTCGCTTCCGAAAATCGTGGTCTGATCAACGACCTGCGGCGCATTACTGATAGCGAGGGCGAACTCAACACATTCGCCACGATGCGGCTGATGTCGCGGACAGACGACCTTCAGAACTTTGCTGACAGCTTCCAGAATGTCGTCATCCCTGAACTGGAACTGGCGCTGGTGGAATGTGGGCAGAGCGATCAGTTCGCCCCTGCACTGACGGGCTTCCTGCGCGATGAAGGTGTGGACGAAGAGGCCTTGCAGTGGGTCGCGCCGATCATCGGCCTCATGCAACAAATGCGCGAAGATGATGTAGGCAACCCGCCGCGAGCCATGTAAGAGCGCGGCCATGAAAACGCTGATCGTTGTCCCCGCCCGCTATGGATCCACCCGGTTCCCCGGCAAGCCTCTAGTCGAGATCGCCGGCCGCACCATGGTGAGCCGGGTGGCCGCGATGGCTTCGCGTGCCGCCGCTGAACTGGATGATGCTGCAAGTGTCGTGGCCACCGATGACGAGCGCATCGCCAGCCATTGCCGGGACCTCGGCATCGAGGTCGTCATGACCGATCCGAACGTCCCGTCCGGCACGGATCGTGCCCTCGCCGCCGTCGACGCGATGGGGGTCACGCCAAACGTTGTCGTCAACCTGCAGGGCGACTCGCCCTTTACCCCACCCGCACATGTTGTCGCCGTCGCCGAAGCCGCCGCCAGTTCCGGCGCCGATGCCGCCACGCCCTATGTCCGCCTGACCTGGCAGGCGCTCGACGACTTCCGCGCGCACAAGAAAACCACCCCCTTCTCCGGCACAACGCTGGCGCATGACGCCGCTGGGCGCGCGCTCTGGTTTTCCAAGAATTTGATCCCCGCCATCCGCAAGGAAGACGCGCTGCGCCAGCAAGGCGACATGTCTCCGGTCTGCCGCCATATTGGCCTCTATGCCTATCGCCTCCCCGCGCTGCGCAAATATGTCAGCCTGCCGGAAGGCCATTATGAAAAGCTCGAAGGTCTCGAACAGCTGCGCTTCCTCGAGAACGGCATGAGCGTGCAATGTGTCGAAGTCGAGCCGGACACAATCGCCATTCCCGGCATTGATGCACCGGAAGACGTGGCCCTCGCCGAGCGCCTGATCGCAACCCATGGCGACCCGCTGAAGGACTGACCGGACCATGACAAGACTGATCATCGTCCGGCACGGAAACACGTTTGACAAGGGCGACACGGTCACCCGTGTCGGCGGACGCACAGACCTTCCCTTGTCCGCATCCGGACTGGCACAGGCTGACGCGCTCGCCAATCATTTCGCGGACACCCGATTTGTCGCCGCTTTCTGCTCTCCGCTGATGCGTACACGGCAGACCGCACGGGCCATGATCGGCATGCACACCGGCGCGCCTGCCCTTATCGTCCTGCCTTTCCTGACCGAAGTCGATTACGGCCCGGACGAAAACCAGCCGGAAGACAAGGTCGTGGCACGGATTGGTGAAGCAGCGCTCGAAGCCTGGGAGCGTGATGCCACGCCGCCCGAGGGCTGGCGCGTGGATGCGGACGCGCTCCGCGAGGGCTGGCGCAGCCTGCTGGAGCGCGCCGCCGGCCTGAACGCGGAAGACACGGCACTGATCGTCACCTCAAACGGCATCGCACGCTTCCTGCCAGATGTCGTGGATGTTCAGCCAGACGATCTCGACCGCAAGCTGAAGACCGGGGCCTGGGGCGTTGTCGAAATAGACGGCGCCACGTCGTGCATCACCAGCTGGAACCTGCGTCCCTAGGCGACGTCCCGCGCATTGGTCTCATCGACGAGTTCGCGTGCGCCGGAGATCGGCAAGGTAAATGCCACCGTCGTGCCCTCCCCTTCGATGGAGGACAGGATCATCCGCCCCCCATGCATTTCCGCAAAGGATTTCGTCAGTGCAAGGCCAAGCCCTGTGCCTTCGTAATTGCGGTCCTTGGTGCCGGAGACTTGCTCGAACGGCGTCGCGAGGCGCGGCAGGTCTTCAGCCGGGATACCAATACCGGTATCGGTCACGCCGACATAGATTTCCGGTCCGCGCTGCTCGACCGCGACCGTGATCTTGCCGCCAGCATCGGTGAACTTGATCGCATTCGATACGAGGTTCAGCACCATTTGGCGGATCGCCCGATGGTCGGCATCAATCTCAGGCATGTTGGGCTGGGCATCCAGCACCATCTCGATTTCCTTGTCCTCTGCCTTGCGACGGATCATGCGCACAGCCGCGTCGACCGGGTCCACAGGATCAATGGGCTGCGGGTCGATTGTCATCTTGCCAGCCTCGATCTTCGCCATGTCGAGAATATCGTTGATCATGTCCAGCAAGTGTTGGCCCGAAGTCAGGATGTCCTGCGCGTAGCCCTTGTAACGCTCGTCCCCCATCGGGCCGTAAAGTTCATTCGACAGGATTTCGGAAAAGCCATTGATCGCATTCAACGGCGTGCGCAACTCATGGCTCATATTCGCCAGGAAGGCTGATTTGGTGTGCGCCGCATGTTCGGCCTTGGCCTTCTCCTCGGAATATTTCCGAGACAGTTCACGCTCGCGCCCTTCAGACCGTTCAAGGTCCAGGGCGGTCTTGTGCATCTTGGCTTTCTGCTTCCTCAGCTCTTCCTCATTGCGGACATTCTCTGTGACATCCACGCCAACCGAGATCAGTCCACCATCAAGCGTGGGACGTTCCACCAGCTTGATCCAGCGCTCGGTGTTGAGCTCCAGCAAGGTCGTCTGCGGATCTTCCAAAGAGGGGTGTTCTGAACGCAAGGCCCCTGCCCGCGCAATGTTCACCGTGTGATGCGCCATGCCCGGCCGCAAGGTTTCCTCGAGTTGGAGGTCGGAGGCAAAGGCCCGGTTCCAATAGAGCAGACGCTTGCGATTGTCCCACAGGGCGAAAGGACCATTGAAGCCTTCGATAGCCGTACGCAGTCGGCGTTCGGCCGCCTTGATCCGGTCCTCGGCCTGCTTGCGCTCGGTAATATCCAGCAGTACGCCGCCATAGACATTCGCCCCGGTCTCGGCATGAGGCGTCACACTGCCACGCAATTCCATCCAGCGGGCCGGTTGGAAACTGGTCACGAAACTGGTCTGCACCCAGCCGTCCTTGTAGCCTTTGCGAAAGGCGTCCTGAACCCGCTTCTGATGCTCAGGGTGTACCTGCGGCAGCATTTCATCAATCGTGATCTCGCCATCGCCCAGCATGCCCATCAACTCGGATGCCGCATCGCTGAGATAAACCGCGCTGGAATCGTCTGACCACTCCCAATAGCCTGCACGCACACCCAGCATGACCGGGCTCATGAACCGGTCGGATTCGATCTCCTGCGCGCGTTCAACGAACGTGACTTCAGGCTCTCGCGAGAGCTGGTTCATCAGTCCGAGAATGACCAGCATGGGCGCTGCCAGCAGCAGACCAAAAATCAGGAGCCGTATAAAATCGTCCAGCGTGAACAGCGGCGTGGCCTGACTGGTGCACACCTGCAAAGCACTGCCGCCGACCGGCGCGCACCCTGTCGCGGCGCGATCGAGCAAGCCGAGGGCACGAAACTTCGTGGCAGGTAACATGCCCGCTGTGCCGGGAAGGATCGTCCCGGCACTGAGATGCTTGTCGGTGACGAAAATGCCGGTACCTGCCCGGCTTGCCGGCAACCATGTGCCCGCCGGGGCAAGCGCCAAGATGATTTCGCCATCCGGGGCCGTGGTAGCCACGACAATGTCACCCTGCCCCGACAGACCGATCCGATGCCCTCCGGCCAGCATGGCTTCTACAACCGGCACAGCCGCCAGCAGACGGCTGCCCTCAGGTGCCAGGCGGGCCTCCTGCAGAGAAACGACCACATCGACACCTGGCGTAGCGGAGGCGACTGCCGAGCGGGACGCGCCTGCATCGGCAATCAGCCGCATCGCCATTTCAGCTGTGCCTGCATGACCGGATAGCCGCGCTGCGATGGTCGAAGAATTGGCTTCAAGCGCACCCAGAAGCGTGGAGTCGGCCGTCTGGCGCTCTTCCCAGGCCTTCAGGCCAAGTGCGCCTGCCAGCAACAGGATAATCGCAATGATCGTCCATTTCAGCCGCCGGTCATCGCGACTGGGGACTCCCGCAGCGACAGTATCCGTTTGCGGAGGGATAACCGACTTGGACAAGGTGCTTCCTGTGCCGATTCCTTAGAAAAACAAGGGCTCAGCTTTGGTTTTCTATCGTAATCCTTGCCCAATTCTTAACAAAGGTACAGATTTCGTTAACCCAGAAAACGGGCTCTGCCGCCTAGCTCAGGGCGCGGGACACGATATCTGCAGAATTCTTTGACAAATCAGCAGCTTGCAGACGACGGAGGCAGGCTTCGGCCTCTGCCTTCGCCTTCGGCTCCAGAATGCGCCACTGTTCAAACGCAGTCAGCAGACGGGCACCGAGCGCAGGGTTTACCTTGTCGGCCTTAAGGATAATGCCTTCGATGACTTCATATCCAGAGCCGTCCGGCGCGTGAAACCCGGACAGATTCTGCATTGCAAAAGCCGCCGCGACCGAGCGGACGCGATTGGGGTTGCCCATGTCGAAATCCGGATGCGCCGCCAGTTTTGAAACTGTTGCGGCATCACCGGTACCCGCCTGTACGCCAAACCATTTGTCCATAACCAGCGGGTTGGATTTCCACGTCCTCTCGAAATCGGCCAGTGCAGTCTCCCGCGCCGCGCCTTCCAGCCCTGCCAGGCCGCGCAACGCAGCGAGCTTCTCGGTCATGTTGGTGGCGGCGTTATAGAGACCCAGAAGGCGCTCACCCGCTTCGTCGTGGCCTGATGCTGCCAACAGGTTGATCAATGCCGTGCGCAGGGCGCGTTCACCCGCCTGCTCTGCACCCGGATCATAGGGTTCCGGGGAAGACTTGGCGAGAATGTCATCCACAAAATCGGAGAGCTTGCTGTAAAGGGCTGCCTGCAGTTTCTTGCGCGCGGTGTTCAACGCCACAGGGTCAGCCGGCTGACGTTCCTGGAACAGTTCACCCACATCCGGCAGGCGTGTCAGGAGCGACGCGAAGGCCGGGTCGTCCACCGCGCCGCGAATAGCCACAGCCATCGCTTCGACAAGCGCATCATCCGGCTCTGCCTGCGATCCTTCGGACAGGGCCAGAACTTCTTGCTTGGCGAGGTTCTGCACACTGTCCCATTGATTGAACGGGTCCGTTTCCAGTCGGATCATCGCGAGTTGGTCATCGCGGCTGAGCGCTCGCTTGATGCGTACCGGCGCGGTAAAGTCGCGATTGATCGACACCAGAGGGCGTTCAGATCCTTCCGGCAGGTCGAAGGTCATGGTCAGTTCTTCATCTTCCAGAAGCGTGATCCATTCAGCCATGTTGCCTTCATCGTCGATCAACGCCATTTCCATCGGGATCAGCATCGGCTTCTTGGCTGGTTGGCCGGGTGTTGCTGGCGTCTTCTGTTTCAGCGTGACAGCAATCTCGCGCGTTTCCGGATTCCAGCTTTCTTCCATCGTGATTTCTGGCGTTCCGGCTTGAGAATACCAAAGTCGGAACTGAGTGAAGTCCTGCTCGCTGACTTCTTCGAAACAGGCATAAAAATCCTCGATGGTGACAGCCTGTCCATCATGACGGTCGAAATAGAGGTCCATGCCTTTGCGATAGGTTTCCTCACCGAGCATCCGGCGCAGCATGCCAATTATCTCCGCGCCCTTTTCATAGACCGTGGCCGTGTAGAGATTATCGATGGCCCCATAGGTGGTCGGGCGCACCGGGTGCGCCAATGGGCCGGCATCCTCGGCAAACTGGCGTGCGCGCAAGCGGATGACGTCCTTTATCCGCTGCACTGGGCGCGAGCGCATGTCGGCCGAAAAATTCTGATCACGGAAAACCGTCAGGCCTTCCTTGAGGCACAACTGGAACCAGTCTCGACACGTGATCCGGTTGCCAGTCCAGTTGTGGAAATATTCATGGGCGACGATGCTTTCGATGGCCTCGAAATCTGCGTCGGTCGCGGTGTCTTCGTCAGCCAGCACATAGGCCGAGTTGAAGATGTTCAGACCTTTGTTCTCCATGGCGCCGAAATTGAAGTCGCGCACAGCCACGATATTGAACACGCCGAGATCATACTCACGGCCATAGGTCTCCTCATCCCATTTCATTGAGCGTTTGAGGCTGTCCATGGCCCAGGCCGCACGATCCGCATCGCCCTTGTCGACATGAATTGCCAGATCGATGGTCTTGCCGCTCATGGTGGTGAACTGATCAGAGTAGACATCATAATCGCCAGCGCAGAGCGCAAAGAGATAGGCCGGCTTCTTGTGCGGATCATCCCATACCGCAAAGTGACGACCATCATCCACATCGCCTGCCTCGCCCGGCGTACCGTTCGACAGCAGGATGGGATAGGTCGCCTTGTCGGCCGTCATGCGCACGGTGAAGCGGCTCATCACATCCGGACGGTCGGGATAAAACGTAATGCGACGGAATCCGATGGCTTCGCACTGGGTGCAGAAACGGCCGCCTGACATATAGAGACCCGACAGCGCAGTGTTCTTTGAGGGCGCGATCTCGACTTCGGTAACCAGCGTAAACGCGTCTGGCACCTCTGCCAGCGTCAGTCCGGTCTCCGTCAGCTGGTAGGCATCATCCGGCACTGCAACGCCATCAATTGCGATCGACTTCAACTCCAGCGCTTCGCCGTCAAGCTCCAGGGGCGCGTTCGCGTCACCTGTCCGGCGGACCTTCAGATCGGCGCGCACCCGCGTCGCATCCGGATGAAGGTCAAACCTCAGATCCACCTGCTCGATTTCGAAGGGATAGGACGAATAATCCGACAATTGAACGGCAATGGGGGCTTCAGTGCGCATGTTTTCTCCGGCAAACAGGATTTCAGTCTTTCAGTTAGGGAGTCTGGCTGGCAACGTCGAGGGCTAGCGCCCATGCGTCTGCAGATATCAACCCGAATGGCGAGGCCTGATGCGCGCACTTCTGTCTCATCCCCTCATCCGCAGTCTGGCGGGGCTTGCCGCATTCGGACTGGCGATCATTATCGCAGTCTATTCCCTTGTCCCGGCCAGTGAGGCCCCTGCTCCGCAATTGTCGGACAAGATCAAACACTTTGCAGCCTACACCGCCCTAGCCGCGTCGCTCTCGGTGGCGTTCGGGGTGGGCCCACGCCCGGCTGCTTTGGCGTTCAGCATATCAGCCTTGTTCGGTATCGGGCTTGAGATTGCGCAAATGCTTGGCGAGGCCGGACGCGAGGGGTCCAGCCTTGACGTTGCGGCCAATCTGGGCGGCGCGCTGGTCGGAGTTCTTGTTGTCGGGGTACTTGGTCGACAGGGGCGGCTATTCAGCCGCGACCGTCGCTGAATCTGCCTCAGCCGCGTCATCCAGCTGATAGACAAAGCGCAGGATCGATGCGCAACGCTGGGCGACCTGCTTGAGTTCGGACGGGCAGTCATCCGGTTTTTCCTGACAGAAGTCCGCGATCTGACGTACGGTCTGCAACAAGTCCGGCGTGCAGGCGATCATGCGGGCCTGATGCTCGATACGTTGCGGGTCGCGATCATATTCGCCGCCCGTGACGCGCCAACCGCCCTGGTCATCTTCATCCGTCACAACCACGGGATAGGTCCCGACATCACTGATGCCGAGGCCACCAATACTGGCCCGCCATTTCGCGCGGCGGCGAGCGATATGCCAGTGCTCCAGCAGGGAATCGTCGTCATCCGGGCGCAGGACATGCGAATCCCTCGCCAAGCTCTCTTCAGCCGCCAGTTCATGAGACTGGAAACTGCGTCCCAATCCGCACTCATAGGTCACGCGGAGCGGTTCATCCACGTCCTTGACCCAATGCGGCACGACTTTTTCGATCAGCGCCCACGTTCCGACGGGCTTCACGAAGACGCGCTGCGATTTGTGAAATAACGCCTTGGCCATCAGTTGCTCCCGAATTCAGACGTGATTTTTGCCATCTGGGCCTTTCAACGCAGTGAAACCGATCGATGAAATTTGACCTACCGGCACGATTTCCCACCAAAAGTGGATTTTCGCGTTTCCGTTGGGTGACGGGTTTCCGCGCACGTAAACCGCGCTATTTTGATCATCATTGAAGAAAAAGAGTGGCCCGACCGGCCACAAAGGGGAGCGCAAGCGACATGAACTTCGACTTTTCCGAAGACCAGAAATTTCTCGGCAATGAGGCCCGCAAATTCCTCGAAGCCGAATGCCCCATGACGGCCGTCCGTCTGGTGTTGAATGACGACGATGTCAGCCACAATGAAACTGTCTGGAACAAGGTAGTGGAAATGGGCTGGCTCGGCACGGCCATCCCGGAAGAGCATGGCGGCCTCGGCTTGGGCCTGCTCGAAGTGTGCGTGCTGGCAGAAGAAATGGGCCGCGTCCTCGCTCCGGTTCCGTGGGCCTCTACCGTCTACTTCTTCACCGAAGCGCTGAAGCTGGCTGGCTCGAATGAGCAACAGGCCGAAATCCTCCCGCGTATCGTCAGCGGTGATGTAGTGGGCTGCTACGCCGCCAGCGAAGGACCTGGAAATCCAGCAGCGGATACGCTGAAAACGACCTTCGACGGCTCCACGCTTTCGGGCACCAAGGTCCCGGTCACCGATGGCGATATCGCAACGCACGCCATTGTGCTGGCCAAGGAAGGCTCCGGCGCGAGCTTGGTCCTGGTCGACCTGACCGGCGAAGGCGTGACCCGCAAGACGCTCCAGACACTGGACCCAACCCGCAGCCATGCCGAGATCGTCTTCGACAAGGCACCGGCCACGCGTCTTGGAAACGCGGGCGACGGTGAAATGCTGAATGACCAGGTCCTGGATCATGCGGCTGTCCTGCTCGCCTTCGAACAGCTGGGCGGCGCCTCCCGCGCCCTCGAAATGGCAACCGACTATGCCAAGGAACGCTACGCCTTTGGACGCCCCATTGGTGGCAATCAGGCGATCAAACACAAGCTCGCTGAAATGTATGTGAAGAACGAGGTTGCTCGCTCGAACTGCTTCTACGGCGCATGGGCCGTCTCGACGGGTGCCGCCGAACTGCCGGAAGCCGCCGCCGCGGCGCGCATTGCAGCATGCGAAGCCTTCTGGTTCGCGTCCAAGGAAAACATCCAGACCCATGGCGGCATGGGCTTTACATGGGAGGTGGACTGCCACCTCTTCTATCGCCGCGCCAAGCTGCTGGCCGTTCAGGCCGGAGCGCCGAAAGTGTGGAAAGAAAAACTCGTCCGCACCCTTGAAAACAAGAATGCCGCCTAAGGAGGAATGACTCATGGACTTCAATGACACCAAAGAAGAAGCCGAATTCCGCGCCGAAGCTCGCGCTTTCCTCGGCAAGCACCTCGAGCCCAAGGGCGACAAGCCGCTGCGTCAGCGCGTGGATGGCAGCGAATTCATGAAACTTGCCAAGCAATGGCAGAAGACAAAATCCGAAGGCGGGTATGCCCAGATCACCTGGCCGAAAGAGATCGGCGGGCGCGGCGGCACGCCGATGCAGCAGGTCATCTGGAACCAGGAAGAAGGCAAGTTCGACGCGCCGACCGGCCCCTTCACCATCGGCCTCGGCATGTGCATCCCGACCGTCATCGCGTTCGGCTCCGACGAGCACAAGAAGCGCTATGTTGGCAAGGCAATGAAGGGCGAGGAAATCTGGTGCCAGCTCTTTTCCGAACCGTCTGCCGGGTCTGATGTTGCGGGCCTGAAGACCCGCGCCGTCAAGGATGGCGACGAATGGGTCATCAACGGCCAGAAGGTCTGGACCTCCGGCGCGCATTATTCCGACTACGGCATCCTGCTGACCCGGACCGACCCGAGCGTGCCGAAGCACAAGGGCCTGACCATGTTCATCGTGGACATGAAACAGGCTGGCGTCGAAGTGCGCCCGATCCACCAGGCATCTGGGGGTCGCGAGTTCAACGAGGTCTACTTCACGGATGTCCGCATCAAGGATTCCGACCGTCTCGGCGAAGTCGGTCAGGGCTGGAAAGTGGCCATCGTCACACTGATGAACGAGCGCCTTGCCGTGGGCGGTTCCCCTGGCCCGGACTGGGCGGAGATCATGGCCTATGCCAAGGAAGCCGGCACCATGTCTGATCAGGCTTTCCGCGAGAAACTGGCCGACTGGTACGTTGCAGCACAAGGCTACAAGCTGACCAAATTCCGCACTCAGACGGCCCTTTCACGCGGCCAGACACCGGGACCGGAAAACTCGATCGGCAAGATCATCACCGCCAACCACCTTCAGGACATTTGTAACTCGGCCATCGAGATGCAGGACCATTACGGCATCCTGACGGATTCAGATCGCATGCCAGCCGATGCCATCTTCCAGCAGAGCTTCATGTGGGCCCCCGGCCTGCGCATTGCAGGCGGCACGGATGAGATCCTGAAAAACATCATCGCCGAACGCGTTCTGGGCCTGCCCCAGGATGTCCGCGTGGACAAGGACATTGCGTTCGACCAGATGAAAAGCGGCTAGATCAAGCCTCAGGCGCGTCTGCGTGAACGTTGATGTACTGGCTGACGAAGGCCGCCACATCGTTCACGCAGGCCCGGCCTGCTTCGCCCAGCGCCTTGGCACGGTCTGCATTGGACCCGCCATTGGCACTGGCAGAATTCGAGACCACGATCTGGTCCAGCACATCTCGCGATCCACCGTCCATGAGCGTCGCGCGCACGCGGCACCGTCCGGTCGTGCCGGACAAGGTGAAATCCGTCACTTGCCAGGAAAGCTCATAGGGCGCTGAAGCTCCCGTCTCGGGCGCAATCGCCTTGCCTGCGCCCTGCCCCTGCAACGCGTCCAGCATCGCCATCTGCATCAGGCGTGTCGACGAATCCGTCCATTCCACGTTCGGCACCAAACGTAGCGCACCACTGGAGTCTTCCGCCGCAATCGCCCGACCGGCTACGAGGCGTGACGCATCCGGCTCACGAATGAGAACAGACGCATCCAAATCGTAGGTTGTTTCCATCGGCGCAAAGCGATAGAGGCCCTGTGGCACCTTTGGCTCTGGCAAGACAGACACACATGCTGCGAGGCTACAGGCCGCAAGGCCAGTCATAAGAACACGGATCATCTAGCGGCTCTCCTCATATGGGGCCGGGTCACCGACCACGAAGCCCTGGGGGTTTTGTTCCAATTCACGCGCGACCCGGTCGAGGCGGTTGATCAACAGGCGCAAATCCCGGCTGGCAAGACGCGCGTCGACCAGCGCGCCCGTGGCCGGGCCTTCGATGGCGTCTGTCGCCGCAAGTACCGCGAGATTGCTCTGCTCCACCGTCTTGTTCGCACTGGCAGCCACTTCGCGGATTTCGGCGACCAGCGCATTGGCCTGCGAGCCGAACTCGGTCATCTGGCTGTCTGCATTCGTCCCGAAAGATTCCAGCGACGCAGAGGCCGCTTCAAAGCGCGCGCTCGCCGCCGACACATCTTTCAGCGTTTGGGTCGCTTGCGCCATCGTGCCATCGGAGGCGGCGAGTTGCCCGCTGAGTGTTTCGATGTTGCGGATCGTGGCTGACAGGGACTCAATGTTCTCATCCGTGAGGATCAGGTTCACCCGCTCAATGGTCCGGTTGGCCTTGCCGAGCACTTCGGCGCCACCGGCAAAAATTTCGTCGAGTTGTGTCCGCTCGGCCTTGATGACGGGCACGGGCTGACCCGGCCGCGCGCGCAGAGGTGCTGCCTTGGGTGAGCCTGCCGTGATCTGAACAAATGTGATGCCCGTAATGCCGGCCAACTGGATAGAGGCCGTAGAATCCACTTTCACAGGGGTTTCCGCGTCCACACGTATCCGGGCCCGCACTTTGGACTGATCCCCCCGGTCGATCCGCACCCAGGAGACCTCACCCACCTTGATGCCGATATAGCGCACCGAAGCCCCCTGCTCCAACGAGACCGGTCCCTCGAAGACAATATCATAGGCTTCAAAGTCCTGCCGGAACTGGGACTGGCCCAGCCACAACGTGAATACCGCCACGGCCATCGTGGCGATCAGGACGAATGCTCCGATCAGGGCGTAATTCGCTCGCGTTTCCATCGTCTCCGGGTCCTCTTCTAGTGTCCCGTCGCGGCCCGCCCACGCGGACCTCCGAAATATTCCTGGACCCACGGATGATCGAAGGCCCGTAATTCATCAATTGTGCCGACTGCCAGCACGCGTTTCTCGCCCAACACGGCAATCCGGTCACAAGTTGCCTGCAGCGTATCCACATCATGCGTCACAAGGAAGACCGTCAGGCCCAAGGCGCGTTGCAGCTGTCGGATCAGCGCATCGAAATTGGCTGCTGTGATCGGGTCGAGCCCGGCGGTAGGTTCATCCAGAAACAAGAGTTCCGGATCGAGTGCCAAGGCCCGCGCAAGGGCCGCGCGCTTGCGCATGCCACCTGACAGATCGGACGGGAACTTTGGACCGGCATCCCCATGCAGGCCCGCCATCAGAATTTTCATGTCCGCCAGTTCGCGGCATAGCTGCGGCGAGAGGTCGGTGTGCTCCTTCATGGGCACCATGACATTCTCGCGCACGGTGAGGTTCGAGAACAGTGCGCCGTCCTGGAACATGACGCCCCAGCTGCGCTCCACGGCGGCGCGCTCGTCCGGGTCGAGTGTCTCCAATCGCTTGCCGAACACTTCAATACTGCCCGCCGAAGGTTCCTTCAGGCCAGTGATCGCGCGCAAAAGCACAGACTTGCCACAACCCGATGGGCCGATGACGCCGATGATCTCGCCGCGACGAATATCAAGATCAAGATGCTCGTGTACGACATGAGACCCATAGGCGGTCTTCAGGTCACGCACGCGGATGATGATTTCGTCGGTCAAATGCCCATCTCCATGTAGAAGATGGCGAACAGGGCATCGATCACGATGATCGAGAAGATGGCCTGCACAACCGATGTGGTTGTCTTGCTGCCAAGCGACTGGACGCTGCCACCCACATTCAGGCCCTGACGGCAGGCAATAAGCGCCACCACGAACCCAAACACCGGAGCCTTGGACATGCCAACCCAGAACTGGTCCAACGGCACGTTCGACTGAAGACGGTCAAGGAAGAGTGCCGGATTGATGTCCAGTGCCAGCCAGCCAACGATGACGCCGCCTGCAATGCCTGCAAGCGTGCCCACAAAGGCGAGTACCGGCGTGGCCACAACCATCGCAATGATACGCGGCGCGACCAGCACATCCATCGGCTTCAGGCCGAGTGTCTGCATGGCGTCGATTTCCTGGCGCATCTTCATCGTGCCGATTTGCGCCGTGAACGAGGAATTGGTCCGCCCCGCCAGAACGATGCCGGTCATGATGACCCCAAGCTCTCGCAGCATGGCAAAACCGATCAGTTCGACCACAAAGATTTCAGAGCCCAAGTCGCGCAGGGTTGTCGCGCCAATAAAGGCCACCACCATACCGACAAAGAAAGAGAGAAACGCGATGATTGGCATCGCATCGAGACCAGCCTCTTCAAGCACAGAGACAATTGAGGTCCAGCGTAACTTCCAGGGTGTCAGGACGAGCCGAAATGTCGTCACCAGCGTCTCGCCGAGAAAGGCCAACGTGTCCTTGGCTTCGCCCAGCATGTTCATGAAACCGCGGCCGGTCCGCTCAAGCATATCAACCAGTCCGCCATGCGGCGGTCGCTTGGGCTCTTCCACATCGGTCACGGCATGCACCTGGCCGATCAGGTTTTCGGCGTTGGGATGGTTGCCTTCGATTCGGGCAGGCGCTTCTGACAATTGTCGCAGCGTGCGGTCAATGACAAAGGCGCCGGCGGTGTCGAGCTTGCCGAGCGCCGCAGCGTCCAACACGAGCGCGCCCTCATGGGCCTCCAAATCGCGCAAACCGTCGTCCACGGCTTGAACCGTGCGCACGGTCCAGTCCCCCGAGACACGGAGGACGGTCTGTTCGCCGCTGGTTTCCAGCGCGAATTCGGGGATGCTAGGGTTCGCCATTCAATTGCTTTTCTACCTGACCACCCTATCCAAACATGCTTAAGACCTGAAAAGCATGATTGTTCAAATTTCACCTATTGGGACCATACATGGGCCAGCGAACACTTGAAATTACTGATGTTTCTTCACCCCTGAAGACGGCGTTTACCATTTCACGCGGCGCCAAGACCAGCGCGGATACAATTCGGGTCACCATCCGCGAGGGCGAGGCGGTCGGACGGGGTGAATGCGTGCCCTACCCGCGCTATGGCGAAACCCAGACCGGGGTACATGCAGCGATCGAAGCCCGTCGGGCTCAGATCGAAGGCGGTCTCAGCCGGGAGGCCTTGCAGACCGCCATGCCCGCTGGCGCTGCCCGGTGCGCCGTCGACTGCGCCTTGTGGGATCTGGAAGCCAAACTGACCGGCACACCTGTGTGGAAACTGGCGGGCCTTCCCGAACCCAAGCCGATCGAGACTGCGGTTACGGTCAGCCTCGACACGGCGGACGCAATGGCCGAGGCCGCGCGCTCAACGCCCAGCCGTTTGCTGAAGCTGAAACTGGGCGGACCGGAAGACCTTGAACGGATCGAAGCAGTTCATGCGGCCCGTCCCGATGCCCGCTTGATCGTGGATGGCAATGAAGGTCTGCTGCCAGAACAATTCCCTGCCATCGTAAAGCGTGCCGCAGACCTGGGCGTGGTCCTGATCGAACAACCCTTTCCGGCTGGCAAAGACGAGGCCTTGCTAAGGAGGCCCGGCGCAGTATCCGTATGCGCAGACGAAAGCGCCCATACGAGCGCCGAGATCCAGGAACTCGCCCGCCGCTACGATGCGGTCAACGTGAAGCTCGACAAGACCGGCGGGCTTACAGAAGCTATTCGCACGGTCCGCGCCGCACGCGAAAGCGGACTTGGTGTCCTGCTCGGATGCATGGTGGGCGGATCATTGTCGATGGCGCCCGCCGTTCTACTGGCCGGCCTCGCTGACGCGGCAGACCTGGACGGCCCGCTCTGGCTCGCCGAAGACATCGCGCATGGCCTGACCTATTCGGACGGCATGGTCAGCCCACCAACATCAGCGCTCTGGGGCTAGGCCGCCCCGTCGAGAATATCCCTGAAACCGCTGGGGGCATGAGGCCCCATGAACAATTGTTCGAAGGCGCCGATGCCTTCGGACGACAAGCCGTTCGGCCCTTCATGCCGCGCGCGGGCGATGGCCTGGATGTGGAGATTTTCAGGCTGTTGCCAAGACATTTTCTCAGGCTCGTAATCCTCGCGGAGAACCGACAACTGGTCACCATGATAGGAGCCATGCTTGCGCTCAGGATGGCCATAGCCGATGCCCTTCATCAGGAAGGTTCCGAACGGCTCGAAACTCACCGTATGCGGATTTCCCTGTCCGTCCTCGAGATGCAGCTTGGCCGACTTCATCCGCCGTGTGCCCGGCGTGTAATTGATGTCCATGTGCGGCTTGTCGAGATGGAGCAATTCGCCCTGCCCGGCGCCATCCATCGCCAGCACGGCGCGGGTGTTCCATGCCTCACCCGCCTCATCATGGTTCACATGATAGAACATTGAGAGGTTGGGGAAATTCGTCGGCGTCCAGATCCAGTAGAATTGCGGCGGCAATGGCGGGATCAGCGGCTGGGTATCCTGCGCGCCGATCGGGCGCACGCCCCAGCTGCGGTCACGCGTGCCCGTCCAGCTGTCTGGCGACACAGTGATTTCCTGTCCATCAAGGCGCAACTTGCCGGACCATCGTCCATTCTGCGTCATTCGGGTGACGTCCATCAGCATGCGCGGCCCCTGCCGACGTGTGAAGCGAGGTTCTTCGATCGGAAAGGCCCTGCCCTCGAACTCCACATCCAGCGCGATGCCTTCGGTCTCTTCAACTTTCAATCGGATGCGCTTCAGCGGCTCAACCACTTCGACCGAGAAGCCCCCGACATATGTGTTCATCCGCTCCATATTGAGGGGACGGGAGAAGAAAACCGAATGCTGCTTGCCATCGCGCAGGATCGAGACCGCCGCGTCGATAATGTTCAGATGCGGATAAATGCCCATCGCCGCCGCGAAGAAGGTCTCGCCATCGGCGGAATAGCCATTGAAAAAGAACCGGTCATAGAAATTCCGGTCTGAGCCGGAAAAGGCGATGGGCTCTGGTGTCTGGTGAATCGGATATTCGTCTCCGGCGGTCAGCATGTCATTTCCTTCCTTCGCGTTACCTCTTGGCGGGCAACGTCCCGCAAGTAGGGTGAACGACAGAGACACGCGGTTCAAGACGTGACGCCAAGGGAGGCTCCATTTAGATGACCAAGATGACGGCGGAAGAAGCCAACACATTTCTCAAAGGGGCATTCGAGACCCAGGACAATCGCAGCGAAGTGGTTTCGATGGAAGACGGTCGCGCTGTGATGCGACTTGTTGCCGACTCCTCACACCTTCGCCCTGGTGGCTATATTTCCGGACCCACTCAAATGGCTCTGGTCGACTCCGCAGCCTACATGGCGGTGATGACGAAGACAGGACATGAGCCGATGACGGTGACCAGCAATCTCAGCATCAATTTCCTGCGTCCCTGTATCGGAGACGTCGTGGTCGCCGATGCGCGCATCATGAAGATCGGACAGGCACTGGCGGTCATGGATGTCGATGTGCGGATCGAGGGCGCTGAAAAGCCCTCCAGCCATGCCGTCGTCACCTATGCCATCCCGCGCCAGCCGAGTGGCATGGCATGAACCGGTTGGGCATCTTCGCGGCCCTCACGGGCTTTCTTGCCGTCGCCTTGGGCGCATTTGGCGCCCATGCGCTGGACGGCCAGCTGACCCCTGAAGGGCTCGACTGGTGGCACACCGCCACGCTCTATGCCCTGCCCCACGCGGCCGCGGCGCTCGCCATCTCGCTCCATGCGAAGACGGGCCTTGTGCGCAAAGCCGGCTGGGCGTTCGTATTCGGGACGATTGTGTTCGCCGGCTCGCTCTATGCGATGGCGCTCGGCGCGCCGCGCTGGTTCGGTGCGATCACCCCGATCGGCGGCATATCATATCTGGTGGGATGGGCGTGCTGCGCGTGGGGCGCGCGGAAAGCCTAGCTCGTCGACCGGCTCAGCGAGGCGTACTTGTCGGCCAGACCATCAGCCGTCTCACGCGCATCATCAATCGTATCGGCGAAGGATTTGAGCTCACGGTCAACCGGCGCCACATCCATGTCCATGTCAGGGCGTGAAGTCACTTCACCCATGGCACCCTGGAAATTGCGATAGGCCATCTGCGCGCGAACCAGTGCCCGCTCATAGCTCATCACGTCAGCGCGGCTGGCGGTATCTTCCTTGCCGGACTGCAGCACATCGCGGGCTTCGCGGCTGACATCTGCCAGACCGGTGCGGGCGGCCTGTGCGTCCGACACGATGCGGGCCAGTACAAGCGAGGGGGCATCAGACTTCGCTCCAATGCGGGACGCATAGTCCCGGCTATCGTCACTATCGGATTTTCCGTTGATCAGCGTGGACGCAAATGCGGCAAGGCCGCCTGTCGCTTCGATCCAGCCATTCTTCACAGCGTCCGCACAATAGTCGGCTGATACTTTGCGCAAGGCAGATTGGGACTGCGTAAGGCTGGTTTCCACCGACGCCTCACCGGGTACCATCGAGACGGTTGCGCACCCCGCCAAAAGGCATAGGGATGCACCCAGAACTATACTACGCATTTGACAGCCACCTGCACACCTGATTGGGACCACACCTGTAATAATGTTTACGGACGCAATTGGACCAAGTCCAGTAATGGCTGTGAATTTGACTGAAAATAGGTGAAGACTGCATGAACAGACGCCCAAACCGCCGCATTTTGTTCCCGAGACTGGAATCCAGACGCTCTGGACGGCTGCGAGTCAGTGAAATCCACGAGATTTACTGGGAAGAATCGGGGAATCCGAGCGGGATTCCCGTCATTGCCGTCCATGGAGGCCCCGGAGGCGGCTCTAGCCCAGAAATGAGGCGTTTCTTCGATCCGGGCAAATATCGCATCATTCTGTTCGACCAGCGCGGCTGTGGCCGCTCCACCCCGCACTCGGAATTGCGCGAAAACACGACCTGGGACCTGATCGACGACATGGAGTCGATTCGCGACATGCTCGGGATCGACAAATGGGTCGTCTTTGGCGGCTCGTGGGGGTCGACCCTTTCGCTGGCCTATGGCGTCACACATCCCGACCGCACGCTGGGCCTTGTCCTGCGCGGCATCTTCCTGGTCTCGAAGGCGGAGATCCAGTGGTTCTACCAATCCGGCGCCAGCCGTCTGTTCCCGGATGCTTATGACCGGTACATCAAGCCGATCCCGGAAGACGAGCGCGACGACCTGCTGATGGCCTTCCATCGCCGCCTGACAGGTGAAGACCGGCAGGTTCGCGTGGAAGCCGCGCGCGCATGGTCGCGCTGGGAGGGCGAGACCCTGTCCATCAAGGGTCCGACCACGACCCCTGCCCGCTTCAATGAAGATGATTTCGTCGACGCGTTCGCGCGCATCGAATGCCACTATTTCGTCAATCGTGGTTTCTTCGCGAATGATAGCTGGTTGCTGGACGAGGCCGAGACCAAGCTGAAGGACATTCCAGGCACTATCGTACATGGGCGATACGATGTGGTTACGCCACTGTCGACCGCATGGGCGCTGTCCAAGGCATGGCCGAAAGCTGATCTCCATATCATACCCGATGCCGGTCATTCCTCGATGGAGCCAGGTATTGTCGACAAGCTCATTCAGGCCACGGATGACTTAGCCGACATGTATGCAGGCCAACTGAAGTCCTAGCGCCAATGGCCGGACAGGCATCGCCTTCCGGGTTTTTCGATAAATGTAGCGGGCGGAAGATATTTCAGGCCACGCAGTCTTGGGTATTGGGGAAGTATCAGGGCGCGACCCTCATATCTTCCGCCGCTGGAGCGGCGGCCATGGGCGACCGCAACTCCCACCAACCGCGCTGAGCATCACGGCTGGAGACAGGGGCAGAATGCCATGCCCGCGCCGCCGCCGGATTGGTCCGGCAAGAACTGAAATGGTTGCATGAAAAAGGGGGCGGATAACCGCCCCCTCAATCCGATGTCTTCGCATGCTTGGCGCGTCGTCTAGATCACGCCAAGCTTGGTCAGCGTGCCCAGCACCAGAATGAAGGCCAGCGCCGGCGGCACGATCCAGCGACACATGAAGCGCCAGAGGTTCATGATCGTGCCTTCGCCCAACTCGGTCGTCAGCATCTCGCGACTGACAATCCAGCCCGCAAACACAGCCAACAGCAGCGCGCAGAGCGGCAGCATGATGTTGCCGGTGATAATGTCTGCAAAGTCGATGAAGTCGGTGGAATAGACATAGCCCATGCCGATCATGAACAGCATGAAACCGATGCCCATGGCCGCGCCCGGGCGCGTGACTCCTTCACGTTCTTCCAACCATGCCACGCCAACTTCCATCAAGGAGATGGATGACGTGAACGCCGCAAACAGAGCGAGCAGGAAGAAGGCGCCACCAACCCAGACGCCCAGTGCGCCCATCTGACTGAATGCAATCGGCATGGACACAAAGAACAGGCCGGGACCGCCCGCAGGGTCTGCGCCGAATGCGAAGACAATCGGGAAGATCGCGAAGCCCGCAATCAGTGCCACCATCGTATCCGCGCTGGCCACGATCGCCGAAGCACGCGGAATGTTTGTATCGCGGCTGAGATAGGCGCCATAAGTAATCATTAGACAGGAGCCGACTGACAGCGAGAAGAAGGCTTGGCCGACCGCTTCAAGGAACGTACCCATGGTCACTTCACTGAAGTCAGGGGTCAGCAGGAAATCGGCGGCTGCGCCCGCATCGCCTTCAACCAACGCAAAACCGACGATCCCGATCAGCAGGATGAAGAAGGCAGGCATCAGCACGGTTGCAGCTTTCTCGATGCCGCCTTTCACGCCGCGCGCCACCACAAAAACATTTGTCAGCAGGAAGGAAGCAAGCAGGCCACCAATCACGTACTTGTTGCTGATCGTTTCACCGAAATTGCTAGCCGACACATCCGCAATTGAAACGGTAGTGCCAGTCTCCGCCGTCAGGCGGGCGGCCTCGGCGGCAAAGCCATTGAAGGTGCCCCCAAATGCCTGCGGGATGAAGGCAAGCACCCAGGCTGAAATAACGATGTAGAAGGTCAGGATAAAGAAGGCGCCGAGCGATCCGATCCAGCCAACGACCTGCCAATTCTCACTCTTGTTCTCGGCTCTCGCCAGAGAGTGGATGCCTTCGATGGCCGACATGCCCGACTTCCGTCCGAGCGCATATTCCGCCATCAGCACGGTCAGGCCGAGGAACAGGACACAAAACAGATAGATGATGATGAAGGCGCCGCCGCCATTCTCCCCCGCGGTGAATGGAAAACGCCAGAAATTTCCGAGGCCAACGGACGAGCCGACCGCCGCCATGATGAAACCGAAGCGCGAACCCCAATGGTCCGTCTTGCGGCCAATTTCTCCTGCCATACGCCCTCTCCCCGGGTACAAGTTTTGCGCGAACCTATCTTCGGCGAAACAAAAATCAACGACTGTTATGTTTTAGTGCTAAAATAGACCTCGGGCTGTCAGTTTCTCATCACGGTGCATGTGCGCCGCGATGATGAGCCCGAAGCACGCCATGGTCGTCAGCATGGCTGTGCCGCCATACGAGATCAATGGCAAGGGCATTCCAACCACCGGCAACAAGCCCAACACCATGCCCACATTGAACACGATGTAAAAGCCGACGGTTGCGACGGCTCCCGCAGATGCGAGACGGCCGAACCAACTGACCGAGCGCGCCGCACTATAGAGCGACCACCCCAGCAGCACCGCAAAGCCGACAAGCAGCGCGGTCGAACCAAGGAAGCCAAACTCTTCTGCGATCACAGTGAGAATGAAGTCGGTATGTTGTTCAGGCACATAGTCTTGTTGAGACTGGATGCCCTGCAGGAAGCCACGTCCGTTCAGGCCGCCAGCGCCGATGGCGATCTTGCCTTGTTCGATTTGATAGCTTTCGCCCAGTGCATTGGTCGCGCCGCCAAACAATTGTGCGAGGAACGTGTCGACGCGCTCGCGTTGATAGGGTGCCAGCACGAACTGATAGACCGGCCAGACCGAGGCGACACCGCCGATGATGGCAGTCCCAATCACGCGAACTGACAGGCCCGCCAGGAAGATAACCACGCCACCTGACGCGACCAGAGCCAACGTCGTGCCGAAATCGGGCTGTTTGAAAATCAGCGCCGCTGGCAGGAGGATGATCGCCAACGCGCCCAGATGCACCATGACGCGACCGGTCTGGGGCTGCAGCACCATCTGGTAATATCGTGCGAGCGCCATTGTGACGGCAAGTTTGGCAAATTCCGAAGGCTGTACGGCAACCGGTCCGATCTGCAGCCAACGTTGCGCGCCGCCGCCCGTAACGCCCATGACTTCCACAAGGATGAGCAGAACAATCGTGCCGACATAGGTAGGAAAGGCCAACCGCATCCACCAGGACAGCGGCAACATGGCCAGCCCGATCATCATGAAGAAGCAGACAACGAAACGCACCAGTTGCAACTTCCAGAGATGCGCTTCGGCAGGATTGGTGTGCGCTGAAGAATACAGCATCGCGATGCCTGTCAGCGCCATCGCCGCAATCAGCAGGATAAAGCCCCAGGGCAGTCGCATCAGCTTGTTCAGCGGCCCCTGATTGTCAAAATTGAGAGAGGTTGCCGTGCGCGTCCGCGCTTCGCCGCGCGAGAAGCCGGTAAACCCTTCGCGGTTCATGTTGGCTCTCCCGCATCGGTCATGGACGTCGGCAGCGACGCGCTTTGCGAATAGGACGGTTTGCGGCGGCTATCTGTCTTGAGCGCGAAATGTAGAATGTCGCGCGCAACGGGCGCAGCCGTACGCGAGCCCCCTTCCCCATGCTCGACGACGACGGAAATCGCGTATTTGGGATTGTCCGCCGGGGCATAGGCCACAAACAAGGCGTGGTCACGCAGCTCGCGGGCAATCTCGCTGCCCGAGCGCACGCCACTGAGGCGCTCTTCTCGGGTAATACGGCGCACCTGCGCCGTGCCGGTCTTGCCGGCGAGGCGCGGGCCGCCAAGGCCAAGGTCACCGGATCGATAGGCCGTGCCTCCACCTTCGGAGGTCACGCCATACATGCCTGCCTTCATCAGCTTCATGACTTCCGGGTCGAGCGGCGCATCCAGCGTATGATCATCCTGCGACTGCGGGCCAATGCCAATCATTCGCGGCTTGAACGGTTTGCCCTCGGTCGCGATCCGCGCCGTCATCAGCGCAAGTTGCAATGGCGTGGTGCCAAGCTGGCCCTGACCGATGCCAAAATTCAGCGTCTCGCCTTCATACCAGTTTTCCTTGCGGACGCGTTGCTTCCACTCGCGATCCGGAACAAGGCCGCCCCGGCCGCCCGTCATACCCAGCACCCAGTCCTGACCAAAGCCGAACTTGCGCGCGGTTTCGGCAATCTTGTCGACGCCTGTACGTCGGGCGATCTCGTAGAAATAGACATCGCACGAGCCCTTGATGCCCGTGTGCAAATTCACTGAGCCGTGCCCGCCCTTTTTCCAGCAATGCCAGGTCCGGTTGCCGAAATGGTAATAGCCATTGCAATGGACCCGGTCGGTCGGCTTGATCGCGCCAGCTTCCAGCGCGGCCGTCGCGACGACCATTTTGAACGTCGATCCCGGCGGGTAGACACCGCCATGCGCACGCGGATAGAGCGGTGAGCGTGTATCGTCGCGCAGTTCGGAATAATTGGCGGTCGAGATGCCATTTACGAAATCATTCGGATCAAAGGCAGGCGTGGAGACCATGGCCAGCACGTCGCCGCTCTCGACATCCATGACAACGGCCGCACCGCTTTCGCCCTCGAAGCGTTCAATCGCGACACGTTGCAGGTCTGAGTCGATGGTGACGAACAGGTCCTTTCCGGGCGTTGGCGCAAGCCGCTCGTCCGGAATTTCCTCAATCACGCGGCCATGCGCATTGGTCACCAGCTTGCGGTAGCCAGGCTTGCCGCGCAGCCATTCTTCAGCAAAGCGCTCCATGCCCTGACGACCTGTCCGCATGTCCGGATGCCGGAACATGGTCTTCAGTGTCTCGGCTTCCTTGTCCGTCATGTCGTCAGTCAGCCGAACGAGATCATCCTGGCTGGCGCGTGCGACATAGCCGAGCACATGCGCGAAATCGCGTCCGCGCGGATAGGACCGCGTTAGCGCCATTTCGACATTCACACCGGGCATCTCCGCCGCATGCACGTTCATGCGCGCAAAGTCTTCATAGGTCAGCTCGTGCGCGACCGTGACGGGTACGAAACCGGCATTGCGGCGACGGCTGAGGCGGATCTCGTTGGCTATGCGTTCGAGCCGCTCATCCGGCAGCTCAATCAGCGCGGCGATCTGCGCGAGCGTATGCTCTGGATTGTCAGTCTGTTCCGGTGTGATCGAGATGCGGCCCGCTCGGCGGTGCGAGGCCAGCGGCCGTCCAAACCGATCAAGGATACGCCCACGCTGCGGCGGGGCGAGTTGCAGCTTGATATGGTTGGCCTCGGCCTGTGCCTGATAGCGTTCCTGATCGAGGATCTGCAGCTGGAACAGACGCGCAATTAGGCCGGCCCATACGAGGCCGCCTGCAGCCCCGGCAATTGCGGTACGGCGCGTAAACGCAAAATCGAGATCGGCAGTCTTCTTGCTCATCCGGCCTGCCCCGCAAGTTCACCCGGCCTGCGGCCAAGGTCGAACATTTTCTGGAGCACGGCATAGGCGAGCCCGGTTGTAAGCAAGGACGCAAACAGCGGCACCACGCGGACGGGATGGTCTTCCAGCGTCGACGCCATGAGCCACAGGATGAGAAAGGCCCCGGAGAACAGCAGGACGGGTGACATGATCGCGACAAGAGGTTCGTTCATGACATCGAACATATCAGCAATTGCGGTGCTGGCACCGTAGGCGAGCAGGTTGACGATGACAAAACATCCGAGCGGCGCGTGGAATGTTACATCCTGCACGAGGCCGAAAATAATCAGCAGGATCATTGGACGCAGCGACAGGCCCACCCTGCCCCAGCCGACGGCGCCCCACAACGCAGCATAGGGCCAGGCAATCGAGAAGCCGAAGATTTCGCGCGGTGTCAGGCCCAGCAATCCGATGGCCGCAATGGCAAACGCCCCGAACAGGAGACGGGGCGTCGGGCCGGTCTGCGACCACAGGCTTTTCTTGTTGCGGGGAGCAGAGCGCGACATCCTATTGGCGCGCCCCCTGTGCCGGGCTTGCAGCAATGGTGGGCTCTTCCACCTCAAGCTCCATTGGCTTGCGTATCTCTGGGGCCGGGATCATCTGGACATAGCCGCCATCACGCTCTGCCATCGAGAATTTGACCCGCCAGTCGTCACCAACCTTGCGAACCTCACCCACGATCAGCCCCCGCGGGAAAGCGCCACCCTCGGCGGAGGTCAGGATACGTTCGCCTTCGACAAAATCATCGCGCTCCGGCAAATCCGTCAGGCTGCCGAGGCCATCGCGGCCACCATAGAGAATGGCCCGCACGCCACTGACTTCGCCCATGACAGGGACACGGCTGTTGAAGTCGGTGATCAGGAGGATGCGAGAAGAGTACTCGCCGAGTTGAATGACGCGGCCGACCAGCCCCCCCTCGTTCAGGGCTACCGCGCCGGGCTCGACGCCCTGCGCACGGCCCGCATTGGCCAGAATGGTCTGCGCGAACGGTCCGTCATTCTCTGCGGTCACCCGCGCAGTCACGCCCCGTGCCGGTGGCTCGCCCATCAGGTTGAGGATTTCCTCATAGGCTTCGAGGCGCTCGGCCATTGAAATGGCGGCGGCCTTGTAGCGCGAGAGATTTCGCACTTCGGCTTCGAGTTCCTTGATTCGTCGCTCGCGCTTGGCCTGGCCGGTCACCCATGCCCAGGCATTGAAACCCTCATTGCCGCCTAGCTGGTCACCAACGGTCGTGCGAACGGGATTGAAAAGCGTGCGAATTTGCGGAGCGGACTGGGCCAGGACGAGCGCAATCGCGCCGAAAATGAGCACACCGAGGATTAGACGCTTGGGAGAGCGTTTCTGACTCTTCGATCCTGATCGGCCGAGGCGCGCCATTGGCCAGTTCCCTTGCGAAATTACCCCTGTCAGCTCATCTCAATCAGACTTCGGGTGAAAGCACCGTACGCATCTTCGTGAAATTCTCGAGCACGTGCCCGCAGCCATTCACAACACATTTCAGCGGGTCGTCGGCGATCATGACCGGCAATTGAGCCTGCTCACGGATGACCGTGTCGAGATTGCGCAACAGGGCGCCGCCACCTGTCAGAACGATACCGCGATCAACAATATCCGCAGCCAGTTCCGGCGGCATGGCTTCGAGTGCAATCTTAACAGCATCAATGATGTCCGTCACGGGCTCACGCAGCGCTTCGGCGATCATCGCTTCGGTGATCTCGGTCTCCTTCGGAACGCCATCCAGCGTGCCGCGCCCCCGAACGGTCAGGGCCATGCCGGTACCATTCTCCGGCGGCTGGGCCGTGCCGATTTCCTTCTTGATCCGTTCAGCGGACATTTCGCCGATCAGGATCTTCTGCTCGCGGCGCAGGTAATTGACGATGGCCTGATCCATCTTGTCGCCGCCAACGCGGACTGAGCGCGAATACACGATGCCGCCCAGCGACAGGACCGCCACTTCAGACGTACCGCCGCCAATATCCACGACCATGGACCCGGCCGGATCATCAATCGGCAGGCCCGCGCCGATTGCGGCGGCCATTGGTTCTTCGATCAGCTGCACTTCGCGGGCACCTGCGGCGAGGGCCGACTGGTGGATAGCGCGGCGCTCAACGCTGGTGGCGGAGCTTGGCACGCAGATGATGATGAGGGGAGACACAAACGCCCGGCGGTTGTGAACCTTCCGGATGAAGTGCTTGATCATTTCTTCGGCGACTTCGAAATCAGCAATCACGCCATCTCGCATCGGGCGAATGGCTTCCATGTTTACCGGAGTCTTGCCGAGCATGTTCTTGGCTTGCTCGCCGACCGCATAGACAATCTTGCGACCGCCTTGCGTCATATAGGCAACGACAGAGGGTTCATCGAGCTTGACGCCCTGCCCCTTCACATAGACCAGCGTGTTCGCTGTCCCGAGGTCAATGGCCATGTCCGTAGACAGCATGCCGAGGAGGCTACCAATCATGTCGTACCCGAGCTCTTTCTTGAGCGGCCGAGCGGTTTTGCCCGGCACGCATGTGCAATTCTTTACACAGCCCCATACACCATCTGCCGTTAACGCCGCTTTAATGCAAGAGTCGCTCGGCACATAAGTGGTACGCAGCGTTCATGGTGAATATTTGCACTGTTTTAAAAGGGATTTTTTTCGATCACAGACAACCGTCTGCATCGCCAACGGAACGCATCGTACGGCAATCGTTAATAAAGGCCAAAGATGCTTTAGGAAAGATCTTCATCTTTCTGGTCGACGGCTCCGTCCCCAAGCACCCGATAGAGACGCGCTGGCGTTTTCGCACCCGTGTCGAGCGGGATATTTTCGAGGAAATCCGGGATCTCCTGGCGCTTGAGACGTGCCGCAAATCCGTCCTGATCATGCGTGGTCATCAGTTTCGTCTCGGCATCCGCCGGGCAGGTCACGATATAGTCGATCCTGCTGCGGGATAGCTTCGCGCGCGTCTCCCCTGCATGGGACAGCAACAGCTCGATGGCCTGACTGATGCCGTCCTGATTGCGATGATAATTGCCCTGCAGGACATTGTGATCGGTGCGATTCAGGATCTTCGGGCCAAAATCAGCCGGCGCGAGGACCCGGCCCTTCGGAAGCGTCTCCAAGGTGGCGAACAGACTGTCCTGAAGGCAGTCGGCCTTGTCGCCGGTCTTGTTTGTCTCAACTGCAGGCGACACCAGGAGGCCCGGCAATGCCCACAGGAAGGGTACGCTCAGGGCCAACGCGCCAATATAGGCAACGCTGGACGCGCTGCGCGCCTTACCGGTGCGGTAGATATCTGCGATCCACAAGCCCAACGGAATGACCGCGAAAAGATGGCCGAATACGTAGAAGCGCGTCTGGTAGAGGGTCATCGCCACTGCCGAGACGAGCAGCGCCACAAACAGGAAATTCGCGCGCATCCGCTGGCGGCGATACAGGCCGTAAAGGCAGAGCCCCAGCGCGAGAACCGTGATGCCAAGGCAAAATCCAAGCTTCGCGACAAGGTCTGATCGTTCTGCGAAGATCGGGCGCGCCTCATCCACACGGTCGAGCCAAAGGGTTTTTACATCCGGAGACAACTCATCCAGCGGATTGGACAAGCATTCCGGGCCAACCAGAACCAGTGCCCCTGCACAGGCGGCCCCCACCAGCGCCAGCGTACCCAGCCGCAGCCACCATATGCGACCTGACATGAGCAATGCGACGGCGGCCAGACCAAATCCACCCGCCATGCCAGCCAACAAGCTGACCGCAGAAAGCGCGTCGCACGCCACGACAGTGTATTGAGACGGCGCGACCGTCGCGAAGAAGGCAATTTCCAATCCGGCGGCAAGACCCGCCCCAAACCCGGCTGCGCTGCGCATGGCTGCGGCGCCGGACACGGCCCAATCCAGGGCCATGAATGCGCATATCGCGGCTGCGAATACATAGACTTCGCCGCCAATGGCAACGGACGCTGCCAGAGCGAGACCTGCGCCGACCGCTCTGCTGGCCCGACGCTGTGGATCAAGCGCAAGCCCCATCGCCACCGCCATAAGCGCCAATTGGAGATTGTGATGATCAATTGCTCCCGGTCGGAAACGATAATGAGCGGAGTAGACAAAAATACTGAGCACGAGACAGGCCAAGGCCCCTGCCCGGCCGCCGACTTGGCGCGCGCCCACATAGAGACCGCCGAGCACGATGAGTACACTGAGAGGTGGCCATGCCGAATAAGCCCAGACAAGCGCCGTTTCGGAGGGCAGGAACAGGTCAAACAGGCTGAAAAGCGCGAGGATGGGAAGATCGACCAGTCGCGACCAATGCATCGCCGTGCCGCCGTCTGGACCCATCCGGTATTGATGGAGATCGAACCAGTCCTGGCCGTTCAGCAAATCCTTGATCTGGACCAGCCGCATCACGTCGTCGCCATCAGGCCCGATCGATCCAAGCGTTCCCTGGAGGGCGGCAGATGCGACCAGCCAGACCGGCACGACCACAAACAACACAGCGATTTTGGCGTCGAACCGAGTTTGCACGACCTCCCTTTCCCACTCTGCAGGCAACCAAGCCTTCCACTCCCGAAAGGCAAACTTAACCAGTGGGGGTGTAGGAAACCCTAAAGAGGGAGGCGCTGAAAACCCATGACCGAAGAAGATGTTGCCCGATTGAATATCGCCGTCCTGTTGCCTTGCTACAATGAAGGCAAATCAATCGCGTCCGTGGTCATCGGGTTTCGCAAGGCCCTGCCAGCCGCCCGCATCTACGTCTATGACAACAATTCCAGCGACGACACGTCAGCCCAAGCCGCCTTTGCAGGCGCCACCGTCGTACCGTCGCGCCGACAGGGCAAAGGCAATGTCGTGCGCCAGATGTTCGCGGACATTGAAGCCGATGTTTATGTGATGGCCGATGGCGACGGGACGTATGATCCGACCGCCGCGCCGCGCATGATCGATACGCTGCTGGCAGACCGAGCAGACATGGTGGTGGGCACGCGCCGAAACGTTACCGAGGATGCAGGTCGCAATGGCCACGCTTTCGGCAACCGCCTGTTCAACATGATCTATCGCGCCCTGTTCGGCAGCGATTTCACAGATATTTTCTCCGGGTATCGCGCCTTTACGCGTCGCTTCGCCAAGAGCTTTCCCGCCTCGTCACCAGGATTTGAAATCGAAACCGAAATGTCGGTCCACGCCTCGACCCTGCGTCTGCCCGTGTCCGAGATCGAATTCGATTATGGCCGCCGCGTCGAAGGCTCCGAAAGCAAACTGTCCACATTTCGCGACGGATTCCGCATTCTGCGCATGATGGGCATGTTGGTGAAGGAAACCCGGCCATTCATGTTTTTCAGCTCAGTGTCCGCAGGCCTGTTTGGTCTCGCCGCGATCCTGAGCGTGCCGGTGCTGGCAGAATACTTCGAAACCGGTCTGGTCAGTCGCATGCCGACCTGGATGCTGGCCATGACCCTGTTGCTGGGCGCGATGATGTCTTTCACCGCAGGCGTGATCCTGGATTCCCTGTCACGGGCCCGCGTTGAACAAAAACGCATCCACTATCTGTCGATTGCGCCTGCACGCGGTGAAAAGCATTTCCGTGGCAGTGGATCTGTTTCAGACCGTCGTGAAGCGGATCAGGCAATATCCGCTCCTCAAATTCGCAAGACGAGCGCCTAGAACGATCATCCATTTTGAAGGGGCATACCCCGCACTGCAGCCTTTGCAGTGCGCGATCCTCCTGCGTTTAACGCAATCGCATAGCGAGCTCGCCAACTAAGGCAAAGTGTTCTGGAATACTGGTTTTGAATGTCAGGTTGCCAAGAAGGATGACGCGCTTTAGCCGGTCTTCTTCTGCAACTCTGCAGGATCAATGACCGAAATTTCCGTTGCGGTGGCGCTGTCCTGAGGGGCCGAGCGACGCACAAGCGTCTCTGGAATGGTGACAAACGCCGTTGTTCCACGGCCGAGTTCGGAGCGCAGCTTGATGCGCAGACCCTGAGCATCGGCCAGACGACGCGCGACGCTGAGGCCCAGACCGACACCGGTCGAGTGGTCATACTTCTGGTGCGCCGGACGAGAATGGAAAAAGGGTTCGAAGGCCTTTTCAAGCACGTCTGAGGTCATACCCCTGCCCCGGTCACGGACCATGACCACGAGCCCTACGCCCGACACCATGCCCGCCTTGACCACGATAGGCGCCGACGAGCCGGATTCCAGCGCGTTCTTGATGATGTTGCGAATGATGATTTCAAAGCTGCTTTCATCCATGTCCGCAGCCAGATTGCTCGGCACGCTGACCTTGAGACGATCTGCAAAGCGCGAGAATTCCCCTTCGGTCAGCTTGCGCACAACGTTCTGGATCACTTCAGACACTGGCACTTCTGATGATTGCGCCAGATAGTCTTCGCGTTCCATCCGCGTGAAATTGATGATGCCATCCAGTGTCGAAGACAGGATCATCGCCTGTTCGGCAATCTTGTCGGCATAGGTGCTGACTTCTTCTTCGCTGCATGGGATGTTTGACGATGAGCCGATAACGCCGGCGCATGCCGAGATGACATCAAGCGGCACTTTGAGTTCGGCGCTCATTGAGCCGAGGAAACGTGTCTTGGCTTCGTTGGCCGCTTCAGCATCGTTACGAGCATGCTCGATCTCAGACCGGGCTTCTTCCATGCGAGTCACGTCTGTGTAGACGACCACAGTGCCGACACCGCTGATGCATTCGACGGATTTTTGCCAAAAGACCCCATCACGACGGATCGGTTTGTCGATGGGCTCCAGCGTATCTTCGCTTGTTCCAAACACTTGTTGGTGCAGCTGGTTTTCTACGACGACATCCCCATCTTCGTTGAAGATTGCAAAGGCCTGGTGGCTGGCTTCGAGCGCACCAATCAAAAGGTCTCGGGATTCTTCCGCCTTCTGGGTCGCGTCGATGTCTGACTTGTAGACCATGTAACTGGAGCGTGCGCCCAGATAGAGCGCGAACATGAAGGACACCATCATCAAACAGATCGTGGCGCCCGTAACGGATTGCGCATAGGCGCTATAGGCCGCACTCGCGAAAAAGGCTGAAAGTGCATAACGCAGGACAATGCGGGGCACGCGCGTCAACATACTGGCCATGCCAGCCGCCATGGGGGTGATCATGAGACCACCCATGATCATTGCGGCGTTTTCATCTGCTCCGACGAAGAAAGGCAGGGATCCCCATGCAAGGCCAAACAGGATGGCAAGGAATTCCGAACGGCGAAGGTACTTGCCGCTGACCGTTTTGGGCGCCGGGCGCCCCCGCTTCAACAGGAAATCAATGACGAGCAGTGTGGCCAGGCAGAGATTGATCGCAATCCAGGCTTCAATATTTGTTTCAGGCACCCAGCGGTGAACAAGGAAGCTCGCCCCGATGGTGTTGACCAGCATGATCGTCGCCATGACCAGCTTGTGGCTGGAAAAATCCATGTGCTGCTGCAGCAGGACCAATCGGTCAACCGCCGTCGCCCGGGGAATCGTGTTCCCGGTTACATAAGACAGAAATGATTTTTCCTGTTTCGCCATGACACCGCTATACACAGGCAAGGTGAACAATCCGGTCTACAGGCCCGAAGGGATTGGCAGACTGTGGAAACTTGTCGTTAACGCGGGTGTTAACCAAAGATAGATACTCTTAAACGGTTGCATATCCTGTCCCGGGTTCTGTAGCGTGCATTCCGATTGAGGAGAGTATAGTTCCGGTGTCCCGCCCCAAATCGCCTTTCAAAATAGCAGTCATCGGTGCCGGGCCTGCGGGACTGAGCACGGCACGCTTCATCAAGCAGGCCGGACACAAGGCGGTCTTGTTCGAGGCCGAAGACCGTCTGGGGGGCAAGTCTTTTTCCGTTGTCCGTGGCGACGCCATGAATGAGATGGGCACGTGTTACACCACCCGCTCCCACAAGCTTGTAAAGAAGTGGATGCGCCAGCACGGGATCACGCTGAGCCGCCTGGGTGAGGCGCGATATGATGGCCTGAAGGTCGTCGACTATGTCAGGACGGGTGACGGTCCGCCCATGGTGTTGCAGGCCCTGAAGTTTATCAGGGCTGCCGGACGGCTGCGCCGCGATATCCGAGACCGACCAGACGATCCGGACGTGCGCGCGGAAGCCGCCATGACGACAGCGGAATGGGTGAAGCGACTCAACCTGCCGAAAATCGACCTTGCGTCTCACCGAATTCAGACAACGCAGGGTTATGGATTCACCGACGAAGCCACGATTGGCCAGACCGTCCAGTGGTGCGATTTGAACTATCTCCTGTCAGGCGTCCTCAACGACATGCACATGCCTGATCAGGGCTGGAGCGAGTTCTGGAACCGGTTCGCTCAGGATCTCGACGTGCGGCTATCGAGCCCGGTGACCCATCTCGACCGGTCCGGACCAAAGCCCGTGATCACGACGGCTGGCAAGAGCGAAGAATTCGACGCTGTGGTCTCCACCGTGCCGATGCAGAATTTCGTCAAGTTCTGCGCCGCAACGCGCGACGAGATGTTCATCTGCAACGGCATTGAATGGCAAAACTATACCACTACGCTGCTGACCTCGCCGGACTGGTTCGAAGGTCACATGATCATCGGCTATTCAGAGGCCAGCATGGACAGTACGCGAAAAGGAGCAATCCTGGGCGGTCGCCGCGAAGGCGAAAGCGAGGAATTGGGCGGTCGTCTCTATGTGACGGGCCAGTTTTCGACCGGCCTGACAGCGCCGGAACTTCGCGAAATCCTGCTGGCGGATGCGGAAAAGCACGGCTTTACCATCGAAAGTGTGATCCAGCAGAAGGTCTGGCAATACTTCCCCCAATACAAGGTAGAGGCGGTGCGCGACGGTCTTTTTGGCGCACTGAAACGCGTACAAGGCCATCAACGTACCTGGTTTGGTGGAGCCAGCTTTTCACATGAACTGGTCTGCAGCGTTGTGGAACAGGCACAAGACATGGTGAAGGACATGCTCAACGAGCTCGTGCACGCCCCTGCTCCAGAGGCCTCATCGGAAACAACGAAAGTGGCCGAGACGGTCTAGACAGTCTCGGATTCCGGCACCGCACAATATTGATCTATGAAATCCTGATGACTCGGCATCTGTGAGACCGCCTTTGAGATATTGGCCTCAAGGCCACCCAAGGCCGTCATCAATTGGTCATCTGTCATCAGATGGCCCATATGGTGATATCCCTTGGGCTTCAGCCGCTGACCGAGCATAACCTGCAGCCAGGAATCCACGCGGAACAAATCATCCGTCGCCTGATAGGCCAGGCCGTTCTCACGGAACAGGGAAATGCGCTGTGCCAGAGAATCTGGAACCGGCATATCGCGGCGCGCGCGCCAGAAGTCCGAGTCGTCGCGCTCAGTCAGCTTGTAGTGCAACACGATGAAATCGCGAATTTTCTCAAGCTCGCGTTCGGCCTGTTCATTATAGTGGTTCGCAATCGCTTCACTTATCCCGGCAAACGGGAACTGCTGGACCAGACGGGTTGCCCCGACCTGGATGAGATGAATGCTGGTGGATTCCAGTGGCTCAACGAAGCCGCTCGACAGGCCAAGCGCCACGCAGTTCTTGTTCCACACCTTCTTGCGACGACCGGTCTTGTAACGGATCAGGCGAGGTTCGGTCAGTGGCTCCCCATCGACATGGCCAAGCAGATATTCCTTTGCCTCGTCCGGCTGCATATTCTCGCTGCAGAAGACAAGGCCGTTGCCGACCCGGTGCTGTAGCGGGATACGCCAGCGCCAGCCTGCATGATGCGCGATGGCGCGAGTATAGGGCTGAGCGGGGCCGACCGAGCGCGTCTGCACTGCCAGCGCACTGTCGGTCGGCAGCCAATCAGTCCAGTCTTCATAACCCGTCTTGAGGGTCTGCTCGATCAGCATACCCCGGAACCCGGTACAGTCGATGAAAAGGTCGCCCTCGATACGTTCGCCGGATTGCAGTTTGAGCGCCGTGATGAAACCGCTCTCGCCATCCTGCTCGACTTCTTCGATCAGGCCCTCAACACGCTTGACGCCCTTGGCCTCGCTGAAGGTCCGCAGGAATTTCGCGTAGAGACTGGCGTCGAGATGATAGGCATAGTTTATGTTGGCTTTGTCGGACGTGAAGAACCGTCCCGCCTCTGCAGCCTGTAATTCGAAACAGTAAGCGTCGAGTTCAGCGCCAATGCCACGCTCCTGCGCGTACATCCAGATATTGTAGAATTCGCCCATCCAGTTCGACTTGCCGACCTGGCCGAAGGAGTGAATGTAGCGATCACCAAGCCCGCCCCACTCCTCGAACGCAATGCCGAGTTTGAACGTGGCCTTGGTGGCGCGCATGAAGTCGCGCTCGTCGATTCCCATCAGATGGTGGAACGTACGGTGCGTCGGGATGGTTGCTTCGCCGACTCCGACTGTGCCGATGGCATCGGATTCCACCAGCGTTATGTCCAGCAAGGGGCCAAGCAGGCGTGAGAGCGAGGCCGCAGCGATCCAGCCAGCTGTGCCGCCGCCAGCAATGACTACTCTTCTGATATTCTGCGTTTCCAATGTGATCCCCGGTTCTTTTTATAGTCTTCAGCGATTGAGCTTGTTCAGCAAGAGTGCACGGAGCCGCCGTGCCTTCACCTCATCGAGCGGCCCGAGATTGCCCTGAGCCGCTTCGGGCAAGTGCGCAGCCGGCTGCTTGGAGGATCCGAAAATATAATAGTCGAACAAGGCCTTCCAGGCCTGCTTCTCCGGCTCCGGACGATCCCGCAAGCTGAGTATGGCGTGCAGCAAGGTGTTCTGGGGCGTATCCATGAAGGCTGGCGACGTGTTCCACCAATAATTAATCATGGCCGTGAAGTCGCCGATGCCCTCAACATTGTGCCACCAAAGTGCTGGATAGAACAGTACATCGCCCGGCTCCAGCTCAGCCACCTCCCCGGCTGCCATGGCCTCGGCAAAGCGCGGGTAGCGCGCAAGGTCTGGATTACGGAAGTCTACCATGCTCACGACCTGTCCGCCGGGCGTGGGCTCCAGAGGGCCGGGATAGAGATTGGCCACCTGCTCAGGCGGGAACAATGTGAAGCGTCGCTTGCCGACCATACAGCAGGCCAGATTGTTCGACATGTCGTAATGGGCTGAAGCAATCGTATGGTTCCCCATCCAGATGCTGACCATTGGCTTGTGCGCATCAAACATCGGATCGTTCAGCACAAGGTCGTTCTCGTCGCGCATGCCCGGAAAGAAATTATCGAGATCGGTCGAACCAATATAGAAAGAGCGCCCGTCAGACGATCTTGCCGTTTCGCGTACCCGATCAAAGAAATCCGGCAACGGAACACGGTCGCGCTCAAAATTGAAGCCGTCCACCGCCTCAGTATAAAAATACCGCCCGCCTTCTTCTGGCGCACTGCGATATTCCACGACCGGACGCCCGCCATAAAACGAGGCGATATGGTCCATGGCTGCGTCCAGTGACTGCAAGCCCTTCTGGACCAGAGGCCACTGACGCGCCACTCCTCTCAAGATGACGGGCTGTTGGTCGCGCATCAGCTGGTCATACGGTATGGCGTCCGGCGAAATGCCGGCCAGTTCCTTCGTTTTGCGCTGTATGTCCAGTGAGGACACGGTTTCCTCCCAGGGGGTCAGCCGCCTGCTGCCCGTTTTGCGTTCTTCATATTGATCAGCCGGTTCACATTGCCTAACGAGGCCAGCACAAGATAGGCTGCGCGCAGAAATCCGCCACGATGGAGCTGTTGTAGCGCCTCCCCTTCCAGGGCGGCCAGCTTTTCTTCGTTCAGTGTAAAGAGGTCAGGCACCTTGTATTCGGTATGGTCATCAAGTTTGACGTCCAGTGATACAGGCTCGATCAAGCCAGCCTGCTCGAAAGCTGCAAACATGGGCGCGGTCATATCTGCGCCGACCGTAATCACGCGCAAGACCTGGCTGATATGCTGCAAGTATGGTGCATTGCCGCCATGCGCGAGAAAAAGCGGCTCGCCCTCCGTCTTGCTGACGCGCGGATTTTCTAGGTCCACATGGATCACCGGTTCTCGGCGGACCTCGCCATCGACTTCCTGGTTCTGGAAACCGATCATGAACGGGCCACGCTGATGGATCGCGGGCACATAACGGGCCTGCCAGCGCGCACCATCAAGGAAGAGGTTTTCGCCCTTGTCGAGACCGAGCAGGATCACGCAGTAAAAAGCCCCCTCCTCGTCCTTTCGGAAGAAGATCGGGTATTCGCGCTGAAGCTCGGAAAACTCTGTCGGATAGACCGCTGCCTGATTGACGCTGTCGCCATAGGCCGCGTCAAAGCGGGTGATCACCTTGAGATCCGGATGATCGATATTGTTCAGAAGTGCCATCTTGGCCATGAGGCGCCTTTCGGTGCTGCTTACGCTCGTTGTGCCGTGCGAGCGCGTTTCCGTCATGATGAAACAATCCTCCCATGCTTACAAGCGGGGGCAAAAAAGGCCGCTGCAAGCAGCGGCCTTTCCTGAATGTTCCAAGTCTCGTTCCAGTCGTCTCCGACTAGAACTTGTAGCGGACGCCAACCTGGTAGCGTGGTGCCAGCTCGTAGACATAGTATACCTGCTCCGGCACGCGGTGGTAGATGCGCTGGTCTTCACCAGTCAGATTGATGCCTTCGAAGGAAACGGCAATCTGCTCATTGATGTCATAGCTGACGTTCAGATCGTACTGACCGTAATCCTCAACATATGTACCAGACCGATCACCGCCTTGGTTCGTGTTGAGAAGGAACGTGTCACGCCAGTTATAAGCAAGACGTGCAGAGAAGCCGTACTTCTCGTAGATCGCAGTCAGGTTAGCCGTGTCGGACAGGCCGACAAGGGCAAACTGATTGTCGTTGATGCTAGCGGCAGGGTTCAGTTCCACATCGCCGTTCACCAGTGTGTAGTTCGCCTGGAAACCGAAGCCAGTCTCGCCGAAGAAGTGTTGCCAAGCAAACTCCATCCCGTCGATATTGCCTTCGCGATTGTTGACTGGTTGGTTGACACCAAACACGGCCAATGGATCGCTGCCATTGGACGCGACATCATACTGGCCAAGAATTTGGTCCACATAGCTCTGCGGCAATGCTCCGCCGACGAGTTGTGATTCAAACTCTGCACGGGCCGCAGCGGTATCTCCGCCATTTGCGTCAATCAGGGCTGTCAGCGTAAAGAGGTTCGCTTCAGACTGGTCAACGCCGAGCGCATTGATGATAGCCAGCGCATCACCGGAACGTGAGCCAGAAGCTCCTGAAGCCGGATCGCGAAGACCGAACAGATTGCGTTCGACAACACCGTTACCGATGAAGTTCTTCACCTTCTTGTCGAAGTAGCCAGCCGACACATAGCTCGTGTCGCCATAGTACCATTCAAGCGAAATATCGAAGTTTGTGGACTTGAGCGGCAAGAGACCAGGGTTCTGGGAATCACCGGTCAGCGATCCACCAAAGGCCGTCGGACGGTTTGGTGCATTCGCGGTCGTTGAAGCAAACAAGCTGCTGTAGCCAGCCCGGCCGATCGTCTTGCTGAACGAAGTCCGCGCAACCAGATTTTCCGTAAGGTCGATCTGGAAGTCGGCGTTCGGCAAGACTTCTTCATAGGCGCCTTTGCCCGACAGGTCCTGCTGGGCGCCAGACTGGACGATGAGGAAATCGTTGTCCGACTGCCACAAGATGCCCGATGGGATCGACTGAACGGTTGTCGACTTCACGTTGGTGTCTTCATAACGGACACCGATATTTGTGCGCGTCGGAAGCCCCATGAAGTCGCGCTCGATATTGAACTGAGCGTAGAAAGACAGAATTTCTTCCTGCACAGTATCATCGGACTCAGAGATGTTTACCCCGTTGCCAGCATACGCCGCTTCGAGGATCGGGTAGAGCTGAGTCGCGTCGACGCGGAACGCCGTGTCAGCCTGACCAACGGCCACATCGTCAAACAGGCAGGAAAGGCAGTAGGTCTGCATCACGCCTGGCGCGAACTGTTCGACATCACCCGGATTGGAAATCCCCCATGAACCGAGATCCTGCTGGGTGGTGCGGGTGGTACGATCCATCTGGCTGTCGCGGAAATTGCTGCCGACAGTCAAACTTGTGCGGTCATCGAAGTCCCACACGAAGCGAAGATCGAATTCGTCGATCTCGTGCTGCATGTTGGAAGAGTTCGAACGCTGCACCTGCGTACCAAGATCACCCGCATCCAGGACACCATTGCCGTTTCCACGAACGGAATCGTCAATCGTGTAGGACTGGATCGGCGTGCCACCTCGGAAATCAACTGAATGCTGGAGGATGACCGGCGCGCCCATGGTCACGAAAGTCGCCGTGTGGCCGAGCGGGTTGTTACCACCTGATTCAGACTTCGAACTATGCGCATCGAAGATCAGCGTTCCACGCTCAGAGAACTCCCAATCGGCATTAAAGCCGAAAGAGTTCAATTCATCCTTCGTGGCACGATTGGTTTGCTCGAAACCGATATCTTTCGAACCGTTATTGTTTTCCTGCATGAACACGGCGGTCGCAACAGGGCCATCATTGTCGAAAATGATCTGGTCCAACGGCGTGGCAAACCAGTTGGTTTGCTCATAGCGCAGTTCGTCCGACTCGTTCATCGCGTAGGTGTAGTCACCTGTCAGAGTGAGGTTATCGATTGGACGGAACTGAAGAACCAATTGGCCGTTCAAACGCTCGCGAGAAATATCCGAGAAGTCGTAGCGACTGTCCTGCGGGATAGCATAAAGCTGGCCAGCAGCTGGTGGATTGGTGATTTGGGTAGAACCATCACCACGCGTATAGCTGCCATCAATTGTGCCGTCTGCGGATTCACGGACGATCCAGTCATTGACTTGCTGTGATGGCGCGCCGGAATCGCGCTTTGAATAGGATCCGAAAATGCCGATGCCGAAACGATCCGATGGGTCGGTCCAGCTTGCAAGACCAGACAATTCTGGCGTGAAGTCATCGCCGGCTTCCACGCTCGTGTCATTGATCGCCTTGGCTGAGAATGACGCATTCAGGCCTGGATCGTCGAAAGGTGTCCGTGTTTTGAGGTTGACCGTCGCACCAATACCGCCCGATGGCAGGATAGCCTGGCCGGTCTTGTAGACTTCAAGACCGCTGACACCTTCAGAAGCAAGGTTTGAGAAGTCGAACGCGCGATCTCCGCCAGCGCCGTAATTGCCGCGCGTACCGATGGCACGAATTTTGGCGGTTGGCATGGTCCGGCCATTCAGCGTGACCAGGTTGAACCCTGGACCAAAGCCACGAACGGTGATTTCGGAGCCTTCGCCGTTGACCCGGTTGATGGACACACCCGTGATGCGCTGAAGCGATTCCGCGAGGTTTGTGTCCGGGAACTTGCCGATGTCTTCGGCCGAAATGGCGTCAACAACACCATTGGAGCTGCGCTTGATGTCCATGGCGCGCTCGAGCGATCCGCGGATGCCCTGTACGACCACAGTTTCCTGCGTCAGTGTCTCTTCATTCGCGTCTTGCGCCTGCGCTGCCAATGGCAGGGCTGACAGCAGCGACACCGCGGACGCACTGCACAGCAGCGTTCCCCATTTTACTTTCCGTGCGGAATCCGCACGGACCTTGTCCGTGGAAACAGTCATTACAATCCTCCCTGAGACAGGCCACTCACGACGGTGGTGCCGGTCTTCAATGCTTGTCTCGGTCAGGCGGACTGCCCCTGCAATCCACCTACCCGACAATCAATGCATCACCAAATGTTTGCGCTATCAAGCCTTTCATGACGAAAATTTTGGATTGGTGTCACTCAGCACGTACCCGATGAAACCGATTTCACCGCTCTTGCAACAATTTTCTCCCCGTAGCTATTGGGACTTTCGCAATCCCGCGCAGGATTGAGCAATCGCGGTAGAAAATTTTTCAAAGACCGATTTTTCCGGATTTATGACAAGGTTGGCAAAAAGGCCACACTCTCGAACCCCAAACCCTGCGGGAATGAGGAATCGTAAACCTGCTGAGCAACTCCCCTCCTCTACGCGCTCCATCTCCAAAATTTATTGTGCGGACTCGATCAAGACGCCTCATTCACTGTGGCTCCACATTCGGTCGAGCCTTCCGGATCAAGTTGCACGCCTCATTCGGCACCGTCTTCGAGCGCCGAGAACTTCAGATGGATCAAGACACGTATGACCCACCCTGCCCCTGTTGACTTGCTCATCCGAAATGCATGGATCGTCACGATGGATGCGACGCGGCGAATTTATCGAAATGGCGCAATCGCGATCGTCGGAAACCGCATTCACAGCGTCGGTCAGGACAGCGAAATATCCGGCTCGGTCAGCGCTCGTGAGACGCTGGACGGCAATGGATTCGTCATCACGCCTGGATTCGTGAATTGCCACGTCCACATCACCGGCGAACCGCTGACCCGGGGAATCGTGCCAGACAATACGGACTGGGCTGAAAACGTCTTCGGATGGCTAATTCCGATGTACATGACCCAGACTCCTGCCGACGAACGCCTGTCGGCTCAGTTTGCGGCCCTTGAAATGCTCCGCACCGGCACCACGACTTTCATCGAGGCCGGCACGATCCTGAACCTCGAAGCTGTTGCGGATGGCCTTGCCGAAATCGGCATCCGCGGACGGATTGGTCAATGGCTACAGGACCGCGCCTTTGCACCCGACGACGATCAGACGGCGCTGACTGATTCCGCGCTGTCGCGCATGGACGACCAGTCCAACGCCTACCCGCAAACAGAGGATTCACTGATTTCGGCTTGGCCGCTCCTGGTGGGCCACAACACGGCAACCGACGAATTATGGCGCGGCGCATCGGATCTTGCCCGCACGAAAGGCTTGGGTGTGAGCGCCCATATGAGCGCCGATCCGGCAGATCCAGAGTATTATCTCGAGACAGCCGGAAAGCGCGCAATCGCCCATCTGGCAGACCTCGACGCGCTCGGCCCGCACCTGTCCCTGACCCACGCGGTGCATCTGGACCAGAACGAAGTCGACCTGCTGGCATCGAGCGGCACGCATGTCACGCACTGCCCGATGACCGCCATGAAAGGCGGGTACGGGGCAAGCTCTGCCGGCCTGTTCCCCGAAATGGCCGCCGCCGGCGTGAACATCCAGCTTGGCACGGATGGCAACAATAATGGCAATACCAGCGATATCATGCGCGCCATGTTTGCCATGGCAGGCCTGTTCAAGGATGCGCGCCGCGACGCAAGCCTGTTCTCGGCCTATAGCGTGCTGGAAGCGGCCACGATCAATGGCGCAAAAGGCGCGCAGATGGCCGACCAGATCGGGTCACTGGAACCTGGCAAGAAGGCCGACTTCGTACTGCATGATCGCAACCGGCCGGAATGGGTGCCGCTTTTCAACCCGGTCAACCAGCTTATCTATTCCGCCGATGGCCGGGGCGTTCACAGTGTCTGGGTAGATGGGCGGCGCGTGGTCGAGAACTACCGCTCCACACTGATCGACGAAGACCGGTTGCTTGCCGAGGTTCAGGCCGCCGGAATGGCGCTGGTCTCACGTGAAGGCCGCAGTGTGCCGTCAGAATGGCCGGTCCTCTGAGGAAGGCCCGAGACGACACAATCTGGAAATTCGGAGAAAGTGGTGGGCGGTAACGGGCTCGAACCGCTGACCCTCTCGGTGTAAACGACGCACTTTTTCTTATTTTACATGGAGTTCTCTGTAAACCGCATCAGGTTTTCCGTATTAAAAACAAGGCTCGTTGGCACCAAGTGTAAACCGCAAATGTCATCACTCTGGCATCGGAACTAGGCGCTTGTCGTCATGTCTTCCTCGCTTGCCCAATCGGACTGGTCCACCCGTAAAGTTAGAGTTGGCGGTTTCTGAAATGCCTGGCTCTGGTGGCCCAGTCGTGGTGCTAAAATACAGCAGCGATGAAGTGCTTGGCTCTGGTAATCCGGCCTTGGTGTTAAAATCCAGCAGCGATTTTGACCTTGCCATAATGGCACAGGCCGACGTTGCGGGCAAACTCGGCAGGAGATTGCCCATTGTGAGCCGTATGAGGTCTCCTCTCACTGTAGTCCATTCTCGACGTCTCAAGTAGCTGTATTGCTACGGTCAAGGAAACGAACCCGTTGGCGTTCATGCATTCATCCCGGAGCTATCCATTAAAGGAATTCATGTGCACGCCATCTGCCGAGGTACTGGGCCACGAGAAATCCATTTTGATTTGTTTAGATACGTACAAGAGCCCAAGATTTGATCGGTAAGCGCGTCACCATTGTAAGATAGCTAAAGCACTTGCCGGATCACTTTCTTCAGATCCCGTCAATGGTTGAGCTTTATCAACGTCTCTTTTCTATCGATTGAATTCAAACAATAGAGGTTGCTCCAGCCCCTTCTTTATCCGTATACTGATTTCGTCAAGCAACACCTTTACTGAATGCGCGGATGAGTTGGCTGAGCGCTCCCTCGGCTTCAGCGAAGCACGAGCCCGGTTCGTCCCGCTCATGATATTCGATAATGACTGCCAGGCAGATAGCCGCTAACTCTCTGGCTAATCCATTCGCGCCTGCGGATGCTTCGAGACTTTTGCGAAAATCATTTGTCAATCGATCAGCAGCCGTGCTGACCTTGCGGGATTCGACGTTCGGACGCGCGCGTAACAATTCGCCCCTCCGAAGATGCCAGCCTTTCTGGACGAGAGACAAGGATGGCTTGCGAAGTTCAGCGGTAACGAATCCGTCGATCAGATTGGCAAGCAAAGTGCATACGGCCAAGATTGCTACGTCATTGCGGAAACTTTTCTCAAGCATCCTTGTTTGCGCAGTATAAAGGTCCAAAAGAATATCGACGGCGGCATTTGAGAGCATCATCGCAGACACGTCAGCTTTGCCATCGCCTACCGCATTTCTCGCCAATGCCGCGACAACAGTCACTCGCCCGGACCCGATTGAAGTTTTCTGCACAAGAACAATAGCCTACATTTCCCCGAAGAGAGTCGACCTCACAGCGGCAAGACCAATCGAATGCGTAATAACTCATGCTTCGGACAGCTTGTTCAGAAGCAGAGCTAGCCAAGGCGAAGACTCTTGTACTGGAACCTGCTTAGGAAGCACATACCGCCACGATGTTCTGAGACGTTTCGGACAGCCCATCGATGCGCGCTTGCCGGTCCGGTATTTCTGCCGACTCAACAAGCTCGTCAATCGACTCTTGTCCTTGTTCCTCAGCGCCTGTTGCTAAGCACTCACAAAAATCCTGACTCTCCTCCTCGCTCAAACCGTCTGCAACAGAAACCGCTACGCAGACGCGCTGCAAATCATCTCGGCCCTCCGCTTGCGCGCTCGCACAATACAGGGCCGCAAAACCAGAGGCAATCAAAGCAAACTTTTTCAACATTTTACCACTCCCTTTTTTTAATCCTTGCTCGAACTTAATTATTAAGTCATTTGCAGCATACGAAATTTAGATACATTCGTTTCGCATTAACGACGCACCGCACCTATTTTTCTTCCGTCTCCTGAATGAAATTCATGACGAGTTTTTCAAATCTCGCAGCATGTTCAATTTGCGCCCAATGCCCGCACTCTCCAAAGACATGCAACTGAGACCTCTTGATCAACTGCGACAGCCGCAGGCCATTTTCCAGCGGCACAACCACGTCTTCACGCCCATGAATAACCAGAACCTCATGAGGAATTTCCTGGATATCGCGCTCATCACTTGCCAAGTGCTCCAGCCATCTCCCCCGAGGCGCAGGAAACATCGCTGAGAATGACTCTTGAAAGCCCGGACGAATGCTTGCTTTGTACCGTAGTTCAGCAAGCTCATCCGTTACCAAACTTCGATCATATGCAAAGATATCCAGCAAACGGCGCATATTTTCAATGGATGGAGAATACCCCCAAACCTGGTCAAGTCCCTCACTCAGCCCCAACGCCAAACCCGCGCTTCCCATCAGAACAATGCGCCGAACTCTATCCGGGTGTCGAATAGCCATCGCAAGAGAAATCGCACCCCCGAAGGAATTGCCTACGAGATCGGTCCGTTCAATATCAAGAGCATCCATCAACCCAACAACCTGATCGAGCCAGCTTTCCATATTATAGTAGTCTTTGCCCGGACGTTCCGAATATCCGAAGCCGAGCATATCAGGAGCAATTACTCTGGCCACCTCACTAAAATTTGGCATTGCCAATCGCCAGTTTGCCCAAGCTGAAACCCCCGGCCCGGATCCGTGAATCAGAAAGAGCGGTTTCCCAGAGCCGAGATCATGATAGTTCGTCTTTACACCGTGAACTTCAATGGTACATGCGATCTCTGGGTTGGTATCTTCAGATACGCTCTGAATGGCCATGCTAGAATCTCCTAAATGCAGCGTCGGGGGTCGGACGAATCTGGATCAGTTTTGCGGACGCGCCGCTCAAGCCCCTGTGCCCATAAACTTATGTCCCCACATGCTGATGCTGTCATATCGGACGACAGACCAATCTGACTCGATGGGTCGAGCGCCCCATCCATACTCGACAGCAAAGCCGGAAGGCGTGACGCCGTAGAACGAATACATGTGGTCATTTGTGTGCCGACCGAGCGTCATCACGATCTCATTCTTCTCTGACACGCGATCATATGCGCGCCCGACATCATCGAACGAGCTTACTTCCAGCATAAAGTGGTGTAACTTCTTGGAGGCGGGCGCTTGGATTAATGCCAGGCTATGATGGCGCCTGTTGCAATGGAGAAAGTTCACCTGAAGCTTCACGTCCGGATTGACCTGCCAGTCGATGATGTCGGATAGCTCCATTCCCAGTCCACGGATGTAGAAATCCAAAGAACGTTCAATATCTTCAACACTCAAGACATAGTGCCCAAGTCCCTGATCCTGAGTTAGAAATCCAGATACACCCGTAGGCGAAATAAACGGCTCTTCGTAGAGTTCGCTGGCACCATAATACACCTCAATCTTGATCCCTGACGGATCAAGGCAGGATACCAAATCAATCACTCCCCGTTGCGCCAACAGCTTGGAATCGGCCTGCTCGACGGAGATACCCATTTCCTTTAGTCTTTCGGCGATCTCAAGCATCTCGGCCCGATTCGAAGCTTCGAACCCCGCATACAAAAGATCATCTGCCGCACCTGGATGGACTGCAACCCGCCAATTTCGAGAATCCATTCTCAGAAAGAGAGTGTCATCTCTCGTCCCAGCATCCATTAGCCCTAACGTTCCGGTTGCGTAATCCCGCCACGCATCAATGTTTGATGCAGAAAAACCCAGATATCCCAACTTCTTAACGCTCATTGTCTTCTCCCTGTCTTTTTGATTTTAGTATGTATCCGTACTTATTATACTTCACGCGATCGTCTTTGCCGCCAATTTGAAAACGTCTTTCATACGAATGAGTGGATCACGAATTGATTTCGCATCTACCTGCATCCTCCGCTCAATGATTTTTGATGCGAAAGAAAAATCTGCCGTCTGGTCTATTGAAACAACAGATTGAAGCTCCCCACCATTCAATCGACACACCGTCATTCCGGTCCCTCCGGGATCAACCCTAGTGACGACATCGCCGGGACCAGTGACTTCGCCCATCATCTGTATCCGATGCCCCGCTATCTCCGTCCAAGAAATCGGAACTTGCGGCGCTGGCTCACCCTTTCCGAGCATTGCTCCCGCAGCCACAGCCGCCTGGTTTTGAGAATTCAGATAAGTCTCCAGACTGCGGCGCCCTCCGCTCCTGAGAGGCCAACTTGCGACATCGCCCGCTGCGTACACCGTGTCGCTTGAAGCCATACCAACTGAATTCACAATGATGCCCCTCGCGCACGCCAATCCAGCATGCTCTGCCAAATCGGTGACAGGCTCCGCACCAACGCTGACGATGGCCAGATCACCAGAAAATCTTCTTCCGTCGCCGCATCGTACTTCCCGGAACGAGGGGTCCAGATCTACATGAGTAATTGAGACGCCCGTGTGGACTTCAACCCCTATGGCCTCCAATTCCTCTCGACACCACGAGCCTATTGTCTTGCCCAGAACACGCAACAAGAGCTCATTGGCAGTCTCAAGGATAATCGCCTTTGCACCCATCTTCTGAATTGTAGTGGCAAGCTCACATCCAATGAGGCCTCCCCCGATGATAATGACTTGCGCCCCAGGGGAGATTGCTCCCTGTAGTGCGACGCAATCGTCAAGCGTCCGTAGTGAGTAAAGTCCCAGCGTTTCGCTATGCGCATCAAGACGCAGAGACCGCGCCCGAGATCCAGTGGCAAAAAGGAGCTTGTCAAACTTGAGGTCCGAGCCAGATCTCACCTCAATCCGCATCGAGGGCAAGTCTATTGCTTCAACGCGAACTCCCAGGCATTTCTCGACCCTGTATTCTTCGCTCCAATTACAGCCCATTAGCAAAGGGGGGGCAGATTTGGTCGCTAAAGCAGACTTTGACAAGGACGGTCGATCATATGGCTCATACGGCTCGTCGCCAAAGAGGAAAATCTTTCCCTCAAACCCCTGGTCTCTGAGCGACCGACACGCTGTCGCCCCAGCCAGACCCGCACCTATGATCGCGAAATTCTGCATCAATCGTTGACCTTACCAGATTCGAAATCCACGTAGACGTCGTTGCCCTCCACCTTCACGGGATAAACAGTTAAGGCCGCGCAAGCGGGCGGAGCCTTCACTTTTCCCGTCCGCACACAGAATTTTCCCCAGTGAAGCGTACACTCAATGACGCCATTTTCGAGAAAGCCATCCGCTAACGACCAGTCGCCATGTGTGCAGCGGTCCTGAGTCGCGAGTATCTCTCCGTCTAAGTTGAATAGCGCGATCGGTTCATCGAACAACTCCACCCGCAACGCGTCACCTTCAGGAACTTCGTCTAGGCTACAAACTTTCTTAAAAGCCATTACGATACCTAGAAAAAGATGCTGAGATTATTAGACAGGATCGTACTTTGATCGATGTGTATGGTTCTCTTGGCGATCATGAAGCCGAGCTTATTGTCACTGCGGCGCAGTACATCCATTCGCTCTCCTGCAAAAATATCGACCTGTCGTTCCAGACGATTTCGATAAAGAATAAATGACGACGTCACATGAATTTCTTGATCATCACTTGCATCGTTAATGATGACGTTCGCTATGATGTGGCGCGTTCGCGAGGCCGGACTTTCCGACCATCCGACATCCGACATTAATTTGCGCTGCCGCCCACGCATCATTACTAGATCATCATCAAAATGCGCGTACTCACCATCCTTAGAGTATTCGAGCTTTTGATCGCGCCTCGTGCGGTTCGTTCTCAACGGCATAAAGTACCTGATGTCCTTGTCCAGAAGGTCAAACCAATCGTTGAACTCGTGCCGATCAAGCAGAAGAGACTCCTTATAATAGAATTGCTCAACTTCATGCTGCAGCAGCAGAGCGGCAGTGCTTATCTGCGACGCTGATGACTCTGGTCCCACTTTTTCTTTCAGCATAATTATCTCCAATTTGCGCGATTTATGCGCCCGTTATTCGCGAGGGTTAATAGAACTATCGGTTGAGCGCACTTCGCTCTGCCTACGAAACGGGTGATCCGCTCACAGACCTCCCTACTTTGGCCCGAGCGTGTCCCAATCAGGTTCAGTCATCATACGGATCCACTGACGATAGAGTCCGCGAGCGGCTTCTTCATTGTACACATACCCAATACTGCCCGGGTAATGCGGATTATCGGCAGCAGAACGACCTTTTCCCATTTGAATGTTGAACCGGCGCTTCCTAGCCTGATGCCCTCGCAACACAGCCTGGATTTCGACCCAGTTTTCACCATCGTCTTGCTCGAATACGCCTCCGGCAGAAAATGTTCTTAATGTCTGACGGCGGTACTCTTCCTTGATCTCGTCAGGAGCATCAGCATCTACAACTGTAAATGCCCATATCTCTGTCTCGTTCGGGCCTCTCGGCTGCCAGGTTCGAACGGTGTTTATACCGGGAAGGAATGAGCAGGTTGGGAAAACAGTCATGTGCTGGACCATCAATTGACGCGCACGCTCTGCGCTTCCCAAGCGCTTCTCCGCCCTGGCGGCCGCTTCACCTTCCGTCCAATATTTAGCAATCTTGGGCCCCATGATAGCCACCAGCATACCTGGCTCTCCGACATAGAAACCCGTTCCGTGCCCGCCCCACTTCGCCCTGAACTGGTATCCCACCGTCGGAATCTTCGCATCCGAAAGCTCCATACCTTCGGGCAGGCCCGCCTCGATACCGGACAGATGGGATACGGTTCCGGCATGATACATGTCACTACAAAACTGCTCAGCGGCAAACTTCCAGTTGCATGGGATAACCCATTTCTGCATGCCGCTGATAACTTCAGTACCCGCCTCGGTTCGATCGAGCATGTGGTCCATGTAGAATGTCGCGTCACCAAGATACTCGCGCAGATTTGGCGCGTTTTTATCCCAGTTCGCGAAGATCAAGCCCTTGTAGGTCTCAACCCTTGCCTGGCCCGGCCCCCACTCGGCCTTGTTGAAGTCCTCACAGAATGCCTCAGACTCATATGGTACGTTCACCAAGTTTCCGCCGATGTCGTACGCCCACCCATGATAGCTGCATGTAAACGATTTTGCGTTGCCGCCATCGGTTCGGCAGATTCTCATCCCCCTATGCGGGCACTGGTTTAGAAAAACCTTCAAGCTTCTATCTTTTTGACGCACAAGAATGACGGGATCCTCGCCCATATAGGCCGTCAAAAAGTCACCGGCTTTGGGAACATGTGTCTCGTGCCCGAGCATAATCCATGATCGTCCGAAAACGCGTTCCTGTTCCAACTCATACAGATCCTGATCTGAATAAATTCTTGGATCAAGCGTGCCATTCTCTTCGTCAAGCAGAGCCGTTATCTCCTCGACATTCCAAACATTTTTCTTCTCGAACGCCTTTGGTTCGGTCCCGATGTTCAGGCGCGTCTTTGTCTTAGCCGTCGTCATATTTTGTAACCTTCCTTGATATCATGAGCCGCCCATGCCTCCATTTTTAATATGAGGCCTGCCGGCAGAATTAGCCTTCCTTGTCCGGACTTTCCAAAATCAGACCACGCCCCTTCAAGAATTCTACGGCTGACCAAATATGAAAAGATAGCGCCTCAACTGCCGCATCGGCGTCACGCGCAATGGCCAACTCGAAAATCTTCTCGTGTTCAGAATGAGCCAACACGCCAGGGCTTACTCGACTGGCTGTAGACAACCGCCGGTAGCGTTCCGCTTGCTTGTAGAGAATAACTCGGAACTTCTGCACCCAGCGAGAGGAAGAAGCCGATACGAGCGCATCATGAAATTCCTGATTGCGCTGCTCCCATATCTCGAATCCTGCGATTGGATTAGCTTCGAGCCTTCTCTCCGCAAGGGACAGTTGGTGATATGCTTGGACAACCCGACCTTCCCAGTCATCTTTCCCGGATACGATACTATCCCGCAACGCTGATGCTTCCAGCAGAACCCGCGCCTTGGTCAAATCCTCGAAATCAACAAGCGACATCGGCGCCACTCGAAAACCTTTTTGGGATTGAGTAAGGACGAGCCCATCCGACACGAGGAGAGATAACGACTCCCTCACAGTGCCAACACTCACTCCATAATTTTCACTAAGTGGCTGAAGCCGCAGCTTGTCACCCGGTCCATACTTGCCGTGGATAATATCGAGACTCAACTGCTCGTAAGTCGACTCAATCAGGCTCCGAGGCCCGTCTGATTCGGACTCAAATTCCGTCCGGCGCTGGAACATTTCACCCGTGGACATGATTGATAGTCTCTTCCTCACCTTGGATTATTCTTTTTTATCAAATAAAATTATTTTTTTTCTTATGTCAACAAAATTCAGGATTCATTCCCGATTTCTCAGCATTCCGTCTGGGCCATAGAGTCCCACGCACGCCCGATATTCGTGTTCATTATCCTTTGCCCAAGCGCCTGACAAAATGTTCACTCGAGAGATAATCCAGACGCACGTTAGCGTTCGCACTTCCGCGTAGCGCGCCTCAAACAAGCACTCTCATGAATCTCAAAACCAATTCATTTACTTCCTCAGGCCGTTCTTGTTGAATCCAATGACCGCATCCGGATAGAATGTGCGACCCGACATAATTCGGAACGAACTCGCCTACACGATCAATTGCCTCTAGCCCCCATCCTGTCGTGACATCGCACTCTCCCCCAATAAACATCGCAGGTGGAAGAAGCTGAGTGCCGTCATGTGACTCAAGCTGCTCCCAACTCTTTTGAATACCTCGATAATAGGAAAAAGGCCCTATCATTCCTGACCGCTCGAACTCTTGCGTATAGAAGTCCAAATCATCCGTTCTCAACCAGACCGGAAGATCGGCTGGCGCATGCATTTTGTCCCGCATTCGAGCACCAAACGGTATACTAAGGGCGCTCGCACGTATGATGTCCACTTGCGGTAAGTCCAAAAGTCCAGACAAACCCGCACCCTTCATACTCTCGCCTGAAAAGGCCCACAGAACGTCGCGCATCCAACCACCCGAATCTTCTTCGAATTCCCGTATGGCCGGTGCCAGCGAACCAAAATAGTCCTGATAGAATTGTTGGTCTGGTCCAGCCAATTCTTTATGAATATCTTCTGGAGAGCGTTCACCGAAAGGAGAGCCAGGCAGAGCAATTAGCCCGCGCCCAGAGAAAGGAATTGCAAGCCCCACAACGCCACGGAAGATTTCAGGATGCAACCAGGCCGCCGTCCAGGCAATCATTGCCCCCCAGTCATGCCCAACGACAACGGCACTTGAGGCACCTAACGCCCTGACCACACCCACGATGTCCTCGACAACAGATTTGATCAGATAATATTCGGAGTCCAAGAATTTGGATGATCGCCCATAGCCTCTTAGATCAATGGCAACGGCCCGGTAACCGGCCTCGGCTAAAGCTGAAAGCTGGTGGCGCCACGAATACCAGGACTCCGGAAAGCCGTGAACGAGTATGACTAGTGGGCCTTCACCTTCGCACACGGCGTGAATTCGGGCAGAGCCGACAGTCAATAATTGTGAGCTTCTTTGTTGCATGATTTTTTCCGAAATCAGAAATCAAAATTGTCTCTGTGCGTCCGTGAAGGCCGGTTCCAAAAAAGCAAGTCCGGATAGCCCCTCGGGAGGTATCCTGCTGCTCCGAAATAACTTGACCGCATAGCTCTCCGCCGAACTATTCAATTCTCAAAACGACATTGCCCGGCAACGCTCCGCTCTCAACCAGTTCATGGGCTTCCACGAGATTTGCAAAGCTCACTTTTTTTGCAATATTATGCAGGACGTTCTTGTCCTTAAGCATGTCTTGGAGCACCAACAGGGCTCTTTGCCTATCTGACCTGGATAATTTGTACACGATGAAAAAGCGATAACAGATATTGCGCCCGATTGACGGCGAGAAAGGTAAAGCGATTTCTTTTTGACTGCTGCCATAGATGACGGCCAGCCCCCCCTCTTTCATAACCGCCACGTCTGTTTGAATGTTGGCAGCCAGGTCTACTTCGATAATCCGGTCGACGCCCCGATGGTCCGTAATCTTGTTGATTTCTTCGACCAGCGTGTCTGTTTTGTAGTTGAATACAAAATCTGCTCCTGCGCGCCTCGCTAGGGCCGCCTTCTCCTCACTGCTGACTGTCGCAATGACAATTCTGGCACCACAAAATTTTGCCGCCTGAATCGCGTAATGGCCAACCGCACCTGCGCCACCCGCGACGAGGACAATCTGCCCCCGAACTCCTCCGTCAGTTGCGACGGCATGACAGGCGGTCATTGCAGGAATGCCGAGACATGCACCGTTCTCAAGCGCCAGCCCGTCCGGCATATGCTCGACCTGCTCAGAAGGCAGCACAACGAACTCAGCGGCAGTTCCATTGCTTCTGTTCCATGCGGCATTCCAGACCCAAACCGCATCGCCCGGCTGAAAATCGTCAACGCCATCACCAATCATATCAACCAGTCCGGCTCCGTCACTATGAGGAATGCGTGGAAATGGATTTGTGGAGGGGATGTGCCCACTGCGGGTTTTGACATCAGAAGGGTTCACACCCGACCACTTTAACCGCACCCGAACTTCGCCGGCCCCAGGCGCCGGCATCACCATCTCCCGCAGCGTCAATACGTCCGCAGCTGGCCCTGTATTCTCGTAGATATAAGCTTTCATGTTTTCCCTTTCTGGCGTCAATTCCAGATTCAAAAATTACTCATCTGTGGGCCGCCAAGACAATTGCCAGTGTGGTGAGGCCGGATACGCGCCTACCGAGCAATGGCTGAAGTGATATCATTCAATACCTGCGGGTCATCGATCGTCGCCGGAACTACATAGTCTTGCGACTCCGCAATGCTCTTGATCGTTCTCCGTAGAATCTTTCCCGACCTTGTTTTTGGAAGTTGATCGACAACGATGACGCGCTTGAAGGCAGTTACCGGACCAATTTCGGTTCTCACCAAGTTTACGATTTCTCTCGTAATTTCTTCCTCTGCACGCGTGACCCCATCGTTCAAAACGATGAGCCCAATTGGTAATTCTCCCTTCAAAGAATCTGCAACTCCAATAACAGCGCACTCCGCGACATCTGGATGCGCCGCCACCACTTCCTCGATTGCACCAGTGGACAGGCGATGACCCGCAACGTTAATAATGTCGTCAACGCGGCTCATGACGAAGATGTAGCCCTTATCGTCTATATATCCGGCATCCCCGGTCTTGTAGTATCCGGGGTATTCCTCAAAGTATGATTTTAGAAATGCCTCATCGTCTTCCCACAGTGACAGCAAACACCCCGGTGGAAGCGGCAGCTTTATGACAATAGCTCCGTGCCCACCTTGCGGCATTTCAGAACCGCTCTCATCCACAATGCGAACATCAAATCCAGGCATAGGAACTGTGCTAGAACCATATTCTGTTGGCAGCTGTTCTATTCCCAACGGATTGGCTGCGATCGGCCACCCTGTTTCAGTCTGCCACCAGTGATCTACGACTGGCACGTCGAGGAGACGCTCTGCCCACTGGATCGTGTCAGGATCTGCTCGTTCACCCGCAAGAAACAGCTGTCTGAAACCGGAATGATCGTAACCGGAAAGTAATGAGCCTGCTGGGTCGACTTTCTTGATCGCCCTCAACGCCGTGGGTGCCGTGAAGAGCGTATTAACCCGGTGCCGCTCAATCACCCTCCAAAAGGTTGCAGCGTCTGGTGTTCCGACCGGCTTTCCTTCAAACAGTATCGTCGCACTGGCGTTAAGAAGCGGACCATACACAATATACGAATGACCGACGACCCATCCTACATCCGATGCGGCCCAGAACACCTCTCCCGGTTTGACATTGTATACATATTCCATCGACCATTTGAGAGCGACCGCATACCCCCCGTGATCCCTGACGATACCCTTCGGCTTTCCAGTCGTCCCCGATGTATGCAGAATGTATAGCGGGTCGGTAGACGCCACGCTCACACATTCGGCTCTCTCGCCAGCCGTTCTTGCGGTTTCAACCAGGGCGGCCCAGTCGAAGTCCCGCTCATGCTCAAGCTCGCACGTCATGCTAGAACGCTGGAGAATGATTGAACACTCAGGTTTGTGCGGGCTGAGCCTGATCGCCTCATCAAGGAGAGGCTTGTACTCAATGATACGACCAGGCTCGAGCCCGCAGGACGCTGACAACACAATTCTTGGCGTCGCGTCCTCGATTCGAGTGGCAAGCTCTCTAGCTGCGAACCCCCCGAATACGACCACATGGACTGCTCCGATGCGCGCCGTCGCAAGCATCGCAATCACAGCCTCGGGAACCATTGGCATGTAAATCAAGACCCGATCGCCGGCATTCACCCCACGCTCTTTTAGCACGGCCGCAAGTACACCAACCTCATCGAGTAGTTCAGAATAAGTATACTTCCGCACCGCTCCCGTCATTGCGCTATCGTAAATCAGCGCCAGATCATCTCCACGGCCATCGCGCACATGGCGGTCCAAAGCATTCCAGCATATGTTGCATTCGGCGCCGACAAACCAACGGGTCGCATGATCTTTCGATTCTCTGAGTACGTCGTAAGGTCTATACCACTCCACGGCATGAGACGCTGCCTCCCAAAACTCATCTGGTGCCGATTCCCATTTCTGGTATGTCGTTCTATAACTTGCCATAAGAATGTCTTCCAATACTGCCGGGTCCGCCTTGCCGCCACTATGTTCTTTACACCCGCACAACCAGTTTCCGGCCTGTGACCAAGACGGGCTAGTTCCAATTTTCTTCGGTGTGAATCGTAGCTCGGCAGCACGTGCGGGTTGGCTATCTTGATGAATGCCAACCCGAGAGTGACTAGCGTTTGTCTCTCAATTTATCGACGTCGAACAAAGAATTGTCCATCTGATCAACTTTCTCCCAATCCGACGACATGCTGAGCATCGTGTGCCGTTGTGAAATCAAGTTTGGAATAATCACTGAACGCCACATTGCGCGTCCCGTTGTGGGCTGCCACCAGCGTGAATCGTCCCAAGTCCGCCATAGGTTACCCCGACGATCGTACATTTCCATCCACTGGGTATAGTAGAGTTCCTTATCTACCCAAATGCGTTTTTTGGAGTACTGGTAGCTGTTGGTGAGATCATCGATATCATAAACCCATACCGGCCTCAGCTCCATGTCAACAATTCCCGTCAAAGCGCAATGCGCCTCATCCGGACGATAAGGATCGTATGCTGCACCAACCTCCGGTGCGGCTAATACGAAGCCCTCTTTAACCATGGTGTACTTGAATTTGCGTTTATCAGTTTTGGTCCACTGACTACGCCATTCGTCCCAAGTGAGCTCCAGAGACGGAGCAATTGGATCTTGGCCATTGGTACCAGTAAGAGTGCGAGTACGACGGAGCGTAGGGATGAAAATCTTGAAGTTGTCATCTTTGTCAGCATCCGCGTACCGAAGTCGGACACCGGCTAATCCTCGCACATCCCTAGGCGAAGTTAGTAGCAAAGAACCCGCTTCGGTGACACCTTCATATCCCGGAACATTACCGAGCGGAGTTTTACCAACTCTACCCGCCATCTTGCGCCACCAAATATTGCCTGTGTAAGAGCGTTCGACCTTATTGCTGGAGCTACAGCCGGTCATCAGTACCGGGTTGAACCAGAGATCTTCTGTTCCCACGCCGTGCGCATTGAACAACCAGTTTAGCTCATCACCATTTTTTGGTGTCAGGAAAGGCAATCCGCTCTTTGTGAGAACGCCATTTTTTCCGTCCCTGTCAACCAGCTCACCCTTTTCATTAATCGTGAAGGGATCTTTGCCCAGCTTCTTGGTCGCATCTAGCAGAGCTTTCTGCATATAATAATGGTTCGTGGGAACAATGCGGATACCCTTGACACCCATCCACTCACTATTGAGCCGATCAATCCAGAACTTTGGAAGATAGTCTGACAACCAAGGCATTGACGCCAGGTTGTCTTTCGTGATGATTAACCCTGGTTTTAGCTCGCCCGGAATATCGGCGTCCTCTATGAGGCTCGAGGCCGTGTAACCTCTGAAATCCTTCCACTCTTTCTCAAGTTTTCGGGTCTCATCATTGTCAAGCATATCAGCCCAGGCTTTGTGTTCGGGCAAGCCCGTCTCCTCGGCAAACGCCTTCCAGCGCTCGATATAATCTTCTTGTGCATTCGCTACGGGCGTTGCTGCAGTCGCAACTGCCATAAGCGCCGTCGCTCCGATCAGAAAGCTTTTCAAGCTTAGCCGTTTCATTTTCTTCTCCATCATCAAGAACCAGACATCTTTGCGTTATCGTTATGTTTCTCTAGAATTGGTAGGTCAGAGAAAACTCAACGTAGTCCGATTTGTTATAGAGCCCCAAAAGGCCCTGCTCATCCTTCCCGCTAAAGTAGCCCACTTCAATTCTGGGCTTCCAATTTCCTCCTCCTACGGAGAAATCTATTCTCTGCCTTATCGCAACGCCACCTTTATCCATGTCCCAGATCGCCAAGCCATCCAGAGTCACTTTGTCGTTTAAGAAACCCTTCGTGTACGTCTGAGTTATGAATTCCTGGTTCTCTTCAACATTTGTAAGCGCGTAAGGCGCCTGAAACAGGAGCCCATCAGCATCTTCGGTATGGATCTCGAAAAACTGAGTTGTCATAAAAATCGAACTGCGCTGCGATTCCCACCCCGGCACCCAGAAATTATAATCAAATCCGACCAGGACAGACAGCTGATCTCGTCTCGCGATTGTGTCGTCACGGGTAGTGATGAGAGCTGGTGTGCCGACGGTCATCCGCCCGGGCACAAAGGGGTTCTGAATCACCCCCTTGTTGAAGGGTTTGTCAAACTCGTATGCGGCCTCCAAACGCAGTACCGGAGAGACATCCTTTCGACCGAATCGGAGCTCCGTCATATCGCGTGTGAATGAAAAACCGACGGTCTTTTGCCGAAGTGTGTAATCGAGGTCAAAATCTGCAGTAATAGAACACGGCACCCCTCCAGCCGCCGGATCCAGAATATCAAGGCAGCCGAACGGAATTAGGGGAAAGTCCCCCGGCGCCGCAGTCCCAGCTGCGAGAGACTGGATGAAGTCAACGTACTGACCAGGCGCATTCATCGCACCTATAGTGGTTGGGAGATCAATGGGCACATTGACAACGCCCGCTGCATTTGGATCTCCAATAAATGTGCCAATATGAACTGTTGCGCCGGTGTTGACGACTATCGGCAGATCCTGAAAACCGTAAAATCCATTAATTGTCCCCTGCCCGCCAAGGACATCGAATTTTAGCCGCATGCCGACCTCGGAATCTTCCCAGTCGTCTGTTTCCTTGTCCGACAGCCTTGCTCCCAACAAGGGCATGCCGAAACCCGACTGACCTTCCACCAACCTCGGGAAAGGCAGACCGAAGGGGCCTCCGGACGTACTGGAATTCGGCGTGGGATTATTCACGATGAATTCGGAATGGCGCACCACCGGAGTATAGATCACTTCCAGTGATGGATCCTTCAGTCCTAACCCCTCGAAAGGAGCAGCCAACCCAAGCTGGTCGATATCCAATGATAGGGCTGCACTCCACTGAGGTATCCGCAAGTCCTCGGTGTCTGTAAATATACTCCTTTGGCGGAGATCCTGTGGATTCAGAATATCGAGAAGCCGCAAGCCATCTGCTTGCCCCCACCCTCGCTGAAACTTTCCAATCTTCAGCGACGCGCGTCCCTCTGAGTCAGCTAACGCTATCGACAGCTCTCTAATCACGTCCTGCTCGAAATCATCGAGTATGCGATTTTCTTCACCGCTATTACCAAACGGTTCAGGCAGCGTGAGCGCCCCATCCTGCGAGAGTAAAAAATCAAAGCGATCTAGAAACGGAGGGCCTTTAGTAAAGTCTTGCGTGCCAGGCCCGGTTGAATCTCCATCATCAAGATCATAGTACCAATCGCCGCGCAGCCAAAAATCGGAAACGACCGTCACGTTGCTATTGGGAGTCCACTCAGCCTGAAGCTGCGCTACAAACTGGGAAGGCCCCACTCCAGTTCCACCACCATACCGGTCAAAATAGACGCCCGTCCCTTGCGTCAGACGTCCGCCCACCCAGACATTGTCGGGCAGGTTCAGCGCTTCAGCCAATGACTCGGCATTCGCTGCTAGCGGCATCATAAGGACTGTGGAAAATGCTGTAGCCCCGAGCAGGCATAGCTTTTGCGACTTAGTTTTAGTTTTTTTATTCTTGGTGTTCATCTTTCTCTCCCTCACTTTCTATTTTTTCCGATGCGCAGCCAGGCTCTATCGCCCTCAATCTAACCAACCATCGCCCTGACTATTTTCTTCTGTGTGCTAAACGGAAATCCCCGCGGCTTCAGCAAGCCGATTGCTGCAGGCACAACAGTGAGCGCCCCCACCATGTTGAACATCAAGATGATCGCCAACAGAACGCCCATCTCGGCTTGGAACCTGATCGGAGACAGGAAGTACCACGGCAATAGCGGCAGTATCATCGTCAGTGCCGTAACTATCACGGCAATACCAGACGTGTTGAACGCCCGGCCCGTCGCCTTCGCGAATTCATGGCCGTGCCTCATTTCGTCGCGTATCCGGTCTGCCATGTAGATGCTGTAATCAACACCACGGCCCAAACCCAACGCAGCAAGCGGGAGCGTATTCAAGTTCATCCCCACGTCCATAAGCGTCATGACACTCATGGTGATAAAGTGAGATGTCGTCAGTACAAGTATGATCACGACTGCAACTGCGGGTGATCGATATAGCCAGAGCAGGTTAACTGCGATAACGATGATAATGGCAATAAGGAGCACATTTTCTTTATGCTCGATCTCGTCGTTGCTCGCCTTAATTATACCGATCTGTCCGCCGGCGAACCTCACACGCGGCTCCCCATCTGAAAACTGATAGGTGTTTAGAAATTCTTGGCCCGCCGCCATCAACGCATTCACGGTGTCAGCACTATGCTCCCCCGTATAAATTGAGAGCTTACCGATGCTCCATTCCGGGTTCGTATAGGCGGCAAAGTCTCCTGGCTCACCGCCAGACCGGAACATGTAAATGTTAAATCCTATTTCTTCTTCTGTATCAGGAATTGTTTGGTATGAAGGGTCCCCTTCCCACAAAACCATGTTGATATTTTTTACAATCGGAACAAGGCTCTGTGCGCGAGTTGCCGGAAGAACTCGTTCGTAAATATAGCGATCAAATGCTTCGATCTGATGATACACACGCGGATCTAGCATGATCTCTCCATCACCGGAGAAATAGGCCTGCATTACATCCGTACCGACACGGTCAAAGCTTGAGTTGATTTTTTTGACATCTTTGTTGTATTGGGAATCTTTCCACAGGATCGGGCTCCCTTCTGCGTCACCTATTTTTAGCCCCTGCGAAATGAAAATGCCCGCAATCAACGCAGCGACAAAAGCCGGGAGGAATACATATCTGGACGTTTTCAGCCCAAATATTTTGGCTAGTGCGGCTTGACCCGGTAAGGTGGTGCGGAATTTTGTCGGCTTCCGAAGGACCGCCATGAACGCCGCAGCAACAATAATTCCCGGGGTCAGCGTTAGAAGCCAAAACGTGCAAATGAAGGCAAGCGACTGTATGCTTGGGATAGTCACCAGAGCCAGAACCGTAAATCCAGCTGCATCGGTAATCACAGCCGCAGTGCTCGGGAACAGAAGGCGCTCAAGGCCTTCTTTTACTGCATCACGCATGGTGGCACTATTTTCGATTTCATCGAAAACGCGCGAAACGAATTGAACTGAATGGGATAAGACAGTGGCGAAGACGAAAAACGGCAGCAGGAGCAACAGGGGATCAAGATTGTAACCGACCAAGCCAATGACGCCAAAGCCCCAAATCGTGACAGCGAAGGCCACGAGCATTGGAACAGCAACGCCAACCCAGGATCTGAAATAGAAAAATAGGACGGCAGCGATAGCCAGCACAGACGCCGCAAAAACCAACAGCATCTGAGGCAGATATTTCTTAACCGTACCCAGAAGTACGGGTCTGCCAACGACTGATATTTTTACATCTTTCGTCGAGAATTCTGATTTTAGATTGTCAATAAAGGCGACGAACTCCCGAGAATCCACCTCCTCTGAAAGCTCGGCAGAAATAAGCATTGAATGCTCATCCAGTGAAACCAATGAGCCGAGAAACTGCCCCCTGACGATTTGTTTGAAATGCTCCATATCAGACTCAGAGCGGGGCACTTCCGGCCACATAAGAGGACTAACCAGAATTTGCCCCTCCCCGCCGGCCACCGATCTCGTCTTCCGGAGATTGGCCGCCTCAAACAGAGGGCGGATATTGTTATCGTGAAAATAGAACTCGTCTGATACTTCCCGATACGTTTCAAGAAAGTCCGAATTGTAGATGTCGCCTGCTTTATTTTCGACTTCGACAAGGACATTATTGACTCCACCAAACTGACTCCGGAACTCCTTATAGAGTTCGACATTCGAATGGTTTGCAGGCAGCATATCTTCGAGAACGACCTTCAACGAGACACCTGTCACGCCGAAATAAGCCGCCCCCGATGTGACCAGAAAAGCGATTGCCAGAATGATTCTGGGAAATCTTATGACGAAATTCGAAATATAACTTACCACTGAATTTGAGCCTTTGATTGAATTTGCAACAAGCGAACTACTCCTGTTACCACCGCACTAACGGCTCCGGATCTGAGACATCGAATTCGGTTTTTAGTACGGCACCGTTCGCCCCAACGACAATATACCATCCGTGTTCAGATGTTTTTGAGATTCCTCCGTACCAAAGGAATCCTGGCTTACTCTCCAGGGGCAGCAATTCCGATACAGGCAATCCAGCTTTTACACGTACCACCCCGCCCTGGCCTACGATCACTCCGTCACCATCTTGGTCTAATGTTAGATCGAACAAATGCGCATCTGTCCCCGAGGACAAAGCTGTGATCGTCGGGACACGGTCCTCTAAGCGTTCCGAGCCCTCTTCAACGTCACTGTCCGAACCAAATCGAACCATTGTAAGCTTGCCGCCAAGCCCAGATATTAGCGCCTCCGAACGCCATGCATCTACCGCTGTGAATGTGACCGAGGCATCGGGCGCGTCCAGCACCTCCCAGCTCAATCCATCATCGATTGACGACGCTATCAGGCCGAACTCCCCAACCAAAACCAACCGCCCGTCCTCGAGACGTGTAATGCCATTCAATCTCGGTAGATCACGCCCCTGATATCCGGATAACGCCTGAGTTTGCCACGTTTTACCGCCATCGGACGTGTGAAGCACTGTAGCCTCATGTCCGACGACCCAAGCTGTCTGGGCGTCGAGACAGTAGACATCTCGCAAGTTAATGCCCGGCTCAACATGCACAACTTCCCAATGCGCTCCCCCGTCTTCAGACCTCAGGATCTTGCCTCTACTCGTGACAGCAATGCCGACGGCCTCGTCCACAAAGTCGATTCGCCTAATTAAGTCCGTAAACGGCAAGGGCTCGCGCTTCCAGTGCCCTCCTCCATCCTCGGTCTTCAGTAGTGTCCCGTAGTATCCCCCCGCCCAGCCCACAGAATCAGAGACAAAATCGACGGCAAATAAATTATCAGGAACAAACCGTACACGTCCGTCAGTTGGCATCTCTATATTTGACCGAGGGCTTATGTCGGGGGGCGATAAAACGGCCTGCTCTGCCAGCGCCCCAGGTTGGGAGAAGTAAAGCACCCCAGCAGCAGCGGCAGCATGAGCGAATTTGGAGACCGGCAGGTTCATAGATTTGATCCAAAAGACCGCCAGCACCGCTGGCACAATTTCGACTTAGTTGGTGAACGCGTTCAGGCTGGGTCAGCCCACGCCAATACCGCCATCGGACAAGATGGTTGTGCCTGTGACGTATCGAGCCGACACCGGACAGGCAAGCAACGCATATAGCGCTACATGGTCTTCAGGCTTTGCGGCAAATCCGAGCGGTGTCATGCCCTCGATAAGTTTGTCGATCTCTGGAATCTCAGCCATCTGGGACTTTGCGTGCTCGGATGAGGGCGATCCGGAAAGATTGGTAATCGTACCTCCAGGAGCTACGCCATTAACCCTAACGTCTGGCGCGACTTCCTTCGCAAGCTGCTTGATGAGTCCAATCACAGCGTGTTTCGACGCCACATATAGCGGACCACCTCCGCCCGTAAAAAAGCTCGAGCTAGAGGCCGTGAAAATTATCGACCCTTTAGACTGACGAAGCGCAGGAAGACACGCGTACGCTCCGAGCGCATACCCCTTTACATTCACACTAAAAATATCATCGCAGACTCTTTCGAGCTTTTCTTCATCCTGCGCTTCCAGAGGCGTAATAAAATCCCATATCCCTGCATTGCCGATAAAGGTGTTCAGTCCACCGAATCTCTCCACGGCAAGGGCCGCAGCGCGCTTATTGTCTGCCAGACTGCGCACATCCCCAATTACTGTTTCAACTTCAGCCCCGAACTCACCCCGCAACGAACTCGCCTGTTCGTCATTGACGCACAGGACACATAATCTGGCACCCTCCTCGACAAAATGATGGACCACCGCCCGGCCGATTCCCGTGGCTCCGCCCGTAATCAAAACGGAACTGCCGCTTAGTTTTGGCATAATTGAGTACCTCCCTAACAACCTTGCTTGAAGTGCAAGATTTTGTTCTTTTTTTGAGAAAAAATGATTTTTTTGGTTGTGTCAATATTTATTTACGAACAGCGCTAGCTCAAATTCCGTAGCAAGGATCGAAATCTGCATGTGGCCAAAGGCAACTGTGCTATCGATGCCGCTGTTAATTTCGCCATACGGAACAGACGCCAGCGCAACTTAGTACATCTGACTCCCGGATTGGACAGTGCCCGACGCCCCGGATGTCGACAAACCATCTCCCGACTCTGAGATTTTACTCCGCACACTAACGTATTACTCTCGGCTTTTCGGGAACAGTCCGAACGCAGTCCATGTTCCCACATGTCCGATTATTCGCGCATGGCCGCTTTCGAGAATATTCTCGACGTACAAATATCATGGGTAGGCGTACAGAATTCCAATCCCGTTTACCCGAGCGCTCAGATTCCATAAAGTTTCACAATGTGAGAGCGATGCCACTCATTCGCATCCGGCCAGGTTGACGCGCAACCGGATAGCGGCTCAACCCAAATGTGTCGTGTCAGGTTGAGCTTCACTGCCATTCAAGGTCAGGGAACGCCCAATAGATACGACAACCAGTCTGTTTCCTCCGGCGGAGCTAAGTCTCCGCCAAACTCTGGGAGCCTAAGCGGCTCCCATTTTTTTGAGCTCTCATCTCCACATGATCAGGCGCCAGCCCCTAAAGTGGAAGAGATTGACTGCGCTACCCCGTTGAGCTGAATCAGGCGATCACGCTGTTCTTTAGGACTCGCCCACCTCTGGCTAGATGAACTAGAAATTGCGCCCACGACCATTCCCCGCGAACTGAAGACTGGCACAGCGATGCAATAAAGTGCGTTATGAACCTCGCCATCGTCGACGCCGAATCCCTTATTGCGCGTGCGATGTAGTTCTCGTTCGATTTCGCCTGGATCCGTGATCGTTTTATCCGTGAGCTTTGGAAAGGGCCCGCTGGTTATATACGCCTGTCGCTCGTCGATCGTCATGTGTGAGAGCAACACCTTGCCGATAGCAGAACAGTACGCCTCCAGCTGCCCTTTCTCGCGCGTGAACACCTCCTCTCCTTCAAATGCCGCCTTCGCGAGGTAGGTAACCATGTCGTTCTCCAAAATGCCAAAGTGGGTCGTGGTTTCCAACGCGACACTTAGTTGGTCCAAAAAGGGTCGTACTATTTCCGACAGCACTGCATGTGGTGTGTACCCCTCCAGCTTCATAAGAAAAACAGGGTTGGGCAAATATCGTCCACGTTTGGATCGGCAGATGAGCCCGGCCGAATGGAGGGCATTCAGATGCCTGTACAGAGTCGATTCCGGCACTCCGAGCTGGACACTCATTGCGTCTGATTCGAATACACCGTCCTGCGCAACAAGCGCTCCGAACAAGGCCATCGCCTTGTCGAAGGAAGACATGGATCGTGTCACACGGATCTCCATTTATCACATTGTGATAGTAGTTGGCCTGCCTCGGATTGCAGTGTCAAGTACATCGCGTAGTTTGCGATCTACATTTCTAGTCACTTACGGACGCGAACCAGACCATGATCTCCAGAGATGCAATTCAGAAGGCTGCAGATGCACTGTTCGACGCACACGCGGGACAAACCTACTGCGCGCCAGTGCGTGATCTCATTGGTCTTGATCCGCAAGCCGGATACGAGGTCCAGGCGATCAACACTGCCCGGTGGGTGTCCGCAGGACGACGAATTGTTGGCAGAAAAATTGGCCTGACGTCAGCGGCAGTCCAAAATCAACTTGGCGTAGACCAGCCCGATTTTGGCGTCCTCTACGCGGATATGGAATATTGCGACGGTGATGAAATTCCGTTGTCAGCAACTCAACAACCCAAGGCCGAGGCTGAAATAGCAGTTATACTCGGCAAGGACATCAACGCGCAGGATACAACACCAAGCGAACTTATCCGAGCCATAGACCACGTCGTGCCTGCCATCGAAATTGTGGGCAGTCGTATCAAGGACTGGGATATCCGCATTTCGGATACGATCGCGGATAACGCCTCATCAGGCCTATATGTCCTGGGCGGGCCTGTTCGTGCACTGCATGGGCTTGATCTCGTCAATGCCGGCATGGTGATGAAATGCAATGGACGCCCGGTTTCATATGGCGCCGGCATCGCGTGCCTTGGAAACCCGCTAAACGCCGCACTCTGGCTCGCACGAAAATGCGCAGAACTCGGAGCACCTCTCAAGGCCGGCGACGTCGTTCTGACAGGCGCTCTTGGCCCGATGGCCTCAATGGAGCCTGGTGATCTGTTTGAAGCGGATATCGAAGGTATTGGGTCGGTTCGCCTCGCAATTGCGGCGAAATAGGAGACATAGGAAATGACAACTCTCAAGAAGACCAAGGTTGCGATCATCGGATCCGGAAATATCGGAACTGACCTCATGATCAAGGTCATGCGCAAGTCAAAGGGTCTCGCAATGGGCGCGATGGTCGGGATCGATCCCGACTCGGACGGCCTTGCCCGGGCAAAGCGCATGGGGATCGCGACCACGCATGAAGGAATTGACGGTCTCGTGAAGCTCGACGTATGGCCCGAAATCGGAATTGTCTTTGATGCGACGTCTGCCGGCGCGCACAAGCGGCACAATGAAGTCGTCACATCCGCCGGAAAGGTGATGATCGACCTCACGCCTGCAGCGATCGGGCCGTATGTCATTCCCGTTGTGAATGGCGATGCGCATCTGGATGCGCCAAATGTCAACATGGTCACTTGCGGCGGGCAGGCGACGATCCCAATCGTGGCAGCGGTAGCATCCGTCGCGACAGTCCACTATGCGGAGATAGTCGCTTCCATCGCCTCCAAGTCAGCCGGGCCGGGGACGCGGGCCAACATTGATGAATTCACCGAGACCACCTCAAAGGGTATAGAAGAGGTTGGAGGAGCCCGGAAAGGCAAAGCCATAATCGTCCTGAACCCGGCAGAGCCTCCGATGATTATGCGCGATACGGTATTCACCCTCTCTAGTGGCGCGGATGAGCCTGCAATTGAGGCCTCAATCGAAGCAATGGTTGCAAGGGTCAACGCCTATGTGCCCGGCTATCGGATGAAACAAAAGGTTCAGTTCGAACGGTTCGGCTCGAACAACCCGGTCAAGATTCCAGGCCTGGGCACGTTCGAAGGCATCAAGACCAGCGTCTTCCTGGAAGTCGAGGGTGCTGCCCACTACTTGCCGGCATACGCGGGAAATCTCGACATAATGACTTCAGCTGGCATTGCGACCGCTGAGAAGATCGCCGCCCGGCGGCTAGCCAAGGAGACTGCCTGATGGCGTTCGATCCCAAATCCGACAATCTTTACATTCAGGACGTCACTCTGCGCGACGGGATGCATGCGATCCGACACCAATACGGTATCGAGCACGTCAGCAAGATTGCCGCCGCCCTTGACCAGGCCGGGGTCGACGCAATCGAGATTGCACATGGAGACGGCCTGAATGGCTCAAGCTTCAATTATGGTTTTGGTGCCCACACAGACTGGGAGTGGATTGAAGCCGTCGCGGATTCAGTGAAAACGGCGAAACTGACCACGCTCCTTCTTCCCGGGATCGGCACGATCGAGGAGCTGAAGCATGCCTACAAGCTTGGCGTCAGGTCTGTCAGGATCGCCACACACTGCACGGAAGCCGATGTGTCGAAACAGCATATCGGTGTTGCCAGAGATCTGGGTATGGACACGGTTGGCTTTCTTATGATGTCCCACATGGTCGAGCCTGAGAAATTGGCTGAACAAGCCGCCATGATGGAAAGCTATGGTGCCGAATGTATCTATGTCACCGATAGTGGCGGCGCGCTCGACATGGATGGATACATCGCCCGGCTTAAAGCCTATGACAAAGTCCTGAAGCCGGAAACTGAACGGGGTATCCATGCCCACCACAATCTGTCCTTGGGCGTCGCCAATTCCATTGTCGGCGTTCAACATGGCGCAAGACGCGTGGATGCTTCGCTGGCCGGCATGGGTGCCGGGGCGGGAAACGCACCGCTTGAAGTGTTTATCGCAGCCGCCGAGCGAAAGGGATGGAAGCATGGATGCGATCTTTTCGCGCTCATGGATGCCGCCGAGGAACTTGTTCGCCCACTCCAGGACCGCCCCGTCCGCGTTGATCGCGAAACGCTCTCGCTGGGCTATGCCGGGGTGTACTCGTCCTTCCTCCGGCATTCAGAGAAGGCAGCGAAAGATTATGGGATCGATACACGTGAAATCCTGGTTGAACTAGGACGTAGGCGTATGGTTGGTGGCCAGGAAGATATGATCGTCGACGTAGCCTTGGATATATTGAAAGAACAACAATCCACTCAAAAACTTGCGACGTGAGAGACCAATCTTTATTGACTGTTGTCTTGCATCGCGATCACGATGCGAGACTACAATCATCTATCTGGTATCAATCTCTCGATGCAGCCTGTTGTAATTGTGACGGCTGCGATATTCAATCTGTCTGGACGAACGGCGCAGTCAGAACACGCTCAATCTGCTTATGTGCGTACAGTGCTTTTAGTTCGGTGAGCGCACATTTTCATCGCCTTTTGACCTAAGCGAGCAACCTTGAAATTTCCATGATAAATTGAAATTGGCACGCCTTCTGCATTCCCCTGACGCGGGAGGCAGATCCATGCTTGTTCACACGATAGAAGACCTGAACGATACCCTCGCCAGGTATGACTACACCGCCAATCTCTCACGCGGGAACTGGGCCTGGGAATTCGCCCGGCGCAATTCCGCGCTGAAAGCCGCCGCCTATGCTGCGCAACCTGACTTTGAAACAAGAACGGCATGTTGTGACATACAGCTTCTCCGGCTTTGCGAGCAGGACCGCCAAGCCGAAGACTGGGGACTTCTCTATTTTCCGAACCCAGATCAGTCGGCCCTTACCACGCATGTCTTCTGGTCCGACAAGACCTATCCCCGCAAGGTCGCCGTTCACGTGCGTGAAAGAGAGCGCGGCGAGATCGACGAAATCTTCGAAAAGAGCACGCGCCTCTGCAAGATCATCCATCTCGTGGATGCCTTCGAGCACGAACACATCCTTGTCAAAGGTAAGAAGTGCTCGATCCAGGTCAGGTGCAGTGGCAAGTCGCTCTTGTCCCTCGAGCCTGTAAAAATGGAATTCTCCATCTCGGGATTCAGCACAATGCAGGATCACGTGAATGCGCTGAACCGTGCCCAGAAGGTCTACGGCGACGACGACATGTCGCCTCCTGTCTGGTCACGCAAGGGCCTCGGCTATCGCAACGCTCTTGTCGCCTTGGATGCCCACGACGCGGGACTCACCTATCGTGAAACCGCGACGATTTTCTATGGTGAGAAGCGCATCTCGGAAGAATGGGGCGGACCGTCGTCCGCCATGAAGTCCGAAATGGCCCGCCTGCTCGCCAAGGGCCAGCGCCTGCGGGATGGTGGATATTGTTCCCTTCTGGGAGAGAACCTTTGACCTGCCCCTTCGCACATCGAAGAGCGCATACGACGTCATCCGGTCGAACGCCCTATTCGATTAGCGGCTTACGAACTGATAGACACCTCGGAGTATCTCAATGCAGTTGTAGGCACCGCCCCTCCCCCGCCCGCTGACGCGGGGCTGTCCGGGAGGCGAGAGCCCTCCAGCTCTTCTACATCATTTGACCGGCCCGGCTCGTCTCCGGTCACGCGGCCACCCGTTCGGGTTGCCGCGCGCTGCGGGGGCTCGCCGGCTGGGGGCCGCGCTGCATGCTTCCCACTGGCCTGACGGCCAGAGGGGTCATGGACGCGTGGCCTCTCGAAACCTCAGTCAGCCTCAGGCGATAGCGTGAGCCACTTGCCGAGCACGGTGACATCCTGACGTTCGTATCCGAGGGCGTCGTAGAAGGCAGCCGCATGCTGGTTCTCGCCGCGAACCATGAGCTGGACCTTGGGCGCGCCACGGGACGTCAGCCAAAGCTCAGCCTCGGCCATCATTTCGCGTCCATGGCCGCGGGCCTTACGGTCCGGGCTGACAGCCAGGTAATAGATCCAGCCACGATGGCCGTCATGACCGACCATGACGCCGGCGACGACCAGGTCATCGACTGTGCCGACGAGGATGGCGGCATCACGTGACGTGACCGCCCGGTCTATATCGGCATTCGGATCATTCCACGGTCGGATCAGCGCGCAGGCTCCCCAGAGCGCAATCAATGCTGCGCGGTCTGCTTCCCGGAAGTCTCGTATGTGCAAGGTCATGACGCACGTGTCTGGAGGGATTCGTATCCAGGGCACCACCCTGCCTGTCTCGCGTTTTCAGGCGTGGACAAGCTTTCCCAGCAGCCGTGAGGGGGCGGACGGCGCGTCTGCCCGGGCGCGGCCCGCGCGCAAGGCGCCGGTGACCTGGAACCGCTCGCTTCTCCCCTTGCCTCCTACCTTCCCGCCTTGCCCCCGGCCCTCATACGCCCGGGCGCCCGCACCTCTCGTCCGCCCCCTCCCGCCTGCCGGGAAAAGAACGCGGGCGAGAGGACAATTTTGCGAGGCTGACATGACCCCTTCACACGAGACACCCGCTCCCCTTGGAACTTCTACCGGACCGGATTTGCGAGACACATCCCGCATCTATGTTGCCTGCCTTGCCGCCTACAATAACGGGCGGCTGCATGGGGCGTGGATCGACGCGACCGATCCGGACGAGGTCATAGAAAAGGTTCGCGCCATGCTGGCGGCGTCGCCGGAACCGGACGCCGAGGAATGGGCCATCCATGATTATGAAGGGTTCGAAGGCGCGCGCCTGTCTGAATATGCTTCGTTCGAAACGGTGTGCGCGCTGGCAGACTTCATCGGCGAGCATGGCGCGCTCGGGGCGAAACTCTACTGTGAATTCGGCGACGACCTTGAGCAGGCACGGGCCGCCTTCGAGGACTATGCGGGCTCATATCACAGCGCCGCAGATTTTGCCGAGGAAGTCACGCGCGACAGCGGCACCGAGATTCCGGCCTCACTCGAATACTATATCGATTGGCAGGCGCTGGCCCGCGACATGGCGCTGAATGGCGAGATCATGGTGTTTCAGACGGGCTTTGATGAAGTCCACATCTTCTGGAGCCGTTGAGCCATGGCGTTCCGGGAGAGATTTGACCGCTATGTCTGCGAAGGCGACAGCATTGCCTGCGAGGTTGAGGGCTTTGCGATCACCGCGCGGATTGTCCGGGACGATTGCCCGGACGCACCGGACCAGCGCCAGGACGGATTCTGGCCATCGCTCTATATCAATGATCCGGGTTTTATTGGCCCCGGAAGCAATTTCCGTGCGCGGCTGGCGAAAGCGCACGCCGAGGCCGAAGCCGTCATGGAAGCTTGGCGCAAGGATGAGTGGTTCTATTGCGGGGTCGTACTCGCCATTGAATGCGAAGGCGTGGAACTGGACGACCATGCCGCCAGCCTCTGGGGTATCGAGGCAAACTATCCGGAGTCCGACAACGCCTATCTGAGTGAAGTCGCTGACGAGTTGCTTCCCGAAGCCTTGGCTGCAGGCGGCGCCGCACTAAAACGGCTGATGGCGTCCGCGCCTGCACAGGCGACGCAAGCATGAGCGCGCTGGATCATATTCTGGGGCCACGCCCACACATGACACTCGTCATTGAGGATTCCCGCGTCCTTGAAATCTGGGTCAATGGCCGCGCGCCACTGATTGCCCTCAATGACTACGACTGGGGCGAGACCGACAGGCACGCTTTACGAGACGCAGAAGGCTTCCCCTTTACCCCCATCAACTGGAGAGGCCCGGCATGGGCGCTTGGCCTTTCGCTTTACCCGCCAGCACAGGAGGACAATCCCATGGCACAGCCCGCACTGAAAACCATCCCCATCAAGCAACTCCATATCAGCAAGCTCAATATGCGGCATGGCCGCAAAGACCCGGATGTCTCCGATATCCTGCCCTCCATCCGGGAGAAGGGCATCCGCCAGACGCTTCTGGTCCGCCCCGAAGGCGACGGCTATGGCGTTGTCGCCGGACGCCGACGTTTCCATGCCCTGCAGGTCATTGCCGCAGAGACCGGCAAATCGATCGCCGTCCCTTGCGCGATCATGGAGGCCGATGACGACGCCGCCGCCGTCGAAGCCTCCCTGATAGAAAATGTCGCCCGCCTGCCCGCCACGGAAATGGAGCAGTACACTGCGTTCGGAAAGCTGGCGCATGCAGGCCGGACGGTGGACGAGATTGCGGGACATTTCGGGGTCACGGAGTTGAAAGTCCGCCGCATCCTCGCCCTTGCCAATCTCTCCGGACCGATCCGTGCACTCTACGCGAAAGAGGAAATCGACCCGGAAACGATCCGCGCGCTAACGCTCGCCACGAAGGACCAGCAAGCCGCGTGGCTCGCCCTGTTCCGGAGCGAGACGGAGCGCGCGCCCATGGGCCGCGCCTGCAAGGCATGGATCACGGGCGGCGCCACAATCACGACGGACAAGGCGCTGTTCGATCTGGTGAGCTATGACGGCCGAATCACGGCTGACCTGTTCGGAGAGACGGGTGTGTTCGCAGATGCCGAGACGTTCTGGAAAGCCCAATCGGCAGCGCTGGCAGCCAAGGTTGAGAGTTACATTGACGCCGGATGGCGCAATGTGGAGGTTCTCGAACGGGGCAAGTATTTTGCCAGCTGGGAGCATGTGAAGTGCCCTCGCACCAAGGGCGGCAGCGTGATCGTCGAAGTCCGCCATGATGGCACTGTGACCTTCCATGAGGGCTACATCACGCAGGCCGAGGCCCGCAAACAAGAGAAGCGCACAAGGCCCGGCGACGACGCGGAATCAGCCGATGCCAAGCCTGAAATGTCCGGTCCGCTCGCACAATATATCGGCCTGCACCGCCATGGGGCTGCCCGCGCAACCTTGCTTTCCCACCCTGGAATCGCCCTCCGGCTGATGGTCGCTCATGCCATGGTCGGGTCCGCCCTGTGGACTGTCAGACGGCACGAATTCCTTGCCCGAAAGGAAGACATTCAGGTGAGCGTCGAAGCATCCCGCGCCACCGCAGAGATGAACGCAGCCGGGGACCATGTGCTCCACATGTTCGAAGCCCATGGGCTGGCTTCCCTGCGTGCGAATGGTGATGCCTATCACCTCTGCGAAGTCTTTGCGGCGCTACTCGGAATGGATGATGCGGAAGTCCTCACCGTGCTCACGTTCGTCATGTCCGATACACTGGAAGCAGGTGGGGCGATTGTTGAAGCGGTTGCTGTCGCCACAGAAACCGACATGGCGGCCTATTGGAAACCAGAACCTGTCTTCCTTGATCTCGTCCGCGACAAGCGCGCCATCAATGCCATGGTGGCAGACATCGCGTCGCCCTCGACGGCGAAAGCGGCCCTCACGGACACGGGAAAAGCCCAGAAGGACCTGATCTGGAACCGGATCGTGGGCGAAGGGTGTGAGGCCAATCCGGGCTGGCGTCCCGGCTGGATGCAGGTGCCGCCCACGCGCCTCGTGACAAATGCGGGATCGCCGCCAGCAGATGCGTGGGCCCGGATCGCCAGCCTGTTTACGTCAGACGAGACCGAAATTCTTGCCGAAGACCAACCTATTGCAGAGCAGGACGCCGCCTGACAGATTGCGGTCTCCTCGTCCGTGGAAGCAGAAGCCGTCCGGCAGTATGTCGGGCGGCTTTTCCGCATGCTTTTACCAGATGACTACGCACCCGCGCGGTTCAGATCAAACCGGATGCGCCTCCGAAAAATCGCCCGTCTACGGGGTTCCTGTGGTCTCCGAATGCGATTGCCAAAGCGGCCTGTTCCGCTCTCCGCTTGCCCCGAAAGACCCCTTGTTCACGTCTATTGCCGTGTGACCTGGACGGTGCGAAACGGCCCCGAAACCGGCCAGTCTCACGAATTTCCCCGCCGCTGCGCGGCTCCTCGCGAGACAAATTCGCGTTCCAGTCCGGTGCTCCGCTCTGCTGCGCCCTTACAGGTTCAGGCCCGCCCCGCGCCGTCCGGGCGGTCCGGCGTCGACGGGGACACGGTGTCCCTCGAAGACAGCCACGGAAACGAAAAGGAGACCCCCATGGCAAACGCACTCGGATATGTCAGCGAAACCAAGACCGGCTTCGAAGGCGCCCTCGCAATGATGAACCTCTCGGCGACCATCCGCATCGAAAAGAATGCGGAAAAAGCCGAAGAGGCCCAGCCGGACTACCGCATCTTCGCTGGCGAGACCGCGACCGAAATCGGCGGCGGCTGGATGCGCAAGGCAAAGTCTTCGGGCCGAGAATACGTCTCGCTGACCCTCGCAGATCCGCAGATCGGTCCCCGCCGGATCTACGCGAACCTCGCACCGGTCAAAGGCAAGAAGGGCCGCCACGTGATCCTCTGGAACCCCAGGGACTAGCCCCGCACTCATCGCCAAACTGGCCGCTCCGGAGATCATTCCGGGGCGGCTTCTGGCATGTTTAATTCGCTCGATAGAGGGGCATCTGTATGCTTACGAAGTCATGCGCGCTGCGCATGGTTAAACAGGGTATCGCCGCGAAGCCGCATATCTTAGTGACTCCCAATTAGAATTTTCTTTTGTTTTCTGGGACGTGTTGAAGCCGCCACGTTGATTTGTGCCCGGCAAGACGGGGTACGGGGAATGAACGAGGCAAGAGGACGTCCAAGTCCTTTCCTGACGACGAAAGAGGCGGCGGCTTATCTGCGCATCACCGTTCGCACGATGGAGAACTGGCGCTGGTCGAACAATGGACCGCAATACAGAAAACATGGCGGCACCGTCGTCTATCATGTCGATGATTTGAACGAGTATTCGACGGTCTGGAATCGCGCGCGAGGATCAGGAAATGGCGCGTGAATTTGGGGCCGATAAGGCGGGTTTCTTCGCATTTTTAATGGAACGACGGACGCATTTTCCCAATGACGGGAAAGGTAAATCATGAGCCTTCGCGCAGCACTTTGGAGCGGAATTTCTGTGATCGGAGTGGCATTGATTGGCCTTCCGGCGACCGGGGTTTTGCCGCCGCTCCTGCTTTACAATCCGAGCGAAAGTGCGCCGTTGGGATGGTATCGTGTTGAGCCTTTGAAGGTGATTTCGCGGGGTGATCTGGTTGTTTCGAACCTGCCGGAGGCGGCTTCGAGACTCGCGATCCAGAGGCGTTATCTTGCGTCAGGCATTCCTGTGATCAAGACCGTCCGGGCGCTCGAAGGGGACACGGTTTGTGCGGCTAACGGTGTGTTACTCATCAACGGTACGCCAACTGTTCGCCTGCTATCCGCAGATAGAATGGAACGTGCCCTGCCGTCTCCCTGGAGGGCCTGCAGGCAGCTTCAGGCAGGTGAGGTGCTGCTCCTTTCTGATCGCACACCAGACTCCTTTGACGGGCGGTATTTTGGAGCGGTCAGGGAGGGCGACATCATTGGCCGGGCCGTATGGATGGGTGACGCTCGGGAGAAACTTACAGAGGCGTCCATTGAGGAAACTGGGGGCAGAACGGAATGCAAGATAAAAGCTCATGGAGCCAATCAGGGTCTACACCCTTGTCTGCACATCGATTTTTATGGTTCCACAGACAGGCATGCAGCTCTGTGGTCTGATGGAGACCTCAATAACGACAACGGATTAGCATGGTTCCACGCCCTCAGTCTGACCTGTTTTCCCCCGGATGAGCCCGAATGAGTACGCCGCCGGACAATCCCTTTACCCCTAGACCTGGCAGGATTCGGTCCACCGGATCAGGGGGACGCGCAAAGACGTACTTGGCGCGGATGACGAAAGCCTTGTCGTCGGCCGGCGGCGTTCGCCGGACGGCCCTGCCCGCCCGGCCACGTATCGGTCCACGCGGCGGACAGAGGCGCGTCATCGTCAAGGCGCGGATCGTGAGGATGTCAGGATCGAGCGTGGCGGCACTGGCCGCGCATATCGGTTACATCCGCCGCGACGCAGCCCTTGAGGAGAAGGATCGTGGCAAACTTTTTGACGCCATGAGCGAAGACTCCAACGCGTCCGATCTCATCAAATCCATTACCGACGACCGGCACCATTTCCGGTTCATTGTTTCGCCCGAGGACGGCGTCGAAATGGCCGACCTCAAGCCCTCCGTTCGCGACCTGGTTTCGCAGATGGAATCCGACCTTGGCACACGGCTCGAATGGGTCGGCGCAGTCCACCATGACACGGGTCGGCCGCATGCTCACCTTGTCATCCGGGGGCGCCGTGACGATGGCTCGGACCTCGTCATGCCGCGGGCTTATATTTCTCATGGAATCCGCGAGCGTGCGGAGGACCTGGTGACACTTGAGCTTGGCCCGGAGACAAGACTTGAACAGGAACGCAAACTTCAATCGGAAGTCGCTGCAGAGCGCGTGACACGGATCGATCATTTCATTGCGCGGCAGGTCAGCCCCGAGCATGAGTTTCGGTTGAAGGATAGTCCCTCACACTATCGCACCTTGCATGCCGCACGGCTGCGGACTCTGGTACGCCTTGGGCTTGCCGAGAAGCTTGGGGCTGGACGCTGGCAGATGCGGGAGAATTTCCGCGAGGTCCTGCGTGGGCTTTCCGAGCGACACGACATCATCAAGACGATGAATCGCGCGCTCGCCGGGGGCAGCGACCGACGCCTCGATGCGGACGTCGTATTCGACAAGTCTGATCCGGATGGCCGGGGCGTGACAGGTGCGGTGCTGCAGACCGGGCTGACGGGTGAAGCGCATGATCGCGCTTATGCGATCATCGACGGGATTGATGGACGTGCCGTGTTTGTGGAGCTGGGTGTCGCGGGCGAGGCCGAGGAAGTAAAGCGCGGGGCGATCATCACCGTGTCGCCGCCAAACCTTGAGCCAAAGCCGTCGGACGTGACGATTGACCGGATCGCTCGCGCGAATGGCGGGACCTATTCGGCAGGTCTGCATCAAGCCGATGATCCGCGATCCAGTCCGGAGTTTGTCGCGGCCCATGTGCGCCGGCTGGAAGCTTTGCGGCGCGCTGGCCACGTCGAGCGGACGACCGATGCGGAGTGGAAAATTCCGCCGGACTATCTGGATCGCGCGAGAGCGTATGAGCGGGTACAAGCGCGGTTCCGGGCGGCGCAGGTGTTGGTTCGCTCGGAGCTGGGCCTGAGAGAGCAGGAAACGGCGCTGGGTGTGACTTGGCTGGACGAGGCCCCTGCCCCTTCAGGCGTGCCGCGCGGATACGGGAAAGACGTGGCTGAGGCGAAGATGAAGAGGCGGGCCTTCTTGGCGGGGATTGGACTAAAGGCTGAGGCTGGCATTGGCTTGTCTGCGACACAGAAAACAGAGCTGCTGAAGCGCGATCTTGCGCAGGCGGGAAGAATATTAAGCAAAGAGATCGGTAAGCCGTATTCGCCGGCACCGGAGCGAGGTCATGTCGACGGGACTTACCGCGAGCCAGTGACGCGGGTGAGCGGTAAGTTTGCGGTCATTGAGCGTCAGCGGGATTTTACGATTGTGCCGTGGCGGCAGGTGCTGGAACAGCGGCGCGGGATGGCGGTGTCGGGTGTTGTGCGCGGGGGGCGGATTTCGGGGGCGTTGGGGCGTGGGATTGGAGACTAATATTGGAAGGGGGGGCAGATGCAGCCTTGCGCCACCGAGTGGTGCCCCGCCCAGACGATACGGCAATACAACATATCACCCGTTAGATGACCGCTGAATTCTACATCATACCGCGTGGCCCGCAAAAGCGACATGCTGGAGCATGCCACCCGCTCACTGCTCATGAACGTCATCACCAACGGGCCCGACACAGTTTGGATTGGGACACGGCTATAACAGGAAACACACCGATCGAGAAAATTAATGCATCATTAAGCAAAATATTGCATCTTTTTGATTGTATAATGCATCGAAATACATCATCCTCGCATCAGGAGAACATGATGGAGCACTTCACAATAATCCACGCCCTATGTCGCTCGGCTCTCGCGAGCCCGACACCGGCATTGCGCAAGCAGGTCGAGCGACTGCGGGACGAATTAGCTGCTGACGGCAATACAAGGGAGGCGGCTCGCCTCGCTCAATTGCTGTCGCGCGTGGATAAGACGGTTGAAATCCTGCCCACTAAAGTTTCTCGCTCGTTTTCTGCCGGAGCCGGCGAGCCGATGACACGCTCTGTCAAACCTCCGGTCGATCGCGAGACGTCAGCAGCTCTAGCAGAGATCATCTTTGCAGAGGACATTACGGATTGCGCCCCTATTTTCTCTGAGCATATCCAATTGGCGATAGATACAACTATCGAAGAGTGGGCGCACTGGAAGGAACTGCAGGCCGTTGATATTCAGCCTGCCCAGACTTGTCTTTTATATGGAGCACCTGGAACCGGCAAAACGGAACTCGCGAAGTCGTTCGCGAAGACGCTAGGCCTGCCAATAGTCGTCGCCCGCATTGATGGGCTGATATCCTCTTTCCTTGGAACGACGGCTCGAAACATCGGCAACCTCTTCACATTCGCAAACCGGTACCAATGCGTTCTGCTTCTGGACGAATTTGATTCCATTGCGAAACTGAGAGATGACCCTCAGGAAGTGGGTGAGATCAAGCGCGTCGTGAACGCTCTCCTTCAAAATCTAGACATTCGAGGTAATCGCGGACTTACGGTTGGAATAACCAATCATCCCAATTTGCTAGACCCTGCTATTTGGCGGCGGTTTGAAATTCAATTGGAGGTACCTTCTCCATCTTTCGAAGTCCGAAAGCGTATTGCAAGCAGATTTATTACTCCGCTCGCAGTTCCCGATTCTCATCTTAGACTCATCGCGTGGTTCACCGAAGGAGCAACTGGAGCCGAAATTGAAACGCTGGTTCGCACGTACAAGAAATCTATTGCGCTCAGCGCAGGTGAACCGATCCCCTTAATTGAAATGCTTCAGCGTTTCGCGACTCTCAACAGTGCACGTATAAGCGGTGAAAGACGTGAACTGCTCTTCTCGGGCACCCCACAGATGCTGAAGGCCCTCAAGACTGAAAGTACCCTGCGCCTTTCCAACGACGAATTGGGGGAAATGGTTGGTCGAGACAAATCAACGATCAGTCGCCAATTACAGAAGTTGGACACAGGAGACGAATTAGAAGTTGTCTAGGCCGATCCAAATCATCCTCAATGACAGAGATTTTCAGACTGATCGAGACCGCGGCGGAGGAGGCCCGTCGACTGATTTCTATTGGAACAACGATGCAGGATTCAAAAGGCACAAGAGCATATTACGCGCACAGATTAACTCTATATCTGATTCGATTTCGCGCCAGGATGCCGGTTCAGTTGGAATAGTCAAAGTTGAGCTGCGCCGTCGAGCTTTGGCCAAAGGCCATCGGCCCATCCAGAAACTGTTTACACCCACTCTGTGCCCAACAATCGGGGGACAGGATTTAGGGACTATTCTAGTCAAGGCAAGACCAGCAGCTCTGCGAACGATTGCTTCGCTGGTAAACGATGCCGAAGACATCGGACAAAGTAAGTTTGACGAAGAAAAGCAAAAAGTCATCCCTGCTCCCTCACGCCTTCGCAGTGAAGTTGGAGCGATCGAAAAAGTTTCCCTATATTCGAGTGCTGATCGACGTAAGTTCGACGTTGAAACTGCTGTAATCTGGCTGGCGGACAAACGAACAGGCGGAAGTTACATCGTAGAACTCTTTGAGTATCCTCCAGCCCGCCCATTGTGGGATAGTTTGCCGCGAGATGAACAGCAACTTTATCAATCTTTTGTGTCTGGATTATCAATGCCACAGTTCAGCGGATTGGTGGCGAGCCGACTAGATTCAGCCAGGCCTCGAGCATCCAACGTTGGCATTCGGCTTTCCAACCAAGATGCCGGCCCAACGCTCGCCTTTCTTTCATCCGTATCGCAGTCGAGAACAGCCCGGGCAGCTGGTGATATTAGCCAAGATATATCAAAACATGCGATGTTATTGAAGTTCTTGGACAACCATCCGCTGGTGCGGTCAGTTGCGCTCCCACCTATAGTTCGTCGTACAGACACACCATCAGTTCATGGTCCTATCCGAAGACAGGGACTTTCTCAAACTCAGCTTTTCTTCATGCCCGAAAGAATAATCGGCCAAAAATACCCAAGAATCGGAATCGTTGACGGGGGGGTCGCGGATTGCCTCAGTGACTGGGTCTTGGATCGCTGGGATACATTGGCCGACGAAGACACAGACGTAGAACACGGCACATTTATTGGCGGCATTGTCATTGCGGGTAAATCTGCGAATTCGAACACGATCTGCGTCGAGGACGATGGCGCAGAAATCGTCGACATACGCGTTCTGCCAAGCGAGCATGTCGCTGATGCATTCCAAACCTACTATCCAAACGGCGCATTGGAGTTCTTCGACGAAATCGAAATGGCGGTGGCAGACGCCAAAGCAAAACACGGGGTGCGGATTTTCAATCTGAGCCTGAACGTAGAAAATCCGGTTGCACTAGACTCTTACAGCCTCATTGCAGAAAAGATCGATCAGGTATCCGAAGACAATGATGTTCTGTTCGTAATCTCGGCAGGGAATGCAGATGATCCTGACACTCGCCCTGAATGGAATATCGATCGCGAAATCGCCCTCGCCGATCTAGCAACTTCTAGAAACGACGGGATTTGGGTTCCCGCCGAGTCCGTCCGGTCGGTTACGGTCGCCGCGGTTAACCCACCACATTTAACTAACGTCGTAGCGGGCGCGCCCGCAAGATACTCAAGAAGAGGTCCAGGAATAAGAGCCGCAGTGAAGCCTGACGTTGCGCAAGTAGGTGGATCAGGAACGTCGTGCCCGATCAACGGGCTGGGCTTACGATCTCTCCTACCAGACGGGTCCCTGACGACGGGATGCGGTACAAGTTACGCAGCGCCGCAAGTCGCTAAGACGTTAGCACTGCTTGACCACCAGATTGAAGGAGATGTCTCCCGTGAAACACTTGTGGCTTTGCTTCTTCATAGTGCCCAACTTCCGCAAATTCTCAATCACAAATCACTTGCAACAGTAGCTCGCGACCTTGTTGGATTTGGTATCCCGGCTGATTCTCATACCATTCTGGAAGGCCAAGAAAACCAAATCACATTAGTGTTCGCAAGCCGCCTTATGCGTGAGCAACAAGTCGTGTTTGATTTCACGTGGCCGGCTTCACTGGTAGGGCCTAGCGGAAAGTGTCGCGGAGATGCGGCCTTAACATTAGTTTCCACACCCCCGTTAGACCGCCGGTACGGCGCGGAATTTGTTCGAGTTGATTTATCTGCGAGCCTCCAGCAAGAACAAATTACCTCAGATGGAACCGTCAGCTGGAAGGGACAAATGGAACCTATCTATCTACCAGGAAAAACTGATGATGACCCGATGTTTGAGGCAAAGCAAATTGAACACGTTCTAAAATGGAGTCCCGTAAAGGCTTGGAAGCTCCACATACCCAAGGGTAGAGGCAAGTCATCAAGTTGGCGGATGAAGATCAATTACCTAACACGTGCGGGCGAAGCCTTTCCCGACGAAGGGGTTCCATTTACTGCAGTCCTCACACTGAGCGATAAGAAGGGCGACGCCCCGATATTCGACGAAATGCGACAATCACTCCTTTCCCGAAATGTAAAAGTGGAAGATATTCGCACCGCGGCAAGAATCGCAACACGTACTTAATCCGATACCGACTTGCTCGCATTTAATTATCAAGAATCTCACGTCAGAGCGGAAATCGCAGTTGGACTGCTCCCCAACGTGCCCTCATTCGGGGCTGGAGTTTTTCGCTCTTCTGCTCTGAGATGCTCTGAGACCCATGTCTGGACCGGGGCGGGCTGGTTTCACTCTATGGCTGACAGGCTCCAGGCTGCATTTCTGATTCATATCCCGATTCAGCGTTCACCATTCTTGGGGATGTTTTGCAACAATGGGTTGAGCCCGCCACCGAACTGGAACATAACGGCAACAATTAGGCTGACAATTTGCAAGCAGGGCAAACATAAGTGATGAAAAGCGATCAAGATCAAGAGGTGGCTTCAAACCTGCCGGAGGCAATCATTCTGCATGACTCTCCTGCAGAGGAAGATGGCTTTGAAGGCAATGGGCATCGTCGGTCTGCAACTGCTCTGGCGGCCGCAGTCAAACAAATGGCCAATCGCGATGGTGCGATCGGATTGGAAGGAAAATGGGGCGCCGGCAAGTCAACTGTCATCAGATTCGCGGAAACAGAACTGGAAGCGTCCAATACGAAGGGACTAACGCACCACCTTATGTGCTATGATTTATGGGCACACCAATCGGACGTGTTCAAACGATCATTTCTTGAAGAACTATTGCAGTGGGCCAGTGCTCGGCGAAAGAACAATAGCAGTAAGACTCTGTTGTCGAAACAAGATGTGTCGGATTTTCAGGATCGGATACGAGACCGCGTAAAGACTGTCCGGTACGATGTTGAACGAAGGTTCTCCCTGACGGGTGCGGTACTCTTACTTTTGGCACCAATGTTTCCTGTTATCGTGACGTGGCTAAGTCCGATTGCGTTTTCTGCGGCGGTGAATGCGAAAGTTCCACCTGTCGGCTGGAAGGTTGCGGCATACATTTCGATTGCGATTTACGGACTACTTATTCTGCGGTTCGTCATTGCAAAACTCTTCCAGAAAAAGACCTGGGGGCAAGCCGCTTCTTCGACTATCTCCATATTCAGGAATCAGGTTGAAGATCGTACTGAAAAGCAGAACATACGCGAAGAGGATCCTTCCTCACTCGAGTTTCAGAAAATTTTCCGCGACATCCTTGAGAAGGCTCAGTCCAAAGACAACCGTATCGTTATTGTATTTGACAATATTGATCGACTACCTGCGGAAAGGATTGTTGGTATATGGGCTGAACTGCGATCAGTTTTTGCCATTTCGAGCCCATATGGATGCAAGCAGGAAACGTCAGTGACGGCCATTGTGCCCTACGACGCAGATTTGGTCGCTCAGGCCACAACAAAATTTGCTCCTGTTACATTCTCGGAAAATGCTGACGGAATGGTGTCACATCAACCAGATCTCGAACATCGAAGTGCGCCAGCAGCAGAACTAATCGCGAAGACATTTGATATAACTATCGGAGTTTCACCGCCCGTCTCAACGGATTGGGAAGGATTTTTCTACTCCAAGCTCAATGAGCTATTTGGCGGTGAAGAACAGACCAAGCGGTCAGTGTCGGCCTCAGCGCGATACAAGCTATTTGCACTTTTCGACGAACAATGCCGTGGGTCAAATAAGTATCCCACGCCTCGCCAAATTATCTCATTCATAAATTCCATTGGTACGTTATGGAACCAATGGAAAGGTGCGATACCCATTGAGAGCCTTGCGCTTTACAGCTTGTTTCGCACAGGAATTGAGAGCAATCCTCAATCACTCATTCGGCCAGATTCCATCCCGAACTCCTATGTCCGGATTGTCGACCAAACAGACTGGCAAAAACATCTTTCTGCTCTTGTTTTCAATGTAGATCTCGACAAGGCAGCACAGGTATTACTCGGCCCGAGCATCCGAAAAGCATTGGAAATTGCTGACGTCGGGCAACTCGATGAATATGCAAAGACAGCCATTTTCAACAATGCGGTCGTATCTCAAGTCCGGTCCATTTCAGGTTCCTGGAGTCGGGACAATGTTGACCGGTTAGCAAATGTCGCAACTGCGCTTCGTTCGCTCAATCAAGAATCTGAAGCCATAAGGCTTTGCTGGCGAGAACTGCGCATTTCGTTGGAAGACCTCAGACAAGCGGAGCCGGGTAAATTCGATAGCTATCAAGGGTTGGCACACTTCATTGGGGAGCCCTCGAACGACAATCCCAAGGAGACCGCTCGTCTTCTTACCAAGTGGAGCACGTCCAACTTTCCGAGCGGCGATGATTTGAAGCAGCAACATGGCACAGAATGGTTTGAACTCTTTGACGTGTTTGTCGAAGAACTGAATACACGCCTCACGAAAGCTGAATTACAGGAATTTGTTGCTGCAATCGAGTTCCCCAAACCGCCAAAACAAATGACTGAGTTCATGCTGGGAGTGCTGCTTGGGACGGCAGACTCGGAACTTATCGAATTCAGTGACTTCAAAGCCGACGTGGATCAGCCGGGTTTGGACAAGGGAGCAGTGAATCTATCTGTCAAACTCCCCGGAGCCATTACTCGAATTGTTTCTGCGAAATCGCCCGCCATAACGATTGATGCCACGAAACAGATTGGAGAAGCAATTGCGCAAGAGCTCCGCACCAAGCCCGATCCTTCACTGTATCTCGAGCGCTACGCGGAACTACTCCTCGCACTTAGGGATAAATATCCTGAGACGGACGGCTTAATCGGATCGCTTTGTGACGATGGAACATTGGCATGGCATCGCCATCAAGCTGAGCAGAAAGGAAAAAGCAAGACTGCGGCGCTCTACCATTTCTTAATGACGCTAACTCGTACCTCTGAACAAATTAGGAGTAACAGACCCAACCCCCACGAGATGGGTGATCTTGCCGCAGCATGGGCATCGCTTGATAAAGCAAGCGGAGAGCTCGCTACAGATGAAGAATACATAGGCTGTATTTCTAAACGTGTAGTCACCACCGGACTGATAACACGCTGGGCAGAAGAAACTTCACGCGAAGGAAATTCCGGCATATACACGAAGACCTTTTTGACCGCCTTGATGTCGGACGATGCCGTCGCCTTTGACATTGAAAAAATCGTACAGCTTTACCCTTCCCTTGCCGACATTCTATCTGACAACGACCGCAAAAAACTCCTATCGCGTCTGGCGGATTCAGCTGGGGAAATCATCGATCAGCATAGGGATGCAAAAATACTTCTCATTCCTGTTTCGCTGCTTCACGATGCCAAAGATTTTGAAGTGGGTGGGTGGAATCCGATATCCGAAGAAATCCGAAAGTATTTTTCCAATCTGGACGAATCGTCATGGAAAAATGTGCTGAACAATGATGAAGTTGCCTTGGGTCATTTAGCCTTCCAAGTGCAAGAAAACGGGTTCGATATTCCCGTTTCGTCACTTCGCCCGGCATTGCTGTCATTTTTGACAGGTGTACTTGAAGGGGAAGTGAGCGTCAAAGTCTCAGAAAAGCTTTTCAGTCACGTTCCGATGGAGATCGCCCCTGCATCGAGACAAAGAGTCAGAGACGATTTCGTCACCTCATTGGAGGAGTGCGTCGTCACCTCGCAAGGAGCCCAAGATTTTTTCCGCATCTTCCATGATTTTGCGATGACGTTGGATTTCTCCAAATCTACTGACCGGCTATTCGAAAAGCTGGTTCTTCCCCTTATTGAGAGCAGATCGGATTCCGCCCGAGGATTTCTGCAAGCGCAGGCAAAGGACCTTTCGAAAGCCCTTAGCAAGTCGTCGTCACAGACCAAGGACCAAGTAGTAAACGCTATCTCCGCTCTCGAAGATTCCGGCGAAATGATGGCTGTCGATTGGGCGGCAAAACTTAGAACTCAGTTTCAACTTCCTGCACCGAAGTCACCGCCTACAGACCCCATTTCAGCTGATTCCGAAGACGAAGCTAAGCCATAAGCATAGCCGACGACCAGAACATCCGATCTTCCAAGTCATGCCCCTCTTGCTAGGGAAGCGTTCGGTCTGGGTGCCTTTGCGACACGCGCGGAGATCGTGAATGTGTTGCGATGTGGCGGTCGATAAGCGTCCGCCTATTTAAGCGGACACATAGTTCTGACAAATCAGATCGAACCAGTGGAGTCTCGCCGAGTCTCGGTCTATGCCCGAGGCAACGACATTTGGGCGCCGCTGGATGAGAATGAAAATCGGTTATGTTGCTCACAATTGTCGACTGACCGCTTTGCAGACGAAGCAAACTCAGAGAAGTCGATTGAAGCTCTGCCGCTCGCATGCCAGGCATGGGCAAGCGTTTCAAATCTAGTCTTTCGATTATTCTCGCTCATCATTGATTGACGGGAGCGCACGCTAGTCGTCCAGTGAGAGAAACCCGCTCTAGAGGCGGGTTTCTCTGTTCTGTCTCCGGGGCTGCAAGGGGACGAACATGTCCGATCATGAACTGAAGACGATGATCAAAGCCGCAGATAAGGCCATCACCGCAGATGGACTTCGATAGCTTGATGGAATTCTATGCCGAAGATGCGACGTTGGTCGTAAAGCCAGGAATGAACGCAACCGACAAAGATCAGATGCGAACAGCTTTTGAGGCCATTGCGGAGCACCTCAAAAATCAACTGAAGGTCAGGCAGGGACGGATTGAGGTGATCGAACGTGCAGATACTGCGCTGGTCATCATGGAAACGCTTCTTGATGTCGAAGGACAAGACAAACCTATCGTTCGGGGGGCGACCTATGTTTTCCGCAGATCGGCTGAGAGCTGCTGGCTCTCTGTGGTAGATAATTCCTACGGCACATCCATACTTGATGCATGAGCACCTGGGTTAAAAAGCGAGGTGGAGTAATGTAACGGCAGCTACTCGATGTTGGAATGGAAGATAATTCCGCCCGCGGATTCTTCCCGGAACTTCCCGCTCGCCACTTGGCTGTTCCCAAACCTTCAGAATACCCCACATATTTCCCCCTATTTCCTCTCTGGAGACTGAGGCGGTGATTGGTCAGGTTCTGCGTCATGAAACATGGCACGAACCTCTTCTGGCAGATCCTCCTCGTCTTGGCTGTTGTCCTCCTGGCGCTCTGGTGCGCGACGGAATGGACGGCTTCGATGCTTGACTGGTCGCCGCGGCTGGGTGAGCCGCTCTTCGTCATCCTTGACATGCCGGTGTACGTACCCTGGGCCTTCTTCGGCTGGTGGTATTCCTTCGACGCCTATGCACCAGATGTGTTTGACCGGGGCGGGCTGATTGCCGGATCAGGCGGCGTTGCCGCCATCGTAATTGCGGTGACAGGCTCGATCCTCCGGGCACGGTGGGACAAGCGGGTCTCGACCTTCGGTTCGGCGCGCTGGGCGGAAGGCAAGGATTTGCGCAAGTCCGGACTGTTAAAGCCTGCTGGTGTGTTTCTCGGCCAGGCTGAGGGCTCTTACCTCCGCCACGATGGGCCGGATCATGTCATGGCCTTTGCGCCGACCCGCTCAGGCAAGGGTGTGGGCCTTGTTGTCCCGACGCTTCTCTCCTGGCCGCATTCGGTTCTGGTGCATGATATCAAGGGCGAGAACTGGCAGCTGACATCCGGCTGGCGCTCAGAATTCTCCCACTGTTTGCGGTTCGACCCGACCGACGTGGCCTCGGCTCATTTCAATCCCCTGATGGAAGTGCGGCGGGGTCCTTGCGAAGTTCGGGACGTCCAGAACATTGCCGACATTCTCGTGGACCCGCAGGGCAAGCTTGGCGATCTCGGCCACTGGGTCGACAAGGCGAACTCGCTACTCGTCGGCGTCATCCTGCATGTCCTTTACGCCGAGCGGGAGAAGACACTGGCGCGGGTGTCGAGTTTCCTTGCCGATCCCGACCGGACGTTCCGCACGACGCTGTCGATCATGCTCCGAACAAACCATCTTGGGACCAGCGATACGCCAAAGGTTCATCCCGTTGTTGCCGAGACGGCTCGCGAACTGATGAACCAGTCGGAAAACGAGCTTTCAGGTGTGCTTTCGACGGCGCTGCGGTTCCTGTCGCTCTATCGCGACCCGGTGATTGCGGAAGTGACTTCGCGAAGTGATTTCCGGATCGAGGACCTTGTGTCCGGCGACCGGCCACTTTCGCTCTACCTGGTCGTCCCACCCTCGGACCTCTCTCGTACAAAGCCGCTGATGCGCCTCATCCTGAACCAGGTCGGACGGCGGCTGACGGAACATCTGGAGATACGTCCTTCGGTATTCTCGCGTGGCAGATCGCTTGTGGCAAACATCCTTAGCGCTTGCGGGCTCCTTGCTCTTCAAGTGTCGGTGACTGAAGCAAAGCCCCGCCGGCGTGTCCTGTTCATGCTGGACGAGTTCCCTGCCCTCGGACGGCTCGACTTCTTCGAGAGCGCGCTCGCCTATATGGCCGGCTATGGTCTGAAAGCCTTCCTGATCGCGCAGTCGCTGAACCAGATCGAGAAGGCCTATGGTCCCTCGAATGCGATCCTCGACAATTGTCATGTCCGGGTGGCGTTCGCGACAAATGACGAGCGCACGGCGAAGCGGATTTCCGATGCACTCGGCACCAAGACCGAACAGCGGGCCATGAAGAATTATGCCGGCCACCGGCTGGCACCCTGGCTCTCGCACAAGATGGTCTCGCGCCAGGAAACCGCCCGCCAGCTTTTGACCCCCGGCGAGGTGATGCAGCTGCCTTCGGATCAGGAGCTTGTCCTTGTCGCAGGCTCACCTCCGGTGCGGGCGATGAAGCTCCGCTACTTTGAAGACCAGAACTTTACCGAACGCCTCAAAGACGCCCCTGCCTTCGCAGCCTGCATTCCGAACGCGCGGAGTAATGATTGGGGGTCCGAAGTTCGCGCGATCCATGAAGGCCTCATGCAGGCCGCAGAGCTCGAACCTGATGTGGAGGGCCTTGGGCCTCAGAAGGCGCGCGATGCGGCCGAGGATCGGGCGCGGCTCGCGTCACCTTCGAAACCTGGCAGGCCTCGGGCACAGGCGCGCAATCCCCTGCAGGCAAGCCTCTTCGATGCGCTTGTGCAGGCCGACAGCTTCGAACAGGCGACTGGCATTGATCTGACGGGGAACGGTCAATGAAGCCCCGCATCCAGCCCTATATCTCGCCAGAGAATTTTCACTGGCTCAAAGCCATGGCGAAACGCCCCGGCCTGTCAGAAAGCACTATCGTCGACGGGGCAGTGACGGCCTACCGGGCTGGCGAAGCGGAGAATCAACGCGAAGCCGCGATCAATAGACGTCTCGACCGGCTGACACGCCAGTTCGGTCGGATCGAGCGGGACAATCTCGTCCTTGCCGAAACGCTCGCGACCTTCGTGCATTATTTCCTGACGGTGACGCCGCCGGTACCTGCCAACCAGGTCGAGGCGGCCCGCGCCAAGGGCGACATGCGGTTCGACCTCTTCGTGCGGCAAGTCGCCGAGGCGCTGCGCTCCGGACAGCGCATTCTTCAGAATGCGGTGGAGGACGTGACAGCAGAAGCGACAGGTCTTGAGAGCGAGCCCGAACAGTTGGGCGAGGTGCGGATCGATGCGTGACGCACAGAGCCAGACACGAACACGCGCCATGCTGGTGACGGCATTGGGGAGCGAGATTGTTGCAGCGCTGGACGACCCCGCCGTTGTCGAAATCATGATCAATCCCGATGGCAGGCTCTGGATCGAGCGGCATGGGTCCGGCCGGACCGAGTCCGGTCTGATCGTGACTGCATGCGATGTGGAACGTGTGATCCGGCTTGTCGCCAGCCATATGGGCCGACGCGTGGATGCAGCCTCCCCTATCGTTTCGGCCGAATTGCCCATGGGCGGAGAGCGGTTCGAAGGCGTCCTGCCGCCGGTGGCGCCGGGGCCGTGTTTCTCGATCCGCAAACCTGCCGGGCGGGTGATCGCTCTGGATGAGTATGTCGCCTCCGGCGTGATGCCAGCGCATCATGCTGAAGCTTTGCGGCAAGCCGTGCTGGACCGCGAGAACATTCTCGTTGTCGGGGGCACGGGCTCCGGCAAGACAACGCTCGCCAATGCGCTCCTTGCCGAGATTGCCTTGACCGGCGACAGGCTGGTCATACTCGAAGACACACGCGAACTTGTCTCGACGGCACGCGATGCCGTCCAGCTGCGCACGCAGCCGGGATCGGTGACGCTGGCTGATCTTGTCCGCTCGACCCTTCGCCTACGCCCCGACCGGATCATTATCGGCGAAGTCCGGGGCGCTGAAGCCCTCGACATGCTGAAGGCCTGGAATACCGGCCATCCGGGCGGCATTGCCACCCTGCATGCCAATTCCGCCCATGGCGGACTCTCCCGGCTCGAACAGTTGATCGGCGAGACCTCGGCGCAGGTGCCGCATGACCTCATCGCCGAGACAATCGACTGCGTCGTCTTCATCACACGGTGCGCTGGCGCGCACCGCGTCGAGACGGTCGCCCACATGAACGGGCTCGGACGGGGCGGCTACGACCTCGTGCCCGTTCAGCCGGACCTGCAGCTCGTCCTGCCGAGCCTGCCCTTCTCCGAACCGCTTCTCTCCACTGCTCCAGAAAGGACGTAACCCAAATGAAATACAGACTGATCAAAGCCCTGAGCCTGACGGCTTTTGCCGTCGCGCTCACCTTCCCGGCTCATGCGGCTGGCTCCGGCATGCCCTGGGAAGCCCCGCTGCAATCGATCCTCGACTCCATCGAGGGGCCGGTCGCCAAGATCCTCGCGACGATCGTCATCATCCTGACCGGCCTTGGCCTTGCCTTCGGCGAGAGCGGCGGCGGCATGCGAAAGCTGTTGCAGATCGTGTTCGGCCTCTCGATCGCCTTTGCCGCGACCTCGTTCTTCCTGTCCTTCTTCTCCTTCGGCGGTGGGGCGACGCTCTGATGGCTGACAACCGCCCCCTGCCCCCCGGCTATAGCGTGCCGGTCCATCGCTCGCTCACAGTGCCGATCCTCCTCGCAGGTGCGCCAAGGCTTGCGACGATCGTCAATGGCACGCTGGCCGCCGCACTCGGCATCGGCCTGCAGCTCTGGGGCGTGGGGCTCGTCTTCTGGGTCGTGGCGCAGGGGATCTGCGTGTTCGCCGCCCGGCGCGATCCGCAATTTGCCGACGTGCTGATCCGGCACATCCGCACAAGGGGCTATTACGCATGCTGAATCTTCGTGAATACCGCGCCCGGCCGACTGCACTTGCCGATCACCTCAAATGGGCCTGCCTGATCGCGCCGGGCATCATCCTCAACAAGGATGGCAGTCTGCAGCGCACGATTGCCTATCGCGGACCCGACTTGGAAAGCTCGACACCGGAAGAGCTGGTCGCCGTCACCGCGCGGATGAACAATCTCCTCAGCCGGTTCGGCTCGGGTTGGGCGCTGCATATTGAAGCCGACCGGCGGCCATCCGTCACCTATCCGGAAAGTGTCTGGTGCGATGGTGCGGCGTGGCTGGTCGACGAAGAACGCCGTGCAGCCTTCGAAGAGCATGGACGCCACTTCGAGACGGATTGCTACCTGACGCTGACCTGGATGCCGCCGGCAGACCGGACGGCCCGGATCGAACAATTGTTCATCGAGGATCCGGCAGAGGCACCCGCTGCCTTCTGGACCGAGCATCTTGCCCATTTCGAAACCGAAACATCCCGGGCGCGCGACATGATGGCGGACCTGATGCCGGAGGCGCGGTTCCTTGATGATGATGAGACGCTGACCTACCTGCATGCCTGCATTTCGGTGACGCGGCAAACGGTACGGGCGCCGTCGCTTCCGATGTGCCTCGATGCGCTCCTGGTCGACACGCCGCTGACGGGCGGACTCTCCCCTCGTCTTGGCGAGGAGACGCTGAAAGTCCTCACCGTGAACGGGTTCCCGGCAACCGGCGAGCCGGGACTGCTCTCAGACCTCGACCAACTCGGCTTTGTCTATCGCTGGGTGACGCGGTTCCTGCCACTCGACAAGCCGGAGGCCGAGAAGACGCTCAATGCCTATGTCCGGAACTGGTTCGCCAAGCGCCGGTCGCTCACTTCCTATCTGCGAGAAATCCTCACCAATGAGCCGGCAACGCTTCTCAATACCGATGCCGACAATCAGGCAGCAGATGCTGATGAAGCGCTACAAGCCCTTGGCGCGGGTCATGTCGCGTTCGGATACTGCACGACCGCCATTGTTATCCGGCATGCAGATGCATCTGTAGCCGAAGACCAGATCCGGGCCGTCGAGCGCGTGATCCGGGGACGCGGGTTCACCTGCGTCTTCGAAAGCGTCAACGCGGTCGAAGCCTGGCTCGGCACGCTGCCGGGTGAAGCCTATGCCAATGTCCGCCAGCCGCTGCTGAATACGATCAATCTCGCCCATATGGCGCCGCTCTCCGCGCTATGGGCAGGGCCGGAGCGCAACACGCACCTGGACGGCCCACCGCTCCTGATGGCGCGCTCAGCCAGCTCCACACCGTTCCGGTTGGTTACCCATCAGGGCGATGTCGGCCACATGATGGTGGTCGGGCCGACCGGCGCCGGCAAGTCGGTGCTGCTCTCGCTGTTGGCGCTGCAGTTCCGGCGCTACGAACAAGCGCAGGTGTTCATCTTCGACAAAGGCGGGTCGGCGCGATGTGCGACGCTGGCGCTTGGCGGAACATGGTACGACCTCGGCCTCGACGGCGACCTTGCGTTCCAGCCCTTGCGGGACATTGATAGCGAAGCCGGGATCGCCGAAGCGCAGGCTTGGGTGTTGGGTCTGATTGCTCAGGAGAATGTCGCGGTCACACCAGAGGTGAAACAGGCTGTCTGGACGGCGCTGCAGAGCCTTGGCGCGGCGCCTGTTTCGCAACGCACACTGACGGGTCTCGTGGCGCTGGTACAATCTCCGGAACTCCGGCAGGCGCTGGAGCCCTACACGCTCGAAGGCCCCTACGGCGCGCTGCTCGATTCCGATGAGGACAGTCTGGCTTGTCGAGACATGCTCTGCTTCGAAATGGACGCGCTGATGCAGGACAAGCGGCTCGCCGCGCCCGTGCTTGCGCACCTGTTCACGAAGCTCGAAGCACGGTTCGGCGGCAAGCCGACGTTGCTCATTCTCGACGAGGCATGGCTGTTCCTTGATCACCCCATGTTTGCCGGACGGTTGCGCGACTGGCTGAAGACATTGCGCAAGAAGAATGTTTCGGTCGTTTTCGCGACACAGAGCCTGTCGGATATTTCTGCAAGTTCAATTGCGCCGAGCCTGATCGAAAGCGCCCCGACCCGCATTTTCCTGGCCAATTCGCGCGCGGAAGAGCCGTCGCAACAAGCAACGTACGAATCCTTCGGGCTCAATGCGCGCCAAGTCGAACTGATCGCGCGGGCGACCCCGAAGCGGGACTATTATGTTCAGTCGCCGGATGGAAATCGCCTGTTCGACCTTGATCTCGGGCCGGTGGCGCTCGCCTTCTGTACTACCGGTTCGAAGGCCGACCAGAAGCTGATTTCGGAAATCCATGCATCTGCAGGACCGGACAGCTTCGCACCAGCCTGGCTGGACGCGCGCGGGCTTCACTGGGCCGCAGACCTGATCGGGACAGAAGGAGACGTGCCATGCGCCGCCGAATGATCGCCCTTCTTCTTGGGTCAGTGTCCACGCTTGTTGGACTAGCGCCGCCTGCAAACGCTCTTCTCGGCGTCGGCGACGTCGTGATCGATCCGACGAACCTCGTTCAGAATATCGTGACCGCCACAAACACGCTCGAACAGATCAACAACCAGATCCAGCAACTCCAGCATGAGGCGCAGATGCTGGTGAACCAGGCCGAGAATCTGAAACGGCTCGATTATGCCTCAATCGAATACCTGAAACGCGTGCTCGAACGGATCGACACGCTGATGCGCGAAGCCGGTGAGGTGACTTACGAAGTCGAAGAGTCTGAGCGCCAGTATGAAGAGGCGTTCCCGGATTCCTATGGGGACCTCTCCAATGCGGAGATCGTGGTTGAGGCTGCTGACCAGTGGCGGATCAGCCGCGAAGCCTTCCGGGCGTCGATCCAGGTCCAGTCGGGGATCGTGACCTCGATTGCGGAGTCCCGTGAGACGCTGACCGATCTTGTTGGTGAGAGCCAGGCCGCGACTGGGAACCTGTCCGTGGCCCAGGCCGGCAACCAGCTGGTCGCGCTGTCCGTCGAGCAACAGATGCAGATGCAGCAATTGATGGCCGCGCAATACCGGATGGTGGCGCTCGAAGAATCCCGCCGGGCCGCCATCGAGGAACAGGCCCGCATCCGTCACAAACGCTTCCGCGGCGACGGCGTCGCCTACAGGCGGGATTAGCGCCATGGAAGACCTGGGTGTCATCGACCAGTTTGTCGCGACCTTCTCCGCCTACATCGATAGCGGGTTCGGTCTCCTGCAGCCGGATGTCGCGTTCCTGACAAGCGCGCTGATTGCCATCGACATCACGCTGGCAGGTCTGTTCTGGGCGATGGGGCCGGACACGGACATCGTGGGACGGTTCCTGAAGAAGGTGCTCTATGTCGGCGCGTTCGCGCTGATCCTCGGCAATTTTGCGCTCCTGTCGGACGTGGTGTTCACGAGTTTTGCACAGCTCGGGCTCAACGCGACCGGCGGGACGATCACCGCAGACGACATCATGAAGCCGGGCTTCGTTGCCGCGACCGGGTTCGATGCGGCCCTGCCCCTGCTCGACGAGATCGAAAAGCTCACCGGCCCGATCGCTTTCTTCCAGAACATCGTCATCATCGCGGTCCTGTTCCTTGCCTGGATCATTACGCTCCTCGCTTTCTTCTTCCTTGCGATCCAGCTCTTCGTCACCATTATCGAATTCAAGCTGACGACACTGGCCGGGTTCGTGCTGATCCCGTTCGCGCTCTGGAACAAGACCTCGTTTCTCGCCGAGAAAGTCCTTGGCAATGTCATCGCGTCCGGCATCAAGCTCATGGTGCTGGCCATCATTGTCGGCATCGGCTCGACGATCTTCTCCTCCATCACTTCGACCTTCCAGCCAGATGAGGTAACGCTCGAACAGGCCGCTTCCGTCATCCTCGGTTCGCTTGCCATGCTGGCCCTTGGCCTGTTCGGGCCTGGCATCGCCACGGGCCTTGTCTCCGGGGCACCACAACTTGGGGCTGGGGCCGCTATCGGTACAGCCGCTGGCGTGGCTGCCGGAACAGTCGCAGGTGGCAGCCTCGCCAAGGCGGGCATCGGGGCGGCGGCGGGCGGCACGCGCAGCGCGGTCGGCGCAGCAGCCTCCATGGCAGGCGGCGCACGCACGGCCTACCAGATGAACGCCGCCGCTTCCGGAAAGTCCGGCGCCGGCGCCACGATGGCGGGCATGAGCGGTGTCGCGGGCGCGGGCGTTCGCGCGGCGGCTTCGGGCGCGAAAGGTTTTGCCCGGCGGGCATTTGGAACCCCAAGTGAGCGTCATCAGGCAGGAGCACGCGCCGCCTTTGCGGCAACGGGCGGCACGGGCGCGCCCAATGCGGGTCCTGCCAATGGGCATAATTCTTCCCCGGACTGGGCACGGCGCATACGCCGCGACCAGTCGACCCGCGATGCCGGCATGATGGCGGCCTCTGCCGTGCGCGACGGCGACCGGCCGGGCGGCGGCACATCCATACAACTGAAGAATGACGAGGACTGACATGAAGCTCTGGAAGCGAAATTCCACCCGCTATGGCGAGACACCGGAACCGGTGACACCCTACCAGCGCGCGGCGCAGGCCTGGGATGACCGGATTGGCTCGGCGCGCGTACAGGCGGCCAACTGGCGTATTGCCGCGCTCGGCAGCCTTGGCCTCTCGTTCGTGCTTGCGGGCGGCCTCGTCTGGCGCTCCACCCAGTCCTTCGTCACGCCCTATGTGGTCGAGCTGACCGGCGAAGGTGCCGTGCGCGCTGTCGGCCCGGCCGACGGGCGCTATGAGCCGACCGATGCGCAGATCGCCTTCCACCTGGCAGAGTTCGTGAAGAACACACGGTCCATTTCCATCGATCCGGTTGTCGTCCGGCAGAACTGGCTGAAAGCCTATGCCTATGCAACCGACCGGGCCGCTGCGACCCTCAACGACTATGCCCGCGACAATGATCCATTTGCCGACCTCGGGCGACGTTCGGTGTCGGTCGACGTGACGAGCGTAGTGCGCGCTTCCGACGACAGTTTCACCGTACGCTGGCGCGAGACCGCTTACCGGAACGGGACCGAGACCGGCCAGTCCAACCATACCGGCGTGTTCTCGATCGTCATTGACCCGCCCCGCACCGAAGAGGCCCTCAGGGCCAATCCCCTCGGCCTCTACGTCCACGGCCTCAACTGGTCGAAAGACCATCAATAGGAGCTAAATCCCATGAAACGCCTTGCCCTGATCTTCCTCGCCTCGACGGCCCTTGCGGCGTGCGAGAGCTTTCCGGCCGCTGTCGGTCCCGACATCACCCTCGATGAACCAGACTATGTCGAAGACCTCTATCTCGCTCCTGATGCGGAAGAGACCGGCACAGCTGAAGCGGACATGGAGCCAACACCGGTTATCTACCGCACCTACACACCGACCATGATGCCGGGCCAGATGAAGCCCGCACCCAGCGAAACAGAATCTCCATCCCTCAAACCCTACCAGGCCATAGAGACGGCAAACGGCAAGGCGGCCATCGAACCCTCCCTCGACAATTACATGAACGCGATCCAGGTCTACCCCTACACGGTCGGCGCGCTCTACCAGGTCTATTGCGCGCCGGAACAGGTGACCGACATTGTCCTCCAGCCCGGGGAGGAACTGGTCTCGGTCTCTGCGGGCGACACGGTGCGCTGGGTCCTCGGGGATACGGTCTCCGGTGCCGGCACGGACGCGCAGGCACATATCCTGATCAAGCCGACACAGGCGGGCCTCAAGACAAACCTCATCATCACGACGAGCCTGCGGGCCTACCATCTTGAACTCAGGGCATTCGCAGAGACCTATATGGCGGCCGTCTCATGGCGCTATGCCGACCAGCAATTGGTGACGCGGGTCGCGCGGTCCGGCGCGGCACCCGCCTCTGCATCTCCTGCCGGGTTGCAACTGGAACGGTTGAAGTTTCGCTACGACCTCGACGGTGACTTTCCGCACTGGCGGCCGGATCGCGTGTTCGATGATGGCCGCAAGGTCTATATCCAGTTCCCCGCCCGGCTCGACCAGGGTGAGGCCCCGGCCCTGTTCGTCATTGGTCGGGACGGCAAGTCCCAGCTCGTCAACTACCGTATGTCCGGCGACTATTATGTCGTCGACCGCCTGTTCGCCCGCGCCGAGCTGCGCCTCGGAGAAAAGCGCCAGGATGTCGTGAAGATTGCGCGCAATGATCTTGGCAGCGCGAAGCCATGACAGAGACTGCTTCCCCACCAGCACAGCCGCTCGAAATCCGCGGGCGCCCGAGGCCGGTGAAGCGGTTCTCCAAAAGGGCACTGATGATCCTGCTCGGAACCAGCAGCGCAATTGTGCTCGGCTCGCTCGCCTTTGCCCTGCAAGGCCCGAAGGGCGGCGCGGACGGTCCGGCGCGGGAACTCTACAAAACTGGGCATAATCCGACAGCGGATGGGCTCGCTGCGCTTCCGAAATCTTATGGCGAGATTGCGCCGGAAGACGACATCCTCGGGCCACCGCTTCCGGGAGACCTCGGCACGCCGATCCTGAAGGCCCAGCGTGATGGACGGATGGTATTGCCGGCGGAGGATGCGCCTGAAAGTGATCCCATGCGTGAGCAATTAGCCGCGCTGGAGGCCGAGCTGCGCGCGCGGGAAGCGGCGCTCTCCGATGCGGCCCGGGGGAGCGGGGTGTTTTTCCAGGTAGGGACGAGTGCCGGGTCGAGGAGTGCCCACGGGAATGTTGCATCTGCGGCGCCGGCTTCGGTGAGCTTTCCGGACTTGTCGGCATTTGCGCCATCTGACGGCAGCGCGTTCGGGTCATCCTTAAGTGAAGACCCGAACCGTCAGGTGCGCAAGCTTGATTTTCTGGGCACCGAGATAGATCCATCGATCTACAATCCGCACCGGCTCGAGACACCGGTCTCGCCCTACCAGTTGATGGCGGGAACATTAATTCCGGCTACCCTGCTCACGGGCGTGAACTCCGACCTGCCCGGCCAGGTCATCGCGCAGGTGACAAGCCCGGTCTATGACACCGTCACGGGCGAGATCGTCCTCGTGCCGCAGGGCGCGAGACTCATCGGCCGCTATGACAGCGTCATCGCGTTCGGCCAGTCGCGCGCCCTGCTCGTCTGGAGCCGGATCGTTATGCCGGACGGGTCATCCATCCGCATCGACAATCTCGCCGGCGTCGATGCGCGCGGCTACGCCGGGCTCGAGGACAAGGTCGACTATCATTCCTGGAAATTGCTCCAGGGCGTCGCGCTCTCGACCCTGCTCGGCGTCGGCTCCGAACTTGCGAGCGATGACGAGGGCGATATTGCCCGGGCGCTCCGCCGCTCGGCGCAGACCGGGGCCAATGAGGCCGGTCAGGAAATTGTGCGACGTAACCTCGACGTCCAGCCCTCGATCACGATTCGGCCAGGCTGGCGCCTCGGCGTGCTGGTCAACAAGGACATTGTTCTGAAACCCTATCAAGGAGGCAAGCAGCCATGAGTAAAGTCAGTTTGAAGATCGGGCCGCTTCCGGACCGGACACCGCAGAAACTGATGGTGCTTGTCGATCCGCCGCTGGCGGCGGATCTCGAAGCGTATTCTCGAATCCATGCTGCAACCTACGGAGCTGAGGCATCGGTGGCTATGCTGGTTCCTCTGATGCTTGAAGCTTTCCTTTCGAGCGATCCTGGCTTTCGTAAGGCCATGAAGACTCAAACCTACCGGTGATGTCGAGCAATGGCCCGAACGCAGATACCTCCGCATCTAAAAACCTGTGAAATCAAGCGCCGTCTCAAAACGCTGATCGCTGCAGCGAAAGATACAGGATTTGACGTATGCGGCGTCCGGCTCATGCCTGACGGCGAAATTACCCTTCTGGACAAGGCCTCTCTCAGACTCGAAACTGATTCGGAGGCGAAATGGCTAGGGAGCTGACCATGTCCATCAAAGGTCTTCATGTAATTGCGAAGAAGCTCGCGACGGGCCAGACACGATACTACTATTACGCGTTTCGCGGCGGTCCAAAATTCTGGACGATTGAAGGATCCAGGTTGGATGGGCCTGGCAAGCGACTGCCTCCAGAATTCATCCAAGCCTATTCAGAGGTGATGGAGGATGAAAGAGCGCCAGTCGCAGATTCGCTCGCCATGGCGGTCATGCTTTATCGGAAGAAGTCTCCCGCATTCAGAAAGATGAAGCCAAAAGGGCAAACGGCAAGGATCAAATATCTCGACAAGTGGTTGGAAATGCCCCTGAAGGCGGGCCAGCAAGCCGCGAACGCACCCCTTTCGGTTTTCGATAGCAGACGCATTATCAAGTTTATCACCTCCCACCGCGATCGTGTTTGGGGTCACTCTCCGAGCGCTGCTGATGAGGCCGTCCTGGCTCTGTCGGCCTTCCTGACTTGGTGCAAAAAGGACGGGCGGCTGGACTGGAACCGAGCGCATGGCATCGAACCGCTTTATGAACGGCCGACGGAAGCGCGTATTTGGTCTCTGGAAGAGCAGGCAAAGTTTCTCAAGACCGCGTCGGCGCATTTGGCCTGGGCGTTCAAACTGGCTCTTCACACCGGACTTCGCCGTGAAGACCTTACCCGCTTGCCACTTTCGGCGATCACGAAGCAGCATCTGATCATTCCCACGGGCAAGAGTCGTGGTCGCAACACTGCACTTATCCCCATCACGCCTCCGCTTCGGTCGTTGCTTGATGAAATCGATGCGGCGCGCGCCAAACTCGCGACGGCCCCCCTCACGATTCTTTTCTCCAGTAAGGGCAAGCCTTGGACGGCAGAAGGGTTCGGCACGAGCTTTGATCGCCATCGCAGCCGTATGGGACTTGGCCCGGAAAACGATGGGCCAACCATCCACGACATGCGCAAGACATGCGCGACGAATATGATTATTCTTCAGCACCTCTACCCGACTCTGATATCAGATCAGGTTCTGACCGATTTGTTCGGCTGGACGCCGGGTACACTCGCGAAAATGAAGCGGATTTACGTGTCAGATGCAGCTGTCATTGAAGCGATGACGACTTCGATCTAGGAGCCAAGTCTCGTAAAGGATGCCGCCTGCATAGGTCAGAGATCGCTTGGTGTTGATTTACACCAATTTGGTGATTTTCTTTACACGTTAGCTGGACATGTAAAGAAAATTGCGTTTCTTTGACATATCATGTCGAAATCACCAGATTCCTCGTACAAATTGCCCGATCTTCCGCCACCCGTCGAGATAGAGACGGTACCGGTGCTGAAGGCACTTGCGCGCGCCAACAGGGCACTGGCGGAATTGAAGGGCGCAGCCAAAGCCATCCCCAATCAGGGTATCTTGATCGACACGCTGGCCTTGCAGGAGGCCAAGGCAAGTTCTGAAATTGAAAACATCGTCACCACTCAGGACGAACTGTTCCAGGCAGACTTGTTTCCCGAAGGGCCTGGCTCAGCCGCAGCAAAAGAGGTCGCACTCTATCGTGACGCCCTGAGGCTTGGATTTGACCAGCTACGCAAGACGCAGGGATTGATCACTAACCGCATCATCATCGACATGTTTCGTTTGTTGAAGGGGCGAGACGATGGCTTCCGAACGCAGGCCGGAACAGAGCTGAAGAACGATCGCACGGGCGAAACCGTCTATGTGCCACCACAGGGCCCGCGTGAGATTGAAACCCTTATGGCTGGGCTCGAAGTCTTCATCAATGATGATGACGCCTGCGATCTGGACCCGCTCATCAAAATGGCGATCATTCACCATCAATTTGAGAGCATCCACCCGTTCCCGGACGGCAATGGCCGCATCGGGCGTATCCTCAATGTACTTTATCTGACGCGCACGGGCCTGCTCGACATTCCCATTCTCTATCTCAGCCGTCACATCACAGGTACGAAAAACGACTATTATCGATTGCTGCAGGCCGTGCGAGATGACGGCGCTTGGGAAGATTGGGTACTCTACATTCTGGAAGCGGTGGCAGAGACATCTCAGACGACCCTACAGCTGATCGAAGGCTTGCGCGCCCAGATGGCGGACTACAAGAAACGGATGCGAGCAGAGCTCGGCAAGATCTACAGTCAGGACCTTTTGAACAACCTCTTCCGCCACCCTTACACGCGCATCGATTACGTGATGCACGATCTGCATGTCAGCCGACCGACCGCCACCAAGTATCTCGATCAACTTGCCGAAGCGGGTTTCGTAACCAAGCATCAGGCCGGCCGGAACAATTACTATATCAACGAACCGCTTCTCGCCCTGTTCATGCGGGTGTCCGACGGTGGTGGACGGCAAGACGCGAAGTAATCCAGCATCGGCTAAGCCGGGATCGCTTCGCTGATAAAGTCCTCACCGATCTGTTCGACTGGACACCCAAGACATGCATAAAAAATCAGGCGCACACACACGTTCGGCGCGACCGTTCTGGGCGAACGAGCGCCACGTTTTAAGGACGGAACAAGAACAGAACCTGTAAACTATGCTGTAAACTGTTCTCTGATGTTCTTTTTTCCACAGGCTAGTGCCTTGTTTTTATGGTGGGCGGTAACGGGCTCGAACCGCTGACCCTCTCGGTGTAAACGAGATGCTCTACCAACTGAGCTAACCGCCCCAATCCCGCTCAAATGCACGGGGTTGAGAGAAAAAGCAAGACGGCCGTTCAGTGTTTGAACGGCCGCCTGTCATAAGTCTCAATTCAGCCTAGTGAGGACGGGCCGGATCGGTCGCCTGATTACCCGGCTGACCGGACAATGAGGCCTGCAATGCGGCTTCATCTGCTTCTGACCACTCTATCGGCGACAAGGGCCGCGTCAGCGCGATGGCCAGCACTTCATTGATGTCCGAAACGGGTACAATCTTCAGGCCGGTCTTCACATTCTCCGGAATGTCCTCGAGATCCTTCTCGTTCTCTTCCGGGATCAGCACCGTCTTGATGCCGCCGCGCAGAGCTGCGAGCAGTTTCTCTTTCAGGCCACCAATCGGCAGGACGCGTCCCCGCAGGCTGATCTCGCCCGTCATGGCCACTTCCCGGTCAACCGGGTTGCCGGTCAGCAGCGAGACAATCGCCGTTGTCATGGCAACACCCGCGGACGGGCCATCCTTTGGCGTCGCGCCATCGGGCACGTGCACGTGGATGTCGGTCGTGTTGAACACGGTCGGCTTGATGCCGAGCATGACAGACCGGGACCGGACCAGCGAGCTGGCCGCCTGGATCGACTCTTTCATGACGTCGCGGAGGTTGCCCGTGACCTTCATATTGCCGCGACCGGGCATCTTGACCGCCTCGATGGTGAGCAGGTCACCGCCGGTCTCGGTCCAGGCAAGGCCTGTCACCGCACCAAGCTGGTCGGTCTCGTCGGCGAGACCGTAGCGGAATTTCCGCACGCCTGCGAATTCGGGAAGGTTCTCCGACGTCACCGTCAGGGTTTCGCCCTCTTTGTCAGACAGGATGCGGACCGTCTTGCGGGCCAGCCGTGCAATTTCGCGCTTCAGGCTCCGCACACCGGCTTCGCGGGTGTAGTACCGAACAAGGTCGCGAATGGCCTCATCTGCCACAATCCACTCTCCTTCCTTCAGGCCGTGATCTTCACGGACCTGCGGGATGAGGTGACGTTTGGTGATCTCCACCTTCTCGTCCTCGGTATAGCCTGCGATGCGGATGATCTCCATCCGGTCAAGAAGCGGCTGGGGCATGTTGAGCGAGTTCGCCGTCGTCACGAACATCACGTCAGAAAGATCGTAATCGACTTCCAGATAGTGATCGTTGAACGTCGAGTTCTGCTCAGGGTCCAGCACTTCCAGCAAGGCAGATGCCGGATCGCCGCGATGGTCCATGCCCATCTTGTCGATCTCATCCAGCAGGAAGAGCGGATTGCCCGTCTTGGTCTTCTTCAGCGACTGGATCACCCGGCCCGGCATGGAGCCGATATAGGTCCGGCGGTGGCCACGAATTTCGCTTTCGTCCCGCACGCCGCCCAGCGACACGCGCACGAAGTCGCGTCCCGTGGCTTCAGCGATGGAGCGGCCAAGCGAAGTCTTGCCGACGCCCGGAGGGCCCACGAGGCAGAGTATCGGTCCTTTCATCTTGCCGGTGCGTTTCTGCACGGCGAGATATTCCAGGATCCGCTCTTTCACCTTGTCGAGACCATAATGATCGTCATCAAGTTGCTTCTCGGCCTTGGCGAGATTGGTCTCGATTTCCTTGCGCGTGCCCCAAGGCAGGGCCAGCAGCCAGTCGAGATAATTCCGCACGACAGTCGATTCCGCAGACATTGGCGACATCTGACGCAGCTTCTTGATCTCGGCTTCGGCCTTCAGGCGCGCCTCTTCAGACAGCGGGGCATCCGCAATCTTCTGCTCAAGGTCGGCCAGCTCGTCGCGCTCAGCGCCATCGCCGCCCTGCTCGCCCAACTCGCGCTGAATCGCTTTCATCTGCTCGTTCAGGTAATATTCGCGCTGGGTCTTCTCCATCTGCCGCTTGACGCGGTTCTTGATCTTCCGCTCCATCTGCAACATGCCCATTTCGCCTTCCATGAGGGCGAAGACCTTCTCGAGGCGATCTTTCGCATCGGGAAGTTCGAGCAATTCCTGCTTTTCGGAGAGTTTGACAGACAGGTTCGACGCCACCGCATCGGCCAGACGACCAGGCTCGGTCAGCGCAGCAATCGTGGTGACGGATTCCGGCGGGATCTTGCGGTTCAGCTTGACGTAATTTTCAAACTGCTCCTGCACGGCACGCATGAGTGCCTGCACGTCATCATCGGTGCCTTGGGCCTCGTCATAGGCTTCGACTTCAGCTTCAAAATATTCGCCGCGGTCGTGCAGCTGGTTCAGACGCGCACGCGTCTTGCCTTCGACCAGCACTTTCACCGTACCGTCAGGCAGCTTGAGCAGCTGCAAAATGGTGGCAATCGTGCCGACCTCGTGGACATCATCTGAGCCCGGGTCGTCTATGGCCGCGTCGCGCTGGGCGACCAGCATGATTTCATTGTCGGCCTCTTCGATCATTTCGAGGGCCCGTACAGACTTGTCCCGCCCAACAAACAGGGGCGCGACCATGTCTGGAAACACAACGATGTCCCGAAGCGGCAACACCGGAAGGTTCTTTATACCTGGCATCTACAATGCCTCCTTCTTCAAATTGAGCCCCGACTGGGCGGCAGCTCAGGAAACCCTACCTGCCGATGATGGCAGGAGTCGGGCGTTTCACCAGATGTGGAGGGCGATGCAGGCCGGTTCAAGCCACCGGATGCTCAGGAAATTCCCTCTTCTGTGGAAACCGTCTCCTATCAGGGCATTGCGGCTTTTCTGGCCTTTTCGGTGCGGCTTTCATTTTTCTGATTGGCCAGGAAGGCAGAAAGCACGCCCAATCCCGTATCCGGGGCCTCGCCGGCGCCAAGCCTGCGCAACTGTTCATAATACCAGCCGATAACGCCAAAACCGTTCAGCGCCTTCACCAGTTTGATGGGAGAATTCGGCCCCAGCCATCCCGGCCCGAGGCGCAATGTTTTCTCCCATTGCGCGGCGGCAGCGACCTCTCCGGACAAGAGCTGTTTCGGCGTGTCCGGCTCGACACAGAGCGGCCGGCCAAGACCGATCAGGTCGGCCTCCCCTTCCGCAAGCGCCGAATTCATGGCCTCGGTCGTGCGAAATCCGCCTGTCACCATGAGTGGCAACTGGCTGCGCGCCTGCACTGCTTTGGCATATTTCAGGAAGTAGGCCTCCCGTTCGCGCGTGGATTCACGGACATTCTGCTCAAAAACCGGCTCCAGGCCTTCGCTGTCCATCATGCGGGGCTGTTCATAGTTGCCCCCGGATATCTCGACAAAGTCGACGCCAAGCTCGTTCAGAATGTCGATCACGCCGAGACAATCTTCAAAACTGAACCCGCCTTTCTGAAAGTCTGCGGAATTGAGCTTTACCGAAACCGAAAACCCCGGCCCTGCCGCAACGCGCGATTCCCTGACGCATTCGGCGAGGAGGCGCGCGCGGTTTTCCAGCGGCCCGCCATAGTCATCCTGGCGCTGGTTCGCCAGCGGCGACAGGAACGAAGAAAGTAAATAGCCATGCGCGCCATGAACCTGAACACCGTCAAAGCCCGCCTGCTTTGCAACGCTGGCGGCCCGGCCGAAGCCTTCGATCACGGCTTTGATCTCGTCCAAAGTCATCGCGCGGGGCTGACCGAACTGGCCGCCCAGCAAGCCCAGCGCGACCGGACTTGGCGCAGCGGGGCTCGGATTGATCAGTTTTGGCGTTTGGCGTCCGGCATGGCTGACCTGCATGATCATTGCGGCGCCATGAGATTTGCCAACGTCGGCCCAGCGCGAGAACATATCCATCTCTTCATTTGACGGCTTGCCGTCTATGACCACATTTCCCGCACGTTCGAGATGATTGCGGTCAATCTGGACATTTCCTGTGATCATCCCGCCTATGCCGCCTTCCGCCCAGCGGCGATACAATGTCAGATGGCTTTCAGTTACCCGGTTGCGAGGATCAGCGAGTCCCTCTGTCATTGCCGCCTTCACAAGCCGATTGGGGAATGTAAGCCCGCTCTCCAGGGTTAACGCCGTATTAATCGAGGCTGTCATCTTATGTTCTCCCATATCGACACTGAGTCGCCCGCCCTTATCGGAGACATCATATGGCAGCCGCCAAGCAAGCAAAGCTGTTTGACCAAATGAGTACAGAAAGTACCGGCTATTCCGCCAAGGATATCGAGGTCCTCGAAGGCCTTGAACCTGTCCGCAAACGCCCCGGCATGTATATTGGCGGCACGGATGAGCGCGCCTATCATCACCTCTTTGCCGAGGTGCTGGACAACTCCATGGATGAAGCGGTGGCCGGGCATGCCAGCCGGATCGAGATCAAGCTCGACGCCGATGGCTTCCTGGCGGTGAGCGACAATGGCCGCGGCATTCCGGTTGATCCACACCCGAAATTCCCGAAAAAGTCCGCGCTGGAAGTCATCATGACCACACTGCATGCGGGCGGCAAGTTCTCCGACAAGGCCTATGAGACCGCCGGCGGCCTGCACGGCGTCGGCATTTCGGTCGTCAATGCGCTGTCGGAACTGGTCGAAGTTGAAGTCGCACGCGACAAGATCCTGTACCGGCAGACCTTCTCGCGCGGCATTCCGCAGGACAAGTTGAAAAAAGTCGGCACGGCGCCAAATCGCCGGGGGACCGTGGTGAAGTTCAAGCCGGACTTCCAGATCTTCGGCGAAAAGATGCGTTTCCGCCCGGCCCGCCTGTTTCAGATGGCGCGATCAAAAGCCTATCTCTATCGAGGCGTTGAAGTACGCTGGAGCTGTGATCCTTCCCTGCTGCCAGAAGATTCCAAGGTTCCTGCCGAAGCCACGCTCTCCTATCCGAACGGATTGGCAGACCAGCTGGATGAAGTCTTCAAGGACAAGGCGACCATCACCGATGCAGCCTTTACCGGTCTCGTTGATCAAGGCGGCGAAGGCAAGGTCGAGTGGGCCATTGCCTGGACGCGCGCCGGCTTTGGCGAGGCGGACGGATTTTCACGCTCCTATTGCAACACTATTCCGACCCCGGATGGTGGTACGCACGAAGCGGGCTTCCGCTCAGCCATCACAAAAGGGCTACGCAATTTCGGGGAACTGACCGGAAACAAGAAAGCCTCCGAAATCACCGCCGAAGATATCATGGGCCATTCCGGCTTGCTCTTGTCTGTTTTCATCAAGGGTCCGGAATTTGTCGGTCAGACCAAGGACAAGCTGTCGACGACGGCCGCGTTCCGCCTGGTGGAAAACTCCGTGCGCGACCGGTTTGACCATTGGCTGGCCGGTAGCCCGAAAGAAGCCGACAAACTGCTCGGCTGGGCGGTTGAGCGCGCGGAAGAACGCCAGCGCCGCCGCAAGGCCAAGGATATCAGCCGCAAATCGGCCACCAAGAAGCTTCGCCTGCCGGGCAAGCTGGCGGATTGCTCCAACAAGGGGCCGGACGGCACGGAACTGTTCCTCGTCGAGGGGGATTCGGCTGGCGGCTCCGCCAAGCAGGCGCGCGACCGCAAGACCCAGGCCATCCTGCCCCTGCGCGGCAAGATCCTGAATGTCGAAAGCGCCTCGCTCGACAAGATGATGAACAATCAGGAGATCAATGATCTCTCACTGGCGCTCGGCACAGCGCTGGGCAAGAAGTTCGACATGGACGATCTGCGGTATGACCGCATCATCATCATGACGGATGCCGATGTAGATGGCGCCCACATTGCCAGCTTGCTGATCACTTTCTTCTATCGGATGACACCGGGCCTGATCGAAAGCGGACGCCTGTTCCTGGCCCTGCCCCCGCTCTACAAGCTCTCCAACAAGGGTACGATCGTCTACGCGATGGACGATGCCGACCGGGCCGAGAAAATGAAAGAGCACTTCAAACCGAACCAGAAAGTCGACATGACCCGCTTCAAGGGTCTCGGCGAGATGAACCCGTCTCAGCTGAAGGAAACCACAATGAACCCGGCGACGCGGACGCTTGCGCGGGTCACTCTGGAGGCGATTGACGATGTCGAGGTTCCGGCCGAGGAGCTGATAAACACGTTGATGGGCAAGAAAGCCGAATTGCGTTTCCGGTTCATTCAGGAAAACGCTGCTTTCGTTGAAGAGCTTGATATCTAGGTAAACAAGATTTGAAACGCCGGTAAGAAATTTCCTTTATTCGGAAAGACGATTCTAACCCTGTTTGGGTATGGTTCGCCCATCATGTTATTCGGACGCACCCTATTCAAACACGACAAGAAGCGCCATTCCGGGCGCGAAATTCTTGAGTCGCACCTGAATCGGTACATCCTCGCGCTGAGCATTGTTCTGGCGCTGATCCTTGCCAGCCACATCGTTTCCCTGACTGCCCTCCGCCAAGGTGCGCATGATGCGACCGCGATCAATATGAGCGGCAGCCAGCGCATGTTGCTGCAGCAAATGTCTCATGCGGCCCATGATTACGCCGAAGACGGATCGCCGGAGCTGCGGGAGAATTTGCGCGCCAGCATCAAATTGTTCGAGACGTCTCACTATGAACTTATCCGCTTTGGCGAAGATGATGCCGCACTTCAGGCGATCTATTCCGAAGGCGACAACTCCATTCATACCAAGGTTCTTGAGCTCATCAACAATGTGAACTGGGTTCTGGTCGACCGCCGGAATACCTCCGCGGCGCTTGAGGCAATTGAATATGAGGCTTCCGGCCCCCTCGCCAATCGGCTCGGAGAGGCGGCGGACGCTTTCGAAGCGCAGGCCAACAAGCGCGCCGAATGGCTGGGTACGATCCAGACCTATACGGTCCTGGCCCTCGTCCTGACGATTGTCGCGGAAGTGTTCCTGGTCTTCTGGCCGGCCCACAAGATCATGATCCGGGCCTTCAAGAAGCTGGACCAGCAACATAGCGAAGCCCAGGCAACGCTGAAGCGCCTGTCCAATTTCTCCGCCGTGGCTTCAGACCTGTTCTGGGAAACCGATCTCCAGGGCAAGCTGATCTATGCCGAGGGCACCTTCCTCCAGAAACTTCAGGGCGGCCGCAATTCCCTGGTCGGGTGCAACTATCTCGACATTATCCAGTTCGATGAAGAAAACTCCGAGATCATGACCAATGCGGTCCAGTCGGCCGCGAGTTACGCCCGTGTGCGCGGGATTTTCACGGACGTTGATGGCCAGACTTATCACATGGATATGGCCGGCGCGCCGTGCTTTGACGACAAGGGTCGGATCACCGGCTATATCGGCACCTCCAACGACATTACCGCACAGGTCGAGAAACAAGAGGAGGTCCGTAAATTGGCCTATTCGGACCCCCTGACTCATCTCGCGAACAAGCGCGCTCTCGAAGAGCGTCTGCCGACCATGCTCGCAGAAGCCTCAAACACCGCGCCACTCTTTATCCTGGCGCTGGACCTGGATGGCTTCAAGGCGGTCAACGACACATATGGTCATGGCGCGGGCGACGAAGTGCTCAAAGTCGTGGCGGCCCGGATGAAAGCCATTGTTCGCGACAGCGACCTGACCGTGCGCACAGGTGGGGACGAGTTCTTCATCGTCTGCAGCACATCGCCATCGCGCCTTGCCGTTGAGGGCCTGGCCCTGCGGCTCAAGCGCAAGCTGAGCGAGCCTTATGGCCTGTCGACCGGCCACCGCGTCCGCATCAGCACGTCCATCGGCATTGCCGCCGCGCCGTATGACTGTATGGGCGAAGGCCCGCTGCTGCACGCCGCAGACATGGCGCTGTACGAAGCCAAGCGCTGTGGCCGCAACCAGTTCCGCTTCTATGAAGATCTCGGGCCTTTCGTGGTCGACGAACAGGCCATGGCCTAGGGCCCCTTCCCTCCATTTCCTCCAGAACCTTTGGCCGGAGACGCGCCCCACGCGCTCCGGCATTTTTTTGTGTTGTGAGGCAGGCGTCAGCCAGAGCTTTCCCACGAGTCCAGCCCGGCGCGGATCTGCGCGGGCAGCAGCGTCGCAATCGCGCCAAGCTCTGGCGACAGGCGGAAGGCGGAGGTCGCCGCGCCGACCGCCGGGCGTGGCTCGCCTTTCTTCTGCAGGCGTTTGAGACTGCGCGCGAGGCGCAGGGCGTGGCCATCCGGGTCTGCGATGACGCGCCGGAGCGCCGCGATCCGGGCCATCAGCCTGTGCGGAGAGACGGATCCGGAAAGGGTCCGGGAAATGTCCGGAAAACCGCCCTCAATCACTTGGCGCGCGGGCAGCAGTTTCAACCGCCTCGGAGAGAGGCGCGGAAAAATGGCGAGTTCGACGCCGTCGGGCAGGTCCGGCTCGGGCTTTGGGTCAGGGCGCGCGGCGCGCGGGGCCGCCGGGGCGAGCGTCAGATTGAGCGCGAGGACCAGGATCAGGCGGCGGACAATGGTTTCCAGCATTTTGAGCCGCCCGGAAATCCGCCCCGCCACACTGCGCCCGATCACTTTCGGCCCGAGATGAAGGTTCGCCAGCGCGGAAGCATCCAGCACCGCCCGCCCGGCCTGTTCCAGCCCCCGTTTCAGAATGTCCGTTTGCGCGTCCATGCGGGGAGTATGGGGGTGGAGGGTATCAGACGGATTGGGATCATCGACTTTTTGGTTGTCAATCAGTCCCCCTTAAGTAGATATGGTGATGGGCGCTGTGAATAACTTAGTTTTACCAGTGAAGGCGGGGAGGCTTATGTCGGATTGGGTAAAAAGGCGGACACTGATACTTATTGGGTTCTATACGATAACAGTGTTAATCGCAGTTCTCATCAGTATCTTCGAGAAAGATCTGTCAACATACAGAATTGGGTTCGGACCGGCTTCCTTTGGTCCAATCGATGCCAATTTTCTTAGCTCTTTTCTAGCTTCTCTTTGGCAAGACATACTCTTTTTCGGCTTAGTGGGTGTGGCATCATTGGTTGCATTTAGCCAAGATCCAAAGTCCTACGATGATTTGGCAAAAGTCGGCTTCATGTACCCGGGCAAAAACAGAAGCCAGTTAGCTCTTGATTACAACGCGTCCGTATTGAAGCGATTAGGTGTATACGCTCAAAACAGCGTGGTAAGCGTCAAGGTATTGGAATACAATTCTGATCTCGACGCTTACAAAATTCACGTGGATTTTGACACAACATTGGCGAACATGTTCGAATCTGACTTCTACAATGATAACTTCGTTGTAGCGATGTACTTGGACGACGTGACTCCACCTGATGGAATTCGCGGTGCCATCGAAAGCCTTCATGTACGCCCTATCCATGTGGCAGACAGTAAAAAGGTAGATTTGCTCGATGGTCGTATACTTACATTCACTGAATCAGGATTTCACCAAATTCCATATCGGCTTGGACCGAACTCACTGTCCGTCTACGGCGTTTCCTACTGGCAGTGGAGCAAGGTAGGAACTCCATTTAACTTAGGCGTAATGAGGTTTTGCTCCGAATTTTCACTCCAAATCAGCGCCTCGTGTTCTGGCTATAAGCATATTCCATACAGGGCGAGGTTTAAGGACGTAAAGGATGGCGAAGATTGGCATCCCTCGAGTTTAGGAAATGTCATTGATCATGGCGAATCTCACACAATTGTTGCCAAATCGGCAGTATGCCCGGGACAACGAACCAGCCTTATTTTTGAGCGACCTTTGCCACGCAATTTAAGTTAATCACAGAAAAGCTTAGAGTTGTTCACTGTTTGGCCCCTATTTTGCGGTAAACTCTCATTGAAATAGACGATTGAAAGGTATATTTCGCTGCAATGACTCGTGATGACATTATCCTTCGTGGCGGCAGTGATTGCGGCTAATTTTCGCTGCTCCTCACTAAAACCATAGTGCTTTGAAAGCTATGCGCGAGTAGTGCGCGTTAAAGGAACACGTTCCTTCAACGCCCATAACCGTATCCTTTAAATGCATTATTGTTGTTCAAGGTAGATGTGGGTCTTGGTGCCCTTATCTTACCTTCTTCTCTGTCTTGCATTTGGCGCAGGCGCAGTGGCAGAGCGCTCAACAATTTGTCCACAAACTATCTCAGAAACAAATGCTGGAGCACGGCAAAATGATCTGGGAGCAAGCCGTCTTCCGAGAAGACCGGAATAACGCCAATCACTCTACGCTAATTTCTCTGAATGGATTTTTGAAGATTCGCTGCTGCCTCTGCTGGACATCGCAATGGTTATGGAAGTTTCCAAAGTCATCTCCTCCACTTCCCAGTCCCCTGCAAGGTTCGGACCGACGCACGAGCTTGGTGGATAACGCGCTATACTATCCGTCCCCACTGTAAAACTCCCCTTGCCGATTGCCATTGCCCCCGCAGCCCCCTAAATGCTCCACATGAGCAAAAAGCTGAGAATCTTGGTCGCGCAGTTGAACCCGGTGGTGGGGGATATTCGGGGGAATCTGGAGCTGGCGCGGGGCGCGCTGGCCGAGGGCAAGGCCAAGGGCGCTGACCTTGTCGTCCTGTCGGAACTCTTCATCCTGGGCTATCCGGCCGAAGACCTCGTGCTGAAGCCCGCCGCGGTGGAAGATTCCATGAAGGCGGTAAACGCGCTGGCCGCCGAGACCGCCGATGCGCCGGACATGATCATCGGCGCGCCGTGGATGGAAGATGGCAAACGCCACAATTCGGCCGTCTGGCTGTCGGGCGGGGCGATCAAGGGCCGCTATGACAAGCGCGAACTGCCCAATTATGGCGTGTTCGACGAAAAGCGCATCTTCGATGCCGGCGAGGGCCCTCCCCCGGTGTTCGAGTTTCATGGCGTAAAGATCGGCGTCGCGATCTGTGAGGACATCTGGTATCCGCGCGTGCCGAGCGAGCTGCATGATGCGGGCGCCGACATGCTGATCGTGCCGAATGGCTCGCCCTGGCGGCGGACAGTTCAGGTGGAGCGGCACACGACCTTTTCCGCCTGGCGCAAGACGGGCGTGCCGTACCTGTTCGTCAATCAGGTAGGCGGGCAGGACGAGTTGGTCTTTGACGGCAGCTCCTACGCGGTCGATCATGACGGGACCGAGCACCAGCTGCTCGGCGATTTCGTGACCGGCATGGCAATGGTGGATTATGATCCGGCCACGCATTGTTTCGAGAGTGACGCGCAGGCGGAGCTGACCGAGGGGTGGCATGCCGAATACCGCGCGGCGGTGCTCGCGCTGGGCGATTATGTCAACAAGAACAAATTCCCCGGCGTCGTGCTGGGCATGTCGGGCGGGATCGATTCTGCGCTGACGGCGGCGATGGCGGTGGACGCGCTGGGGCCGGACCGGGTCTGGTGTGTGATGATGCCATCGAAATATACGTCCTCGGACAGTCTGGAAGATGCCAAGGCCTGCGCCGAAGCGCTGGGCGTAACATATGACAGCATCAATATTGCCCCCGGCGTGGGCGCGATGGGCGAGATGCTGGCCGACCAGTTTGCCGGCACCAAACCGGACACGACCGAAGAGAACATCCAGTCGCGCCTGAGGGCGGTGACGCTGATGGCGCTGTCGAACAAGTTCGGCCATATGGTGGTGACGACGGGCAACAAGAGTGAGATGGCGGTCGGCTATGCGACGCTCTATGGCGACATGTGCGGCGGCTACAATGCGCTGAAGGATTTCTACAAGACCGAAGTGTTCGAACTGGCCAAATGGCGCAACACGATGGTGCCGCGCGGCGCGCTGGGCCCGGCGGGCGAAGTGATCCCGGAGCGGATCATCACCAAGCCGCCCTCTGCGGAGCTGCGCGAGGACCAGCGCGATGATGACTCGCTGCCGCCTTATGACGTGCTGGACGATATATTGCGCGGGCTGGTGGACGAGGAAGAGCCGATCGAGGCAATCCTGGCGCGCGGGCATGACCGGGCCGTGGTGAAGCGGATCGAGCATCTGCTCTACATCGCCGAATACAAGCGCCGTCAGGCCCCGCCGGGCGTGAAGGTTGGCGGCAAGAATTTCGGCCGCGACCGGCGCTATCCGATCACCAACCGCTTCCGGGACGATTGATCGGCCGTTTGGCGCCTATTCGAGCGAGCCGGGCTCAACCCCTTCATAGGCGAGGCGGTTGGCCTCGGCATCCATGCGGATCTGCTCGGCATCTTCCGCGGCAATATCGCTCGCTTCGCCATAGGCCAGCATGGGCGATGGCACGATGCCGGGATGGTCGATAACGGATGCATAGAGCAGCCAGGGCTGCGTGCCGTCCGCGCAGGTGACGCGCACCCACTGGTCCTCAACCGTCGGCATGGAGCCGATATCGCTGATATCGCGCAGCTCGGCCTCGTTGATGTCATATTCGGCGCCGTCATAAGACACGACGGTGAACCCCTCCCCCAGATAGCGCAGGTATGTCAGCTGGTCGCCAGCCTTCAGGTCGAGCGTGTGGATGCCGCCATCGGAAATGTATTCGATGCTGGCATCCTGGTTGAGCGTGACCGGGAACGTCTTGGTCGCCACGAAGAAGCGCAGGTCATCGGCGTCGGCGCGGTCATAATTCCAGAGCTGGTAATTGGCGTATTGCGGCAGGGCGCAGCTTGTGTCGGCTTCATTGGCGCCATTCGGCACCGTCCAGGCAGGGACGGTCGTGCCAGCATCCAGCACCGCAAAACCGGCCGGATATTCGCCGGGCCAGCCCGCGCTGACATACCAGCTCTCATCATATCCCGACAGGGCCTGATAATTGATATCATCGACGGGCGGCGCGGCAGGCTCTGCCTCCAGCGCGCTGTCGAGGTCTGAGGTCACCTCGGTCGTTGCGGGCGCCGGCGTCTCTGCCGGAGCCTCCGCACGCTCCTGCCCGCAGGCCGCCAACAGGCCCGCGGCGATCAGAATACAGCCCAGTCTCATCTACCTCTCCTCGACGGCGACTCACATGCCCGTCGCACATTAGCACGAACAATAGCAAGAATATGGCATCGGCCCTTGGCTTTTTGCGAGATTTGATGTCGAAAGCACGCTTCAAAACAGGTTTTTTCCATGACTGCACCGATTGTTCGCTTCGCTCCTTCGCCCACCGGCCGCCTGCACGTAGGTAACGTGCGCACGGCGCTGATCAACTGGCTGTTCGCCAAGGGCCAGCAGGGCAAGTTCATCCTGCGCATCGATGACACCGATACCGAGCGCTCGACACAGGAATATGAAGACGGAATCCGCACCGACCTGACTTGGCTCGGCCTCGTCTGGGACGACAGTTTCAGCCAGTCCAAACGCTTTGCCGAATATGACGCGGCGGCCGACAAGCTGCGCGAAATGGGCCTGCTCTATCCCTGCTACGAGACAGCTGACGAGCTGGACCGCAAGCGCAAGATCGCGCTGTCGCGCGGCCGCCCGCCCGTCTATGACCGCGCAGCGCTGGAGCTGAGCGATGAAGACAAGGCGAAACTCGAAGCCGAAGGCCGCACGCCGCACTGGCGCTTCAAACTCTCCGGCGGGCGCGTCGAGTGGACCGACCTTGTGCGCGGAGACCAGAGCATCGACACGTCCAGCCTGTCCGACCCGATCCTGATCCGCGAGGACGGCTCCTATCTCTACACCCTCCCCTCGGTCGTCGATGATATCGAGGCGAAGATCACCCATGTCGTGCGCGGGGAAGACCATGTCACCAATTCCGGCGCGCAGATCGAGATCTTCAAGGCGCTGGGCGGCACGGCGCCGGACATGGCGCACACGCCGCTGCTGATCGGCGCGGACGGTCAGGGCCTGTCGAAACGCCTCGGCTCGCTGTCGATGGGCGAATTGCGCGCGCAGGGCTATGAGCCGATGGCCGTCTCCAGCCTGCTCGCCAAGATCGGTACGTCGGATAATGTCGAGGCGCGCGAGACGCTGGACCAGCTGGTCGCGGAATTCGATTTCGGCAAGATCGGCCGCGCCCCGGCGCGCTTCGACGAGGCCGAACTCTTGTCGCTGAACGCGGCCATCCTGCACGGCCTGCCCTTTGAGGCGGTGAAGGACCGGCTCGCCGATGTGGACCCCCGCGCCGCCGACGAGGCGTTCTGGACTGTTGTGCGCGAGAATTGCTCGCTGTTGCCGGACGTGGCCGCATGGGTCGAGACCGTGTTTGGCGAGATCACGCCTCTGGTGGATGCTGAAGACAAGGACTTCGTGGCGACCGCCGCAACCCTGCTGCCCGAGGGCGACCTGACGGGCGAGAGCTGGAGTCAGTGGGCGAATGCCGTGAAGGCCGAAACCGGCCGCAAAGGCCGCGGCCTGTTCATGACGCTCCGCAAGGCGCTGACCGGACAAGAACACGGCCCCGACATGGGCGCACTGCTGCCCCTGATCGGGCGGGACCGAGCGCTCAGGCGGCTGCAGGGCTAGCACCCTCCTCGTAGACTCCTGAATCTTTTCGGATTTCAAACTTTTTGGAACAAAGTCAGAACTTTTTCCTTTCCAAAAGGTGAATATTCTGGTTATGTTCTCTTATCGCAGATCAAGCGAAGAACAGGTTCAGCACACAGTTTCACGAGGGGTTTCAGCATGTCGGGTTTGGTGATCAAGGGATGTGAGTACGATCCAATTGAGTCCAAGGATGTCGTCTATGGCGACGGCTTCCGCATGGAGCTGGAACAGGCGATTGCGCTGGCCTCGACAGGCGTTGAATTCTGGGCCGCAGAGCGCGACGGCTCTGCCGCGCCCGTCTCTGTCGCCAAGAATGAATATGGCGAACTGATCCTGAGAACCGAGCCGACGGCCTACGCGGCCAATCCGCTTGGCGAGATCAGCGCGCCGCCGATCGTGCACCGTCGCTATCGCCCCGAAGCGCAGATGCCTGCCCGGATCCATCCCGGTTACGCTGTCGCGGCCTAGTCACGCAGCGGCCCCTACCCTTTACATGTTTCCTTGTTTTCGCGCGTCTCCACACCCACTCTCGGCGCGCGAGATTGCTCCGGCCTCACCTGTCCGGAGCCTGAAGGGCCACACCTGCATGTGAAGGGTGGGGGTTACTCCGCCTCCAGATGAACCAGCACATCGCCCTCGGCGACCTGGTCCCCGGCGGCAGCCTCCACGGACTCCACCACGCCATCGCGCGGCGCCGGCAGGGTGTGCTCCATCTTCATGGCTTCCATCACCGCAACCGGATCACCCTTGGTGACCGTATCGCCCGGCTTTACATGCACGGCGAGCAGTTTGCCCGGCATCGGCGCGCTGACCGAGTCGCCGCCCAGCACCGCTTCGACATCGGCGTCATAGTCCGGCACTTCCACAAGGACATTGTCCCCGCCGGTCGTCACCGCATAGCGGCGCGGAGAGATATCTGTCACGAAAGGCAGCGGCGCGTCCGGATCGACGTCATGCTCGGACGGGTCAAACCAGTCTACATCCGCGCCCACCGCCACGGCCGCTTTGCGCACAGGCGCCGCATTCGCCCGGAACCCATCCCGGATTCCCCATGGCGTGACGGCAGCGCTGTCATCCAGCTCGATGTCGCTGACGGCGAGAACGGATGCATGCTGATGCGCGGCGGGAGGCTGGGTCAGCGCATCCCCCTGCTCCGCAATCCAGTTCACATGATGCGTGCCATCGCGGAACGCGTCCGACTGGGCGCAGCGACGCAGGAAGCCGGTATTGGCCGGCACGCCCGAGAGTTGGGTGTGCGACAGCGTCTCGGTCAGCAGGTCAACCGCCGCGTCGCGGTCTTCTCCGTGCACGATCAGTTTCGCGATCATGGAATCATAGTTGGATGGTACGCGATCACCCGTCTCGAAACCGGCATCCCAGCGGATCGTTTCCCCATCAATGGGTTGCAACAGGCCGAATTCCAGGATCAGCCCCGCGCCGGGGCGGAAGCCATCGGCCGGGTCTTCGGCGCAGATGCGCGCCTCGATGGCATGGCCCATCAGCGGGATCTCGTCCTGCGCCAGCGGGATTTCCTCGCCCGAAGCGACCAGCAATTGCCAGGCGACAAGGTCCTGCCCTGTGATCATCTCGGTCACCGGATGCTCCACTTGAAGCCGGGTATTCATTTCGAGGAACCAAAACGTGTCGACGCCCAGCGGCTTTGACCCGTCCACGATGAATTCCACCGTGCCCGCGCCCTGATACCCAACAGCCTGCGCCAGCTTCACCGCTGCGTCCGTCATGGCCGCTCGCACATCATCCGGCATGCCGGGCGCGGGCGCTTCCTCAATGACTTTCTGGCGGCGACGCTGAAGCGAGCAATCGCGTTCATAGAGATGGACGACATTGCCATGCGCATCGCCAAAGACCTGCACTTCAATATGGCGTGGCTGCTCGACCAGTTTTTCCAGCATGACCCGGCCATCGCCAAAGGAACTTTCGGCCTCACGCACCGCGCTTTCCAGCTCGGCCTTCAGCTCGCCCGCCTTGGAGACGAGGCGAATGCCGCGCCCGCCGCCCCCGGCAACCGCCTTGATCAGCAGCGGAAAGCCGACATCTTTCGCCGCCCTGGCAAGCGTTTCCAGCTCCTGCCCTTCGCCGCGATAGCCGGGCAGCACAGGCACGCCGGCCTCTTCGGCAATGCGCTTGGCTTCGTCCTTCGGGCCCATGGACCGGATCGCCTTGGCCGAAGGGCCAACCCAGATGAGGCCCGCTTTCTCGACGGCTTCGGCGAAATCGGCATTCTCGGACAGGAAACCATAGCCCGGATGGATGGCATCGGCGCCGGTCGCCTTGGCAACGGCAAGGATGGCCTCGACCTTGAGATAGCTTTCGGGCGCAGGCGACGGGCCGATATGGATCGCTTCGTCGGCCTCGCGGACATGTTTCGCGCGCGCATCGGCATCGGAATAGACGGCGACTGTCGCAATGCCGAGCCCATGGCAGGTCTCAAAGATGCGACAGGCGATCTCGCCCCGGTTTGCGACGAGCAGCTTCTGGATCTTCAATGCGTGGCCCTCCCGGCGCCCGGTGGACCAAAGCCACCAGAACAAAACTGATTATCATCAGCAGATACCACGAACCGAGTTTCGATAAAGAGACCATCTGCCAGCCATGCTCTTGCCCGGGATAGGCCCAGGCGCGGGCGAATGTTCCAAGATTCTCAGCAAACCAGATGAAAACTGCCACGAGCAGGAACCCGATGACGAGCGGCATCGGCCTGTGGGCTTCGTCAGCGCGGAACCAGACCAGGCATGGCCCATAAACCATCGCCGTGCCCACGAACAGGGCGATCCGGACATCCGGCAGCCAGTGATGCGCGAAGAAATTCACGTAGATCGCGGTTGCCAGAATGGCTTGAACCCAGAGTGGCGGGAAACGGTCAAACCGGAAGTCGAAGATGCGCCAGACTCGCGCCAGATAGGAGCCAACTGCCGCGTACATGAAGCCCGTAAACAACGGCACACCGCCAATGCGCAGGAAGCTCTCCTCGGGATAGATCCAGCTGCCATGATAGGTTTTGAACAGTTCCATGACCGTGCCGACAATATGGAAGACGAGGATGATTTTCGCCTCTTCCCATGTTTCCAGGCCCGTCCATAGCATCATGACCTGAATGGCAACCGCACCCAGCACGAGGAAATCATAGCGCGAGAGCGGCGCGCCTTCCGGATACCAGACAAAGGTCAGCAGCAAGAGCCCCAGCATCAGGCCGCCAAACAGACACGCCCAGCCCTGCTTGATGCCGAAGGCCACAAATTCGAACACGGTCTGGCTGACCGGGCCGTTCACGCAGCGCGCATGCAGCGCGGCGCGCGCGGCATGCAGGCGTTGTTGCGCGCGGGTCTGGGCGGGGACCGGTATCTCCATGCCCTCCTCTATCTGCAGGAAACACGGCGCAATCGGGGCACGCACCGGGCGAGGCAAGGGCCTTTGCCAGTCCAAATTCCACCTTTGACACCCCTGCCAGCTGTCGTAAGGGTTAATGCCAAGAAACCACGGGAGTGTCTTATGGCCTATGCTTCAGGAATCCGGATCAGCAGTGTCGCGGGAGTCATCGGCGCCGGCGTTGGCGGCTATATTGGTTACACGCAGGCTGCAGATGTCAGCAATCTCAGCCCCGTGGCCGGCGCGCTGATCCTCGGCGCCATCGGCTTCGTCGCGGGCAGCGCGGGTGCCTTCCTGCTGAAGTCGCTGATGCAGTTCGTGATCTACATCATCCTGTTTGGCATCGTGGCATATTTCTTCCAGCACCAGATCGAAGCGCTCACGGGGATAAACCCGATCAGCGCGACACTTAATCTGCTGGCCGACTTCGGCTTGCCGGTGGACTCCAAAGACAGCGTACTGGTTACCGACCCCAACTAGGCGGGCGCTTGTCGAGGAAGGCTTCAATGCCTTCCTTGCCCTCATCCGAGACCCGACGCGCTGCGATGCGCTTTGATGTCTCGTGGCTGAGATCCTTGTCGATGAATACGCCGGAGACATCGCGCACCAGTGCCTTGCTCTCGGCCACAGCGCCGGGCGCAGCGGCAAAGACAAGATCGGCAAGGTGTTCTTCCATTGCCGTCATCTCGGCCTGGTTTTCCACGACATACTGAACGAGGCCCAGCTTCTCAGCATATTCGGCATCAAACGTTTCGGCGGTGGTGAACAAGGCCTTCGCCCAGCGCGCGCCGATGGCTTCGATCACATAGGGGCTGATCGTCGCCGGGGTCAGGCCGAGGCGCACTTCAGAGAAGCGGAACTTCGTGCCCTTCATCGCCACAGCGACGTCACAGGCGGCCACGAGGCCGGCCCCGCCACCCATGGCGGCGCCCTGCACCAAGGCAAGCGTCATCTGGGGCATGTCGTAGAGCGTGCGCAGCATTTCGGCGAGGTTCATCGCGTCGCGCTCATTGTCTTCGCGCGTATGCATCGCCGCGAGCTTCATCCAGTTGAGGTCTGCGCCCGCCGAAAAACTCTTGCCCGCGCCGCGCAGGATCATCATGCGAATGGTGCGCTGGTCGGCAATGGTGTGGAACGCATCGGTCAGTTCGGCGATCAGCTCGGCATTGAACGCATTGTGCACATCCGGCCGGTTCAGCGTGACAACCGCCAAGCCTTCCTGCGTCGCTTCGAGCGTGATGAGATCATAGTCGGAATCGCGCATGGGGATCAGTCCTGTTCAGGGTTGGAGGCCACTTTGCGGTAGTGGCTGGATGGGCGCAAGGCGCGCCGCTCGACAAGATGCCACAGCGCATAGCTGGCCACGATGACGAGAAGCGCCGACAGGGCAAAGCCGACCGCATGGCCGAATGCTGCAAAAGCGCCGACCATGACAAGGCCCTGCAGGATCGGAAAATGAGTGATGTAAACGCCGTAGCTGATATCGCCGAAGCGCGCCGCGTTCAGCGCAGGACCTGGCAGGAAAGCCAGGCAGGCAATCAGGCCCGCCAGTCCGGCCGCGCGGAGCGGCTCCAGCCAGGGATGGACGAAGGAAAGCAAGGTCAATGCGAGCCCCACCACGCCGAACCAGAGCGGCTTTGCCTGGGCCCGATCCCATACCTGCCACAAGGCAATGCCACTGGCGAAAAAGGCCAACTGACCCGGCAGCTGGCGCGCCGCGATAAGCGCGGATTCCCCCTCCAGAAAAACAGGCACAAGATGACGCCACACCTCCCCCAACACATACAGGCCCACCAGGACGCTCCACTGCGCGCGGCGCATCGTCCGCAGCAGTCCGCCGATGATCGGCAGGATGAGATAGAATAGAACCTCGATCTTCAACGTCCACAACGCACCATTGACCTCTGTGAAGCGGTTGCCTTCGAACAGACCCGGCAAATCCGGCGACAGGAAGTTCAGGAAGACGAGATTGGCACCCACATATTCTGCGACTACACCAATACTGCCGCCCATCAGCAGGCTGATGAGCGCCGGGATCAGAATGACGACAGCATAAGCCGGGTAAAGTCGACGGACCCGCTTGCCAGCATAGTCAGCAAGGTTTTGCGACCGCATGAGCGAGCCGGCCACCAGTGTGCCGGATACAATGAAGAAGCCTTGGATGGCGATCTCGGCAATTTGGCCCCAGGCGCGCTCCAACCCGCTCATCGGCGCGAGCGCGGACAGAACGATTGCATGATAGGCAAACACGGCCGAAGCGAGCGCCAGCCGGATGAGATCAAACCTGTTTGCTGCCAGTCGGTGCGCTGTCGCCATCGGCGCTGTTTATCGTATTCGTTCCAAATGGAAAGGGGCCCGCTGGACCGGCGGACCCCTTCAGCACCGACTGGGTGGGCAGCCTACCGAACCGGCAGGCCAGCCGCCGTCACGGCGCCTTGATCGGACCGTCCCCGCCAGGCAGCAAGGGCATCTGCCAGTTCTTCCTCGGACACGGTTCCATTCGAATTGAGGTCGAATTTCGTGAACTTCGCTTTCGCCTCCGACTCGCTGGCTGTGCCCGCGCTGTCGGAGTAGCTCACATATTCGTCCTCGCTGATCAGGCCATCATCATCCAGATCCAGCAACGAGAAGTCGGGCATCTCGCCCGCATGGCCCATCAGGGCCGTCATCATCGCCGCCGTTACCAGAAAGCTGCTACGTCTGACCATGTTCGAACTCCTTCTTACTCTATACGTCGCAGGGGACCGCGACAGGACTGAACATACTCGAAACAAGTGGTAATGATGCGTGAAAAGACGTTCACGACGAAGATGTAATGAACCCGGATCAGACGGCCTGCCCGCCGATCTCCTTCATGAACTCGAACCAGGATTCGACTTTTGATGGCGTCAGAGCGCCAACGCCGCCGATGATCGTGTGGTGCATCGGTTTGAAACCAGACAGGCCAAGCACGCCGCGCTCCAACGCTTTCAATGCGCCCGCATCCATGCCGAATCTATAGACCAGGTCGGGCATACCCATCGTCACGATAATGCGGGCCGACTTTCCCTTCATCATGCGCTCAGGCCATTCATGATCGGACTCGCCTGTTTTCAGGAAGAATTCTGCCCGGGCCGCCTGTTCGAAGAAGGCCTTTAGTTTGGCTGGCATACCGCCCATCCAGAGCGGGAAAGCGATGACGAGGTGGTCTGCGTTGGCGATCTTCTGGCGTTCACTCAGCACCGGCTCTGGCGGGGGCATTGCGAACTCTTTCTCAGAGTTGAGGAATGGCATGTCGAAATCTGCCACGCGGATGCGAGACACTGTGTGATCGGTCGCCTCGGCGCCCTCGGCATAAGCATCGCAGAGCGCGTGGACCAGATGGTCCGGATTGGGATCGGGGTGGCCATCGATGATACAGATAGAGCGGGTCATGGGGGTCAGCCTCCTGCCATGTGACAGGGAGCTTCTACCATTGGCCGGCAACAGATTTTATACGTAGAACCCCTACATCCGAAAGACGCCGAAGCCCCGATCCGGGAACGGAGCATTCAGGCTGGCGGAAAGGGCAAGGCCCAGCACGCGGCGGGTATCGGCCGGGTCGATGATGCCGTCATCCCATAGGCGCGCTGTGGAGAAATAGGGCGAACCTTCAGCTTCGTAGAGATCGCGGATCGGCTGCTTGAAGCTGTCCTCGTCCTCGGCAGACCATTCCCCGCCCTTGCGCTCAATGCCGTCGCGCTTGACTGTGGCGAGCACGCTGGCGGCCTGTTCGCCGCCCATGACGGAGATGCGGGAGTTTGGCCACATGAACAGGAAGCGGGGGCTATAGGCCCGGCCGCACATGCCATAATTGCCGGCGCCGAAGCTGCCGCCGGTTACCACGGTGAATTTCGGCACGCTGGCGGTGGCCACGGCGGTCACCATCTTGGCGCCATCCTTGGCGATGCCGCCGGCCTCATATTTCGAGCCGACCATGAAGCCGGTAATATTCTGCAGGAAGACCAGCGGGATGCGGCGCTGGTCGGCCAGTTCGATGAAATGCGCGGCCTTCTGCGCGCTTTCAGAGAACAGGATACCATTATTGGCGAGGATCGCGACCGGCATGCCATAGAGGCGCGCAAACCCGCAGACGAGCGTCTCGCCATAGAGCTTCTTGAACTCATGGAATTCCGATCCGTCCACGAGACGCGCGATGACTTCGCGGGCGTCATAGGGCTCGCGGACATCCTGAGGCACCAGACCATGCATCTCCGCAGGGTCGTAAAGTGGCTCTGCAGTCTCTGTCAGATCGAAGGGCTGGGGCTTTGGCGTGGCCAGCGTGCGGACAATGGAGCGGACAATGGCGAGCGCGTGAGAATCATGGGCCGCATAGTGGTCGGCCACGCCGGACTGGCGCGCATGCACATCTGCGCCGCCAAGGTCTTCGGCTGAGATCACTTCCCCCGTGGCGGCCTTCACCAAAGGTGGACCGCCGAGGAAGATCGTGCCCTGTTTGCGCACAATGATGGTCTCGTCCGACATCGCAGGTACGTAGGCACCACCCGCAGTACAGCTGCCCATGACGGCGGCGATCTGGGGAATGCCCTTCGCGCTCATCTGGGCCTGATTATAGAAGATGCGGCCAAAGTGTTCCCGGTCCGGGAAGACTTCTGACTGATGCGGCAGGTTCGCGCCGCCGCTATCGACCAGATAGATACATGGCAGGTGATTTTCGAGGGCCACTTCCTGCGCGCGCAGATGCTTCTTCACCGTCATCGGGAAATAGGCGCCGCCCTTTACCGTCGCATCATTGCAGACGATCAGGCATTCGCGCCCCTCAACCCGGCCGACCCCCGTGATCAGGCCTGCGCCGGGAGCTTCGTTATCATACATGCCATTGGCGGCCAGCGCACCGATTTCGAGAAAGGCAGAGCCCGGGTCCAGCAGGCGTTCGACTCGTTCACGCGGCAGCAATTTTCCGCGCTCTACATGGCGTTTGCGAGACGCTTCCGGGCCTCCGATGGCGGCATTAGCGGTTTTTTCTTGCAATTCGGCAAGAAGCGTCTCCATGGCGGCTTTGTTGGCGGCAAATTTGCTACCGGACACATCAAGACTGGATTTCAGAACCGGCATAACGCCTCCCACTGGAATTTTGTGCCTGCTTAGCGGCGCCCGGCCCACCTGTCACGCGGGCGTCATGCGAATTTGAAACACAGGGGATGAGCGAAAGGCTTTGAAAAGGGAATCGAAATGGGCATGTTCTTCAACATGGGCATTGATATAACTCCCCGCTTGCGGGCCATTGAATTCCTGAAGGATGTTCCGGCCCGCGCCATGAAGGCGGCAGGCAAGGAAGCCATCTGGTTTTCGGTCGCCGCCGGCAAGCCGCTCTATCTTGCCGGAGAACCCGCTGACACGCTCTATTTCGTCCTGTCCGGAACGTTGGGCATCTTCCGTGACGGCGTGCATGGAAAGTCCGAATTTGTCGGCCATATCCGCTCCGGCGAGCCGGCCGGCGAGATGTCACTCTTCCTCGGCGGGGTCGACCTGACCGGCGATGGCGTGCCGAACGATGCACCCCATACGAGTTCGGTTTACGCGCTGCGCGACACGGAACTGATCGGCGTCTCGCGCAAGGGCTGGGACCGGATGGTGAAAGCCGAGCCGGAACTGCTCGAATCCATGATCCGGGTGATTTTGCGCCGATTGGGGAAATCCGGTGATCGCGTTGCCAGCGCTGCGCCGAAAGTGTTCACGCTCGTCGCCACGTCACCGACCATCGACCTGAAGCTGCGGGCCCGGTCGCTGAAACAGGCATTGGAACGCCTTGGGCGGAAAGCCGTGATTGTTGACGAGCAGATGGGCGATGAACGCCCGGCTGCCTATTTTGACGAGCTGGAGCGCGCACATGATGTCGTGATCCTGATCTCGGCCATTGGCGACAATTCCTGGTATCGCCTGTCCATGCGCCAGGCCGACCGGATCTGGGTCGTGGGCCGCGCTGATGCGCGCCCCTCCAATCCATTGATGCCGGATGACCAGTCCCCTGCCCGCACGCTGAAACTCGTGGACGTCCTGTTGCTGCATCACAGCGATGAGCGCCAGGGAGCCAAGCCGGCCGAATGGATCGCCGCGTCCGGGGCTACCCGCGTCTTTCACTGGAGCCGGGTAGAAGGCCAGGATTGCGACCGGCTCGCGCGCATCATGGCTGGCGTCTCTGTCGGCCTGATCCTGTCAGGCGGGGGCGCGCGCGCCTATTCTCATATCGGCGTCGTCAAGGCGATGCGGGAACTTGGCCTGCCGATCGATTTTGTGGGCGGCGCCTCGATGGGCTCGGTCATCGCGGCGTGTGTCGCAATGGGGTGGAGCGATGCCGAAATCGAGCAACGCATCCGCAAGGCATTTGTCGATAGCAATCCGCTCGGGGACTATCATTTGCCCGTCGTCGGCATGGTGAAAGGCGCGCGCGTCGCAGCCCGGCTGAAAGAGCATTTCGGCGACGCGGAGATCGGTGATCTCGACATTCCCTTTTTCTGTACCTCGACCAACCTCACCAGCGGCGCCACGCGCATCCATCGCGAAGGCCTGCTGCGCAATGCGCTGCGGGCGACCATCTCGTTGCCGGGCATCTTGCCTCCGGTCGTGGACGGCAAGGATTTGCTGGTCGATGGCGCAGTGCTGAACAATTTTCCGGCCGATATCATGCGGGATATGCATCGCGGCTTTGTCGTGGGCTCTGATGTCACGCGCCAGCCGGAAAACATGGATCTGGAGGAATTTTCTGAACCGCCGAGCTTCTTCCGCTGGGTTTTCAATAACGGGTTTTCCAGCCCGCCCCCAATCGCCGGCCTGCTCATGCGGACCGCAACGATCCGTGCAGACACCAAATTCGGACATGACATGGCAGATGTTCTGGTCCTGCCACAACTTGCCGATGTCCAGCTGCGCGACTGGAAAGCCTATGACGAAACCGTCGAGTCCGGCTATGTCGCCACGATGAAGGCCTTTGAAGGGGCCACAATCAAGGAGAAGTGCTGTCCTGCTTAATCGACGGATTCATTCAAGCGCATGTGCAATTCCATGAGCAACACATCCGCATATCGTCGCTGGGTCAATCGAAGTCCAATTGCCGCTGCTTCCAGATAGGCATGAGACTTGTAATGCATTCCATCCGGATGTGCATTGACTTGAAGAGCCATTTCAACTTCTCGATAGCTGACCCACGCAGCCTGGGCCGCATCCAAGCTCGCTTCAAAGACAACCTGACCGCGTCGGTCATTAAAGCGGTTCCAATAGCCCGACTTGAGCCGGATGATTTGCTGCTGCGTAAGCTCATCCAATCGTGCGACTTCCATACCCATACAAACCCGCATGCCCCCATAGGAGCCACCCTTATCATCCATGCATTCTGTGAACGTCGAAGAACGGCAATCGGTTAAGTCGATGGGTTTATCATAACCTACTCGGTCTCTAGCGCAGGATTCAATTTCCATCAGCGCGGATGACGCATTCTGCTTTCCTACGACGCTATCATGACCCGACTCTTCTGCTTCATCTGGTAAGCTAGCCGCTTTCGGCGTGCAGTCCGCATTGCTGTACGCGTACGCATACGTAGTTCCGAAACAATGGATCATCCGCTGTAAAACTCGTAAATTCGGCGAGGCCGAATCATATTCCTGCAGTACGTTGGCGTTGCGCTTTAACTCCTGCAGATCGTCCTCAAGAAACGCTATTGATCCGAGGGCATACTGGTTCCAGGCACCATAATTCTTACCCGCTGGCATGAGACTCTTGCGGAACAGAGCGACCGCCTCTGCAGTCTGCCCGGCCAAAGCGCGCAGCTGCCCCTCATGCCAATACAGGATTCCCACTTCTCCAGTATCTGATAGAGTAACATCACCTTGCTCGGCATCCCATTTGACGGGTTCGCCCTGCGCCTGCAGCCGTTCATGATACGCTCGAAGCAAGTCCGCAGCCTCCAGCCGACATTCCGGGCGTTCAGCAACGGATCGCCACCCCAGTCGGGGATCGTGATCAAAGGTGCTGTAGTCCAAGCTGAGCATTTTCTCCCGGTCAGGAATGCAGGCAATGACTTCATCCGCTCCCGCACGACCAAGAAGTGTCAGGCTGAGTATGATTAGGATCAACAAACGTAACATGAGCGCCTCTCGTCTCATGTTATAATGTTTCACTTTCGGATGGGATTCAAGCCGTTTCGCCGAAGAGTTCCCGACCGATTAGCCAGCGGCGGATTTCCGACGTCCCTGCCCCGATTTCGTAGAGCTTGGCATCGCGCAGCAGGCGACCGGTCGGGTATTCATTGATATAGCCATTGCCGCCAAGGATCTGGATCGCGTCTAGCGCGAGCTTGGTCGCGGTTTCGGCCGCATACAGAATGGCGCCGGCGGCGTCCTTGCGGGTCGTCTCGCCCCGGTCGCAGGATTTGGCGACGGCATAGACATAGGCCTTGGCCGCATTCATCTGGACATACATGTCCGCGACCTTGCCCTGGATCAGCTGGAACTCGCCGATCGACTGGCCGAATTGCTTCCGGTCATGAATGTAAGGGATCACGACATCCATACAGGCCTGCATGATGCCGGTCGGCCCCGCTGACAGGACGGCGCGCTCATAATCCAGCCCACTCATCAGAACGCCAACGCCGCCATTCAGCGGGCCCATGACGTTCTCTTCTGGCACTTCGCAGTCCTCAAAGACAAGTTCGCCCGTCTCCGATCCGCGCATGCCCAGCTTGTCGAGTTTCTGCGCGACCGAGAAGCCCTTGAAGTCGCGCTCGATCAGGAAGGCCGTGATGCCGCGCGAACCCGCCTGTGGCTCGGTCTTGGCGTAGACGACCAGCGTATCAGCGTCCGGCGCATTGGTGATCCACATCTTGGTGCCGTTCAGCACATAGCGGTCGCCCTTCTTCTCGGCCTTCAGCTTCATGGACACGACATCAGAGCCAGCGCCACTCTCGCTCATGGCGAGGGCACCAAGATGTTCGCCAGAGACGAGCTTGGGAAGGTAGCGGGATTTCTGGTCGTCATTCCCCCAGCGGCGAAGCTGGTTGACGCAAAGATTGGAATGGGCGCCGTAGGACAGGCCGACTGAAGCCGAAGCGCGTGAAATTTCTTCCATCGCGACCACATGTTCGAGATAGCCAAGCCCGGTGCCGCCCCACTCTTCCTCGACCGTGATGCCGAGGAGGCCAAGTTCGCCCATTTTCGGCAACAGGTCGCGCGGAAACGTATCCGTGCGGTCAATCTCTGCGGCGCGAGGGGCGATTTCGTTCTGGGCGAAACTTGCCACGGTCTCGCGGATCATGTCCGCAGTTTCACCGAGATCGAAGTTCAAAGTGGGATATGTGTTCGGAATCATGCCGCTGACTTAGCAAGACTTCCCCCGGCTGTCAGCCTAATCTTCCTGCGCCAGCATGCGGTACAGATAGTAGACCGAGACGAATAGGAGGAAGCCACCGCCCAGCGCCATCAGGGGGCCGGTATAGGTCTGGCTCGCAGCCTCGCCCATGCGCGCGCCCGATTGGGTGAGGATGCGGCGCAGTCCGTCATAAAGGCCAATCGTGCCGAGTCCTGCCAACAAGGCAAAGGGCAACCAGCGCCAACCGTGTGCGGGAGCAAAATCCTCTATCTCGGCCTGCGCGGGTGTTATCAGGCGCGATGTATCCACCTCGACCGTGGCCAGGTCATCGATCAGCTTCTGGCTTGTCGGCGGCACAGAGAGATTGTCGAGCGTGAGCCCCTCTCCCTGCGGATCCGACAGGTTTGGCGGGCGATAGGCGCGGCGGCGTTCCGACATGGAGGCTGGCGGCGCCGGAGCCGGTTCGCCATTGCCTTCGGGACCTGCCAGCGCGGAAACGGCGCGCGTAATCTCGTCAACGGTGGAATCACCTGTCGGCTGCGGGTCGGGCTCGCCGGATGCGCGGGAACCATTTTCCCCGAGTATGCGTGTCAGGCGCTGGGCCACTGCGCGGGCGGCGGCCTCTGGCGGGCTCTCGCGCTCGGCTGTGGCGCGAGCGCGGTTCTGTTCAGGTCGCGGCTCCAACACGATGGAAGTGTCCCGATTCCCGTTTGGCCCGGCAAGGCCGTCGCGTTCGGGGCGGACAAGCGCGCTCGGGATCGAAACACGGCGTTTGGGCGTATCCAGGAAGGTTGCCACTTCCACGGCGCGGCGGCGCACCAGTCCATCAATCACGCGGATCTGACCATCCACCCGACCCCGGCGCCAGCTACTCATGGCTTCAGCAGCAAGAATACGGTCACCGGAATTGAGGTGCGCGAGTACGTCAGAGGAATCGAAGGCCTTCAGACCGATATTGAAGGCGAACGAGACGAGCGCATCGAACTCGTTCTGGCTCAGCGGCGTGAACACCTGTTGCGCCAGATGGTTCTCGATCCGCTTCAGATCGTGAAAGCGCAGGATCAGTTCCGCATCAAAGGCGCTGACGGTCAGGCCAGCGCGTGCGGTCTCTGTATGCCCGTAACCGACCAGCCATTTGCCATCCGGCAGGCGGCTTGCGCGCGCACGAAAGCCCTCGAAACTCTGGATGAGTTCGACTCCCTTGTCGGACGTGCGCATTTGACGGGCCAAAAGCATGGCTCCCGTTTTGGGACAGTTTGACTTTTTACTACGGGCAAGCGCTGCAAATCTCGCGCCCATTCACCCGAGAGGCGAGATTTGGCCAAGAAGTGCCCAATTTACAGGAGCACGAGCGACGCCAGGCCAAGGAAACTGAAAAATGCCATCACATCAGTCAGCGTCAGCACGAAGACCGACGATGCCACTGCAGGGTCAGCACCAAGGCGCTTCAGGCCGAGGGGAACAAGAATGCCCGACAGGCCCGCCCAGATAAACGTCGCCAACATTGCCGCGCCGATCACAAGCGCCAGCTCGACGTCACGGAACCAGACCAGCGAGATCAACCCGACCCCGATGGCAAAGATGACTCCGTTGACGCAACCGCTGAACACTTCCCGGAAGATGGCGCGGCGCGCCGCAGCGCCGTCCAATTGCCGTTCGGCAATGGCGCGCACGGCAACGGCAAGCCCCTGGCTGCCCGCATTACCCCCCAGCGCCGCCACGACCGGCATCAGTACCGCCAATGCCACAACTTGCGCGATGGCCGCCTCGAACAGGGAAATAATGGCGGAAGCAATAAACGCGGTGAACAGGTTAACGCCCAGCCACGGCGCGCGCGCCTTAACCGTATCCCAGACCGTATCGGCACCGTCCGCCGAGGTCACGTTGAGCAGGGAGAGCAGGTCTTCGGCGTTCTCTTCCTGCATGACATCGACCATGTCATCGACCGTGATCATGCCGACAAGGCGGTCGCCTTCATCCGTCACAGGCGCCGCAGCCAGCGAATATTTGCGGAACTGGAAGGCCACTTCTTCCTGGTCCATCTCCGGCTTCAGAGAGGACAATGCGTCTTCCATAATGTCCGACAATTGCACATCTCGCGGCGTGCGCAGCAGCGTCGCCAGCGAGACGATTCCCAGCAGGCGATGGCCCGGATCGATCACGTAGAGCTCGTAGAAGACTTCCGGCAATTCCTCGCCGAGCTCCCGCGCATGGTCGATCGCATGGCCGACCGTCCAGTATTCCGGCGCGGCCACAAACTCCGTCTGCATGAGACGGCCGGCAGTGTCTTCCTCATAGGAGAGCCCCCGCTCCAGCTGGGCTCTGTCCACCGGGGCAAGGTCGTCCAGGATACGCTCACGGCGGTCATCTTCGAGGTCTTCGAGAATGGTCGTCGCATCATCGGAATCGAGTTCGTCGAGCGCGCTTGCCACCGCCGCGTCGGGCAGCACTTCGACCGCCTCTTCGCGATAGGAATCGCGCAGTTCGATCAGGATGTCCGCTGGCAGCTCGCCGCCAAGCAGTTCTACCGCTTCAGAGAAGGTATCAAAGGACAAAGCCTCCAGCGCATCGGCGGCGTCGGCCGGATGCATGCGCTGGAGCGTCCGCGCCAGCCAGCGCGTATCCTTTTCATCGACCGCATCGATGATATCTTCCAGCAGATCCGGATCGACGTTGGGCGTCTCAGTGGTCTGGGCAGGCTGAACGGACGTTTCTGTCATGGCGCCTCTTTGCCGGGGTTACGTGGCGGCGGCAAGAACCGAATACGTTGAGCTAGCCGGGATTCGCAGGAATCTCACAGCGTGCCCACAGTGATTGTGGTGGGTGTTGATGCGGGTGTGGGTCTTTGAATTCATTCATTCACTAAAATCGATCCTCGATCGATTTTAGTGAATGAATGGTGCGGTCAAGAGGACTCGAACCTCCACGGGTTGCCCCACAGCGACCTCAACGCTGCGCGTCTACCAATTCCGCCATGACCGCACTGGTCTTCATTGAGGCAGACGGGCCGTATAAGGCGACACCAGCACTTTGTGAAGCCCTGAATGTCGCCTATATGCCCCCGGTGATGCAGAAATTCCCCGACACAGAATGGACCGTTTCAGACCACCTGGTTCCTTATGAGGATGCGGTCCGATTCATGGAGGCGCGCGCCCGCGCGATCCGGGAGGATGGCGCGCCGGAACTGGTCTGGTTCCTGGAGCATCCACCGCTTTACACGTCAGGCACTTCTGCCAAGCCGGACGACCTGCGTGACCCGGCCCGCTTCCCTGTCTTTGATGCCGGGCGCGGCGGCCAGTATACATATCATGGCCCCGGCCAGCGGGTTGCCTATGTGATGCTGGATGTTGCCCTGCGGGGGCGGGACGTGCGCGCCTTTGTGCAAAATCTGGAGACCTGGATCATCAAGGCGCTTGCCGCTTTCAATGTCGAGGCGGGCCCGCGTGACGGCCGCGTCGGCGTATGGGTTGATCGCACGAAAGCCGGCGGGACACTGCGCGAAGACAAGATTGCCGCCATCGGTGTACGCCTCAAGAAATGGGTCAGCTTCCACGGTATTTCATTGAACGTGGAACCAGACCTCGAACATTTCTCAGGCATCACACCCTGCGGGATCGCAGACCCGCGCTATGGCGTGACCAGCCTGGTCGATCTCGGAATCCCTGCCGCAATGGATGATGTCGACCTGGCCCTGAAAGATGCTTTCGAGACCGTATTCGAAAGTCGGCTGGTACGCGCTCCCGATCCGATCAGAGAACCTGCCTAGGCTGTTTCGTAAGCTTTCAGGCGCTGTTCTTCCTGGGTCAGATCACTGCCTGTGCGAAACGGGCCAGCGCCACCATTCGGCAGGCGCGCAACATGCAGCAAGGTCCACAACATGACGAAAAAGGACGAGAGCGCCCAAAGCGGCATGGCCAGGCCCATGCCGCCGCCCATTGCCATCTGCATCTCTGTCGGTGGCGGTCCATCCGGACGGCGCGGGCCACGCGCTTCCTGCGGTGCCGCAGCATCTGTCTCTGCCGCCTCCCCGCCCTCTGCGGCGACAGTCTCTGCCTGAGCCGCCTTTGCCTGCTGGGCCTGATACTGCGCAGATCCTGACACCACACCTCCGGCAAATCCGAGCAAGCCAAGGAAGAGTGGGACGAGCACGATGGCGGCCTTCAGCGTCGAGCGGTTCGCTTCCGCAAACCGGCGCACATGCGCCACCCATGATGTGAACTCCGTGATGATCGTGAAGAAGAAGAACGGCAACAACAGCGCTGGCAGTGGAATGCCAACTGATTTGACCGGCTGCCACGCGCCTGACATGTCGGCGCCCGCAAGACCGGCAATGAAGGCAACAAAGACCGGCACGATGAATAGCAGCACCCGCCCCATGAACATGAAGGTCCACGCCCGGCTGAAATGCAGCTTTCCGGTCATGCCCATCGGGTTGAACAGGGTCTGAAACCAGTCCATCCGGGCCGGGTCGTCCCGCTCATCCCTGATCCAGGGGCGATGCGCATCGATGGGGGTCATTGTGTGATGGGTCATGCCGGCAGGGTCCTCTGGAGTGGTCAGGAATAGGTGTTGGACGTTGGGGTGCCGGATGTCGGCGGGCCATACCGGTTCGTTTCCAGATCGGTAGGCAGGCGCGCGGCGATGAAGCCGAGCAATGCGGTCGTCAGCAGGAAGCTGGCTAGCGAGGTCAGGGCGGTCAGGCGCTCGAATTCCTGAATGTTCTCAGTCAACGCATCCATCGCGCCGGACAGGTCGCTCCCGAATTGGGCATACATCTCGAACGCGACCGGTGACAGGATGGGCATCAACAGAGCGCTGACTATGCTGCCCACAATCCCGTAGCCAGCCAGGAACAGGAGATAGAACCAGCCCGAATGGCCAGCATCGTGCAGTCGCTTGGAGAACAGGCAGACATACACATAGACCATCGGATAAACGAGAATACCGAACATGGGCGAGATGAACGTGTTCGCCACTTGCACGATCATGAAGGCGGCCGTGATCACTGTGAGACCGCGCAGGAATGTGCGCGACCCGATACGGCCTTTTGACGACAAGAGGACATATCTCATGTCCATAGGATTTCAGTCTCCTCGATCCGGGTCCTCACACGGCAGGGCCATGTCGAACACTACGCGTCCTTATCAATAAACGATAAACTCTTGCAACAAAAAAGAGCCGGACGACTGTCCGGCTCTTCTGGATTTCGATTGCTGCGACAGCGCCTAAACGAACGTGTCTGCGGTACCAGCCATCGGATTTTTCGGGTCTGGGCCATACTTGTTCGGGCCAACCGTTCCGGGGATACAGGCAATTACAATCTGGGCAATCGATGCCAGGAAATTGATGAATGGGATGAAGCCGGCAATCACGAGACCGAGATAAATCCAGCCAGTCTGGTTGATATCGTGAAGACGGCGGATGAAGAGTGCGATGCTCGGAATGATCACGGCAAGGCCATACAAACCCATCAGCGCGAAGAAGATCATGCCGATCGGATTCATTTCACCTGTTTCGAAATTGCCGCCGAGGCCGAATGCGAGGGCCGCCAAGACCCCGAACACGATCAAATTGAAGAGTACGACCCACCAGTATTCCGAGCGGCGTGAGCGACCCTGAAAATCCACATAGCGGGAAAAGAACATTTTTACTGCATCTGGAAAACTGACCATCTCGGCCCCCTTTGAATTGCTTTCACCATGAAAGGCCGGTGCACTTTCGGTGCATCAGCGGCAAGGTCAAGGGATGACTCGTTAATCTCCCCCTGCCCCATGAGGCGGGATTCCGCGTCGATTTGGTTAGAGCAGGGTTAATAGTTCAGGCGTGAGCCGCCCTTAGCCGAACTCCACCATGATCTCGTCGGCGGCCACACTGTCGCCAGCGCCGACATTGATGGCCTTCACAGTGCCATTGGCTTCGGCGCGGATGATGTTCTGCATCTTCATCGCCTCGACCACGCAGACCGCTTCGCCTTCCTGCACTTCCTGTCCAAGTTCGACATCCACCGAAACGACAAGGCCCGGCATGGGGGAAATGATCAGCTTGGACGTATCCGGCTTTTCCTTTTCCGGCAGGCGAGCGTGCAAATCGGCCACGTTCGGCGTGCAGACCAGCGCGCGCAGGGCAACGCCGCGATGACGGAACAGATAGCCTTCGGTCCGGTCAGCAAACTTCACGGCAAAGGGCTGCCCATCCAGCAGGCCTTCGACCAGATGCTGGCCCGGATACCAACCGGTGACCAGCGTGTGCGTCTTGCCCCCATTGATGGTGATCTCGGCTTCGCCATCGTCGCCGAGGTCCAATGTGACGGGGTGATGCTTGTCGCCCAGAATGACAATCCAGTCGCGGCGCGCATCCGGCGTCGGCGACATACGGCCGCTTGTATCGGCAGCGCGGCGCGAGAAGAAACCGTGCACATAGGCCGCAGAACAGATCAGCTGGATTTCCTGCGCTTCGGTCGGCTCCACGCCGTCAAAGCCGTCCGGGAATTCGTCCTTGATATAAGCGGTCGTGATATTGCCAGAGCGGAACCGCTCTTCGTCGATGACGGCCGCGATAAAGGGCATGTTGTCCTGGATGCCTTCAATATGGAACCGGTCCAGCGCCTCGCCATGCACGTCGAGCGCGGTGTCGCGATCCTTGCCGTGCGTGATCAGCTTGGCGATCATCGGGTCATAATACATGGAGATTTCGTCGCCCTCGCGGACGCCGGAATCCATACGCACCTCACCGCCAGCCAGCGCGCCTTCTGATGGCGCGTGGAAACGCTTCAGGCGACCAATCGATGGCAGGAAGTTGCGATACGGGTCTTCGGCATAGACGCGGCTTTCCACGGCCCAGCCATTGATCTTGATATCGGACTGTTTGAGCTTCAGCGTCTCGCCATAAGCGACCCGCAGCATCTGTTCGACCAGATCAACACCGGTGATCATTTCGGTCACCGGATGCTCCACTTGGAGACGCGTGTTCATTTCAAGGAAGTAGAAGCCCTTGTCGGCGCCAGACGCCACGAATTCCACGGTGCCGGCGCTGTCATAGTTCACGGCCTTGGCCAGGGCCACGGCTTGTTCGCCCATCTTCTTGCGGGTTTCCGGGTCGAGCAGCGGCGATGGCGCTTCCTCGATGACTTTCTGATTGCGGCGCTGGATCGAGCATTCGCGCTCAACGAGGTAGATACAATTGCCATGCTTGTCGCCAAGCACCTGGATCTCGATATGGCGCGGCTCAAGAATGAACTTCTCGATAAAGACACGGTCGTCCCCGAAGGACGCTTTCGCCTCGGCCTTCACGGCCGGGAAGCCCTCTTCGACTTCCTTGTCATTGGCCGCGACCCGGATGCCCTTGCCGCCCCCGCCCGCGGACGCCTTGATCATGACCGGATAACCGATTTCCTTGGAAATCTTCACCGCTTCCTTGGTGTCTTCGATCAGACCCATATGGCCTGGCACGGTCGACACGCCGGCCTCGGCAGCCAGCTTCTTGGAGCTGATCTTGTCGCCCATCGCTTCAATGGCGTAGGCGTTCGGGCCGATCCAACCGATCCCCTCTTCTTCAAGCCGTTTGGCGAACACAGGGTTTTCGGACAGGAAACCGAAGCCAGGATGGATCGCCTCTGCACCGGTCTGGCGAACCGCATCAATGATCTTGTCGGCAACCAGATAAGATTCTGACGCAGGTGACGCACCAATATAGACAGTCTCGTCGGCCATCTCGACGGCCATGGAATCCGCATCGGCGTCTGAATAGACCACCACTGTCTGTACGCCCAGCCGTCGACAGGTCTTGATGACCCGAACTGCAATTTCCCCCCGGTTGGCGATCAGAATCTTTTTGAACATGCTGCCTCGATCCAATGTAAAGTCTTTCAGCGACTGCACTAAGCCGCCCGAAAGCCGATGTCCACAATTCCCATAGGGGAAGTCGGTTGCCACGATGCCGCAGATATGTTAGTAAGCGCTCACTGTTTATGGAGATAGTTCTCATGTCCCGGATCATACTTGACCTCGATGCCCTGCTGGCCAATGGCCAGATCGACTCCTCCGAAGCCGCGCGCTTGCAGGGTTTCGCCCTGCCTGATCGCAGGAATGGTGTGTTGATAAACATTCTGCTGATTTTCGGAGCCATCTCGGTCGCCGGCGGCACAATCGCACTCGTGCCGAACGCCATAACCGGTCTCGTTCTGGCACTTGTCGCGCTGGGCGGCGCGGAATTCCTGCGCCGCAGCGCACGTGGAAATTCCCTGAAAACCCTCGGCATGGCGCTAACGCTTATGGGTACACTTGGCGTGGCAGGATGGATCGGATGGGAATGCCGGGAAGTGGATGATGGCACGGTGCCCACCGTACTGATCGCACTGGTCATGACCGCGGCAGCGCTGTGGTTCCGTTCGGCACTTCTGGCAGCGTTTGCAGTCTTGTCCCTCGGTGCCATTCTTGGTTCTGGCACAGGCTACTGGCATGCCAGCTACGCCCTGTTCGTCGAAGAACCGACCATCACGATCCTTGTCTTCGGCCTGCTCGCCCTGGGTCTCTATCGTGCCCGCAATACCCTGTCAGACGCATGGAACAATCTGGTCACCGTCGCAGCACGCACGGCCATGTTCATGGTAAATTTTGCCTTTTGGGTGGGTTCGCTCTGGGGTGACCGGATTGGCGAACACTGGTTTGCGCCGCAGCGCTGGTCGGACCGGTCGGAATGGCGTGAAGCTGCCATTGCCATCCCCGACCATGTCTTCACCTTGGGCTGGATTGGCGCGCTCGTCGCCATGATCTTTACGGCACGCCGGAACAGCTTCCTGTCGATAACCTCAATCGTGTTCCTGACGATACATGGCTACACGCAATATTTCGAGTATCTCGGCGCGAAACCGGAAACGCTGGTGATTGGCGGACTGGTTCTGGTGGGCCTGGCCGTAGCCGGGGCGCGCTTCTTCATGAAGCAGGACGTGGAACCGGCCTAGTCCTTGTCATCCAACTGCTCGATGCGCGCCTCGAAGTTGCGCACCCGAGCAGAAATCGAGACAAGGAATGCCGTCGACCAGCCGAGCAGCAGGAAACCAATGACGGATTCTGCTGCCGCCAGCATGCGCCAGTCCTTGTCGATCAGCACATCGCCATATCCCACTGTGGAAAAGGTCGAGGTAGAAAAATAGACGGCTGTTTCGACATCCGGAAACGTACCCAGCGCCAGATAGGTCAGCGTGAACACCCAGATCTCGATCGAATGGATGGCAAACAGGCTGAGCAGGACAAAGAAGATGGCGAGCCCCTGCCCGACCACGGTCGACAGGTTCACGTGCGGCACGTCGCGCTTGCGGATCACCGCAGACAGGGCCACCAGTCCCGCGAAGTGGATGGCAAACGTAATCGCCACCAGCGCTCCCGCCACAATCAGATTGAGCAAGAGCATGGCGAAATCCTCCGTTTTAGCGTGCCGCGACGACCAATCCGGCCAGCAAACCTGGCGCTTCACGGTTGAGGAAGTCAACCAGGGTATTGCTCGCCGTGGTGACCGGGTTCGGTGGCGGGCTCTTGCGCCACCAGCCAGTACGAGGTGGCGGCTGGGCAGGCTTTGATTTCGCGGCGAGGCTGGCAGTTCGGCGGGCCAGGCTCGCCCTTTCCGCTTCCCTACCCATTTGCTCGAACCAGCTTCCCTTGTCGAATCCCAGCGCAAGACACCCGACAAACTTGCCGGGATTGGGATCGTTCGGGTCAAGCCAATGCTTGCGGTTGAGCGCATGGCGTTCCGTGTGGGGATTGGGATGCGCGCGGGCGACCAAATGGTTCCCGATGGCCCGTGCAAACAGGAAGTTCCACGACGGGTCGTTCTCGCTGCCCTCTATGCTCTCCTGTGCGTGGAAGAGGATCGCTGCCTCAGCCCGGCTGACCCAGGGCGCATGCTCCGGGCCCGAAAGCAGAAGCGTTTCAGCGACGTTCCCCACGGATGTTGCATCTGCCTGATTATCCAGGATCATCTGGTCGCATAAATGGGATAACACAATCAAACCGAACCCATCGGGCGTCCCGCTGGCTTTGCGCAGCAGCCGCATGAACAGGCCTGCCAGATTGCGGTTGCGCAGCCTGTCCCCGATCGCGACCCGCTCCTGTAGCCAATCGAGATTGGCTGGCGTCAACGCCCCATTGGCGGCATCGCGGGCAAGCACATAACGCGCCATCACCCGGACAAACCGGCTGTCCCAGTCAGGGTCCGCTCCCCTCATTCGCGCATTGAAGTCGAACAGAGCCTGAGCCTCGGCATCAGATTGCGGCCCGCGTGAGCACATTTCCTGCGCGACCTGCCGCATATCCTCGCGTGATCGTCGCGAGACGGCCTGAATGCGCTGAATGATACTGGCCGACCTGACCATGGGTTGCTGTCTCCGGTATAGGCAGCGACGGGTACCAATGACGGGTTTCAGCTTTCTTGACCAATTCGGTGAAACCTGTTGCCACCATTGTTCAACGCCCCGTACATTCCAGCCCAGACACATATGGAAATTACGGGAGAAAACGCGATGACACAGCCAAAAGACCTCGCCGGGCGCAAGGCGATCGTAACCGGTTCAGCCACAGGATTGGGACGGTCAATCGCCTTGAAACTTGCCGAGCGCGGCGCTGATGTGATCATCAATTGCGCCAGATCCGTTGCGGAGGGCGAAGCGACCGCAGCGGACTGTCAGGCGCTCGGTTCGCAGTCGCGCCTTGTTCAGGCTGACGTGTCGACGGATGAAGGCTGTCGTAAACTGGCCGAGGCTGCGGCCCAGGCCGGGCGGCTGGACATCCTCGTCAACAATGCCGGCACGACCAAACACGCGCGCGACCATTCCGATCTGGACGCCCTGACCCGCGAAGACTTCCTGGACCTCTACGCAGTCAATGTCGCCGGTCCCTTTCTGATGATGCAGGCCTGCAAACCCCTGCTCATTGAAAGTCACCGTCAAACTGGTCGCGCCGCTGCTGTGCTGAACACATCCTCCATCGCGGGTGTTACGGGTATCGGCTCATCGGTGGCCTATGCGGCGACCAAGGGCGCACTCAACACGATGACCCTGTCGCTGGCCCGCGCACTGGCCCCGGAGATTCGGGTGAATGCGATTTGTCCGGGCTTTATCGGCACGCGCTGGTTCAAGGACAAGATGGATGAAGACCAGTATCAGCGCATGGAAGCCTCCGTTGCGGCCGCGACGCCTCTCAACGTGGCCAGCGGGCCCGACGATATTGCAGATTCGGCCCTTTTCTTCCTGACTGATGCCTCTCGACACGTGACGGGAGAGACGCTTTTGGTCGATGCTGGCACACATCTTGGGTACGCGCCGTTGACCGCACGGTGACCAAAACCAGAGCGCACAAGCCTAAGGCATTGTCGCGCCTGCGTGCACAAAATTCTGGCGTTCCGGTTGCCGTCCCGCAACCTCCATATTTTTGTTTCTGATCCCGGATAAAGCCGCGTCATCGTGGTTTTGGCGCTGGCAACAGCGCGATTCAACAACGGGGTACTAAAACATGAAACAACAGCTTTTCCGCGCAGGGGTAGCACTTGCAGCAATGCTGGCAGTGGCTGGCACGGCAGCTGCCGAGGGAGAATGGTCCGGTAACGTCGCTCTCAGCACAGACTATGTCTGGCGTGGCGTCTCCCAGTCCAATGAGGACATGGCCATCTCCGGCGGCTTCGACTATGCGAACGGTATATTCTATGCGGGTACATGGGCATCGAATATCGACTTCGAAGACGGTTCTGACTCCAATGTAGAGCTCGACCTCTACGCCGGCGTCGCCAGCGAATTCTCGAACGGCGTCTCCTGGGATCTCGGCGTCATCTATTATTCCTATCCGGACTCGGATGATGAAGACCTCGACTTCGTCGAACTGCAGGCCGCTCTGGGTTATGCTTTCGAAGGCGGAGTTGAAGTAGGCGGCGCCGTCTACTGGGATCCAGACAATGAGAGCGTCTATGTTGAAGGCTCTGCGGGGTATGCCTTCACCGACGCTTTCGCAGCTGACGTATCCGTCGGCAACTACTCCTTCGATGGTGGCGGCGACTACACCAACTGGTCGCTTGGGGGCACCTACTCGCTGCCAATCGGCATCGATGTGGACCTGCGTTACTGGGATACCGACATCGACGGTACGGACATCGCCGACGAGCGCATTGTCCTGACTCTCGCAAAGAGCCTCTAGCGCTCGGATATTCTTCACAAACTGTGCGCGAGACATTGCCCTCCTTCGCGTGCAGTCTGGTGAAGGCCGCCGGTTCCCTCGAGAGCTGGCGGCCTTTATTTTTGCGCAATCCTCCTTAAGTTGGGAGTTCGACTCCACCCAGAAGAAAGAGCTCCCCCATGGCCGCTGAAATGAGCCCTGCCGACGCCGTGGGCGCGCTCGTTCCCGCAATCACCCTGTTGGGGTTCGGCGCGGCAGCCGCCCTGGTGTCCCGGGCGCTCAATCTCAGCCCCATCGTTGGCTACCTCCTCGCGGGAATTCTGATCGGTCCGGGCATGCTGAACCTGATCCATGAGAGTGGCGGCACGCATTTGCTGGCCGAGCTCGGCGTGGTCTTCCTGCTCTTCGATATCGGCATGCATGTCTCGCTCCGCGAACTGAAAGAAAGCCGTGGTGACCTGCTCGGCCTTGCCCCTGTCCATCTGTTGCTGACAGGCCTGATCAGTGCAGGCGCGCTCTATATGCTGGGCATATCCTGGTCGATTGCGATCGCGGTAGGCCTCAGTCTTGGCCTTTCGTCTACAGCGGTCGTTGCGCGGATCCTGACAGAGCGCGAGCAAAACTCGTGTCCGATCGGGCGCACGGCCACACATGTCCTGATCTTTCAGGATATTGTCGCCATCTTCCTGATGATCTTCGCCACGTCGCTTGGGGAAGGAGAGACCGCCGCCGGCCTTGCGGGCCTTCTGTCAGAATATCTCCTGAATGGCGGTGCAGTCCCGCTGGCGGCTGGATTGTTGCTGGCCTTTGTGCAGGCCCTGATCGCTTTCGGCGCAGCCATGCTGTTTTCACGCTACCTGCTGAACCCGGTTTTCCGGACGCTGGCAGCCACCCGCAATGACGAAGCCTTTACGGCTTTCACACTGTTGCTTGTGCTGGCGGCCGCCTGCGCGACTGCCATGATCGGACTTTCGCTGACCCTGGGCGCATTCCTGGCAGGCCTGGCCGTGTCCGGCACACCGTTTCGCCACCAGGTGCAAACGGAAATGGGACCATTTCGCGGGCTGCTCCTGTCCTTCTTTTTCATCAGTGTCGGCCTGTCGATTGACTTGCCGGGCCTGCTGAGAAACCTGCCGCTCGTCGTGATCGGCGCGTTTGGCATCCTGACGGTCAAGACTGCGCTCGGCTATATCGCCGCCCGCATGAATGGCTGGAGTGTTCCCGGCGCGACCCAGCTCGCCACCTTGTTGGCACAGGGATCGGAATTTACCCTCGTCATTCTCTCGCTGGCTTCAATCACTGCCAATATGCCCCCTGCCCTCATGGGCAGCCTGATCGCCGCCATTGCACTGTCCCTGGCGCTGGCACCGAGTTGGGCCATGCTCGGAGGCAAGCTCTCGCGCGAATTGGCGCGGCGCAAGCAGGTCACAATGGAAACATCAGGCGAACCCGCTGGCGAGCGGCCTGTCATCGTCATTGGCATGTCTGCTGCCGGGCGACTGGCCGTCGACGCTCTGATCGACTTTGACATCCCCTATATCGCGACTGACGGAGATCCCGACCGCTTTCTGTCTGCGGTCGCAGATGGGTACAATGTCTCGTTCGGAGATGCCGCCAACATGAAGCTGATCGAAGCTGTGGGGGGCAGCAATGCGCGCGCCGTCGTGCTTGGAAAGGCCCGTTATGAAGTGTCCAAGGAAGTCACGCCCAGCATCAATCGCCGCTTCCCTGATCTTGTCCGACTCGTCGCTGTCGAAACCATCCATGATCTCGACCGATATCTTGAACTGAACATACGCGCGCACCTCGTGGCTGGAGAGCCCAAGGGAATTGAAATGGTCGCGGATATGCTGAGAGTTCTGGGCGTGCCCGACAAAGAACTGGCAGATTGGCTCAGCCGCGAGGCCGACCTGTTCACGATCGGCGACGCGTCAGACCGTCAGGACAAGTCCGATGAGGAAGAAGCTGTGGTCGACGAAGCCGCCTGACCAGATTCCAGGTCAGGAATTGAGGGCGTTGATCGCATCATCAATCGTGGCGCGCGGACGGTCCATGATAGCCGCGATCTGGGCACGCTGTTCGATGGCGAGCCACAGGCCCAGCACTTCGACATCCACGACACGCCAGTCGCCATTCTTTTCAATAACACGCCAGCGCACTGTCTGAGGCGCCTCGCCGGGGCGAACGACTCGCGTTTCCACGATGGAATCTGTCGGCGTGCGATCCTTTGATCCGGTAACCGTGATCTCTGCATCGCGGAATTTTTCACGCTGGTCTTCGAAGCTGCTCAACAGATAGGTTTCGAAGGCGTCCGCGAACCTGCTGCGTTCCTGATCCGTGACGCGGCGGGCATATTTCCCGAGGGTGAAATTGGCGACTGTATCCAGGTCCATGGACTGGCGCAGCGTCTCGCGGCCCTTCTGAGGGTCGGCAATATGCTTTGCGGCGCCTTCGATTACGGCCTCCGCTTCCGGGCCGGCGAAGGCAGGCAGGGCCATCAGGCCGAGGGCAGTGGAGGCAATAAGGGCGCGAAACATGAGGGCTTGTCCTTGTGAATTCTCTGCGTGTTGCCCTCTAGATATGATCGAGATTGTCCTTTTGTTCCCCGAAAGCCGAAATAGGCTCTATGCGTTTTGGGAATGAAACCGGTGCTGCAGGCGTCGGCAGGCAGGCCCCCGACAGGCGCAGGACCTGTAGTTTCGGGCGGCGGCAGGACAGAATGGCTGGGTACATGTCATTTCTCCTCTTGGGCGAGAAACATGCAAGCCGTGTACCAAGGACGCGACCTGCGCGTTCTGTCTCGATCATAAGAGTCGACCAAACATGATGGCATGGTGCGGGCGGCCGGGCTCGAACCGGCAAGGCCTTGCGGCCGAGGGATTTTAAGTCCCTTGCGTATACCAATTTCGCCACGCCCGCATGGCCGATGCTGGACATAACGGTATTTTACGGGGGATGCTAGATTTCATCGTTGAAACCAGCAGAAAGAAGGACGACCTGCGCGTTGAAAAACAGCCTCCCGACACTCTGGTTCATCTCGGCTGCTCTGATGATAGTGACGGCCACAGCCATTCCTGCGTTTATCGAGCCAGACATGAGCAGGTTCGCCAGAACCGCTATGCTGGCATCCACCCTGCCGCAAGGCGTCCTGTCAGGATTGTCTGCGGTGGCGTTTGGTCTCGTGCATTTGCTCATCCTGCGGGTCCGGCCTTCAACGGCGGCCAGCGTATTTGGCGCGCTTCACCTCGGTGCAGCGCTGTTCGGTCACGCCGCGCAAATCAACGGACAAGTTCTACGGCAGCAGGTCATCCTCGGAACGCATGATGTCAGCAGTACGGCTCAGACAATGGGAATGGTCCATATTGCCAGCACCCTGTGTTATCTGCTCGGCGTCGTCTTCTTCATTATCGCGGTGGCCGTTGCGCTGAACACACGGCCACCGGCTGAAGATGTGTTCTAGCTGACCCGCTCGAACACGGCTGCGAGCCCCTGCCCGCCCCCGATGCACATGGTCTCCAAGCCATAGCGCGCCTCGCGGCGCTCCATTTCCCGGAGCATCGTGGTCAGGATGCGCACGCCGGTCGCGCCGACCGGATGTCCGAGCGAGATGCCGGAGCCGTTCACGTTCAGCCGCTCCATGTCGTCCTCGGAGAATTCAAGCGCCTTGGTGCAGGCAAGCACCTGCGCCGCGAAGGCTTCATTCAGCTCGATGACGTCGATGTCCTTCAGTTCAAGACCTGCCGTCTTGAGGGCCTTCTGGCTGGACGGCACCGGCCCAATTCCCATGACTTCAGGCCCAACGCCTGCAACCGACCATGAAACCAATCGCCCAAGCGGCTTGAGGCCATGTTTCTCTGCCGCCTCGCGCGTACAGACGATGCAGGCTGCCGCGCCATCATTCTGGCCGGACGCATTGCCAGCGGTCACCGTCGACTGATCGTCCACCTTGCCCCGGATCGCGCGCAGCGTGGACAGCTTCTCCAGAGAGGAATCCGGGCGAATGTGCTCATCCTGGTCCACGACCGTATCGGCCTTGCGACCTTTCACGGTGTACGGAATGATCTCCTCAGAGAACTTGCCCGACTTCTGGGCCGCAGCCGCTTTCATGTGCGAATTGTAAGCGAACTGATCCTGCGCGTCGCGCGTGATCTGATAATCACGGCGCAAATTCTCCGCCGTCTCGATCATGCCACCCGGCACGGGATGGTTCTTGCCGCCGGCTGTATAGCGACCGCGTGACAGGCCATCATGCAGCATCAGGCCGTCGCCCTTGATGTTCCACCGCATATCGATGGAGAAGAAGGGCGCATTCGACATGCTCTCCGCCCCGCCCGCGATGACAACGTCATTTGCGCCGGTTGCCACCTGCATCACGGCATTGATCACCGCCTGCAGGCCGGAGCCACAGCGCCGGTCGATCTGGTAGCCACCGGTCGAAGTTGTTAGCCCGGCATCCAGTGCCACCATGCGCCCAAAGGCCGGGGCTTCCATGGTCGGATAACATTGCGCGAAGATACAGTCTTCCACCGCCTCGGCGGGCAGCTTTGTCTTTACCATCAGCTCACGGATGACATGTGATGCCATCTCGTGCGCATGCACGGTCTTGAAGGCGCCACCAAAACCGCCAACGGCGGTGCGGACGGGTTCGCAGATAACTACGTCTCTCATGGTGCTTACTCCTGCTGGTCCCGGCCACGCGCGGTGACCTGTTTGCGAGCCTCTTCCACAGCGTCTGCCGTCACAGATTCGGCATGAGCAATGGAGCGTTTGACTTCTTCCTTCATGGCGGCGGCGAAATTCATGCCATAGCCATCATCGATCAGCGCCTTGTATTGCTTGAGCAGGTCCGGCTGGGAACTGCACATGTCGTGCGCCAGCTTCATGGCAGCCGGCACGAGTTCGTCGGATTCGTAAACACGGTTCACAAGTCCCCAACGTTCCGCGGTGTGGGCATCGAGGAAGTTACCGGAGAAAGACAGCTCCTTGGCTCGGCTGATACCAATCATGCGCGACAGCTTCTGTGAGAGGCCCCAGCCCGGCACGATGCCGACGCGGGCATGTGTATCGGCAAACTTGGCATGTTCAGAGGCCAGCAGCACGTCGCACATCAGCGCCAGTTCGAACCCGCCGGTGATTGCAAAGCCGTTGATCGCGCCGATGATTGGCCAGGGATAATCGGCCAGTGCGCGCGCCATATCTATGGACTTGGAATCCTCGTCAGCGCCCAGGGCGAAACCGGTCTGGCCGGCCTCCTTCAGGTCGATCCCGGCGGTGAAGGCCCGCCCGGCACCAGTCAGCACAACCGCGCGGACATCCTTGTTCTCTTTCAGCTCGTTGAAGACGCTGACGATCTCGGCGCGCAGGGCTCGGTTCAGCGCATTCAGCGCGTCGGGCCGGTTCAGTGTTACGAGCGCAACCGGTCCGTCCAATTCGACCTTTACGATGTCTTCCGCCATGGGATCCTCCAATTTTCCTGTTTGCCTCTCTTAGCGAGGACAAGCGGGGAGGACCATGCTTGACGTTAGGGCGGTTTTGGAAGGGATCAGGCCCGGCGCTTGCGAACCAGATTCACAATGCCGATCACGAGAGCAATCACGGCGATTCCGGCCGCAAGGAAGAACAGGCCAAATTTGAGGGGCGTCAGCCAGGCCTTGGCATCAAGCGCGTCGACCCATCCCGCCAAGGCCAGCACCTGAACCATGTTCTCAGTCAGGTCGGCGATCACGACCCCGAACGCTGGTAGCGCTGAGTACTTTCCCATGCCGCCAAAGAAGCGCAGGGCCAGTCCGCCGAGGAAGCCCCCATAAGCCAGGGGATACGCCGTATCCAGCAACACCGTCACCCAGGCATGGGCGGCACGTTGGGCGTCACTCATCGTGGCAATGATCGTTCGGCTCATCTCCGGATCGGAGGTCATGTCGAGAAATGCCCCGCCCACCATTGGCCGACACAGACCGAAGCCTGCACCAATCACCAGCATCGAAACGAAGCTGACAAGGATCGCGGGGGTGCGCGCCAGAAAACTCATGCGTTTGCGTCCTCGACCCGCTCCGGCTGGACGCCCGTCGCAGAGATGATCGCTTCCAGCTTGTCAGTAATCATGGGGATAAGGCTTTCCTGTATCGTGCTGGCAACCAGGTGGACACCATTGTCACCAATGCCCCGAAACCAGGGATAGGAACCGAGTGCGACGTCCGGCATCTCCTTGGCCAGCACGCCCAGCGGTTCGGCAATGTCACCTTCGCGCAAGCCCCTGCCCCGTATCGTGACCTTGTGAATGACTGCGCCTGTCTCCAGCCTCGGCCCGATATCTTCCAGCATGCCGCGCGCAACCGACGGAACACCCGCCAGGGTAAAGACATTCCCGGTCTGGAAGCCCGGCGCCCCGGACACGGGATTGGCCACGATCTGGGCGCCATGCGGAATACGCGCCATGCGCCGACGGGCTGGCGTGTAGTCTGTGCCCATTGCCTCATAGCGTTGGGCCAGCATAGCCGTGACTTCAGGATGTTCTGAAATCTCCACCCCGAACGCCTTGGCGATGGCATCAGCCGTGATGTCATCATGTGTCGGACCAATGCCGCCCGTTGTGAAGACATAGGTGTATTTTGCGCGCAGCGAATTCACGGCCTCGACAATCTCGTCTTCCACGTCGGGCACGATCCGGGTCTCCCGGACGGGAATACCGAGCGGCGCAAGATAGGAAGCAATCTGTTGCAGATTGATGTCGCGCGTCCGACCGGAGAGCAGCTCGTCCCCGATCAGGAGGACGGCTGCCGTGGGAGATTCTTTTGTCATAAAGACACTTTGCCCAGACTGGCTTATTCTTCAAGCGCCTCATAGACGAGCCGCATTGATTCCTCACGAAAACCCGCCGGCTCCCCGGGTCGTGCGCCGAAGCGCTGGATCATGCCGATAAAGAATAGATCATTCTCCGGATCGATCCAGAACCATGTCCCAGCAGCCCCGCCCCAATAATAAGTACCGGTACCGGCTGGGCTGTCCATGGCGACGGGATCAGAGATGATGGCGAAGTCAATGCCGAAATCGCGACGCTTCGGCGTGAAGACACTTCGCTGCGTGCCATCAAATTCCACGCCTGCATTTGGCGGCAACTGGTTTGTCCGCATCAGGGCCACCGTGTCCTCCTGCAGAATACGATGGCCGTCCAGCATGCCACCATTGAGCATCATCTGGCAGAACCGGGCATAGTCGTCGATCGTGGACACGAGCCCGCCGCCCCCCGATTCGAAGGCGATGGTTGACTGCCTGAACTGCACAGTCTCGGTGTAGAATGGCTCGAACCGATCCCGCTCGGAGGCATAATACACGACGTCGGATAGCCGATCATACTCCGCTTCGGGAACATAAAATCCGGTATCATCCATGCCCAGCGGCGTGAGGACGTTTTCCTTGAGGTATTCGCCAAGAGACAATCCCGAGAATTTTTCTACCAGGTAACCCTGAATGTCGACCGAGACCGAATAGTACCAGACTTGCCCCGGCTCATGCAGCAAGGGGATACCTGCGACCTTGGCGATGAAGGTCTGCGGATCAGGCGATTTGAGGACATTCTGCTCCCGAAATTGGGCATTGGCATAATCATCTCCACCAAGGCCGTAAGCGAAACCGGCCGAGTGACTCATCAGTTCCCGCATGGTCGCGGGGCGCGATGGGTCTTTCAGGATCGGTGTTCCGTCTTCATGCTCGCCCACCAGCACTTTCAGCGCTTCAAATTCAGGGATGTATTTTGTGATCGGATCGTCGAGGTCAAACTTGCCATCTTCATGGAGCTGCATCAGGGCAACGCCCGTGATCGGCTTGGTCATGGAATAGATCCGGTACAGCGTGCCCGGTTGCACGGGTGTCGATGTTTCAACATCCCTCACACCGTACTGACCATAATGAGCAACCTCACCATCTTTGACGAGCAGGGCCTGAAGGCCCACGACATGCTCGTCCGAGACGAACTTTTGCAGGCGTTCGTCGAGCGCATGCAGTCCATCCGAGCTGAACGCCTTGGCGGGCCCGGCAGGAGCGAGAGGCGGCCAGTCTGCTACCTCATTCTGTTCCGCCATTGCGGGCAGCGCCGCAAGAGACAGCGCCGTCAAGGCGAAGGCAAACCCGGTGAGACACCGACGACAGACTTCCAATTTGAGCATTGCGCGCATTCCTTTTCTTCCCGCAGGACCAGACCATGACCAATGCATTTAGGAGAGACAAGCGGGAACGTATTGAGTCTGCGCGCATTGCATTTTTCAATACCCAATTGATTGAAAGGACACGCCATGAAACGTCATGCCACCGCCCATTGGTCCGGAAACCTCGCGGACGGCAAAGGCTCGCTCACGACGCAGAGCGGCGCGCTGTCCGATCACGCCTACTCCTTCAAGGCGCGATTTGAAGATGAGAGCGGCACGTCGGGTACCAATCCGGAAGAATTGCTCGCCGCCGCACATGCGGGCTGTTTCACCATGCAGCTCTCCCACCTGCTGGCCGAGAACGGAACACCTGCCACCGATCTGGATACGAAATGCATCGTGTCGGTCGAGCCGAAAGAGGGTGGCGGATTCGAAATCACGCGCAGCGCCTTGACGCTTACGGCCGTGGTTGAAGGCATCGAACAGGATGATTTTGACGCCATCGCCGACAAGGCCAAGAACGGCTGCCCGATGTCGGTCGCCCTCGGCGCCATCGACATCACGCTTGGCACCCAGCTCCAGTAACCCTTTCAGAGGATCAAGACCCATGGCACCGGAACTCTTATATGGCGTAGGCGCGCTGCTCTTGCTGATCGCCCTGATCTGGGGGGTTAGCCGGGGCCGACTGAAATCCCGCACCGCGGAAGCGGTCAGCGAGGAAGGCACGCGCGAGATTTACCAGGAGCCCGAACGGTTTGATGACGAGCGGCGCGAAGAACTGAAACGCGCTGCAGAGTCTGCCGAAGCGGCCGCTGAAAAGCGCGACAAGACGGATGGGGCCTGAGTCTGATACTGTTTGGCAGGCCTGAAGGTGGAACTTAGCCGGGCAAATTGCTATCTAGGGGGCAGATACAGGTATTTCCGCCCCTGAAAGGCCCCGATTGATGACTGACACTTCCCTCCTGCTGCCGATGCGCACGGGCGAAATTCGCATTCACGATGCCGAAGGCTTCGCAGGTATGCGAAAGGCGGGACGTCTCGTGGCCGAATGCCTCGATATGCTGGTGCCGGAAGTGAAGCCCGGCGTGACCACCGAACATCTCGACAATCTGGTGCGGGAATTCGTCATGGATCATGGCGCAACCTCCGCGACGATCGGCTATCGCGGCTACCGCCATGCCAGTTGCATTTCACTCAACCATGTCATCTGTCACGGTATCCCCAGCGCCAAGCCGCTGAAGGAAGGCGATATCGCCAATATCGACGTCACCCTGATCATTGATGGCTGGCATGGCGACCATTCGCGCATGTATGGCGTCGGCAATGTGAAGCGGAAGGCCGAGCGCCTGATGGATGTGACCTATGATGCGCTCATGGCCGGCATCGCGCAGATCCGCCCCGGCAAGCGCTTTGGCGACATTGGCGGCGCGATCTCCGAAATTGCCCGGCTGAATCGCATGTCGGTCGTAGAGGACTTCTGCGGCCACGGCCTGGGACGCCTGTTTCATGACGAGCCAAACGTCGTCCACTCATCGGATTACAATACCGGCCCGGAACTGAAGCCCGGCATGTTCTTCACGGTCGAGCCGATGCTGAACCTGGGCCGCAAGGACGCTGCGATCCTGCCAGATGGCTGGACGGCCGTGACTCGCGACCGCCAGCTGTCGGCGCAGTACGAACATTCTGTCGGCGTGACCGAGGATGGTGTTGAAATCTTCAGCACATCCCCGAAAGGCTGGCACCAGCCTCACAAGGTCCAGCTTTAGCGGGCGCTATTCTTCGGGCGGCGGCGGCATATAGATTGGCGCGGCTTCCGGAGGCATCTTCTCCATCGCAATCGTGATCCCGTATTCGGCTGCAAGCTGGCCGATTACAGCGCCTGCTGCTTCGGCTGAATCCGGCTTGGCCTCCGCAATGCGTGGACCGGCCTCATTCATGAAACCTTCAAAAGACCCACCGGTGGTGGTCATGATCAGCCTCGTGGTCTCATCGCTGCCATTCCAGAACATGTGCGTGTTGCCCCGGTTCAACGCAGCGAAGTCGCCCGGATAAAGCGACAGGATCTCGTCGCCCGACATGACACTGAGCGCACCGGACACGACGTAGAAATACTCATCCTCGCGCGTATGGGTATGTGGCGGTGACCCAGGGCTGCGCGGAGGCAGTTCAAATTCGTATACTGTCACATCGCCCGATGATTCTTCGGACGACAGCAATAGTCGGACAGGATGGAACGGGTTCTCGATGGCCTCCCCTGCTCCCGCAACGACAAGTTTGTCGGGATACGCGTGAACATGATCTGCTGAAACACCGCGATGGTCATGGTCTTTCGGCTGGGTCATGCAAGCAGACAGCGCCAGCAAGCCAGCGCTGCAAAGCGCGATTTTATTCAACATGTTTCATTCTCCCACGGATTGTCCCTGGGGGAAGTCTATCCGCGACCACACAATTCTCAAGTTCAATCTGGGGCCACGTGATCTAAGTCACTTTATCGAAACGTCATTTCATGGTTTTTCAACCACAATGAGCACGTCCCCCGAAGAACCCCACTGGAAAGGTCATCGCGACCGATTGCGAGGCAAACTGCTGACGCGCGGCGCAACCGCGCTGAGCAATTACGAAGTGCTCGAAGTCTTGCTCATGGCCTTCATCCCGCGCCGGGATGTCAAACCCATCGCGAAAGCGTTGGAAGCCCGCTTTGGCAGTCTGTCGGCCATCCTCGCTGCGCCGACATCCGACCTCATCAAGGTCAACGGTGTCGGCGAGACAGTCGCGGCGTATCTCAAGGCCATTGCGGAGCTCAACGCCCGGGCGTCCAGAGAGACGATCCAGAAGAAGCCCGCCATTTCCTCCTGGTCGGCGCTCATCGATTATGTTCGCACCGAACTCCAGCACGAAAAGCGCGAACAGTTCCGCATCCTGTTCCTGGATCGGAAAAACCAGTTGATCGCCGACGAAATCATGGGACATGGCACGGTCGACCATGCGCCCGTCTATACGCGTGAGGTCGCCCGCCGCGCGCTGGAGCTGCATGCATCAGCGCTCATTCTGGTGCACAATCATCCGTCAGGTGACCCCACACCGTCGCGCGCAGACATCGACATTACCCGCGAGATCATTGATGCACTCGATCCATTCGACATCACCGTGCACGATCATCTGATTGCCGGCACGGGCGGCGTCACCAGCCTGAAATCAGCCGGACTGATCTGATCAGGACACCAGACTGTCGCGCGCCATTTTCTGAACAGTCGTAATATAGACGGCCTGCGACCATCCGCATTCGAACCGCAGCTTTTCCCACACTTCGACTGACAACAGCGCCCAGAGCAAATCCGTTGCCTGTTCGACTGAATAGTCGGGCATCAGCCGGTCTGCGGCCTTGAGCGCCATCACAGCGGCTTCACATCCATGCCGTACGGCTTGCATTCGGTCATTCCAGGCAGCCGCAGCGGCGTCGTCGGTGTCTCGCATGGCGATCAAGGCGCGCCCCACTCCGTGAATTTCCGGAATATAGTTCCCCCACGCCTCTACCCACAAATCCAGACGGTCCGTTCCTTTGGCCTTACGGCTCGCCGCAAGACGTTCGTCTATGTTTCGGACTTCGTCCATATAGCGCGCCGTCCCGGTCAGCAGGTCCGCGCGTGTCAGGAAATGAAGATAGACGGCCTGGCGGCTGATGCCCGCGGCCTTGGCGATATCGCTCATGCGCACGCCGGACCCGCCAGATTCCTCCAGCAATTTCCATGTAGCGCGCATGATTTTTTCGCGGGTTTCGAGATTCTCACTTGACATGATGTCAATCTATAGGCACTTGAGGCCATGTCAACTTTACACCGTGTCAAGCAAAGGAGATTGAACATGACACAGCACCTTCATAACCAGACAACGCATCGCGGGCCCGTGCTCGTATTGGGTGGCACCGGAAAGACCGGTCGTCGGATTGTCGGCCGGTTGCGCGCGCGGGGTATTGATACCCGGGTCGGATCAAGGTCCGGCTCGCCCGCCTTCGATTGGGATGAGCCGTCCGGCTGGGACGCCGTGCTGGCTGGCATGAGCGCGGTATATATCAGCTACACGCCTGACCTCGCCGTGCCCGCCGCCAAGCAAGCGATCCGGCACCTTGTCGAACGCGCAAAAGCGCAGGGCGTGCAGCATCTCGTCCTGCTGTCTGGACGCGGAGAGCCAGACGCCCAGGCCTGCGAGCGCATCGTGCAGGAAAGCGGTCTCGACTGGACCATTGTGCGCGCCAGCTGGTTCAATCAGAATTTCTCCGAAGGCGATTTCCTGCCGCTGGTCCTGTCTGGTGACATCACACTGCCGGCTGGACATGTGCCGGAACCGTTCGTGGATGCCGAGGATATTGCCGACGTGGCCGTCGCGGCTCTCACCGAGACCGGACATATTGGCGAAGTCTACGAAGTGACCGGTCCCCGACTGATGACGTTTGACGAACTGGCCAGCGAATTGTCACGCGCAACCGGCCGCAAGATCAGTTTCGTCCGTGTGCCTGCTAATGAATTTCTTCAAGGGTTTCGCCAGGCTGGCGCTCCGGAAGACATGATCTGGCTGCTCGACTACCTATTCTCCACCATACTTGATGGCCGCAATGCCCAACTCTGTGACGGTGTGGAACGGGCCCTGGGCCGACCGCCAAAGGACTTTTCCGACTTCGCGAACGAAGTCGCCGCCTCCGGGCTCTGGAGCGCCGCTGCGTGACGCCCGCCTCACTCACCCCGCATGTCCGTAGCTGACTGATCCTCTTCGGCGGGCATGCCACATCCAAGGAATCAAACTCATGACGACCCATCTCTTTGTCTATGCCTGCCTCACCATCGGTCTTTTTACCGCCCTCGTCGGCGGTGTGTTTCAAGCCTTCTCCGATTTCGTAATGGCCGGCCTCATCCGCGCCGCGCCAGCTGGCGGCATCGACTCCATGCAACAGATCAACCGGACAGTGTTTCGCTCGGCATTTCTGGCGATCACGTTGGCATTGGCACCTATCATGCTCGCCGCCTCCCTTTATGCCTGGCAAAGCCTGGAGGGGTCACCAAAGATCCTGATACTGATCGGAACCGCGATCTACATGACGGCCGTGCTCGGGGTCACCATGTTCGGCAACGTTCCGATGAATAAACATCTCGACGGCCTTACGCCTTCTTCGCCGGATGCCGCGATCTATTGGAAGAGGTTCGGTACCGTCTGGACAGGGTGGAACCATGTTCGCACTTTCGGGTCGATTCTTGCGGCCATCTGCTTCCTGCTAGCTGCAACTGGCTTGCCCGACACCCTTACTGCCATGACTTAGCTCTGGCCGAACCGGCGCACCAGATTGGAAATACTCTTCGACAGAACCAGCATTTCCGGAGACTGAAGATCCAGCCTGCCCGACAGGCTGGATCGCAGATTCTCAAGGTCAAAGATGATCTCCCGTACCGCCGCATCTGGCACGCTGCTCTCAATCCAGCCAACACAGACGAGTCGCTTGCCGGAAGTCACCGGCGCAACCCGGTGCAGACTGGTCGATGGATAGAGCACCATGTCTCCCGCGTCCAATTTGATGGACTGGGTCATCCCCGCCAGATCGATCTCCAGCTCGCCCCCCTCATAGTCGCCCGGATCGGACAGGAAGAGCGTGAAAGAAAAGTCGGTGCGCAAGCGCGACTCCCCTGCTCCCATGAATGGATTGTCGACGTGATGACCGTATCCGCCGCCCTCCTCGGTCCGGCTGACAATCAGTTTCGAGAACTGGCGTGGCTGGGCCGCCGCACGCAGAACAGGGTGTCGCTCCACCTTGGCCTTCAGCAGCTGGCGAACCTGAGCGCCGGTTCGGGATGTCAGATCTGCTTGCTGGTTGCGCTTGACCGCCCGGGCCATGCCACCGGCCGTTTCTGCGCCATCGCGCCAGCCGAGTGTTGCGACCAGATCGCGGACATCACGCAGGTCGGCCTCATCGAGTACGTTGGAAAGGGTCAAAAGCATGTTGCGCCTACTTGCGAATAATTTGCATTTGCGTCATTCAGCGCTATAGCAGATCGACGCAAAGAGGAAGTATATCATGGCCTTTGACACCAAACTGAAGCAGTGGACCAGTCTTGGTCTGGGCACCGTCCTGATGACTGGCGCGCTTGCAGGTTGCAGTGAGCCTGCCGCCCCTGCCGACGAGGCAGGCACAGAGATCGCGCAGCCTGAAACACCTGCAGAAGTGGATCCAACCGCAGAAGCCAACACACTGGCCACTGAAGGCGGCGAAGGCGAAGGCGGTGTGACCATTGACGCCGCTTATACCGACCCGGTCGTCTACAAGGCCGCGCTGGCCATTGCAGCAGCCCACGTCCTGGCCGCGCGCGACGCCTACGCCAAAGGCGAAACGACCGCCGCGGCTGAAATGTACGCGCATCCGGTCTCCGAAGTCCTGTTCGACATGGAACCGGTCTTTGCAGCTCAAGGCGTCGCCGACTTTACCGACCTGTTTACAGACACGTCTGCAGCGGTCTTTGCCGGGGAAAGCCAGGAACAGATCAACGCCCGCACGGACGCGATCCTTGCCGCGCTCGACAAAGCCGCCGAGAGCGCCCCCGCCACCGACATGTCCGATGCCATGGTCAGCGCCCATGTCGCCTCCGACCAGATCGATCGCGCATCCGACATGTATCGCCTGTCGCTCGATTCTGATTTCTACGAGACGTATCTGGACGGCTACGGCTTCTATCAGGCCGCCGAGCGCGCCTTTACGCAAGCGGAAAGCGACATCACGGCCGAAAATTCCGATGCAGCAGAATCCATTCGCGCGGCGCTTGGCCTGTTGGCTGAAGCCTACCCGACCGCGCTTCGCCCTGCCCCAATGGACGCTGATGCTGCAGCCCTCGCCGTTGCGGCGTCGGAAGTACAGTTGGCGCTGAGCCAGTAGTGGCAATTTGACCTCCGCAAGGCCTTGCTCGCACGCTGTCGCAGAGTAAGGCCTTGCGCCCCCCGCACATGTCATTACCGTAGGGGGACATGTAGAGAGGCGCCGCCAAGACGCGCCCGGTATTTTCGGGAGGATTTTCGGCGGATGACCGACACGACAGCTGGCCAAACGGCCACGGGCGGACACATCACAGGCTTCGGTTCAAAAGGCTATCGCACCTATGTGCTGATCGCCCTGATGCTGGTCTACACGCTGAACTTCATCGACCGAACGCTCATTTCGGTCGTTGCCCAGCCGATCATCAACACATTTCAGCTGAATGACACGCAATGGGGCCTCTTGTCCGGGCCGCCCTTCGCATTGTTCTATGCCGCTATGGGCATTCCGATCGCGATGTGGGCTGACCGCGCCAATCGCGTATTGATCATTGCGCTCTGCATCATCGTCTGGTCCGTCATGACAGCGCTTTGCGGGGTCGCTTCAGGCTTCATCTGGCTACTCGTCTTTCGCGTCGGCGTTGCCGTCGGCGAAGCAGGCTGCACACCGCCCGCCAACTCTTTGATCACTGACTATTACCCCCCGAAAAGCCGCGCGGGTGCGCTCGGCATCTATTCCATGGGCGTCACGCTTGGCGGCGTGCTTGCGCAACTCTTCGGCGGCACGATTGCCGGCATCAAGGGGGCTGATTTCGGCAACTGGATCGGTTCGCTCGGTCTTGGGGGTTTGTTTGGTAATCTCGACTGGTCGACCGTGGAAGGCTGGCGTATCGCGTTTGTGGTTGTCGGCGCGCCGGGCGTGCTGATCGCGATCATCCTGATGTTCACCATCAAGGAACCTCCCCGCGGCTATTCCGACCCGCCCTCGGCAAAGGGCAATGGCAAGGCCCCTTTCTTTGATGCCTTCCGTGAATTTTCTGCCAAGCCGACATTCTGGTGGCTATCGCTCGGCGCCGCTCTGGTGGCCTTTGTCGGCTATGGACTGATCAGCTTCCAGGCACCTTTCCTCCAGCGCGTTCATGGTATTGATGTGCGCGACGCTGCCGTACTCTATGGCGCGCCGCTGGCTGCAGTTGCCGCTCTCGGCACATTCCTCGGCGGGTACATCTCGGAAAAGCTCGCAGGCCGCTTCTCCACGATCTCGGCATGGCTCCCGGGCGTTGGCCTGCTGATTGCCGTGCCCGCCTATGTTGGTGCCTTCTTCGCCCCGACCATCGAGATCGCCTTTGGTCTGTGGATCATCGCGGGCACGATGCACTACGCCTATCTTTCCAGCCAGTACATGGTCGGCACGGCCATTGTCAGCCCACAGTCGCGCGCCACCACGATTGCCGTGCTGCTGCTGATTGTCAGCCTGATCGGCAATGGCATTGGCCCGCTCTTTGTCGGGGCGATGAGCGATTTCTTCATGGGACAGGAAATCGGCAAAGCCGGCCTGTCAGCCTTTGCGGACGCCTTCAATCCGCGCCTCTGCGGCACGGACCCGGCTGCCCTCGGCGCGGAAGGCCCTGAGCTTTGCCGCGCCTATGCCAATGGCCTGCGCCACTCCATGGCCGCGACGGTCTTGTTCTTCATCGTCGCCGCATTTTGCTACTTCATGGCTTCGCGTTCATTCATGAGGGATCGGTACAATCCCGATTCCCCAGCCGCCGACATGAATTCCTGAAACACAGCGACGGAAAGACACAAGTAGAATGACAGACACGACCGCTGCGCTCGACGAGAAACCCGGTTTTGAAACCGGCTATCGCACCAAGGGATATCGCGCCTATGTGCTCGGCTCCCTGCTCATCGTCTACATCTTCAATTTCATTGATCGGTCCATCTTCGGCATCCTGACCGATCCGATCCGCAACAGCCTTGGTCTGGAAGACTGGCAGATGGGTCTGCTCGGGGGTCTGGCATTCGCCACGTTCTACACCACGCTCGGTATTCCGATTGCCCGTTTTTCGGAGAAGACGAGCCGCATGATGATTATCGTGGCCTCATTGACGATGTGGAGCCTGATGACCGTCCTTTGCGGATTTGCCGTCAGTTTCGCGACCATGTTTGCCTTCCGCCTTCTGGTCGGAGTGGGTGAGGCAGGGTGTACGCCGCCGGCGCAATCTGTCATCGCCGACTATTTCAAGCCCGGTAGTCGGGCGACCGCCGCCTCAATCTACGCGCTTGGCGTGCCGCTTGGTGGCATGTGCGCCGGTCTCGCCGCAGGCCCGATCAATGATTATGTTACGGGCGAGAATGTCCACGCCCTGCTGGAAGGCTGGGGCTGGACTTGGGTCGCCGACATGATCGACTGGAAGAGCCTCGAAGGCTGGCGCATTGCGTTCATTGCGGTCGGCCTGCCCGGCCTGGTGTTCGCGCTGATCATCGGCCTCACGGTCAAGGAGCCGCCGCGCGGCTACACCGATCCGCCGAATGCTGCGAAGCCGGAACGGGAATCCTTCGGCGCCGCACTGAAGAAGCTCAGCAAGAAGCCGACCTATGTGCATGTCGTCTTTGGCGCAGCGCTCGCCTCATTTGCAGGATACGGGATCGCGGCCTTCTCCACCTCCTTCCTGCTGCGCACGCATGAACTGACCCTCACACAAGCCGCCCTCATCTTCTCTCTGGTGCTGGGCCTGATGGCTGCCATTGGTGTGTTCCTGTCTGGCTTCCTCGCTGATCGCCTCGCGAAACGCTACCCGACGGCCCTGTCCTGGATGCCTGCTCTCGGCATGGGCCTGTCGGTGCCGCTCTACTGGCTCGGCTATCTCAGCCCGTCGGTCGCGCTGATGCTGCCACCGCTCATGGCCGCCGCCATGCTGCACTATTTTTATCTCGGGCCAATGTATGCCGTCTCAGCCGGCGTCGTGGATGCGCGCACGCGGGCGACCGCCGTGGCCATCACGCTCTTTGCCGTCAACCTGATCGGACTCGGCCTTGGCCCCACCCTGATCGGTCTGTTGTCCACAGTGCTGAAGACGATGATGCTGTCGGGTGCCGATCTCGGTCTGACACTGGACCTCTGCAAGGAAGCTGCAAGCCTCAGCGCCGACCAGGTTGCCGCCTGTACCAGCGCCGACGCACGCGGCCTGCAATGGTCGATTATCATCTTCGCATCGATCTATGGCTGGGCAGCAATCCACTATCTGCTGGCTGGGAAGACGCTGCAGCGTGACATGGTCGCCAAGACCGCCTAATCGGTCTTCATGGCTGTTTACACTCAGGTTTCAGACGACGCGCTGGCGGCGTTTCTCGACGAATACAATCTCGGCAAGGCCCTGTCTTTCAAGGGCATTGCCGAGGGCGTCGAGAATTCGAACTACTATCTCGAAACCACGACGGGCCGGTTCATTCTTACCCTGTTCGAAAAACGGGTGAATGCGGATGACCTGCCCTATTTCATTGGCCTGAAACAGCATCTGGCGGGCAAGGGCTTCCCCTGCCCGGAGCCCATCCTCGCGAAAGACGGCAAAGCGCTCCGCACGCTCGAGGGACGGCCCGCGGTGATCGTGTCTTTCCTTGATGGACTCTCGCCGAAAAAGCCGACTCCCGCCCAGTGCCGTGGTCTGGGGGAAGGTCTCGCGCGGATGCATGTCACGCTTTCAGATTTTGAGATGACCCGTCCCAACAGTCTTGGTCCATCGGCATGGCCGCGCCTCTGGGCAGGCCAGTCGGACGAGGCCGAAAAACTGCAACCCGGCTTGTCAGCCCTGATCGACGAAGCCCTTGCTGATATCGCAGAGGCCAAGCCACAAAGCCTGACCCTGCCGCGCGGGACCATTCATGCCGATCTCTTCCCGGACAATGCGTTTTTCCTGGGCGAAGACTTTTCCGGCATTATCGATTTCTATTTCGCCTGCACAGATGCGCTCGCCTATGACCTCGCCATCTGCCTGAATGCGTGGGCCTTTGATGACAATCCAGGGCGCGGCGCCATCGACTACAATTATTCCAAGGGCGCAAACCTGATCGCAGGCTATGAGAGCGTGCGCCCGCTGCAGCCAACTGAGCGCGACGCCCTGCCCCTGCTGGCACGCGGCGCAGCATTGCGTTTCTTCCTGACGCGGATGGTGGACTGGACCTCGACGCCTGAGGGCGCCCTCGTAAAGCCCAAGAATCCCCTCGAATATGCCGGCCGCCTCGCCTTTCATCGCAAGGTGACGAGTGCGGAAGGCTATGGTGCATGACAGAGTTCGGACCAAATGGTGAGGTGGTTGGCACCGGTCCGTCTGACCTTTCGGTCGACTATCGAGCCCTCAGCAAGGACCGAAAGATCCGCCGTGTAAAACTCGGCCTGCTCTTGTCCTCCCTGGCGGCGTGCCTTGGCGTTACGCTGATCGGACTTTTCCTGACCTTTGTCTTTGGCGTGCTCGAAGGGATTGGCATGTTGCCCACCATGTTCGATCGCCCAAATAGCGGCTTCCTGTTCGGCATCCAGATGGCCGCGATGATGTCCCTGTTCAACTTCATCCTGTTCTTCGTCACCGTGCCAGCCGCGTGGCTGGCCATGGGTCTGTCCATCGGCAGGTTCCCGCATCAGGGGATTGCGGCCCGCGCGCCCTACTTGCGCTGGGCCAGCATCTGGGGCGCCCTGCTCGTCGGTGGCACGACAGGGGGATTCGGCGTGACAGCGTCTCTGTTGACCGGACTTGGCGCGGCCCTCACCGGCGCCTGTATCGGTGCGCTGGCCGGCCTCGTCTGCGGCCTGCTCTTTCTCGCCATCGTCAAGCCCGCGCAACAACTGCATGAGGCAGACATCAGCGTCTTCTGATGCTTGACGGACCCGCCAAAGCCCCGCACCTGAAAGCCATGACTGACAAGATCGAAATCTGGACAGATGGTGCCTGCAGCGGCAATCCCGGCCCCGGCGGCTGGGGCGCCCTGCTCGTGGCAGGCGACAACCGCAAGGAACTCTGGGGCGGCGACAAGGCCACCACGAACAACCGTATGGAAATGCTGGCCGTGATCGAGGCGCTGAACGCGCTGAAAGGTCCGTCCAGGATCACCCTGCACGTCGATTCCACTTATGTGAAAGACGGCCTGACCAAATGGATACATGGCTGGAAACGCAATGGCTGGAAGACCGCCGCAAAGAAGCCGGTCAAGAATCAGGATCTCTGGATGGCGATGGACGAAGCCTGTCAGCGCCATGACATCACCTGGAAATGGGTGAAGGGCCATGCCGGTGACCCCGGCAATGAAAAAGCCGACGAACTGGCCCGGCGCGGCACGGAAGAGGCGCGCGGACGCTAGGCGCGGACCACCAGTCTCTCTGCGGCTCGCTTCAGCGCCGTATCATCCAGGCTCTCCAACCTGACCATATCTACCGGCGCATCGTCGCGCCGTTTGCGGCTGCGCGCATAGAGTGGATCGTAGTGCCGGTCCATCAACTGGCGCGCCAGCGCGCGATAGTCTCCCGCCTCCGCCAATGCCTGCCACTCGGCCAGCGTCTCTTTCGACTGCAGGCCCTTCAGCTTGGCGAGCGCTTCCATCAGCCGGTCCTTGTCCCGGATGATGTCTTCATAGGCAGAGAGCAGGAAGTCTGCCCGCACGTCTGAAGGAACCCTCATCTCGATGCGCGGCGCCGCCAGCATGGAGTGCCACAGGCGCCGGGGCACGCGGCAGCGGCCGACCCGCGCGGACTCCGCCTCGACAAAGACCGGACGGCTCAGATCGAACTGACGCAACTGCTGCCAGATGCCGCTTTCGAACAAGCGCTGCGCTGGCTGTGGCGCGTCATCAAAATCACCAAAAGCCGAACCGCGATGATGGGCGAGACCTTCAAGGTCAATCACCTGCCCGCCCGCCGCTGCAATGGCCTGCAACAACGCCGTCTTGCCCGTGCCGGTCTGACCATCGATCAGGCGCACCGGCAGCCGGCTGTCCTCATGCTCCAGCCCTGTTACGACTTCCCGCCGCCACGTCTTGTACCCTCCCTTCACCACGCCGCTCGGCCAGCCGACCGAGGACAGGATCGTCGCCATGGAGTTCGAGCGCATCCCGCCACGCCAGCAATAGACCAGCGGTCGCCAACTCTTCGGCTTGTCTGCCAGCGCGGTCTCCAAGTGGTGCGCAATATTGCGCGCCACAATTGCGCCACCGACGCGATTGGCGCGGAACGGGCTCTCCTGCTTGTAGATGGTGCCAACGCGCGCGCGCTCTTCATTCGACAACACCGGCAGACTGATGGCGCCCGGCATGTGGTCATCCGCGAACTCGGCCGGAGAGCGCACGTCAATGATCGCATCGTAGCGCGACAGGTTTTCCGGGCTGATATCCGTGACGGTTTCGAGATAAGGCATCTCTCTTCGATTAGCAGGTTTTGTTTGCCCCGCCAGTGCCCGGCGCGGTAAGCCTGCAGCCCGAGAGGATCCCATCATGCCCGACCATCACACTGAACCCCGCCTGACATCCCTCGCCCATGGGGGCGGCTGTGGCTGCAAGCTCGCGCCGAATGTGCTGGCGGATATTCTCAGTGAGATGCCCCTGTCACTTGGCCATTCAGACTTGATTGTGGACGCGGGCAAGAGCGATGATGCGGCCGTCTACCTCATTAACGAGACAACCACGCTCGTTGCCACGACCGACTTCTTCACCCCCATCGTCGACGACCCGCATACATTCGGGCGCATCGCCGCAACCAATGCCCTGTCGGATATCTTCGCGATGGGGGCGAAACCCATCTTTTGTCTCGCCATTGTCGGCATGCCCATCGGCAAGATTGCCAATGAAACGATCCGCGCCATTCTTGCGGGCGGGCGCAGCGTGGCCGAGGCCGCCGGCGCGCCCATTGCGGGCGGGCATTCGATTGACTCCGCCGAGCCAATCTACGGCCTCGTAGCCCTCGGCATGGGCCATCCCGACAAGTTGCTGTTGAACTCCAACGCACAGGCGGGCGATGTCCTGATCCTTGGCAAACCACTCGGCATTGGCATCTATTCCGCCGCGCTGAAACAGGAACTCCTCTCCCCTGCCGAGTATGACGAAATGGTCGCCTCGACGACACGGCTCAATACGCCGGGCACGGATCTCTCAGAAACTTCTGATGTTCATGCCGCAACCGACGTGACCGGATTTGGCCTGCTCGGCCATGCCAGCGAAATGGCGCGCGGTGCCGGCCTTCAGATCGTTATCGAGAAAAACAAGGTCCCTGTCTTTGAAGGCGCCCGTCGCCACGCTCAGTCAAGCATCAAGACCGGCGCGTCCGGCCGCAACTGGGACTCGGTATCTCATATGGTCACGGGTCAGATGTCCGCGATGGAGACCGACCTGCTCTGCGACCCGCAGACCAGCGGCGGGCTGCTCGTTTCCTGTTCGCCCGAGGCGGCGCACTCGGTATTGGAAACCTTCCGCCGCCACGGCCATGCCGATGCGGCCATCATCGGTCGGGTAGAGTCAGGTGCCGCCAGCGTTCGCGTTGAATAACGCAAGTGTGACCCCACAAGGTCTACGCTCATGCTAAGTCTGCTTGCTCAAACTTCAGGAGAATTTCATGCGCTTCAGCCTTGCTGCCATCTCGATCGCTGCGCTTGCCGCATGTGGCCCATCCGTGGCTGCGTCCGGCAGTCTTGCTGATGTCAAGGAAATCACCGCGCCTGCTGAAGACACGAAAGTTCTGGCAGTCCTGAGCTATGCCAGCTGGTGTGGCAGCTGCAAGGTGCTCGATCCCAAGGTCGAAACCGTGCGGGCCTCAAACCCGTTTGACGGCGCTGAGTTCTTCGCCCTCGACTATTCATCCAAGGACGACTCTGCCTATTTCGCAGACGCAGAGACCCTCGGCATCGCTGGCACGATGCGCGAAATCTTCCCGGACAAAATAAAGACCGGCCAACTCTATCTGATTGACCGGTCTTCTGGAGATGTGATCAGCACCGTGACAAAATCTATGTCAGAAGCTGAAATCGCTGCCGCGATCGAGGCTGCGCTATCCTGAGATTCAGGACGCCGTGCAGGCGCTGTCGTCCTTGTTCAGCTCACGGCGAACCTGATCGATATAGGTGCCCGTCATTTCGAAATCACTCCGAGTGATACCATAGGCCGGACTGCTGCCATCCTCGATGAAATCACTCATCAGGCGACCGGCGGCGTCTTCCAGGCCCAGGCTCTCATCTTCGCGAATGTCCGCCACGACCTGGCTGACTTTCAAAATGTCGGCCTGATCGTCTTCGGACTTATCAGCCAGCAGGGTCTGGTAGCAGCCGCAATAAACTTCGATCGTATCGCCGTCCTCGGCGAGATCTTCCACAATCTCCGGATCCCCCGCCAGCATGGTATTGCAAACAGATGCTGCGTTATTGTCGCTTGAGACGCCCATACCGCAGGCGGCGAGAGCGAGACAGGCACTGGCGAAAAGGGGGATACGGATCATGAGAAAGTTCTTTCAGAATGGATCAGGCCGGAACCTTGCCCGACAGCATGCCTGCCAGACGGTTTGTGATGATATCTTCAGCTTCTTTCATGATTCGGTCGATCAGTTCCTTACAGGTCGGAATGTCGTGGATCAGACCGGCGACCATGCCGCAGGACCAGGCACCTGCATCCATCTCGCCTTCTTTCATGATGCGCGGATAGACGCCTGCGACCTCTTCGATAATGTCTTCGAATTTGAGGTCTGCGCCCAGCTTGCGCTCTTTTTCCAACAGGCGCTCAACCGCAACATTGGTCAGCACGCGCTCGGTATTGCGCAGCGGACGCATGACAAGGCGGGTATCGAGTTCGGACGCGGCAACGATGGCATCCTTCACATTCTGGTGCACGGGGGCTTCCTTCGTCGCGATGAAGCGTGTGCCCATGTTCATGCCGGATGCTCCCATGGCAAGAGATGCCACGAGGCTGCGTCCATCCGCCTGACCACCTGAGGAAACGAATGGAATTTCCAGTTCATCCGCCGCACGCGGCAGAAGGATCATGTTCGGGATATCGTCTTCGCCAGGGTGTCCGCCGCACTCGAAACCATCGACGGAGACCGCATCACAGCCAATGGATTGTGCCTTCAGCGCGTGGCGTACGGCGGTACATTTGTGGATCACCTTGATGCCGTGCTCTTTCAGGATCGGCAGGACCTGCACAGGATTGTTCCCGGCGGTCTCTACAACTTTCACACCGCCTTCGATGATGGCTTTCACATAGCCTGGATAGTCCGGTGCGTTGACGACCGGCAGGAACGTAAGGTTCACGCCGATCGGCTTGTCAGTCATGTCACGACAGCGCGCGATCTCATTTGCGAGGTCTGCAGGGGTTTTCTGCGTCAGGGCCGTAATGATGCCGAGACCGCCAGCATTCGACACGGCGGCAGCCATTTCGGCAAACCCGACATAGTGCATGCCGCCCTGGATGATCGGATGCTCGATTCCGAACATTTCTGTGATGGCAGTCTTCATGGCATATCCTCCTTGTTTCCGGCCTATCCTTGGCGGAAGGACGGCGCGGAAACAAGGCTGACATTGGGTAAAGAGTGCAGGCCGGCCCTAGCTGACGGGCGACCAGGACTTGTTCGGTTTGCTCCGGCGCTTCTGACCGTTGCCACCCTGACGGGAGCCACCCACGCCGGATTCGGAACGCGCGGCGCTTCTATCGCCGCCATCCCGTGATCCACCGGGCTTGCCGCCCTTGTAGCCACCTTTGCCGCCCCCACCGCCGGAGCGATTACGGTTCTGCGACTGGCCGCCCTGACGACGTCCGCCGCCCTGGCTTCTGCCACCGCCACCGCGGCTCTGCTTGGTGTGCGGACCCGGCTCTTCCGGCAAGGACAGGTCGAGCGCCATGTCTTCGTCCAGATCAATCCGGTCGATCTTGCGACCAATCAGTTTTTCGATGTCACGCAGATATCCGCGCTCATCATTGCCCACGAAGGACAATGCAATGCCGCTTTTCCCGGCGCGAGCTGTCCGGCCGATGCGGTGAACATAGGATTCCGGCAGGTTCGGCATGTCCATGTTCACAACATGGCTGACGCCGTCGACATCAATGCCGCGCGCGGCAATGTCGGTGGCAACCAAGATCGGGGCCTTGCCCTTCTTGAAATTGTCCAATGCACGAATGCGCTGGTTCTGGCTCTTGTTGCCGTGGATCGCTTCGGCATACAGGCCTTCATTGGCAAGGTAGCGGACCACTTTGTCAGCGCCATGCTTGGTGCGGGTGAACACGATGGCGCGGTCCATGTCGTCCTCAGACAGGATTTCGGCCAGCAGGCGCGGCTTGGCCGTGCCCTTTACCATATAGACCGCTTGGTCGATCTTTTCGGCAGGCTTGGAAACGGTGGCGACGGTCACTTCGGCCGGATCGCGCAGGAAATCATTCGCAAGCGAGCGGATTTCCTTCGGCATAGTCGCCGAGAAGAGCAGCGTCTGGCGGCGCGTTGGAATGGCCTTCATCACCTTACGGATCGCAGGCAGGAAGCCCATATCCATCATCTGATCGGCTTCATCCAGCACGACCGCTTCGGTACCGCTCAGATTCACGGCGCCGGTTTCCATATGGTCCAGCAGGCGTCCCGGTGTTGCCACCAATACGTCCACGCCGCGTGCCAGCGCACGGACTTGTCCGCCGGGCTTCACGCCGCCCACGACAATCGCCGTGGTCAGCTTCATCTGGCTACCATAAACACGTACGCTTTCGGCAATCTGGGCGGCCAGCTCACGCGTCGGCGCCAGGATCAGGATGCGGGCTGCCTTGGAGACAGGGCGGCCAGGATTGGACGCCATACGGCTGAGCAGCGGCAGCACGAAAGCTGCGGTCTTGCCAGTGCCGGTCTGGGCAATGCCCACAAGGTCGCGGCCTTCCAGCAGTGTCGGGATCGCCTGCTCCTGAATCGGAGTCGGCTTGGTATAGCCCTCAGCAGCAATCGCCTTGAGGACGGGCTCGGCGAGGCCGAGTTCGGTAAACTGTGTCAAATCAATACTTTCATGTGCGGGCGCCCAGCGGACTCAAAAGTCCGCGCGCCCTGTTAGGCTCTAAATTTTAGGAAGCCTGCTTTCGATCGGCATCCCGGTTGTTGGCGCACTCGACGCGAACCCGGAAAAGGCAACGATCAATGCGAGAGCAGCAGCTATTCGCCCTGCTACAGCGGCATATGGCACGCTTTTGTGCGATGCACAAACGATATTAGCCGCTCAGAATTTCCAGCGCGCGCCGCGTGGCATATCGGCCACAAGGCTTTTGGCGGCCACCATGAACACCCGCTCCTGCCCCAATGCGAAGGCCATGGCCCCTTCCGGGAAGATCGGTGCGAACGCTTCATCCAGCACGTTCAGTCCGCCCGTAAAGGCGCCCATGGCGGGCATCACCAGCCGCGCGCCATCGCTGGCGAAGCAGCGCCGCCGTACCGAACGCCCCCGCCCGATGATCTTGGCGGCCGGATGCAAATGCCCGGACACCTCGCCGATTTCCCCCGTCGGCTCGTGCCGGAAGACCAGCGCCCCGATGCGCAGCACCTTGCTGGCGCGGCCGCCGAGATGGGCCGGCGGGTCCGGATCATGATTGCCCTCTACCCAGACCCAGTCATGCGCCGATGTCAGCGCCTGAATGCGCCGCGCATATTCCTCCGGCAGGCGCAGCTCGGCCGCCCGGTCGTGGAAACTGTCGCCCAGCGAGATCACGGTCTTCGGCTGGAGCCCGGCACAAAGTCGCTCGACCAGTGACAGCGTCGCGGCCGTATCGTAGGGCGGCAACAACTGGCCCCGCGCCGCAAACGCGCTCCCCTTCTCGAAATGGAGATCGGACACGACCAGCACCCGCTCGGCCGCCCACCACAACGCCCCCTCCGGCAGCGGTGTCAGCAGCTCCCCGGCCAGGTGCAGGTGTGTTTCAGAGGGTTTCTTGGCGGCAGCAGTCATGGACCATGAATCTGGCCCGCAATGGCCCGGGGGTCAACGTGGCACCCGCACGCCGCAGCGCGCAATTGACACATATTTCAACCTTTTCACGTAACCTAAGTTCAACCTGAAAGGTGGACCGACTTCATGGACCGGGATACATGCGACCTCTACATCTATGATGGCGATTGTGCGCTGTGTTCGCGCTTCGTGAGGTTTCTGGTTGCACACGATCCGGAGGGGTGTTTCGCCCTGATGACAGCGCAGTCATCGGCAGGTCGGAAAATTTATATCGCCCTGGGGCTCGACCCGGACGCCATGGAAACGGCCCTCCTCCGTATTGATGGCCGGCACTACCGCAATCTCGACGTCTTCACCGAAAGTCTCGCTGTCCTGGAATGGCCTTGGAAAGCCGCCATGGTGTTGCGCTGGCTGCCCTCCCCGTTGGCAAATTGGCTGTATCGCCGCATCGCGAACAATCGAAAACTATTGCAGGGCAAAAGTTGTCCAGTGCCGACACCTGAGATCAGGGTGCGCCTCATTGAATAGCCGCATACTAATCATTGGGGGATACGGGGTATTCGGAGGCCGCCTTTCTGCAGCCTTGCTTCAAGGGAATGAATACGATGTCATCGTCGCAGGGCGCAGCCTTCAGAAGGCAGAAGCGTTTTGCGAGCGACACGGCGGCATACCGTACACGATTGATATCGATGCAATCGATCTTACTGAACAGGTGCGCGGTCTGGCGCCAGCAATCATCGTCGACGCTGCCGGTCCTTGGCAGGATTATGGGAAAGATCCCTACAGAGTTGCACGCGCCGGCCTCGCCTGCGGCGCGCACTATCTGGACCTGTCCGACGATGCGGCCTTTTCCGAGGGCATCGCCAGCCTCGACACAGACGCGCGCACCAAAGGCGTGGTCATCATATCTGGCGTCTCAAGTGTCCCGGCCCTGTCGTCTTCGGCGACCGACGCCCTGTCGAAAGGCATGACGAGTATAGAGCTTGTCGAGAGTGCGATCACGCCGGGCAACCGCGCACCTCGCGGGCAATCCGTGATACGATCCATCCTCTCCCAAACAGGTCAGCCCCTGAAAGTCTGGAAGGCCGGAGCGTGGCGCCACGTGACCGGCTGGGGCGCAATTCGCTCTATCACACTGACTGTGCCGGGCATTCCTCCCCTGAAGAACCGCTGGCTCAGCCCTATCGGCGCGCCAGACCTTACGCTCTTGCCATCAAGATACGACGCCGCAAGTGTTCAGTTTTCTGCCGGACTGGAACTCAAGCTCATGCATGGCGGACTGTTCCTTTTGGGTAAGCTTGTTTCTCGCGGGCTCGTGAAATCTCTGACATCCTGGACGAGCGTGCTTCAACCGCTCGCCACCCTGCTGCGTCCGTTCGGATCCGACCGCGGGGGAATGAGGGTTAGCGTTACAGGAAAAACTGCACAAGACACCCACGAAAACCGTATCTGGACACTTATAGCAGAAGCAGGAGATGGCCCCGACATTCCGACCGTGCCGGCGCGGATCATGATCCCCAAACTCCTGACCGGGCAAATCGACCCCGGCGCCAGACCTTGCCTTGGCGAATTCACATTGGATGAGGCCGAGGACGCGCTATCCTCCCTTAACGTGTCAACTGGACGGACCGATACGGAAATCACGCCCGTATTCAGGCAAGTCCTTGGTGGCGCCTTCGACAAACTCGCCGCTCCCCTTCAACACCTTCACACAGTTACAAGCGAGCATGTCTGGGAGGGCGAAGCGGAGATCCATCGCGGAAAAGGCTTTCTGGCTCTTCTGGCCAACAGACTTGCTGGCTTCCCGCCGTCTGGGCGAAACGTACCCGTCCGCGTCAGCATGGTGCGTAACCGGAACGGAGAAATGTGGACCCGCCAGTTCGGGACACATCGGTTCTCATCTCACCTGCGCCGCGTCGAAAAAGACGATAGCGGGATTATCCGTGAACGTTTCGGCATACTGGACTTCTCGATCAGGCTGTTGGCAGACGAAAACCAATTAGAGTTTCCGGTCATGCGAGCCCGGTTCCTAGGAGTCCCTCTTCCCCGCTTCCTCCTACCTGTCAGCAACACTCGGGAAACTGTCCTGCCAGACGGCTCCTGTCAGTTTGACGTCGCGATCTATCACTCCCTCGCAGGACTTATTGCCCACTACAACGGATGGCTGCGCCCGGCCGCCTAACTCATTGCATCGCGGACCAGATCTGCTTCCGCTTCGCCGAGGATGGCGTCCTGCACGGATGCGCCTGAAACCGGTTCCTTGCCGATTTCCAGCATGACGGGTACGGCGAAGGGGCTGATCTTGGTGAGCGCCTGATGGTCGATCTTGTCACGGATCCGCACCAAGGCATCTGACAGGCGGCGCACATCGAGCAGGCCCGTCGCCGCGTCCTGCCGGGCGGCTTGCAGCAGGATATGGTCCGGCTCATGGCTGCGCAGCACGTCATAGATCAGGTCGGAGGAAAAACTCACCTGCCGTGAGTTCTTCTCCTTGCCGGGAAGGTTGCGGTGGATCAGGCCGGAAATCTGGGCGCAATGACCGAAGGTCCGCTTCATCAGCGCGCTCTCATCCAGCCAGCTTTCAAGATCGTCACCCATCATGTCCGGATGGAACAGTGCGTCCATGTCCACTTCGGACATGTCCTCCATGCCCCACACCGCCATTGCATACTCACTGGCGACGAAACCGGTGGGTTTTGCGCCCATCCGCTCCAGTCGCCGCGTCAGCAACATGCCCAGCGTCTGGTGTGCCAGTCGCCCCTCGAACGGATAGCAGACAAGGTAATGCCGGTCGGCGCGCGGGAAAGTTTCGACCAGTAAATGATCCGCTGGCGGAATGGTGGATTTCAGCTTCTGGATTTCGAACCATTCGCGCACAGGGTCGGGCAACCCCTCCCATTGCGCTGGGTCATGGATCATCTTGCGGACGCGATCGGCCAGGAAGGTCGTCAACGGAAACTTGCCGCCATTATAGGACGGGATCGCCGGACGGTCGCCGACCGCACGCACGACCAGCGCATCCATACCGTCCACGCCGACAAGCCGGAGCACTTCGCCCGCGAAAAGAAATGTATCGCCCGGCGTCAGGGTGGAGAGGAAATACTCCTCCATCTCGCCCAGCTTGAGTCCGGCCCGCACGCTGCGCTTTTCGCCCGGCTTTTCCTTGCCGATGAATTGCGCCAGCCGCACGGCTAGCATGGGCGATTCCACAATTGCGCCGACATTCATCCGGTGGGCCTGCGCGTCGCGCGCCGTGCGCGCCACCCACACCCCGTCCGGGCGACGTACAATACGGTGGAACCGGTCATAGGTCTTCAGCGCATAGCCCCCGCTCGCCACGAAATCGACGATCCGCTCATAGGTCTCCCAGTCGAGCCACGCATAGGGTGCGGCTCGGATAATATCCTCATAGAGTTCCTCCAGACGGAATCCGTCGCCACACGCCCGGCCCATGACATGCTGCGCCAGCACATCCAGCGAGCCCTCGCGGACCCCTTCCCCGTCAATCTCGCCGGCCTCGACCGCTGCCTCTGCCGCACGGCACTCCAGCACTTCAAACCGGTTCGTTGGCACAAGGACGGCCCGGCTGGCTTCATCCATCCGATGATTGGCCCGGCCGATGCGCTGGATCAGGCGCGCGGCCCCTTTCGGCGCGCCCATCTGGATCACGAGGTCCACCTCGCCCCAGTCGATGCCGAGATCGAGCGTGGACGTACAGACCACCGCCTTCAGGGCGCCAGCCGCCATCGCCGCCTCGACCTTGGTGCGCTGTTCCCGCGCGAGTGAGCCATGATGCAACGCAATCGGCAGCCCGTCCTCATTGGCGTGCCACAGCTCCTGAAACATCAGCTCGGCCTGGCTGCGCGTATTGACGAAGACGAGCGTCATCGTCGCTTTCTTGATGGCCTCATACACTTCCGGCACGGCAAATCGCCCGGAATGCCCCGACCACGGAATTCGCTGTTTCGAGATCAGGATATCCACATCCGCCGAGACACCTCCCTCGGCGGTCAGGACACGTACCTCCCCCGCGCCGGAGCGAACATCCAGCCAGTCGGCCAGAGATTGCGGCTCGCGCACCGTCGCAGACAAGCCAATGAAGCGGCAGGCTGGAGCCCAGCTTGCCAGCGTCGCAAGGCCGAGCGCCAAAAGGTCGCCGCGCTTCGAGGCCGCCATCGCATGGATCTCGTCCACAATCACGCATTTGAGGTCGGCAAAGAATTCCTTGGCATGATCGGAGGCAAGAAACAGCGCGAGCTGTTCCGGCGTGGTCAGCAATATGTCCGGCGGCGTCCGTCTCTGGCGCTGACGCACATGGGAAGGCGTATCCCCCGTCCGGCTTTCGATCCTGATGCCCAGCCCCATGTCCTCGACCGGCCCCATCAGGTTGCGCTGCACATCTGCTGCCAGCGCCTTCAGCGGAGAGATGTAGAGCGTGTGCAAAGCAGGCCGGTCAGAGTTTGCCGCCCGCTTGCGCTCACTCAGTTCGATCAGGCTGCCCAGAAAGCCCGCCAGCGTCTTGCCGCCGCCGGTCGGCGCGATCAGAAGCGCGCTTTCGCCCTTCAGCGACTTCTCAGCCAGCGCCAATTGGTGCGGCCGCGCCTTCCAGCCACGCCCGGCAAACCAGGCTTCGAATGGCTCCGGCAGCAGGAATGGGGAAACGGCGGAATCAGCCATGATTGAAATTAAAATCTCGCAAGAATTGCAGTAATCGGCTTGCTTTCACTATGCGTTCAGCTTGCCTCAGGCCAAACCTCTTTTTCAGACAACTATCATGAGGCCCGCCATGTTCCGCTCCTTTGCCGTCTCCGCCAGCCTGATCGCGCTTGCGGCCCCTGCCCTTGCCCAATCACCCCTGGAACAAGCCCTCTCCGCCTCTGCCGACGGCCCGCTCTATGCGTTTGATCTGACGCTTTCCAGTGACGAGGTGGACGCGCTCATGCGGGTCGATCCAAGCCAGCCGGAAGGCGAGCGCCTCAGCGTGATCTCACCTGAGCCTGAAGACTGGAGCGAAGACTTCGCCAAGCGGGTCGAAAACATGAAAGCCAATACGGACGGCGAAATCTGGTGTCAGGATTTTGCCGAGAACATTCCCGCCGCCGACGCAAAACTTGTCAGTGAAACGGACACCACCGCCACCTACAGCTTTCGGCCAAAGCCCGGCGCAGAGCCAGACGACATGGACAAGGTCTACAAGCACCTCATCGGAAAAGTCGTCGTGGACAAAACCGCCCCCGGCATCCTCAATTATGAAATGGTGGCGGAAAAGCCGTTCAAGCCAATGCCTGTCGCCAAGATCAAACAGTTCGAAATGAAAGTCGCGTGCGACCGCGCCCCGGATGGTCGCACCCACGTGGTCAGTCTTGATGTGACCGTCGAAGGCTCCGCCATGATGAAAAGCTTCAGCCAGTCCGACCGGCAGCTCATCTCGAACCTGACGCCGATCCCGAATTCCGGGACCGGCTCCAGATAGGCGCTATTCCTCGAGGCCGTACTTTTCGAGGATTTCTGCGCGGATGGCATCCTTCGCGCGATCAGAGCGGGCCCGGCGCGCATCGATTGTGGCCTGGATTTCCAACTCGATCTGCTCGCGCTGGGCCGCTTCTTCAGCGCGGGCATCCTCGGCCGCCTGCAGGCTGAGCAGCACGTCGCGCGTGAACGCGTTGATATCAAACCGCGCCCCGCCAATCACATCAAAGCCGCGCCGCACAATGACGGCGTTCATGTTTGGCACGATCACGACATACTGGCCGCGATTGCCCGCCATGTAATAGGTGCCCGCCGGAATACCCTCGGCATTATTCATCAGCCAGAATTGCGCACCATAGCCGGGTCCGCTGGTTGGCTGTGCTGGTCCGGGGGCCGAAACGAATTGTGCCCAGCCTTCAGGCAACAAGCGCTCATTGCCCCACACACCGTCCTGCAGGTAGAGCTGGCCGACCCGGGCGAGGTCGCGCGCCGTAGACCAGACCTGGCTGGACGAGACGAAGTCACCATTCCAGTCCACTTCCAGCGTCGTGTGAACCGCGCCGATCTTGTGCAGCAGTTTTTCATACGGGAAGCGATGATAGGAATCATCCGTGCCCAGAGATTCCCGGAATGAGCGCATCGCGATCAGCGTGTCATTGTTGGAATACTTGAACCGCGTGCCCGGCTTGGCTTCCATAACTTTCGAGGCGGCCTGATCGACCACGCGTCCGCCGCCAAAATAGATCCGGTCCGTGCGCGAACCGGTTTCACCACTGTCGAGCCCGCTCGCCATCTGCAGCAGGTCGCGCAACGTGATCTCGCGGCGCGGGTCCGCGCCATTGTTCCAGTCGGCGATGACGGCCGGGTAATCAAGATCGATATGCCCGTTCCGCCGGGCTGCGCCGAGGATCGTCGCAGAAATCGATTTTGCCACCGACCAGGTCCGCTGCGGCGTCTCATGATCAATGCCGCGAGCATAGCGCTCGGCCACGACCTGTCCGTCCTTCACGACAACCACGGCGCTGGTGCGTGTGCCATTGCCATAGCTACGCTCGTCGAAAGCAAACGAGACCGGCGCTTCGAGGCGCTCGGCTTCTTCGATGCGCAATTGCACCTTAACATTTGAGCCGATGGCGCTGCCCCGGTCCTCGCCGGTGAAGTCCGGCCAGGCGGCAAAGCGCGGCAGGAAGTTCAGTGCGCCCTCTTCTGCGCCCACCGGCAGCTGGGTACAGCCGAAACCGGGACGCCAGGCCGCCATGCGCGGCGGCATCGTGTTGGAATAGGTCACCGAAACCAGCTTGCGCACAGGGTCGATCATCGCGTCCGGCAGCTTGTCGAAGCTGCGCTGGTAGTCGGGATAAATGCCCGACAACTCGTTCTGGCGGATTTCCTCCAGCGTCTGCCCCGCATTGAAGGTGGACGAGCAGATGAACCCGGCCTTGTAGCCGGCCGCCAGCGCATCATCCAGCGCCTGTGTCGATCCGCCCTCTTCAGCCAGAGCAGGCGTGGCCAGCACAGCCAGCGCAGACAGGGATACGAGACATTTCCGGATTGCGCGCATGCGTGATTCTCCTCTGGATCGGCCTGACTTTATGCACAGATGACCGTGTCGCAAGTGTGGCGGGACAGCTTTCGACTCAGTTTGGATATGTTTTTCGAAACTTCTTCCTTTAAGCGCACAGCGCGCTATCATAGCGGGAAATCGAAATCGTCTGGAGAAAGAAACAGCATGAAGTTACGCGCTTCCGTCCTCGCCTCATTGACCACTGCTGCGCTGACGCTTTGCGCATGCACCCAAATGCCTGCGACCACTCCGTCCGTCACTTCTACCGCGATCCTGTCCGACAGGGCACCTCTTCAGGATCTGCTGGATGCAGGGTTTGACCTGGAACACGTCAATGACGACTTCCTGTTTCTGAAAAGCGGGCCGGCCCTTTATCGCTGCCTGATCATTCCGGGCGAGAGGCCGACCTTTTGCACACGCCTGTCATAGATTGCGCTTTCCGTGCACCGCGAGGCCCTTGGCGACAGCGCCGAAGCGGTCACTCTCAGAGACCACAGCATTGCCAAACCGCCCCGCCAGACGCGCCTGCACCAGCGGAATAAAGGTCGACCCGCCCACCATGACAATGTCGGTGATCTGGTCCGGCGACACACCCGCCTTGTCCAGGCAGTCGACGGCCACTGCATCCATCTGTGACACGGCTTCGTCAATCAGGCCCTCGAACGCCTGACGCTCTACCACACGCTCCAGCCGCAAATCGGGAGTGTCATAGACGAAAGCCTGTTGGTCGGTGTCGCTCAGGTCAATCTTGATCTGTTCGGTCCGCTTCGCATAGGCGTGGCCTTCATGGTGGCGCACAAGATGGTCGAAGGCCCGGATCGCCCGGCTGTTCGGGCTGTTCTGCACCATCCAGCCGATCCGCTTCTGCACGTCCCGGGCATAGAGCTTGTTCAGGCTTTTCCAGTCCGACAGGATCGAATACGGCGCAGACGGCACCGGCAAGCCGTTCAGCTCCAGCGTCTCGCCATGCCCGAGCAACCGCGACACCTCGAAAAAGCTCAGCTTCTGGTCGAAATCATTGCCGCCCACATAAAGGCCGGTACTGCCCAGCACATCAAAACCGTCATTGTCCGGCGCGATGCGCACGACCGAGAAATCCGATGTACCGCCGCCGATATCCACGACGAAGACCAGCTTTTCCCGACCGCTCGGAAAGCTCACCGAACGTGCCGCCGCCACCGGCTCATCGAGGAACTCCACATGCGCCACGCCAGCATCACGCAGACAGGATTCCAGGATCGCCTGCGCGCGTCGGTCAAGGTCGGCATCCCGGTCATTGAACGAGACCGGTCGCCCCTGCACGACTGACTCCACCCGCTCGCCTGTCTCGGCTTCCGCCCGGGCGATCACCCGGCGCAGGAAATGCGCGATCACGTCCCGGAACGGCAAGCGACGGCGGCCAACATCGGTCGTCTCATCAATCAGGGACGAGCCGAGCACGGACTTGATCGACCGCATCAGCCGGCTTTCCTCGCCCGTTTCATAGGCCGCCACGGCTTCGGCCCCGATGGCATACTCTCCGGAGGCCAGCCCATAAAACACCGCTGTCGGAATCGACGTCGCGTCCGGCTCCAACTCGATCAGGCGGATGCCCTGTGGCCCGGAATATCCAATCGATGTGTTCGATGTTCCGAAATCGATGCCGATCTGCATGAGGGACTCCCGGACGTCTGAATTGCGACCCCGTCGCCTACCCCAGCTGCCGGCATTTCGGAAGAGGCCACACCCAGCCCCTTCCCCGTTCGGCCACACCGCCTACATTACAGGCATGCTGCGGCCAGACCTCCTGCTCCACCCGACCCCCAAAGGCCTCTATTGCCCGCCGGGCGATTTCTATCTGGACCCTGTGCGCGGTGCGGTGGACCGGGCCGTCATCAGCCACGGCCATTCCGATCATGCGCGCGGCGGCCATGGCAAAGTGCTCGCCCATCCCCACACGCTGTCCATCATGGCCGCGCGTTATGGCGGCAGTTTCGCCAAGCAGACACAAGCGGTCGAATATGGCGAGGCGATCGAGATCAATGGCGTCACGGTCTGGCTCTCCCCGGCGGGCCACATCCTCGGCTCGTCGCAGGTCGTGGTCGAGCACAAGGGCCTGCGCATGGTCTTTACCGGCGACTACAAACGCCGCTGGGATCCGACCTGTCCCCAGTTCGAACCGGTCGAGAACACGCATGTCTTCATTTCCGAGGCGACCTTCGGCCTGCCTGTCTTCCGCCATCCGCCCACGGAACACGAGATTGACCGTCTGATGCGCTCGGTCGCAGACAATCCGGACCGCACCCATTGCATTGGCGCCTACTCGCTGGGAAAGGCCCAGCGCGTCATCAAGCACCTGCGCATGGCGGGCCATGACCGGCCGATCTATATTCATGGCAGCCTGGAAAAGCTCTGCAAGGTCTATGAGGCCGCGGGCGTCAGCCTTGGCGAGCTGCGCCCGGCGACGCTGGACGACATGTCAAAATCGGCGCGCGAAGTGTTCCGGGGCGAGATCATTGTCGCCCCGCCCGGCGCCTTTGAAGGCAAATGGGCCCAGCGCTTCCCCGATCCGGTCATCGGCTTTGCGTCCGGCTGGATGAGCGTGAAACAGCGCGCCAAACAGCGCGGCGTCGAACTGCCGCTGGTCATCTCCGACCATGCCGACTGGGACGAGCTGACCGACACGGTCCGCGAAGTCGACCCGCAGGAACTCTGGATCACCTATGGCCGCGAAGACGCCCTCGTCCGCTGGGCCGAACTCGAAGGCCGCCGCGCCAAGCCGCTGCGCATGGTCGGCTATGAGGAAGAGATGGGGTGAGTTGAGAGGTTGTTTCGCCTCTCCGGCGCATGCCGGAGTCTCGCCCGGCTGGCTCCGTCTGGCTTCGGCAGGAGACGCCGGCATGCGCCGAGGATACGGTTTGTGGGATAGAGATCATTCTCCTCCGATGACCCCTGCGCAGGCAGGGGTCCATCTCGGGACTTCTACCCATGCACATGAGGCAGCTTCAGGAGATGGATACCTGCCTTCGCAGGTATCTTCGGAGCTGGGATTTTGCGCTCCCTATCCGTCTGAGAACTCCCCGCCCCATACTAAGCATCTGTTCTCACAGGAGCCGGATCAGGTACCGTTCTGGTTGTGGGTTGCAGGGTCAGGATGGTGCGGGTCGGAGCGACGGTCTGATGCGCGCCTAGGCAGGTCAGGCCAGGGTGAGCCGAGGAAGCTCGGTTGGGAATCCGCCTCGTCCGGTCGCACGGGAGAAATCCCCGGATGAGCCATGCGTGTGAAAGCACGATGGATCCGTTTGCGCGGCGCCGGTAACGAAGACCCGGGACCATGGGCCCCCATGCGGGTGCTCGCCGAAACTCCTGTCCGGCGCGGCGGGCGGTAACGCTCCATTCCGTAGCCATTCCAAATCATCAGGCGGAGCGCCACGGCGCCCGCTGCGCCGACGGCTCTGTGAGGGGCCGACTACGAGATACCCGGATGGCGCGCGCCAGTCCGGCTTTGACTGCTGGCGGGAACACCGCAGACCCCCACCTGTCCTCCCCCTTGCAGGGGGAGGATCGCAGACAGCAGTCGCCTTGCTTGAGGGGCCGTTCTCCCCCTTGCAAAGGGGGAGCTAGAGGGGGATCGCGATTGCATGGCAATCGCCCCACTCCTCCGCAGGTAGGGGAGAATTGACCCTAGACCCCCACGTCCAGCATCGCCTTGTAGGCCGGGCGCGCCTGCACTTTTTCCAGCCAGGCCCTGGTCGCGGGCAAGGCCTCCAGCGCGCCCATGGCCGCAGCGGACTGGACCTGGAACGCCATCAGGCAATCGGCGGCGGTGAAGCTGTCGCCGGCGAAATAGGCATGTTTGGCCAGGTGCCCCTCGATCGTCTTCATCGCCTTGGCCTGTTCGGCCTCCATGGAGGCGGCCAGCGGCGTGTCCAGCAGGCCCGCATTCATCAGGTAGAAGCGGAACAGGCCCGGCAGGAAGATCGCGCCCTCGGCGGCATGGACCCATTCCAGGTAGCGCGGGAAATCAGCCGAATCCGCGCGCGGGTGTAGCGTGTGGTCCGGGTCGTGTTTCGCCAGCAAATATTCGGCAATCGCGCCGGTCTCGGCAATTACCGTGTCGCCATCTTCCAGCAGGGGCGACTTGCCCATCGGGTGGATCTTGAGCAGGTCCGGCGGGGCCAGCCGGGTTTCCGGGTCGCGGCTATGGTGGACAATCTCGTGCGGCACGCCGAGTTCGAGCAGCAGCCAGACAATGCGCTGCGAGCGCGAGGCGTTGAGGTGGTGCAGTTTCAGGCTCATGGAGGACTCCCCTAGATGGATTCTTGGCGCGACGGCTCTATCTTAGGCGCATGCAGGCCTTCGCAGAGCTTCTTGACCGACTAATCCTAACGCCTTCGCGTAACGGCAAGCTACGCCTGATCGTATCCTATTTTCGCAGCGCGCCAGACCCCGACCGCGGCTATGCCCTCGGCGCGCTGACCGGCGACCTCGACCTGAAGAGCATCAAGCCCGCCGCGATCCGCGAACTGGTCACCGACCGGATGGACCCCGAACTGTTCCGCCTGTCCTATGACTATGTCGGCGACATGGCCGAAACCGTCAGCCTCGTCTGGCCGGGCGAGCGGCGCGCGAACCGCCCGCCGCCGCTGGCCGAGATTGTCGAAGCGCTGGACGGCGTGACACGGCCCGAGGCGCAGAGACTGGTCGCCAACTGGCTCGACGGGCTGGACCCGACCGGCCGCTGGGCGCTGCTCAAACTGATCACGGGCGGCCTGCGCATCGGCGTCTCCGCCCGGCTTGCCAAACTGGCGCTCGCGGATTTCGGCAGCGTGGACGTGACCGAGATCGAGGAGATCTGGCACGGCCTCGCCCCGCCCTATGAGAGCCTGTTCGCCTGGCTCGAAGGCAAGACCGGCCGCCCCGAGCCGGACATCAAGGCGCCCTTCCGACCGGTCATGCTGGCGCATCCGTTGGTGCCGAAAGCCGAGCGCGATAATCCCGATGCGGTGGACCCGGCCCTGATCACAGCCGACGCCTTTGCCGCCGAATGGAAATATGACGGCATCCGTGTGCAGGCCAGCAGCGAAGGCGGCGTGCGGCGGATCTATACCCGCACGGGAGACGACATCTCCCATACTTTTCCGGATGTGCTGGCCGCAATGAGTTTTGAAGGCACGCTGGATGGCGAATTGCTGGTGCGCGGGGAGGATGGGCATAGCGTCGCGCCGTTCAATGAGTTGCAGCAGAGACTGAACCGCAAGACCGTCTCGAAAAAGCAGATGGATGCGCGCCCGGCCTTCATCCGCGCCTATGACCTACTGCAGGCTGGAGACGAAGATATCCGTCCCCTGAGCTTTCGCGAACGCCGGGAACGCCTGGAAGATTTCATCGCGAAAACGGCCAGCCCACGCTTTGACCTGTCGCCGCTCGTGCCCGTTACCGACCTGACGGCGCTGGACGCGCACCGCATGGAGCCCCCTGCCCCGGAAATCGAGGGGCTGATGCTGAAACGCTGGGACAGCCCCTATGTGCCCGGCCGCGTCAAGGGGCATTGGTATAAATGGAAGCGAGACCCCTGGCTCGTCGATGCGGTCTTGCTGTATGCGCAACGCGGCCACGGCCGCCGCTCCAGTTTCTATTCCGATTTCACCTTCGCCGTCTGGCGCGATGAAGACGGCGAGGATCGGCTGACGCCCGTTGGCAAGGCCTATTTCGGCTTTACCGACGAGGAGCTGAAACAGCTCGACAAATTCGTCCGTGACAACACGGTCGAGCGTTTCGGACCTGTGCGCTCCGTGACGCCATCACTTGTTCTGGAAGTGGCCTTTGAAGGCCTGCAGCGCTCGGCCCGTCACAAATCCGGCATCGCCATGCGCTTTCCGCGTATCAACCGCATCCGCTGGGACAAGCCCGCAAACGAGGCGGACCGTTTGGAGACTCTGGAGGCAATGCTGCAAGAATAAAAAAGGCCGGATGACATGCACCCGGCCCTTTCGAAACATAGTGAAACCGAAAGTCCTTAAACGGACTCTTTCAGTTCCTTGGAGACGCGGAAAGCAACTTTCTTCGACGCCTTGATCTTGATGGATTCACCCGTTGCCGGGTTGCGGCCCATGCGTGCCGGGCGCTTGCGCACTTCCAGCGTGCCGAGACCGTTCAGACGGAAACGTTCGCCTTTCTTCAGGCGCTTGGTGATCCGATCAGCCAGGTCGGAGAAGATTTCTTCCGACTGCTTCTTGGTCAGACCATGAGCCTCAGCCATTTCTGCCGACAGCTGGCGCATCGTCACCGTGGTTGGTGTCTTTGCAGCCGCCGCCTTTGGGGCCGCTTTCGGCGCAGCTGCCTTGCGGGCAACTGGCTTCTTCGCAGCGGCCGTCTTGGCAGCAGGCTTCTTGGTGGCCGTCTTGGCCGTGGTGGTCGCCTTCTTGGCGGCCGGTTTTGCAGGGGCCTTCTTGGCCGCAGGTGTCCTTGCCATAAGCAAATTCCTCTTGTGAGTCTCCGCAGAGATCGGGGCGTATAACGTGAAAACGCCAGCCTGCATCCCACTTTTTTCACACGCCGCGGATTTGCCCCATTTGAAATTCAGCTCATATGGAAAACATGAAAACATTTTTGCCCCTGATCGTGATTCTTCTCGGCGTGCTTCAGCCCCTGTCCGGCGCGCTCGCGCCTGCACTGGGCATTGGCACACCGATTGGAAACGCCACTCGTGACATGACGCTTCCGGAACAGCCCTTGCCGGCGTTCTTTTCAATCTGGAGCGTGATTTTCCTCGCCTATTTGCTGTTCGGCATTTCCTACTGGCGTGCCCGCGAGCCCTGGATGGAGCGAATTGCGGTACCCCTTGCCTGGGCTGGTGCGTTCAACATCGTCTGGATGATCAGTGCGCAGCTGATCGCGTCTCAACCCCTGGATTTCCTGCTCCTTTTTCCAATCGCCATTGCCGTATGGACGGCAGCATTTCGCATGGACCGTTTGCGTGAAACTGGCTGGAGTCCCAAGAAAGCTCTCGCAGATCTTACCGCCGCCATGCTGTCTGGCTGGATTACCGTCGCCATCGCGATCTCTGTTCCCTTGACCCTGCGCAGCTTCTCGAGCCTCGGGGCGACTGATTTTCCGTGGCAAATGCTCTGGATCACGCTGGTGACCGCCAGCATTTCGGCGTGGATGTTCGCCCGCTATGTTAGCCGCAGTTGGTGGTATTTCATTGCCCTGGGCTGGGGCATGATCGGGATCGTCCTGAACAATTGGTATGTGACGGAGATGAACTGGCTCGCCATTATCATCGCAGGGGTGCTTACCCTCATTCTCTGCTTGCGCCTCTTTCGGGGTGCCGACGGATCAGTCATACCCGCCTGAGCAAACTGGACAAGCGGCGCAAACTGACGCTCTTTTGCCCATAGAAACAACGAGCCCGGCCACTTTATGGATTTCACCACAATCGCCCTGCCCGATATCGACACCACAGACTGGCCTGTCTGGCTGGCAAGTTCTTGGCCATTCATGGAGAAGTGGGGCGCCGTTGTCCTCGCCTGTATCCTGATCTGGTTTCTTTCGGGCATGGTCAAACGCATCATTACCGCCTTTGGGAAGCGCGTGACCGCCAAGGACAAATCATTCGAGGGATCGAGTTGGGATATTGCCAGTTCAGTCTCTCGCGTTTTCGCTTTGATTTTCATGTCTCCCCTGCCCCTTGGGCTCGCGGGCTATGACTGGGAAGCGATCATAGACAAGCGCGGACCAGGCGCCTTCGCTGCGGTCGCGATCCTGATCATTGCGGTGACCTTTGCGAACTGGGTTGCCCGATCAATGCGGAAAATGGGCAATCAGGCTCATATGCGTCACGGGGCCGATGATACGCTGTTTGCCTTCTCCGCTTCGCTCCTGAAATATCTGATCTTCGCCGTTGCGATCGTATTGGCACTGACCCAACTCGGCTTCCCGACGGCATCGTTGGCGGCGCTGCTGGGCGGCGCAGCGTTGGCCATTGGCCTCGCGCTTCAGGACACGCTGAAGGCGGTTGCGGCCGGAGTCATGTTGGCCATTTTCAGGCCGTTCCGAATTGGTGATTTCGTCACCCTGGCAGGCATGGACGGCGAAATCACAGACATCACGCCCTTCCGCACGACGTTCAAACAAATCGACAACAAGATCGTCTCGGTCACCAATGACAAGGTCTGGGGCGATCCGCTGGTCAATCACACACGCCAGACACGTCGTCGCTTCGATCTCTACTTTGACATTTCCTATGACGACAATATGGATCATGCGCTCAAAACCCTGCTGGACACGACCAATGAGCATCCGCGTATTCTGGCCAAGGATGAAACCTGGGTCGGCGTGCATACGCTTGCTGACTGGAGCGTTCGGCTGCGCCTGCGCGCTTTTGTGGCGACGCCCGAATTCGTTCAGGTCCGCGCCGACATCACAAAGGCCGTCAAGGAAGCCTTTGATCGCGAAGGGATCACCATCCCCTTCCCGCATCAGGTCAACATGGCTTACCGGCCACCTGCTGAGTCGAGACCGGAACACGCGTCACAATCAGACATTACAGAGACTGAAGACTAGCCTGCCCTGACAGTAAAAAGGAGACCTCCATGCCCGAAGAGCTGACTGCAGCCGCGCTCTGGAGCGAATACAGCCCCTTCATCATTTCATTCGGCGTGAAGGTACTTGGCGCTTTGCTGGTCCTGATTATCGGTCTGCGCATCGCCGGCTGGTTGGCGGGCCTCGTTCGTAGCGCCGCGCTGAAGCGCGAAGGTATTGATGATACGCTCGGCAATTTCTTTGCCTCTCTTGTCCGGTGGGCCATCACGGCTGCTGTGCTGATTGCCGTGCTGCAGGTCTTCGGGGTTCAGGCCACCAGCTTCGTCGCCGTACTCGGCGCGCTGACCCTTGCCATTGGCCTGTCCATGCAGGGCGCCCTCGGCAATATCGCGTCAGGCGTCATGATCATGTTGTTTCGCCCCTACAAGCTCGGCGACTATATCGAGGCCGCTGGCGTTGCCGGCACCGTTAAAGACATCAATCTGTTCCAGACTGTCCTGGCCACAGTCGACAATGTGAAAGTCCTCGTGCCAAACAGTCAGGCCATTGATGGCGTCATCGAGAACTATTCCGGATACGACACCCGCCGCGCCGATGTGACCTTTGGCATCGACTATGATGACGACATGGACAAGGCCATCGCCGTCATCAAACAGGTGATTGAAGCAGATGACCGTATCTTCAGGGATCCGGAACCCTTCGTGAAGGTTGTTAATCTTGGAGACAGTTCGGTCGACATTGCCACACGCAGCTGGGTGAAAGCGGCCGATGTCTGGGACGTCAAATTCCACCTCATGAAGGCAGTCAAGGAAGCCTTTGACCGGGAAGGCATCTCGATACCCTATCCGCACCAGGTTGAAATCCAGAAGCAGGCGGCCAACGACTAACAGGCCCCACCATATACTATGTCGACAGATCCCAACTCAGAACTACCGGAAGTGACAGTTGAGCCGGTGCCGGAGCCTCTGCCGCCCCGCGCACCGGTCAAAGTGCCTCCACGCTCCTTGCTCGCGCGATTGTTCGGCATCTCGGTCTGGGGATCGCTGAAGCTGCTCGGCCTTTGCATTCTGGTCGGCTTCTTCGTGCTGGCGTCCCAGTTCAATCCGTCCAATCCGGACGTCGACATGGGCGCGGCCATCGCAAATGTTGCAAGCACGACCATGGCGGCGCTTGGCTGGGCAGTGCGCAATTTCTGGAAACCAGCCCTGGCGGGTGCGGCGGTGGTGATCCCTATATGGGTCCTGTGGCGACTCGTCAGTCTGCCATTCCGGAAGTAGATTCAACCGGCGCCCAATGCTGCGTCTGGCAGATCGGGCCGATGCAGCCCTTCACTTCCAGTACACCATCGGCCAGCAATTTGATCTTGGACCCGTAGGTCTTGCCTTCCTTCGGATTGTATATCGTGCCGCCTGTCCAGCCTTTGGCTTTTTGCTTGAACCCTTCAAGCATAGTCAGGCCAAGGATTTTTGCGCCCTTGGCATCGGTCGCCGTTTCGGGGGTCGCGTCGCCAGACACACTCGCCGGATCGATCCAGACGATGACGCCGCAAGGCGTTCCGTCCCCGCAATCGGAAATCCGGATGTGGGAATTTTCTTCCTGCGTCACAAAAGTGCCGAAAACGTCGAGCGGCCCCGCCTGGGCTGTACCCGCAGCAAATGCCGCGACGGCAACGATAGCCAATGCACGATTCATGGGTGCCTCCCCGCTCAACCGACTTATACTCATATCAGAAAAACAAACCGGGAGGAATTCAATGGACATGACAAAACTAATGTTTCGCGACGGCCTGATGGCCGGGGAACGCATTCTGGTAACAGGCGGCGGCACGGGACTCGGCAAGGAAATGGCCGAAGGCTTCCTGAAGCTTGGCGCGGAAGTGCATATCTGCGGACGGCGTGGACAGGTCTGCGAAGACACCGCAGGTGAGCTGATGGACAAGCATGGCGGCAAGGTCGTGCCGCATGCCTGCGACATCCGCGTGGCGGAAGCCATCACCGACATGAATGATCATATCTGGGCCAAGCACGGCGCGCTGACCGGCCTCATCAACAATGCCGCTGGCAATTTCATCAGCCGGACCGAAGATCTCTCAATCCGGGGCTTCGATGCGATTTCCAATATCGTGTTCCGCGGAACCTTCTATATGACCCACGACATCGGCAAACGCTGGATCAAGGAGGGTCAAAAGGGCAGCGTCTGTTCAATCCTGACGACTTGGGTCTGGAATGGCGGTCCGTTCGTGGTGCCGTCGGCCATGTCAAAGGCAGCCGTCAACACGATGACGCAGAGCCTCGCCGTGGAATGGGGGCGCTACGGCCTCCGCTTCAACGCCATTGCGCCGGGCCCCTTCCCAACGGAAGGTATGTCGAAGCGGCTGGCTCCGGATGCCGAAGGCGCCAAGCGCATGGATTCCGGCGCCGCCAATCCGATGGGCCGCGTCGGCGAGATGCATGAACTGGTGAATTTGGCCGTGTTCCTGATGGCGTCTGGCGCGGAGTATGTGAATGGACAAACCATCGCGATCGACGGAGCGATGTACAATGCATCCGGCGGAAACTTCGCTCAGCTGACCGCATGGGGCGACGCCGAATGGCAAGCCGCCCGAGACGCGATTGAAGCCACCAATGCACAAGACAAGGCCAAGCGCACCGTTTGAGGCCTTTCAGGCTGGACAGTCGCGCAAGCAACACTAGGCTTCGGGCAGGCAATCGCCGCCCGGAGCCTCACGCCTCATGACGACCCAATCTAAAGAACATGCCCTCGGCATTACCGCATTGGGGGAACGCCTGTCCGGAGTTTCGGGTCGCCATGAGGGCGTCGTCATTGGCCTGACTGGCTCGGTTGCCTCGGGCAAGACGACTCTGGCCAACCAGGTTGCTGCAGTCCTGGCCGAGGCACATACGGTGGAAACCGTGTCGACGGACGGGTTTCTCTATCCGAACACAATTCTGGAAGAACGCGGCCTGACGCTCCGCAAGGGCTTTCCAGAAACTTACAATGCCGAGGCATTAGGTGACGCAATCGCCGACCTCTCAACCGGTACGGCGGACTTTCCCGGCTATAGCCATGTCACCTACGACGTCGACCCGGGCATGACGCGAACCATTGCACAGCCCGATATACTGATCCTCGAAGGTCTCGGCTTCCAGCCATTGTCGCCGCCTCCGCGTCCTGCGCGGGAGCCGGACTATCTTGTGTACCTCGATGCATCAGAAGACGACTTGCTGACTTGGTATACGGAACGCTTCCATCGCCTCTGGCGCGCGGCAGAGACTGACCCGAGTTCTTTTTATGCAAACTTTCTTCACATGACGGAACCTGAACTTCTCGAGTTTGCAAAATCCGTCTGGGACCGCATCAATCTGCCCAATTTGCGCGACCATATCGCGCCGCTGAAGCAGACAGCCGACATTGTCGTCCTGAAAGATGCCGATCATGCCATATGCATCACGCATGACAGGATCGGCTAGTCTTTCTAGGCGTTCGGCGTGATCAGGTATTTCTCGCCAGTCGCCTTGGCGTCATAGGCTTTCAGCGTTTCAAGGTTAAGCGCCTCAGCGAGCGAGATGCGCTCGGTGTAATGGCTGGCGAACGTGGTCGTCAGCTCATCCATCACACGCTTGTACATGCGGGCGCGGACTTCCTTGCCGGCCTTTTGCAGGAATGGCGTCAGCAGATATCCGCTAAGGTTCCACGCAAACCCTACGCCCGGAGGCACTTGGGTCGGTGACATGTCGAGCCGGCCATAGATAAAGACCTGCGTCTGCTGGCCGGAGCCATAACGCGAGTATTCCTTCATCTTGCGGCTGGCGGCCGCCTCCATCGCAATGAGCAATTGTCCGGCGAGCGGTCCGCCGCCAATCGCATCAAAGCCGAGCGTCGCACCGGTTTCCATCAGCGCCGCGATCAAGTCTTCCATAAAGGTTGGCGACGTAGAATTGACGATATGTTTGGCGCCGATATCACGCAGGATTTCGGCCTGCTCTTCCTTGCGGACGATGTTCACCAGCGGCACGCCATCCTTGATACAGATCTTGTTCAGCATCTGGCCGAGATTGGATGCAGCGGCCGTATGCACGAGGGATTCATGACCCATTTCGCGCATGGTCTCGACGAAAGACAGTGCCGTAAGCGGATTCACATAGCAGGAGGCGCCCTGCTCTGCCGTGGCACCTTCCGGCAATTCCATGACCTGACCGACATTCAGCATGCGGTATTCGGAATAGAATTCACCACCAAGGCCCGTAACGCGCTTGCCGAGCAAGGCTTGCGCCGCTTCGGACTCGCCTGCGGCGACAACCGTACCGGCACCTTCATTTCCGACACCCAGTGACTGACCGATCCGGGCCTTCATCGCACGCAGACCAGCTTCGGGTACTTTTGCCGTGATGACTGGGCGATCCGCCGTGCCACTCTGTACCGCCGTGCGGATATCTCCTGCACCAATCAGCAGGCCGAGATCGGATGGATTGATCGGGGTCGCCTCGACCTTGATGATCACATCGCCGGGTCCGGGCGTTGGTAGGTCTACCTCAGCCAGGGACAGTTCAAGTTCGCCTTCCGGCTTGATCAGCGAGCGTAGTTGCAGGCCTTTTTCAGGGAGTGTCGACATATCTTCGTTTCCTCTTTTATCTTCTATTCAGGGCTTGATGACCACTTTGCCCACAACCTCGCGATCAGTGAGCAAGCGGTAGGCTTCCCGCCAGTTTTTCAATGGAAGCTCGGCATGGATACGCGGCCGGGTCTTGCCCTCTGCTGCCCATTTCCAAATTGCTTCCATATTCTCCTTGCCGCGCTCCGGAAAGCGACGGCCATACTCCCCGGCCCGTACGCCGACCACGGAGAACCCCTTTATCAGGGGCATGTTCGCTTTGACTTCCGGTATGCGCCCGGACGTGAACCCGACCACGAGCAAACGTCCATCAAATGCAATACAGCGAACGCTCTCGTCAAACACATCGCCGCCAACCGGGTCGAAGATGACATCTGCTCCGCGCCCGCTTGTGAGCGTTTTCACCTTGTCGCGAAAGCCTTGCGCCACGTTGATGGCATAGTCTGCTCCATGCGCGATGACCTTGTCCAATTTGGCGTCCGATGCAGACGTCGCAATCACGGTTGCGCCGAGCAGCTTTCCGACATCGACGGCCGCCATACCCACGCCGCCGCTTGCGCCGTGCACGAGCAATGTCTCACCGGGCTGCAAATTGGCCCGCCGCACGAGCGCGACATAGGCGGTCAGATAGGCTGCAGGATAGGCTGCCGCCTCCGCAAATCCCATATTGTCCGGCACAAGAGACAGGCTGGAGGCGGGCAGCAACGCAAATTCTGCGAAGGCTCCAGTCTTGTTGCCGCCGACCACCCGGTCACCCGGTGAAAACGCGGAGACGCCCTCTCCAACGGTTTCGACGATTCCGGCGCATTCCATGCCCTGGGTGAAGGGCAACTCCGGTTTCATCTGGTACCGGCCCTGACTCATCAGCAGGTCTGGGAAGTTCACGCTGGCTGCCTTTACGCGCACCAGCACTTCCCCTTCCCCGACCACGGGCACTGGAACATCCTGAACCGACAGTCCAGAAAAATCGTCCGTCACCGTATTACAGACGAGGGCCTTCATAATTTTGAGACGAGGTCTTTCACCATGTTGGCGATTTCCAGACATGCCTTGCGAGAGCCCGGCGAGAAACCGGAAAAGGCCGTGAAGGCATGAGGTAGCGTATCATAGCGCTTGTGAGTGACCTTCACGCCCGCACTTTTGAGGCGCTTGGCATAGTCATCGCCCTCATCGCACAATGGATCATGCCCCGCAGTAATGATGATCGCTGGGGGCAACCCTTCCAGCTCGGCGGTCTGCCCCGGCGACAGGAGCGGATCGGACATGTCGAAATCGTCCGGCAGGTATTGCTCCATGAACCAGTTCATCGTGTCTGTGCTGAGAGAGAAGGTTTCTCCGAACTCGGTGCGCGACGGGAATTCCTCGACCATGTCCACGGCCGGATAGATCAGCAATTGATAGACGGGCAGTGGCTTGTGTTCGCGTTGCATCTCCTGAGAGATGATGGCCGAGAAATTGCCACCCATACTGTCCCCGCCCACGGCCGCCATGCCTTCGGGCGCACCATACTTGCCAGCATTGCGCACGCCCCATTCATACGCGGCGATACAGTCATCGATACCAGCCGGAAACTTGTGCTGTGGGGCCAACCGATAGTCGACCGACAGGACCGGGCCTTTGGTGACGGAAGCAAGGATCGAGCACCATGCATTGCAGGTTTCAAGGTCGCCAACCACGCCGCCGCCCATATGATAATAGACCAGCAATGGCACAGAGGAATCCTGGCCGGATGGCTTGTAGAGGCGCACCGGAATTTCGTTACGGTCGGGCCCGGGAATGGTAAAATTCTCCGTCGTCACGCCAGGCTCCAGCGGAGCTTCCAACATGGCGAGCTGCTCTTTCACAGCCGCCTGCACGACTTCCGGTTCCAGGGTCGACATCGGCGGTGCGTTGCGGCCATTCCATGCAACCAGTTGCAATTGCGGCTCGAGGACGCGGCCCCGCACTTCGACCCGCTTGCCGCCGGCCATGCGCACCAGCAGGCCGTCCGGCAGTTTGAAGATGAATTTGGTGATTATCTGCTGCAGGCTCATGGTCGCCTCCCGTCCTGTCTTGTTGACAAGAAGCTTAGCCTTGCAAGCGCGTCCGCGCCAAGAGGCGTTTCTCCTTACTTCGCGGCAATCTCCCGCACGCCCGCCAGCAGCAAGGCCGTCGCGAATTCCGTTGCGCCGTCAACATCTACCGGGCGGCGCAGCAACATGTGCTCACCCATTTCACGGGCAATTCCGATGGCCGCAGCCGTCAGATAGGCTGTGTCGATCTTGGGGCCGCCCTCGCCGGACAGGACATGTTCCAGATCGGCGCGGATTTCTTCTGCCACGGCCAGCATTTCGGGCGTATCGACCCGCACCCCGATCAGGGCCAGATGCGGCGCGCCATTGCGGATCGGTTCTTCATTCTCGGTCGCGATGAAACCGAAATAGGCCCGATAGGCATCATGGACATAGGTTTCGAAGTCCGTGGCATAGGCGCGAACATCCTGCAGGCGTGAACGGAAGCGATGCGTGGAATCTTCGGCAATCGCTTCGAACACCTCTTCTTTCGACTTGAAGTAGTTGTAGAAGGTGCCGGCGGCGAGTTCGGTTTCCCGGATAATGTCGCGTACCGTCGTGGCCTCGAAGCCGATCCGCGCAAACACGCGGCGCCCCGCCTGCAGGATGGCCCGTCGGTTGGCAGCCTTGGATCTGGCCCGCTTTCCGGTTGAACCGGCCAGTGTCTTTACGATGGAGCTCATACACGCCTTTCCTGAGGGAAGCCCCACATCATGACCAAGGCGTCATCACCCGTCAACTTTTTACGCTGTTGACGGGAATTCTTTCATAAGCGCATGGCTAGCCCTGTCCAGTTTGCGTTGGCGCATGGCCGACACGATCACGCCGAACACGACGCGCAGGAAGATCAAGAAGACGACCCCCAGAAGCGGCTCGTTCGTCGCAATCGCGAATACGGCCCCAAGGATGATGGCCACGTGCAGGGTCACAATCCGACCATAGGGTGCGAACATTTCAACAATCGGCTGGGTTTCCCGGAACTCGCCTTTCATAAGAAAGTCTGTGAAGTAGATCACCAGATTGATCGCAATGATCGCAGCAACAAACCAGACCATCCCCTGCCCCGAACTCAACGCCCAATAGACCAATCCCGGCATACCGGAGCCGCCAGTGGTAGATCCGCTCGTCGCGAGTGCCTTGATGAAAACGCCGTGACCAAAACAGAACATGCCATAATGGAGTGTAAAGAATGGCACGATGAAGAGCACGGTAAACAGGTTCACGATGTTCCCGGCGAGCGTTGCAACCATGCGCAATACGGTAAACATGCCAATGACAAGGTTTTCCAGCCAGTAGAGCGCCACAAGCGGCGTTGCGCCCCAGCCGAAAACGAGCACCGCAAGGATCGGCAACAAGTCAACCAAGAGAACGGCCACCGCGATCGGATCGCGATAGGTTCGCGCAATCAGGTCAGGATCAAGGAAAGACTTCACTCGATCTCCAGATTGGGCACCAAATTCGGCATGGGGTCACTGGTTGGCTCGTAGCGAAAGGTGTGACCGGGTACCCAGCCATCACGAGTCTCGAATTCTGATTCCGACACCAATGCGCCGTCTTCAGTCATGCGACCGGTCGAGCGCACGCCAATAATATCGCTCAGGCCGGTCACCTCTTCATACGCGGTCCAGCTGTTATCTTCATTGAGCGTGAAGCTGCCCGATGTCCGGAAGCCGGCACTGGTAATGTAGACATAGTCGAGCTTCTCCGACTTCTGGTTCTTCTGGACGTAAGTCAAACCGCCATAAGAGCCATCCGCCAGCACGTGTCGATTGACCAGAACCGAACCGCCCAGATCCCAGTTCCATTCGGAATAATCAGCCGGCTGGCCGCGCTCTGCGTCTGCCTGACTTGGTTCGCCGTACCAGCGCGTGCCCACCAAATCTACCAGCATACCGAAATCCGCCGCGAAAGCGCTTTCCTCACTGATAGGTACGCTGGTCGAAACCGACTCTCCGTCTGGCATGGGCCCTGTCGTACATGCCCCGAGCATGAACGTCGACACGATGCCCGCGATCCAAAACCCCCTCATATCGTCCTCCCAGTCCCTAATAGGCCTGAGCATACTCATAAGGTGGAAATGAAAAAGGGTCACGCGGCATGAGGCCTTTGGAACCGCGCGGGTTCCTGTAGTCGCCTGTCAGGATTTCGAAGTGGATATGAATGGCGGTCGCATTGCCGCTGGCCCCCATGAAGCCAACGGGCTGGCCGAAGCCAATTGTTGCGCCCTTGGTAACGCCCGGCTGGATATAGGCGAGGTGAGCGTAACGCGTGTAAACACCCTTGCCATGATCGATCAGCACCATGTTGCCATACCCTGTCGAGACACGGGACTCGATGATTTTGCCCGGTGCACTGGCGTAAATCGTCCCCGCCGGGCGAGACTGCAGGTCGATACCATCGTGTCGCCTGCCAAAGCGCTGGCCAAAGCCTGACGTGAGACAGACATCATTTGCCGGCGCGGCGGCAAGCGGTATGCCGTTCACCACCACGATCGGCTTGTAGTTCACGACCCAGCCATCCTTGTCCACGATCGGCGAATTGGAGACCCGGATCCCGTAACAAGCTCGCAAATAGGCGTTCGGAGCGAAGGGTCCCTGCTCTGCCACAGTGCCCACGGGCGCCGCACCGACAGACGCGTCAGGGGTTTCTGCCGGCGGATAGTGTATCTTCACCGGCGCTGGCGACGCACAAGCAGCCAGCAACAAGGCGGCAGACAGGAACGGCAATCGGGTCATGGGCCCTCTTTATACCCCCCGACCGGTTAACATCAGGCAACCACGCGCCCGCGCTTCGCCCCTTGTTCAATCTCTTTCTTCAGGTCTTTGCAATAAAGATTGAAATCGACCTGCATCCGATGACGCGGACTGTCATAGAAATGGCCAAGATGCTGCTGTTCATCTTCTTTTGTAATCCGCTCCATCTCCTGGATTGACGGAAACGCATATTCGCCGTTCAGCGCTGCGCCGACCAGTTTGGATTGTTGCTCGGCGAAGTTCACGAGCGTGGGCAATGGCTGCGCCAGGCCGAGGAAAAAGATGGTCTCACGTCCCGGTTTCACCATACGCTTGTAAAGCGGGAACACGTTTTCCTTTGGGGTCAGATCGTCCTGCTTCAGGAACGGGAACGTCACATTGTAGCCTGTCGCCCAGACAATCGCATCGATCTTCTCCCGTGTCCCATCTGTGAAGACCACACCGTCTCCATCAAGACGTTCGATACCCGGCTTGGGGCATATGTCCCCACATCCGACACGCGTCAGGAATTCACCGGATACGGATGGATGCCCATCGAGCGGCTCATGGTCCGGCTTTGGCAGTCCATAATCCTCCATCATGCCGATAGTCTTCTTGATCTTCTTGCGCGCCAACGCACGCCCAATCCCCGATGGCAACCAGCCTGGCAACACGGCCTTGTCGGCCGGCTGTCCATCCATGTATTTCGGCAAGACCCAGACACCTCGACGCATGGATATAAACAGGCGCTCGGTCAGGGGACGCTGGGAAAGCTCCGACGAGATATCCATGGCCGAATTCCCGCCGCCAACAATCATGGCGCGCTTGCCCCGGAAGTCATATGGCTCGAACGGATCCGTATAATTGTGCGAATGTACCTGATAACCATCGAACGACCCCGGATATTCCGGCATGCGCGGATCCCAGTGATGTCCGTTCGCCACGATAACGGCGTCATATTCGCGGCTTTCACCGGTTGATAGCGTCACTTTCCATCGATTGCCGGGCAAGTCCGCGACATCGGTCACCGCCGTGTTGAACGTGATTGTTTCGCGCAACCCAAAATGATCGACATAGTCGTGGAAGTATTGAAGCAGTTGGGAATGGTGGGGGAAATCCGGCCAATCCTCAGGAACCGGATAATCCTCAAAGGCAAGGCGCCACTTCGACGTATCGATATGGAGAGACTGATAGCAAGACGAAGCGCCGTTCGGGTTTTTGTAATACCAATTGCCGCCGATATTGTCCGACATCTCGAAACAATCATACGGGATGTCATAATCCTTCAGACGCTTGGCCATCGTGAAGCCGGAGCACCCTGCCCCAATGATACAAACCTTGGGCTTCGTCACGCCATCAAATGCCATCTCATCTTCCTCCACATGAGCTCTTTGTTTTGCTCTATCGCCAATGATGTTATCCGGGCAGAACGACTCGTCAAACGAATGAGGACCATTATGAGCGATGACGCCGCGTCATCTCCCGCGCCTTGGGAGGTCATGAACGAAAACATAGACATGATCAGTGGCGGTATCCCGTGGGGACGCCGCATGGCGTTCCGGTTTACCCGTATTGAGAAAGGTCATGTCTGGGGCCTGCAGCCCTGGAAAGAACGCCTGGTGGGTGATCCGGACACCGGCGTGATTCATGGCGGCGTCCTGACCGCATTTCTTGACAATTTGTGCGGTACGGCCGCCAGCTCTGCCCTGCCCAAACCGCGTTTCGTGGCGACACTGGACTTGCGTCTCGACTATATGCGCCCGGCTGACAAGGGACGCGACATTATTGGCGAAGCCGAATGCTATCACGTGACGCGGAACATCTGCTTCACCCGCGCTTGGGCCTATCATGAGAGCCGCGACAAGGTGATTGCCACCGCCGCAGGTGCATTCGCCATCAACAAACCGCGCTCGGTTGACAGCATGAGGACGATGTAGTGGCGAATGACATGGATACGGCTGAACAGACGCGCGCCGATGAAGTCCGAGCCTTCATTGCTCGCACCCCCCTCGCTCAGGAAATGGGCTTGAGATGCGAAGTCATGGGCGACGAAATGACCATGATCATGCCGTATCAGGAAAAGCTGATTGGCAATTTCATGATCAAGGCTATTCACGGCGGCGCCATCGCCGCCTTTCTGGAACTGACATCGCAGGCACAAGTGTTTCTGGTTACCGAGCATCTTGAGCGTCCGCCGCGGCCTATCAATCTGACGATCGACTATCTCCGCCAGGGCCACGCCAAAGACCTCTACGCCCGCGCAGAAATCACCAAGATGGGGCGGCGCATGTGTTCGGTCCGCGCAGAGGCGTGGCAGGATGAACGCGCCAAGCCGGTTACGACTCTGATGGCGCATTTCATGGTATCAGGAGACTAGAGCCCCGACTGAATGCAGGTGATCACATGAAACGAAGCTTGCTTGGACTTCTTGCGCTGGCTGGCTGCACATCAACCGGTCCAGTCGAACCAGGTCCGCCCGCGCACCCTTTAGCGTGGATTACAGGCTGTTGGATCAGCGAAAGCGGAACATCAAAGGAAGTCTGGTCAATTCCGGAAGCGGGCTACGTTTTCGGCTATGCGGTGACATTGGGTGATGGCGGCGTGAGCTTTTTTGAGCAGATGCGCATCAAACCCGGCCCGCTATACGTGCTCAATGTCTATCCGGCGGGCGTTGGCCCGTCGAAATTCGTGGAAAGCCTGCAGGGGGACCAGTCGGTTACCTTCATCAACAGCGCACACGACTATCCGCAGCTAATTCACTACCAACGCGAGGGCGACACTCTGAAAGCGCATATTGCGCTGGAAGACGGGTCCAACCGGCGAGACTTTTCCTATCAGGCCTGCAGCGACTGACACCGGCCCTCAGCGCCTGTTTGGGCTTTTCTTCATGTTTTCAGCCTAGTGTGCACCCCTGGACGATGGGGAGTCAGCACGCGGTGCAACCTGAAAATACATCGCTACGCTCTCGGCTCTCGTCACTGCTGCCGATAGGGACTTTTCTGCTCATTGCCATAGGTCTGCTGGCTGGCGACGCCGTTAATGGCAGCACGGTTCAGGATATTGACGACATCGCCCGGCGGCTGCAAATCGCCGACCTGCTGCGCGATGGTGAGTGGCATGATTTGAAGTGGCCCTTTCTGGCCATGCCGGAGCCGTACGTCTCACCTTGGTCGCGTCTGGTTGATCTACCCTATGTGCTGGTCACTTGGCTATTCCAGCCCGCTCTTGGACAGGATGCGGCGTTCGAGATAGCTCGTTTTGTCGTTCCACTGCTCTGGCTCATCGCATATGCGTGGCTGGCCGTGCGGCTGATCCGGGAGATCCTTGGGGAGCAGCCAAGCCTGCCGCAGATTGGCGCTGCGGCGGTCGCCTCCCTGTTTGCCGTAATCGAGTTCATGCCAAACCGGGTCGACCATCACAATGTGCAGATCGTCCTGCTGCTTGCGCTCTGCCTCGGGATCGTGTCGAAACATCGGTTTGCAGGCATTCTCGTCGGCGTCGCAAGCGTCCTCTCCATCGCTGTCGGCCTCGAGTGCGCGCCCTACATTACGCTCGCCCTTGCAGGAGTAGCTATCCACGCGGCCCTCGCACCAAATTCAACCATGGTGGCGAGGTTGAGCCTCACTGGATGGTCATTGTTGGCATTCACCCTGCCCGCCGGGCTGCTCCTGACCGGCGGGGCAATTTTCCAGACGCAGTGCGATGCCCTGTCAGCCCCTTGGGCCAGCGCCTTGATAGCGGCTGGAGTCATAGCTGCGGGCGCGCCTATCATCTGGAAACGTCTTGGCCTGCACAGCCCGACCGCGCGACTAGGAGTGCTCGTGGCAGGTGCGCTTGTTGTTCTGGGCGTTCTGTGGACGGCGTTTCCCGAATGCCATGCAGGCCCCTACACCATGATCAATGAGACTGCCCATACTTACTGGATCTCGAATGTCATCCAGGAAAAGGGACCTGCAGGTGCCTTCGCACGTGGCGAGAACCTACTCGTGCTCATCTTCATGGTTCTACTGGCGCTCACACTCGGCGCATGGATGAACCCCAAGACTTACCGGTCTCCCGTTCTGATCCTACTGCTGATAGCTACGCTGGGCACACTGCTCACAGCCTGGCAAATGCGAAACTTCAAATTTCCCGCCGCGCTCCTGCCCCTCTTCCTCCCCCTGTTCATCGAGAGGGTAAGGGAGAATGGGGGCGCACGAAGAGCCATCGCGGTCTTGTTGCCGCCCGCGCTCTTGCTGGCCAGCTTCGCCCTGCTCATCAAACCAACAGGCCGGGCGCTCACCTTGATCGATTACATGGAGGGCGATGCATGCCGGGATGCCGATCTCTCCAGCCTGGAGACGTTACCGGCCTCTAGGATCATGGCACCGCTCGGCCTGTCTCTCACGCTGGCGGAATACATCTCCGACACAGGCTCCCCACACAAGATTGCCGCGATGCCGTTTCACAGAGCCTCCCCAGGCATCGAACGCGTCTTCCAGACCTTTGCGTTGACAAACCCGGAGCTGCGCAAGCAAGCGCTTGCACCTTATAGCTATGTAGCGATTTGCACCCTGCCTGAGACGAGCGCTGATCCGAGCGCGGCCCTTCTCTATGCGACCCTGAGTTCCAGCAAGGGCTGGCCGGGTCTTGTAGAAGTCTCACCAATAACCGGGTCACGTCTGAGACTTCTCGAGATTGATCACGATACGGTCGAATAATCTCGCGCTACTCGCCCAATCGTTCAACGGCGGCAGGTTCTCCATCGAACAAAGATACATATTGCTGCTTCACGGACTCACGGAACACGGATTGAGGAATTGTGACATGGTACGCGCCTTCGGCATATGAGCCAATGTCATAGGGGGCAAAGTGGACTGCATACCCGCCGAACCTGCCGGGCAGAGTCGATGGCACGAAGTTCACTTCCCCCGCGAGAACCATGTCAGCGCTAACCAGCTCCATCGCCTCGCTCCTGAAACGCTCAAGGTCTGATACATTTCCGCTCTTCTTGACTTTTTGCCGGGCTATTTCCGTCCATACTTCATTCATGTGCGTCTGAATGGCAGCCTGCGGTTCACGAAGAAAACTGCTGAGCCGCATCGGTTCGCCAGTCGCTCCGTTATAGAGCCGTCCAGCGGTGAAGTAATTTCCATGTGCGCCGCCAGTGAACGTATAATGGAAGCCTTCGAGGCTCACAACATTTCCACTCTCAGCTACGATATCCCAATTGATCCGTAGGCCATAGGCTCGGAAGTAATCCGGGTCTGCCGCTTTGTAGGCTTGGGCGTCTTCCGACATCGCCTCGATCCGGATTTGTGCATTCTCTACCAGATCCATGCCAATGGCTGGCGCCTTGGAGAACACGGCCTCATCAATTGTGACCTCAGCCTTGAGAAACTCATCATCGACGATGATCTCGCGGGGAAGTTCGTCTACCGAAGCAATGGTCGCAACATCAATCGCGGTGTCTTCTTCACCTGCCTCGTCAACCTCACTTGACGTTTCACTCACGTCCGATAAGTCCCGAACCTGTTTCTGACACCCAGCCGCCAGCAAAAGCGCCCCCGTCAACGCAATCAAGGCAAGTCTCTTCATGCAAAACTCCGTTATAGGCTGAGCAACTCAGCGTCCCCGCCCTGTGCCGTAATGTTCACCGTCAGGGTGCGCTCAGTTGCGAAACGATGCAAGTAGTGCGGGCCACCGGCCTTCGGGCCGGTGCCAGACAAGCCATCTCCCCCAAAGGGCTGTACACCCACAACAGCCCCCGTCATTGACCGGTTCACATACGTATTGCCAACAGGATAGGCGTCGCGCACCTCCTGCTGAAAGCTTTCGAGCCGCGAATGAACGCCCAGTGTCAGTCCGTATCCCTTGCCTCTCATCATTGCGCCAACTTCAGCAATGTCATCCGGATCGTACCGCAGTACATGAAGGATCGGGCCGAACTTCTCCTCAGTTATCTGGTCGATGGAACTCAGCTCAATCAGCGCGGGACCAAACCCATAGCCCGTTTCGCCGATCCGGCCGGGCGACAATTGGTGCAACACCTTAGCCTCGTCCTTCATCATCTGGACATAGGCCTGAAGGGAAGCGCGGGACTCTGCATCGATCACGGGACCCAAATCGGTGTTTGGCTGACCAGGGTCACCGATGTTGAGCTCGTCCATCGCACCGATCAAGCCTTCGATCAGATGGTCTGCAGTCTCGTTCGGCAGGAACACGATCCGAAGCGCGGAACAACGCTGGCCCGCTGACCCAAAGGCGGAGTCAATAACATCATCTATGACTTGCTCTCTCAGCGCCGTTGTATCGACGAACATGCTGTTCAAACCGCCTGTTTCGGCGATCAGCGGTGTAATCGGACCGTCGCGGTCCGCCAGTGTCTTGTTGATGATCCGGGCTGTCGTCGTCCCGCCGGTGAAGCATACGCCGGATACACGAAGGTCGCCGATCAGCTTGGCGCCAACCGATTCTCCCCCGCCCGGCAATAGATGCAAGGCGTCACCTGGCAACCCGACCTTCTGGAACAGTTTCACCGCCTCGAACGCAATCAGGGGCGTCTGTTCTGCCGGCTTTGCCACCACCGTGTTACCCGCAGCCAATGCCGCGGAAACTTGACCCGTGAAAATAGCCAGCGGGAAGTTCCATGGACTTATGCAACAAAATACACCGCGGCCGTGCAGGGAGATGTGATTGGTTTCGCCAGTCGGCCCGGGTAATTTCTGCAGTGTCGTGAATTCCGCTTCCGCCTGCATGGCGTAGTAGCGACAAAAATCGACTGCTTCCCGGACTTCCGCAATACCATCCGCCAGCGTCTTGCCGGCTTCGCGAGCCATCAGCGCGATCAGCCGTTCGGCATTTTCCTCAAGCGCGTCGCCCATGGCACGCAGATGTTTCGCTCGCTCCGCGCCGCCGAGCTCATCCCAGCCGGGCTGAAACCGGGTCGCCGCCGTCAGTGCCCGGTCGATATCGTCATCCTGCGCTTCCCGGCAGCTGCCAAGAACGGTCTCGGTATCAAACGGCACGCGGATCATCTCTCCACCACCTGTGACCGCTTTGCCAGACACGATAGGTCCAGCCGCAATCGAAGGGCTGTCCCGGAAACTCTTGATCGCGGCGGCCATCTCATCGCGCACACTGCGCTGGCTGAGGTCGAGACCGGTGGAGTTGCGACGTTCAGCGCCATACAGCCGTGGCGGCGTCGGGATGCGCGGGTGACGTCGGGGACCGACCTCCACCTTGACGATGGGATCCGCCACAACCTGTTCAGGCGGCACGTCCGGATCAAGGAAGGAGTGTACAAAGCTTGTATTCGCGCCATTTTCCAGCAGGCGTCGCACCAGATATGGAAGCAAGTCTTTGTGCGCACCGACAGGTGCATAGACCCGTACGCGGCGGCCTAGACCGGCAGCCCCATAGAGCGCCTCTCCCATACCATGCAAGCGCTGGAACTCGAATGTGGAGTTCCCAATCTCATCAGCGAGCATCTCGATCGCGGCAACCGAGTGCGCATTGTGCGTGGCAAATTGCGGGTAGATGGCATCCTTGGCTTCCAGCATCTTGCGCGCGCAGGCCAGATAGTTGAAGTCGGTCCCGGCCTTTGTGGTGAAGACCGGGAAGTTCGGATAGCCCTCGACGTGGGCATGCTTGATTTCGCTGTCCCAGTATGCGCCCTTCACGAGCCGCACCATGAAACGATGGCCTGTCTGCTCGGCGAGATCTTTCAGCCGGTCGATCACATCACCTGCGCGCTTCTGGTAAGCCTGAACAGCCAGCCCCAGCCCGTTCCAGTTCCTCAGCGAAGGTTCCCGCGCGAGCCGATCAAGAATCTGCAAGCTGAGCACCAGCCGGTCAGCTTCCTCCGCATCAAGACAGAGGTTGATATTGGCTTTCGCTGCGCGTTCACATAGCTCCAGCACGGACGGATACATTTCATCCATGATCCGCGCTCGGTTTACCGCTTCGTAGCGCGGGTGAAGCGCTGACATTTTCACCGACACGCCATTACCTTGTTCCGGCGCGGTGGATTTATCCTTTTCGGCGGCAACGCCATCAATCGCGTGCTGGTAAGCTTTCAGGTAACGCGCGGCATCTTCGGCGGTGCGGGCCCCTTCCCCGAGCATGTCGAAGCTGAAATGCGCTGCATCCCCTGCCTTGACCATTCTGCGTCCGCGCTTCTGGGCATCCTTCACGGTCCGTCCGAGAACAAACTGTTCACCCATGATGCGCATGGCCTGCATCATGGCAGCGCGGATGACCGGTTCACCGCTTTCGCGGATCAGGCCCTGAATAAACTTCGCGGGTCCTTTCTTCAAGCTTGCAGGCACACCAATTACTTGCCCGGTCAGCATCAACCCCCAGGTGGAGGCATTTACCAGCCAGGATTCGGACTGTCCTTGGTGCGCGCTCCAGTCGCCGGAGCGGATTTTCTCTGCAATCAACTCATCGCGCGTTTCAGCGTCGGGCACCCTCAGCAGCGCCTCGGCCAGACACATCAAGGCCAGACCTTCTGCATTCGACAGACCAAACTCCTCAAGGAAGCTTTCCATCATGCCCTTATCGCGGCCACGCGCACGGGCGGTCTCGACCAGTTCCAGCGCTCGACGCATGGTTGCCTGGCGCAAGTCATCGGATAGTGGTGTCTGTTTGAGCAGATCCTCCAGCAAGGCCTCCTCATCCGCAAACTTAATCTGGTCGAGCGCATGCCAGTCAATTTTTTCAAGCGCGAGCGTGTCAGCCATATGGGTACTGGTCCGGTAAGTGTGAGCCTGTAGGCGTAGGAGCAATTATCAGCCTGAATGTGGTGCAAACGGGTTAGTCCTGCCCCGATCTGCACCAATTCCGAATTATCTATATCTTTTCACATGACCCGATGCGAGAGAAGTTCAACGCATCCCGGCCTCTTTACGCAGTGCACCAACACGGCCACATTGGCGCGGGACTGGCTGAGGCTGTTGAAGGAGCGCTCATGCGCATCATGCTCGTTACGGACGCCTGGGATCCTCAGGTTAATGGCGTCGTGCGCACAATGAAGCGCGTGATCGAAGAAACCGAGGCTATGGGCCATGTCTGGGAGATTGTTCATCCCGGCCAGGGGTTTCGAACCATGCCACTGCCGACCTATCCGGAAATCAAGCTGGCCCTGTTCGCCCGGCGCAGGATTGAAGATCGGTTCCACGAATTCGAGCCTGACGCTATCCATATCGCTACCGAAGGCACCCTCGGCATGGCCGGGCGCGCCATGTGCCTCATGGTGAAACACCCCTTTTCGACCGCCTATCATACACGATTTCCGGAATATGTTTCAGCGCGACTACCGGTCCCCACCCGGGCTGGATACTCCTTTGTGCGCTGGTTCCACAAATATTCCGGCAAGGTCATGGTACCGACCCCCTCCATGGTGAAGGAGCTGGAGGCTCAGCGCTTCATCAATCTCGTCGCCTGGAGCCGGGGTGTGGACACCAACATGTTCACCCCGGAGCGCCGCATCGAGGAAGGTCAGCCGGGCGACCCGTTTGCAGGCCTGCCACGCCCGATTTTCCTGAATGTCGGCCGCGTCGCCGTGGAAAAAAACATCGAAGCCTTTGCCGAACTGGACTTGCCGGGCACGAAAGTGATCATTGGCGATGGCCCGCAGCGCGAGGAATTGCAGAAGCGCTATAAAGACGTCGTCTTCCTGGGCGCAAAGTTCAATGAAGAACTCGCGACCTGCTATGCTGGCGCAGATGTCTTTGTCTTCCCGAGCATGACGGACACATTCGGACTTGTTGTTCTGGAAGCCATGGCGTCCGGCACACCGGTTGCGGCCTATAATGCGACCGGTCCGCGCGATGTTATCCCGGGCTCCGATGCGGGGACGATTACACCTGCTGGCGGCAATCTTGCCGAAGGCGCTGTCGCCTGTCTCTCGCTCAGCCGCGCCACGTGCCGCGCCTATGCTGAGACCTATAGCTGGCGCGCCTGCGCCGAAGCCTTCATCGAGAATTTGCAGCCGCTGCCAGCCCCCGCCCGCAAGCGGTTCTGGCAAAAGATCAGGCTGCGCCGCCGGAAGAAGCCAACCTTGCCCAGCCTATAGCTATTCGCGAGCAACCCTTGTCTCGAGCTGTCGGGCCACCTCCTGCTCGGCAATGCGTAATTCATCCGGTAACGGGATCAGGCCCTTTTCGAGCAGATAGCCATCCGGCCCCATGGCGCGGTCTGATACAAATTCCTGAACGAATTCGGTCAGGCCCGGTACGAGCGGGATATTCTGGTTCTTCACATAGATGTACATGCTGCGCGACAAGCCGTACTCGCCTGACGCGATGGCCTCGAAGGTCACCGGTACGCCATCCAGATGCGCCGCCTTCACGCGATCTCCATTCTGCTCGAGAAAAGAATAGCCCAACACGCCCACAGCCGTTGGTGTCTTGATCAACGACTGGATGATCGCCGTATCATTTTCACCAAGGTCGATCCACGCACCATCGGTACGAATCGTATGCGTGCGCAGCCGGAAGGCTGCCGGGTCAGCCTGCTTCAACGCCACCAATTCCGGCAAGGCAAGCGCGCCTTGCTCCATGCCGAGTTCGGTGAAGGCATCCCGCGTGCCAGATGTAGGCGGCGGTCCAAGCACCATGATTGGCTCGTCAGGCAAGTCCGGGCTGATCTCGGACCAGTTCTTGTAGGGATTGGGGCGGAAACCGCCCTGCCCATCCGGAATGTGAGCCGCAAGCGCGAGGAACACTTCCTCCTTCGTCAGGTCGAGAGTCGGAGCCTGACGAGCATTGGCCAGCACAATCCCATCGAACCCGACCGACAAGGCCGTTATTTCGGTTATGCCATTTTCGGCACACAGCGCCTGTTCGCTTTCAGTGATCATGCGTGAGGCGTCCGAGATCGACGGACGATCCGGTCCGATTTTCTGGCAGAATGTCTTGAACCCCCCGCCCGTGCCTGTGGTTTCCACTATGGGGGTCGGATAACGCGTGGTCGCCCCGAAACGCTCGGCAACGGTTGTTGCAAACGGCGCGACCGTGGAGGAACCGACTATGCGAATTTTGTGTGTGCCGTCTGCGCTGACAGGTGGCGGCGGGATGGTGTCCCCCGTGTCCAGATCAGACAGGTCAGTCCGGCCGCACGCAGCCGAGAACAAAAGAACGAGGGGGAAAAGAATACTGCCAATTCTGGCTGTCATGCGATCATGGCTCCGGCGAACGACATCTGGCTGAGGGGCGTTGGCACCCGGCCTGATGCCCATAAAGCAAGGTCCCTACCCGTTCAATGTGATGTGTGGGTGACAAAAATATCAGGTTGCCCGAAATTTTTGCTTGCATGCCCGAAAAGAGTCCCCTACATCGCCCCTCGAAATCGATGTGGCGGACATCTGGGCCAACCCTTAAACTGGGGGCCCCCTGTACTAACGCCCAAAGCTGGTTAAAAGCCCTTTGGAGGTTAGGTGTCATGCACTCCTATGCTACCCCCTATAATATTGTTGCCGATGCGCAGCCTGATCTGCCGGTATGGTGTTTCCGCCCGGAGCGGGTCACTGCAGCCGCAAAATGGTTCAAGGAAAAGTTCCCTGGCGAGCCATTCTATGCCGTGAAGGCGAACCCGGGCGAGCATGTGCTCGAAGCCCTCTGGGAAGCTGGCGTACGCAGTTTCGATACGGCATCGCTGCCAGAGATCGAACTGATCCATCGCAAATTCCCGGGCGCCCGCATGGCCTTCCTGCACCCTGTGAAGAACCGCCGCGCCATCCAGCGCGCTTATCACGAGTTTGGTGTACGAATTTTTGTCACCGACACGATGCAGGAACTGCACAAGATCCTCGAGGAAACCGGCTACGCCAAGGACCTTACGATCATTGTACGGATCGCTGTATCCTGTGACGGTGCTGCTCTGCCGCTGGCAGGTAAATTCGGTGCCAGCGCGGAAGACGCGACCGAGATCCTGCGTGAAGCCCGCCATTATGCGGACGAACTGGGCGTATCCTTCCATGTCGGCAGCCAGGCGATGAAGCCTACCGCCTGGTGGACGGCTATGGCCGATGTGTCCCGCATCATCATCGCGGCTTCGGTCACGGTTGATATCGTGGATGTCGGCGGTGGCTTCCCTTCGATCTATGCGGACAATCCTCCGCCATCTCTGGAAGACTATGCGGCGATGGTTGAGCAGGCCTTCGAGAACATGTTCGTTCTTGAAAACGCCGAGTTGTGGTGTGAGCCCGGCCGCGCGCTGGTTGCCGAGTCGGAAAGCCTGCTTGCTCGTATTGAGTTGGTGAAGGATGACGCGATCTACATCAATGACGGTTCGTATGGCGCCCTCTATGATGCAGTTCACGAGCGCTGGTCGTTCCCGATGCGGGCCCTGCCAAGCAATGGACGCACGCTTGGCCGACTTGTTGAGTACACCGTGTACGGCCCGACTTGCGATTCTACCGACAAGTTCCCTGCCAAAGTTTGGCTGCCTGCCGGACTCGAAGAAGGTGACTATCTGGAATTCGGAAACCTGGGCGCCTACGGCCGGGCCATGTCCAGTCGCTTCAATGGCTTCGGGGAAACTCTGGTCGCCCGCGTTCACGATGCGCCTTGGCCGAGTCTCTACAATGCGGTCGGCGCAGAAGTGATCTCGATCGGCGCGTCCGGCACACGCTGAACGTTAGGAAACCCGTACCGCCTGAGGACAAGCGCCAGATCTGGCACGTCTTCAGGCAACGAGGTCAGCCACGCATGGCCCCCAATTCCCTGCGCTTCAGTCTCTGGCGGAAGCACACGGATGGTCTGGCGCGCAATCGCCGCTCCTGAGTCGATATAGCTGACAGTCCGCGGGGCACTGGCCACCAATTGCGCCCGCACGAGCGGGAAATGCGTGCACGCCAATACGACCGTATCGATCCGGTCCCCACCCGGAGCGTCGAACAGAGGCTTCTGGGCTGCCTCGAAGGCATTGATCGGCAGATCCTCGCCGCGCGCATGCGCCTCTGCGAGTTTCACCAGTTCGATACTGCCATGCATCACAACGTCCACATCTCGCGCAAAATTGGAAATGAGTTCAGCCGTATAGGCGCGCCGCACCGTTCCGGGGGTTGCCAGCAAACCGATAGTGCCGGTCTGGGTCAATTGAGCCGCTGGCTTGATAGCCGGTACTGTTCCAACAACCGGAATATCCAGAGCAGCCCGCACGTCCTGCAGAGCCAGAGTCGACGCTGTGTTGCAGGCAATCACAAAGACATCCGGCTTGACTTTATCGCACAGCGCCTTGGCAACGGCCGGCAAACGCGCCTGCAAGGCTTCATCGGACTTCTCACCATAGGGGAAAAAGGCAGAGTCAGCAGAGTAATGGATACCTAGCGCCGGTCCCAAGGCGCGTATTTCTTCCACAACGGTCAAACCACCCATGCCGGAATCGAATACCAACACCCTGCCCCGGGCGGGGGATGGCACGAAATTCGGCGGGAGCGTATCGGCAGGCATTGCAGGAATCCTAGTCGCATTCCGCTGTGGCGGAAACAGGGCATGAAATACGCAATGGCACGGGATTTGTTGTGCAGCGCAGCATTAAGCCCTATGTCTGTTGTAAGAATGTGAGGTAATGCAATGCTCGAACTCTGGCTAACTCCGTGGCGCGCGGGCCTGTCCATGACAGCTGCGACACTTGAAACCCTGATTGCCACTCAGAAAAGCATGTCGGTCATGGCGCCCAAAGGCATGGCGACTCCGATGACCGAAGACAAATTGCGCGATGCGTTTCAGATTGCTGCTGACGTAAATTTGCGTCGCTGGGAAGACACTGCAGGTGCCCTGCAGAATCTGCCAAACTGGTTGCATGATCTGCACGCCTTGCCAGGCAATATGGTGACCGACTGGTTTGATGCAGCGCGCCGCGCACGCGACTAGTCGGACAAACCCTCCTCGCGGGCAGCAGGCAACCAGACTCCGAAAGCCGTCCCCTCGCCAATGCGCGTCTCTACCGAGAATCCGCCGCGATGATGGGCCATGATATGCTTCACAATGGCCAGGCCGAGCCCTGTGCCGGTGATCTTGCCCCCCCGGCTCTGATCGGCGCGGTAAAAGCGTTCGCCCAAACGCGGCAAGTGTTCACGCTCGATCCCCGGTCCCTGATCTTCGACGCGCATCCAGATGGCGCGCTCCTGCGTGCCTGGCCGGCTTGACGCGGGCAACAAGGTCATGCGCTCGCTGCTGGCCCAAGTCTGCCCCGCTTTCAAGCGTGCTTCGGCCATACCGGAGGCTATACCAAAGCTCAGGATTACCTGTCCGCCTTCCTTTGAATACTTCAGGGCGTTTGAAACGAGATTCTCCGCGACCTGAATCATCTCGTCGCGGTGGGCGATCACCGGCATGGGCCCATCATCCGACTGAACCACCAGCCGTACCCCCTTCTCCGCCGCGATGGCGCTGAAAGCATGTGTGGCATCGGAGACAATGTCCCGAAATTCCTCGCGTTCGCGCGGCGATACATGTTCAGAAGACTCGATCCGCGACAGGGACAGCAAATCCGCGATCAATCGCGACATGCGCTCAGTCTCGCCGGCCATGATGGCCAGAAATCGGTCCCAGGAATCCTTGTCATCCTTGGCAGGGCCCCGCATCGTCTCGATAAAGCCCGACAGCGCAGTCAGCGGCGTGCGCAATTCATGGCTCGCATTAGCCAGAAAGTCTGATCGCGCCCGCGCGGCGCGGCGAACAGGGGTGAGGTCTTCCAGAACGACGAGCGTACGTCTTGCCCGGCCGGGTCGCGATACATGCGCCCGCCACGTCTCGTCCGGCCCGCTCTCGACCTCCACGGCCATCGGCTCGACCGTGCCAGTCTGAATCGCATTCTCGATCGCAGAAAGCAGCCCCGGCGACCGGATGACGGTACTGGCGCGGGGGTTTACACGCCCATCAAGCCGCAGAATGAACTCCGCCTCTTCGTTCATTGTGACAATGCGTTGCTCGTCATCAATCTCGAAAGCCGGCAGCGGCAATGCATCCAAAAGAATGGCAGATTCCTGAATATTCGGCTGAACGAGCGCTGGCTCAACCGAGAGCCGTGGACTGATGGGAAGGATCGTCGCGGTTCCCACGAAGATGGCTGTCGCGACGGACATGGCCACCAACAGGGCAGCAATCGCCTCAATCAGGCCAATTGCACCTGTAATCCACATCAAAAGAAGGATAAAACCGAAGCAGCACACAAGCGTTATGAAGTCTCTCGCGCGCCGCGAGAGGGCGCTACGAGCGGACTGTTTTGCGTCGGCTGACATGCCTTCGCTCATTCATGCTCCTGTTAACTAACTACTCAAAGACTTCAGGTCTCGAAGCGGCTAATACGCAACCAGACATCTGCCAAGCCCTTCACGACGTATCACAACCACAAGCGGCATTTGTGCAACTAAATGTAATTATTGAAAAACGATAATTTATCATTGACAGTCGACTAGAGCGGGCGTATCCGACGTCTGGAAAAAGGAGCGTTGCCGACGGCATGACACGATCAATTCTACTACTAGCCCCGGCAATTCTTGCGGCCTGCGCAACATCACAGGCAAATTTGCCCGGCATTGATGGAAATCGCGAGGAGATTTTTGCCATCGCGCCTGACGCTCCAGTGGATTGGGCGGCATCAGGTGTTGCTGGTCAGGCGAATACCGGCGACTGGCTAAGCCAGTTCAGCGATCCGGTCATGGAAAGTCTGGTGCGCGAGGCTCTGGCCAATAGCCCTACGCTTGAATCACGCGCCGCACTTGTCCGGGCAGCTGCTGCGTCAATCCGCACGGCCCGTTCTCAGCGTTCCGTCAGTATTGACGGCTCCATCAGCGCTGGAGTCACATCCAATTCCTTTGAAGTTGGCGGTGATCTTGATCGAGCGACGGACGGAATTTACGGTCTGGGCATTGATGCGAGTTGGGAAGCCGATCTTTGGAACCGGCTCGGACGTGGTATTGCCGCCGCAGAAGCAGACCTTGCCGCAACCGAAGCCGACTTTGCCGCCGCCGAGTTGTCTGTTGCCGCTCAAACTGCCATTGCCTGGATCAATCTGAACGCTGCACTGGCGCAGGAGCGCGTGGCAGTACTGACTTATGAAGCACGCGACCGGGTTCGCATTCTGACCGAACGCCGATTCCAGCGCGGAGTGGCCCAAGCATTGGATGTGCGCACCGCACGCAGCGCACTTGCTGGCGCAGAAGCCAGTATTGCTCAACGCCGTCAGCAATCAGGTGAGGCCGCACGTCGGCTGGAAATCCTGCTAGGCCGCTATCCGGCAACCGAAATCGAAGCCACGGCTGAATTGCCGGTGCTGGAAACGCTGGTCGTAGAAGGCAATCCAATGCTGTTGCTATCGCGTCGCCCGGATGTGGCGAGCGCCGAAGCGAGTATCATTGCTGCTGGCCTGCGCGCGGAACAAGCGCGCCTCGCCATGCTGCCCGCCCTGCGCTTGACCGGCTCTATTTCTACCAGCGAGTCCGAATTTGCAGACATGGTCGATCCAGAGCGGATTGCCGCCCGGCTCGTGGCAAGCCTGATCCAGCCACTGTTCACGGGCGGGCGCCTGGACGCCCAGCGTGATGCCGCTGTGGCGCAAGCAGAATCAGCGATTGCGAGCTATGCTGGCATTGCGCTGACGGCGTGGGGAGAAGTCGAGGACGCTATCGCAGCCGACACGTATCTCGCCCTGCAAGAGGATGCGCAATTGCGCGCCTTGGAAGAGGCTCGCCTTGCCGAAGAACTGGCCGAGCGCCAGTACACAAGTGGTACGATCACCGTGTTCAATCTGATCGATGCCCAGACCCGGCGTCTCACTTCTGAGAGCCAGTTGGTTTCCGCGCGCGCATCGCGTGCTTCGAACCGGATTTCCTACCATCTAGCCCTTGGGGGCGGCCTGCCCGTACAGACTGCCTCGACCACCGTTCAAGCCCCGCAAGAAAGCGCCGCAGAATAGCGGCAGGAGAATAAGTCATGGGACGCCTCATTTCAGTTTTGATTCCGATCGGGATCCTCGCCGTGGTTGGTATCGGCGGCGTGGCCGCTCTGTCAGCGATCAAACCCAAACCTGAAAAAGCCGAGGAAGCCCGCGCCGGCCTGAATGTATTTGCGGAGCCCGTTCGCCAGGGCGACCTGACGCTCGTCGTGGAGTCGCAAGGCGAGGTAAGACCGCGACGCGAGATCATCGTGGCCCCGCAAATTTCCGGCCGGATTTCCTACGTATCCCCTGACTTCATCGATGGCGGTTTCATCAACAAAGGTCAGCTGCTCGTCCGTGTTGAGGCGGCTGACTATGAACTGGCAGTTGTACGCGCCCAGTCTACCGTGGCCAGCGCCCAGCAGGCCCTTGCCCTCGAAGAGGCCGAAGCTGAACTGGCGCTACAGGACATCGAGGACCTCGGTATTCCCGACGCCTCTCCCCTCGCCCGCCGTGAACCTCAGCTGGCAGGCGCTCGCGCAGCGCTGGAATCTGCCAGAGCCCAATTGAAAGACGCCCAATTGGCGCTTGACCGAACGGCCGTCTACGCACCTTTTGCCGGCCGCGTGCGGGAACGCAATGTTGATATTGGTCAAGTCGTCTCTGTCGGCCAGTCACTTGGCCAGATCTTCGCCAATGATGTTGTTGAAGTCGCCCTGCCGCTCAAGGACGCCGAAATGGGGCGTCTGGGCCTGCCCCTTGCCTTCAGTTCCAGCAAGGCCCAGCCCGGTCCGGATGTGACCTTCCGCGCCACGGTTGGCGGCGTAGAGCGCGAGTGGCACGGACAGGTCGTCCGGACGGCAGCCGCTGTGAATTCGCAAACCCGCCAGATCAATGTCATAGCCGAACTTCAGGATCCGTATGGCGCTGGCGCCGATGGCGACGCACCCATGGCACCCGGCCTTTTCGTGACCGCCATCATTCAGGGGGAAACACTCGAAAACGTGCTGATTGCACCACGCGGCGCTCTACGCGGAGATGATCGCCTATTCGTCGGCTTGCCAGACGAAGGCAAGCTGGCGATCCGCCAGGTGAAGCTGATCTACTCCGATCCTGATGGAGCCTATCTTGCGTCAGGTGTCGAGCCCGGTGAACTGGCCATCACCAGCCCCATCCAGGCCCCGTTCGAAGGTATGAGCATCACCGTCATGCAACGTATGGAAGATGGTACAATCACGATTTACGAGCCCGAGCGGACCGAGGAATCCTCCAGCTCCGGCGAGCCAGCAGCAATTGCGTCAACCACAGGTGAAGGAGCAGCCCAATGAGGGGGATTGTCGCCTGGTTCGCCCGTAACGCCGTCGCCGCAAACCTTCTGATGATCGTCGCCTTCACGGGCGGAGTTTTCGGCTACACCAAGATGGAACAGGAAATGTTCCCCGTGGTGAACATCACGGGTGCCTCGGTATCGGTTACCTGGAATGGCGCTTCGCCACAGGATGTCGAAGACCAGATCGTTACACGTATTGAAGAGGCTGTCGCGGACATTGACGGCCTCGACCGGATCACCTCGATCGCGAATGAAGGCTTCGGTGTCGTCAACATCAAGGGGCGCGACGATATCGACATGGACAAGTTTCTGGATGACGTGAAAATTCGCGTCGATCAGATCAACAATATGCCCCAAGCGGCGTTCCAGCCGCAGGTGACACGTTGGGAACAGCGCAACAACTATATTGGCCTGTCCGTCCACGGCAATGTGGACGCACGCACGCTGCGGCGCGTCGGCGACCGGGTTCGTGATGACATTGCCAACATTAACGGGGGTGAGCTGGCGCAGCTGGGCGGCGTTATCGATGAACAAGTCAACATCGAAGTATCGGAAGAACAATTGCGCCGATACGGGCTGAGCTTCAGTGATGTGGCCAGCGCTATTCGTCAATCCTCGCTGAACTCGTCAGGCGGCCGAATTGAATCTTCAACCGGCGACGTTGCCATCACGGCTCGGCAATTGGCCGACACAGCGGATCAATTTGGTAACATCATCATCCGCCAATCGACCGAACAGGGCACTATCCGCGTGGCCGACGTCGCCACGATCGATGACGGCTTCGCAACAGACAAGTTCAAGGCCACATACAATAACGAGCCAACCGTCTTCGTGCAGGTTCCCCAGCCGAACACGATGCACATTGTCGAATATACTGACGACATCAAGGCATATGTGGACCGCGCCAATGACCCTTCCAACGGCATCCTCCCGGAAGCCGTGAAGATCGACATCCTGTTTGACGATTCCGTGGCTTTCAATGCCCGTATGGATTTGATCCAGCAATCTGCATTGACCGGGGCCGTTCTCGTCATGCTGGTCCTGCTGCTGTTCCTGCGTCCAACTGTGGCCCTATGGGTCACGATCGGAATCATCACCGCTTTTGCGGGCGGGATTTTGCTCCTCCCCTATTTCGGGGTTTCCTGGAACATCCTTTCCACATTCGCTGTCTTGCTGGTGATCGGGGTGATCGTGGATGACGCCATCATAGTCGGCGAGAATATTCACCGCGAGATCGAAAGCGGACGGCGCGAAGGCCTGGACGCTGCCATTGTCGGCACGCAACTCGTGCTCAAACCGGTCGTGTTCGGCGTTCTGACCACGATCATCGCCTTCCTGCCGTGGGCATTCATTAGCGGCCCGACCCGGATGTTTACCCAGCAAATCACATTCGTCGTGGTCGCGGCCCTGATCTTCTCGATCATCGAGTGCATGCTGATCCTGCCGAGCCATCTGTCACATATGAAGCGCCAGTCCTTCGACGGCCCGTCTGGCAAATTGCTGAAGCTGCAGCACTCGATTGCAGACAGCCTGCTCTGGTTTGCCAACAACCTCTACAAACCCTTCCTCGAACTGGCGATCCGCTACCGCTATGCGACCGTCATGTTCTTCTTCTGCCTGTTTTTCCTGGCGACACGGATCACAGGTATGGGCATCGTACCCTTCAAATTCATGCCGGAAATCGAAGCAGACCTTGTTCGGGTCGAAATCGATATGCCAGACGGTACGCCATACACCCGCCTCGAACAGATCCGCGACCAGCTGCAAGCCGGTATCGACGTTACGATGGCGGAATCGATCAAACAATATCCGAACATAGAGGGTGGCCTGATCAAGGATGCCGCTGTCGTTGCGTCCGGGACGCGCGTCAATGCCTGGATTGGGGTCTTGCCACCCGAAGACCGGCCTGTCGGATTGCGGTCCAAGGATATAGCCGAACAATTACGCCTGAATGTCGGTGATATTCAGGATGCTGAAGAAATCAATTTCGATTTCACCTTCAATGATGAACAGAGCGGCGTGCGCTTTGCCCTCAACCATCAAGACCTGGACCGTCTGCGTGAAGCGGCCGCCGCAGTTAAAGAGCACCTGGCAACTTATGCCAATGCCTACGATATTGGAGACAACCTCTCCTCAGCCGCTGAAGAGATTCGTATCTCGCTGAAACCGGGCGCGGAAACGCTCGGCATCACGCTGGCCAGCGTCACCGACCAGGTCCGGCAGGCATATTATGGCGAAGAAGCCCAACGCCTGCCGAGAGATGGCGAGGATGTCCGCGTCATGGTCCGCTTGCCGGAATCGGCCCGGGAAAATCTGGACAGCCTGAATTCTCTTCGTGTTCGCACTTCCGATGGTCGCGAAATTCCGGTTACCCAGATCGCAAACTTCGATTACGCACCAGGGATCAACCGCATCGTTCGTCGCAATCGCACCCGGTCAGTCTCAGTGTATTCTGAAGTGCTGGGCGACGGTGGGCGAAACCAGATCATGGCCTCAATGGACGAAAATTTCTGGCCAGACTTCGAGAAGACCTTCCCGGATGTCGAGCGCGGCGTGGCGGGCGGCATCGAAGAAGAACAGAAGTTCATGGAAGAAGTTGGTCGATTGATCCTGATTGCCATCGGCGCGATGTACATCTTGTTGGCAGTGGCTTTCCGGTCCTACGCTCAGCCACTGCTGCTGATGATGGCCCTGCCCTTTGCTTATTGCGGAGCAGTCTTCGGGCTCTGGATATTTGATACACCGATGGCCATGTTCTCGTTCTTCGGCATTGCTGCAGCCGCAGGGGTCGTGATCAACGACAATCTCGTCCTGATCGATTATGTGAATCGACGGCGGGATGAAGGCGCAGGTGCCGTTCAGGCGCTGGTCGATGGGGGCGTATCCCGCTTCCGGCCCATCCTGTTGACTTCCGTCACCACCTTTGTCGGCATCCTGCCACTGATTGCAGAAAAATCCGTTCAGGCACAATTCCTCAAACCGATGGTTGTGTCATTGGGCGCAGCTGTTGCATTCGCGCTTTTTGTCTCATTGTTGATGGTCCCTGCCCTTTACGCAGTCGGTGTCGAGATTGGCCGGATCTTCCGCTGGACCTGGGGCGGCAAGCCTTTCCGCCAGATCGGTGAGACCTATAGCGGAGAAGTGACCATCGACGAGGATGAATTGATTGGCACGAGCAAAGATGGCGGATTTGGTCCAATGGCTCCCGCCGAATAAAATGTACGCAACACGGTAAAGGCCCGCCCGGATCAGGCGTCGGGCCTTTATCCATATTACTGGAGAGACCTTAAATGAAACACCTCATGCTCGGGGCAGCGACCATTGCCCTCCTCACCGCCTGTTCGCCGGCATCCACGGAAGACACTGGTCAGTCAGCAGAGGCTGCGACAGTAACATCAACATCCTCGAACACGCCGAACGAAGCAGGCAAATATGTCACCGCAGAAGGCCTGGAGCTGTCTGCTGCTGACTATTGGGGGGACTGGGGTGTTGACCTCACATTGCGCGATGACTCCATCGCACCCGGCGACAATTTCTACGCCTATGCCAATGGCAAATGGCTCGACAGTTTCGTTATCCCGAGTGATCGCACACGCTATGGCGCCTTCACTCTGCTGGCTGAAAAGTCAGAGCAGCGCGTACTCAATATCATTCAGGAGCTTGCCGAAGCCGAACCTGATCCAGCCACACTCGAAGGCAAGGTCGCCTCTGTCTACAACGCCTATATGGACACGAGCGGTATCGAAACCGCTGGCCTCGCGCCCGCCACGCCCTATCTCAGCAAAATCAAGAACATCGATAGCCGGGAAGACCTCGCCAAGCTGTTTGCGGCAACGGGCTACGCCTCCCCTATCGCGGGCTGGGTCGATGTCGATTCCAAGCAGACCGACCAGTACATCTTCTATGTGACCCAAGCCGGGCTCGGCATTGGCGACCGTGACTATTATCTCGACAATACAGAGAAAAACCTTGAAATCCGCGCGGCCTACAAAGCCATGCTGACCAGCCTGCTGACAGAAGCAGGCTACGAGGAGGCCGAGGCGGCGGCAGACCGCGTGATCGCGCTCGAGACCCGTATTGCTCGCGCCCATTGGGACCGCGCAACAGGCCGGAATCGCAACCTCACCTACAACAAGATGAGCCGCGCAGAGTTGGAACAGCTCGCCGGAGACTTCCCGGTGGCGACGATGCTCATGGACCTTGGCCTGAACAGCGAAGAATCCTTTGTCGTGCGCCAAGTCACTCCGACAGCCGAAGAGATCGCAGAAAACGGGCTCACCGCGGAACAGATCGAAAAAGTCTCGGGCGGCGGCATAGGCGGCCTGTTCGAGATCATGCAAACTGCCTCCCTTGAGGACTGGAAGGCTTATCTAGCGGCCCACTTCCTGATCGATCACGCCGATGTCCTGCCCCGCCGCCTGGATGAGGCGACCTTCGAATTTTATGGCAAGAAACTGGGCGGTGCCGAAGAACAGCGCGAGCGCTGGAAGCGTGCAGTCTCAACCGTCGAAGGCTCCGTCGGAGAAGGTGTCGGCAAAGTCTATGCCGAGCGCTTCTTCCCGAGCGAGAACAAGGCAGCCATGGACGATCTGGTAGAGAATTTGCGAGCGGCCATGGCCAGCAATCTCGATGAGATCGACTGGATGGGCGACGACACGAAGACAGAAGCACATGACAAGCTCGCCAAATTCACCCCAAAAATTGGATATCCGGAGAACTTCGAGACCTATGCGGACCTGAATGTGGGCCCGGACGCCTTCGCCAACTCCATGGCGGTGAATGACTGGGCCTGGAAGGACATGATCTCCCAGCTCGGCCAGCCGATCGACAAGACCGAATGGTTCATGTTGCCCCAGACGGTGAACGCCTATTATTCGCCCAACCGGAACGAAATCGTGTTTCCCGCTGCCATCCTTCAGCCGCCTTTCTTCAATCTGACTGCAGACCCCGCCGTCAATTATGGTGCGATCGGCGGCGTCATTGGTCACGAAATGGGCCACGGCTTCGATGATCAGGGCGCCAAATCCGACGGAAATGGCACGCTCCGCAATTGGTGGACCGCTGAAGACGAATCCAATTTCAAGGCCAAGACCGGCGCGCTGGTAGAGCAATATAATGCTTTCTGTCCCCTGGACGATGGGGAAACCTGTGTGAATGGCGCGCTGACACTCGGCGAGAATATCGGCGATCTCGGCGGTCTTTCGATGGCATACAAGGCCTACAAGCTCAGCCTCGACACAGATGGCAACGGCACGATCAGCTCGGATGAGGAAGCGCCTGTGCTGGACGGACTGAGCGGTGATCAGCGCTTCTTCCTGGCCTGGGCCCAGGTCTGGCGGTCCAAGTACCGCGAAGAGGCAACCCGTCGCCAGCTGCTGACAGACCCACATTCCCCACCCGTTTACCGGGTAAACGGCGTCGTTCAGAACATGGCAGAATGGTACGAAGCCTTTGACGTGACGGAAGATGACGAGATGTACCTACCGCCTGAGCAGCGCATCCGGATTTGGTAAACGGTTATAAACCGTAGCATACACTACAGAAGCAGCGCTTTAGAGTGCTGCTTCTTTACTTGTCTTGAAGAAGTTTGGGTATATTCTGACCGAGCAGCCTGATTTGGCATGGCGGTTGCAAGAAAATCTTCGGATAAGGATTCCGCCCAAAATGAAATTGCTAAACCGCCTGTTCAAGACATCAAGTTCCGATTCCGAGGCTCCCGCCTCTGCGCGCGTAGAACAGATGGTGACGCCCGTAAAAGAACGGCCACGTCCCGTCCGTGCATCGGTCTATCGGGAAGCAAATGTCGTTTACGAATCCGGCTACAAGCGTCGCGGTATCGTTCTGGACTATTCTGACACAGGCGTTCGCCTCCGGTTTCCGACCAATGAGGGCATGCCTGAATTCGTGACCCTTCATGCCAAGGGAGTGGGCCTGCAGGGCCCCGCACGCGTTGTCTGGCAAAAAGGTTCTGAAGCGGGTTTTCAACTCACGACCATCTAGGGTCGCACCCGTCCCTTCCCAATGTTCATTTGGCTTTTGGGCCTAAAAGGTCTTGAATGGCCCTTTCAACGCGAAAGGGACGCACCATGGCCATCATGAAATCAGAACAGATCATGTCGGAATCGACCAAATCCTTCGAGGATGCGATTCAGACAGCGGTCACACGCTTTGACGCCACCGTCAAAGGCCTCGCATCGGCTTACGTCAACGAAATGTACACCACAATCAAGAACGGCAAGATCGAAAAGTATCGCGTGAACCTCCAGATGACGTTCGAAGTAATGCCGCCCAAGGCCGACGACAAAGCCAAGCGCGCAAAGAAGAAGTAGGCCCATTCGTGGCCAAGACGACGGAAACCTGGTTTTCGGAACTCGATCCGGCCCAATTCGAGATTGCGGAAAGCCTTCGAGCGAGCATCGAGCGGGCAGGCCCCGGCCTGACCTGCAAGCTCGCCTGGGGCTTTCCGTGTTGGAGTGGGACCGAGCGGATATTCTCGATTGCGGCATACAAGGACCGCTGCAATCTCCAGATCTTCTATGGTGCCGAACTTGCGCCGTCCTTTCCAGATCGGATCGAAGGCACCGGCAAGGCTCTGCGCCATGTAAAAGTCCATTCGGTCGATCAGATCGACGCCCAACTGGATCAAATCATCGAGGCGGCAATCCGGCTGGATGCAACCGATCCACGGCCTGTTCGATAGGAAGACGTGACAGCTGCGTGGTTTGCCCTATCATCTGACGTCAGATGCACAGGAACCTGCCCCCATGCGCCAATTCCTTGTCCCAGCCCTCGCCGTCGTTTGCCTTGTCCTGGCAGTCCCGACAGGAAGCCAGGCACAATCCCCTAGCAATTCGGAAACCCCTTCCATGACGGCAACGCAATTTACGAGCATTGATGGAAAGCCAGTCGACCTTGAAGCACTCGATGCAAAGGCGATCCTCGTCGTGAATACAGCCTCCAAATGCGGCTACACCAAACAGTATGAGGGCCTTCAGGCACTGTATGAAGCGAAGCGAGCGGAAGGGCTCGTCATTCTAGGCATCCCTTCAAATGATTTCGGCGGGCAGGAACCCGGGACTGAGGAAGAGGTCCAGACGTTCTGCCAGCTGAATTTCGGCGTGACATTCCCGCTGACAAAGAAATACGCTGTGACGGGCGCTGATGAGCACCCATTCTATTTGAATGCCGTGGACATGCTTGGCGAGGCCGCGCAGCCGAAATGGAATTTCCATAAAATTCTCGTCGATGGCGACGGCACACCGCTCAAGGCCTACCCCTCTGCCACTACCCCATCGGATCCGGAACTCGTGGCAGATATCGAGGCGGCCCTCGGCGGATGACGCCTATCAGGCGCGCCACTTCACGACCGGAGTGATCCTGCCGGTACGGCAAGTTCGGGAATGGATCGCAGAAAGGCCCGCGCCTGCTCACCGGCTGCAGCACACGCTGTTTCAAGCTGCCCTCTATCCAGGCGCACTGCGCGAATACGTGCCCACGGGTGTCGTTGGAGATAGTAGTCGAGATTGTTCAAAAGCTCGAATTCAACTCGGTCTATCTGTTCGCTTTCGCTTGCTTCAAAGAAATACAATCGAGTTTGGGCCGCGCTCCAGCCCCGCTCGAAATGCGCGTGATAATGGCCCTCATCCTCGCCGAAACAATCGAAGCGGAGGACTTCGTCTTCGTGGATGAAAAGCGAAAACGCGGGCCCGCGCCCAATGGGCAGGACTTTCCAGAAGACGTGCAACTCTGCGTCTGGCGATATCGAGAATATTTTCAGATCGCGTCGGCTCGGAAATTTCGCGGTATAACGTTCGTGGAGACGGAACTTGCGGAGGCGCCGGGACAATTGCCGACCAGCATAGAACATCCGAGATGGAAGCATTCTGCGCGCCAAGGCATAAGTCGAACTTGCCATTTAAGGTACCCATCCCCAGCGACATTTTCACCAGATTGCTCTCGTGGCTTTCATTGAAGCCGAAAATGCACTGGCATTACAATAGAACGGCGACAACTTCTCGATTGCGCGCCCCGTTCGATGAAGAAATCGCCGCCAATCGCGTTTCGTGAACTCTTGACGAGTGAGGCCCGGACGCGCTTTGTGTTCGCACCTGCAAAAAAAATCCATAGCGGAAGGAAACTCCATGTCTGAACAAGATCCCGTCGTCATCGTCGGTATGGGCCGCACGCCCATGGGTGGCCTGCTCGGCGACCTTGCCAGCCTGACTGCCAGTGAGTTGGGCGCCATTGCCATCGAGAAAGCTGTCAGCGAAGCAAAGCTGGCCCCCGGCGAGGCGAATGAAATCATCATGGGCAACTGCCTTCCCGCTGGCCAGGGCCAAGCTCCTGCCCGTCAGGCAGGTTTCAAATCCGGTCAGGACAAGGGCCTTGAAGCCACAACGATCAACAAGATGTGCGGCTCCGGCATGCAAGCTGCCGTCATGGGCCGCAATGCCATTCTGGCGGGCGACGCAAACATCGTGATCGCTGGCGGCATGGAATCCATGACCAACGCACCGCACCTGCTGAACGTCCGCAAGGGCCATAAATACGGCACCATGAACGCTCAGGACCATATGGCGCTCGACGGCTTGTCCGACGCCTACAAGGGCGGCCCCATGGGCGAATTCGCCGACATGATCGCGGGTGAGTACCAGTTCACACGCGAGCAACAGGATGCCTACGCGCTGGAAACGCTGTCGCGCGCACAGAACGCAACGAAAGAAGGCAAGTTCAAGCGCGAGATTGCCCCGGTCACCATCAAGACCCGTAAGGGCGAAACGGTCGTCGACACTGATGAACTGCCTCGCACTGCGATGCCGGAAAAAATCCCGTCGCTGCGCCCGGCCTTCTCCAAGGACGGCACCGTTACCGCAGCCAATGCCTCAGCTATTTCAGATGGCGCAGCTGCGCTCGTCCTGATGCGCGAATCTGAAGCCAAGAAACGCGGTCTCAATCCGCTGGCCAAGATCGTGTCTTCGTCCAGCCACGCGCACGAGCCTGAATACTTCACGACCGCGCCAGTGCCTGCCATGAAGAAAGCCTTGGAAAAGGCTGGCTGGAGCGTCGACGATGTCGAGCTTTGGGAAGTCAACGAAGCCTTCGCGGTCGTTCCAATGATCGCCATGAAGGAAATGGGCATCTCGCACGACAAGCTGAACGTGAATGGCGGTGCCTGCGCCATGGGTCACCCGATCGGCGCTTCCGGCGCTCGTCTGATCGTCACACTGCTCGCGGCCATGGAAGACCGCGGCCTCAAGAAGGGCATGGCCAGTCTCTGTATTGGTGGCGGCGAAGGCATCGCGATGGCGCTCGAACGCTACTAGGGGTCCGGCATGCTGGATGAAACCCGGATCCTCGACCATTTCACCGAACAGGCGAGATGGTGCGAGGATCTGGGCTCTCCTTTCACTGCGGCCCTGCTCCGGAAATTTGCCGAAGATTTTAAGGCCAATGGCCCGGTCGCGGATATCTGCGCCGACTGGACCGGCAATCCCCGCAAGGATGCCCTTGGCCTCAGGCTGGCCGGTGCCCTTCACCATGCCGTGCTAACCAACGCAGCACCTGCTCTTGCCGCGACTTATCCCGGCCATCTGGCGGAGTGGAAGATGGAGGCTGTCTGGGCCGAGGCCCAGCCTTGGCTTGCGGCGCACATCCCCGACATCCGCACCTTCATCAAGAGTCCCCCGCAGACCAATGAGACCCGCCGGTCGATTGCGCTCCTGCCCGGTTTTCTCGAACTTGCCGCAACCTACCGTATGCCCATGCACCTGCTTGAGCTCGGCGCGAGTGCGGGCCTCAACCAGAATTGGGATCGGTTCACCTATGATGGCGGAACCTGGCAACGACCGGGCGCGAGCGACGTCACGATATCCACGATCTGGAACGGACCCGAGCCCGCACATCTCGACGCCGCTCCAGTCATTGCTTCACGCGCCGCTTGCGACCTGAACCCGATTGACCTGACAAATGAGGCCGCCTTCCTGCGGCTCAAATCCTACATTTGGCCAGACCAGGCTGGACGACTGGCCCGTCTGGATGCGGCGGCAGAATTGGCCAGACATATGGGCGTTCGCGTGGAACAGGCGGATGCGGTTGACTGGCTCGCCCAGAAACTGACCAAACGCCCCTCAGAGGGCCTGACAGTCATTTATCACTCAGTCTTCCTTGTTTATCCGTCAAAAGAAGATGTTGCACGCATGAAGCGACTGATCGAAGAAGCGGGCGCAGCTGCCACCGAGACTGCCCCCCTCGCCTGGCTTTGCTTTGAACCGGAATCCCTGTTTGGAGGAGACCGCGCGTCTCCGCGCATGCAGACCCGACTGCAAGTCTGGCCGGGTGGCGAACCCCGCATACTGAATGAGTCTGATGGACACGTCACATATGTGGACATGCCGTAAGACTATTCGGCAAATGCGTCTGCCAGTTCCCGAGCGAGCTTATTGACCGCCGCAACGCCCTCATCACTGAAACTGTTTGTGTTCACAATTACGACAAGACCTGCATCTGGCAGCAGGTAAACCGACGACAACCACATCGTATTCGACCCGTTATGGGCGAAGAGACGTCCATGCGGACCCGGCGCTGAGACGCCCCACCCCAACGCATAGTCGGATCCCGCGGTTGGATATGGCGTAAGCAGTTTCTGCTCGGCCTCATCTGCTTCCAGAAAGCCGCTGACAAAGCGCGCATGCGCGGCCAACGGCACATGTAACGTGCCAGCGGGTGCCAGCGCGGCCGGGTTATCCGCTCCGCTGCCTGTGCCCTGGCCTTTCAAACCTCCGAACAGGCCTTTTGCGTGGCCTTCAATCCCCGTCGGCGGTGGTCCGAACCCCCAACCTTCATTCTGGAGTACAAGCGTGGACAGGAACAATGTCTCGTAATTCTCGTGCCCCAGCCGCAAGGCTATCCGGTCCAGTGCTGCCCCCGCAATCATGTAACCAAGATTGGAATAGGTAAATGTTCCCGTTTCACCGGCAGGCGGCTTTGTCAAAAAACCTCGCGCCAAAGCAGTGCGCTGAGTTTCGACAGGATCATTGGAGCCGCGACTGGTCAGGAACCACATCATACCGGGATTGGCGGCAAGTCCGCTCCGGTGAGAAAGCAGATGCTCAATCGTCACATCGCCCCAGGCCGGATCCATCTCGTCGGCAAGGTCTGGCAACAACTCTGGCAGGGTCGCACCCCAACTCGCTTCACCCTGCTCTACGAGCCGACCGTAAAGCAGCGCGGTCAGCATCTTCGTGTTGGAGCCGATATGCCAGGCGTCACCCTGCTGGACAGCCCCCCGCTTGCCCTGCACGCGGGCTCCATCAACCGCGAGACCAAGAATGTCCCCATCGGCGTTGGCTATGACAGCCCCAAGAGCCACCAGCCCGGCATCTTCCCGAACCGTTTCGACCTTCTGTTGTAACTCCTCTGGCGATAGCGGTGCGGCCGATGATGGCAGCACCAGTACGGCAAGAAGTGAGAGGGATATCGCGGCGCGGATCATGGCATCCATAGTCCAGGCGCTAGCGTCATCGGTCAAGCAGAGGCAGGCTTTTTGATATCTTCAACCAGATCAAGCGGCAGGGCAGTCGTACGCTTTGCGACCCGGATCACGATACGTGATTGCACATCCGACACGAGGGCTGAGCCTAGCAGATTGTCCCGCAGGAAATTGTCATAAGCGTGCATGTCGGTCGTGATGATGTGGATCATGTAGTCGACCGCACCTGTAACCGTCATGCATTCGATGACTTCCGGCCAAGCCTGAACCATCTGTTCGAAAGCATCGAGATTTTCCCGGCTCGGAAGCGCCAGTTTGACGCTCGCCATGACTTCGAAATTCAGCCCGAGTGAGTTATTGTCCAGCAGGGTCACCCGGCCTGTAATGAAGCCGGCCTCTTCCATGCGCTTGATACGCCGCCAACAAGGCGATGAGGACAAGCCGACCCGGTCGGCAATTTCGGCGACAGACAAGCCGGCATCATGCTGGATGATGTCCAGTATTCGCGCATCTACAGCATCTAATTCTTGGGCCAATTTTGCTCGCTCTCTTAGGTTATCCGGTAAATTTTACCCCGGAATAGCAAAATTTGCGCAAGATAGGCAAGCAATTTCACGCGGTTTGACCAATAATCTGCCTAAACCCATCAGATAGGCATGCTATGCAACACCGCGAAGTCACGCTGGACGACAAATACGAGCTTGTCGAGGGAAAAGCCTTCATGACAGGGATTCAGGCGCTTGTTCGCCTGCCACTTGATCGAAAACGCCTTGATCTGGGCATGGGCCTCAACACAGCCGGCTTCATCTCTGGATACCGCGGATCGCCGCTGGGCGGTTACGATCAACAGCTTCGCGCCGCTCAAAAATGGCTGGATTCCCATGACATCAAATTCTGGGAAGGTCTGAATGAAGACCTCGGTGCCACCGCTGTGTGGGGCAGCCAGCAGCTCGGCCTGTTCCCCGGCGCGAAGTATGATGGCCTGTTCGGCGTGTGGTACGGCAAGGCCCCTGGCGTAGACCGGACGGGCGATGTATTCAAACACGCCAACGCCGCTGGCGCCTCCGACCATGGCGGCGTACTCGCCATCATCGGCGACGACCATAATTGCAAGTCCTCCACCCTGCCCTCGCAATCAGAGTTCGCGATGGCCGACGCGGAGATCCCAGTACTGAACCCCGCCTCCATCCAGGACGTGCTGGACTACGGCATCCATGGCTGGGCCATGAGCCGCTTCTCCGGAGCATGGGCCGGACTGGTCGCTCTCGCAGACACAATGGATTCCGGCGCTGTGGTAAGCGTCGATCTTGACCGGTTCAGTTTTGTCTCTCCTGATTTCCAGCTGCCTGAAGACGGCGTTCATATGCGCCGTGGCGACAGCCCGCTCGATAAGGAGCGGCGCCTGCGTCAGGTGAAGCTGCCGGCTGCACAGGCCTATGTGCGCGCCAACAAGCTGGACAATGTCATCCTGCCTTCGCCGAAACCCCGTGTCGGTGTTGTCGTGACGGGCCAGGCTGCCCGCGACGTGTTCGAGGCGCTCGCGGCGCTCGGCCTGTCACCGCAGGATGCAGGACGCCTGGGTCTCTCCGTGTACAAAGTGGCCATGCCGTGGCCGCTTGAACCCGAAGGGATCCGGGCGTTCTGCAAAGGTCTGGAACGTGTGGTCGTGATCGAGCACAAACGCCCTCTGATCGAAGATCAGCTACGCTCGGTGCTCTACGATCTGCCGGATGGTCAGCGCCCAACCGTAGAAGGCAAACGCGACCGCGAGGGACGCCCCCTGCTCTCCGATATCGCCTCCATCTCCATCCCGGAAATGGCTGGCGCGCTGATGAAGATCCTTCCTGAAGGTTGGGATACCAGCCGCGCCAATGCCTATTTTGATCGGATTGGCCGGACTGGCGAAGCGGCGCGCATCAATGCCTCCGAAACCATTCGCACCCCGCATTATTGCTCCGGCTGCCCGCACAATTCCTCCACCGTTGTGCCGGAAGGCTCGCGCGCGCTGGCCGGGATCGGCTGTCACTATATGGCGAACTTCATGCCGGACCGCAAAACCGACATGACCAGCCAGATGGGCGGCGAAGGTATTGCCTGGGTTGGTCAGCACTGGGCGACTGAAGAAGGCCATGTCTTCGTCAATCTCGGCGACGGCACCTATTCCCATTCGGGCAGCCTCGCCATCCGCGCAGCGGTGACTTCCGACGCGAACATGACCTACAAGATTCTCTACAATGACGCTGTCGCCATGACCGGCGGCCAGACAGTCGAGTCTGGTCAGACCCCGGCCCAGATCGCGCAGCAGGTGGAAGCCGAAGGCGTGGAGACGATCGTGATCGTCACCGAAGACCCGACCCGCTATGCCAATGTGAAAGACCTGCCGCGCCGCGTGAAGATCTTTGATCGCGAAGAGCTGGACGAGGTTCAGGTGATGCTGCGCGCCACGCCGGGCGTCTCTGTCATGATCTACGATCAGATCTGCGCCACCGAAAAGCGCCGCCGGTCCAAGCGCGGCCTTCGTGCACCGGACCGTACGCGCGTCGTCATCAACACCGAAGTCTGCGAAGGCTGTGGCGACTGTTCGATCAAATCCAACTGCCTGTCAGTGGAGCCGGTCGAAACCGAACTCGGCCGCAAACGGCGCATCAACCAGTCGACCTGCAACACAGACCTCTCCTGTTTGCGCGGCTTCTGCCCGAGCTTCGTGACGATCCAGGATGGCGAACCTGCCTGGCAGGACCAGCCCCGTCCGGAATTTGACGATGCCGGCCTGCCAATGCCGGAAACCCCCAGCCTATCTGAGCCGTGGAACGTGCTGTTCACCGGCGTCGGCGGCACAGGCGTCACCACGGTCGCCGCCGTACTGGCCATGGCCGCGCATGTGGACGGCCATGCGGCTTCCAGCCTCGACATGACCGGCCTTGCCCAGAAGGGTGGTCCGGTGCTTAGCCACATTCGCTTTGCGCGTGAGCCGGAGCTGATTTCGACCGGCAAGGTTCCGCCTGCTAGCGCCGACCTCATCATTGCTTGCGATCTCGTCGTGGCGGCGGGGGGCGACGCACTGAACCTGATGGATGTTGGCCGCACGGCGGCCTATGCAAACTCCGACGTAACGCCGACCAGTGAATTCATCCGGGACCGGTCAAAACGTTTTGAAAGCGATCTCCTCGCCGCGCGCGTGAAACGGCAGGCCCGCGACTTCGCTGCCTTCGATGCCGAGGCCCTTGCGGTCGGTTATCTGCATGATGCGATCTATACGAACATGATCATGGTCGGTTTTGCCTGGCAGAAGGGCCAGGTGCCAATAAGCCTGCGCGCGCTCTACCGCGCGATCCGCCTGAATGGCACCAAGGTGGAAGATAACATGTCCGCCTTCAATATTGGCCGGATCGCTGCGGCGAACCCGGAACGGCTCCTGCCCCAGCATGACCCACGCGGTCATATCGAAGAGAAGACGCTGGACGAGCTAATAGATGACCGGGCAGCGCGCCTCACCGCTTATCAGGATGCCGCCTATGCGGAGACCTATCGCAACATCGTCGCTCAGGTGCGCGCCGCAGAACATGGCGCTGGCCTCGGCGAGAAGCTGACCCGCGCAGCCGCCACCTATGCCTACAAGGTCATGGCCTACAAGGACGAGTATGAAGTGGCCCGTCTCTACACGGATGGGAAATTCGCTGAATACATTGCCCGCCAGTTCAAGGGCGGCAAACTCCGCCTGATGCTGGCCCCGCCCATTCTGTCAAAGACGGATGCAAACGGGCACGCCAAGAAGAAGCATTTTGGCCCGTGGATGTTTCAGGTCTTCAAGCTGATGGCGAAGTTCAAGGGCCTGCGCGGCACGAAGTTTGACCTGTTCGGCTACACGGCCGAGCGCCGGATGGAACGCCAGCTGCGTGACGATTATCTCGCCGGCCTGTCCCGCATCGCGCAGGAACTGACCGCGAAGAATCATGAACTCGCCGTGGCGCTCGCCGAAATCCCAGACGATATTCGCGGCTATGGCCATGTGAAGGAAGCTGCCGCCGAAGTCGCCAAGGCGAAAGAGGCAGACCTCTGGGCTGGCTGGCCGGACGGCAAGCTGCCCAAGGCAAAGACCACGCTGATCGCGGCGGCGGAGTAGGCCCCTACTCTGCCGGCTCGACCTGCACGTCGATAATGGTGCCCTTCTTGCCGATTTTTTCGAGCGTCTTCTCGATATCGTCGGACTCGACGGTGCGCGTATAGGTCTTGGTGCCGCCGCCAAATTTCTTGACTTTCACCTTCAGTTTCACGTCCTCCTCTGGGCCGTCCAGCGCATCTCCGGTGACGTGCACGACCCCAGAGCCGACCGCATAGGCGCCCTTCGCGGTGCCCTCGACCACGTCGCCCGCCACGCTGACGGGCACGGTCACGATCTTGGTGGCAAGGCAGGCGGGCAGCGTGGCAAGCATGCCGGCGATCAGGATTAGGCGAATGGCAGGCATGGCAAAGGCTCCTCTGGCTCTGGCCAGACTAGAGCAGATGAATGTTTAAGCCATGTTACGAAACGTGCAGACTAGTCCCGCGCCAGCGCCTCATCCATCAGGCGGGCCGTATTGGCGACGCCGTATAGCGCCGCGAAGCTGCCGAAGCGCGGCCCCTGGCTCTGGCCAAGCAGGACTTCATACAGCGCCTGAAACCATTCGCGCAGATTCTCGAACTCATGCTCCTTGCCGACCGAGAAGGTCAGCGTCTGGAGATTCTCCGAGGTCGGCTCGCCATCGAACGCCTTGAGGCGGGCGGAGAGGTCTTCCATCGCCGCGCGTTCCTTGTCCGTTGGCGCACGATAGGTCTTCTGCGGCAGGACGAAGTCCTGATAATAGCTCATCGCATAGCCGGCGAGTTCATCGAGCAACCGGTTCTTCTCGGGTGAGGCGTCCGGCGCATATTGCGAGATGAAGCCCCAGAGCTGGCTCCGGTCTTCCGGGTTCGCCACGGCGACGAGGTTCAGCAGCAGCGCAAAGCTGACCGGCGTCGTCTCTGCCGGCGGCTTGCCGGAATGGATGTGCCAGACCGGGTTCTCGATCTGCCGCTCGGGCGCTTCCTCCGGATACTTCTCAAGGAAGGTGAGGTATTCATCCACGGCCTTCGGGATGACATCGAAATAGAGCTTCTTCGCCACGCGCGGCTTCTGGAACTGGAACAGGCTGAGGCTCTCATCCGGGGCATATTTCAGCCAGTCCTCGACCGAGATGCCATTGCCCTTGGTCTTGGAGATTTTCTCGCCCTTCTCGTCCAGGAACATCTCATAGACATATTGCTCCGGCGGGCGCTTGCCCAGGATGCGCGTGATCTTGGAATAGATCGGCGCATTCGCCTGATGATCCTTGCCGAACATTTCAAAGTCGACGCCAAGCGCGGCCCAGCGCATGCCGAAATCGGGCTTCCACTGCATCTTCACATGGCCGCCCGTCACCGGCAGCGTGAATTCCTTGCCGCTCTCATCGTCAAACGTGATCGTGCCATTCTCTCCGTCAACGGATTTCATTGGCACATAGAGCACTTCCCCCGTCTCCGGATGGATCGGCAGGAACGGGCTATAGGTTGCCTGCCGCTCCTCGCCCAGCGTCGGCAACATCACATCCATGATGTCCTGATACTTGCGCGCGGCCTCGCGCAGCATGTCGTCAAACCGGCCGGATTTGTAGCATTCCGTGGCCGACAGGAATTCATACTCAAAGCCGAACTGATCGAGGAAGGCACACAGCCGTGCATTCATGTGCGCGCCATAGGAGGCATGCGTGCCGAACGGGTCCGGCACAGCCGTCAGCGGCTGTTGCAGATAGGCCTCCAGGCTTTCCGGGTTCGGCACGGTCGGGGGCACTTTGCGCATCCCGTCCATGTCATCGGACACACAGATCAGGCGCGTTGTGTACTTGCCGCCGGTCAGCGCCTCAAACGCATGGCGCACCATCGTCGTGCGCACCACTTCGCCAAACGTGCCGATATGCGGCAGGCCGGACGGGCCATAGCCGGTCTCGAATGTGACCGGGTCATCCGCTGTGCGCTGGCCGGCCTTGATCTGCTGCTCCACACGCTGTTCCAGCTTGCGGGCAAGCTCGAACGGCCAGGCCTTTGCGGAATGGGCGAGCGCGGAGAGATCGGTCATCGGAAATGTCTGTCTTTACTGAGAAATGAAAGGTCCGCCGGACCTAGAGGCCGCAGGGGTTCCGGTCAAGCGGTGCGAACTTTCTTGTAAAGAATATTTGACATGTCAAAAATCTTTGACTATATGGGTCGTGTAAGAAATTTTTGACATGGAGACATCAAATGTCCTTTCACGAAAAATCGGCCTGGATCATGGGCCTGCTGCTCTCACTCACCGGATACTGGTACCTGTCCAGGGTCTGGGCCCTGTCGGATGCGCTGGGGGAAACCGCGCCGCCCGTCATGGGCCTGATCGCCGGGGCCACGATCATGCTGATCGTCGGGGCCGTGATCAGCCACATTATCATCGGCGTCATCAACCCGGACGAGGCCAGCGGCGATGAAGATGAGCGCGACAAGCAGGTGCTGCGCCGCGCGGGCAATATTGCCGGCTATGTGCTGGGCTTCGGCATCTTTGCTGGCCTGTGGAGCTATTACTTCCAGCGCGACGGCAATCTGTTGTTCCACATCGCGGTGGCCAGCCTGATCGCCTCGCAGGTGGCCGAATATGCCCTCACCATCCTGTTCTATCGCCGGGGCATGTAAGCATGGCCAAACGCCCCCCTATCCTGAACCGCGTGAAGGCATTGCGCGAGGCCCATGACGGGATGAGCCAGGCGGCCCTGGCCAAGGAGATCGGCGTGACGCGGCAAACCGTGATCGCCATCGAACAGGGCCGCTACTCCCCCTCCCTCGAAAGCGCCTTCCGCATCGCCCGGGTCTTCGGCGTCAGCCTCGAAGACGTGTTCCAGTGGGACGAGACCGCCGAGGCATGACGCTCATATTCGAATGGCCCGGCGGCGCCCCCGTCCGGGCCATTCCGCATCTGCAACAAAGCGCAAAAACCGGATTGACAATCATTCGCATAGTCGTGCAAATGGTTCTCATGATCATCTGTGTCTGCAACCGTATCAACTGCAAGAGCGTCCGCACCGCCGTCGACGCCGGGGCGCGCAGCCCCAAGGCCGTGCAGGCGCATCATGGGTGCAAGTTCCAGTGCGGAAAATGCAGCTGCTCCATCGGCGAAATCATCTCCGAAGAGATGGACCAACGCCCGGCCGCGCCAGCGCTCGTCGCCGCCGAATAGGCACCTACTCCCTGAAATTGCAGGCCTTTGCGCGGTCACCCGCCATGCACGCCTGATTCAAACCGTTCTCGGGCGCCGCTGCAATTGTGTCGCACTTTCATATGCAATTGTTTTTATTGGATTTTTTGTTGATCCCATGACACAATCACCCTAGGTGCTGGCCCATACGAAATCCACAAAGCAGGAGCTCCCCATGAAAGGCGACCCAAAGGTCATCGAATTTCTGAACAAGTGTCTCAAGAACGAGCTGACCGCGATCAACCAGTATTTCCTGCATTCGCGCATGCTGCACGATTGGGGCGTCAGCAAGCTGGGCGATTATGAATACAAGGAATCCATCGAAGAGATGGAGCATGCCGATTGGCTGATCGAGCGCATCCTGTTCCTCGGCGGCCTGCCGAATCTCCAGGACCTCGGAAAGCTGCGTATCGGGGAATCAGTCTTCGAAATCCTCGAATGCGACCTGAAACTGGAAAACGACGCGATTCCGTTGCTCAAGGACGCGATGGAATATGCTGAGAGCGTCCGCGACTATGGCAGCCGCGACCTGTTCGGAAAGATCCTCAACAATGAGGAAGAGCATGTGGATTATCTTGAAACGCAGTTCGACCTGATCGAACGCATCGGAATCGAGCGGTATACAATGCTCCAGTCCGAAGCGAACGGCTCAAAGGCCCAGGACTAAACGGCTCAGGCGCTGCTCTCTTCGGGGGCAGCGCCGGCTTGCGCTTCGGCCGCCTCGACGCGGTCCTGAAGCTTCTGCAACTGACGCTCGCGCAGCTCGTCCGAAAAGGCACTGGCGAACACGCCTGCCGGCAGTGCGACCACGCCGATCCCCGCAATAGCAATTACAGACGCCGCAATCCGCCCCAGCGTGGTGACCGGATAGATGTCGCCATAACCAACCGTGGTCAGCGTCGCGATGGACCACCAGATGGCGCGCGGGATGGACCCGAACTCCTCACGCCCCTGCCCCACACCTTCGATGAAATAGAGCAGCACCGCCGCCACATAGACGAGCGCCAGCGCCATGGCGAGCGTGGTGAGAAGCTGCGTTCCCGCCCGCTTCATCGCTGCGCCCAGCACATCAAAAGCCGGTACGAAGCGCGCAATCTTGATCAGTCGGAACAGGCGGAAGACGCGCAGCGCGATCAGCGGAATGCCCCCGCCAACCACCATCACGATCAGTTCCGGCAGAAAGGCCAGCAGGTCTGCGATGGAATAAAAGCGCGTAATGTAGCGAAGACGACCAACAAAGCCCGCATATTCCGGCCTGAGACCCGCAATGGCGACGCGCAGGACATATTCGACAGCAAAGATGATGACGACCGCAACATTGAACCAGTCAAATACCATCTTCCATTCGGGAATGGCCAACAGGGTCGGCTCGGTCTCGAGCGCCAGGAACAGGAAACTCGCCAGAACGAGGCTGATAATGATCCAGTTGGTAACCGAGATACCGGACTTGCGGGCTTCGGGCACCAGCTCATTATGCAACCAGCGATACAGCCCCATGCGAGTCCCCCTAAGAACGGTTCTTGTTGCCTAGCCTCTTAGCACGCCGCCTGTGCCCTTGGCGACAGAGGCTACCACCTTGTCCATCAGGGCCTGGATGTCTTCATCTTTCATCTTTTCCAGCGGCTGGACCGTCATTTCAAAGGCGACCGATTTCTGCCCTTCGGGCACACCGATGCCCTCATAAACATCGAACACGTCCACTTTCGAGATCAGCTTCTTGTCGGCGCCTTGGGCATGGCGCACAAGATCTGCAGACGGGACAGACTGATCCACCACAAAGGCGAGGTCACGGCGGATCGGCGTCAACTCGGCACGTTCGAAGACTGGCTTGGTCTTGGTGTTCTTTGCCTTCATCTGCGGCAGCGCATTGAGGTTCAGTTCGAAGCCAAACATCGGCCCATCGACACCCATCTGTTTCAGAACGCCCGGATGCAGCTGGCCGAAATGCGCCACCGTCACTTTCGGGCCGAGCTTCAGGCTGGCCGCCTGCCCCGGATGCCAGTGCGGTTGAGCGGGCGCGGCGACCTGAAAGCGCTCGCCCGGCTGGCCGAGCGCATCAAGCACAGTAAACAGGTCAGCTTTCGCGTCGAAGGAATCATATGGTTCAGGCGCGCCCTGCCAGTGCCGCTCATTGAACGGACGCACAAGCGCCGCCACGACGCTGCGCTGGTCTTTCGGGCCATCGCCCAGATAGATTGGCCCAGCCTCGAACAGGCGAACGCCGCGCTCGCCATGATTGGCGGCGCGCTGGGCGGCCTTGGCCAGATTTCCGAGCACGGATGGGCGCATATAGTCCAGTTCGCTTGCCACCGGATTGGCAACCGTCAGCGCGTCATTGATCTTGCCGAACAGCGCCGCGTCAGCTTTCGCCATGAAGCTCCAGCTGACAGTTTCTAGGAAACCGCGTGACGCCATCACCCGGCGGGCCGCGCGCACGCGGGCCTGCATCGGGGTGGTAATCGCTTTCACGCCGCCCTGAGGCGCTGGCAGGGACGCGGTTGGGAGCTGGTCAAACCCAACCAGGCGCGCAACTTCTTCCACGATGTCGGCCGACTGTTCCATGTCAAAGCGGAAGGTCGGCGGGCGAAGATACCAGGCATCACCCGCATCCTCGATATTGAACTCAAGGTCTTTCAGCATGCGGCGCATGTCAGCGGGCTTGACGGTAAGCCCCGTCAGGCGTTCCACATCGGCCGGATAAAAGGTCACCTTGTTCGGATTGACCGGCGCTTCGCCCGCAACCTTCGGCTTGGAGACGACCCCACCGCCATATTCCACGATCAGGGCGATGGCGAGGTTCAACCCGTCTAGGCAGCTGTGCGGATCGACACCGCGCTCGAAGCGATAGCGCGCATCGGAATGGATGCCGGTTGCGCGGCCTGTGCGGGCCGTGCGCAGCGGGTCGAACCAGGCGCTTTCAAGGAACACGTCCACGGTCTCGTCAGAGACTGCCGTGGATTGTCCGCCCATCACCCCCCCCAGGCCGATGACGCCGCTGTCATCGGTGATGACGCACATCTCTTCGCCGACCTTGTAGGTCTTGCCATCCAGCGCTTCCAGCGTTTCGCCCTTGCGGCCAAGGCGGGCCACGACGGGGCCCGCCAGTTTGGCGGCATCGTAAGCATGCAACGGACGAGCCCGGTCAAGCGAGATGTAATTCGTCACATCCACCAGCAGGGATTTCGGCTGGATGCCGACGGCCTTCAGGCGCTGCTGCATCCACTCAGGCGACGGACCATTCGTCACGCCGACAATTACGGCCCCGGCGAACACCGGACAAGCCTGGGGCGCGTCCAGCCGGATTTCGACGGGGCATTCCTTGGTGCCAACGACCTTCTTGACGTCCGCGTGCAGGAAGCGCCCTGCCCCGGCCGCGGCCAGGTCACGGGCGATGCCCTGCACGCCCAGCCAGTCCGGCCGATTTGGCGTTACTTCGAAGTCGATCACAGGGTCATTCAGACCGAGCGCATCGGCAGCTGGCGTCCCAAGCGGAATGGAATCATCCAGATCAGCGATGCCGTCATGGTCCTCACCCGCTTCAATCTCCTTGGTGGAGCACATCATGCCATGGCTCTCGATGCCGCGGATCTTGCGCGGCTTCTTGTCGAGCGCGAAGTTGAGCCCCGGAATGAACGTGCCGAGCGGCGCATAGATCGCGGTCATGCCAGCCCGCGCATTTGGCGCACCGCAGACAATCTGCTTCTCGCCATCGACCGTATCGACCGTACAGACGCGCAGCTTGTCCGCATCCGAATGAGGCTCAGCCGCCTTGACCTTGCAGACCGTAAACGCCGCCAGCTTCTCGCGCGGGTCCACAACCTCCTCCACCTCGAGGCCGGCCTGCAGCATGAGGGCCAGAATATCGTCCAGCGTCGCCTTGGTGGCGAGGTGGTCGTTCAGCCAGGACAGGGTGAATTTCATTGTCTATTCCACTTCCGAAATCGTTTCGGTGCCTGAAGCGCGCGGCGCGTTTGCCACTGCTTCAAAAAGGTCTACCTCACTGCGTTCGCAGCGTTTAACGCGTTCCGCGCGGCCCATCGTGCGCCCCATACCCAGGCCCCGGGTTATCCAGCATCTATCGAAAACCGAGCAGTAGCAGATCTCGGCGTCCAGCTGGCTCCACTCTGCGGCAACGGCGTCAAGTTGATCGCCCGAAATATCGTCACGAGACCAGTCGACCCTGAGCGGCTCCACGTTGGAACCTGGTGCTATGGCCCGGCCGATGAGGCTCGTCCAGGAAAGGTCATAACCGGACGGGAAACGGTCAACATAAAGGTTGAGGCTCGCGACCGGCTCACCATTCCTGAGCATGCGGACCTGCTCGATCAGGGCTGGACCGACGCCGCTATTGGAAACACGAATACCCATAGAGGCTGTGTCGACACTCGTTGAAACAAACCCGTCGATCTGGATCACGGGATAGACAGCACCATGCTGCTGCGCGCGCATGACCCGGCCTTGGTCCCAGGCGATGAAGACGGCAATTGCACTGGTCAGCACCGCGCAGATCGCAATCAGCATTTCCACTTTATTGCCGGTACCCATGCCCCCTGCTCCCTAGCTCAAGCCGCCACTGACGGACGGTGTCGACCAGGGCGCGAAGCCGTAATGGCGAGTCCATTGCGGGTCGGCTTCGAAGTATGGGCGAAGGTCCGGCATGCCATATTTCAGCATGGCGAGGCGGTCGACGCCCATACCGAAGGCGAAGCCCTGATATTCGTTCGGATCAATCCCGCAATTGCGCAGCACATTCGGATGCACCATGCCACTGCCGAGAATCTCCATCCAGCTGTCGCCTGCGCCAATCTCGATCGTCTCGCCCTTGCGGGTATATTTGACGTCCATTTCTGCCGACGGCTCAGTGAACGGGAAGAAGTGCGGACGGAAGCGCGCCTCGACATCATCCACTTCGAAGAACGCCTTCACGAAATCGATCAGGCAGCCTTTGAGGTGGCCCATATGAATGTTCTTCTCGATGACGAGGCCTTCAACCTGATGGAACATCGGCGTGTGCGTCGCGTCCCAGTCATTCCGGTAGACCCGGCCCGGCACGAGAATGCGGATCGGTGGCTTCTGGCTCATCATGGTGCGGATTTGCACGGGAGATGTGTGCGTGCGCAGCACTTTCGGCGCATCGCCTTCCAGCGCATGCATGAAGAAGGTGTCGTGCGTCTCGCGCGCCGGATGGCCTTCGGGGAAGTTCAGCGCGGTGAAATTGTGCCAGTCGTCTTCAATGTCCGGGCCTTCGGCCACCGTGAAGCCCATGTCGCCGAAGACGGCGGCGACTTCTTCGAACACCTGCATGACCGGATGCAACGCGCCGGCCTTCGGGCCCGGCGCCGCTGGTAGGGACAGGTCAACCGTTTCGCTGGCCAACTGAGCCTCCAGCGCGGCCGCTTCCAGCGCCTCCTTGCGGGCGCGGACAGCGGCATCGACGCGATTTTTCAGCGCATTCAGCTTCGGGCCATTTTCCTTGCGCTCCTCCGGGCTCATCTTGCCCAGCGAACTCATCAGGCCGGACACGCGGCCCTTCTTGCCCAGTTCGGCCACGCGTACATCGTCCAGCGATGCCAGGTCGCCTGCCGCTTCAATCGCCGCAAGGGCCTCTTTTTCAATCGTACTGATATCGGACACGGGGGTCGCTTCCCTTTGCTGTTCCAGCGGGCTTTTTAGGCGCTTCGCGCCGGCATGCAAACGCCCTTAAAGAAAAAGCCCGGCTTTGAGGGCCGGGCTTTGTCACTTGTGCCTTGCGGGCAGGTTAAGCGAGGGCAGCCTTGGCCTGTTTGACCAGGGCGCCAAATGCTTCCGGCTCGCGGATGGCGATGTCGGACATGACCTTGCGGTCAACTTCGATACCGGCTTTGGTCAGGCCGTTGATGAACTGGGAATAGTTCATTTCGTCGTCGTGGATTCGCACAGCGGCATTAATGCGCTGGATCCAGAGCGAGCGGAACTTCCGCTTTTTGACCTTACGACCGACATAAGCGTACTGACCGGCTTCCCAGACGGACTGGTGCGCGATGCGGAACGTATTCTTGCGGCGGTTACGGAAACCCTTTGCCTGCTTCAGAATCTTCTTGTGGCGGGCGTGGGCGGGAACTTTGTTACGTGAACGGGGCATCTTAGGCCTCCTAAATCAAGATCTTGAAGGATACGGGCCTAGAGGCCGTAAGGCAGGAATTTCTTCACAACGCGAGCAACATCAGCGTGAGAAGCGACTTTCGTGCCGCGGTTCTGACGAATGTACTTCGAATTGTGGCTCATCAGGCGGTGACGCTTACCAGCGACGCCGTGCTTGAGCTTTCCGGTTGCCGTGATCTTGAACCGCTTTGCAGCGGCCTTTTTGGTCTTCATCTTCGGCATTTCATCTCTCCTGTCGTCGAGCTCACACCGTATAGGCGGCCCAGGGTTCATGAGCTGGAGGGCATGCCGTTCGCCCAAACCGCTCGGAAGAGGCGGCTTATGACGGATCAGGGGCAGAGAATCAAGAGGCCAATATGCTGTTACTGCAGGCGATTTCGCACCGCACGGCGGCGTGCTTCGCGTTCGGCTCGCCGCTTTGGCATTTTGAGGCCTACCCAAGCCCGCCAGACAAGGAAAGGCAAAGCAAGCAGACCTAAAAGCAAGACGATATCCATAGGCTTTCCCCTGCCTGAAAGCGTAACTCCGAAATGCGGAAAACTCAAACGGGTCCAGGACCGTGCGGCTATTGCCCTTGCGCCCCCGCCTGAATAAAGTCGCAAATTGTTATAAAGTTTCAGGGGCTGCTTTCATGCGCACGCTACTTCTCGCCGCCTGCATGGCGATATTTGTCATGCCAAGTATAGCTGAAGACGCCGGGAACGGGCCGAAAGACGCGCCTGAGGTGCCGGAGGCGCGGGTCTTCACCTCTGACCATTCGCTTCGGCTCGGCAGCAAGACGGTGACGTACGAGACCGTCGCGAGCGAGACCTATCTGCGCGACGACAAGGACGAGCCAACCGCCTCAGTCTTCTCGGTCTCCTATATCGACACCAGCACGACCAGCGCCGCCCAGCGCCCGATCACTTTCGTCTTCAATGGCGGGCCCGGATCAGCTTCGCTCTGGCTACACATGGGCGCGTTCGGTCCGAAACAGGTGATTACCCCGTCCGATGCGTCCGATGTCGGTGCGCCGCCCTATACAATTCGCGACAACCAGAACTCCCTGCTTGATGTCACCGACCTCGTCTTCATTGATCCAGTCGGCACCGGCTATTCGCGCCCACTCGGCGAGACCGAGGGCAAGGAATTCTATGGCGTCAATGAAGACGCCGAGAGCATCGCCGAATTCATCCGCATCTGGCTGACCGAGAATGGCCGCTGGAACAGCCCGAAATACCTGGCTGGCGAAAGCTATGGCACGACGCGGGCCGCCGCACTGACCGAAAAGCTGCAAGGCGGCTGGAACGGCATCGGTCTCAATGGCGTGATCCTGATTTCGGCCATCCTGGATTTCCAGACTGCGCGCTTTGCGCCTGGCAATGACACGGCCCATCTCGCCTTCTTCCCGACCGAGGCCGCCACCGCCTGGCATCATGGCAAGGCCAACAAGGCAAAGTGGAACAATGATTTCGATGCCTTCATCGAAGACGCCCGCACCTATGCCACCGACACTCTGGCCCCTGCCCTGATCCGCGGCTCGACTCTCAGCGAAGTCGACGAGATTCGCATCGCGCAGGAAATGAGTGAGTTCATCGGCCTGTCGCCGGAATGGATCCGCCTTGCCAATCTCCGCGTTGATCCGGCTCGCTTCCGCAAGGAGTTGCTGCGCCGAGAAGGCTTCACGGTTGGCCGGTTTGATAGCCGGTACCGGGGCGTCGACAGTGAAGGTACGGCCGACACGCCCGAAAACGACCCGTCCGGCTATGGCATGGATGTCGCCTATGTCGCTGCGATCAATGACTATCTGACCCGCGAGCTGAATGTGGACTTCACCCGCCCGTACAAGGTGTTGACGGGAGAACCCGGCTCGCAGTGGAACTGGGATGTGAACCAGCGCGGCTGGCCATCCTATGTGAATGTCACGCCATGGCTCGGCAAAGGCATGCGCGAAAATCCTGATCTGCGCGTGCTGCTCGCCTCGGGATGGTACGATTTGGCAACGCCCTTCTTCGGCGCGGAAATGTCCCTGCACAAGAACGGTGTCGTGCTCGACCGGGTCCAGTTCGATTATTACGATTCCGGTCACATGATGTACCTGGCCGAAAGCGACGGAAAGAAACTCTCCGACGATGTACGCGCCTTCATCGAAGCGGGTCAGTAAATGCCTGGCGGCGGGGATGCTGACCAAGCTTTCCCCCGCCGTTTGACTGTCGCTGATACAGAACTGGCGCCGTGAACTCGACAGGGACCCACAGGCAATAATCTGTGAAGGTCATCCCGGCGCGCAAATTCTCCGGGATGGGGACCTGACGAGTCCCGGCAGGCGGAAGAGACAGGGTCGCAACCTGCTCTGCTCCTGAACGCCCCTTCCCTGCGGCCTTGTCTCTCCGCACGCCACACACAAAAAAACCGGAGGGCGCAGGGCCCGTCCGGCTTATTGTGCTGGAGTCAGCAGCGCTGGCTTTAGCGCGGTGCGAGCACCATGGTCATCTGACGGCCTTCGAGCTTCGGCTCGAGTTCAACCTTTGCCATTTCATCGAAATCGTCGCGGACGCGTTTCAGCAATTCCATGCCGAGATGCTGGTGGGCCATTTCGCGACCACGGAAGCGCAGGGTCACTTTCACCTTGTCGCCACCTTCGAAAAAGCGCGTCATCGCTTTCGTCTTCACGCCATAATCATGGGTGTCGATATTCGGGCGCATCTTGATTTCTTTGAGTTCTGAAGACTTCTGCTTCTTCTTCGCAGCCGCCTTCTTCTTGCGTTCTTCGAAGCGGAGCTTGCCATAGTCTAGAATCTTGACGACGGGGACTTCCTGGTTCGGTGAAACCTCCACCAGGTCCATGCCTGCTTCGCGGGCCGCGTCCATGGCAGCCATAATGGGCATCACGCCCTGCTTTTCACCATTCTCATCAATCAAGAGAACCTTGGCGGCGCGAATGTCGTCATTGATACGTGGGCCAGCGGATTTCTGTGGTCCACCGGTGTCTGGTCTGCGAGCTATGGCGAATCTCCTTTGTCGCTATTTCGGTAAGCTTCAATATGCCTGTAAATGCAGGCATCTTCAAGGCGGACGGGCATTCTATACTTCCGCGATCCCGTCAAGATGGCAGCACACCCAAAGCCCGAACCGATTGCCAGACATCGTCGACGCTCAACTCGGCCAGCGTGGGCGCTGAATTGATAATGATGGTCGTGTCGCCGCGTGGGGCCGCATGGTCAGGATTGCTCTCGGTCAGCGCGAACAGAGCAACGCCCGGCGCGCCGGCAATCGCCGCCATATGCATCGGGCCGGTATCATTCCCGACCACAAACAGCGCCTTTTCCGCCAGGGTCACGATCTGGAACAGATCGGTGCGCGTGGTCAGACTCTTCGTGCGCGGCTCCTGACGCACGATTTCATGCGCCAGGGGGCCCTCATCTTTGCCGCCAATAATAACCGGCGTAATGCCTGCATCGGCCACCCGTTTTGCCAATTCCGCATAGTTTTCAACGGGCCACCGCTTGGCCTCCCGGTGGGCCGAAGCGCCCGGGATCAACAACATGTAAGGCTCTTCAAGGCTGAAATAGGCTGGCTGCAACCGCGGTGCGTCGCGCAGTTTTGGCCGCACCCAGGAAAGATCTGGCTTTGGCGCGGAATTGCCCAGCCAGCGGCCGCCCGGTGCCACGCCAGCCACTTCGAGCTGTTCTGCCAGTCGGTCAATCGAATGCATGGTGGCGCGCTCGCCATTGTCGTGGAAAAATGCCGCCTTTTCATGATGGCCCGACCAGAGCGGCGCCTTGCCGGTCTTGCTCAACGCGGTGAAATAATTCTTCGTGCGTCCGCTGGTCTGGAAATCATAGATGATGTCGTACTTGGCTTTACGGATACGGGTAATCAGCGCAGCCGTTGCCTTCATGCTATCCGGCCGCCCGTCGGTCTCCACCGCGTCCACATAAGGGCAAAGTTCGGCAAATTCCTTGAAGAACGGCGTGGTCAGCAGCGTGATACGCGCCTTCGGGTGCATCTCGCGCACCGCTTTCATCGCGCCCAATGCCAGCACAAAATCGCCCAGTGCGCTGAGTTTGATGACCAGCACATTGAGGGCTTTTGCGCCCGGATTGACGGGACTTGCCGGTTTGACCGGTTTTGCCATGCGAGCCTCGATTTCCCCTACTCCAGCAAGGTCTTATAGACTCCCAGTGTCGCCGCCTGAAGCCCCTGCTTTGAGAAATGCTGTCGAACATGTGCCTGTCCCGCCCGGCCCATGCCATCGCGCGCCAGTGGACCGACCGACAACAGGGCCCGAATAGCGCCTGCAAGCGCCTGCGCATTGCCCGGCTCCACCCGTGCGCCCGTCTCGCCTTCGATCACGGTTTCCCGCCCGCCGCCATGGTCAGCCACGATCACCGGACGCGCCATGGCCGAGGCTTCGGCGGCCACACGCCCGAACGCTTCGGGTCGCACCGATGGCGCCAGCACGATATCGCTTGCCAGATAGGCCGCGGGCATATCGGTAATGTGTTCAGACATGATGACACCCCGGTCCAGCCCGTGCGCCACCACAGCGTGCTCCAGCCGCGTAACATAAGTATTGCGCCCCTGCGCGTCGCCCGCCAGCACGAGCACCAGCTTGTCGCGCTCATCCGATGCCAGCATGGCCAGCGCCTCGATGGCAATGAGTTGCCCTTTCCATTCGGTCAAGCGTCCCGGCAATAGCAATATCTTCCGCGGATCATCCGCAAGTCCGAGCGCCTCGCGAATGGCTTTCACCCGCGCGACCGGCACATTGGTCGGATCAAACGCCTCCAGGTCGACACCCCGCGGAATGGTCACCACGCGTTCGAATGGCACACCATGCTCCGTTTTCACATGCTCGGCGATCCAGTTGGAGTTGGCGATCACGATGTCGCCCTGCGCCATGACCGAATTGTAGCGCTTTTTGAGTTTGGTCTTGCCCGAATAGGCCCCGTGATAGGTGGTCACAAACGGCACATCCATCGCTTTGGCGGCCCAATAGGCGCTCCAGGCAGGCGCGCGCGACCGGGCATGGACCAAGTCTACCCCTTCGCGCGCGATCAGACGTTTCAGTTTGCCTTCATTCCGTTTCAGCGTGATCGGATTCTTGGATTTGGCGTCCATCCGGAACAACTCACCGCCCAGGGCCTCGAAGGCAGCTTCCTGGCGACCGCCTCTGCTGGCCAGCAGAGCCCTTCCGCCAGCCTGTATGATGGCTTCGGTGACTTCGAGCACGGTACGCTCCACCCCACCAGCCGACAATTCAGGGGCCACCTGGAGAATGGTCTTGCCAGTCAAATCCGGAAAATCGGGCAAGTCGTAATCCCTCCACTCGCTTGACAGGCGAGACAGATGACGGAACGGGAGAGGAATGACAACGACCTATTTCACCTCTCCCGAGGGTCGCCGCCTCGCATATCGCGCCTCGGCCCCGACCCATTCGCCTCTCACCTATGTCTGGCTGTCTGGGTTCAAATCCGACATGAGCGGCACCAAAGTGACTGAACTCGAAGCCTGGGCCACCGAGGCCGGGCATGGCTTTCTCGCCTTTGACTATTCCGGGCATGGCCTGTCCGATGGCGCCTTCGAGGACGGCACGATCTCGGCTTGGCGCGAGGATGCTCTTGCCGCCATCGACGCACACAGCACCGGGCCAATCGTGCTGGTCGGGTCCAGCATGGGCGGCTGGATGGCTCTGCTCGCCGCCCTCGCCCGCCCGGACCGCGTGGCGGGTCTTGTCCTGATCGCTCCCGCACCGGACTTTACCGAAAAGCTGATGTGGCCGGAATTCTCCGCCGAAGCGCAGTCAGAGATCATGGAACAGGGCTTCACGCAGCGGCCCTCGGACTATGATGAGCCCTACACCATCACCCGCGCCCTGATCGAAGATGGCCGAACCTGGCAGATCCTTGACGCGCCCATCGAGCTCGACATCCCCGTCCGCGTCCTGCAGGGCATGCAGGACGCCGACGTGCCGTGGAAGCATGCGGAACGACTCGTCGACACGATCACGAGCGAGGATCTCGTCTTTACCCTGATCAAGGATGGCGATCATCGCCTGTCCCGCGAACAGGACATCGCGCGACTGAAGACGACCTGCGCCGAAATCGCCACTGCAACGCGTCCCTGACCTTTCCGCGAGTTAATCGGAACGATGGCCCCGGCCAGTCATTGATCTTGTGCAGGACGGGATGTTCCGTCCGCCCGCGCTCCCCCACCAAAGGTCGCAGCGCGGTGACCACACCAGATCAAGGAGACATATTATATGTCAAATCAACGCGCCCAAGGTCGAAAAATGGCAATTCTCGCTGCAGATGGATTCGAGGAAATAGAACTCACCAGCCCGAAGGAAGCTATCGAGGCAGCTGGCGGCGAAACAATGATCGTTTCGACAGAGAAGGGTTTCATCCACGCCAATCAGCACCGCGAACATGGCGACAAATACCAGGTCGACTTGTCCCTCGACGAGGCGAAGGCAGAGGATTTCGACGCGCTGCTCATTCCCGGCGGCCTGTTCAGCCCGGATGCGCTGCGCACCAATGACAAGGCGAAGTCTTTTGTGTCGGACTTCTTCGCCCAGAAGAAACCGGTCTTTTCAATCTGCCACGGCCCACAGGTTCTTATCTCGGCCAATCTCGTGAATGGCCGCGAAGTCACCGGCTTCCCGGCGATCCAGCAGGACCTGAAGAATGCCGGCGGCATTGTGAAGGACCAGTCCGTCGTCGTCGACGGCGGCCTCGTGACCTCCCGCTCCCCGGATGACCTTGGCGACTTCAACGCCAAGATCGTTGAGGAGATTTGCGAAGGCAAACACGAGCGCCAGCGCGATTCCGTGACGGCATAGTCAAGAGAAGAAAATATCCCCTGCAACTGCCCCCTCCTCACGGAGGGGGCTTTTTCGTGCGTGAGGCTAGAGCCGGGAGCCGTCCAGTTCGATATCGGAATGGCGCCAGACAATCGCGAATGTCTTCTCGACCTCTTCGGCTGCTTCGGTCTTGCCCTGGCTTTCCAACGCCTTGACGAGACCCGACATGGACCACCCATTTCTCGGATACTCTTCAAGGTCTTTGCGATACACGCTTTCGGCCTCGGCGAACTTGCCCGCGGCAACGTAAGCCTCTCCGAGCGACTGCCGGGTCGGATAATACCAGAAGGGCGGCTCCATATAGGGCAGCGAATCCTGCGCGGTGACGGCCGCCGCAAAATGCGGGATCGCCTGTTCAGGATTGCCCTCTGCCATGGCTATTTCCCCTTGCAGGAGCGCATCGGCAATGCCGAGCAACACGCTGGCCGGATAGTCCGCCGTATCGAGGAAGTTGATCTGGACACTGTCTTTCAGACCGGCCAGCACAGCCCGGTCACCTGAAGCGCTTGTCACGTCGCCCGAACGAGCCGCCGCTACGCCCCGGGCGTAACGCCAGATGGCATTTGAATAATCAAGCGACTCCGGCGGCGCATCGGACGCAAGAATGTCATCCCATTGGCCGAACTGGACCTGAGCCAGAATCGGAATGGTCTTGAAGAATTCCACGGTCGGGAATTGCTCGATCTGCTCCAGCCTCACATTGTCTGCAACCTTTTGCGCGGCGTCGATGGCCATATCGCGTTGACCTGACATGCTGGCCGCCGCCCACAGGAAGTGGATATTGTGGGGATAGTACATCGCCGGATAAAATCCCTGCGCGTTGCATTGGGCGATATAGGCTTCATCCACGGAGGCCGCTGTGATGTTCGCCTTCGCGGCATCATCATAACGCCCGACACGCCAGTAGATGTGCGCCGGCATATGTACGAGATGGCCAGACCCCGGCACCAGATCGGCGAGTTGGTCGGCCGCGTCCTCCGCACGGCCCGGATCCTCGGATGCCTCGACCGCATGAATATAGAGGTGCAACGCCAGAGGATGCTCCGGCGACCGCTCAATAATGCCTTCCAGAGATTCGATCACCTTCACCGTGTCCGGCTTCGGCGCGCCATCGGCCGACCAGTAATCCCATGGCATCGTGTTCATCCAGGCTTCGGCATACATTGCCGCGGCATCATCATCCGCCGGATTTGAGTCCACATAATCGCCCATCGCTTGTGCATAGGCGACATCCAGCGGCTCACGCGACGTGGACGGATCGCCATTGTAGCGCGCAGCCATGGCAACGATCAGCGCCTTCTCCTGCTCCGTCGCACCACCTGACAATTCCTGAGCCCTGACAATTGCCGCGAAAGCCGACTGCCGGTCTGCGTCCGACATCACGGCCTTGCCCTTGCTGGTCACATTGATGTTGGGGCCGGTGGCCATCGCCTCGCCCCAGAAGCACATGGCGCAGGTCGGGTCGAGCGTCTGAGCCGCCCGGAAAGAGCGGATGCTTTCGGCATGGTTGAAGCCAAATGCCAGCACCATGCCCTGATCGAAATATTTCTGCGCATACGGATTCGACGTGGTGATGGGGCGATGAAAATCCCCCATGCCGTCGAACAATGGCGCGCCAGCTTTCTCTGTGATCTCGGCCAAGCTCATCTCGGCGTCAGCCGCAGATGCGGTTTCAGCCGCTACCGGCTCCTCCGCGCTTCCAAACTTATCAGTATACGCGCAGCCCGATAACGCGATCAGGCTTGCCGCGAGCAGCAAATGTCGTGAAGTCATTTTTTGTCCCTCTTGTGGCCAGAAGCTGACGAACATTCGTCACGGCCACACCCTGAGAGGGAGCCTACCACAATCCCGCGAAAGTGGAGGAAAACATCAAAAAATTTTCAATCCGATCCGCATTCTGCAGTCAATACAGCAGATAACCCTTCACGATAGGTCGGATATACCGGCCGCCAGCCGAGCGCCGCTTTCGCGCGCGCATTGGAGACCCGCTTGCATTCGGCATAGAAACTGCGCGCCATCGGGCTGAGGTCTGCCTCGTCGAACGGGACTTCCGGCGGCCGCGCAATGCCGAGGAGGGTCGCCGCAAACGCCGTCACATCCTGCGGTGGCGCGGGCTGATCATCACAAAAATGGAAAATTCCATGCAGGTGCGGTCGCAGGACCAACGCCTCCAATCCGCTGGCAATGTCGTCTACATGCACACGGGAGAAGACCTGCCCCGGTTTGACCGCCCGATGTGCCCTCCCATCTCTGAGCTTCTGAAAGGGCGAGCGACCGGGCCCGTAAATGCCCGGCAGGCGCACAATCCGCGCCGCGCCATCGGTCGCGTCCATCCACTGCCGCTCTGCCAGCACACGCGCCTTGGCCCGGTCGGACCCCGGATTAACGGGGCTCCATTCCATCGCCCAACCACCGCCAAGATCACCATAGACCCCAGTAGTAGACAGATAGGTCATGCTCGCGGCGCCCGGCTCCGAATAGGTCGCGACACGCGCCGCCGGGCATCCGCCCTCATCCGGCGGCAAGGTCACCAGCCAATGGGCGCCGTCTGGAATATCCGGCAGCCCCTGCCCGGACCAGACCTGTGCGGCAATACCTTCGGCGCGCAGGGTCGCCGCCTTGTCCTCGCTTCGCACGGTGCCAGAGACCTGTATTCCCTTGGCTTTCAGGCGTCTGGCCAAGTGCAGGGCACTATAACCAAGCCCAAAAACAAAAAGCAGAGATGTCGTATCTGTCATTTGCGCTGGTCGCTCCTGTCGGGTCTAAGACCCGTGTACAGTTTCCGGAGCGCTTGATCCATGTCCATCCTTGCCCTGGCCATCGCAACACTGGCGATGACGCAGTCCTCAAGCGCCACTATTGAGGCGCGCGAAGCCGACCGACTCGAAGCCTGCGTCGCCAAGATCGAAGTGGATGCCGAGGAAGCCTATGAGGATGGACTTGCCTGGATCTATCAGGGCAACCGGCCCGGCGCGCGCCAGTGTACGGCCATGGCGCTGATCGCGCTCGGCCGTCCGGATGAAGGTGCGGCGCGCTTGGAACAGCTCGCCAATTCGGTCGATGGCGGGTCGGTCGAGCAGCGCGCCGAATATCTCACCCAGTCCGGCAACGCCTGGCTTCAGGCTGGCGCGCCGGAGGCAGCCATCGTGACCTTCACCAATGCGCTGAAACTGAAACCCGGCATCCCTGATCTGCTCGTGGATCGGGCAAGCGCCCATCTGATGCTGGAAGACTGGGCCGAAGCCAAGGAAGACCTTGACCGCGCCATCACGCTCGCGCCGAACATGAGCATCGCTCGCCAGCTGCGTGCCGAGGCCCACCTCAACCTCGACCAGTTGAATCTCGCCAAGGCAGATATCGACGCCGCAATGGCTGCCGACCCGGAAAATATCGACACGCTCGTCCTGCGTGGCCGCGTCCGCGAAGCCATTCGCCTGTCGAAAGTACGCGTGCTGAGCCCTGAAATCATCGACTGACAAGAGCGCGAGCGTGCAGATTACTCCTCGACTGGAATGTCCAGCAGGCCCTGCGCTTTCATCCAGCTGATGAACTGATCAAACCAGCCATCGGCCGTCACACCGCGCTTGTACGATCCGAACCCATGCCCGCCGCTTGCATAATAGTGCAGCTCTACGGCTCCCCCACCATCTTTCCAGGATTCAACAAGACCAAAACCCTGATCTCCAAACAGGGAATCATCGGCCGCCAACGCCGCGAACATGGGCGGGACTTCGCCTGAAATATCGACCGGCGTCATGGGCCCATAAATATAGCCGATAAAATCCGGACGCGGCGCGTCGCCGTCTTTCAACGTGATACCGAGTGTTGTCATGGCCCCGGCTGAAAAGCCGAGCATACCGATCCGCGACGGGTCGATCCCCCACACCTCGCTGCGGGCTTCGACAAGTTCCAACGCGGCCTGTGCATCGACGACCGCCACGGATAGTCCTTCGCGAATGTCGATTGGCACCGTCTCGGGGGTTGGGGCGAACATGCGATCCATGTGTACGGAGAATTCGTCTTCCGGCACCGGCGTTTCCATCACTCGATACTTCAGAACAAACGCCGCAATGCCCCGGTCCGCCAACCATTGCGCGATCGGATAGCCTTCATTGTCGATGGACACGAACTGAAACCCGCCGCCCGGCACCACGATGACTGCCGCACCGGTCGCGACTTCTTCATCTGGCAGGACCGGCAGGAGTGTCGGCTGAGTGACATTCCGCACCCATCTTTCGGTCCCGACATCTGTCCAGATTTCCCCGCCATCCGCGCCGGGTACATATGCGCCATGAAGCGGAATAGCACCCTCATCAATTTGCGCAGGCACACGGACCATGTCCGAACTCTGAGCAAGGGCACTTACCGGCAGCAGGAAAGCCGTCAGGGCCAACCAATATGTTCGCAACATGATTTCGTCCCTCGAAAATACGAAGCCTAACTGTACCGCGTCTGGAGCATCTGCCAAACCGCCCGCAGGCCGCAAGGCGCGCCCCCTTCCGGACGACCATATTTGCCGAGCCGCCAGGCCCAGACATCAAAGTGCATCCAGCTCTTGGCGTCGACAAACTCCTTCAGGAACAGGCCCGCCGTAATGGACCCGGCAAATCGCCCGCCCGAATTGACGAGGTCGGCAATCGGGCTCTTCAGATCCGCGAGGTAAGGGTCCCAGAGCGGCATGCGCCAGACCGGATCGCCGGATGCCTTGGCACCCGCTTCCATCGCGTCCGCCATGTCCTCGTCATCGGTGTAGAAAGGTGCAAGATCCGGCCCCAGCGCCACGCGCGCGGCGCCCGTCAATGTAGCGAAATCGATCAGCAGGTCCGGCTCTTCCTCACAGGCCCGCGCAAGTGCGTCCGCAAGAATTAGACGTCCCTCGGCATCTGTATTGTCGATCTCGACCGTCAGGCCCTTGCGACTGGACAGCACATCGCCCGGTCGGAAAGAGTTGCCGGCCACGGCATTTTCGACCGATGGCACGTAGAGCTTCAAATGAACCGGCAAATTCGCGCTCATGATCAGTTGCGACAGCGCAATCACATGCGCCGAACCACCCATATCCTTCTTCATGATCCGCATACCCGAACCCGGCTTGAGATCCAGCCCGCCGGAATCGAATGTCACCCCCTTCCCCACAAGGGCAAGGCTTGGGTGGGACGGGTCGCCCCATTCCAGCTCCATGAAGCGTGGCTCGAACGTCGCGGCCCGGCCAACCGCATGCACCATTGGATAGTTCGCCTCCAGAAGTGCATCCCCGACAATTGTGGTGAGTTTCGCGCCGAAACGTTCTGCAAGGTTTGAAATCGTGGCCTGAATGTCCTGCGGGCCCATATCGGCGGCAGGTGTGTTGACCAGATCGCGCAGGAGCGCGCAGGCATCCGCCTCGCGGCTCAGCGCGTCGGCATCTTCGTCTGCCGGAATCACCAGCTGAGGCGGCGTCGCCTTGTCTTTGAGATATCGGTCGAACCGGTACGCACCGTCTGCCCAACCGGCCGCAACCGAGCTGAACGCCATGCCACCTGCCTCGACTATGCGATACGATCCTTTCGGCAGTTTCGCCGACAGGCCAGCCACAGCCAGCGCATCCTGGCCCTTGCCCAGTCCATACAGCACCCGGGCAAGACCGCCTGCCTCCCCCGGCACCAGCACGACTTGCCCTGTTGCGCCTGTAAAAGCCTGCCCTTCAGCAATGGCACGTGCGGACGGGAACGGATCGTTCTCCAGTGATTTGAAGGCTTTGGAAGAGTAGAGGAAGACGTCAACGGCGCCCTTCGGGTCGGCGGTGAAGCTCTTGTGCATGGAATTCAGCCCTTTCAGGGGGAAGAGTTAATGGAATCTGCTGAGGCGTTAACTGATCCTTGACGCCATTCAGTCCAGACTCGCTGGCAGTGTCTCAGATACAAACCCGGAGCCTGCTCATGTCCAGAGCCAAAACGTCACTGACTGCGCTGATCCTCGCGCTGGGCGCCTGCGCATCTGCCCCAGACCCTGAAGCAGAGGCCCAGGCAGAGATGGCCCGCGCAATTGAAGATGCGATGAAACCCGCCACCCCGGAAGAGATTGAAGCGGCAAACAATTCAGATCCGCTGACCAAGGCCAATTTCTGGGCCAATGAGCACACCAAGGATCCCAAGAATCTGGACGTGGCGATGACGTTCGTCTCTGCGCTACGCGGCATCGGCTCGAATGAGCGCGCGATCGAAGTCCTTTCTCAGACCCTGGTCATGCATCCGGAAAATCCGGATCTGCTGATGGCACTCGGCAAGGTATTTTCCGCCGAGGGCAACCTGAACGGCGCCGCGCGTGCCTTTGAAAAAGCCGCCATTGTCGCACCTCAACGCCCCGACACATGGTCAGCCTTCGGCATCACGCTGGACAAGATGGAACGTCACGGCATGGCGCAGGCCGCCTATGACAAGGCGCTGGCATTGGAACCGACTCGCACTGTGACACTCGCGAACTACGGCCTGTCTCTGGCACTCGCCGGAGACTTGCCGGGCGCCGAGGCGAAACTGAGACTGGCCGCCGACCAGCCCGATGCTGATTTGCGCGTGACCGAAAACCTCGCCCTGGTACTGGGACTGCAAGGCCGGTACGAGGAAATGGCTGAGGTCAGCAGCCGCTATGCGCCCGAGAGCATCGTAAAGAAAAATACCGCCCTGCTACAGGAAATGGTCCAGCCAGTCCGGTCGTGGGATGCGCTGCAAGAGGCGCCCGAGGCCGTGGAGCCTCCTGCTCCTGCAAAGGCGACCCAACCCAAAGCCAGTGTCACCAAACCCGTCAAATCAGAGACTCTCGCCTTGGCAGGCCCATCGTCTGAAGCGGAGAGCGACGATAGTGCCCCTGCTCCGGCTGCAACCGGCCTGCGGTTGCGCAGAACGCCTGGCTGACGAAACCATCCCTTCAGAAACGAAACGCGCCCGCCGGACCAGCCAGCGAGCGCGCTTCACTGAAGTCACCCGGACCTCAGCCCCAGTTCGTATCCGACTGCTCGATCGATGGCACTGACGCCTCGTCGCTGGCTTGCGATGCCTTGAACCCGATATAGGCCGGGCCAAGCACTACGAGGAAAAGCACGGGCAGGAAGAACAGGATCATTGGCACGGTCAGCTGAGCTGGAAGGGCTGCTGCCTTCTTCTCCGCCTGCGCCATGCGCATGTCCCGGTTTTCCTTCGCCATCACACGGAGCGCATCGCCCAGCGGTGTACCGTAGCGTTCGGCCTGGCCCAACGCCATACAGACTGCCTTGATACCTTCATTGCCGGTTCGCTTTGCGAGATTTTCATAGGCTTGGCGACGTTCGGGCAAATAGGATAGCTCCGCAACCGTCAGGCCAAACTCCTCAGCAAGTTCGGAAGATGCCGAGCCGACTTCCTGACTGACCTTGGAAAAGCCGAGTTCGATGGACATGCCCGCTTCCACGCAGATCAACAGCATGTCGAGCGCATCCGGAAATGCCCGCATGATGGATTGCTGACGCTTCTGGGCGACATTGGAGATATAGATATTGGGCGCGTAGAAACCGGCCGCCGCGCCAAACAGCAATGAGCCATATTTCAAGACTGGTGCAAAGCCATGATCGTTCACGAAAAAGATGTAGAAGAACATCAGCAACGCGCCGACAAACGGCATGGTCATCCGTGCAAAGTAGAATGCCGACAATGGCCCAGGGCCGCGAAGGCCCGCTTTGGCAAGATTGTTGACGATGTTGGGATCTTCCAGCGCCTTCGCTAGGTTCAGTTTCGACGAAATGTTTCCGACAACAGAATCGTCCTTTCGACGAAGACCTTTGGGATTGTCCAGAGCTGCGCGGCTCTGCTTGCGCAGCTTTTCCCGCTGATCGGTAACCGCCTTCAGGCGCGTCTCAAGCTTGTCGGTCTGCAAGTAGGGGAGCAACACGGATATGACCGTACCAAAGACAGCGAGTGCGATCAGCAGGGCTGCGATCGCGTCAGGCTTGGCCAGTGATGCAAGAATGTCCGTCATCTCTGTCCCTTACAAATCGAAATTGATCATCTTGCGCATGACCAGGATGCCCATGGACATCATCACCACACCGATGGTTAGAAACAGATGACCCGTATCCGTCGTGAACAATTGCATGATGTAGGCGGGTGTCGTCATGTAGACGAGAGAGCCCACGACAAAGGGCAACGCCCCAATGATCATGGCCGACGCCTTGGCTTCGGACGACATGGCCTTGACCTTCTCGCGCATCATCTTGCGAGCACGAATAACGCTCGACAGGTTGCCCAGGGCCTCAGACAGGTTGCCCCCGGCCTTTGATTGGATCATCAGGACGATCATGAAAAAGTTCACTTCCTGAAGCGGCACGCGCTTGTAGAAAGTGTTCAGCGACCGCTCCAGCCCTGCCCCCATGGACAGGTTGTCGGTCAACATGGCGAATTCCGAGCGCAGGGGTTCAGGTGATTCCTTGGAAATGATTCGAACGCACTCGTTCAGCGGCAGACCGGATTTCACACCCCGCACAATGATGTCCAGCGCGTCCGCAAACTGGTTGATCATCTTCTTGTTGCGCCCATTGGTGGCCATGCCGAGCAAAATCCGCGGCAAGCCGACGGCGCCGAAGAAGAAGGCACCTCCGACCAGCGCTGGCCGGCTCTTGAACGAAATGCCGCTGATCACGAGCCCGTCGAAGCCGAGAATATAGACTGTGCCGCCGAGCGCCATGCCGAGCACAAGTGAGAAAATCCAGAAGGCGGAGACAGGCACATCCAGCCCTGCCTGCGTCAGGCGAGAGCTGAGATTCTGTGGACGAATGGACTTGCGACGCTCCTTGTCCTGCTTGCGCATCGTATCCAGCATTTCCTGGGTTTTCTGACGACGCTTCGCATTTTCGTCCATTGCCTTGTCGCGCTTGCTCGCGCCGGACCCACCCGTGCCAATCGCCTTGGCCCGCTTGCGCGCGGCGTCGGATTTGTCACCGGTCAAGGCGATGCCAAGACCAGCAATTGTCAGAAAAGCGAGCCCGCCGATGACGTAGATCAACATGTTTGCGTCCATGCGTCAGGACCCCAATGCGTCGAGCGCTGTGGCGAGGTCACGCTCCATATTGTAATAGGACGCACGCTCCCAGAAGCGCGGGCGGCCAACGCCTGTGCCTCTATGCGTGCCGAGCACCTTACCGTCTGCGTCTTCGCCATCGATCTCGTATTTCAGGACATCCTGAAGTACGATCGTCTCACCTTCCAGACCCATGACTTCGGTAATGTTCATGATACGACGTGAGCCGTCCCGCAGGCGAGATGCCTGAACGACCACGTCGATTGAGCCGACGATCATTTCCCGGATGGTTTTGGCTGGCAGCGAAAAACCACCCATCGTAATCATGGATTCGACACGGCTGAGAGCTTCGCGCGGGCTGTTGGCGTGCAGCGTACCCATCGAGCCGTCATGGCCGGTGTTCATGGCCTGCAGCAGATCGAACGCTTCGGGTCCACGCACCTCGCCCACAATGATCCGCTCAGGACGCATACGCAGACAGTTCTTGACCAGTTCGCGCATCGTGATCTCGCCGGAGCCTTCGATATTGGGCGGGCGGGTTTCCAGGCGCACCACATGTGGCTGCTGCAACTGAAGCTCCGCCGAGTCTTCGCATGTAATTACGCGCTCGGTCGGATCGATAAAGCCGGTCAGACAGTTCAACAGCGTGGTCTTCCCGGAACCGGTACCGCCCGAGATCAGGATGTTACAGCGCGAATGTCCGATGATACGCAGAAGTTCTGCGCCTGGCTCTGAAATGGACCCGAAGTTCACAAGATCCTGCAGACGCAACTTGTCCTTTTTGAACTTACGAATTGTGAGCGTTGGCCCATCAATCGCCAGCGGCGGGGCAATCACGTTCACACGTGAGCCGTCAAGAAGGCGGGCGTCACAGATCGGGGAAGAGTCATCTACGCGGCGGCCGACCTGGCTCACAATGCGTTGACAAATATTCATCAGCTGGGCATTGTCACGAAACCGGATATTGGTGCGTTCAATCTTGCCGTTGACCTCGATATAGGTCGTATCGGCACCGTTCACCATGATATCGGCGATATCATCGCGCGCCAGCAATGGCTCCAGCGGGCCGTACCCCAGAACGTCGTTACAAATGTCGTCGAGCAGTTGTTCCTGCTCGGAAATCGACATTACAACATTCTTGATACTGATAATCTCGACGACGATGTCGCGGATCTCTTCACGCGCGCTTTCGGCATCCAGCTGAGCGAGTTGCGACAGGTCGATCGTGTCGATCAACGCATTGAAGATGGTCATCTTCGTCGCATAATACTGGTCTGACTGCTGGTTCACCTTGCGAACCGGTTCCGGCTTGGCTTCCGGCGCCTGCACGCGCACGGGTTTGGAACCACCCGCCGACGGAGGTTTCGGCGCGCCCTTCACCGGCACCGGGTCGGGCACAGGTGGCTTTTTGGGCGTCGGCTTCGGCTTCACCTCAGCCGCCGGGGCCGGCTTTGGAGCTGGCGCTGGTGCTGTTAGTTGCGCGCTTGAGGCAGGTCGTTTTCCAAAGGCCATATGAAATTCCCCCTAGGGGTCACTTTCCCAGCAATTTCTTAAGGAACGACTTCTCCTGAGGCTCCACCGCCCGGCCTGTCAGCGTGGATGCCAGATGGTCGATGGCCTGCGCCGACTTGGACGCCGGATCCGTTTCAGAGATCATCTGGCCGTTATTCGCGGCCGTACCGAACAGCTCAGGATCGAAAGGCAGAATGACATCCGGCTCTACACCGATGGCAGCCGCGAAATCCTTCACCGGAATTTCCGGACGTTTTGGCACTCCGCTCATATTCAGCACGAGACGCGGTGGATGGTCGTTCGGCCGCTTTGCCTTGAGCTGGTCAATCATGTTCTTGCCGTTCCGAAGCGATGCGAGATCTGGCTGGCAGACCACAATCACTTCATCAGAGGCAATCAATGTGCTGAGCATCCAGCTTGACCAGATATGCGGTAAGTCAAGCACCAGGTACGGCACATTACGCCGTACGCCCTCAATCACGGTGGTGTAGGCTTCGTCCGGAATATCCATGATCTGATTGATCGTGGCGGGCGCTGTAAACAAGGACAGTCGGTCTGTCGGCTTGGCCAGCAAACGTTCAATAACGGATTCGTCGGCGCGCTCCGGTGCGAGCAGCGCATCAGCCACTGTCTGAGGCGTCTCCTGATTGAAGTCCAGAGCCGTCGTTCCGAAGGAAAGGTCCAGGTCCACAAGCGTGGTATTGACCTTGACGTTCTCAGCAAGCGCCCAAGACAAATTGTGCGCGATTGTCGAGGCCCCTACTCCGCCCTTTGCGCCCACAACAGAGATCTGCTTTCCGACAAATGGCGAGTCCGGGTTGACGAACAACTCACCGATTGAACGGATGATTTGCAAGGGCTGGAACGGCGGCACCAGATATTCACTCACGCCGCGCGCAATGAGCTGTCGATACAGCATGATATCGTTGACGGCACCGATCACCATGACTTTGACAGTCTCGTCGCAATGCTCAGCAAGCGCATCGATTTCACGAACAACCTGCCCAGCCGATTCCGACGATTCAATCATCAGCAGATTGGGAGTCGGATTCTCGCTCATATACGCAATGGCCGCGGGAATGCCGCCGGGGATGCATTCGACCGTAGCCCGGCCCATACGTCGGTCTTGCGCGCTGACTTCCAGCAGGCCGCGTGTTTCCGCGCGCTCATAGAACAGCTTGATGGATATGGCGGGCAACATGACGTCGCCACCGCTCGGCTCTGAATGTCCGAGGCCATGCGTATCATTGTCTGCAGTCAGGCCCATGGGTGCGCCTTCGGCAACAGCCTGGTCCACGCTGTCGTCAACCTCATTGAGGTCGATATCAGACGGTGTGTGGTCGGACATCGAATCTTCGGAAAAGACGTCCTCGAAATCGTCGTCGAACAATGCGTTTTCGTTTGACATTATCTACTAAGTCCTTCTCGTCCCCACTAGTTGCCGACCGCAGTCGACACAGAACCTGACTCGGCATCGCTCCGCTCGGCGCCGGTTGACTCGCCCTCGCGGAACTTTCCAAGGATTGTGCTTCGGCGTACGGGATCGCCCTCATCCAAAGCGCGCTGGCCCAACAAGTCGCCCGGATCCGATATCATTGCCGCAAGATTGGTCCGGATTGAGCAGCCAAGAGTAGGCAACTCATTGTTGGATGAAATGTCTGCCATGTTCAGGGAGGCGAGCGACGGGCAATCCGGCGCAATCGCATCATAGGCCTGATAAGCAAGGATCATCGGTTCCGACACAGTCGATTCTGCACCATGGCTGCTGCCCGAGATCTCTTCGTACTCCACGCCATTTTCCCACGCGATTTCGCGGGCTTCAGCAACGGCGGATACCGCGAGCTGGGGATTGGATGACGATTCCGGCAGCGACATGATCAGCGGGCCGTGGCCAACCGATCGGTAGCTGGCCACAAAGTTCTGGATGCGAGCTTTGTCACTCAGGCTCAGCTGGCTGGCCTCCGGGTGAATGTCGATCTCAAGAAATTCCGTGCGCTTTGCAACAGTAATGGGATTTCGATCAAGCGGCGTACCCTGAAGATATGATGCCGGCACGGCAGTCGGTGCCGCGCTGGAACAGCCCGTCACGGTCAGGGCGCCGAGCGCCGCGGCCAGAGCAAGAGGTGAAGTCAATAGCCTGGTCATCCTGGGTCCCCTACTCCTCAATAAATCCAACGGGTGCACGATAGTCGGAAGCGTCTACCTTTGCGCCGTTCTTGCCATATTGCTCATTGATCTTTCCGAAGAAGATGGTCTTGGCGTCCGACGCATTTGCGAAGCCATCTGCCGGTGTCCGCAACTGATCCTTGGACGTTGGATCCACCAGATACGGAGTGACGATCACGACCAGTTCGGTCTCTTCCTGAATGAAGTCACGTGATTGGAACAAAGCCCCAAGGATCGGCAACTTCTTCAGGCCTGGAACTTGGTCAAGGCTCTGACGTGACCGTGTCTGGATGAGACCTGCCATCATCATGGAGCCGCCGGACGGAAGTTCAATCGTCGATTCAGCGCGCCGCACTGACAAGGCTGGTAGTGTCACGCCCTCCACTGTCACAACATTGCCGGAATCATCAATCGTCGTTGTGCTGGTTCCCTGAAAGGCACCTTCTGACGAGAGCTCTGATACTTCAGTCGACACTTTCAGCGAAATGCGCCCTTCCGACAGCACGACCGGCGTGAAGCCGAGGCCAACACCATAGGGTTTGAACTCGACGGTAATGCGTCCGTTATTGTCTTGGCCGACAGGAACCGGGAATTCACCCCCGGCAAGGAATTTCGCAGCTTCGCCAGACATGGCGACAATATTCGGTTCGGCCAGCGTGCGCACGACGCCAATCCGCTCCAATGCATTGATTTCGGCCCCGATACTGGATTGCAAATCCGTACCGACATAGTTTTGGTAACCAATTGTGCCACCGAAGCCGCCAAGGCTCTGTCCCTGAACCGGATAGCTCAGTGAGCTGCCGATATCGCCATTGAAAGAATATGGCAGGCCCGGCGCAAGCGCGGTGGTCCCGGAATCCACCGGCACACCGCTTCCATTATCCACAAATAGCTGCCGCTCCACCAATGCAGCCAGATCTCCGAAACCCGGCGATCCGGTCAAATTGATTCCCAACTGCTTGACGGCATTGCGTTGCATCTCGACGATGCGCACTTCCAGAAGCACCTGGTCTTTCGCAGCGATGCTGATCATGTTGATGACTTGCGTGTTTTCGCCAGCCTGCACATAGGCAGAGACGAGACGCTCAACGGCATTGGATGCGCTCAAACTGTCCGCCGAACCAGTCAGAACAACGCTACCATTCATGCCCTCAATGCGCACACGGGCGCCGGGCACATGTCTTGCCACGAGCTGCTCCAGCGATGCCATGTCCATCTCGACCCCGATTTCGAGATTGAGGATCTGATTGCCGGCATTGTCGAATACGAACGCATTGGTCTGTCCAAAGCTCACGCCCCGGAAGATGATACGTTTCGCCGTCTGCACGACCGCGTCGGCAATGTCCGGATTGGTGATGACGACATCGGCGGCCGGAGTGTCGAGTTCGACAATCATCGACTTGTTCAGGCCGAGTGTGACCTGTTGGCTGTATTCCGATTGACCCGGATGCGTGATCCGTGTCCCCAAACTATCTGATTGGGCTTGTGCCACCGGAACGAGCGCAATGGCTGATGCCAATGCTGCAAGACCCGGTAAAATCCTGGACAATTTCATTTTCAGCTTCCCCCCGGCCCGGCATTTGACGCTTTGCCGTTCCGATAAATCAGAATGCCACCATTGCTGTTGCCGCCATTCTCAAGCATGTCGATCCGTGCTGCCCGGTCATAGCTATCCCCAACATCCGACCAGGGACGCAGCGATAGCGAAAGCGCGCCTTTGCGCTGCGAAAGCGCAATCAGTTCGGCTTCCTTGCTATCCACTTCCAGCGTGGCCGTATTGCCCACTTGAGAGGCGCCGCCTTCATCATATGTCAGGTAGACCTGATCGATCGCCAGTACACGCACGTTCTGAATAATGGTTTCGGTGGCAGTTTGCGGCACCATTTCGCCATTCATCTGCATCGTGGCTTGATATGTCAGGATCACATCCACCCGATCATTCGGCAAAATAAAGCCGCCGGATGCCGATTCTGTAGATATTTCGACGGACATGGCGCGCATGCCGGGTTCAATCAGCGCCGCCATCGTGCCCGTATCACCCTTCTTCACCAGCTTGCGAGGCAGGATCGGCTCATTCTCGAAGATAGGCACCCGCACGACACTGCCGGCCAGCTCCTCTATCGCCTCCGGTGAATCGGTCTCCGTGCGATAGCCAGCAACAATACTCTTTTCCGGCCAGTCCGCCCATTCCAGATCATCCACGGTCACGAGGTCACCGATGTCCAGGTCACGGCGTGCAACAAGCACTTTCGTCTCGGACACTTCGCGCGTTTCGACCACGGTCTGCTGCTCAGTCTGGATCGTCGGCGCAGGTGCCTGCGCGAGATTGCGGACAAGGAAAGCCGCCGCAATTGCGGCAACCGCAGCGCCGATCAGGATGATTAGACGAATTGGCGACATGAGGCCCCACTCCTCTGGAAACAAGACTCCGCGGACGGCCCTGAACGATTCAGAGTGGTCCGGTCAAAGGCGACCTTTTCACAAGGCCACTAAAGCATCGTTAACTGAAAAGACTGATCCGGCTTAATACATCGGTAAGAAATGGCGACTGGGGACCGGCGGCAAAAACACCCGCAGCAATCGCGACTCCATAGGGAACGCCCGCCTTTTCCTCGAAAGGGGCGCGGACAGCTCCAGGAACCACTTCAACCGGCATGGTCTTGCGAACCAGAATGATGAGGATGGCGCATGCGCCACCCGCTACAGCCATCACGAACAGGAATGTGATGCTGGCACTCGGCCCGACCCAAAGCATCACGGCAGGGATCATCTTGGCGTCCCCTCCCCCAACGATATTGAACGCGAACAAGCCGAACGCGATCAGGAAGGCACACAAGGCAGTAATAAGGTGTCCCCCGATGATTTCCATCGGAACGCCTGAAACGAACGCTGCCGGCACGAACAACACTGCGAGCGTCACGTTCAACCAGTTCGGAATCGTCAGGCGATTCACATCATGAAGCGCTGCAAAAACGCACAAGGCCAGGAACAGGCCGGCAATCATGGCCAGGATCATTGAGGGCTTCCTTCAAGTCTGTTGCGAAGCATGCTGACCCAAAAGATTGAAGGAAGTTTTTAAGCTCCGCCGTATGAGCATAAAAAAGAAGCCGCCAGGTTTTCCCCGGCGGCTCCATTTGTATAGCAAGACTAAATAAGTCTTGGTCTTAGGCTGCGTTCATGTCGTCGGCAACGCCCTGGAACTTTTCGTTCACAGAATTACCGAGGGCGGTAGCACCGCCGATGATAGCAACAGCGATAAGCGCAGCGATCAGACCGTATTCAATAGCCGTAGCGCCGGACTCGTCTTTCAGAAAACGTGCAAACATTGGAAACTCCCATCATGCAATTGTTATTGCCCCGGCAATAATCCTCTACCCGGAACATGACTGACACTACCGGTTCATTCTCAATATCGCGTGAAAGAAAACAGAAAATCCGTGAAGGCAAAACAGGGTTTCGTTTACCTTCTTAGTGCCCGCAAATATTGGGCTTTTGGTGATTCGGAAATTGCCGGTCCAGTCCCATATAATGACTAGAACAGCGAAATCTGGTCGTCGTGGGTACGCTATTAGGAAACGTGCAACCTTATTGGAAGAATGTGCGCGGGCTGAATTAAGTCTGGAGACAGCAAGATGAATCTGTTCGCGAAAATCTGCACACTGCCGGTTGCCGCTGCGCTTGTATCCCAAATCGCAGTCGCGGGCCCTCTGTCGGTAGAGGTGAACAAAACCATACCGGTTCACTTGCGCAGTGCAGCTGCCAGCGTCGTCCTGGGCAATCAGACAATCGCAGACGTTGCGGTCCATGATGAGAAGCTCATCTTCATTACAGGCAAGACGTTTGGCACCACCAATTTGCTGATTTTCGACAAATCTGGCCGCCAGATCTATTCCACAGACATCCTTGTTGTCGCGAATGAAGCGAATGTGGTGACGATCAACCGGTCAGGATCCAACTATACATATGACTGTGCACCTACCTGCCGCTCAACCCTCAGCGTTGGCGATGCTCCGGAGCACTTCGAACAGTATATCGATCAGCAAACGGGCGTGAAGGCACTGTCCGACAGCAATTGATTGACGGTTCGTACCGTTTCTCTGACCCGAATACATAAAATTCGACAGATTCGCGAAACTGGCTGATCACCCACATCTGATAGACACCTCACCTGATCAAATGGGTCTGTGTGGGTGACGACAATGACATTACAACTTGGCATTCTTGCGCCACGACTGCGCAGCAAGTTCAAGGCATGGTGTGAAAACCGGCGCGGTGCGACCGCCGTCGAGTTTGCGCTCGTATCCGTCCCTTTCTTCTTCCTGATCTTCGGCCTGCTGGAAATCTGCCTGATATTCATCATGTCCACAGTACTCGAACATGCGTTGGCGGAAGCCTCCAGAAAGATCCGTACCGGACAGGCCCAGGACAACAGCTTCACAAAAGTCGAGTTCCGGAACGAAGTCTGCTCAAAGTTCTACAATCTGCTCAATTGCGATGATCGCCTCTATATTGACGTGCGCTCGCTCGACAAGTTCAGCCTCGCCGACCTGACCACGCCGTTGGCCGGTGACGGTGAAATTGATGATACCGACTTCAAATATGATCCCGGCTCGGCCAATGATATTGTGGCTGTGCGTGTCTATTATGAGTGGTCCCTCATGACCCCGTGGGTATCGACACCTTTGTCCAACCTTCCAAACAATCGCCACCTGCTTCAGGCCAATGCGGTGTTCCGCAACGAGCCTTTCGGAGATTGATGACCATGACCAAGAAATCCCTGCTCTCTCGACTCAATCCCCGTCTCAAATGGCGCGGTGTGCGCGGCATTCGCTATAATGAGGAAGGCGTCTCTGCGGTCGAATTTGCGTTGATCGCACCAATCCTGATTTTCATCTATCTGGGCGCGGTCGAGCTGAGCCTGCTGATGCGGGTGGATCGCCGCGTCACATCAACCACGGCGAGCCTTGGCGACCTGACCGCACGTCTCGCAACGGTGACCGACGAAGACATGGAAGAAATGTTTGCCGCCGCAGAAGTCATGATGCAGCCATATGAGGCACAGAGCGCCACCATGCGGATCACCAGCATCGTCGACAGTGGAGACGGCAAGGCCGTTGTCGCATGGTCAGACGCCTACAAGATGACCGCCTATTCCAAAGGCGCGACGGTCACGGTCCCAAGCGGGATCATCTCGTCGCCAGGATCGATCATCTTGTCCGAAGTCGTCTATGAGTATGACAGCAAGATTGGTGGCTTCCTCAACACAACGATGACGATCGACGATGAATTCTATCTCCGTCCTCGCCGTGTCGACGCAATTGCCCGCGTGACCCTCGGAACAGGCGATTCTTTCGGCCCGACCAGCTAGGTTCCCCTGCCCTCTATTCAGCAGGGGTCTTGGACACTTTCACGGTTGTCAGTACGGCAAAGCCGCAAAAGAACAGAAGCGCGATGGCAGACATGCCGACTCGCTGGCTGTTCGACCATGTCGTGAACAATTCGATCAGCAAGGGCCCGATCCAGACAGTGACGGTGCCCGCAATCGCATAAAGCCCGAAGAACTCCCCCCGCATATGCGTTGGTGCAATGTGGACCAGCATCGACCGGCTCGACGAAATGTTCGCCGTGGCGAACACGCCGATCAGCGCCCCGTTCAGCAGGTAGGTGACGTCAGACAGGCTGGAGAAAACGGGTGCCTGCCACAGTTCGCGGTTCTCGATCAGGCCGAACAGGATGGAATCCCGCGTCACGGACAAGCCAAAGAACAAGATGATGACGATTGCCATCAGCTCCATCAGGAGCGCATTCTTCGGCCCGAGCTTTGAGTCGAACCAGCCGCCCGCCACACCGCCAATCGCCGCCCAGATCGAGGCCCAGATTGCGTAGACGGTCAGCTCGACAATGCCCCAGCCGAGGAACAGGCTGACATAGACGGCCGCCAGTGCCAGCAGGGCAAACATGCCATCGGCATAAATGGTACGCGCAATCAGGAATTTGAACGCTTCCCGATATTCAGCTGCCTTGCGCACTGTGCGGATAACCCCCGCAGCCCCTTCTTTGACCGATGGGAAAAACGGGGTCCCCTTCACACCCGTATCTTTGGCGTAAAGGAAAAACGGAACGATCATCACGGCCAGCCATACCGCGCAGATCGGTCCGGCAATGCGGAAATGCTGGTACCGTGCGGTATCAATACCGAACAGGGGCTCCGCGAATGGCCAGTTCAGCATATCCGGCAGGGCAAACATGAAGACGATTGCAACGAACAACAGCGTCGCCGCCGCATTGCCGAGTGCCAAACCAAAGCCCGACACGGCCGGGAGGGCGCTTGGCCGGGCGGCGTCGGGAAGCATGGAGTTATGCGTCACCTCACTGAATGTGTAGGTGACATAGGCTGCGATGAGGATGGCGATGATTGTGACGGTGGAAAATCCGGATTCGCCAGGCACGGCCCACCAGAGCAGGAAGCTGAGCACAGACAGGACACCGAGGAACAGGATCAGGAGCGGCTTGCGCCTCAGGCCCCGGTCGAATGCCGCTCCGAGGAAGGGCGCCGTCAGCGCCGCAATCGCGCCCGCCCATTTTGACAGGGACGCCACCACGGCCTGTCCTTTTGCGCCAGCAACCTGGCGCGCGGTTTCCGGGTCCATCCCTTCCAGCTCTCCGCGCGCCATTATGTCCGCGCCAATGATGTCGCGGGCGAAATAGGGCGCGAACACATAGATGATGATGAGGATATAATAGGGATTGCGCGCCCATTCGAACCAGGCCCACGCAAAGCCCGTCTTGCCGAGCGCTCCGCCCTCCCCGGCCGTGTGCGCGCCTTGCGCAGCTACAATTGCAGCTTCTTCGTCCTGGCCGGGCGAAATGGATGTCTCGGTCATGCGGTATCCTCCCAAGTGCCGCTTGCCGGCATCTGTCGACTAGCGTGCACATTCGGAAAGAAAGTGAAAGCGGTTTTGCCGCTGTCGCAACGTCAGGCCGACAGCTTTTCCGCCAATTCGGCCGCGTACTTGGTGATGTCCCCCGCGCCGAGACAAACCACCATCGCGCCGGGCTCAGCCAGGGCTTTCAATGTCTCTGGCAACGCCTCCATGGACGGGATCGTTGCAGCACCGCGATGGCCATTGCGGACTATGCTGGCGACGAGGGTCTCATGGTTGAACCCGTCAATCGGGTTCTCGCCCGCCTCATAGACCGGCGCGACCAACACATGGTCAGCCTGGTCGAAACAGCGGGAGAATTCCTCGAACAGGTCGCACAGACGTGTATAGCGATGCGGTTGGCAAACCGCGATCAGCTGGCCTTGCCCCTGCATGGCGCGGGCAGCCTTCAATACGGCCGAAATCTCTACCGGGTGATGACCATAATCATCAATAATGCGGACGGGCGGCTTGCCTTCGACCGGCATCCATTCCCCGACCTGTGTGAAGCGGCGCTTCACCCCGCCAAATTGCCCCATCGAGGTCCGGATCTGATCGTCTGTGGCGCCTAGCTCCAGCGCGACGGCAACGGCGGCCAGCGCATTCTGGACATTGTGCTCGCCCGCCATCGGCAGAGTCAGCCCTTCGATCATCCGCGGCTGGGCAGAGCCGGGACGGCGCAGCGCGACATCGAAATGCGCGCCCGACAGATCGGTTTTCAGATTGATGGCGCGGACATCGGCCTGGCGGTTGAAGCCATAGGTGATGCGGCGCCGGTCCGTAACGCGCGCAGCCAATCCCTGCACTTCAGGATGGTCCGTGCACAGGACGGCAAAGCCATAGAAAGGCAAATTTTCGACAAAAGTATCAAACGCCTCGCGGAGTTTCTCCATGGAGCCGTAATGGTCCATGTGTTCGGCGTCGATATTGGTGACCACGGCGCAGGTCGGGTGGAGCTTGGCAAAAGTGCCGTCGCTTTCGTCACTCTCGACCACCATCCAGTCGCTCTCGCCTGCCTTGTAGTTCGACCCATAGGCATGGATGATCCCGCCATTGATGACGGTCGGGTCGATATTTGCGCCATCCAGCAGCGCCGCGACCATCGAGGTCGTCGTCGTCTTGCCGTGTGTGCCCGCAATGCAGACCGTATATTTCAGCCGCGTGATCTCGGCCAGCATATTAGCCCGGCGCACGACCGGAATACCTGTGGCGCGCGCCGCATCGACCTCTGGATTGCCAGACTTGATCGCGGTGGAGATGATGACCGTGCCGGCCCCCTCCACATTCTCGGCGGCGTGCCCGATGAAGATCTTCGCGCCCCGCTCGCGCAGGCGCTGGATATTGTCGGACTCGCGTATGTCAGAGCCCTGCACCTGATAGCCCATCGTGATCATGACATCGGCGATGCCAGACATGCCGATGCCGCCAATGCCGACAATATGCGCGGGACCAAGATCAAACGGAGTGGGAGAAGTCATGCAGGATCGTCCAAATGAGGAAACGGGAACGCCTAGCGATACCGTGACGCGGGAGCGCGAAGCAAGGACTGCTTGCGCATGACGCATTCATGAAATCCGAGGCGTTTTTCTTGAATGGGCATCGTGCGATCCCAAAATGACTGTAATGAGGCACAATTCGGGTGCTTCGTTGCGAGGGGAACCGCACTCATGAAAATGCATCTGGCCCAGCTCAATGTCGGCCACCTCGTCGCGCCGACGGATGATCCGCGCGTGAAAGATTTCATGGACAATCTCGATTTCATCAACGGGATCGGCAAATCCATGCCCGGTTTCGTCTGGATGATGGAAGGATCGGGTGAGCCCGGCCAGGGCAATACGGAAGCCAAGATCGATGGCGATCCGCAATTCGTTGCCAATCTGACCGTCTGGGAAGACGTACAAAGCCTCGAAACCTTTGTCTGGGGCACGATCCACCGGAAATTCTACGAACGCCGCGCTGAATGGTTCGAGATGATGCGCGAGATGCATTTCGTCATGTGGTGGGTGCCAGAGGGTCACGAGCCGACACTGGACGAAGCACTGGAACGACTGGCCCGCCGCCAGCAAGATGGCGACACGGATGAAGCCTTCGGATGGGAATGGTTGCGTGAAGCCGAATTGCACAAGACGCACGCTTGCGCGCCCCGTGTTGCCTAAAGCTCCGCCACCCGCTCGGCCATGTCTGCCAGCTCTTTGGCGGCGTTGACCTTGGCAGACGCCTTGGCTGCGGCTGCCCGTGCGCGCAGATCGTCGGCATCCTGCAGACGGGCCGTTATCAGCGCGCCCAGCAATTGCGGATAGAGATTGCTCTCCAGCACCATGTCGGCGGCGCCAATCTCCGTCAGGGCCTCGGCATTGGCGGCCTGATGATCATCCATGGCAATCGCCAGCGGAATCAGGATGGACGGCCGACCGACCGCGGCAATCTCCGATACTGTGCCGGCGCCCGACCGTGCGATGACGAGATGCGCCTGTGACAGCTTCTGCGGCATGTCCGAGAAGAACGGCGACAACTCGGCTTCAATCTTTACACGCCGATACATGTTATCGACAAAGGCATACTGTTCCTGACGCACCTGCTGGATGATGCGAAGCCGCGCCTGCAGCGGAGGCGGCACGAAATCAACAATCGCCGTCGGGATCGTTTCACCGATGATCTTGGACCCCTGACTTCCGCCCGTAATCAGGATGGTCAGCATATCGTCCGTGGAGGGATAGGGGTCCTCCCGCCGCGCCAGTATGGCCTCACGCACCGGATTGCCCACGGCCAGATGCGCGCTCCAGGAGGGTAGCCTGTCAAGCCGCTCGAATCCACTGGCGACCAGTTTGGCCTGCCGGGCGAAACGTCGGTTGACCCGCCCGAGAACAGCGTTCTGCTCATGGATGATGATCGGCACCTTCATGCGGCGCGCCGCAGCCAGTGCCGGGAAGGCCGGATAGCCACCAAAGCCTGCGATCAGGCTGGGCCGGGTTTCACGGATCAGGGTTTTCGCACGGGATATGCCCGCATTGATCTTCATGGCCGTCGCCGGCAGAGTCCATGGCTTGCGGAGATTGGGGGAAGAGGCCTGAATCTGTTCCAGCCAGTCTGCCGGAAATTCCTTGGCATATTTTGCGCCGCGCTTGTCAGAGATCAGGCCAACCTTCCAGCCTCTTGCAATCATCTCGTCGGCAAAGGCTCTGGCGGGGAACATGTGCCCCCCTGTGCCACCTGCTGCGATGACGACAAGCTTGTCTCTGTCTTCAGCCATACCGGCCCCTTGTGCGCGTACCTTGTCCGCGCACAAGTGCCAGCGCAAGGCCCAGTGTCAATCCCGTCCCGATCATGGACGAGCCACCATAGGACACAAATGGCAGTGTCATGCCCTTTGGCGGGATAAGGGCCAGATTTACGGCAATGTTTATGGCAGCCTGAAGGCCGAATAGCGTGAAGAGTCCGGCAGCCGCAGCGCGCGCATAGCCATCTTCCACACGTGAACTGGCACGGAAGCCCCGCAGGATCAGCAATACGAAAACCGCCATCAGCATCAGCGCCGCGATCAGGCCAAACTCCTCGACCATGACCGCATAGATGAAATCAGTGTGCGCGTCCGGCAGATGGATCTTAACTTGCCCCTCCCCCGGTCCAACACCAAACAATCCCCCCCGGCCGATGGCTTCGGCAGCACGGTCAATCTGGTAAGTATCGGCAGAGTCTGGATTGATGAAGCTGTTCACCCGGTAGCGAACATGCGGCAGCAAGGCATAAAGCGACGCCGACAAGCTGACCCCACCAACCGCGAACCCCGCCGCCCATTTCCACGGCAGGCCACTGACATAGAACGTCACGACGAAGGCCGCACTCAACAACACCGACTGTCCGACATCCGGTTGCAGCAATAACAGGCCGAGCGTGACCGCATAGAACAGGAAGGCAATGATCGCCCAAGGCCCGGTTGGATACAGCTCTCGCTGCGCCAGCAACCAACCGCTCAGGACAATCAAGGCAGGCTTCACCATCTCGCTCGGCTGCAGGGAAAACCCGGCAAACCGCAACCAGCGCTGCGCGCCCTTGGCCTCGTGTCCCCAAACGAGAATGAAGAACATCAGGGCAAGGCTGACGATAAAGACCAGCGTTGCAAACCGCCGCGCCCAGGTCCGGTCCAGCATGCTGACCACCACCATGATGGTCGCGCCCAAACCGGCAAAGCAGACCTGACGGAACACAAAGAAGTATTCATCCGAATAGCCAATCCGCGCCGCCGCAGTCGGCCCCGCCGCAAGCGACATGAGCAGGCCAATGGCAATCAGGAAAAACGCACCGCCGAAGAGCCCCCAATCGAGCGTCCGCCGCCACTCGGTCAGCCAGGACATGTCCGAGCGTGCGAGCAATGGGGCGGATGCTACGTAGGTCAAGCCAACTCCTTCAACTCCTGCGGCATCATTGACTGGACGATGCTCCGGAACACATCTCCGCGATGTTCAAAGTCGCGGAACTGGTCGAAACTTGCACAGGCAGGTGAAAGAAGAATGACCGGATTTTCGTCTCCGACCACTTTTGCATCACGAAATGCAGCCTGAACTGCATTTTCGAGCGTGCCGCATGTTTGCAGGGCCACCTTGCCCTTCAGCGTTGCGGCGAAGGTTTCTTCGGAGTCCCCGATCAGATAGGCCTTCGTGATGTTCGGGAACAGCGGCGCCAATGGCTGGATGCCCTCAGCCTTCGAAACACCGCCTGCAATCCAGTATGCTTTCTTGTAGGCTTTCAACGCCTGTTCGGCGGCTTCGGCATTGGTCGCCTTGGAGTCATTGACGAATTTCACGCCATCAATCTCGCCAACCATTTCGAGTCGGTGGGCAAGACCCGGGAAGGTGCGAATACCATCCATGATGGTCTGTGGGTCGAGGCCCAGCGCCCGGCAGGCGGCATAGGCTGCCGCGGCATTCTGGTGGTTGTGACGGCCCGGCAGCGCCATGCAGTCGGAGAGGTTACCGACGAACTGCGCCTGACCGCTATTGCTGTCATAGAGTCGTCCGTCCACGGCGCTGACGCCCCGGCCGAGCGCATAGGTGGATGAAGCCTGGACAACACGCGCTGGTCCATTTGCCGACAGGCCGATGGCGATGGACTGGGTGATCACATCGTCAAAGCCAATGATCGCAACATCTTTCTCGGTCTGGTTCTGGAAGATGCGCATTTTCGCAGCCTGGTACCCGTCCATGCCGCCATGGCGGTCCAGATGATCCGGCGTGATGTTGAGCAGCACGGCGACATCGCAATGCAGGCTCTTCACCAGGTCCAGCTGGTAGGAAGAGAGCTCCAGAACATAGGTTGCGTTGGCGTGCAGTGGGGCAAGGTCCAGCACGCCTGTGCCGATATTGCCCCCGATGCGCGCATCACGGCCCGCATGTTTCAGGATATGCCCGATCAACGCGGTTGTGGTCGACTTCCCGTTCGTGCCGGTGATGGCCACGATCTTCGGACGGCCACGCTCTGGCAGGGCCTGCACAGCGCGGGCGAACAATTCCATGTCGCCGACGACCGGCACATTGGTCATTTCCGCCATCCGCACAATCCGGTGCGGCTGCGGGAATTTGTATGGCACGCCGGGGGAAAGGACGAGCGCGGCAAAGGTCTGCCAGTCGCGCTTGTTGATGTCTGACAGGGTCAGGCCAGCGGCCTCCGCCTTTGCGCGAGTCTCTTCATTGTCATCCCACGCATGAACACGCGCGCCCCCGGCCTTGAGGGCCTTGGCAGCCGAGAGGCCTGTCCGGCCAAGGCCGAACACAGCAACATCTCTTCCAGCATATTCAGTAATCGGAATCATGGGTCTCGGCTTACCTCAGCTTCAACGTTGCGAGGCCCGCGAGGGCGAACAAGACGGACAGGATCCAGAAGCGCGCCACAACGCGCGTTTCTGGCCAGTTTTTCTTCTGGAAGTGGTGGTGCAGCGGCGCCATGAGGAAGATGCGCTTGCCTTCCCCCGTCAGCTTGCGGGTGACCTTGAACCAGCCGACCTGTATCATCACAGACACCGCTTCCATCACGAACAGACCGCCAATGATAACCAGCGCAAATTCGTGCTTGGCCGCCACCGCAACGACACCCAGCATTCCTCCAAGTCCGAGCGATCCGGTGTCGCCCATGAAGACCTTGGCCGGATAGGCATTATACCAGAGGAAGCCCATGCCCGCGCCGATCATGGAGGCGAGCAACACAGTCAGTTCGCCGGTGCCCGGCGTGAACTGGATGCCGAGATAGTCGGCGAAGACGAAGTTACCTGTCAGGTAAGCAATCAGGGCATAGGAGGCAGCCGCGAAACTCATCGGCACAATGGCGAGGCCATCCAGACCGTCGGTGAAGTTCACCGCATTCGCGCTGCCGACAACCACGATCATGCCAAACAGGATGAAGAAGCCGCCAAGCGGGAAGAAATAGTCATTTACGAAGGGCACAGCCACGCCGCCGGAAAAGGCCGGGTCGGCAGGCTCGACGCTTGTTTCAGGTGCCAGGCTGGCAATGCTCTCAGCCAATCCGTTCAGCGGGCCCCATTCGGCATGACCCGCTGGCGTGTGCGCGCCGTGCAGGCCCATGATGAACGCACAGGCAATCGCCGCTATGCCAAAGCCCGCGAGCAGGCGCACGCTCGCCGGAACGCCATCCGCGCTCTGCTTGGAAACCTTGGCAAGATCATCCAGGAAGCCAAGAACGGCGTAAGACAGTGTCACGAACAGTGTGACCCAGATATAAGGGTTGGTCAGGTTGCCCCAGAGCAAGACGCCGACCACCAGGCCCAGCCAGATCAGGAAACCGCCCATTGTCGGCGTGCCCTGCTTCGACAGCTGCGCTTCCAGCGACAAGTCGCGGATCGGCTGGCCCTTACCCTGCCGGGCACGGAGGAAGTTGATGATTGCGTCTCCGAACAGGACGGTCACAAGGAACGCCGTCACCACGGCCGCGCCGGACCGGAATGTGATGTAGTTCAGAACGTTAAATATACCGCTGTCTGCGGCCAGCCATTCGTATAGCATCACCCAACCTCTGCGGCGCCTTCTGCCCCGCGTTCCATCTTACCCATTGCCGAGTCGCTCCATTGGCGAATTCGGTCAGCTAGTTTCGCCATCCCGGACGCATTCGACCCCTTGATCAAGAGCACATCTCCATCTCGGAGCGCATTTTGCAGAGGATTCCACAGCTCTTCCCAATTGCGAGTCCAGGTCTGCTCCAACTGAGGCGGAAGTGCGTCCGAAAGATGAGTCATTTTGTCGCCTGCCAGGAAAATGGCAGCTGGCCCAGTATCCGCCACCGGATCCGCAAGCGCGGCATGTTCAGCATCCGACGTTTCGCCAATTTCGAGCATTTCGCCGAGCGCAATCAGCCGACGTCCACTGCCCCGACGGGACAGCGCAGCCAATGAGGCCTTCATGCTCGCCGGGTTTGCATTGTAGGCATCATCGATCAGCGTAATGTGTCCACCCTGTGGCAGGGTGAGCTGTTCGGCTGTCCCCCGACCGGGAGGTGGCGTGTAACCCGAAAGTGCTTCGGCGCAGTCCTCGACCGACAGACCGGACTGGCTGGCGGCCAGAACCGCCGCTGCCGCATTCATGGCCCAATGCTCACCAACCGCATTGATCGTGACAAGCACCGGCTTGCCGACAATATCGAGCTGGATCCGGCTTTCATTGCCGTCTGTCTCATATCCGACAATACGCGCCGTCGCATTGGCGCTCCGGCCAAAACTCTCGAGATTTCCGGTCGGGCAGAAGCGCCGCGCGCGTCCGGCAAGATAGTCAAAGAATTCGTCATCGGCAGGCAGGATAAATGTCCCCCCGGCCTCCATACCGGTAAAGATATCTGCCTTCTCATGCGCAACTGCGCTGAGAGAGCCGAGCCCTTCAAGATGCGCCCCCGCAATACAGGTCACGATGCCGGTATGCGGACGAACCATCTGGCTGCGCGGCGCGATCTCGCCAGGAGTCGACATGCCAATCTCGAAAACGGCGCGCGTGGTGTCTTCCGGCATGCGCGCCAGAGTCAGCGGCACACCCCAATGATTGTTGAAACTCTTCACATTCCAGTGCGCCGGACCGAAGGCGCGATAGATCTGTGCCAGCATTTCCTTGACGCTGGTCTTGCCGGCTGAACCGGTCACGGCCGTGCGATGCGCGCCACAGCGGACCCGCGCGGCCACACCCATCTGCTCCAGCGCTTCCTGCACATCATCCACAATGAGCTGAGGCCCCTGCCCGACCTGACGCGACACGAGTGCGCCCGCCGCGCCCGCAGCAAAGGCCGCCTCGACGAAATCATGCCCATCGCGCTGGTCCGTCAGCGCCACGAACAGGTCGCCCGGCTTCAGGCTGCGTGTGTCGATCGACACTGAACCCGTCACAGAGAACGGATCCGTCGCCCTGCCACCCGTAATGAGCGCGATATCGGAAGAGATCCAGAGCGGCGCGTTCATCCGGCGCCGCCTTTCAGCGCATCCAGCGCCGTGTCCTGATCTGAGAACGGGATGATATCCGCGCCAATGATCTGGCCGGTCTCGTGGCCCTTGCCAGCGATCACCAGCGTGTCGCCTTTTTTCAGTTCGGCGATAATCGTCCGGATGGCCTCTCCGCGATCGCCAATCTCGCGCGCATTCGGCGCGGTTTCGAGAATGGCATGCCGGATCATGTCCGGGTCTTCAGAGCGCGGGTTGTCGTCGGTCACGATCACATCGTCGGCCTGACGCGTTGCGATCTCGCCCATCAGCGGGCGCTTCTTGGCATCGCGGTCACCGCCGCACCCAAAGATGACTTTCAGTCGGCCGGCTGTATGCGGACGAACGGCGCGGAGCAACACGTCGAGCCCGTCCGGCGTGTGGGCATAATCGACAAACACGCCCGCGCCTGCCTCGGTCTTGCCGACCAGTTCGAGACGCCCCTTAACGGGCTTCAGCTTGGACAGGCCGTCCATCACCGCGTCGACGTCCATGCCCAGCGACAAGCAGATCGCCGCCGCCGCCAGCGCATTCAACGCCTGGAACTCGCCGATCAGCGGCAGCTCGAAAGGCTTCAATTCGACATCGCGCCAGAACAGGTTGAGCACCTGCCCGGTCGCGCGCGGCATGATTTCGTCGATCCAGAGATCCTCGCCGCGCCAGCCGAAGGACACGACCTGCAGGCCATGATCGGTTGCGGCCTTCTCGAAGACCTCACGATGGTCGCTGTCGGCGTTCACGATGGCTGGCATGCCCTGTCCGCCAAAGTCGCGGAACAGGCGCAGTTTGGCGTCGAGGTATTCTTCCATCGTGGCGTGATAGTCGAGATGGTCCTGGGTAAAGTTCAGGAAAGCAACAGCCGACAAGTCCACACCATCAAGGCGATGTTGCTCCAGGCCGTGGCTGGACGCCTCCATCGCACAATGGGTGACCCCTTGCCCAGCCAGTTCGTGGAGGGTCTCGTGAATGGTAACCGGATCAGGTGTCGTATGGCCGACATCAATCTTGCCCTTCGGGCCAATGGCACCAAGCGTGCCCATCGAGGCAGCCGACAGGTTTGCATTCGCCCAGATCTGGCGACAGAAATCCACCGTCGAGGATTTGCCATTCGTACCTGTCACGGCAGCGATCGTTTTCGGCTGCGCGACATGGAAGCGCTTCGCGGCGAGGGCCAGCGCGCGGCGCGGCTCATCCGCGATCACATGCGTAGCACCATCTACCGCAACGCCGCCTTCGGACAGGATCGCCGCAGCGCCTTTTTCGATTGCCTGCGGAATATAGTCCCGACCATCCGATACGGTGCCTTTCAGCGCCGCGAACAGATAGCCCGGCGCTACCCGACGGCTGTCAGCCGTCATGCCTTTGATTTCGATGTCTCCCTGCTCGACGAGCGGGAACAGGTCTTTCAGTTTGGTCACAAGGAACTCCTCTTCTCCTGGCCGGAGCGGAGGGCTGCGCCCGCCGGGCGAATATCCTCGAACCGTGGCGCAAGACCCAGAAGCGGCGCGACACGTTCTATCATTCGTCCCGCCGCCGGAGCCGCATTGTAGGCCGCCGTGGCGCCGGCCCCTGATCCGGCCTTCGGATCATCGAGGGTCACGATCAGGGCATATTGGGGGCGATCATAGGGAAAGACAGCCGCAAAGCTCGTGACATTGTGGTCATCATCATAGCCGCCAAGGATCGGCTTCTCCGCCGTGCCGGTTTTTCCCGCAACGCGATACCCGGCAACTTCGGCATTCTTGCCGGTGCCGGTGACGACCGCTTCGCGCATCATCACGTTCACCATTTCTGCCGTCAAAGCAGACATCACTCTTACAGGCGCAGGGCGATCCCGATTGTTCATGATCAGGGTCGGCTGAACCCGCTCACCCCCATTCGCAAAGGTCGAAAAGGCAGCCAGGAAAGACATGGGCGATACAGCAATGCCATGCCCATAGGACACGGTAGCAGAATAGAGATCGTCAAACCGCTCGGGCAGGATTGGCGCCGAGCTGCCCGCCAGTTCGATCTTCACCCGCTCCATCAGACCGGCGCGGATCAGGAAATCCTGCTGGCGCCGCGGCCCCAGCTTCTCGTTGATCCGGACCGTGCCGATATTGGAGCTCTGGGAAATGATGTGCGTGATGTCGGCATCGCCATGGAATGGGTGATCATCCTCAATCCGGAAACCGCGAATTTCCAGCGGGCGGCGCACATCGAACAATTCGGTCGGGTGCACCACGCCGGCTTCGAGCGCAGCGGCGACCGTGAAGGGCTTGAAGATGGATCCGAGTTCGTAGACCGCCCCGGTCGCACGATTGAGGCGGGACGGATCCGACATCGGAATATCAACTGACCGGTTCGGGTCAAAGGGTGGCCAGCTGGCCATGGCGCGTACTTCGCCGGTTTGCGCATCCAGCAGGATCGCGGCGCCACCTTCAGCTTCATGCTCGGCAGCGGCGATTGACAGCTCAGCCTCGACCGCTGCCTGCACGCCATTATCGATGGTCAGGCGGACCGGCTCTCCACCGGCGGCCAGACGTTCATTCTGGCTATACTCAATGCCGCCTGCGCCGAGGCCGTCCACATTCGTGTAGCCCAGCAAATGTCCGGCCAAGGTACCGCGTGGATAGGCACGGCGGCTCTCTTCCTCGAAACGCAACCCTTCAAGGCCCAGATCAAACACGGCCTTGCGCTGGCGTGGGGTCAGGCCGCGCTCTACCCAGACAAACTCACGGGTCTGATCTGACAGGCGCCGGGTCATCTCCGCCACGTCGAGATCCGGCAGGACCGTCGCGAGCGCTTCGGACACTTCGCCGCCATCCCAGATCAGTTTCGGATTGGCGACAAGCGAGTAGGCGGAGACGGATGTGGCGAGCAGTTCGCCATTGCGATCAACAATATCGGCCCGCACGATGCGCTCAGCCTTCTGACCTGCCGCATGCGCAGGTGCCGCCCCGCCCGCAAGGGACAGGTAGCCGGCCTTGCCAGCCAGAACGACAAACAGCGCACTGACCGCGAGGCCAGCAAGCCGTGTCCGGTTCCGGGAGGCTTCGCTCACTCGGGCGCCTCCCCGTTCTCGGTGGATGCAGGCGCCGGGACGCTCAGGCTGTTGGGCTTGCCAACCAGTGCATCCAGATCCCCCTCGGAAGCCATCTGCTCCGGCTTGGGCGGTGCCATACCCAGTTCGGTGCGGGCATATTCCTCAATCCATTCGCGGCGGCTCATGTGCGACAGCTCGGTTTCCAGCAGCGCCTTTTCCTGGCGCGCCTCCTCGATCTGCGCCTCAACCGCCATCAGCTCAGCCGCGGTGTCCTTGGCGCCATATTTGGCACGATAGAGGCTGACAATCAGCAGGCCGACAACGACCAATCCAAACAGAAATGCGCGGCGGCTCATAGGGCATCCTCCAGGTCTGACAGGGGCGGCAGATTCATGCCGTCGCTGGCCTCTTCTTCGATGGCGGGTGCGCTGGTACGGATTGCGGCCCGCAACTTGGCGGAGCGTGCGCGCGGATTGCCTTCAACTTCGTTATCAGACGGCAGAACCGCCTTGGAAACAGCCAGCTCGAACGTGGAGTCGGGGCCTTTCTGCGCAACCGGCAAATGACGCGATCCGCCGCCCATCTTGCCGGCACGGTTCTTCAACCACTGTTTCACCATACGGTCTTCCAGCGAGTGGAAGGCCACGATCACGAGACGGCCGCCCGGACGCAGCAGGCGTTCGACAGCGTGCAGCGCACGGGCCAACTCTCCCAGCTCATCATTCACATACATGCGGATGGCCTGAAACGTCAGCGTCGCCGGGTGAATACGCGCGCCCTTGCGCCCGCCCACGGCCTTTTCAACCGCATCGGCCAGTTCGGTGGTTGTCTCGAACGGCGTGTCATCACGGTGCAGCACAATCGCCCGGGCAATCCGGCGTGCCTGGCGCTCTTCGCCAAGACGGAAGATGATGTTCGCGAGGTCGCGCTCACTCATCATATTGACCACATCCGCCGCCGTTGGGCCTGTATCGCCCATGCGCATGTCCAGTGGACCATGCTTCATGAAGGAAAAACCGCGCGCAGCCTGGTCAATCTGGAAACTGGAAACACCGATGTCGAGCACAACGCCGTCAACATGTTCATATCCCGCCGCGCGGACGATGTCGTCCATTTCGCCGAAGCGACCGAGCAAGGGTACGAGGCGTTCCGTCTTTTCCGCCATCTTCCGGGCGCGCTCAATGGCATCCACATCGCGATCAATGCCAATCAGGGTGCATTTGGAAGACCCAAGAATGGCGCGGCTATAACCGCCGCCGCCAAACGTGCCGTCAACAATGATCTCCCCATCCCTGGGGGCGAGCCATTCCAGCACTTCATCCAGCATGACCGGTTTGTGGCCAGGGTCGGGAGCGAGGGGCGCGTCCTGTGTCATCAGCTGTCGCCCCCATCCACGAGCTTCAGGGCGGCATTCCCCGAGGCCTGCTGGTGCAGCACTTCGGAATAGGCATGCCCGAGCGCTTCCAGTGTGTCTTCTTTCGCAGCCTCGGCGGCCATGGCGTCGAAATGTTCAGCATGGCGATCCGGGTTCCATATCTGGAAACTGTCCATATTGCCCGCGAATTTGACGCGATCGGTCAGGTTTGCCGCCTTCATCAACTCGTCAGACAGTTTGATGCGGCCGGTATCGTCCATCTTCAGGTCGGCAGAACCCGCGATGATGCGCGTGACCAGGGCCTTGCGGGCGGGGGAGTGCGGGGCGAGCCGGGTCAGCGTCGCCCGATACATTGCCATCAGGGCCTCACCGCCGCCTTCCAGACAACCGGATCCGTCGAGCGCCGACCAGAGGAAAATCCGGTTTCCACCGCCCAGCGCAGCGCGAAAGGAAGCGGGTATGGAAACCCGACCCTTTGCATCAATAGCGCTTTCATAGGTGGAAACGAACACCCGCCAACCCTGACTTTGTCTGCCTAAACCCCGCATGGGTAAACCATGTCTTAACGTGGAGTATCATGGGACAGTATGGGCCTCAATGGGCACTGTGGATGAATCGAAATATCCACATCCGTAAACTACCGGAACAAAGATGAAATATTACGGCAACATACCGGAACGGTCGAATGGGCCGAAATGGGCGGCCGGTAATTTTCCTTTCTGAATCAGGCCGCTGCCCTCCCCTGCTGTGACGAGAAAGGCACGGGGGACGGAACATGTCTTTTTCTGCTGATTTCCACAGCTCGTTTCGGCAGTGCCCAGTATCTGTTCGTTTCGGCCCCGTATCACTTCGCGAATGCTTCGAATCGCAAAAAAAGCCCCGAAGCAATGCTTCGGGGCCTTTCCATGGGTCTTGGAACATTCGCCGCGCAACTAGCCGGCCGTGACCGCCTCAGCAGCCAGCACGCGGGCGACAGCATTGACCACAGCGCCGATGCGGATGCCCGCCTGGATCTGCTCGGTCGACAAGCCGTGCTTGCGCAATTCGGCTTCATGCGCATCGAGACACATGCCGCAGCCATTCACGGCGGACACACCAAGGGAATAAAGCTCGAAGTCCGCTTTCTCGATTCCCGGCGCACCGATCACGTTCATGCGCAGCTTGGCTGGCAAGGTCTGGTACGTCGAATTGCTGATCAGGTGGATCGACCGGTAATAGACATTGTTCATGCCCATGATCGCGCTGGCAGCTTTCGCAGCCTTGATCGCTTCGGGGCTCAGCTTTCCGTCCGCTTCCGCTTCCAGCGCCGTCAGCGTCTGGGGTTCACCCACAGCATGGGCACAGGCGAGGAAACAGCCATATTTCTGTTGGTCGCTCAACAGGGTCTCGTTCATCAGCGAGCCGAGATTGAGCTTCAGATCCTTCGCATAGTCAGGCAGCGAAGATTTCAGGGACTCGATAGACATGAATCCTCATCCTTCCGGAATTCGTTGTTTTGATGGGGTGGGGGCGAATGGGTCCGACAAGCCTTGCAGGCTAGAGGGGTGGGAGTGCCAACGTCCGGAACTGGGTGGACGGAAGGCCTGCCGGACCTTTCGCGACGCTGAAGGGAAGATGCCTCATGGGTGGGGGAGGGAGTGAGACATCTTCCCGGAAGTTTCAGCGTTGCGCTCTATCTATGCGCAACCTAGGCAGCTGGTTCCAAAATATCTCCGCCAACCGGACGATTACATGGGCACAGCTCATCGGTCTGCAGGGCATCCAGCACGCGGAGCGTGTCTGCAGGGCTGCGGCCGACGTTCAGATTGGTCACATAAACGTGCTGAATCACGTTGTGCGGGTCGACAACATATGTCGCGCGATAGGCAACGCCTTCAGACGGCTCACGCACGCCAAGACCATCAACCAGCTCACCGCGGGTGTCCGCAAACTGCCAGATCGGCAGCTCTGCGAGGTCTGCGTGGTCGCGGCGCCATGCCAGCTTCACGAACTCGTTGTCGGTGGACCCGCCGAGCACAACCGCGTCGCGGTCTTCGAAGTCGCCGGACAGGCGGGCGAATTCAGCGATTTCAGTTGGGCAAACGAAGGTGAAGTCTTTCGGGTAGAAGAAGATGACTTTCCATTTACCCTCAAAGGAATCCTGCGTGATGGGCTCGAATGCGCTTTCGCCATTCTGCTCATGCTGCATGAATTTCGGCTTTACGCCCGTGACTGTGAACTCGGGAAGCTTTTCGCCAATGCCAAGCATAGTGGATCTCCTGGGATAAGATGTTGAGGCTGCCGGAACGGTGGGCCCGGTGGCCGTGCTTTCTCGCAGTTGCGGCAAAAAGGAAAATTGATAATTCCCATTGCCGGTATAGATTGTCTCTATGATTATACCGACCCTTCGCCAACTGCAGTATCTAGTGGCTCTTGGAGAGACCGGCTCGTTCTCTCGGGCCGCCGAGGCGTGCTATGTGACGCAGCCCACCTTGTCAGCCGGGATCAAGGAATTGGAGGATTTGCTGGGCGTCAAACTGGCCGAACGCGAACCGCGCGGCGCCAAGCTGACTCATGCCGGAGAGCTGGCGGTTTCGCGCGCCAATGCGCTGATCAATGATGCCCATTCCCTGGTCCAGTCGGTTCAGAGCGCCGGCGCTCTGCTCACGGGCCCCTTTCATCTCGGCGCGATCCCGACCATCGCGCCCTTCGTCCTGCCAGCGGCAGTCCGCGCCCTCAGCGAGCAATATCCCCAGCTCAAACTCTACCTGCACGAAGAGAAGACACCGCGCCTGATCGACCAGTTGCGCACGCGCACTCTGGACGCCGCCCTGATTGCCCTGCCCTGGGACGTTCCGGGCATCGAGATGCTGCCGCTATTCGACGATGAATTCCTGTTTGCCGCGCCCGCTTCACACCCGCTGGCCAAGAAGAACGGCCTCTCGCCAGAAGACCTGGCGGGCGAGAATCTCCTCCTGCTCGAAGACGGGCACTGCTTGCGCGATCATGCACTCTCCATCTGTCGCATGAAGACCGGCAACGGCACTGATCAGGTGGCCGCTACTTCACTCGGAACATTGGTCAACATGATTGCCGGGGGCCTTGGCGTCTCGCTCCTGCCCAAACTCGCCACAGATAACGGCCTGAACATCGGACCGGACGTCGCCGTACGCGAATTCGTCAGTCCCGTGGTCGGCCGCCAGATCGGTATCGCCTGGCGCACCGGCAGCCCACGCGAGGCCGATGCCCGCAAGATCGGTGAAATCGTCAAGGCCGCCACCCGGCACTAGACCGCTTCCCCTCTGATAATCGGGATTTCATCTTGACGGTTCCCGTGGCCAAGCCTAATCATATAACGCGTTATATAACTGATTATGGAATCCCGTGATGAGCCAGGACATTCTCGCACAAGTTGGCTATCTGGGCCTGGCCAGTCGGCTGAAGCGTCTTGCCGACCGGCTGCAGGCAGAAGCTGTGAGCGTGTTCGACAATCGCGCCTATCCGATCCAGACGACGCACTTTCCCTTGATCGCCGCGCTTGAGGCCAACGGCCCGCTCAGTGTGAGCGCGGCGGTCGAGGCCACCGGCGTTAGCCAGCCCGCCATCACGCGCATCCACAATGCGCTCCAGAAGATGGGCCTGACCGACACGCGCCCGATTGAGGGCGACAATCGCCAGAAGGAAATCTTCCTCACGCCTGCCGGGGAAGCGCTGGTGTCCGAAATGCGCGCCAGCTTCTGGCCCGCCGTTCAGGAGGCCGCCGAGCAACTCTGTCTCTACCCAGACCATGACTTGCTGGCGGAAATCTGCCTCGTGGAATCGCGTCTCGCCGAGCAGCCCCTGTCGGCGCGGATCGAGACCCTGGCCAATCCTGCGGGCCTGAAGATCGTGGAATTCTCAGACGAACTCGCCCCGCATTTCGACCACATCTCCCGCGAATGGGTCGAGGAGATGTTCCGGCTGGAAGCGGAAGACATCGCCATGATCGAAAACCCACGTGCCAAGGTGATCGACAAGGGCGGCACCATCCTGTTCGTCGAGGATCCGGAACTCGGCATCATTGGCACCTGCGCGCTGATGCCGATGGCGGATGGCGGCGTGGAACTGACCAAGATGGGCGTTCTGGCCTCCGCGCGCGGTCGCCGGGCGGGAGATTTCCTGATGCGGCAGATTCTGAAGCGCGCCCGCCAGATGGAAATCCAGGATCTCTTCCTGCTGACCAATTCAAAATGCGCGTCGGCCATCCGGCTCTACGAAAAATACGGCTTCCGGCATGATGACGACATCATGCGCCGCTATGGCCACCGCTATGAGCGCTGCAACGTCACCATGTCCTATGCGATGCCTGCCCGCTCATAGAAAAGCCCCGCCGGTGGGGCGGGGCTTTGTCGCCGATCTGTGCCGGCATCTCCCTTTGGCCTTGGCCTAGCTCGCTTCGCGCTCCTGGCGCACATCGAGATCATATTCGCGGACCTTGCGATAGAGCGTCGAGCGGCCAATGCCGAGACGACGCGACACTTCACTCATATGGCCTTCATAGAAGTCGATGGCATACTGAAGGATATCGCGCTCGATATCGCTCAGCGTGCGCAGCTCGCCCGCCTCGTCCTGAATGGCTACCGGGCCGTTCTCGCCGGACTGAACGGGCTCGGCGATATCGGGGGCCTTGTTGAAGGGCGATGAAGGCAGGTTGCTCACATCCGGCATCTGTCCGGAAATCTGAGGGAAATCCTGCGGGCGCAACTGGTCGCCATCGCACAGAACCACAGCGCGGAAGACAGCATTCTCCAGCTGGCGGACATTGCCCGGCCAATCAAAGGCGTACAGCATCTTCATCGTCTCGTCGGCCACACCGGTCACTTTCGCGCCTTCGCTGGCATTGAAGCGATTCACGAAATGGTCGACCAGCGCCGGAATGTCATCACGGCGTTCGCGCAGCGACGGCATGTCAACCGGATAAACATTGAGGCGATAGAACAGGTCTTCGCGGAATGTGCCTTCGGCAACCTGTTGCGACAGGTCGCGGTTGGTTGCGGAAATGATCCGCACATCCACCTTGGTCGGGCGGCGCGAGCCAACGGCATCCACCTCCCCTTCCTGCAGGGCACGGAGCAGCTTCACCTGCGCATCCAGCGGCAACTCACCCACCTCATCGAGGAAAAGCGTGCCGCCATCGGCCTCGACAAACTTGCCGAGCGCTTTTGAGACGGCACCGGTAAAGGCGCCTTTCTCATGACCGAACAGGATCGACTCGACCAGGTTTTCCGGGATCGCACCACAGTTCACGGTGACGAATGGTTTCCCGGCACGGTCAGATGCGCCCTGAATGCAGCGGGCAACAACTTCCTTACCCACACCACTTTCGCCCAGGATCAGGACGGGAATATCAGAACTCGCGGCGCGTTCGGCCAGACGCACGACCTGGCGCATCGGCGGCGCGGTCGCGATCATGTCGTCAAAGCTCATGCCGCCTTCGGATTTGCGCGAGAGGCGCTTCACTTCCCCTGACAGGGATTGCAATTTCAGGGCGTTGCGGATCGAAACGACGACGCGCTCCGGATTGGCGGGCTTCACGATGAAGTCCACCGCGCCGCGGCGCATGGCCTGAACGATCGTGTCAATGCCGCTGGTCGCCGTCAGCATGATGACCGGCAGGTCAGCGCGCTTGGCCGACAGGCGTTCCAGCGTGTCCATGCCCGACAGGCCCGGCATGGTCAGGTCCAGCAGGACCACGTCGATGCCATCCTTCGGGTCAGAGGCAAGCGCAAGTCCCGCCTCGCCATCCGGCGCCGTGCGACAGGCAAATCCAGCCTTCTCGACCGCAGCCTGAAGCAGGCGGCGCTGGGTCGGATCGTCATCAATTACAAGCACCGTCTTGGCCATTGCGATTACTACCTTCTCTACAAGGAACCGACGGATCGCCCGCTCCCGAAACCAGATGTTTGATACAAAGCGGAACACATCCGTCCCGTATCGTTACGCCCCGTTCTGACACAGCGAGGTGGAAGTCTGGTTGAATCGAAAGGTGAAATTTGACGCAAATCTGAAGTGTGCGTTGCGCGCGCAGGCTCTCGCGGGTGCGGCCTCACCTTCGAGCGGGCCGCCATGGCCATGCGGCACGGAGACATTCGCGAAAATCGTGGCGCTCATCCACACGGTTTATTTCAGATTGTTACAAAGTGAAAAACCTGAAAGTTTCTCTCAGACCCGGTGGTTTTCTCGTGCCGATTGTATCCCCCGCCCCACTTCACATCCATGCCCCTGTAGCGCGCACAACACGATGCGGAAGGCGCGCCAGCCCCGATCGGATACGTCTTGCGCCCTTTGGCCCCCAGTCGTGAGCGCCAATATCCGCAAGCGTGACGGATCAACGAATCATAAAATCGAAGCCCGCTCGGACATGAGCGATTCCGGTCTCGATCCGGGCATCGACAAGGGGGGGAAAACTTCCTAGAGACCGTCCCTTGTTCGGGCCCACAAGCTCGAACCGGATTATAGTAGCTGCGCGGGTTTGGGGACGCAGATATGCAGGAAAAGAGACAGTCTATTTCTAGCGCACAAGACACGGAAGAGGACACAAGCGCAGATCCATTGCGCGACGCACTCAGGAAATCCTTTGAGGAGAGTCTGAAAGCGCCACCCTCTGCGAGACTTGAAGAGCTGATGGCACAGCTGCGCTCGAAGGAACGCAGCCAGGATTCGGACACCAAAGATTAGGCGCGGACGCCGCGTTCAGTGACGGAACGCAGGCTGGCGGATCAGTTCGGCCAGAATATAACCGGCCATCGCACGATCAAACTCGACCCCGACCGCCTGGCCAACGCGCCAGCGCACCGTACAATCGACCTGGAAATGCGGCTCGGACGGGGTCCGGCGCAGCAGCAAGTGGAAACGGTTTGGCAGATCGGCCCAGTCGCCGACTTTCAGACAGGCCCCGTGGACCGATAAATCCTGCACGAGAATGCTGCGCGCCTCGCCATAATCCATCAGGACAACTCGCCCGGACGTTTGCAGGCGAACGCGCGTGCTGCGCCGCAATTCGGCGGGGGCGGAATCGGCCTGGGTCGGAACGGAAACGAATTGGGTCATGCCCCTACTATGCCCCAGCCCCCATTTGGTTCATTTTTTCCTACCCTGACGAGAGTCCGGGCAATCTGGGCGCCTCGGCCGACGCGCCGTCACGATCAGACAAGGTCCAGCGCGCGCAGCACGGCGCCCTGATCATAATAGGGGCGTTCGCAGATAATCCGGTCACTGCCCGGCGCGAACTCAAACGTTGCCGCCATGCGCACCTTGAAACGGCGCCCGGTGGGCTCAATCGTGGTCTTGCCGACCTGTAGCGGGCCGGTATGCGTGCCCGTCAGCCAGAACTCGACCAGAAGTTTGTCGGTCGCCTCATCAACGGCAATCGAGATGATTTCATTGTCCTGATCCGGAAAGGGCGTGCGCGACAGTTCGAAATAGCGCCGCACCGCGGCCTCCCCATCGAACACCTGCCCGCCGCCATGCATCTCATACCGGGGATGCGCGAACGTCGCCATCACCGCATCCCAATCATGCGTCACCTCCAACGCCATATGGTTACGGACATTCGCGATACGGGCTTCAGTCAGGTTGGTCATTGTCAGCTTCTTTTTCTCAATAGCTACTTATACGGAAGCCACTCTACGACCAATTTCCAACATGGTGAGCTCGTTCTCACTCACTGGTCTTAGTTTACGCGCTCTCATTTGCGCTGCGACAGTATTTCGAACGACCTTGGCGCGATCGTAATGGAAGGCGTGAGAAAGCGGCGTTAAGTTTTGTGGATTTGCCTGAGCATTTCTCGCTAGAGACTGTACCACGAGGACGCGAATATTCGCGAGGCTATCAGCGTCCTTTCCAACCAACACTTCAGCAAGCTCTCTCTCCCGCTGAGGACTGGCGTCAACTTTTGAGACGATCATCTGGACTAATCTTTTTCTCTCAGCCTCCACACCGCTTTTCCAATTCAGTTGGCGTCGTGCGATGGCGAGGTAGTCTAGATCGTACTGTCTCAACTCATCTATTTCATCCAAAACCGCACGAACTTCAGCTGGGTCAATCCTTTTCGACGCGGTTACTTGGGGCAGCAACTCGGCAGGCGGAGTTATGTCGAGCCCTGAACGTCTTATAATTTCAGCAACGGCGACTTGAAGTCGGGACCCTTTTTTCGCTTTTACCTTAAGGCGAATAAGGCGACTAGGACTGTAGTGAGTGTACTGCTGTATTTCTTCTCTAAAACGCCATTCACCATTTTTCCTAAAAGACAGCCGAGCGAGTTCACGAGCCTCTATCCTTGGGTCGAGTGCATCCACACCTGCCCGCCTTTCCAAGAAATCGCGGCGATTCTTGGAAAGCGAAACAGAGATTGCCAACGCCTGCAGGATCGCACCAATGAACACGAGATCAATAATTGCCCGCGCCACCAGCAACACGTGCATTGATAGTGGGGCGCTCGTATGGATTCTTGTTTCCGCCTCTGCGCTATAAATGTCGGCCCAATCAAGAAACGGTAGCGCTTTAAGCAACTCGACTCCAAAAAATCCTACCCAAGCATCCAGTCTGTCTATGGCTCCCGTCTCGACTTGAAAAACCGGATACCCAAAGTCAAATAGCTGGAACTGGCGCATTGCTATAGGAAGTATCAGCACCAACAAAAGTAGTCCCGAAACAGCCTCATCGCGGAGGTCATCATGAAGTCCAATACGAAGCAAATTGGTCTTCATATCGGGATCTTGAATCAGGCGGTTCCTGTCCGTTTCAATCCAAGACCAGCGGCGGGCTACGGATACTACCGCAATGAAAGCCCACATTGCCCCGATCAAACCCAGTGGGGCGGTCGCATGCCAAGCAAAAATACAGCCAACTACAATATGGGTAAAAAACACTGTGTACCGTACAATATCTCCTCTCAACGTCGCCCCGACCGCAGGCGCCACAACGAAAACTAACCAGCTATCGATTGCGCTAAAAAAATAGCCGAAGGGCACAAGAGGCGCAGCAGCCCGCTCCATCAGTCTGCGTACGCCGCGGACACCGCCCAGCTCTAGTACTCGAGAAAACAAAAACACCCACGCAAACACAGTCGCGAATGCAACAACAACAGCAATTCCCATCCACTCTGGAATCACAATCGCCCCATTCAGCTTTTGCCCTGCATAGGCTGAAACGAAGACAAAGCCTGCCAACAAGAATATAACCGCAGCACCCACTCCGCCCACATGGTTATGAGGCAACCGTTCGTTGCTCTTGGATGGCATTCGGGCGTTTCGAATGGCAGATGATCGATAGCAAGCAAAACAAGCAATCAGACAAGGAACCGCAACAGCAAGTGCCAATACAATCGCAAATCGCCGAGCGCCTGGATCGGTGATTGCCGACTGCAGGAACAGCACTACTCCTAAAGTACCAACTATTCCCAATAAACAAACAACAGAGCGTTCTAAATCCCTGTTACCGAATTCCAGATGCATTCCCTGATCGGTTAGTTGCTCAACAACCACTCCATTTTCCGAGAATGTGTAATTCATCGCCTCATCCCCCCAATGTGAGATGCTAACCATTAGTTAACTTTGAAGGCAACCTAGATTCCCAACCTTCGGTGGACAGGAGTGTTTGGCGATTTATGGAGTGGCCTGCCACCCCACCGAACACAACAAGAACACCCTAGACACCTCCCTGCCCGCGCCCCATATCTGGCGCATGGCTCCTCCTCCTCCTCCTTCCAAGGGCGTTTCCGAAGCGCCCAGCGTGTTCTCGCTTGATGGCTTCGCGCGCGATGCCGCCGGCGCCCTGCCGTCCGACAATTGGACGCCCCACCGGCCTGACCGCGACTGGGTCAAGCTGGAGGGCGGAAAGCGGTTCAAGGTGCATTCCGAATATGAGCCTGCGGGCGACCAGCGCACCGCGATCCCCGAACTCGTCGAAGGCATCGGCGCGGGCGAGCGCGACCAGGTCCTGCTCGGCGCGACCGGCACCGGCAAGACCTTCACCATGGCCAAGATCATCGAGGCGACCCAGCGCCCGGCCCTGATCCTCGCGCCGAACAAGACGCTCGCCGCGCAACTCTATGGCGAGTTCAAATCCTTCTTCCCCGAGAACTCGGTAGAGTATTTCGTGTCCTATTACGATTACTACCAGCCCGAAGCCTATGTGCCGCGCGCCGATCTCTATATCGAGAAGGAATCCTCCATCAACGAGGCCATTGACCGGATGCGCCACTCGGCCACCCGCGCCATCCTCGAGCGCGACGACGTGATCATCGTCGCCTCGGTCTCGTGCATCTACGGCATCGGCTCGGTCGAGACCTACACATCGATGACGTTCAAGCTCGAAGAGGGCCAGCGCATCGACCCGCGCCGCGTCGCCGAACAGCTCGTCGCCAACCAGTATACCCGCAATGACATGGCCTTCACCCGCGGCACGTTCCGCGTGAAGGGCGACGTGGTCGACATCTTCCCGGCCCACTTCGAAGACCGCGCCTGGAAGCTCTCCTTCTTCGGCGACGAGCTGGAGAGCATCACCGAGTTCGACCCGCTCACCGGCCGCACCATGCAGAAGCTGCCCGCCATCAAGATCTATGCGAACAGCCACTATGTGACGCCCCGCCCGACGCTCAACCAGGCCATCGACAAGATCAAGGCGGAGCTGAAGACCACGATTGCCCATTTCGAGGCCAATGGGAAACTGCTCGAGGCCCAGCGCATCCAGCAGCGCACCCAGTACGATCTCGAAATGCTCGCCGCCACCGGCTCCTGCAACGGCATCGAGAACTATTCCCGCTACCTCACCGGCCGCAAGCCCGGCGACCCGCCGCCGACCATGTTCGAATACCTGCCCGACAATGCCCTCGTCTTCACCGATGAGAGCCACCAGACCGTGCCCCAGATCGGCGCCATGTACAAAGGCGACTTCAGCCGCAAGACCACGCTGGCCGAATACGGCTTCCGCCTCCCCTCCTGCATGGACAACCGCCCCCTCAAATTCGAGGAATGGGACGCCATGCGCCCGCAAACCGTCCACGTCTCGGCCACGCCCGGCAAGTGGGAGCTGGACCGCACCGGCGGTGTGTTCACCGAACAGGTCATCCGCCCCACCGGCCTGATCGACCCGCCGGTCGAGGTCCGCCCCGTCTCCAGGGATGGCGCCAACCAGGTCGATGATGTCATGGCCGAGGTCAAGGACGTCGCCGCCAAGGGCTATCGCAGCCTGATCACGACCCTGACCAAGAAGATGGCGGAAGACCTGACCGACTTCCTCAACGAAAATGGCGTGCGCGTGCGCTACATGCATTCCGACATCGACACGATCGAGCGGATCGAGATCATCCGTGACCTGCGCCTCGGCGTGTTCGACGTGCTGGTCGGCATCAATTTGCTGCGCGAGGGGCTCGACATTCCCGAATGCGGTTTTGTCGGCATCCTTGATGCGGACAAGGAGGGCTTCCTCCGTTCAGAGACGAGCCTGGTCCAGACGATTGGCCGCGCCGCGCGCAATGCCGATGCCCGCGTCGTGCTCTATGCCGACCGGATCACCGGCTCGATGGAACGCGCCATGGAAGAGACCAGCCGCCGCCGCGAGAAACAGGTCGCCTATAATACCGAACACGGCATCACGCCGACCACGATCAAGCGCGCCGTCGCCGACATTCTCGGCGAACTCGGCGAGAAGCCCGGCAGCGCCCCGAAAGCCCGCGGCCGCGGCAAGGACAAGACCAAGTCACGCGGCACCGCCGAAACAAAAGCCTTGCCACTTGCCGGAGAAACAGGCCACAACCTCAAAGCCGCCATCGCGGACCTGGAAAAACAAATGCGCGAAGCCGCCGCAAACCTCGAGTTCGAAGAAGCTGCGCGTTTGAGGGATGAGGTTAAGCGGCTTCGGGAGGAAGAACTGGGGCTTTAGGCGCCTCCACCGCTGTACGGACCGCCGTAAGGATTTCGTCCAACTCAGTGAATGCCACTCCTTCATCCATCAACCGCACGAACAAAGAACTCATGAAATGAGGAGATTTCATACAGTCTCCAGGTGGCGTGCCAAAATCCTCTGCAAGCTGATCGATTATCTTGTTGAAGTGCTCATCGCCCGCACACCCCTGAATGTACTTCTCTAGGTGGCCGTCGAAGAAGTGGGATCGCTCAGACAGCCCACTCGGATAATCTATACAATTGTCCTCTTCGATGCCCGTCAACAACTGGATTAGCCGATTGATTTTTATGTTATTCTTTATTCCCCGCTTTTCGTGTTTATCGCTATCTACCACGCAGTAGACAGGTATCCCCAAGGCAGACAGTATTGAAAGCGGTTTATCCATATTAGTCTTTCCACCGACCGCCGCGATAGTGATGTTTTTCAAGAGTGGATCAAAGTTCGCTTGTATAAAATACGCGTCTAAAACCACCTTGTCCGATACACCCTCAACCAGAACTACTGCTTTGGAGAATAAACCTTCCGAAACATGAGGGTTGAATATGTGCAGCCCTAAACGGTACTTATCAACGTTAGTAACATATCCTTGAATTTTTGCCGTGGTCTCCGCACACTCCTCAATCGACACAGTCGATACTTCGGGCAAGGCCAAACCATCCACCATCTGTCGTCGCACGACACGGACATCTTGAGCCTCCTTGATATCCACAAACAAATGAGAATGCGTGACAAACACTACCTGAAATCTAATGCCTGTCGACTTGTTAAAGCCGCTAGCCAGACGGGACAGCGCTTGGGCAAATAGTCTCTGCTTGACAGGGTGCTGAAATATTTCTGGCTCCTCTATTGCGATGATAATATCGCTTTGAGCTTCTAGAAAATCTTCATCCGCATCAGGAATTGCTGCATTTCTCGTTGCCATAAACTCTAGAACCGAAAGCAGCACTGCACGCTGAAGACCGTTTCCAAGGCGCTCAATGATTGATACGAAGTTGTGATCCTCTACGAGAATTCTCGGCTTCGGGAACAGTATCGGAATATCCGAAATTGGATTGATTTCAGCATTTATCTTCGATTCGTCATAGTACTTCGATACAATAGAAGTGAGTTGGGAACTTACTTCAGCAAGCTCCGGAATGTTGTTTGGATCGGTTAGCTCCTTCAGCCGTTCCGTAGCCTGTAGTTTGAAATTTTGAAATTCAACTTGATTCTCAATTGTTTGCCTCACGATATCCGCGATGAGGTCCCGGACGGGTGATGACTTCTCGGAATCCAGCTGCGCGGAAGCGTCCTCTACCGCCGGTATTAGATGGTACGCCGCCGCTGAGTTTAGCTTTCCAAGAGCGACATTTGAGAACCCGAATGCTCGGCCCTTTCTGCGGGAAACCAGTTTATCGACATTTTCTTTCTCCCATGCGATGAGCTTTGGCTCAATATCTGCACCCTTTGTAACTTTTGTGAGGATATCACCGCCTAGTTTATCTGCTAATTCATGGTACAGTTTTTTTCGGTCGTTTTCATTTTGTGCGGACCTAACCGGATCAAATTCGTTGTACACGGAAGACTCAACATAGAATTTTCCAGCATCTTTCTTGGCTTCCCCGAAGATAAATTCGCGGCTAATCGTTACTCGACCCTCAATCACATGATCAGAAAACTCAGCAAAGTCACTCGGTGTGAGATCGCAAAACTCAACCGTTATAAGCACTGGCTCAGAGTGATCTCCAGCAAAGTAGTCATCCGCGATCAATGACGAAGAGCTTCCAAAAAACACATCAAGAGCCTTCAGAAAGGCTGACTTTCCGGCGTTATTTTCTCCGACAATTGCCGTGAGCTGATTAAAACTCATCTCACAATTTTTCAGGCACCTATAATTTTGGACCCATACTTTTGAAATTCTCATCTTAACTTCGTGGTCGCGAATTTATCTCTGATCCTGCTAGCGAAATAGCGGCCTGCAGAAGGAGCTTGAATAAGTCCGTCGAAGACGGTTTTAGGGACACCTGAGTATAGGTACATCCCCCCGTTTTTAAATTCTATTGTTAGAACAGATTTGTTCGCATCATATTCCGCCGATGCGATGTTTGAAGATCTGGGAAAAGACGTTTTCATAATTTCACCTACAGTTCGTTTAGTCGAACTACAAAAGAAACTACTTCAAATAGAGTTAATTCCCTCTTATAAATAGTACGCATGACTAGTGGGCAGCAGTAAAGCATCGAGGCTCACCTAAACCTCCCCATGATACCCATACCCGTTCGCGTGGCACCATTGGATGAGGGTCGGGAGGACGGCTTGTTCTGCCTTGAGGAAGCCGCCGACCTTTTCGGCGAGGGCGTGATGGCCCTGCAGGGTCAGCGTGGTGATCGCCTGGCGCAGCAGCGGGTGGAAATTGCGGAACCAGCCCATTGCCGCGAGCTGGAGGAGGAGTTCCGTCAGCTCCTGATCACTGCCCTCATCGTCCGGATCCACCGCCAGGACCACTTCGCGCGTAATGGCCAGACGTTTCTGGAATGTGGCCGAGACCACCCAGGGCAGATGGTCCGGCGGCGTGTCCCCCTCCTCCCAACAGGCGCAGACCTGTAGCGCCGCGCGATAGAGCGCGGCATTCATCTGCGCCTGCCGCATCTGCTGACTGGCGGCCTCGGTCGCGGCGCGCACCGGGGCGGCAAAGCTCTGCAAACTGGTCAGGCGGCGGGCCGCGCGCATGTCCTGCTCCGCCTCCGGAATATATCCCGCCTCCAGCAGCGCGCCAACACGGGCGCGGGCCAGCGTGATTTCCTCATCCGTCTGGCTGCGCGGCGTGAAGGGCTCATCGCTCTCTTCCTCGTCCTCCTCATCGCGCAAGATGGTGCGCCGCGCGGCCAGTTCCGCCTGCTGGCGAATATGGTTGGCCTCGTCCTGCGCCTTGGCGGCGGCCGCCTGACGGGCGGCAATGTCTTTGTGGCGAAAGCCATCTTCGCGCGCCCAATTGGTCAGCGTTGACCAGGGCAGGTCCAGCCGCCGGGCGATTTCCCGCATCGGCTCGCCCGCCTCTGCGGCCTCGCGGGCCAGATGGCGCAGGGCGGTCAGGCTCGCCGTCGTGCGGCGTTGGCGTTTGGCGGGGCTGGGCGCATCACTCATGCCGGGCAGAGTGCCACGGGCGCACCCCCATCGGATTGCACCGAGGGCAAGGCCCGGCGCGGCGGGCGATCCCGCCCCCAGAGGCAGGGGATAGCGACGCGCCCCTCCCCCATTGCCCGGACATGGCCCAAAGTTCTAGACCGGTTCTGGGCCAGTTCGGTACCATTTATGGACAGTTTATGGGCTCTTTATGGGCCAGATTCGGGGCCCGAACGGCGCGCCTTATCCCCCGGTTACCGCGCCCGCTATCAGATACAGGATCACCGCAATTCCGCCCGTCACCAGCGCATAGGGCATCTGGGTACGGACATGGTCGATATGGTCACAGCCCGCCGCCAGAGAGGCGATGATCGTCGTGTCGGAAATCGGCGAGCAATGGTCGCCAAACACGCCCCCGCCCAATACCGCCGCCAGCACCAGCGAGGGCGGCAGGCCCAGCGCGGCCGCCAGCGGCATGGCGATGGGGATCATGATGCCATATGTGCCCCAGCTCGTGCCGGTCATGAAGGCGGTCACGCCCGCCACGACGAACAGCACCGCCGGCACGATGATCGGCGAGACAAATTGCGCCGCGACGCCTGACAGGAACGCCCCCGTGCCGAGCACGCGGAGGCTGTCGCCCAGCGCAATCGACAGGAACAGGATCGTCACCACGGGCACCATTTCGGCAATGCCCGCAAAGCCCCGTTCCTGCAGTCCGCCCTTGGGAAAGGCCTTGCCCATCGCCAGCAGCACGGCCGCGACCAGCATGGCCAGGCAGATCGCCCACAGGATCGACTGGCTGCCGCTGCCGGCCAGTATGTTGCCACCGCCCGTCCAGGCCATGAAGCCGAGCGCGCCGAGGATCATCACGGCCAGCGGCAGCCACATGTAGATCGCGCGGGTCGGGGCGATGGGTTCCTCGTCTTCGGCCAGCACGCTGCGGCCCTGCCCGGCGGTCTTCATCGGGCCGAAGACGCGGCCTGTGAACACGGTGAAATAGACGCCCACCAGCGTCAGCAGGGCGTAGAAATTCCACGGGATCGTGCCGGCTACGACGCCGATCGGGCTCTCGAAGCCGAACGGCTCGACCAGGCCGAGGGCGTAGGCGCCCCAGCCATTCAGCAGGATCAGTGTGCTCACCGGCGCCGACGTGGAGTCGATGATATAGGCCAGCCGCTCCCGGCTCAGCCCATGCGCGTCGAACAGGCGCTGGCCCAATACCCCACTGCTGAGCAAGCTGACATTGGTCTCCACAAAAATAACCGTCCCCGCAACCGCCGGCGCGAGGGCCGCGCGGCGCGGGGTCGAGGCGAGGCCGCGCTTCATCAGGCCACTGACCAGCGCCTCGACGCCGCCGGAATCGCGCATCCATGCGATCAGCGCGCCGATCAGCAGGCAAAACAGCAGGACGCGCGTATTGCCCGTGCTCTCGAACACACCGACCGCACGGTCGATCGCGCCCAGTGCGCCCATGCCGGGATGGAAGCTGGCGATCAGCGTCTCCGAAGCCAGCAAGGCGAGCCCCAGCGCAGCATAGACATTGCGCGTCACCAGCGCGACGAGGATCGCCAATACCGGCGGCAATACAGTCAGGATTTCCAGGGCCCAGCCTCCTTGTGTGCAAGCCCCTCACCTAAGCGCATTCGTCGCCCGATGCCCAGCGCCCTGCGTGCATCGAGAGGTGCAAGCCGGGATGTGACGCAGAAATGCGCGGATTCAGGCCGCCATCACAAAACTGTGAAATTCTCCTCAGAAGGGACTCGACTCATGCCCGTTTTTGGGGAATCATTTCGGTAAGCCAACGACATCCAGGCGGGAGCAGACCCGCTTCAGGAACGGTGGCAAGTACGTCGCCCTCGCAGGAAGGGCCAGGCCAGAAGCAAGGTTGTGAGAGCAGCGGCGCAAAGGGTTTGGAAGGACCGCGAGACAAAGCAGGCGATGTCTTCGATCAGGGGAGCTAGACCCCGGAGCGAAGGGCTGTGAGGCGTGACCGGAGCGCGATCCGAAACACGTGACCAAAGGAAAATCCCTTGGGATTACCGGCGGTTAGGTCAGGACAGCACGTAATTCGCCCGTGCGATTACATGTCTGAAACTGATCCGGGAGACGGCCTTGGGCGCATGCCCGCTCGCAAGAATGTGGCGGCGACCAGACCGGATCCTGACAAAGGGCAAAAGAAAAGGCCCGCTTCCGCGAGCCTGATCTGGAACCCGGTGTCCATCGAGGACCGACAACGAGTGCATGCACAGTGTCTCGGTAGTCTGATTCGAAACACCAGAGAAGGTGTGATCGTCCGCGATCACACCTTTTTTGCGCCCGGTGAAATTCAATTTTCGCGCCTCAGGCGAAGTCGCGCACAGTCATGCCCGCAACCTCCCCTGCCCTTCACGCGTAACTTCAGCGAACCCACCCAGAAACCCCGCTATACCCGAAAGGCCCCTTCACCATGCTCGCCCTGATCGAACCCGTCTTCGGCCTGATCGGCGCATGGGGTCTGTTCGCCGCCATCGCGCCGAAGTTGCGCACGGAAATCTGGTGGATGCGTGTTTGGGTCTATGGTCGTCTTCAAACCTGCCTTGTTCTCCTCGCTGCAGCTGCCCTCTACATCTCACTCTACCCTGCCGCCGAACTCGGCAATGCCAGCCTGCTGATGGCCTATGCCGTCGCCTTCCTCATCTGCGCCGCAGACATTCAGCCTTACCTACCGGGCCGCAAACGCGAACTGCGCCGCGCGAAAGCAGGTGCCAACGGTACGCCGCTCTCAATTCTGCTGATAAATGTGCTGCAGGAGAATGAGGACCACACCGCCGTCATTTCCCGCATTCGCGATAGCCATGCCGATGTCCTCTTCCTGTCAGAAACCAATGCGCGCTGGCGCGATGCATTGTCCGACCTCGAAAAGGACTATCCCCACACCTACCTTTTGGACAAGGAAGACCATAACGGCCTTCTGTTCTATTCACGCTACCCGATCAATCAGGCCCAGGAACGCTATTTCTGTCAGGATCACGTGCCGTCACTCACGATGGACATCGACATGGCTGGTAGTGAGGTGCGTCTTTATTGCATCCACCCACGCCCGCCACGCCCCCGCGACGACACACAGCATCTTGATGACGAGTTGATGATCGTCGCCGATGAATTGCGCGAGCAGGAGCGACCTGCTCTGGTGATCGGCGATTTCAACGAAGTCGGCTGGTCCTGGATGGTGCGGGAGTTCAAGCAACATGCCGGCCTTTGCGATCCCAAGCGTGGACGTGGTCTCTACAATTCCTATGGCGCGAAAAACCCTTTCCTGGCTTGGCCGCTGGACCACGCCTTTGTGACACGGGATTTCGACCTCGTGACCATCCGGCGCCTTCGCCCATGCGGATCAGATCACTATCCAATGCTTTATGGTTTTCAACTGCGGTCGGTTTGATTGGCATCCCTCTGATTACTGTGTAGGTTCTGCTTAACCATAAACAGGGGGATGGTGATGCGGCCAGTTACACTCACTATCAGCTTGATGGTCTTGGCGACCATCCTCGTCGGGTGCGAGACCTCGGAGACCGCTCAACGCGCGCCCGCCTCAGTTGAAGTCGTCACGCCCGACCCCGGTCCATCAGAGCGGCAGGAGATGCCCACAGCGGCCCCTTACCGTCCGGAGCAAAAACCTCCTCGCCCCACCGCACCGCCACCTCCGCCACCTCCGCCACCTCCGCCACCTCCGCCACCTCCGCCACCGGCGATGGTCGAAGACGAGCCCGACTGGTCAACAGGATATGGCGAATATGGAGATGCCGGATCCGAGTGGGGCTATTCCGACGAAGAAGACGCCTACGAAAATGAAGCCTCGGCACCGGCTGATGAAATCGACGACATTCGTGAGCTGTACGCAGATGATCCCGCCATGCTTGAGTTGCTCGCAGCCCTTGAGGAAGGAGATTTCTCGGATCTTGAAGCCACCGCGGCGGGTCCGGGCTATTCCGAAACCTGCCAAGCGGAGATTTCCGCACCCCGGACCTTGCTCGTTACCTGTACGGATATGAATGCCGAGACGTTTACGCAGGCCACCCATCGCATCGATGGCGACCTCATTACCACGCTGGATGCGCTCGCCATTGATCTTGCAGGAGACGGTTATGAAGTCGGCATCGTCGAAAAGCCGCTTTGTTTCTGGAGCGAGACCGTGACGCTGGACGACGCCCAACTCATACGGCCGTGCCCAGAATGGGACTATCGATATTCAGAACTCGCAGCCGAAGCGGCGAACGATTTCGACAGTGGCCGCATCGCACACCATGCGCCGGAACAGATGGTGCTCGGCCAGCCCTATTTCCTCGAAGTCGCCATCCAGCCTCTTCAGCGCAACACGAGTGAAGCCGAAGTGGATGAATCGCTACGTGGCATTATGGGCACGGGCCTTGCGCCAGGCAGCTCAGAAAGTGCCATGTCGCTCCGCTTTGACACCGTCCGCGCAAGCCAGGTGATGACGGCCTCGGCTTCCGGCGAGGGTTACGACTTCGTCGCCACCACACCTTCTGAGCAGCCTGTCTTGCCTGGGTCGCCAACGCTCTGGCAGTGGCAGGTCACGCCACGCCAGGCTGGAACGCCCAATCTGACCTTCACCGTATCGGAAACTGTCGACGTGAATGGCGAACGGTTTGCCCGCGCCGTGAAAACCATACCACTCTCAATCAAGGTCACATCGATTGAAGAATTGCTGGTCGATCCGGGGCCGGTTGCTGAAGCAACCTCGGTCGCAAGTCGCTCCCCTGCGCCTGAAGCTGACATGGCCTCCACCCTCAGCGGCGCAAATACACTGTTGGCGCCCACCAACGCATCAAACCCGTCAACGCTTTCCAGCCCCGCCGATATTGCCAACGCGGCGACCGGCCTGTTGCCCGACACCGAGATCGCAGGCTGCACATGGGTCGCCGGCCCGAATGCGGACCGTCAGGCAATGGTGCTCAGCAATCTGGCCTATACGCCCCCTGTCAGTCGCCTGACTGTGACCCATGACGATGGCGACCGGATCACCGCGGCACTGACTGGCGTCGGCTTCTCGGTCCTGCAATGCGAAGATCTCGGCCAACGCCAGACGGTTCGCGCGTTGAGTCTGCTCGGCCGCATGGCCAAGGCACGCAAGGATGCAGGAGCCTATCCGGTCACCTTCTTCTATTATTCGGGTCATGGCGTGAACGTCGACGGTACGAACTTCATCTTGCCGACCGATATTCCCGGCGCATCACCGGACGACATTCGCGACTTTGGCGTCAGTTTTGAACAGATCTTCAACCGTGTCTCGACCACAGTCGCACCGACTTCGTTCATCGTCTTTGACGCCTGCCGAACGGTAATGGATGATCAGAGCCGTGGCCTCATGCGAGCCTACAGCCCGGTCGGCTGGGCGTCCGGCGTGTTCCAGGCCTTTGCAACGGAACCCGGCAAGACAGCCGCTGATGACGGAGTCTATTCAGAAGAACTCTCCGCCCTCATCAGCACCCTCGATGATCCGGCCAATGTCGTGTTCAAGCGTGTCCAGGATGCCGTCGCTGCACGTACTGGACAGAAACAGCGCCCCATCTACACCGATGGCACAACGGGTGGCGACTTCTACTTCGTTCAGGACAGCAACTGAGCAATGGAGCGCAAGAAAGAAGCCGCCGAAACACGGTTCCGGCGGCTCTGAAGTTCAATCTGACAGTCTGCGTTACGGGCTGACCGGCACCGGCTCTTTCGGAGCTTCCGGCTGAGGCGGCTGCGGTGGGACCTCATTCTCGATCAGCGTGTCTTCCGGCTGCGGCGCCGACCCGGACACCGCGCAGCAGCGAACCTGCATTTCCAGCACGCGGCTGTTGAAGCGGCACTGCTCGTCATTGATCTCTCGCAGGATAGACATGCCCCCTGCCCGATAGGTGTAGCGGGTTTGCGTGCAGCTGGTCAGCGCATAGCCGGGCCGGCAGGAACCCGTGTCGGAATTCTGTATGGTGCGGGTTTCGCACTGGACTTCCTTGCCATTAGCCTCTTCGGCCAGCGCCATCGCCGCGTCCGCGCGCGCTCTCGCCGCATCTGCGCTTGCCTGGGCTCGCGCAGCCGCCTCCGTGGCGCTATCCGCCATGTTCCGAGCCTGTGACAGACGCATATCAGTATCGGCCAGCGCGGTGCTGTTGCCGTCGATTTCCATTTTCAGTTTGCAAACAGCCTCGTCGGCCTTGTCCGGATTGGCGCAATATTCGCCGACTGTCTGTTCAGCCGGCATCATCTGGCACCCAGCCAGAAGTGCCGTTGCAGCAATCGCACCTGCGAGGAATTTCCCACTACCCATGATTTTCTCCAATTCTTTCCCCTGCCGGGATTTCCGGCATTCAAGGGGGACGGAACTGGAGCGTCAATGCTGCTCCCGCCTGAGGGGAGTCTTAGGCTTTCAGCTTGTAGCCCGACCGAAACATGAGCCAGACAGCGAATATGCCTGCAACAGACAGCAATCCCGTTACCCAGACCCCAACAATCACGGAGCTGTTAGCAACGCCCAGGAAACCATACCGAAACCCATCAATCATGTAGAAGAAAGGGTCCAGCAGAGCCATTGTGTAGAAGGGTTCCGACATGACCTTGATGTCGTAAAACGTGCCCGACAGGAATGTGAGCGGTACGATCACGAAATTGGTCACGGCAGACAAGTGGTCGAATTTGTCGGCCCAGATCCCACCGATGGCACCTAGTGCGCCAAGCGCGATCGCAGATGTGATGCTGAACCACAGGATTGGCCAGACATGCGCCACGCTAAGATCAGCAAGGCCGCTGAGTTGGATGCCGATGGCGGAAATAAAGGCGACGAGCAGGCCGCGCACAACCGATCCGCCGATAAAGCCGATGGTCAGCTCCATGGGGGAAAGCGGCGGCATCAGGAAGTCGACATAGGTGGAATTGAACTTCGCCTGCACGAGGCTGGAACTTGTGTTCTGAAACGCATTCTGCAGGATCGCCATGACAATCAGGCCAGGTGCGAGAAACTCGATATAACTCAGCCCCTCGAAATCACCCGTCAGCCGACCGCGCTCGCCGAAGGCCAGCTTGAAAACCGTCATGAAAAGAAGTGTCGTAACGACCGGCGCAAACACGGTTTGCATCCACACTTTCAGGAAGCGGCCGATCTCGCGCTTGAACAGGGTCCAGAGTCCCAACCCGTTCATTTTGCCATACTGGCGGACAAGGCGATGGGCGGAGGTCTGGTCAGCAGCTGTATCGGTCATGCGCAGTATCTAGGCGTCTTTGCTTGAGTCTGCGAGGGGCAAGACGCGGAAAAACTTCGGAAATTTGGCTGCCTCGCTTTTGTCCACAGGCTGATGCAGTTAACCACAATATGTAGAAAGCCTGTGGAAAGCCTGCGCTGCATGTTGTGTTTCGTTTCGCTGCTGATACGATATCTAGGTGCTGAGCGGATGACGTGTATCAAGTCATCTCAATATATAGGGGCTGATAGATCGTAAGTGTTAACGATCTTGAACCGAGCTGGGAGACATCAACCATGTCCTGGACCGAAGAACGGGTAAGCGTGCTGAAGAAACTCTGGGCGGAAGGCCATTCGGCTTCCCAGATTGCCAAACAGCTGGGCGGGGTCACTCGCAATGCTGTTATCGGCAAAGTCCATCGCCTGGGCCTGTCGGGTCGCGCGACACCATCCCGCCCGGTAAAGCGCCCCCCACGGCTGGCCCGTCCGAAGCCGCGCGTGTTGCCTGATGGCAGCGTCAAGGTGGCAACCCCGGCAACTCCGGAGACCGCGGCTCCGCGCCCGGTAGAGCGCACAGAAGTGATGGCGCCGCTGCCGCCGCTGCAACAGGCTGACGGGGAACCCGCATCGATCCTCACGCTGCGCGACTCCATGTGCAAATGGCCGATTGGGGATCCAGCCGATCCGAAATTCGCTTTCTGCGGACGCAAATCTGATTGCGGTCCATACTGTTCCGAACATGCGAAAGTGGCGTTCCAGCCCGCACGCAAACGGGACAGCCGCAAAGGCGCCTATGATTATGTCCGCCGTATTGCCGGCTAAACCCGGCACGCATTCTTATGGCTGACTGGAAGCCCCCGAAGTGTTTCTTCGGGGGCTTTTCCACTCCCGGCAGGGCCACCCTCGCCTTCCGCGCAAAACGCCGTTAAGCCAGACACGTGACCACCGAAACCACCCCCGACACCATCTATGCCACGCCCGCAAACTGGGTCGCCACCGGCACCGGCGCACAGGGCAATCTGTTCCTCACTGGCCGCGCAGGTACTGGCAAGACCACGATGTTGCGCAAGTTCCTGGCAGGCGCGGGCGAGAAGGCCATCGTGCTGGCTCCCACGGGTGTGGCGGCCATGAATGCCGGCGGGCAGACGATCCATTCCTTCTTCAAATTCCCACCACGCCTGATCGAGCCCACGGACATCAAGCGGCTGCGCTCGACACGGCTGGTCAAGGCCATCGACACGATGATCATAGACGAGATCTCGATGGTCCGGTCTGACATGCTGGATGCCATCGACAAAAGCCTGAAGCTAAACCGCGCCTCCAAACGGCCCTTTGGCGGCGTGCGCATGATCCTGTCGGGCGACCTGCACCAGCTGCCTCCGGTTGTCTCGGGCCAGGAAGCGCCGATCCTGCGTGAGCGCTATGGCGGAAGCTATTTCTTCAACGCACCTGCCTTCAAAGATGCCGAATTCTCCCTGCTGGCCCTCAAACATGTGTTTCGGCAGGCCGAACCTCGCTTCCTCGCCTTGTTGGGCGCGCTGCGCACCGGACGGGTCACGCCAAATGACGAGGCCGTGTTGCGCGGACTGGTCAGCACGAGATCTGCTGTCGAAGCCTCTGAAACCCATGTTGTCCTGACGCCCAACAATGCCAATGCCTACCGTATCAACCAGGCCCGGCTCGAAGGCTTGAATACACGATCGCAAACATTTGAGGCTGACGTGCAGGGCCAGTTCGATGAGAAGGCCTATCCGACCGAAGCCGACCTCGAACTAAAGGAAGGCGCGCGGGTGATGCTGATCAAGAATGATCCCGAAGGGCGCTGGGTGAATGGGACTCTGGCCACAGTCGCCGGGTTTTCCGGAACCCGCGTAATTGTCGAGATCGACGATCATGTCTACGAAATCGAACCGACGGCCTGGGAAAAATACCGCTACGAATTGGACCCCGAAACCAAAAAAGTGAAGCGCGAAGTGGTCGGCACATTCAAACAGATGCCGCTGCGCCTTGCCTATGCCGTGACCATCCACAAGGCACAGGGCCTGACGCTCGACAAGGTCTTCATCGATTTCGATTCAGGTATGTTCGCCCACGGACAAGCCTATGTCGCCTTTTCGCGTGCACGATCTCTAGATGGCTTGTCGATCAGTCGCGAGCTGCGTCCGCGAGACCTCGTGCTGGACCGGGAGGCTTTCGCTTTCGGCAAGCTCGACACGATCGAAGATACCGATGCCTATCTGCTCGCACGCTTCGCTAAGGCCGATGGCGCCCTGATTTAGGCCATTCCGAGGCATTAACCTTTCACACACAATGACGCCGCATTCTGATCATCTCTTATACTCCGCAACAAGAGAAAGACACGTCATGAATGCCATCATTGAACGCCGTCAGCGTCGCTGCCTGCTCAGGCGCGACATGGGCGCAGCAAGCGAACGCAAGACGCTGTCACAAGTGGCTGCACAAAGACGGCGTATGCGCATCCCCGGCGGCGGCGGCAACTAGGCCAGCTTGCGAATTTCGTCGGACAGCTGACGCTCCTGATCGGTTACGATCTTTTCCAGAACCCGAACACGTTCCTTCAACCGGTCGACCTCACCGAGGACGCGCCGGATGTCTTCGTCCGCGCCCTTGTCGGATTTGGCGTTGGCTTTCAGTTTCAGATAGTTGTTCACCACACCTGCGCCGACTGAAATCAGCACAATGAGGACGACCATGACAATCGGGTCCATTCGGTAACTCCCCTTTGTATCGTTTTTCGATATATACAATTCAGGCAAATCTTACAAGAAAATTTGCCACCTGTCGCGGACTGGAACTTGGCCAGGTCTTAGCGGAGGCCGTCGATCTCGCGACGCAAACGACGATCCCGGTCGAGAATGATGGCTTCCAGCGTGCGCACACGCTCGGCCAGATTCGCGATCTGATCGGCATCTGGTGACGCTTCAGGCGGGCGGGACTTCCCGGACCGCGCGAGTGAGACGATCACCAGAACAAAGACAAGAAAGACTAGGAAAGACAATGAGAGGCTCCTTTTCTGACAAGACGTTGGTACGAAAGTCAGTCGTTTGGAGCTCCCCGTCTGTTAGATGGATCCGCAATTCGGCGAATGCACCGCTCTCCTGAACTTATCGATATTCAATATGTAAGGAGGGGTGAACACATGTTCAAGAAGAAACCCGGATTATCTTCCGGTTGAGCCAAATCCGCCGGCGCCGCGGTCCGTCTCGTCCAGCGCGTCCACTTCTATCCATGCCAGTTGCGTGACCGGCGCAAGAACCAGTTGGGCAATGCGTTCGCCGCGCTGGATGGTAAAGGCATCCTGTCCGAGATTGATCAGGATCACCTTGATCTCACCGCGATAATCGCTGTCGATCGTGCCGGGCGTGTTCAAACAGGTCAGGCCATGCTTGGCTGCGAGGCCGGAGCGCGGGCGGACCTGAATTTCATAGCCTTGCGGAATGGCCACTGACAGGCCGGTCGGGATCATCGCCCGCTCACCCGCCTGCAGCAGGATCGGGTCGTCCTGCGAAACAGCCGCGCGGACATCCATGCCGGCTGAGCCGATGGTTTCATAGGCTGGCAGGTCGAGCCCCTCGAAATGGGGCAGCGGGCAGACGGAGACAGTAACCTTGTTCATACCCTGAGCCGTTGGCGGAGTCGCATATTCGAGTCAAGCAGATAGGGCTGCGGGCGCTAGTCTTCGTCCTGATGCGCCTCAAAGACCTCGTCTTCCCACTCCATCGTGTCGCCGCGCATCAGCTGATCGTGCTGGCGCTCGGACTCCGGCTTGCGGTCCATGAAGATCGTGTTGTCGATCCCGTCCAATGTGGTTTTCGGAATGCCGTCATTGCGTTTCAGGAAGCTCTCAAACGCGGAATCATCCGGCAGGGTTGAGCGCAGCTGGCCGTCATAGGTGCCGTCGAGCCGGTTCTGCTCGTCCCGGTCGAGGCCGGCATTGGCGGCGTCCTTATAGGCTTGTTTGGTGGCATCGAGATCGCAATTGGCCTTGAGTCGCTGTTCTTCGGTGAGCTTGTGGCAGAGTAGCGCGCCAAGCGCGCCGCCCCCTCCCCCGGCCGTAGCTGGCGGCAGGGAAAACTCGATGCCCGGCACGCGCACGGGGGGCGGGCGTCCAAAAGGTTGGGGCCTGGCAAAAGGCTGCGCCGTGGTGGCAGGCTGTTGCACGGGTGTCGCAAGGGTCTGCAGCGGCGCATCAGATGGTTCCGGCAGGATGATCGCTTCGTCCGGGTCAGGTTCCAGCTCCGCGACATCGGGCAGGTCTACCTCGGGCACCGGTTCAGGCTGAGGCTCCAGTTCGAGCGGCGCTTCCGCAACAGGCTCCATTTCGGGGTCAGGCTCAACCACCGGGTCAGGCACAGGTGGTAGCGTTTCCTCAACGGGTTCTATTTCAGGCTCAATCTCCTCGACGAGGTCTTCCGGAATCTCTTCAGGCTGTTCGTCGGGAATACTTTCAGGCAGATCCTCAACCGATTCATCGGGAGTCGTTTCGAGCAATTCCTCAGGCAGGACTTCGGCCTCAAGGTCCGGCTCGGCGTCTTCAAAGGGAGCTTCCAGCGTGTCCGGAAGCTCGTCTGGCACATCCTCCGGGTCTTCCATGGCCGGTTCTTCAGGAATGACTTCGACCGGCAGACCTGGCTGAGGATCCGGCAGCACCTCCTCCTCTACGGCAAGCGGCAAGGACTCCGGCTCAGGGATCGGATCGTCGATGACGAGGTCCACCGGCGCTTCGGGCGGCGGCAGAGCCTCTTCCATGACCAATTCCGATTCCGGGATCGGCTCAGGATCCGGCTGGGGCAACGGTTCCGGGTACGGTTCGGGGAGAGGTTCGGGCTCGATGTCCGGCAGCGGCTCCGGCGGCAATTCCGCAACGGGCTCTGGCTCTGGCTCTGGCTCTGGCTCTGGCTCTGGCTCTGGCTCTGGCTCTGGCTCTGGCTCTGGCTCTGGCTCTGGCGCTGGCTCTGGCTCTGGCTCTGGCTCTGGCTCTGGCTCTGGCTCTGGCTCTGGCTCTGGCGGGAGTGTCGGTGGAAGCTCGACGATGTCCACCTCCAAAACCACGGGCTCAGGAGGGGGCGGCAATTTGTGTCCGAAGGCAATCGCAAAAAGGAACAGGATCAGGCCGTTGAGGCCCAATGATCCCGCCACAAAGGGAAGGCGCTCGCGCGCGAACTCTTTCCAGGCTCCACCCATGGGCCAAAGCCCTAGCAGCCAGCCTGAGACGGCCTCAGTGACTTTTCGTACAGCTTGCGCCGTGCCGCCTATAGCGCCAGCTCCAGCCGGCCATTGACCAGTGCGGTATAGTCATTGACCAGCGTTTCGGAGATCTGGCCCGGCTTGTAGACATGCTCGCCAATCTCGGCGACAGGCGTGATTTCAGCTGCGCTGCCTGTGATGAAGCATTCCGAGAAGGTCGACAGCTCATCCGGGAAGATCGCCCGTTCGATCACTTCGATGCCGCGCTCCCTGGCCAGCTTGATCGCCGTCTGGCGGGTCAGGCCATTGAGGAAGCAATCCGGGGTCGGCGTATGTAGGGCACCATCGCGCACGAAGAAGATGTTGGCTCCGGTCGCCTCAGCCACCTGACCGCGATAATCGAGCATCAGGGCGTCGGCATAGCCATCGCGCTCTGCGGCATGCTTGGACAGGGTGCAGATCATGTAGAGGCCAGCGGCCTTGGCATGGCAGGGCGCGGTGTCCGGGGCTGGACGGCGCCACTTGGCATGTGTCAGGCGGATGCCCTTCATCTTGTCGGCGAAATAGTCGCCCCAATGCCAGACCGCGACCGCGAGATGGATCGTGTTGTTCTGGGCGGAGACGCCCATCATCTCAGACCCACGCCAGGCCAGTGCGCGCACATAGGCGCTCTCGAGACCCGATTTCGCCAGCGCCTCGGTCTTGGCCTGTTCGACCTGATCAACAGAAAATGGGATTTTGAACCCCATGATCTCCGCTGAATTGTGCAGGCGCTTGGAATGGTCCAGCGAACGGAAGATCTTGCCGCTATATGCCCGCTCACCTTCAAAGACGGAGGACGCATAGTGAAGCGCATGCGTCAGGACGTGGACTTTGCTGTCCCGCCACGGCACGAATTCCCCATCCATCCAGATATAACCGTCACGGTCGTCATAAGCAGACATAATAGTTCAGCGCTCCTCGCTTGCACTTATAGCATTTTCGCGTTCATTTCAGAACATGGCCCCTGACGTCAACCTGAATAGACCTTTCGATCCGCGCCTTTTCCTTATGGATCAGGAGCTTGATAGAGGTGTCGGACTCCTGCTGGCAGGAAGCGCCGAACTGATGAGAGCCGCAGAAGAGGCGCGGCACAAGGCAGGGCTGAGCAAGCCAGAACTGCAAATACTCATGGCTGTCCGCTACTCACCCGGCCAAACAGTGGGCGAGCTGCGCGATGCGTTGAGCATGACAGTACCAACTTTCGCTCGCATCATCGGCGAACTGGACAAGCGCGGCCTGATCGAGCGCGAGCGTGAACAGGCAAGTGACAAGCGTCGGCGCACGCTGAACCTGTCGGATGCGGGCACCACGCTGACCACCCAGATCACGATCGTATTGCGCGAGCGGCTGCGCCTGGCCTATCGCGCCGCTGGCCCGGATGCGGTTGAAGGGGCGCGCAAAGTGATGGATGCGCTCGTCAAATGAACCAGGACACCGCTCATATTCTCGTCGTCGATGACGATGACCGCATTCGCGACCTGCTGAAGCGATATCTCACCCGTGAAGGATATCGCGTGACCTCGGCGTCCGGAGCGGACGGGGCGCGCAAGATGATGTCATCAATGGAGTTTGATCTCGCCATTCTGGACATAATGATGCCGGGCGAAGATGGCCTGTCCCTGCTGAAATCCATGCGGGAGGGGCGCAATCGGGAAACGCCCGTCATGCTGCTGACCGCCAAAGGTGAAGCGTCCAACCGGATTGAAGGGCTGAAGCATGGCGCAGATGACTATCTCGCCAAGCCTTTCGAGCCAGAGGAGCTGTCCTTGCGCTGCGCCGCCATCCTGCGCCGGTCGCACAAGGCCGAGCCGCCCGAAGAAGTCGAAATGTCCGGTTTGGTGTTCAATGCAGAACGCGGGGAGCTGAAGGAGGGCGACACGCGCATTCGTCTGACCGAAGCCGAATTGCAATTGCTGACGGTATTGGCCTCAAATCCGGGCGAACCGGTGAGCCGTGAGGAGCTGGCCTCCCTGACTTCAGCCGGGATGGAGCGCTCTGTCGATGTGCAGGTGACGCGCCTGCGCCGCAAGATCGAACCCAATCCGAAAGAGCCGATCCATATCCAGACCGTGCGAGGCGTCGGATATCGCCTCATGCCGGACTGAGCCGATGCTGCGCCTGAGAGATATCACACCGCGCGGGCTGTATGCCCGCAGCATGTTGATGGTAATCGCGCCGGTCGTTCTGATCCTGTCGCTCATGTCGTGGTATTATTACGACAGCCATATTGCGGAGGTGAACCGCAAGCTCGCCCAATCCATCGCGCGCGATGCGAGCCTCGTCCAGGCATATTGCGACCGCCGCGAGGAGTCCGTGCTGGACCGCAAGACCATAGATGAGCGCCTGGACCTGACCTTCACTTGCGACAGCGATTCCGCCAGCCTCGATCGCCGAAGCTATGCTGAAGTCTTCTCCTATAGCGGCACGCTGGACAAGGAGTTGGAGACCCGGCTTGGCGTACCGGTGGAGACGGCGTTGAACCCCCAGGACTCAATGCTGCATCTCCGCTTCGCGTCGGGGCCCCGCACAGTTGAAATCATTGTCGAGCGCAAACGTGTGCTCGCCGCCAATACCCACATCTTTATTGTCTGGGTGATCCTGTTCTCCCTGTTCATGGTTGCGCTGGCCATCGGCTTCCTGAACCAGCAGGTGCGCTCGATCCTGAGCTTATCAAAGGCCGCGCGAGCGTTCGGCCGTGGCCGGGATGTGCCGGACTTCCGCCCGTCTGGCGCCAACGAAGTGCGCGAGGCGGCCCGGGCGGTAATCGACATGAAGAACCGGCTGACCGCCTTTGCGGAACAGCGCACCGCCATGCTAGCCGCGGTCAGCCATGATCTGCGCACGCCCCTCACCCGACTAAAGCTGGCGCTGGCCATGATGGACGAGACCGATGACATCAAAGCCGCGCGGGCCGATCTTGATGACATGTCCATGATGCTGGACGAATATCTCACCTTTGCGCGCGGCGAAGAAGGCGATGAGCCGGGCGATTTTGACCTTGCCGAACTCTTGCGCGACGCCGCCGCGGGCTTTGGCCCGCACATTACCGTAACCGGACCCGATCATGTTCAGGTCAATGGCCGTCGCTTGGCACTCAAGCGCGCTGTGACAAATTTGATCTCCAATGCGACAAAATTCGCGACCGACACACAAATCACTCTTGTGAACGGTCCGCATGCGGCCGATATACACGTCGATGACAATGGACCGGGCATTATCCCGGAGCTGCGCGAGGATGCTTTCCGCCCTTTCATGCGGCTGGATGAGGCCCGCACCCAGAATACACCGGGCACAGGGCTCGGATTGACCCTCGCCCGAGATACGGCGCGCGCGCATGGCGGAGATCTTCGCCTCAGCGACAGCCCTCTCGGTGGCCTGCGGGCCAGCCTGCGCCTGCCCCATTGAACCTTATCCCTCCAGAGACATTCCTTCGCCATGAGCAATAGCAAAGCAAAACTGATCATCCGCAATGCAACGCCGGATGATATCCCCGGCCTTCAGGGCCTCTCGGCGCGCGTTTATGGCGAGGGCGAAGAGTATTCCCGCGACCACCTCATGGCGCAGATCAACCGGTTTCCGGATGGGCAGTTCATCGCTGAATACGAAGGCCAGATTGTTGGCCATTGCGCCACCTTCATGATCGCGTCCGAACATGCCTTTGGTCCGCACACATGGATGCAGATTACCGGCGGCGGATATGCCGCCCGTCACGACCCCGAAGGGGACGTGCTCTACGGCATGGATGTCGCGGTCGACCCGGCGTTCCGTCGCTTGCGCATTGGCCAGCGTTTCTACAAGGCACGGCGCGAACTGTGCCAGTGGCTGGAGCTGAAAGGTATCGTATTTGCCGGTCGGATGCCTGGCTATGCTCGCCGCGCCAAACAATATCCCAACCCGGACGACTATGTGAAGGCGGTCCGCGAATCCAAGCTCCGCGACCCGGTTATCACGTTCCAACTGAATCAGGGGTATGAGCCGCTCGGCGTACTGCGCCATTACCTGCCGGAAGATATCGACTCCATGGGACATGCCACGCACATGTTCTGGGAGAACCCACTGGCGCAGGAGAAGATCCAGACCAATACGAGCTTTGGCGACACGTCCCTGCCCGAACGGGTGCGGATCGCCACGGTCCAGTTCCAGATGCGCCGGATCACTTCCATCGACGAGTTTGAAGGACAGGTCGAATACTGGGTCGATATCGCGTCAGACTACCAGTCAGACTTCGTGGTCTTCCCGGAAATGCTGACACTGCAATTGCTGTCGCTGTCTGAACGCCCGCTCGGCCCTGTCGATGCGATCTCTCAGATATCTGACTATACGCCGCGTTTTGTGGAGTTCATGGAGAAGCTGGCAGTTTCCTACAACATCAACATCATTGGCGGAACTCATCCGAGCCAGATGGCGAATGGCGAAATTCTCAATGTCTGCCACGTCTTCCTGCGCGACGGCTCGGTCCATACCCAGCAGAAGCTGCATCCGACCCCGTCCGAGCGCCATTGGTGGAACATTCAGGGCGGTCGTGGAAACTCTGTGATCCAGACCGACTGTGGCCCGATAGGCGTGATGATCTGTTATGACAGTGAGTTCCCCGAAATTGCGCGCCACCTTGTCGACCAGGGCGCGCTGATGCTGTTCGTGCCCTTCTGTACCGACGAACGGCGCGGCTATTTGCGGGTGCGGTATTGCTGTCAGGCTCGTGCGGTCGAGAACCAGTGCTATGTCACCATGTCCGGGGTTGTGGGCAACCTCCCGAATGTAGAGAACATGGACATTCACTATGCGGAGAGCTGTATCTTGACCCCGTCCGATTTCCCCTTCTCACGCGATGGCGTAGCAGCGGATACAGCCCCGAACACGGAAACGATTGCGCTGGCTGACCTGTCCATTTCAGACCTGCTCACAGCTCGTCAATCCGGCGCGGTACAGAACCTCAAGGATCGTCGACTGGACCTCTATCAGGTGGCCTGGAAGAAGAACTAGGTTTCCTCTATCAACTGGACGCCCTGATTACGGACATTTCCCACGGCAGGATTTACAGGCCATGCATGCATGTCCTCGGTTGGGAATGGTTCGTAGAGGTGTTCCACCTTGCGATTGTCAGCATCCAGCCATGTCCGATAGTCCGACGGATGAAGGATGACCGGCATGCGTGTGTGCAGCCCCGCCATCAGGTCGTTGGGCTTGGTGGTCAGGATGGTGAATGTGTCGATCTCGGCCCCGTCGATCATGGCGCGGTCCCATAACCCTGCAAAGCAAAACCATCGCCGGTTTCGCAGGCCGATAGCAAAGGGTTGCTTCTTGCCCTTCGGGCCTGTCCATTCATAGAAGCCGCTGGCCGGAACCAGACAGCGATGATGCCGGAAAGGCCCGCGAAACGTGTTGGACGCTTCAAGACCTTCGCTGCGCGCATTGAACGTCGAGAATTTCTTCTCGCTCAACGGCTTTTTCCACCAGCTGGGAACCAGTCCCCACATGGCCGGAGCCATCTGGATGGCGTGACGCGGCACATCCTCGCCTTCCGGCGCCATGCGGATGATGGGCACATACTGGGTGGGCGCAATATTGTACGCAGGCTCCGGCGGCTGGATGCCGTTCGGGTGAATCAGATTCAGCGCATTGTGGTATTCCTCCCACGTTACGCCATGCCGGAAGAATCGTCCGCACATACGCTAAGGCTCGAAGACTGCGAAACGGTCACGGCCCAGATCATAAGCGACGTGGTGCTTCAGTTTTTCTGTGAGCTCGATGGCGTCGCCTGCCAGTTGGTCTGGATGAATCATCTGGCCGAACGTCATACGCACTTGCGCGCCGCGCTTGTTCAGCAGCTCGTGAAACAGGGTGATGTCACGCAATTCCGGGTTCAGCTCGCTGAGAAAGTAAAAGAGCCTCGAATTCCACGCATCGAGATTGAGCGGCAGGACGGGTGTCTTCTGTTTCCGCGCGAGGCCGACCACTGTAGAGAACCAGTCCTTCTCGACCAGCCGCCCGTCTTCCTTCTTTGCAAGCCGCCCCGACGGGAAGATGACAACGCATTTTTCCTCGGCAAAGGCCTGCCCTGCCCGCTTCAGGGTTTCGCGCGTCTTGGCCGGGGTGCGCTTCTCGGCCACCCATTCGACCGGGATGATGACATCCTGAAAGTTCGGATTGACGCGAATGGCATCGGCATTGGCAAAGAATACGATATCCTGCCGAACCTGCTTGAGCAGATCCCAGACCGCCACACCATCTGCCAAACCGGTTGGATGGTTGGCCGCAATGATAACCCGCCCAGCACTTGGCAGTCTCTCGAGACCGTCGACCTCAAGAGAGAAGTTCAATTGGCGTGAAAGATGATCGAACGAGTCCCGCCCATTCAGCTGCATGATCGTGTCGGCCATTTCCCGCGCCCGCCGATACCCAAGCGTCTTGTAGAGAACCGGACGGACAAGCGGCCACGACCAGCTCTCGCGCAGTTTCGGGCAGCGTTCCTCAATCAGCGTATCGACGATATGCTGGTCATTATTTTTTTCTGCATCAAGAAATGCCGATCCTCTCAAAGTAGAGGATTTTGCGATCAGGCTCTCGTCGCTCATGGTGCGTGGGCCACTCCGTTCTCCCTTTATATACATAGGGGTTGGGGCGAATCCCTCAAAGCGGGAACTACAGGGGAATGGCCGTTCGCGCAGGCCACCGGAACGCTGCATTGTGTTGAAATATAAACACTTCGGAAAGTTTCGCTTTACCAAGACGTAAGAGCCACGTGCCATTGTGAACGCCACAGGGGGGTTGGCTTAAGGCTTTCCTTCGCGGGCAAACAAATCGGGAATAGTGTAGATGAAAGTTCTTTGGGTTGAAGATCACGAGCCAGTCAGAGACATGCTGGCGATTGCCGCGGACAAGGCTGCGCGCTCCCGCGTGCAGGTTGACTTGGTCATGGCGCCGACCCTGATGATGGCGGAAGCCCGGTTGCGCCTCGAAAGATTCGATCTCGTCGTGCTCGACCTCGGCCTGCCAGACTCCTTTGACCCGGACATGACCATCGCGCGGGTTGCCAATATGGGCAAATACCGGATTGCGGTCGTCTCTTCCATGGATGTTCGCGACCAGGCTGTTGAGTCTGCCCTGCGCTGTGGCGCGAACATTCATCCGCAAGCTATTTTCAAGGCCACTCTGCCATTCAATCGCTTCATCCAGCGCCCCGATGCGTTTGAAGACTTCCTGATGGACCTGATGCCAGCCGCTGAAACCACGGCCGTCCGCGCGGCCTAATCCATGCGGGTGCTTGCGAAGCGCCCCTTCCCCTTGCTAAGCCGCCTAGGATACGTCCGGGCGGCTTTTTGCTGGGCGACACAGGAAAAAGGCGGCACCCCCGATGATGGAATATCCCGTGACGATCAGCCTGATCGCGGCCAATGTCCTCGTCAGTCTGATTGGCCTGTCAAACCGCGCTTTCTTCGAGGACAACAATTTCTGGATCGCGCCGATCCGAGAGGGCCGCCAATGGTGGCGCTTCGTGACTTCAGCCTTCCTGCATGTGAACAGCACACATTTGCTCATCAACATGTTCGTCCTGTGGCAGTTTGGCGGAGTGCTGGAACGCGAACTTGGCGCAACAACATTCCTGATCATCTATTTCGGATCGCTGTTTGCCGGAAACGCATGGGAATACATCGACAAACGCGACCAGCCCGACTACCGCGCCGTGGGCGCGTCGGGCGCGACGTCCGGTATCGTGCTCGCGTTCAGTGTGTTGGCGCCGTTTGCGGTGTTGTACCTGCTTTTCATCTTGCCGATGTGGGCGATTGTTGCGGCAGTTCTGTTTATCTCGGTCAGCTTCTTCCTGTCGCAACGCCCTAATACGATGATCGCACATGGCGCGCATTTGGGCGGCGCCTTGACCGGTGCGGCGTTGACCTTCCTGCTGGTGCCCGGAGCCTGGAGCGCACTGCTGGCCCAGATCGCCGAGCGGCTGGGTTGACCCGGATGACCACCGTCCTTGAGAAATACGAAGCCCGCATCGAGAGCGGCCAGCTGACGCCGGACCCGGTTCAGGCAACCGCCGCTGCGGCGCTGAACGATCTGGAACACAGACTGGCCAACCGCAAGACCGGCGGCTGGTTCTCAAAGGCCGAGACCGTCACGGGTCTCTATATGTGGGGCGGCGTTGGTCGGGGCAAATCCATGCTGATGGATCTGTTCTTCGAGAGTGCACCGGTTGAAGCCCGCCGGCGGGTCCATTTCCATGAATTCATGGCCGAAGTGCATGACCGGCTGGATGCCTGGCGCAAGCTCTCGCAAGACGACCGCAAGCGGTCCGAATGGCGCGTGAAGGGAGCGGGCGATGATCCAATCGCGCCAGTGGCGAAACAGATCGCCTCCGAGGCGAGCCTGCTCTGCTTCGATGAGTTCCAGGTCACCCAGATTGCTGATGCCATGGTTCTGGCCCGCCTGTTCGAGGCACTGTTCGACATGGCAGTCACGGTGGTGGCGACCTCGAACCGCCACCCCAATGATCTCTACAAGGATGGGATCAATCGCCCCCTCTTCCTACCCTTCATCGAGCATCTGAAGGCGCATTGCAAAATTCTGGAACTCGCCTCGGAGCGGGATTACCGCCTTGACCGCCTGATCGAAGCGCCGGTCTGGTATTCGCCATTGGGCCCGGAATCCGAGGCCGCGCTGGACCGGGCCTGGGACCGGCTGACCCTTGGGGCAGAACCACAGCATTGCGTGCTGACGGTGAAAGGCCGCAAACTGGAAGTCCAACGCGAAGCGGCGGGTGTGGCGCGCTTCACCTTCGAGGAATTGTGCGCCCGGCCGCTCGGGTCGCGGGACTATCTGGCCATCGCCGCAAATTTCAACACGGTGATCCTGTCAGGCATTCCCACGCTCGGCCCGGAAAACCGCAACGAGGCGGCGCGCTTCGTGGCACTGATCGACGCGCTCTATGAAGCGAAGATCAAGCTGGTGGCCAGCGCAGCCGCCGAACCGGAGAGCCTTTATCCCGAAGGCGATGGCAGTTTCGAGTTCGAACGCACGGCCAGCCGCCTGCATGAAATGCGGTCTACGGATTATTTGTCCGAGGCCCGTGTTGAACTGGAAGCCGACTAGACGCCGCCTGACGCAAAGCGTCTGCAAGGCTGAGTTGGCCAGACAGGTTTTTCGGCGCGCCGAACTTACGCGAGATGTAGCGAACCAGAGGGCGTTCCAGGTACAGGTGCGCGACAACGGACGCGATTGTGCACCCGATCACGAACAGCAGCGCCATGATCCAAGGCGGCAGGAATTCCGGTAGGTGCAGGAATTTCGCAACCGGCACACCGGCGGTCATCATTGGCATGTGCACAAGATAGAGCATGTAGGACGCGTCGCCGACCAAACGAAGGCTGCGCGGAATGCTCAGGCGGCCAGCGGTTTCCATTGCGGCGAGCGCGGCAATGATCGCGCTGGCAGAGGCACCGAACAGGACCGTGCGCACACCAAACCCGATCTCGACGGGGCGATAGATATCGTTGAGCCCCGTCATCAGGAAGACCAGCAAACCGCCGACCAGCAGGCCGCGCGCTGCATTTCGTCCCAGATGCTGGAAGGACACCGCCGCCAGACCGCCGAACAGGAAGATCAAATTATAGGGTGAGAACAGGAAGTCCGCCGGGAACAGTACGTCCTGGCCAAATACGGTGAGCGCGCAGGCGGTAAACCACATGCTGAGGATGCCGAGACCGATCCAGCGATGCAGGATAGCGAGGCCGAATATGGCGTAAAACAACATTTCATGTTGCAGGGTCCATGAAACCTGAAGAATCGGAGTGTCTTCCATTGGCACAAGGAAGAGGTTCGGCAGCAATTGCCCAAGACCCGGCATATAGCCAAGTCCGACGGCCGGGATCAGGGCACCGGCCAGGACCATTGGGATGAGAACCAGCCAATAGGCCGGATAGATGCGCGAGACCCGTTTGATCGCGTAGCTATAGGCCTTTTGAGGGGCACCAAAATCCCGACGATGGATGTAGAGCATCAGGAATCCAGACAGGGCGAAGAAGAATTCAACACCCGAATAGCCCATATTCGCTACAGGATGCAGCGCTTCGCCCGTTTCCGCATAAAGCCGCTTTGGCAAGATGAAGATATTAAGGTGATAGAAGACGACCATGAGCGCAGCGATGGCGCGCCCGCCCTGGAGTGATGTCAGATGAGGAAGACGCATGCGCGTGTCCTTTTCGGTATGGCACCCGGGATTTCGGAGCCGCCAGACCAGATTCAGGACCAGCAGCGACAATGCCGTTCGTCCTGTGACAGGCAAATCGTGTACCAGCCCGCCGGAGCGACCTGCGCCTGCAACGCCCGTGAAGGCGCTCGGTGGACAAGATCAGGAATTTGTAAGCGCCCGGGTCAGGTATCGGGGGGAGGCAGGCGCAACTCGGCATCATGCGGGCGAATCATCGGAAATAGCGTTGTTCCGACGCGATGGTCGCCCGCATCATGCGCAGGCGCGGGTTCGGATGCGGTGCCCATCGCGACCTGACAGGCCTTTGGGAGGGTGAACGCCAAAGGGTCAGGCCGCGCGACTGTTGGCATATCCCCGATTGCCGCGATCCAGACATTCCCTTGCGCATCGCACATGGTGAGGAACGGCGTGCCGCGACCTCTCGTTCGGCGCACATACAGGCGCAGAAGGATGAGCTGCAGCCATATCCAGAAACGGAATGGCTGAAGATGCGGCTTCAATACCGGTGGGGGCGCAAACAGGCTGTCCATCCGCGCAAGTATATGTCCGGCGCGTAGAGGCGGCGGATACGTTCTCGCGGGCACCCCTACTGGCAACAGGCGCAACGGATTCCTTGCGGGACAAGGACGCGATTATGCCCTGAAGAAGGCTGCTTCAGCCCGCCCGCACATTGATATCGGGCGCGGTCATCTCCTGGCAAAGCACGGCCCGACCAATGAGGTAGCCCTGTATGAGATCACAATTGCGCGCGGCGAGCTGTTCGAGTTGCCAGCTGGTTTCCACGCCTTCGGCGCAGCTGATCAGATTCATCTCGCGGCACATCTTCAGACTGCCAGTCAGCACTTTGGGCAGGACACCGGAATCGCTCTTCTTGCCGAGCAGGCTCTTGTCGAGCTTGACCTTCTTGAAGGGCAATTCCTCCAACAGGGAGAGCGAGGAATAGCCGGTGCCAAAGTCATCCAGAGCCAGAGAGACCCCTGCCCCGACAATCTTGCCAAGCACGTGTTTGCTCGTATCGATGTTCCTGAAAAGGACGTTTTCTGTGATTTCGAGTTCGATCCGTTCAGGCGCTATGCCATGGCGGCGGAGCGCGTTCAGGAAATGGTCAGCAAATTCCAGAGACGTCAATTGAGAGGGAGAGACGTTGAATGACAGGAAGCTGGTACCCCCGGGCAACCAGCGCAAAGCCTGGTTCAGCATGGACCAGAAGAAACTGTCGATCAGGCCAAGGCGCTCCACTGCCGGCATGAATTGCTTGGGCGAGGGCTGCCGGCTGAGGCCGCTATGCGGCCAGCGCGCAAGCACTTCATAACCGGCAATTGAGTGACTGCGCAAATCCAGAATCGGCTGAACTGCGGGCTGGAAGCAATTGTCCTTGACCGCCCCGATAATGGTCTTGTCGAACTCTTCGGCGTCCATGTCCGCCATGTCTTCACGGCGATCGAATACCGCAATCCCTCCGCCCTCCGACTTTATCCGGATCATGGCCTTGTCGGCTGCGTACATCAGATTGGCCTTGTCAGCCGCGTCATCCGGAAACGCAGCGACCCCGATGGAGGCGCCGACCGTGACGAGCCCGAGATCGGTTTCTATCGGAGAAACCAGAGCACTTTGGACAAGCGCAGCCAATGCCAGTGCGTTATCGCCAACCGATGGAATGATAAACGCAAACTCATCTCCACCAAGGCGACAAGCATGCTGGCAGCCCTCCATCTCCGACAGGCGCGTGGCGAGAACCTTCAGGACATGGTCCCCAATCGCATGCCCATAGCGATCATTCAGGGGCTTGAACCTGTCCAGGTCGATCAAGGCGCACATGAAGGGCTGGCCCTGTGCCACCAGAGCCTCCATTTCCCGCACAAAGGCGCGGCGATTCAGGATTCGGGTCAATGGGTCTGTGTCGGCAAGCTGGCGGATCTTGCGCTCGGCGCGCTCACGCTCCTCGATCTCGGCCTTGAGTTCAGTCAGCATACTGGCATGAATTTCGGTAAGGGCATGGAACACACCAAGCGCGTTGAGACATCCGGCATAGATGCCGTCTTCATGCGCAAGGATCAGTCCGTTGGTGAGCAGGTCTGATTTGTCCCGGATACTGCCGAATACGGTCGCGGCATCCTCCGATAGCTCCATCACCAGCACGTTTCGATCCATTATGCCGGACACACCCTTTTTCTGATTCAGGGCATAGCCGAACGGATTTGAGATCAGGCGCTGGAAAGCCTGAAGGGACACAAACCCTGTCGGCTTGCCGTTAAAATCGACAACCGGGCACAGTGTCGCTTCAGGGTTCTTGACGAAAAACGCGGATACCGCATCAAAGCTGTCTCCGAGAGAGAGCGGCTCAAAATGCATCCATGACGTGGAGCGAAATCTCATAATAAACCCATCTGCCCCACCCAAAAGGCCTTATGGGTTCTCGCTATCATCACAGTCTGAAAACTTTGTAACCAGTAATAGCCACAACAGCGTACAAGACTTTGACTTTCATGAATTTATTGTGACGCACACTTCAGGAGTGGCCTGGAACTCCGACGACAGATTGGGCAAGATGTTCGGGCGATACATCCGCATTCTTGCGCGCGACCACGCTGAATGACGCATCCGTTTCGAGCACGACCAACTCAGCTTCGGCAACGCGTGTCAGGCCATTTTCCCGCAACGCGGCGAGCACTTCGGACTTGGTCAGACGCTCATCGCGAATATTCTGCATAAGGTACTGACCCCGATATACCAGAAGTCGTGGACTGGATTTCACAAGCCATTCCACAGAGTCGCTGCGCGCCAGAACGAATGTCAGCCCCCATTGAATAAACAGGAGGACTGCAATGGCGAACAAGGCTTCGACGGCCGTGACGGAATTCGAGGTGATACCCGCTCCAGCGATTGAGCCCAGCGCCACGGTCACCACCCAGTCAAAATTGTTCATCTGAGACGTAGACCGCTTTCCAGCGAGCCGGATGAAAGCGATGATGGTGAAATATATGACTGGGGCGGCAAGCGCGATACGGACAAGATCTTTCCATCCGTCGTAATAGATTGCTGAAATATCCATCAGTCGACTGCCTGCACGATCTCATAATCTATCGGCTTGTAGCGAAAATTATTGGACTCTCCTGCGGAGCAGCTGGTCATGCCGATCAGAAGGTCCATGCAGGCTTCGAACGTAATCGACTGCCCCGCTTTGCTCAGAGGTGGCAAAACCTTGATCTCGCCCGTCTGAGGATCTGTCGCGACATGCATGAAGATGTTGAACGCGATCGGAATATCATCGGGGCCTATGCCGTATTCGGCCAGGGCTGCTTCGAGGTTTTCCTGACAACCACCTTGGGGATCAGCTTCATTGTACAGCTTGCGGAACGTATCCTTCGAGCAGGGCGTCAGCGTGAAATCATGACGGCCGACCTCATCCTCGACAATTTTCAACATGTCACGGCTGCGATTGGAGTAGAGCATGTCTCCCGTGGTCAGGAACATGCGCCCGGCATAATCGAGGGAACGCCCGGATGAAATCACTTCCTTCCGGTCGTCCAGATTGTAGGCGACCATGTCGCTGACTTGTTCGCCTTCGGGATCTGTCACAGTCAGGCGTTCGCCCTTGCGCAGGATGAAGGCCGTGCCGGATTTCGGGGGGATACGGTGACTCATTTCGCAGGCTCCTGCGGGGTGAACGGACATTTCCACTCAGGACCGACTTCGCGGCCTGAATATTGCGCGGCTTCAGACCCCCGGCCGAAATCTGCCAGCATCGGATTAACCGAACCGGCAAGCGCCTTGTCGCGCTCTCGAATGATCTGCTTCATTTTCTCGAACCGGCCATCCTGGCGCAGGCGTTCGAATTGCTCATGCGAATTGAAGACGAGCGCAGGAAACTCGAAACGACGGGCTGGTCGGGATGCGTTCGGGTGCAGGCCGATGACGAAGAAGGCCTCGCCCAGCAAGCCCATCGAGAAATGTGCCGATTCCGGATCACGCTCCGCGCTCTCGGCCCACCCCCTGCCCTCGACCACATCGAGATTGTGCAAGGATTGAAGCCGATTCCAGAGCGCACGCTCGAATTCAGTCTCTGACAGCTCGGTCGGCCCCGTGAAGATGGCGACGAAGGACTGAACCACAGGGGAGCTGAAATCGAGCTCCTCGATAAACTCTTCCAGTGCGCGCCTGAGATTGATGTCACCTGCAGCGGAATCTATGTCGCCGAATTCCGCAATGACCAGCTGATCGCGAACCATTGCCGATTTTGCCCCAATACAGGGAAAGGAATCTGATTGCACGAATTGCCGGAAGGCGTCCGTGCGGGTGAGAGTGGTGCTGCCCATTTGGTTGTGTCCTGTCATATCTGGGCAATCAACCCCGCAACCTTCAAACCGGTTCCGCAACTTCTGACAGCAAGGTGTGGCGGCCTTCTGGATCACTTTGCCGCCACAAGATATACTTTCTCGTGAGCGTGAAATCAGACGCTTGAACCCCCTTCAAAAGCAGGGGCCGAATGCTTATTTATGTTAAACCGCGATGACATTCATGCGGTTTATACGGGGCGACGCCGCCGCCATGCGGGGCTAAACGTCAGGAAGAAGATCTGATTGCCGGAACGATCGCCGCAATGCGGGGTTGGTCTGCAAAGGAGGAGATTAGATATGGCGAACAAAACCGCCAGTGCGAGTGTGGCACTCAGCCCGGAGCAGGGCCTGAGCCGTTATCTCACCGAAATTCGTAAGTTCCCCATGCTCGAGAAGAATGAGGAATTCATGCTCGCGCGGAAATGGCGCGAACAGGAAGATACCCAGTCTGCCGAGAAGATGGTGACATCCCACCTGCGTCTCGTTGCGAAGATCGCAATGGGCTATCGTGGCTATGGCCTGCCGATGGCCGAAGTGATCTCCGAGGGCAATGTCGGTCTTATGCAGGCCGTGAAGAAATTCGACCCGGACAAGGGTTTCCGACTGGCAACCTATGCCATGTGGTGGATTCGTGCCGCCATTCAGGAATACATCCTGCGCAGCTGGAGCCTCGTGAAACTCGGCACCACGGCCGCGCAGAAGAAGCTGTTCTTCAACCTTCGCCGCCTGAAAGGCGAAATGAAGGCTCTGGACGAAGGTGACCTTCGTCCTGAACAGGCCCAGTTGATCGCCGAAAAGCTGAATGTGACAGAAGCTGAAGTGTATTCGATGAACGGACGCATGTCCGGCTCGGATGCTTCGCTGAACGTGCCCATGGGCACCGATGGCGACATGGAGTGGCAGGACTGGCTGGCCGACGATGATCAGGGCCAGGCCGAGGAGTTTGCCGACAAGCAGGAATTCAATGCGCGGATGGAATTGCTGACCGCTGCCATGGAAGACCTGAACGAGCGCGAACGCCACATCCTGACCGAGCGCCGCCTGTCGGAAGAGCCGAAAACACTGGAAGAACTGTCCGAGGTTTACAGTGTTTCGCGTGAGCGTATTCGCCAGATCGAAGTGCGCGCGTTCGAAAAGCTCCAGAAAGCCATGAAACGTATGGCCAAGGATCAGGGCCTGCCGAACATGGCCCCCAACCCGGCTTAGTGACCGGTCAGGTTCGAATACGCATCTTCATCCAGCTCAGACGGCCCGCTTAACAGTGGGCCGTTTTTCATTGGACCCACCGCGGCAGAATTCAGCGACCATTCTCCCTGTTCTCTTGACCAAAGTGTCATCAGACATGCCGAATAGGCTCCGCGGATGAACCTGCCCGCAGCCACATAGGGATGCGAACCGATTTCAGACTCGCAAATTATGTCTGACGGCTTTCTTGGAGGAATCTGGACTTCACAGATCAAGGGATCAGGCTGAGGGCCAACAATTGATCTGGCTGGAGCGCGGCGACACTCGGGAAACCCCACATGTACCCGCTCGTGCGATTCCCGCAGTCTATGGACAAGTCCTATATCATCTTCGCTCAGCGAGTTGAGGAGAATTGGTGGAGCCTCTGCCCCGCTATAGCGGGTCATTTCCAAATTTAGCTGAAACTGTTTGTCCGTAACGTGTTCCAACATCGCCTTGCGGTGCATGCGGTTTCCTGCAGAGCTCGCGACCACGCAAAACGCGACCAGCAACAATACAAGGATGAGCCTATGGTGCCAAAGCACCACAATGGTTTTCATCATGATATTCATGCGTCCCCCCGGCCCGCCTGCAAATCCTTCGCAATCTCCCTCTATCTATTTATGATTGCGATAACAATACCAAACAGTAGAATTTTTCTCCTATTGGGAGAATTATTTGAGCTGAAGTGCGGGGGGATCCCCTGCAGGAGAATGTTCGGCCTGGATCGTCTGTGCCGGACGTCGATTTGTCCGTATGGGTGAAGTATGCTCGTAGTCGGCCGAGCCGGATTCGTTCCACGTCATGGACGCCCCGCCAGTTGGACGACGTCTTGCGCCTCAGCATAGAGAAATTGAGATGGGTTTTGCGATAGAAGTTGATAGCGCGACAGATGCGAGGCTGGAGGCTTACACATCCATTCGCGAGAAGGACCTGACTTCAGGTCATGGCGCGCGCTTCATCGTCGAGGGCAAAGTAGCGCTGGAGACAGCGCTGCGTCGGGGACGTTTTGCGCTGGAAAGTGTGTTCCTTGCAGAGAACCGGGTCGCACCGCTGGCCGAATTGATGGCCCTCGTGCCGGAGAACGTGCCGGTCTATGTCGCGCCCCAGTCGGTGATGGATGCGGTCGCAGGGTTTCCGATGCATCGCGGCGTGCTTGCCTGTGGGCTGAAAGGCGACATCGCCGAACCGGCCGCGTTTCTCGCCGCCATAGAGGCCGGTCCCTCTACCCTGCTCCTGATGTCAGACCTGTCCAATCACGACAATGTCGGCGCTTGCTTTCGTAATGCGGCCGCCTTTGGCACAGATGCAGTGCTGATGGATGGTCAATGCTGTGACCCGCTCTATCGCAAGGCCATCCGGGTCTCCTCCGGCAGTAGCCTATGGCTGCCCTATGCCCATGGCGGGACGGGCCTGGACATGGTGAACGCGGCCAAGGCGGCGGACTATGAGGTCTGGGCCATGACGCCGCGTGCAGAAGCCCCGCCGATCACCGAAATGGTTGTGCCGGACCGACTCGCCATCCTGCTCGGTGCCGAAGGACCGGGGCTGCCGAACGAATTGATCGCGGCTTGTACGCCCGTGCGCATCCCAATGTCGGAAGGCTTTGACAGTGTGAACGTGGCGACCGCCGGAGCGATCGCCATGGCTCACATATTCGGGGCGAAGGCCTAGAAGACGCGCGGGCGTTCCGTCTTGTCGATGTGGAGGCCGCATTCGGACTTCTCCTGTCCGGCCCAGCGACCCGCGCGGGGATCGTCCGGATTGTCGGACGGCTTCGTGCACGGCCAGCAGCCGATGGACGGATAGCCCTGAGCAACCAGCGGATGGCGCGGCAGATTGCGCTGCTTGATCAACAGTTCCACATCGTCCGGAGTCCAGTTGGCCAGCGGGTTCACCTTGTAGCGTCCGTTCGCAAACTCGAAGACCGGCAGGCTCATCCGGGCCCCACCATGAAAGCGTTTGCGACCGGTGATCCAGGCATCAAAGCCCTCCAGAGCCGGCTCCAGCGGGCGCACCTTGCGCAGTGCGCAACAGGCGTCCGGATCGGTTTTCCAGAGATTGTTCTTCGGATCGAGCACCTTGCGCTCGGTCTCACTCGGCGGAATTTCGCGCACACCGGTCAGGCCGAGCTTTTCGATCAGCTCGTCTTTGTAGTCCAGCGTCTGCGGGAAATGCATACCGGTTTCGAGAAACACGATGGGCAGGTCAGGCTTCACGTCCGCGATCAGGGCCAACATAGCGACACTCTCGGCGCCGAAACTGGATACGTAGGTCAGGCTGTTGGACCATTCGCGAACCATGGCGACGCGCAGCACCGTCTGAGCGGAGGCGTCGCGCAACTCACCATTCAGGCGAGCGAGGCGGACGTCCGCAGCTTCGGACTTGCGGGCAAGACTGTCGCCATAAGGCATAAGGATCAGCTTTCGTGTCTCTTGCGGTACACCGGCGTCCGATCACCCGCTGCGGGCTGGTAGACGTCGGAATACTCTTCCAGTGCGTTCACTACTTCATGTAGGTCAGCACGGGCGGTCTCGTAAGCGTCAAAGCCTGAACGGTTCATATAGAATATCTGATCCCGCAGGACGTGACCCACAGCGCGAAGCTCTCCGGTATAGCCGAAGCGACGGCGCAAAAGCTGGGCCTGGGAGTATCCACGACCGTCAGTATATTTAGGGAAACTGATTTCGATCAGTTGCAACCGGTCGAGATATTCCTCCAGTTCGTGCGGGTCGTCGCCCGGTTCCAGCCGCACACCAATATCGGTGTTACGGGCCAGAAGAATGTCTCGCTCGCTGCGAAATCGTCCGAGCGAAACTGTAATACATCCACCAGGAGACAGCTCACCTTCATCCGGGACATAGGCCCAGATATTGTCGATCTCTGTGCCGTTCTTAACCAGCGGCATAAAGCGCCTCCTTGAAGGGGTCATGGCCGAGGCGGGCCAGCGTCTCGATGAACAACTCGCCCTTGTCGGCGCGCAGCTCGCGATAGGTGTCGACGACGCGTTTCAGCGCGCCGGGCACGTCATCAGCCTTCAGGCCGGGGCCGGCAATATCGCCGATCGCGGCCTTCTCATCTGCGCGGCCACCGAAGGTAATCTGATAGAATTCCTCACCCTTCTTGTCGACGCCGAGAATACCGATATGGCCGACATGGTGGTGGCCACAGGCATTGATACAGCCGGAAATATTGATGTGCAGGCGGCCGATATCTTCCTGATAGTCTGGATCGGCGAACACTTCCTGAACCGCCTGCCCGACTGGAATGGAACGGGCATTGGCAAGGTTGCAGTAATCGAGACCTGGGCACACGATCATGTCGGTGATCAGGCTTTCGTTTGCGGTATGCAGCCCGGCAGCCTTCAACTCGCGATACACATCCGGCAGGTCATCCAGCGCAACATGTGGCAGGACGAGATTCTGGGCGTGGCTGACGCGGATATCGTCATAGGCATAGGTCTCGGCCAGATGCGCTACGGTCATCATCTGAGCGTCGGTGGCGTCTCCGGCGAGACCGCCAATCGGCTTCAGGCTGACCGTGACCGACGTGTAGCCAGGGGTCTTGTGCGGATGGAGGTTGATCCGCGCCCAGCGCGCAAACTCTGCATCATCGGCCTTCAGGGCCTCGAATGCCGAAGACGTGTCTGGCTTCGCGGCCAGTTCCGGCGGCGCAAAATAGGCATGGATACGGTCGATCTCGGCCTGTGGCAGGTCGATTTTCTCATTGTCGCACTGGGCGGCATATTCCTCTTCCACGAGGCGGCGGAACTCGGCTTCGCCCAGTTCGCTGACAAGGATCTTGATGCGGGCCTTGTATTTGTTGTCCCGGCGGCCGAAGCGGTTGTAGACGCGCATGATGGCTTCGAGATAGTCGAGCAATTCGGCTTCCGGCACGAACTCGTTGACCAGGGTCGCGAGGTGCGGCGTGCGCCCCTGCCCGCCGCCGACATGGACTTCAAACCCGACCACGTCGCCGCGCTTGCGGATATGCAGGCCGATATCGTGCACGCGGATTGCAGCGCGATCATGCTCGGCCGCCGTGACGGCAATCTTGAACTTGCGCGGCAGGAAGGCGAACTCCGGATGGAACGTGCTCCACTGGCGGATGATCTCGCACCAGGGGCGCGGATCCATCAATTCGTCTTTCGTCGCACCGGCATAATGATCGGATGTCACGTTGCGGATACAGTTACCGGAGGTCTGGATGGCATGCATCTCGACCTCGGCCAGCTTGGCCAGCACGTCCGGGATGTCTTTTAACGCGACCCAGTTGAACTGTATGTTCTGGCGCGTGGTGAAATGGCCGTAATTCCGGTCATAGTCGCGCGCGACGATGGCCAGTTGGCGCAGCTGACGGCCATTCAGCTGACCATATGGAATAGCCACGCGCAGCATGTAGGCATGCAGCTGCAGGTAGACTCCATTCTGCAGGCGGAGCGGCTTGAACTCGTCTTCCAGCAATTCGCCCGATAGGCGGCGGTCCACCTGTCCACGGAATTGCGCGACCCGCTCGGAGACGATCCGGGCGTCAAACTCATCATATCTGTACATTACGCAGCCTCTTTTGCGTGCGGTAGATTCAGGGCCACTTCGGTGCGGCTGACCCATCTTTCCACGGAAGGAAAATCAGACAGGTCAAAGCCACCCTCATGGGCGACCCGTGTGTAGGCGACCAACGCAATATCGGCGAGCGTCATCGCATCGCCAACCAGCCAGTCGGTATAGGTCAATTGCAGCTCCATCACACCGAGCGCGCGGCGCCCCTTGGCCATCAGCTGCGGATCGATCTGGTCATCCGGCGTATTGAGATAATGTTTCTGGAAGCGCCTCACAGCAATGGCGGTCTCGTGAGAGTATTGTTCCCAGAACAGCCAGCTCATCATCTGGGCCCGGCGGAACATGTCAGAAGGGACCAGGTCACTGCCTGCCTCTTCGGCGAGATACAACATGATGGCGTTGGACTGTGGCAACGCACGGCCATCCGGCCAGCGCGCCAGCGGCACCTGACCCGCCGGGTTCAGCGACAGGAAGTCTTCGGTCTGGGTGCCGCCCTGAAGGATATCGACCTCTACCCAATCATATGGGATGCCAAGCAAGTCAGCGGTCCATTTCGGTTTCATGCAATTGCCGGAAATGGAATCGCCGTAAAGTGTGAGTCGCTGAATCTCGCGATGGGGCATTATGCGCCCTCTCCATAGGAAACGGTCGGCCCTTTTGCGCGGATGGTTTCGCGCAGGGTCTCGCGGCCCGTGATTTCGCCGGTCTCGGTGACTTCCATGAAGTAGGGATCGGTAACGATCCCCTCCTGCGTCTGAGCATCTGCAAGGCGCGCTTCGGCCTCATCGCCTGTAAAGGCGGCAACTTTTGAAACGTCCTGGGTCCAGCTGCCGTCGGCGGCCATCCAGACATTCTGGCCGGTCGCGGTCTCCCATGCGGTGACGGCCTTTGGCGTATCCGGCTTAAGTTTCGGGCGAACGGATGTCATACGAAAGTCTCCTGGCTGACGCAGCCTGAAAGGCCGATTGCGCCACTCGCGAAAGGCAGGCCCGCCACTTTGCCGATGATGAGCAATGCTGGACCCTCGATACCATTGTCTGTGATCAGGTCAGGCAGTTCAGCAAGAATACCGAAAACCTGAATTTCGTTCGGCCGCGTGCCGTTCTCGATCACTGCGACCGGCGTGTCTGGCGCGCGCCCGGCTTCGATCAACTTGTCAGTAATGGCGGCCGCTGTGCCGACGCCCATGAAGACGGTGACGGTCTGGTTCGGCTTGGCGAGCGAGTCCCAATCGAGATCGGGCACGCCGCCCGCCTTGGCATGGCCGGTGACGAAGGTCAGGCTCTGGGCATGATCGCGATGGGTCAGCGGTACACCTGCCTGCGCCGCGCATCCCAGCGCCGACGTAATACCCGGCACCACGAAGGCTTCGACGCCTGCGGCCAGCACCGCTTCCATCTCTTCACCGCCACGCCCGAAGATAAACGGGTCGCCGCCCTTCAGGCGTACAACGCGCTTGCCATCGCGGGCCGAGCGGATCAGCATTTCGTGAATTTCATCCTGCGGGACGGAATGGTCGCCCTTGCTCTTGCCGACAGACACGCGGTCGGCATCCCGGCGAATGAGCGTCAGGATATCGTCGCTGACCAGACGGTCATAATAGACAATGTCGGCTTCCTGCAGCAGGCGCAGCGCCTTCAGGGTCAGCAGCTCCGGATCACCCGGACCCGCGCCAACCAGATGGACCACACCTTGCGTCCGGCCGCCGGACAATGCGTCGCGCATCGCCTGTTCAGCAGCTTCCAACTCGCCCGCATAGGCAAGTTCGGCAGCCTTGCCATTGAGCACGCTCTCCCAGAACTTCCGACGCGCGCCAGCATCCGGCAATTTGGACTTCACCTCTTCTCGCATGCGTCCGGCCAGTTCCGCCAGATCGCCGATGCGTGCGGGTGTAAGCGCTTCAAGTTTGGCTCGCACCGATTTGGCAAGTACAGGCGCAGAGCCGCCCGAGGCCACGGCAGCAACAATCTCGCCGCGGTCCATGATGGATGGAACCGTAAAATCGCAGAGATCTGGCCGATCGACGACATTCAAAGGCACGCCATATTGGCGCGCCCAAGTGATCGCGCGATCTGTGTTTTCATCAATTCGGCAGGCCACAATTGCAAAACGGGCAACATCGAGCGCGGCGCCAGCTTGGTCCTGCGGCGCAATCGTTATGCGCCCGGCAAACTCCTGAGCGAAGCCGGAATCGATGTCTTTTCCAATAATCACAGTGATATGCGCCGGTGTTTTGGCGAGCAGGCGCACCTTGCGGCGCGCTTCCTCACCACCGCCGAACACGACGACGCGCGCGTCATCCATGTTGAAGAAAGCCGGAAATTGGCGCATGCGGGCGGACCTCTTTTTAGGCAAGCTGATCAGTCAGGTGTCAAAATGGCTCTTGACGCGGCGGACGCAAGCATGAACCCCTACAGCGATCCTTTAGAGAAACTATCCATGTCAGACCCATCCGACCGACTTCCCCCGTTGAACGCGCTGAGAGCCTTCGAGGCCGCCGCGCGGCGCCTGTCTTTTACACAGGCTGCCGAAGAGCTGAATGTCACGCCCGGCGCGATTTCACAACAGATAAGGCAGCTGGAAGAATATGCTGGCACGCCCCTGTTCAAGCGAACGGGCCGTTCAGTTTTGCTGACAGATGCCGCCCAGGCCAGCCTGCCCCTGGTGCGCGATGCATTCGAGAGAATTTCTGAAGCCGGGCGGATCATGCAGGCTCCAGCGCGCAAAGGCCGGGTCATGGTGTCATCTGCGCCGTCCTTCGCCGCGAAATGGCTGGCGCCCCGCCTTGATGGCTTCCACCGGGAACATGAGGAGACCGAGGCCTGGATCTCGGCCGATATGGGCCTGACCGATTTCACCACGGCCGATGCCGATTTCGCAATCCGCTATGGCCGGGGCAATTATGACGGCCTGAAATCTGAAAAGCTGATGGACGAGACTGTCTTGCCGGTCTGTTCCCCTGCCCTGCTGGAAGGAACCGACGCGATCCGTAAGCCTTCGGATTTGCGGCATCACACACTGATCCATGATGAGAGCAACGAGAATGACCCGTCCTGCCCCGACTGGGCCAGCTGGCTGCGTGCACGGAATGTGAAAGATGTTGATGGCTCACGCGGCCCACGTTTCAATCAGGCGATCCTCGTGATCGAGGCGGCTGCCGCCGGACGCGGCGTGGCGCTTGCCAAACGCGCGATTGCAGCAGCGGATCTCGCCTCTGGTCGGCTGGTCGCACCCTTCGCGGATGGCTCCCACCTGATCGATTTCGGGTACTGGATCGTCTATCCGAAAGGCCGTCACCTGACGCCAGATGTGCGCAACTTCATCAAATGGCTGAAGACCGAGGCGACCAATAGTGAAGTGGTCGGCGTCTAGGGTTCATTGCCTTCCCAGTCGACGACCCAGTCTTCGGTGTCCTCATCGAAGACCGTGTCCTCGGAAACGGTGCGTCCCCGGATCGAATGCCCCTCTTCGTGGATGCGGTTGCGGTCACCACACACGAGATAGTGCCAGTCCGGCAGCTCCTTGCCCTCATGGATCAGGCGATAGGCGCAGGTCTTTGGCATCCAGCGGATTTCCTCGACCTTCTTCGGAGTAAGAATCACGCAGTCTTCGACGATCTTCTTGCGATTTTTGTAATCGGCACACTGACAGCTATCCCCGTCAAACAGGCGGCAATGGAGTCGCGTGTAAGCGATCTCACCGGTATCTTCATCTTCCAGTTTGAGCAGGCAGCATTTGCCACAGCCGTCGCAGAGGGATTCCCATTCCTGCGATGACATCTGAGCCAGTGGTGTGGTTTTCCAGAAAGGCTTGGTCATCCCCTCAGGGCAGCCCATTCCGGCGTCTTTTCAATAAGTGCCGTTGCAAACCAGCAAGACGAAGAAACCGTCTCACCCGCAGCAATGATGTCATTCATCACACGCGTCACCAGATTTTTGCCAAGGCCGCGTCCACCCAGTTCTCCCGGCACGATCGTGTGCGTGATATGGCGCAGCCCGGTCCGCGGACGCTCATAGGTCAGATACGCTTCCAGCCCGTTCTCGAAATAGCTGTAGCGCATATGATTTTCATCATGGGTGATGGGTATCGTGGTCATGCCAGTACATCCTGCCATTCTGCATGTTTTTGAATTTGCGCCTTCGCGAAAGGGCACAGCGGAATGATCTTGATTCCGTCCCGGCGCGCATCCTCAACCGCGCGTTTGACCAGGGCTACGCCGACACCCATGCCGCCGAGCGCTTTCGGAACGCCGGTATGGTCGATGATGATCCGCTCCGTACCCGCCTTCGAATAGGTCATCTCGGCCTCGTGGCCGTTGACCAGGGTGACGTAGCGCCCGCCGGTCTCTCCGTCTTCGCGCTTGATCTCAAACTCGCTCATGAGTGTATGCCTTCTGCTGAGAGCCCCTATGTGGCGCGCCATCCGGCAGCACGCAAGGAAAAGCCGCCCCCGGAGGAGCGGCTTTCACAGTGGTTCAGGGGGTCGCCTATTTGTTGACGGCGTCCTTTACGTCACCCGCTGTCTTGCGAGCTTCGCCTTCGGCCTTGTCCATCTTGCCTTCGGCTTGCATCTTCTTGTTGTCTGTCATTTCACCGACAGTTTCCTTGACTTCGCCTTCAGCTTCCTTGGCACCGCCCTTGAGATGTTCCTTGTCCATTTGGGTCTCCTTCAGTTTGTTTGTGTCGGCCGCATGATCGCGGTCAGTCAATCAACGCGCGACGGACAAGAGCGATCCGATTAATTCGGTGTCAGAAAGCATGCAGCCGCGGAGGACTGTTCAAAACGGTATGGCCCGGCTAACCCGTCTCGCATGGCCCGCTTGCTCACGCATCCCATGATTGACTGGAAGGACGACGGCACGCCCGTCGCTCGCGAGGCGGGGGACGTGTACTTCACGGCGGGGGATGGACTGGCTGAAACCCGCGCGGTTTTCCTGCAGGGCTGCGGCCTTCCAGAAGCCTGGGCAGGCAAGACCGAGTTCACGGTAGCGGAAACCGGGTTTGGCACAGGATTGAACTTCCTCGCCTTGTGCGAACTGTGGCAAGCGCACCGACCAACCCCGAATGCATGGCTCCACTTTGTCAGCTTCGAAGGCTTTCCCCTGACTGAGGCCGATGCGGCGCGCGCGTTGGGCGCGTGGCCCGAACTGGCATGCTTGGCAGCGCGACTGCTCGCCGATTGGCCTGGGCCTGTGCGCTGTGTACACCACCTCGTCTGGCCTGATATCGGCGTCACTCTCACGCTTCATCTCGGCGATATTCACGACACGCTGCCCCAGAGCCAGTTCATGGCCGATGCCTGGTTTCTCGACGGATTCAGCCCGGCAAAGAATGAAGCCATGTGGTCAGCTGATCTTTACGGACTGATTGCAGAGCGCTCCAAGCCCGGCGCAAGCATCGGCACGTTCACCGTGGCAGGCGCAGTTCGGCGCGGACTGACAGAGGTCGGCTTCGATGTCGTCAAAGCACCGGGACACGGCCGCAAGCGGCAGCGACTGGAAGCAAGGTTGGCACTTGCCTCTCCCGCCAAGCCGGACATTTACGGCCTGCGCGCGCATAATGGCCCTCGCCAAAAGATCGCCATTCTGGGCGCAGGAATTGCCGGGGCGAGCGCGGCTTACGCCCTGACAGAGCGCGGCGCAGATGTGACTGTGTTTGATCCAGTTGGCCCCGCAAGCGGCGCAAGTGGCAATCCGCTGGCCCTTATGATGCCTCGGCTCGATGCGGGCGACACGGCGCAAGCCCGCTTGCTGATCGACGCTTATCTTGCCGCCCGCCGCGCCTATTCAGGCATGGAAGGCGCACACGAAACCACAGTACGCCAAATGCCAAAGGACAAGGCCGAGCAGACCCGGTTCGCGAAATTGCTTGCGGACCCGCCTCTGCCTTTGGAAGACCTTGAAGCCATTTCGGGCGGCGGCCTGCTCCACAAGCGCGCACTGGTCCTTGAGCCTGCGCGGATCATTTCCGGATTGCTCGACAATGTTCGGGTCCGGACCGGGACGGTCGAGATTTCGCTACAGGATCGCTTGGTGGATGCCGAGGTGTTCGACATCATTGTCCTCGCCACCGCCATGGAGACGAACCGGCAACTTGGCTGGGTCGGGCTGGAAGGCCGATTGGGTCAGGTCGAGAGCGTCGCGGACGCCACACCCGTTCAAGCAGAGGCAGTGGCGAGCGGGCACTACGCACTGGCATTGGAAGATCAGAGGCTCTGGGGCGCTACCTTTGAAAGAATCGAAGATGGTGTACCGGCTGCAACGTCCGCCGCTGCCCGCGCCACCAATGCCGACGCATTGCGACAATTGTCTCCATGGTGGCAACGAAGCGCAACGTCGCTGCCCGTTCAGTCTCGTGCTGCCATTCGTGCGACCACCGCTGATCGATTACCCCTGGTCGGCGCCGTGCCCGATTACTCTGCAGCGCTGGAGACATTTTCCGGCATGCGAAAAGGGCGCCCTGTCGATGCGGACGCCCCCGTGTTGCCGGGCATATTCATGGTGAACGGTTTTGGTGCGCGCGGCTTTACCTGGGGCCCCTGGGCCGGCCGGGTGCTGGCGGCCAGGTGCCTTGGCGGGCCCTCCCCCGCCGAAGTGGCGGCGCTCGAGGCGGTCAGCCCCGTGCGCCTGATTGTTCGCGCCTTAAAGCGCGGTGAAGTCTGACTCACCAAAAGAGCGGGCGATGCTGAGGCGAACGCCCCCCTCTTCGTGCGGCGCAAACGTCATCTGAAGCCCGCCGAACTCCAGTGCTGTCTGTCCCTGGAGGCTGGAGAGAAAGAGTACCATCATCAGGATGAGGATGGAGATCCCTCCGAGCAGCCAGTTATTCGTCAGTAGCGTCCCCTTACGCATTTTTCCGGTCCTTCTTGTCGGATGGTTAGGGTGAATGGGCGCGGTCTAGTTGCCACGCTCCAGGTCGCGGAATTCCTTGCGCAGTCGCCACTCGTCAGATGTGACCTTGCGTTCGATATCCCTGAGGCGTTCATCGAGATCCATGAAAGTGTATTTCAGGTTCCCGAAAGTGGCTCTGGGGCGGTCGTTCACGTTGCGCCAGAAAACATCTTCTTCCGGTGATATGGTACGACCGCCCAAAGGTGTCCGCGGCGTGATCATCCAGACAACGATATAGGCTATCAGGGCGATCGGTCCGGCGACAAAGAAAAAGGCGAGCACGGCTAGCAGGCGCACCAGGATGGGTTCCCAACCAAAGCGTTCGGCAAGGCCGCCACAGACGCCGGCAATGACCTTGTCATGACGCGAGCGGTAATAGCGCTTCGGATTCGGGGAGCCGTACTGGTCGCCTTCTGGGGCTGTATCACGGTAGGCACGGGATTGGCGGGACATATGTCTGGGTCCTTAGTCGTCAAAAGTGGGGCGGGAAGAACGAGGCGGCCTGCGGGGGCTGTCCGCTTCGCTCTGCTCAAGGAGAGATTCGAGCGTCTCGATCCGGCGTTCCATCGCCTTGGCCGAGCGCCAGAGATCCTCCATCATGCGCTCATCGTCGGGCATCAGGGTTTTCTGCTTCCGCCACAGGGTGATGTAGTGGAAGATCATGCCCGGGAGGACGATGAACAGCGAGACGATCGCTATGATTGGAATAAACTCATCCATCAGGCGGCCTCGTCAGCAGATGGCTGCCGGTTGGCGCGCGCCTGGGCGATGAGGCCCGGAGCGCAGACCAACGTCATGAAGCCGGTGAGGCAAGCGAGTGAAAACAACATCGATTAGTCCTCCGATTTCTTGCTGGAAGACTTCGCCGAAGACTTGGCGCGCTTCGCTTTCAGGGCTTCGAGTTCCTTCTCGACGCTCTCGTCACGCTCCAGCGCGGCGAATTCGGCTTCGAGGGTCGGTTCACGGCCCTTGATCGTGTCAGCATAGGCTTCCATTTCGTCGACCTTGCGCTCGATATTGCCGTAGCGCGCCAGCGCATCATCCACTTTGCCGTCATAAACCTGGCTGCGAATGCGAATGCGCTGCTCGGCCGCTTCGCGGCGCATCATCAGTGCCCGATGCTTTGCCTTCGCTTCGTCAAGTTTGGCTTGAAGCTTGGCCAGATCGTCCTGGCGCTTCTCGAAGGCTTCTTCTGCCGCGTCCATTGCCAGCTTGCGGCGTTCGATTTCGCCATCAGCTTTCTGCTTGGCGGTCAGAGCGCCACGGGCCAGGTCTTCACGACCCTTGTCGATGGCCAGTTCAGCCTTTGCAGCCCATTCGTCGCGGGTCTGCGTGAAATGGACGATTTCGCGTTCCATTTCCTTTTTGTCTGCCATGGCGCGGGCCGCGGCGGTGCGAACCTCAACCAGCGTATCTTCCATTTCCTGGATGATGAGCCGGGCAATCTTTTCAGGATTTTCGGCGCTGTCGAGCATCGCGTTGATGTTGGAATTGATGATGTCACCGAGTCGGGAGAACAAGCCCATTTTGGTGTCCTTTCGTGAGTGGGGAGGAGGATTAGAAGAACAAACCGCCGAAGAAGATGCCGACGACGAAGAACATCCAGCTTTCCGCCGGGCGCGTCGCGAGCCACCGACCGAAACGGCCAGCATCCGAGCGGGCTTCCGAAGTGTTGTAGCGATCTTCCATTTTCAGTTTGTCCTTCTTGTGTTTGTGAGCAACGCCCTGTCGCTCCGAGCCCTTCTGTCATTTCAAGGACTGTGCCAGTTCAAAATTAATTTTATAGATCTTTGTTTTATTTGGTATTTTTAGGTATCTCGGACTATTTGATTTTTATAATTTGGCGTATTTAGCCAATTTTTTTGTATGTTTTGCCTCTAATTTTTGCTATTTTGACTAAATGGTTGATCAAAATACGCAATTATTGGGGCAGGCGCCCGCCTGGCTGAGCGCGCAGGAGCATGTTTCCCGTGTCGCCCCGCTGGATCGCTCCATTCTTGTCATCGGGGAGCGAGGCACAGGCAAAGAGCTGATCGGCGAACGCCTTCATTTCCTGTCGAAGCGCTGGGATGGTCCATTCGTAAAAGTGAATTGCGCCGCACTGTCGGAGACCCTGCTGGACTCTGAACTGTTCGGGCATGAGCGCGGGGCATTTACCGGCGCGACCGAAATGCGGCGAGGCCGGTTTGAACTGGCCGATGGCGGTACGATCTTCCTCGACGAAATAGCCACCGCCAGCGCGCAGGTTCAGGAAAAATTGCTGCGTGTTGTCGAGTATGGCGAATTCCAGCGGGTGGGCGGTTCAAAAGTACTCTCAACGGATGTTCGCATAGTGGCCGCCACAAACGCCGACCTGCCGGGCATGGTGGAGGCAGGCGAATTCCGCGCCGATCTTCTGGACCGACTTGCTTTTGACGTCATTACCCTGCCGCCGCTGAGGGCCCGGCCCGGTGATGCCAGCCTGCTGGCCGACCATTTCGCTCGGCGTATGGCAATTGAAATGGCGCAGGATTTCCCCGGTTTTGCCCCCTCGACCATTGCCGCTATCGAAGCTCATGACTGGCCCGGCAATGTACGTGAACTGCGCAATTTCGCGCAAAGGCTCGCACATCGCGCCATGCTGATGGCACCGGACGAACCGGTCTTGTTCGATCCGGCCGTACTCGACCCATTCGATTCTCCCTGGCGCCCGACTGGCTCCGGCAAGACAGGTCACTCCGAGACGCTTCAGGCCGACCCGGTACGCATTCGCGACAATCCAGAGATCGCCGCGGATTTCAGCGCGCAGGTCGCCGCTTTCGAGATGCAGTTGATTGACGAAGCCCTCAGCCTGTCACAAGGCCATCAGGGCCGCGCCGCAGACCTGCTGGGACTCTCCTATCATCAATTCCGGGGTCTTCTGAAAAAGCATGACTATGGGCGCAATGCCGGTAAGCCGGCCGATCCTGAGGCTGGCACCCCCATCAAAGGACCTGTGAGGGCCATGTAGGCCTCGCTTCAGTCTAAACTTGCGAAACCCTTCAACTGTTCGATCAGCCGCGGGTAATGCACAGGCTTTGTATGGATCGGACTGTCGGCAAGCCCGTCCTGCAAGTCGGCTTCGTTATTGCCGGTGACAAACACGAACGGAATTCCGAATTCCTTCAGGCGATGCGCTGTCGGAAACGACGCAACCCCTCCGAGATCCATATCGAGCACAGCCGCCTGGATGGATCCCGGCTCGATGAGCGCTTTCGCGTCCTCATTGCTCGCAACAGGCCCTACCACTTCCATGCCTGCATCTTCCAGTTGCGTCTTCATATCAAAAGCGATCAGGAAGTCGTCTTCCAACAGTAATATCTTCGGCATAGTCCCCCTACCTTCTAGCTGGAAAGCGAAATTGAGCTTTTAATCCTTTCGGGTCAAAGGTTAAGTTCGATTTCCCGCCAAGAGCGTGTGACAGACTCTGTTCGATAAGCACACTGCCAAAGCCTTTTCGGCTGGGAGGCACCACCGGCGGACCGTCTGTTTCGACCCAGTCGATGATCACGTCAGGGTCATCATCCGTCTCTTCTATGAACCAGCTGATGCTGAGCCGTCCGCTATCGTTCGAAAACGCACCATACTTGGACGCGTTCGTGGCCAGTTCGTGCAGGATCAATCCGAAAGCGTGTGACCCTTGCGGCCCTAAGACAAGCGGCGGCCCCGTCATTTCCAGCCGCGTGCCATCAGCGGGCGCATAGCCAAGAACCTGATCCCGGATGAGACGAGAAATATCCGATGAGTCCTGCGTCGTGGATACAAGCAGGTCATGGCTGGCCGCGATGGCGCGCAGGCGCCCGGTGAATGATTGGCGAAAGCCTTCAAAGTCTGTCGCCTCCCGCAGCGTGTGGGCGGCGATGGCCTGAATGGTCGCCAGCGAATTCTTGACCCGGTGATTCAGTTCACTGAGCAACATTTCGCGGTGTGCTTCGGCCCGCTTGCGTTCCGAGATATCCACTGCGGACATGACAATATCTGTCACCTGGCCGGATTCGTCGAAAATGGGCGCCAATTGCACGTCTACCGGTATTAGCAAGCCTCGAGAATCCCGGATTTCAGCATCGAACCGCATGCGGCGTCCCGCTTCTGCCTTGGCAAAGGCCGAGATCAGGCGATCCTGCATCGCGCGCGTGTGAGACCATGCCGGATGCTGCCAGATAGGCTTCCCGACAAGGTCCTGGCTCGCCGCCCCGGTTAGCCGAAGGGAGGCTTCGTTGATTTCCAGCAGGATTCCACTGGGTGTGGTAAGCCCGATCATCGAAACAATGCCATCGAGAATGGTGCGCTGGCGTTGCTGGCTTGCATGCAACTGGAGTTCGGCCTGCTTGCGCGCGGTGACATCCTGAAATGACACAGCGAAGCCGTCCCCGACCCGAGCGACCGTGAAGCGGAACCAGCGCGGAACGCCATTGTCTGGATAGTAGAGCTCTCGCCGCCAAGGCGTTCCGGTCTCTACCGTGTTGCAAAAGACGTTGAACAGACCTCTTGCAAAGGCCTCGGGCATGACTTTCGATAGCCGCTTGCCGATCAGGACATTCGCCGAGCGCGCCGTCAGCTGTTCTGCTGCGGGATTGACGAACTCCCAGACGAAATCCTCGATCTCACCGGAAACGCCGCGCTGACTTCGCAGGATCATGAATCCGTCCGGGTTGGTCTCCTGCACGATGCGGAACCGGGTTTCGCTGTCTGTTAGCGCCCGGCTGATGCGCTTCTTTTCCGTTATGTCCTGAAGGATCGAAATGAAATAGGCGACCGTGCCATCCGGATTGCGAATGCAACTGACCGAAAGCAGGACCCAGACAATCCGGCCGGACTTGTGGTAATAACGTTTTTCGATCCGATAGGTCTCGCGCCTGCCCTCAAGCACCTCGTTGAGGAGCCCGACATCCAGATTCAGATCATCCGGGTGAGTGATGTCCTGAAACGTAATCTTGAGCAATTCGTCGCGCGGATAGCCCACAATTTCGGAGACGCGCCGGTTGACGTTCAGCCATTGTCCCTGAGGGCCCACATGCGCGATCCCCACGCTGGCATGCTCGAACGTGGCCCGGAACATGGCATCACTTTCAACCAGCATGACTGCCGGTTTATTCGGTTCCTCGGGCTCACCGGTCGACATGCCTTGAGTTCATCCTTGATGGAGAGTTATTAATTCAGGTAACTACGCGAAGATGTAAATCAGGTTACCCTGACTGTACTCATCATAGGTCATTGTAACCATGTAATTTTTGACGCCAGACTGCACACAGGGCGTTGCAGGCGCATCCTAGTGTGGCGACGCCAGAATACATATTTCACACGCAATGTATCGCTCGGCTCTTGAGGCCGGTTCTTCCCCTTCCCAAGTCAGGAAAATGAGGAATTCGATTCGCCTCATCGGCAATTCTGCGCCATACTTGAATCCTGAAAAAACAAAGGAGACCGCCCGTGCAGATACAGATTACTGGCAAGCATATGGATCTCGGAGAGGCTCTGCGGAGCCGCATCGAAGACGGACTGGAGGCGGCAGTCAGTAAGTATTTCAACCGAACCGGCGACGCCCGCGTTTTCGTGTCCCAACAGGGACCCTTCGTCGAAGTTGACTGCAATGTGCACCTGCCCTCTGGCATTATCCTCCAATCGACCGGCAAGGCGGAAGACCCTTATGCTGCGCTGGAAAACAGCCTCGACAAGATGGAAAAGCGGGTGCGTCGCTACAAGCGCCGACTGAAGGACCATCATGCCGGTACATCGGCTCCAATGCCGAACGAACTGGCTCCGGAAGCCGTGTTCCAGGTGAATGGTCACGATGCCGCCGAGGAAGAGCATTACGAAGAGCCGGATGACACACCGCTGACTGTCGCGGAAACATCGCACTCAATTCGGACAATGAGTGTCTCAGAAGCTGTTATGCAGCTCGAACTGCAGGAAGTGCCGGCCCTAATGTTCAGAAATGCTGGCCATGACGGGCTTAATATGGTCTACCGCCGACCAGACGGTCATATTGGATGGGTGGATCCAGCGAACGTCCCGAGGAACTAGTCCGGAACACGGAAAGTAACTTCATGGCGACTGATTTGACATCCCTGCTCACGGGCGGGGTAATCATACCATCTTTGGAAGCGAAAAGCCGCAAACAGGCAATTCACGCGCTCGCAGAGGCTCTTGCCGAAGCGACAGGCATTGGCCTGCGTGAGATTGAGGATGCCGTAATGGAGCGCGAACGCCTCGGATCGACCGGTGTCGGCGAAGGCGTTGCCATCCCGCACGCCCGTCTTGAGGGCGTCGACGCACCTGTCGGCGGCTATCTGAGACTGGTCCACGGCGTCGATTTCGAAGCGATTGATGATCGCCCTTGCGACCTGATTTTCATGCTGCTGGCTCCGAAATCTTCGGGCGCTGACCATTTGCGGGCCTTGGCCCAGGTAAGCCGCACATTCCGCCAGAGCGCCGTACGTGACGCCTTGCGCGAAGCGAATACGGAAGAAGAAGTCAAAGCGATTGTCTGCCGCGAAGCTGTCGAACAATCTGCCTGAGACACGTCTGACTCCACTGACATGAAAAAGCCCGCCGAATATTTCCGGCGGGCTTCTTGTTTGGATGTCGACCGAGCGTCGATCAGCCTTCGCTTGGCTGCTGCTCAGAGAAACCGCGCAGCTTCAACAGCGGCTCAATGGTTGGGTCGGAGCCACGGAAATTCCGGTACAGCTCATCTGCTTCGCGCAGACCGCCAGATTCATAGACCCATTTCTTCAGCCGCGCCGACAGTTCGGGATCATAGATGTCGCCCGTATCGCGGAACGCGGTGAAGCCATCGGCATCCAGAATCTCGGACCAGAGATAGGCGTAATAGCCTGCCGAATACCCACCCGCGAAGATGTGGCTGAAATACTGGCTGCGATAGCGCGGTTCGATCTCCGGGATCAGGCCGTATTCCTCCAGCACTTGTTGCTCAAATGCCCCGGCATCGGTGATTTCGGCGGCTTCCTCCGAAGTCAGCATGTGCCAACGCAAGTCCAGCAGCGACGCAGCGATGAACTCAGTCGTCTTGAACCCCTGATTGAAGGTCGCAGCAGCGTTCATCTTGTCGATCAGTTCGAGCGGAATTGGCTCGCCGGTTTCATAGTGATTTGCATAGGTTGAAAGCACTTCGGGGGCGCCAGCCCAATGCTCGAGGATCTGGGCGGGGAATTCAGTATAGTCACGAGGACCATCAACACCGGAGAATGTGGAATAACGGATCTGCGTCAGCAAGCCATGCAGACCGTGGCCGAATTCGTGGAACAGCGTCTCAACTTCGTCAAACCGCATGAGGGTCGGCTCACCCTCGGCCGGAGTGATCAGATTGAGATTGTTGGTGATGATCGGGCGAATATTGTTGCCATTGACGTTGGACGTGTCGCGGAACGAGCTCATCCACGCTCCACCACGCTTGGAATCGCGGGCATACATATCGACCATGAACAGGCCGAGATGGTCACCGGTTTCCGCATCCTTGACGTCATACGCGGTCACAACCGGATTCCAGCCGTCAACCTCGACCGGCTCGATCGTGATGCCGAGCAATTTGGAGGCAACATCGAACGCCCCGTCCCGCACAGCACCAAGTTCGAAATATGGTTTCAACGCATTGTCATCGAAGGCGTAGAGATCCTGGCGGACCTTTTCGGAATAGTGCCACCAATCATGTCCGGCAATCTGGAATTCGTCGCCAACCATGTCTTGCATGGCCGCGCGTTCTTCCTTGGCACGCTCGAGGCCCGGTTCCCAGACGCGGAGCAGGAACTCTTCGGCGCCTTGCGGCGTCTTGGCCATGCGTGTTTCCAACTGGTAGTGTGCGTGGGACTTGTATCCCATCAATTCGGCACGCTTGGCACGCAGCTGGGCAATCTTGATCGCGAGCGGGCCATTATCGAACTCGCCCTCGGACGCACGCAGGCGATAGCCATCGAACATCTTCGCGCGCAGATCGCGGTTCTCGCTCTGCGTCATGAAGGTCTCGTAGACAGAGCGATCAACGGTCAGGACCCACTTGTCTTCGCCGTCGACTTTCAGGGCGCTTTTGAAATCGTCTGAAACGCCGACAAGCTCTGCCTCGTCAGTGACCTCGATCTTGAAAGCCTTGGTCGACAGGAGCAAATTGCGACCGAACTTGGTGGTCAGGCCCGACAATTCCTCATTGATCGCGGCGACCTCGGTTTTGACTTCCGGGGAAAGGTCCGCGCCATTGCGGACGAATTCGCGATGGACAAGTTCCAGCAGCCGCGCATCCTGCTCGTCCAGCCCCAGCCGATCACGCTGGCTGTAGACGGTCTTAACGCGCTCGAAGAGATCCTGATTGAAATTGATCGCGTTCATCTCGCGAGTCAGCATGGGCCAGATTTCAGCCTCCAGCTCGCTCAGCGTGTCATTGGTATCTGTATTTGTGATGTTGCCAAAAACATTCAAAACCTTGTTCAGCGACCCACCGGCGACATCAATCGCGACGATTGTGTTCTCGAATGTCGGCGCGTCCGGATTATCGACAATGGCATCAATGTCCGCACGCAACTCCAGAATCGCCTTCTTCGTCGCTGGCATGTAATGCCCATCATCGATTTCGGCGAAGGGTGGGACGCCATAGTCGGCCGTCCACTCCTGACGGAATGGATTACCTGCGAGTTCCTCATCACTGACGACAATCTCCGGCAGCCCGGTCTCGCTGGCGGTCGCCTCGGTTGCAGCGGGCGTTTCCGGGGTTTCCGCTTTCTCGCCACAGGCGGACACGGCAAGGGCGAGCGCAGCAACGCTGCCCGCGAGCAATGATTTTCTGGTCATGGGATCCTCTCAGGTCAGTTAATGCCGTTTAGCGATAAATCACGGCAAAAACCAGACCCGTCGCGGCCTATTTCGGCAGGCGAGCTACGACTTCATGATACTCGGCCAGGGTTTCTTCTAGGATTTGAGCGACGGGCTTGACCGCGTGAATCCGCCCTGCGACCTGCCCCGTAAGGGCAATGCCAGCTTCGAGGTCTCCGTCGAAATAGACTTTCTGCGTCCCGGCAAATTCTCCGAAAATATTCTCCACGCCCTCCTTCAGGATACGCTCTGTACGCTCCGTACTCAAGGCGCGCAGTGCCGGCCCCGGACCTGGTCGGTTCAGGAACACGGTGTCGGTCGCATCCGCAGCAAAGATCGCGTCCTTCCAGTTCTGGTGCACCGGGCTCTCTTCCGAGGACAGGATACGCGTACCCATCAGAACACCTTCCGCGCCAAGCGCAAAGGCAGCGGCCATGCTGCGCCCATCGGTTATGCCCCCTGCTGCAACCACGGGAACATTCACATGTTCGCAAACCAGCGGGATGAGAACCATCGATGCAACATCTTTCGGGTTCTTGAAGCCGCCCCCTTCCCCCCCTTCGACAATCAGGCCATCCACGCCAGCTTCAATCGCCCTTAGCGCGCCCTGAAGCGATGGGACGACATGGAACACGGTGAGGCCTGCCTCCTTCAGCATCGACGTATACTTCATCGGGTCGCCCGCAGATGTTGTGACGAACTTGATGCCCTGATCGATGATGAAGTCGACAATGTTCGGGTCACGCACGAAGGCCTGGGCAACATTCACACCGAACGGTTTGTCCGTCAGGTCGTGCATCTTGAGGATTTCCTCGCGGATCACATCCAACTCGCCAGAAGACGTCTCGATGATGCCCATACCACCAGCATTCGAGAAGGCCGAGGAGAGTGGCGCGCGAGCGATCCAGCCCATCGCGGCCTGAATGACGGGCTTCTCGATTCCCAGCATTTCGGTGATGCGGGTTTGGACGGGTGCTGTTGCCATGTGACTTCCTCCATTTTGCCGATAAAAGAAGGGGGAATGGCGAGGCCTGCAAGCCCTTGCCTTGCGTCAGTGCCTGCGGGCGGGAAGACTTGCCAATGATCTTGAGACCGCCACGCCTGGACGAATTGCCATACTTGTCGGACCTGTGCCTGCGATCAAAGGCGGTGTGGGACTATGACGAAGCCATGCTGGACGCATTCAAAGACGAACTCACGCTGACCGAGGACGACCTGGAATCAGACGTCATCATTGTGGCGGAGGATTTGCGCGGTGTGGCAGGGGTAGCTCAACTATCTTTTGATGAAACCGGATCGAGCTATCTGGACAAACTGTTTGTCGAGCCGGTCCGGCTTGGCGAAGGCACCGGAAAGATGCTGTATGTCTGGGCGTGCCGGTATGCACAGGGCTCCGGAGCAAAGGAGATGGTCATCGAGGCCGATCCGGATGCGGCGCCCTTCTATGTCCATATGGGAGCAGAGCCGACCGGAGAAGCCGAGTCTGGCTCTATTCCAGGACGTTTGCTGCCCCGACTGGTGCACAAGCTGTAGTCTCGCATGTCTGACACCCAGCCGCCCCCGCCACAAATTCTCGTCGATGCAGATGCGTGCCCCGTCAAGGACGAGATATACAAAGTTGCACTACGCCATGACACGCCTGTGGTGATCGTTGCCAATTCCTATATCCGCATTCCCGAGCACAGATTGGTCAGCCGCAAAATCGTGTCAGATGGCTTCGATGCGGCCGATGACTGGATTGCGGAAGCTTCCACACCAGAGTCAGTCGTCATCACAGCGGACATCCTGCTGGCCGACCGTGCCCTGAAGGCGGGCGCAGCCGTCATTTCCCCGAATGGAAAGCCCTTCACGGATGCCTCAATTGGCAATGCCGTGGCCGTGCGCGCAATTCATTCCGATCTTCGTGCAGGCCTCGGCGACGGCATCGCCCGCGGACCAGCCCCCTTCTCCAAGTCGGATAGGTCGCGCTTTCTCTCAGCTCTGGACGCAGCCCTCGTCGCGCTGAAGAAAACCCGCAGCTAAGTGTGAGCCGATTGTTACCGGAGCGCGGAGATACTTGCCCTTAACGCCTGAAGTGCTAGAGCCTCGGCATGAACGGCATTACTCTTCACAAGGGCGACCTGCCCGCTGGTATCGACTTTGGCCCTGTTGTGGCGGTGGATACCGAGGCAATGGGCCTGAACCTGTTGCGCGACAATCTCACGCTCGTCCAACTTTCGTCCGGGGATGGCACGGCCCACCTGGTACAGCTGGACCGGGACTATAACTGCCCGAACCTCAAAAAAGTCCTGACCGACCCGAAAGTGCTCAAACTGTTCCATTTCGCGCGGTTTGACGTATCGATGATGAAACGCTGGATGGGCATCGATTGCGCGCCGATCTGGTGCACCAAGATCGCCTCGAAGCTGGCGCGTACCTATACGGATCGCCATGGCCTGAAGGACGTCGCACGCGAAATCGCAGGCGCTGACATGTCCAAGGCCCAGCAAAGCTCAGACTGGGGCTCAGCCGAACTGACCGACGCGCAACTCCAGTATGCCGCCTCTGACGTGCTTTACCTGCACAAGATCAAGGACGGGCTGGAAGCCATGCTGAAGCGCGAAGGCCGGCTGGAACTGGCCGAGGCCTGTTTTGCATTCCTGCCAATTCGCGCGACGCTCGACTTGTCCGGCTGGGCAGAAACCGACATTTTTGCGCATAGCTGACATAGTCGTCATGCCTTCGCCGCTTTTGTTTCGGAGCATGGGCCGCTAAACGATTACTGTAGTTAAGAAAACAGGCAACCGCGTATCCATGGACGCCGTCAAGCATCACGATCCGGCATCATTATGGGCTCCGCGGCGCCAATTGACGCTGGACCAGGCCCGCAAGCGGTCTCAAGGCGTGCGCCTGTTACGCCTCGCCTTTTCGGCTTGCGCGGCCATCTCGATTGGCTTGTTTCTTGGATACATTGTGCGCAGCGCTATCGCGAAGGATGCGACACCTGTCCAGGTGGCGCAGGGTGAAACCGTCACCATGCTCAATCCGCGTTTTTCAGGCCGGGATTCGGTCGGGCAGAGCTTCAACATCACGGCAGATGCGGCGCGACGGCGCCAAACCACCGGTACACTGGTCGATCTCGTCAATCCTGTTCTGTTGGACCAGACTGGAAGCGAAATCCGCGCACCATCGGGGATGTATGACCGTGATGCCGGAATTCTTGAACTGTATGAGGATGTCCGCATCGCGGATGCCAATGGATTCACCTTCATGACATCTGGCGCGCGCGTGTTCGTCGATGAGGGGCGCGTCGAAGGTCTTTCGCCATTGCAAGGCAGAGGGCCTCTTGGCGATATCAGCTGTGACTCGTATGAAGTTCTGGAAGATGGCAACCGCGTCATCTGCAAAGGCAATGTCAAAACGGTGCTCTACCCTGCCCCGGAAGACACAAATGAAACGATTGAAGGTGAGACAGATGGCTCTCAATAGAATTCTTGTTTCGCTGACCGCTCTGGCAGCCTTCGCAATGCCGGCCGCCGCGCAGATCTCTTCTGAAGGCGGCCCGATCTACATCAATTCGGAACGTACCGAGAGTCTGGAGCGCGAGCGCAAGGTGCTGCTGATTGGCAATGTCGATATCCAGCAGGGCGATGCCCGCTTGCGCGCGGATACGGTGACCATGATCTTTGCGGAAAAGCCGGCTGGCACGACGCAATCCACCAGCGTCGGCGGCGGTTTCGGCCAGGTCAAGACAATGATCGCCGAGGGCAATGTCTTCTACATCACGGCAGATATGAAGGCCAAGGGCGATCGCGGCGTATATGATGCGGCCAGCGATATCATCACCATGACCGGGAATGTGGCCCTGTTGCGCGAGCGCGACGTGGCCGAAGGCGCCGTATTACGGGTCGAGATCGGCAATCGCCGGACAACGCTGGACGGAGGTGACGGACGCACCCGAATGGTGATTGATCCGGACAATCAGTCAGGAAACTGAAAAAATTTTGGCGCGCACGTGAAGCCGATCTTAAGTATGTAGGGTTAAGCCTGTTTCCGGGTGGCAATATCCCAGTAGATTGAGGGAATTCAGAAAAGATGACGGATTCGGCCGAAGGCCTTGTCGTAAACAGCATTGCCAAGTCTTTTGGCAAGCGACAGGTCGTGCGGGATGTGTCTCTGAGCCTTCAACGTGGGGAAATTGTCGGCCTGCTTGGACCCAATGGGGCCGGCAAGACGACCTGCTTTTACATGATCATGGGCCTGATCGGCGCGGATTCCGGATCGATTTCCATCGATGGCGAAGACGTGACCCGTTTACCCATGTACCAGCGCGCGCGCCTTGGCGTGGGCTATCTTCCACAGGAAGCCTCGATCTTTCGGGGCATGACCGTGGAAGAAAATGTGATGGCCGTCGCGGAACTGGTCGAAAAAGACCGGGCAAAGCGTATGGCACAGGTCGATAGCCTGCTCAGCGAATTGCATGTGGAACATCTTCGTGGCCAGGCAGCCACGTCGCTATCCGGGGGCGAACGCCGCCGGGTGGAAATTGCCCGCGCGCTCGCATCGCGTCCAAGCTTCATGCTACTGGATGAACCGTTCACCGGTATCGACCCGCTCGCCATTTCCGACATTTCCGATCTTGTCCGCTATCTCAAGCAGCGCGGCCTGGGTGTTCTGATCACGGACCACCAAGTGCGCGAAACCTTGCAGATCGTCGACAAGGCCTATGTAATGTATGAAGGTGAAGTCCTGTTTGATGGTACGCCGCAAGACGTGCTCACCAATGAGGATGTACGCAGGGTCTATCTGGGTGAGCAGTTCGCCGCTTAGGAAAAAGGCGCGGGCTTGGGAATGAAACAGTCACTCGACATGCGCCAGGGTCAATCCCTGGTAATGACGCCACAGCTTCAGCAGGCGATCAAGCTGTTGCAACTGTCAAACCACGAACTGTCGGAATTCGTCGAAGCGGAGATTGAACGCAATCCCCTGCTCAACAAGGCCGAAGAAGAGGGTGCCGCGGAAAGCGACGCCCCGAGAACGGAAAATCGCGAACAACTTTCGCTGGATGACACATCTGGCCTCGGCGCGGCGCGCGAGCAACTCGATGCACCGGGTGAAGACGTCTATGAACCGGGCACAGGTTCGGATGCGGCGATGCCAGCCGGAAATTCCGGACCATCGGCAACGACGGACTGGTCCACCGCCAGCAGCGGCGGCGGATCCGGGGAGGACTTCGATTATACCGCAAATATAAGCTCCGAAATATCCCTTCACGAACATTTGCACACGCAGCTGAACCTGGCTGGCCTTTCAGCGGCCGACCGACTGATCGCGGCACGCCTGATCGACGAAACCGACGATACGGGATATCTGCGCGCCGATCTGGAGGAAGTCGCCACGGCGCTCGGCGCTGACATCGCGAATGTCGAGGCCGTATTGGGTGTATGCCAGGGCTTTGATCCGACGGGCGTCATGGCGCGCTCGATACCGGAATGCCTGGGCCTGCAACTGAAGGAGCGGGGTCGATATGATCCGGCCATGGAAGCCATGGTCAAGAATCTCCAACTCGTTGCCAAGCATGACCTGAAAGGCCTTGCGGATATCTGCGGTGTCGACAAGGAAGATCTGCTCGACATGATGACGGAGCTGCGCCAGCTGTCACCGAAGCCGGGTTCCAGCTTTGCCGGCGATGCATCGGTCGCGGTGACACCAGACGTTTATGTGCGCGAAATGCCCAACGGCATGTTTGCCGTTGAGCTGAATTCGGAAAACCTTCCGCGTGTCCTGATGGACAAGGCCTATTATGCCGAAGTGACGGCCTTGCCGATGCGCGACAAGGAAAAGGAATTCATCTCCGAATGCGCCGCATCGGCCACATGGCTGATCAAGTCGCTAGACCAGCGCGCCCGCACCATCCTGAAAGTCGCCAGTGAAATCGTCCGCCAGCAGGACGCCTTCTTCGCGCATGGCGTCGCACATTTGCGACCGTTGAATCTGAAGCAGGTCGCAGACGCGATCGAGATGCATGAATCCACGGTCAGTCGCGTGACGACGAACAAGTACATGTCGACCCCACGCGGCCTGTTTGAACTGAAATACTTCTTCTCCGCCTCAATCCCTGCAACAGGTGGCGGCGAAGCACATTCAGCCGAGGCAGTCCGCCATCGGATCAAGAATCTCATTGAGAACGAGAAGCCTGATGATGTGCTGTCGGACGACCAGATCGTCGAAATTCTGACAGGCTATGGCGTGGATATCGCCCGCCGCACCGTCGCGAAGTATCGCGAAAGCCTCAACATCCCGTCCAGTGTCCAGCGCCGCCGCATCAATCGCGCGAGCGCCTGACCCCTATTCGGTCTCCGGGACCGGCTCGAACATCGCGTTCAGATAGGCCGCAAGGCGCACACCGCCCTTGCTCATCTGCTGGTTCAGGATTGGCCGCGCCATATAGGCGTAGTCGTAGGACAGGATTTCCGATTCCGGATAGATCGTGTCGCGAATGGCGGCGCTCTCATCGGCCCATTGTCCGGGCGTGGCCGCGCCCCACTCGCCCAGGTCAGCCGGCGTGATTTTCTGAACCAGCCAATTGGCCCATTCGGTATAGGAGAGCTCTTCATACTGAATGAGCTTCTCGTCCCAGACCTCGTGCAAATTCGACATTTCCTCGAAGAAGACGACATCGACCCAGTTCCCGCCCCGGTCGGTCCCGTTGCCGGCATGGAGCGGCTGCTGGAGGTCCCCGACAAGGTGCACAATGAACCGAAGCGCCAGTTGGCGCTCCTCAAGAGACGCGGCAGGATCGAGCACGGTGGCCCGAAAACTTGTAAGCGCCGTGATGGCGTCTCCGTTCGCGGGCGGTGTCACATCCGCATAGGTCTGCCCTTCAGGGATCGTGACATAATGCCAGGGATTGGCTTCCGAGCGCCAGAAGGAGTCTGGATTGGAGCGCATATAGTCTGGCCAGTCGGATGCTTCGGCAAGACCTTCGGGTCCGAGAATGTCTTCGATAGCTGTTGCAGCGGGTTCGCTAAGATAGGTCGTCGCGACCTCCCCCACGATGCGGTGGCCGGTCTTGCCCCAGGCTGAGGCCGGAAGGGCGAGCGCCGTCACCGCGAGCGCGCTGGCAATCAATCGAAACATGGGGAAACCTCCAACCATCAAAACCTAATTCCAGAAAGCCCTAGCGCGGCCATGCGTCAATTGCATGAAGACGCCTGCGCCCGCCAATCAGAGATATGGATCGAGATCGACACGCTTCGGCAAACTCGGCTGCGCGCCGGGCTTCGTACACGCAACAGCGCCCGCAGCCACCGCGAACTCCAGCGCCTTCTGAGGAGACTGGCCCTCGATCAGGGCCACGGTCAGCGCCGCGGTGAACGTGTCCCCGGCTCCGACCGTGTCGACCACGTTCACTTTCGGGGGTAACGCCTGAGCGATCTGCTTGCCATCTTTCCAGAGCGTTGCCCCGTCACCGCCAAGCGAGATCGCAACATACGCATCCAACTGGTGTAACGCCCCGCCATAAAAGGCCGCTTCGGTCTCGTTCACGCTGATCAGGTCCGCTTCAGCTAGCAATGCGTCGGGCACGACCATGGCCGGAGCAAGGTTCAGGCTTACGAATCCGGTGGCCTTGCGCGCTGCTGCAAGCAACGTGTCTGCGCTGACTTCCAGAACCCCCATCATGTGTTCAATCTCGACGAATTCGACATCAGCAGGGCGCAACACGGCATTCGCGCCGGGGCAGACCACTATCTGGTTCTCGCCATCGGCAGACACCGCGATCAGCGCGACGCCCGTTGTTTCCCCATTCACGTGTTGGACTCCAGACAGGTCCACGCTGCCGGCCTGCAACAGCTTCAATGCTTCCTCTGCCATATCGTCCGCGCCGACAGCCCCCACCAGACGGACATCCGCGCCCAGACGGCGCGCCGCCAAAGCCTGGTTCGCGCCTTTGCCGCCGGGATGGCGGGCAAGCGTGGCACCCGTCACCGTTTCCCCCGGCTGAGGCAAACTCGCACCCGTCGCGACGATATCGAGATTGATAGATCCAACAATCGTGATCATGATGTCTCCAGCAAATCCTTCACCAACAAAAAGAAGCCCGCGGCATCCGCCTTGGTGATCCAGGTATGGCGACCCGTTTCCAGTTTGGACGGCCGGGTCTGTCCGAAACGCGCGCCCGATTCTGTTTCAACCGTCACGTCAGCCCTTCGGCCCTCGAACAGGTGCGGCGCAAGCAGGAATGCGATTGTGGAGGGATCATGCATCGGCGTGCGCTTGCCCTTCCATTTCTGTTCCAGGGCATTCGCCGCTTCCAGCAGCTGGACCATGATGCGCGGCCGGTCGCCCTCCAGTGTGCGGAAGGGAGCCAGATGGGAGTCGAGCGCCCGGACCTGATGCGTCACATCCAGAGAGAGTATTGTGGCTGACGTCTCGCTCCCCAGAACAACAGCCGCCGCATGGGGGTCTGCAAAGACATTGAACTCGGCAAAGGGCGTGATATTGCCGCCCTCGCTGTCAGCGCCGCCCATAAGGACCAGTTGGTCAATACTCTCCGCAATATCCGGCGCCATGATCAGCGCTGTCGCGAGATTGGTCATCGGCCCTGTCATCACGATCGACAGGCCCTTCGGCCCGGCGGCGCGAAGCATGTCGATCAGCGCGTTGACGGCATGCGCTTCGGCCAGCGGCGTTTCCGGCGCAAACGGTTCAAGCCCGGCAATCCCGCTTTCACCATGGAAATCCTCCGCAGTGACCGGCGTGCGCACCATCGGACGCGGGCACCCGGCATATACGGGGACCTCCCTGCGGTCCATCAAGTCGCACATCATGCGCGCATTCCGGCTGGTCAGATGAAGCGGCACGTTGCCGGCAACGGTCGTGATGGCACGTATGTCCAGATCTGAACTGGCCAGCGCCATCATCAACATGACGGCGTCATCCACACCGGGATCACAATCAATTATCAGGGGAATACGGGACATGGCGCTTCGCAGGATTCGGCAATCAAGTGACAAGACAGGCGACAATGCCTAAGCAGGAAGCCCGCACTTGGCCAGAGGATACCTGCGTGACCGACCCGTCCCCTTCCCTGATTGACCGACTTCAAGCTGCCGCGAGCGCCGCGCGTGAACAGGCCCACGCTCCCTATTCCAAATTCAAGGTTGGCGCCGCCGTCTTGGATGAACAGGGCAGGATTTTCGCGGGCTGCAATGTCGAGAATGCGGCCTATCCATTAGGAACGTGCGCTGAAGCGGTCGCCCTGGGTGCCATGGTGGTTTCGGGCGGAAAGACTTGCTCGCACGTGCTGGTAATAGGCGGGGACGGAGACCTTTCGCCATGCGGTGGCTGCCGCCAGCGTATTGCCGAATTGTGTGGTCCGGACTGCATCGTCTATGCGGTAGCAGCGGACGGGACCGCCCTGAAAGAGTGGAAGATGGCAGATCTGCTCCCGAACGCCTTTTCGTTTGATCGCTAGGTGCTTCTTTCCGCGTTCCGCGCAGCGTCTTTCGCCTGCAAGTCTGCGATCGCGTCAAGATAGCGCTGGCTCAGCTGCGGGCTTTCGAGGTTGAGCCCCATTGCTTCGAGCGCCATTTGCGTGTCCACCTTTTTCCGACCTCGCCCCACCAGCCGCGCCACCATGCGGCTCTCCGCAATCAGCTTGCCCTTGCTGTGAAACTGATGACGGAAACAAATATAGCAGTCAGCCCACCCAACCAGTTGCGTCGTCAGTTCGAATTTCTGAGGGAATTTCATCATCCGATAGAAGGTGATGGACTCGTGCTGGATGATCGGACTCCAGCCGCGCTTGCGATACGTCATCAGCGCACCGGTACGGCCCATATAGTTCATCGTGCCGAGATCGGTGAACGAGGAATAGCGCGAATTGGTCATGTGACCCAACGGGTCCTGGTCACCTATCCAGACGGAGGAGCGGACTGTATGAACATCCATCAGTCCGGTCCGCTTTTTCGTGAAGAAAGCCGGAAGGAAAATACGAAGAAACCTGAAGAACAGATTCATGGACTTACTCTAACCCGTGGACGCGTATCATGGTAAACAGAGATTTCGCTCTCAAGCACCAGATCACGCTGCGTAACAACTGCACCTTTGCTCTGAACGTCATGCAATAGAATGAAGAGCGCCGGTACGACCAGCTTTCGCAAGTCGCAGGCCAGAAACGTAGTAAATGCTCCGCAAGACAGAAAAAAACCGGCACATTCTGTGCCGGTTTAGTTCAGATGGAGAAGCACCATGTCGTTGCTTCAATAGTTCTATGCGTGACACGCAGAAGAGTTCATTTTTCAGGAAATGTCTTGGTTAATGCTTTCAGGCTCGGCGTTTACTTGCGACCTGCCATACAGGATCAGAAGCGCGACCAGACCAATCGACGTGCCCTGACTAGAAAAAAGTTCAAGCATGAGCGCGAAAAACCAGCCGGGAATCGATGTACGGGTCTGCGCTTCAACGAGAATGTCTCCCGAGCCCGTGCCCAGCAGTTCCGCATTTGCGGTCTCAATTCGCGCCAGCAGGTCGTCACGGCGGCGCGCCAGTCCGAGTTCATTCTGTGCGTCTCGGTAGGGCTTCTGGTGCGTTCGTCCGACCCGCTCGACCTCTTCTATATAGGCCTCCAATCCATCGACTGATCGGGTTTCTGGAGGGATGCCTTCCAACTGGCGCCGCCAGTCAGCGATCTGTGTGGCGAGCACGTCCCGGTTTGAACCAGCCCGGACAAGCTCTGCCTCGGCGGCCTGATTGTTGGCGGCGATGTACATTTGCGTGCCAACAATAGAAGTGCCCCCTCCAGCAAGGGCGAACAGCAAGGCACGAACCCCCTCCTTCATTCGGTGGTTAGCCGAATGCCAATAGAAGAAAGTGAAGCCACCGAATGAAATGATCGCCGCGATCACGCCGGTCCATCCCCAGACGCCCGACTGAAGCGGGTCGGCCACGGATTTGGAAAAGGCTTGATAGTTCGCAAAACCGGAGAGGCCCGCTGCCGCGAGGCCTGCCCCGAGGAAGACGAGGGCCAGCAATGTGATGATGATCTTCTCGCCTGTGTGGCGACCCTGACGCGCCGCCTTGCGGGCTTGTTTGCGCTCCAGTCGTATTTCGGCGTCGGACCGGACCCGCTGCCCCTCCCCCAATTGCATCACTCTCGGCTCGGCGCGAACGACCGCGTGGGTTGCCCGGATCGGCGCTTCTGAGAATTCAGCATCCATGATGGCGGGCGCCCGGGCTTCCTGGGCCAGCTCGCCGCTTTCAAGCGCGCGAACAAGCTCCCGGAAAGAGCCCGATTGACCACAATTGGCGCAATGGAACTTTTCGGTCAGCTGGTTCAGCGTCAGACTATTATCGCCGGCCTCGATACAGTCCGGGGTCAGGGGGCATGTACTTTTGAGTTCAGCTTCATCCTGACTGGAATCCAGATCCAGTCCCAGGTCCCGAAGGCGTTGCAGATCAAATTGGCGACGATCGTCTGCCATGCAGCGCCTCCCATACCAGCCCGGCACATGTTCCTGACGTGTTCTAGCGGGTTAGGAGCCAGTTCGTCACCCCTGCACCGCACGTTTCGGTCACAAGCCCGTCAACAATGCGGTTCCATCTTTACGACAACAGCTTTGAGGCCTTAAGTCTGTATTAATTCAGTCCGCTGGACACTCAGGAAAATCAAGGCCCACAGGATGTGAGGCTCTCAGGAGGACACTCAATGACGCTGCCGCGTTCGCTCGCCATTCCCAAGACGTGGAAGAATTTCAATTATGCGAGCTTCTTTTCAGCCTTCGGCTATCCGGCACTCGGCCTGGCGCTGTTCATCACCATGATCGTGCTTGGCGTTGCCCTGAGCCAACTGACCTTCCATTGGTGGTACGTTCCGCTGGCCATCGCCGTGATCGGCGCATCGATCTTCGTTTGCAATGCCGGCATTGGGCCGCTTCACCGCATCCTTCAGCATCGCGCAGGCGAACTGGCAATGCCCGGCCAGATCGTGACCATGATCAATCTCGTGATTGCCATGCAGGGCAATGTGAAGGACTGGGTGAACTATCACTCCCAGCACCATCGCTTTTCAGACAAGCCGGGCGATCCGCACAATCCGTTCGAGTCCAAGCGCTGGGCCTGGGTCGGCTGGATCCTTTGGCGTGACCACCGCGACACCCAGCGCCCTCTGGCAATGTGGTTGAAGAACCAGCCAGCTGTAGTGTGGATGGACCGTTTCTATAATGAGATCAGCCTCGTCGTTCATCTCGTGATCCCGGCCGCGATCTATCTGATCGTCTGGGCCGCTGGTGGCTCATTGCTGCTAACTGCGCTGATCCATGCGTCGGTTGTGATTGGCCGCGCCATTCAGTTCCATGCCACGGTTTATGGCATCAACGTGCTGGGCCATCTGAAAACCCCAATCTGGGCTGACCATATGATGGCGCTGTTGACTGGCGGCGAAGCCTTCCACGACCATCACCACGACCAGCCCATCAGCGCGCTGCACCGTCCGCGTCGCGGCGTCTGGAACCGGATTGTCGACTATAATGGCACGATCCTTCTGGTCATGGAAAAGATCGGGTGGGTGCGGAATCTAAAAATCGCGCCCCAGTTCGCCTAAACTTCCAGCTCGGAAATCCTACGCCTATAGCAGCGAATATGAACAGCTGCTCATATTCACCGGGTGCGGACAGTCGTTCGCACCCGATTTCCTTTCTAACAACGCGTTAATGCCACATGTGTGCCCGATTTCGCCCGGAGATTAACATGCATCAGGCCGGGTGGCCCGATGTAGATTTCTGGACAGGGACGCACGCATGAAAAAGCTCATTACAACACTCGCCGCCGGCGCAGCCGCCATCGCCCTGATGGGGCCAGCCTCCGCCAAGATACCCGCACCGGAGCCGGACGATGATCCGGGGGCGGTGCATTCCTATATCCTGCTCGACCGAACCGGCTCAATGAGCAGCATCTGGGATGAAGCCCTCACATCCGTGAATGCGTATGCTGCGAGCGTTGGCGAGGCCGATGAAGGGGAAATCGAAGGTAGCGACATCAAAACCGATGTGACGCTGGCCATCTTCGATTTTCAGGAGAGCATGCAGTTTGATGTCTTGCGCGAGAAAGTTGGCGCCGAAGACTGGACGGATGTTACCAATGAGGAAGCCAATCCGCGGGGGATGACGCCCCTGTTCGACGCAATTGGCCGGATGGTGTCGCTGGCCGAGGCTGACGACCCGGAAAAGGCTGTGATCGTGATCATGACGGACGGCCTGGAGAACTCATCTCGTGAGCTTACCCGCGATGGTGCCAAGGCTGCGCTCGACAGGGCCGAGGCAAAAGGCTGGGAAGTTGTCTTCCTCGGCGCAGAATTTGCCCGCTTTGACGATGCCGAAGCCGTCGGTGTTTCCGCCTCGAAAACGATGGCGGTGGGCCAGGGCTCAATGCGAGACTCCATGTCGGCGCTGGCCAAGAAATCCCGCGCCTATGGCAAGGGCGAGGAAGCAGAGATCATCTTCAATGACGAAGATCGCGCAATTGCTGACGAGGAAGGCGTTAAACAACGCAAGGGACAGTAAAGGGGACGACCGGGAGCCGGGCTCCCTTTCCGTCCTCGTAGCCCGCTTCCATTAAAGAGGCCCGCCCCCGAGAACCGGGAGCGGGCCTTTGAAGCGTTGCTGAGACGGCGTGAGCCGATCAGCGCGGAGCCATGCGAATGGCACCGTCGAGGCGAACGTCTTCGCCATTGAAGTAGCCATTGCTGAGCATCTCACATGCGAGTGACGCATATTCGTCCGGGTTACCGAGACGAGCAGGGTTTGGCACCGAAGCGGCAAGCGCCTGTTTCACATTGTCAGGTGCGCCCTGCATCAGCGGGGTGTTGAAGATACCCGGCAGGATCGTGTTGACGCGGATCAGTTCGCGAGCAAGGTCGCGCGCGATTGGCAGGGTCATGCCGACAACACCGCCCTTGGAGGCGGAGTAGGATGCCTGGCCCATCTGGCCGTCTTCAGCAGCAACAGACGCCGTGTTCACAATTGCGCCGCGCTCGCCATCAATCGGATCCAACGTCATCATGCCAGCCGCAGACTTCGCGATGCAGCGGAAGGTGCCGACAAGGTTGATCTGGATAATCATGTTGAACTTGTCGAGCGGGAAATGGGTGATCTCACCTGTTTCCCGATTACGGCTGGCCGTCTTGATGGCATTGCCCGTACCGGCGCAATTGACGAGGATGCGTTCCTGGCCAATGGCAGCGCGGGATTTTGCAAAGCCAGCGTCCACAGATTCTTCGTCAGTCACGTTCACCTTGCAGAAAACGCCGCCGAGTTCCTTGGCGAGAGCTTCGCCCTTCTCCTCATTGAGATCAAAAAGGGCGACTTTGACGCCCTGCGATGCCAGCTTACGGGCGGTTGCAGCACCAAGGCCAGACGCGCCACCTGTAATAACGGCAGAGATATTCGAGTTCAGTTCCATGGGCTGCTGCCCTCCCTTGTTTTTGTTGATACACTGTTGGTCTATAGTGCTGACAGGAGTTCGCAATGTCTGACGCAGCGGAAATTATCAACATGGTCAAGGACGCCGAGGGACGGTTCACACCGCAATCGGTCGAGCGCCTTGAACGCAATACGAGAGGGCTCGTGCCCAAGCTGCTGCGCGTTGCCGGAAAGATACCGTTCGCGGATGACCTTGCGGCAGCTTATTTCGCCGCGCGCGATCCTGACACGCCACTCAAGGCAAAAGGCGTTCTGTTTGCCGCCGGCGCCTATTTCGTAATGCCAATTGACTTGCTGCCGGATTTCCTGGCCGGGCTCGGTTTTACAGATGACGCAACCGTGCTGGCCACGGCACTGGGCATTGTCGGCATGCATGTGAAAGACGTGCATCGCGGAATGGCACGACGCCTGCTCCGCCTGCCGGAACCAGTCAAGCGCGCAGACTGATCCAGTGACACTTCCAACTGGCGTCCTGCTCGCATCGATGGTCCTCGGCGTCCTGTACGGCACGGCCTTCTGCTGGCGACCGCACAGCCTGCTCAAGCTGATCGTGAAAACCGGCTCCACCGCCCTGCTGGCGCTGTGGGCATATTTGCTGGGCGGCCCAGTCCTGCTGGTGGCCGGGCTCGCCGTCAGTTCTCTTGGTGATTTCTTCCTTGAGGCAGACGAAAATGACAAATTCCTTCTGCCTGGCATGGGCGCGTTCTTTGCCGCGCATGTCGCCTATATCGCCCTGTTCTGGGCGCTGCCCCAGGCTGACCGGACCCTGTTGATCCTCGCAGCACAGATTGGCCTGATCGCCTGCGGGGTCGTTTTCATTCGCTGGCTGGCGCCGTGGGTCACAAAGGGCATGCGCCTGCCGGTGATCGGATATGGCGGCATCATCCTGATGATGGGCGCTGCCGCCCTGAGGCTCGAGCCCGCTTATCTTCTTGTCCTGCTGGGCGCGCTCATGTTCATCGCGTCAGATGTGATCCTGTCATTTCAATTATTTGTCAGGCCAGCGGACGCGCCGAAGCCCGCCCTGCCCTCTATCGCGCTCTGGTTTCTCTATTATGGCGGTCAGGCCCTGATCGCCTGGGGCGTGCTCAGCAACCTCGCCTAGCGCGGCTTGTCACCATTGATCGTCGCCCGGCGCATGTGGCGGCGATGGCCGTGATAATCATTCAGCGCATAATGCCAGACACAGCGATTGTCCCACATCGTCACGTCGCCTTCCTGCCAGCGCACGCGGCACGTATTGCGCTCTTCCCGTGACAGGTCGAACAGATAGTTGAGCAGCGGCCGGCTTTCCTTCCGGCTCCAGCCCGCAAAGCGCAGCGTGAAAGCGGGGTTGATGAACAGGCCCTTGCGGCCCGTCTCGGGATGCGTGCGGATGACGGGGTGTTCGTATTCCGGCGCATCGGGCGCGGCTTTGGCGTCCATCGACTGGCGCACGGCAGCGGAATAGCCATCCGCGCCGTATTCCTTGCTGGCCGTATGGATGGCGGTCATGCCTTGCAGCGTGGCCTTCAGCCCATCGGACAGCCGATCATAGGCGGCCTGCTGGTCTGCGAATAACGTGTCCCCACCATAGGGCGGCACGTCGATGGCGTGCAGGACCGAGCCGAGCGCTGGCTCCTCAAGGAAGCTCATGTCGGAATGCCAGCCGCCACCGAAATTGGTTTTCTCGTCCGGCTCCTTGATGATCTCCATCAGTTCCGGATGGTCATCCATGCCCTTCACGTAAGGGTGAATGTTCAGCGTGCCGAAGCGGCGGGCAAAATCCTTCTGCTGGTCCGGCGACAGGCCATGCTGGCCGCGCAGAACAATCACCTTGTGATCCAGGAAAGCCTGATGGATCTCATTGAAATCGGCATTGGACAGCCCAGCGAGCAGGTTTGCTCCATGGATTTCGGCACCCAGAGTGCCCGACAGGCGGTGAATGGTGAGGGTCATGAGCCGAAGTGAAGCACCCCGCTACACCAGACGCAATAATGTCATTTGCGCGTCCCTTGGAAATGTGAGACAGACGCGGCGGGCCAGGCGCCCCCAACGGTGCCCAGCCTATCTGTGAGGATAGGAGTAAAAACAGATGACGAATGTCGCCAAACCCGGCGTGCTGCCAGCATGCCCGCACTTTTCTTCCGGTCCGACTGCAAAGCGTCCCGGATTTTCCCTCGAAAAACTTGAAACCGCCGCTCTTGGCCGCTCTCACCGTTCCGGTGATGCGAAGAAGAAGCTGAAAGCCGCGATTGACCGGTCGAAAGCCATTCTCGGTATTCCGGACGATTATCGCGTGGCGATCGTGCCCGCGTCTGATACCGGTGCCGTCGAGATGTGCATGTGGTCCATGCTGGGCGCAAAGCCCGTGGACGTGTTCGCCTGGGAAAGCTTCGGCCAGGACTGGGTCACCGATGCCACCAAGCAATTGAAGCTGCCTGAGTGTGAGACATACGGCGCCGACTATGGCGAGCTGCCGGATTTCTCCAAGGCGCGCGATGATGCGGACATCATCTTCACTTGGAACGGCACGACCTCTGGTGTGCGCGTGCCGAATGCAGACTGGATCAAGCCGAACCCGGACCGTGTCGTGATCTGCGACGCGACCTCTGCCGCCTTCGCGCAGAACATTGAATGGGCCAAGCTCGATGTCGTGACCTATTCCTGGCAGAAATGCCTTGGCGGGGAAGCGGCCCACGGCATGCTGATTCTGTCACCGAACGCCGTCCGCCGTCTCGAAACCTATACGCCGGATCGCGCCCTGCCGAAGCTGTTCCGCATGACCAAGGGCGGCAAGCTGAACGAGGACCTCTTCGCAGGCGCCACGATCAACACGCCAAGCATGCTGTGCGTGGAAGACTATCTTCAGGCGCTCGACTGGTGCGAAAGCCTGGGTGGCTGGAAAGGCATGAAGGCCCGCTCCGATGAGAGCCTTGCGCATCTCACGGACTGGGTCGCCAAGACCGACTGGGTCGATTTCCTCTGTCCGGATGCGGATGTCCGCTCCAATACGGGCGTGACCTTCAAGATCGTTGATCCCCGCGTGGCCGGTCTCGACGAGGACGCCCAGCGCGCTTTCGTGAAGGCCATGATGAAGCGGCTCGAAGCCGAGAATGCCTGCTTTGATGCGGCCGGATACGCCAAGGCCCCTCCGGGACTGCGCATCTGGTGTGGCGGCTCTGTTGAGCCATCCGATGTCGCCAAGCTGACGCCATGGCTCGACTGGGCCTTCGCCGAACAGGCCGCAACGCTCTAGCCCGCGCTACTTTTCAAAAGAGATACTGAAATGACCAAAGTTCTGATTGCTGACAAACTCAGCCCCGCCGCCGTGGACATCTTCAAGGCCCGCGGCATTGAAACCGATATCAAGGTCGGCTTGTCGAAAGACGAGCTGATCGAGATCATTCCGCAGTATGACGGCCTCGCCGTCCGGTCCGCCTGCAAGCCGAATGCGGACGTCATCGCCGCCGCCAAGAACCTGAAAGTCATTGGCCGCGCCGGTATTGGCGTTGACAATATCGACATCAAGGCCGCCACCGCCAAGGGCGTGGTCGTCATGAACACGCCCTTCGGCAACGCCATCACGACGGCCGAGCATGCCATCGCAATGATGTTCGCCGCCGCCCGCCAGATCCCTGCGGCGAATGCCGAGACGCAAGAGGGCAAATGGCCGAAGTCTGGCTATATGGGCACGGAAGTTTCCTACAAGACGCTCGGCCTGATCGGCTGTGGTAATATCGGCAGCCGTGTTGCCGAGCGCGCCATCGGCCTGAAGATGAAGGTCGCTGCCTATGATCCGTTCCTGACGGACGAACGCGCCGTGGAACTGGGGGTCGAAAAGGTTGAACTCGAAGACCTGCTCACCCGCGCAGACGTCATCACGCTACACGTTCCGCTGACGGAGCAGACCAGGAATGTCCTCTCCCGCGAAGCATTGGAGAAGACAAAGAAAGGCCTGATCCTGGTCAACTGTGCCCGCGGCGGCCTTGTCGACGAGGAAGCCGTGAAAGACCTGCTCGAAAGCGGGCATATCCAGGCCGCTGCCTTTGACGTGTTTGCGGTGGAGCCCGCCAAGGACAATTTGCTGTTCGGCACAAAGAACTTCATCGCCACGCCGCACCTTGGCGCGGCAACGGCCGAGGCACAGGAAAATGTCGCCCTGCAGGTTGCCGAACAGATGTCGGACTATCTGCTCTCCGGCGCCGTGACCAACGCACTCAACATGCCGTCGATCACGGCCGAGGAAGCCCCCCGCATCAAGCCATTTGCGGCGCTTGCCGAAAAGCTCGGCAGTTTTGCAGGCCAGATTTCGGATTTCGGCTATGATGAAGTCGTCATCGAATATGAAGGCGAAGTCGCTGACCTGAACCGCAAGCCGCTCACCGCCGCCCTGCTGGCTGGCCTGCTGCGTGCCTCGCGCGGTGATGTGAACATGGTGTCCGCCCCGGCAATCCTTGCCGACAGCGGCGTCAAGCTGACCGAGACCAAGACCGAGGACAGCCCGGTCTATGACAGCCTGATCCGCGTCAAGGTGAAGACCAAGGCAACGAAGAACGCCCCCGAGGGCGGCTGGCGCACGCTGGCCGGCACGATCATCGCCGGTCAGCCCCGCATTGTCGAAGTGAAGGGCATGGCGCTGGAAGGCGATTTCTCGCCGGTCACACTCTACGTCAACAATCTCGACAAGCCGGGCTTCATCGGCGCGCTCGGCCAGTTGCTGGGCGAATCCGGCATCAACATCGCCACCTTCCATCTCGGCCGCACAGCGGCTGGCGAGGAGGCGATTGCGCTGATTGGCATTGATGCGGTGCCACCCGCAGACATGATGGAGACGCTCGAGGCCTTGCCTCAGGTACGCTATGCGAAAGTGCTGACCTTCTAGTAATTCAGGCCGGCTTTCATACCGGACTTGCATAAATCCTATTCGAATGGGGCGGGCTGATCCGGGGGATCGCCCGCCCTATTTGCTCCTTTCACCACGAAAGGACATCCTCATGACCAAGATCGCTATCGTATATCACTCCGGCTATGGCCACACGGCCAAGGTTGCCGAACATGTGCGCAAGGGCGCCACAACCACCGGCACCGAGGTCACGCTCTACAAGGCCGAAGATCTCGCCTCCCCCGACACCGGCCCTTGGGACGAGCTGGCTGCGGCCGACGCCATCATCTTTGGCGCGCCGACTTATATGGGCTCCGCCTCGGCACCAATGAAACAGTTCATGGATGCCTCGTCCAAGGCCTGGTTCACCGATGCCTGGAAAGACAAGATCGCCGCAGGCTTCACCAATTCCGGCTCTCTGGCCGGCGACAAGTCCGGCACGCTCGCCCAGTTCGCCACGCTCGCCGCGCAGCAAGGCATGATCTGGGTGAATTTCGGCATGAAGTCCGGGTTCAATGCTTCGGGCCACGATTTCTCGGAAGCGCTCAACCGCGCTGGGCATTCCAATGGACTCGCCACACAGGCCCTCACCGATCTATCCGCCGAAGATGGGCCCGACGCGGCTGATCTGAAGACGGCGGAATTGTTCGGTGAACGTGTCGCAAATGCCACCCAACGCTGGGCGCGAGGAAAAAGCTGACGGAACGCGCTTGACGGTGCCGCATTGACTTCCATCTTTGTGTATTAACGTTAATTCGGGGTAATGTATGAACCGCGCCGCCATTTTGCTGTTTTCCGCCACAACCGTCTTCGCCGGATCCGCGCAGGCCGATATTCTGAGCGAAGCCCGGCTGGGCGTGATGCAGGAAAATATCTGCGTCACCGACTGCAACAATGCCAATAAGGAGCCCGGCCAGAACATCAGCGCCGAGCTCCTTTTTAAATCCCCGGAGTTTCTGGACCTGATCTGGAGTCCCAAGCCCTATGTGATGGGCAGCCTGAGCACCAACAGCAATACAAGCTTTGGCGGCGTCGGATTGCATTGGTCCTTCCCTTTCTCGGACAAATGGTCCTTTGAACCGAGCGTGGGCTATGTGCTGCATGATGGCGAACTGAACAGCCCCTTCCCGCAGGGCAGCCCGGAAGGTGATGCGTTCACCGAAGACCATGTCCTGCTCGGGTCACGCGACCTGTTCCGCACCACGTTTGGTCTGCACTATGACATCAACGAGGCCTGGGGCGCAGAGCTGCTCTATGAACATCTCAGTCACGGCCAGATTCTCGGCAATGGCCGCAATCAGGGCCTGGACAATATCGGCGTGCGCATATCCTACAAATTCGACGGGTAAGGCTCGCGCGGCGGAACCCCTTGTGAAACGCAGGTATCGTGACACTCTTCTCCCATAAAAATAATGGGAGGATACACGCATGCCGGACAAGCATATCGTCATCATCGGCGCTGGCCTGGGCGGACTGACCGCCGCCATCAAGCTGCAGGAAGCCGGCTACGATTTCACGATTCTGGAACAGGCAGACCGGGTCGGCGGCACCTGGGCGCAAAACACCTATCCGGGATGTGCTTGTGACGTTCCCGTCGCCGCCTACCAGCTCTCCTTTGCGCAGTCGATGAACTGGACGCGCGTCTATCCGCAGCAGCCCGAAATTCAGGCCTATGCCGAGGAGATCACAGATCGTTTCCAGTTGCGCCCGAACCTCCGCCTGAACGAGGCTGCGGAAAAAGCCGTCTGGGACGAAGGCACAAAGAAATGGACCGTCACCACAGCGAAGGGCGACACGCTAGAGGCGGATGCTGTGATCGGCGCGCTGGGGCAGCTGAACCGCCCCTTCTGGCCGGACATTCCCGGCAAGGACAGCTTCAACGGACCGGTGATGCATTCTGCCGAATGGGACCATTCGGTTGAACTGGAAGGCAAGCGGATCGGCATTGTGGGCTCTGCCGCCAGCGCGGTGCAGATCATTCCCGAAGTCGCCAAGACCTGCGCCAAGGTCGGCGTGTTCCAGCGCTCGCCCAATTGGGTCATCCCCCGCAATGACCGCTTCATTGCGCCAGAGGAAATGGCGCTGATGTTCACCATCCCGGAAAAGGCGATGGAATTCGCGGAAATGAACCGCAAGCTGATCTATGAGAATGCCGACTATTTCTTCTGGCAGGCTTTCGAATGGACACCTGAAGGCCGGGCCCATTTCACGCGGCTGGCCACTGATCACCTTCAGGAACAGGTCCCTGATGAAGAGATGCGCAAGAAGCTGACGCCGGACTATCCGGTCGGCTGCCGCCGTATTCTGATTTCAGACGACTATCTCACCACGCTGATGGAGCCGAATGTCGAGCTGATCACCGAGCACATCGCGGAGATCGTGCCGGAGGGCATCAAGACCGTGGACGGCAAAGTGCATGAGTATGACGTGATCGCCTTTGCCACCGGGTTCGAAACGACCGGCTGGCGCTGGTCGGTGGATGTGGTCGGGCGGAAGGGCCAATCCATCGCCGAGGCGTGGGAAGATGGCCCGGAGGCCTATCTCGGCATCACCGTGAACGGGTTTCCGAACCTCTTTGTCCTCTACGGCCCGAACACCAATCTCGGCCACAACTCCATCACCTTCATGCTGGAGCGTCAGGTCGAATACACGATTATGGCCCTGCAAGCGCTGGACGAGAAAGGCGCCGCCGCCCTCGTTCCGACCGAAGCGGCCCAGGAGGCCTTCAACAAGGATCTGCAGGAAAAGCTCTCGAAAACGGTCTGGGCCGATCCGGCCTGCAACAGCTGGTACAAGACCGGCTCCGGCAAGATCACCCAGAACTGGTCCGGCCACACCCGCGCCTATGCCGACGCCGTCGCCGAGGTGAAGCTGGAGGATTATGAGCTGGTGTGAGGGGCTTGAGGGTGACTTGGAACCTCAGGCGAACCAATGCTCGGGAGACCGGTTCATCCCGAAAGCAGCCGAAACGGCTAAACGAAATTGAATGTCAGAAAATCGCCAAGAGTGGTCATCGCGTAAGAATCGCTGAGTGGCCGACTTGGGGCGAGTTTAAGCCGCTCAGCTCAGGTCTATTCTCGGCGTCGGCGCAGCGGTCTATTTTAGCGTTTGAAAATCCATCTACACAGTTTGTTTCAGCATTGCATGCAAAGCACACTTGTCATTTCAGTTTGGGCATGCCAAGTAAGCTTTGCATATCTCAGTCGCTTCAGAGCCTCTGCAGGCGACGCAATAAAGGAACGCACAATGTCTTGGCTCAATAAACCCTATTCAATGCTCGCGCTCACCACGATCATGATCGGTCTACCGGTCATGTTCATTGCCGCAATTCCCTGGCTGAAACAGCAACCCGAATCCGTCGTCTACTTGTGCGCAGGCATTGCCGCGACGGGGACCGTGGTTGCGAGCTTCGTGCTTGCGATCCAGAAGCATCAGAAATTCGACGAGTGGCACCGCAGCGCCGCCCGTTTCTCGAGCCAATGGGGCTGGCTCGCGGGCGCTGGGACCATCGCAATTTTGCTCTCTTTTCCTGCCTTGCAGAATGCGATTGTTGCTGTTTCTGGAAGTCTCGGGGACGTAGCCGCCCCGGATAGAAAACTCGTCTTGATGGCCTTCACTGGCGGCTTCATGAGCGTGGTGCTTGCGCAAATGGTCTGCACGCTCTTGCTCAGTGCAGGATGGCGATACTGGATGTCGCGATCTGAGTAACAGCCAATGAAGAACCGAATGAAATCGCTGCGGCGCGAACGGGGTTGGAGCCAATCAGAGCTCGCAGCGAGGGTTGGCGTGTCTCGCAATTCGATCATATCGATCGAGAACGGTCGTTTTGATCCTTCTTTGCCGCTCGCCTTCGAGCTGGCCGCTGCCTTCGAAATGAGGATAGAAGACGTATTTCAACCTGCATCGAAAACGGATTGAGCAACACGGCCTTGGTCCGCTCCTCCGCCAGAAAAGACATCGCCAGCGTCCTTCTTGGGGCGACTTAAGCCACTCACGTCGACCCTCGCCGATGTCCAAAAAGGGCCAAAAGCTGCCCTCGATCCCGGCTAAGACCGACTAACGCGCGATCAGCTATCTAGAATTTCCCCTGAATTTTTTTCTAATCCCGCCAGATTTCTGAGGGGCAAGAAATCGCCAGAAGCGGTCAGAAATTCTCGATACTCGAATGGCAAAATAACTCAAAACCAGCCATTTAGACAGCTTTGGGGCAGGAAGGGACGTTAGAGATTTTCCCGTCTATTGGTGTTTTCGTAATTCCAACACAGGTAAACTTATGAGCGACCAGGATTTTGCGAGTTACTGGAAGGTTGATGGTGGTATCAAAGGACAAAATGGTCCCTTGATTGAACTACGTTATGATAGAGGTGACGACCACGCACGCGCGAACCTCCAACAACTGGAAATTCTGATCGAAGAACTCAAAGAGCTGGAGATTGATGAAGTTTTGTCATCACCAGAGCTCATCTCTCAGATATGGCAGATGCCGAGATGGATTATGGGTCATCAGTTTAGGTGGGAAAAAGAGGCTACAGCGACGAGCTGTTGAACCGTCTGACAAGAATCCGCCAGGGCATCGATGCAGAACTTTTTCGGATTTTCAATAGTCGGTTTCGTCCGGTTTGGCCGACAATGGACTAAAGCAGGATTGACCCCTTTGACGCCGAGAGCTGCCCTACCGCTTGCGGGCTTCAGACAAGATAATTTCTTTAAGGTGGCTCATCGGTATCAATCGCTCGCGATCAGATGAATCTACATTTACACGCAACTCAACGGCGTTGATTTTCTCGATCATCCCGGCCTCTCCCAACTCATTGTCTAGCGCTGTGATTAGAGCGTCTCTCTTCTCCGCGGCGTTCGAAATCTCGTGAATGTCGGAATGCAGAATTAGGTCGAACATGCCATCATCAAATTTATGGATCTCGAATAGCCAACCATTCGCATTGATGCTCACCCTATCAGGTCCCCATTGAAACTGACGGCTCCATCGTTTCGGTGGTCGAAAAGGCAAAATCATCCAAGTCGATGGAGCGTCCATCTCAAGAAGTTGTTCGCGATTTCTCTTACCGGTCTCAGTAACCTTGGACCCTGACAGCGCCAGAAAGTGCTTGGAACCATTCGTATCAAACGGACCAATTTCCCATCTGGGAATGTCCAAAATCAGCAAATGCTCTCCCAGTAGCTGAAACAGCCTGCGGTCTCGCCTAATGCTGCGAAGTTCTTCTTCGTGCTGCAGGAACCAATCCCAAAAGTGTTCGGCTGTCGGCATTCGCACTGCTCGTTGTTCTAAGTGGTAATCAAGTAGCGACATTTTTCTATAAATGCCAACGTCCGTTCTGACGCCAAGAGCAGTCATCGGTTTTTGATCGCCGAAAGGCGGGTTAGGGCCAAAAGCCGCCGGATGGTGCTGAGATTCTAATGTCTGGCTTTGCGCCCTTTTCGGAATCTGCGAGCGGCCGTTGTGGGGCGAGAATAGGACTCTCTCCGATGATCGCCTGTGAGCTCTCAAAGTGCTTTCGGGCGCTTTAGAGAAGGCCACCTTCTGGCCAATTACGCCAATTTGTATTTCCGGCTTCGCCGATTGAAAACTTGTTGGGGTCTCCAGTTTGAACGACATTGGCGAGTTTACTGAACGTGGCAACCTCACTTGGTTTTTGCCCGTTGGCTAAATCTGGGTGCTGCCAATCATCGAGAGTAATCAAATGCGGCAGTGAATTAGGGAGATTTGTTTTCCGCTCCGTTTGCGAGGCAAGTAACAGCTCTCGGTGTTGTTCGGCGAGCAGTCTGCATAGTTCGTGAACAGCTGGCCGATCAAACTCCAAGCGGATGCCGGCCGCCTCATACTCTGGGTTTGACGGAAGCGGAATAGATTTGCCTCGAATTATAACCTCACCCGATAACGCGACTAGCTCTGGATTTTCTTCGTCGATCCAGTCGTCGTTCTCTATGGGAAAGAAACTTCTGAATTCGTAATTTTGATTGTGTTTAAGGTAGTTGTTGTAAGCCTCGTCGCTAGCATAGTTGGATCGAGGGTTTCTGTTCTCAACTGACGAGGCAATTGTCTGCACACTCAGGTCAGGTTGACCAGCTCTGGGTGAAAACCCAAAGATCTCGAAAACGAATGCCCAGTCTCGATCGTTGCAAAAAACCGATAAGCGCGATGCGGCCAGATATAAGTTTCCATTGTCGAGCATTGGGAACTGAAAGTTGTCCGCCGCGTCATCGAGCAGTCTCAGAACTTTTCGTTTCTTCTTTTTGTTCCCGAACATGCGATCTCCGCTTCGATCCGAACGCAGAATAGATCCATCATCACAAAAAGCAAAATGCTTACATGTGCTTCAATGAAGATTGCGAGCGGCCATTTTAGGGCGACTTAAGTCATTGGTTTCTGTAGCGCGATCGATGACGAAGGGTCAAAATTGATCTGATCAAGCGCGAATCCTTACGTCTGGAAATGCGCCCAAAGCAGAAGATACGAACAAAGCCTCCACCTCATGAAATTAGCGAGGATTTGTCCTCTCCTATCGCCCCCGCTCACGAGGATAAGCGTCCCCCAGTTCGTCTGACGCACATCGCCCCCACACTATCGCCCATGAATGTTGACCGGTCTTTCCTCAGCATGGGGCTGGAAGTTGCGGAGCGCGCGCTGACCGATCTGGTCGCGCGCGACAATCTGCATCTGCGGCCCGAAAAGATGCCGCGCACGCGCCGTGCCAAGGCGAATGGCCGGTTGAAACAAATTGAACAGATCGTCCGGCGGCTGCTCACCCTCATGGCGCTCAGCCTGCACATCGTGTTCGCGCCGCCGCGCAAGCGCGCGCCAGCCCCCGGCCTGCCGGAGGGCGTCGAGCTGGTCACCTTCCCCGGCGCGGCAGACCCCTGTTTCGCGCTGCCGCCCCGTGCGGGCGGTCCATTTCCGTCTGGACCGGTTATGGACACTTTCGGGACCACTTATGGACCACAAGGACCGGTCCCGACCGCGAGACTGCTCGCGCGCATCCGGGCGATCCGCCGCGTCCTGAAATCCCCGGACAGCGCCGCCAAGCGCCTTGCCCGCTCCCTCCAGCGCCTCAAGGCCAGCGGCGAACCAAGGCCCATGACGGGACATGCACACAGCGCGTTCCGGCTGTCCCCGGAACTCGGGGCGCTGTCCACGGCCCTGCCGGGGCTCCTCAATGCCTCGCTTGAGGCGACATGGGAGGAGTCCGGCTGAGGCCCCTCCACATGCAGATGGATTGCCGGAGCGCAGGCCGCGTGTCCGGATAGGGGCGCATCCGCGCCCGCCTGCGACAAAGGGATTTCATTCCCCCCTCTTGCAATTGGTGGCCAAATCCTGCCCATGTCGCCGCGGACTTTGCAGGAGCAGGAATCATGACCGGAGTAGTGGTTGTCGGGGCCCAATGGGGCGACGAAGGCAAGGGCAAGATCGTCGACTGGCTGTCCAGCCGCGCCGATGTGGTCGTCCGCTTTCAGGGCGGGCACAATGCTGGCCACACGCTGGTCATTGACGGCAAGGTGTTCAAGCTGGCCCTGCTGCCCTCCGGCCTCGTGCGCGGCGGCAAGCTCTCGGTGATCGGCAATGGCGTCGTGGTCGATCCATGGCACATGCTGGAAGAAATAAAGGGCATTCAGGCCCAGGGCGTCGAAGTCACGCCTGAGACGCTCGTGCTCGCTGACAATGCCTCGCTCATTCTCCCGTGGCACAAGGACATCGACGCCGCCCGCGAAGGCGCGCTCGGCGCTGGCCAGATCGGCACCACGAAGCGCGGCATCGGCCCGGCCTATGAAGACCGCGTCGGCCGCCGCGCCATCCGCGTCGCAGACCTTGCAGACCCCGCCGCCCTCGACATGAAGATCGAGCGCCTTCTGGCCCACCACAAGCCGCTGCGCATCGGTGTCGGCTTGCCAGAACCAGACGGCGCCGAGCTGAAAGCAGAACTGCTCAAGATCGCTGACCAGATCCTGGCCTATGCCAAGCCGGTCTGGAAACTGCTCGACGAACAGGTCCGCGCAGGCAGTCGCATTCTGTTCGAAGGCGCTCAAGGCGTGATGCTGGATGTTGACCACGGCACGTATCCCTTCGTCACATCGTCCAATGTGGTGGCAGGAAATGCCTCTGCCGGCTCAGGCGTTGGCCCCGGCGCAATCTCCTACGTGCTCGGCCTCGCAAAGGCTTACACGACCCGTGTTGGCTCAGGTCCCTTCCCCACCGAACAGGACAATGAGATCGGCGAACGCCTTGGCACGGTCGGCCGCGAAGTCGGCGTGAACACGGGCCGGGCTCGCCGCTGCGGCTGGTTTGACAGTGTGATGGTGCGTCAGGCCTGTGCGACCTCCGGCGTTACCGGCCTCGCCCTGACCAAGCTCGACGTGCTGGACGGCTTTGACGAGATCAAGGTCTGCGTCGCCTACAGGCTGAATGGCGAGACAATTGACCACTACCCTGCCGGCCTGACCGACCAGGCCGCTGTAGAGCCCGTCTATGAGACGCTTCAGGGCTGGAAAGGCTCAACCGCCGGTGCGCGATCCTGGGCGGACCTTCCGGCAGAAGCGGTCAAGTATGTGCGCCGCCTCGAAGAACTGGTCGGCAAACCGTGCGCGCTGGTCTCCACGTCGCCGGAGCGCGAAGACGTAATCCTGATGAAGGACCCGTTCGAGGGCTAACCGCCTTTGATCATGTCCGTCATTTAAGGTTTTCTATCTGGAACTCATGCCTTGTCTCCCTGTTGGTCAGGACAGACAACGAGGAGTTTCCAAATGACCGACACAATCAACAGAACCGAAATTGACGCCCTCAATGACGTCACCAAGGTACTGATCGACAGCCGCAAAGGCTACGAAAAATGCGCTGAACTCTCAGATGAGAGTTTTGCGTTTCGCACCCAGTTCCAGAAGCGCGCCAGTGATCGCGCAGCACTGATCAGCCGCTTCCAGCAGCAGGTCCGTACTCTCGGCGGCGAACCCCAAACTGAGGGTGGTACGCTTGGGTCGCTTCATCGCGCCTTGACCGAATTCTCGTCCATGTTTCAGGACGACAGAAAAGCTGCCCTTGAGGCGATTGATGACGGCGAAGAACACCTGGCCGACTCGATCAAGGATCGCCTTGAAAAGTCCGAAGTCCAGGGCCAGTCCCGCGCCCTTCTGGAAGAAGCCTATTCGAGCGCCCGCTCTGGCGAAGCCTTTGCGGACAGCTTGAGCTGAATACAGGCATAGCAGAAATTTTGAGGGGCGGTTCTTTTTTCTGGAGCCGCCCCCTTTCATTGGATTCCCTCGAAGGGGGATGAAAGCCGCATATGCGAGGAACCAATGAGCCCGTCGCGCAGTTGATTAGAACACCCTCCAACCAGCAGATGGATTTCTCTCATGTCCGACAAACCAGATCTTTCCCTCGACGAGGGCGGCGCACCTCATCAGTCAACTGAGGATGGCTACGAGACCATGACCACCCAGCAAGGCGTGCCCATTGCCGACGACCAGAACCATCTGAAAGCGGGCGCGCGCGGACCGATGCTGACCGAAGACTTCATCTTCCGTGAAAAGATTTTCCACTTCGACCATGAGCGCATTCCTGAACGCGTCGTGCATGCCCGCGGCTACGGTGCGCATGGCTATTTCGAGACACTGGATACGCTTGAGGACGTTACCACGGCAGACATTTTCCAGAGAAAAGGTGAGAAGACCAATGTCTTCGCCCGCTTCTCTACCGTGGCTGGCAATAAGGGCTCGCCCGATCTTGCGCGCGATGTGCGGGGTTTCGCCGTGAAGTTCTACACGAAAGAAGGCAACTGGGATATTGTGGGCAACAACATCCCTGTCTTCTTCATTCAGGACGCCATCAAGTTTCCAGACCTGATTCATGCGGCCAAGCCGGCACCGGACCGGGGCTTCCCGCAGGCCCAGACAGCACATGACAATTTCTGGGATTTCATCTCCCTGTCTCCGGAATCCATGAACATGGTCATGTGGATCATGTCCGACCGGACCATTCCCCGTTCCCTGCGGTTCATGGAAGGCTTCGGCGTCCACACATTCCGGTTTGTGAATGCCGAAGGCAAAGCAACCTTTGTGAAGTTCCACTGGAAACCAAAGCAGGGCCTGCAATCGGTAGCTTGGAACGAAGCCCTGAAGATCAATGGCGCCGACCCGGACTTCCACCGCCGCGACATGTGGGATGCCATCCAGATGGGCGACTATCCGGAATGGGAACTCGGTGTGCAATTGTTCGACGAGGAATTTGCCGAGAATTTTGAGTTCGACGTACTGGATGCGACCAAGATCATTCCGGAAGAACAAGTGCCCGTCCGCATTGTCGGACGCATGGTCCTGAACCGCGTCGTCGACAATTTCTTCGCTGAGACTGAACAGGTCGCCTTCTGTACACAGAATATCGTGCCCGGTGTCGACTTCACTGCGGACCCGCTGCTGCAGGGCCGTAACTTCTCCTATCTCGACACCCAGTTGAAGCGCCTTGGTGGCCCGAACTTTACACATATCCCGATCAACCGTCCGCAATGTCCGATGCGCCATTTCCAGCAGGATGGCCATATGGCGATGGAGAATCCCAAAGGCCGCGCCAATTACGAACCGAACAGCTGGGGACCGGAAGAAGGCGGACCGCGCGAAGATCCCGCCAAGGGGTATCGATCCTATGCCGAGCCGGTTGGCGGAGAAAAGACGCGCCTGCGCCCGGAATCCTTCGCCGATCATTACAGCCAGGCCCGCCAATTCTATGTGAGCCAGACCAAGGTCGAGCAAAAACACATGGCAGACGCCCTGACCTTCGAGCTCAGCAAGGTTCAGAAGATGGAAATCCGTCTTCGCATGCTGTCTCACCTGCTGAACATCGATGAAGACTTGGCGAAAAAAGTGGCGGATGGCCTCGGCGTAACCGACATGCCGCCAGCGGCTGATCCGGCCAGCCCTCCCATCACGGACTTGCCTGCTTCCGATCCCCTGAGCATCCTGAAGAACGCTCCAGACAGTTTCGCAGGCCGCAAACTGGGTATCTTTGCCACGGACGGCGCGGATGCAGACCTCCTGAACGCGCTGAAGAAGGAAGTGACCTCCGCTGGCGGCATGACGATGCTGATCAGCCCGAAAGTGGGCGGCATCACACTCAGTGACTGGTCGCACATGGAGGCCGACGAGAAAATCGATGGCGGTCCATCGGTCCTCTTCGATGCCGTCGCCCTGCTGATCTCCGAAGAGGGGGCAGACATGGTCAAGAACGACGCCCCTAGCCGGGATTTCGTGGCCGACGCGTTCGCGCATTGCAAATTCATCGGCTATGTCGAAACGGCCCAACCTCTCATGGAGAAGGCCAGCGTCTGGGATGCGAAGGATGAGGGCTGCGTCGCGCTCAGCAAGACCGAAGATGTGCCCGGTTTCGTGAAGACACTCGGCAAGCTCCGCCATTGGGATCGCGAACCGATGGTTGACCTTGACGGCTAGGACAAGGCCCCTGCCCCGGAATTGAAACGAACATGAAGGAAGGCGGCCAGTTCGCCTTCCTTTTTTAAACGTCCATCATACGGCGGACCCATTTCGTGGTGCCTTCTTCCATCCCTTTGAATTTGGGCAGGGAGTCCAAGCGACCGACGAACAGGGCGTCCGGCTGGGCCAGGCGTTTGACGTGGTGGTAGAGTCTGGACTGCGTCTCCGGCGTCGAAACAAGAAACAGACGTTCATCCAGCTTCCTGGTCATCAGCGAGATATTGGAGGCCTGCAGCATTTTCCCGCCGGTGTAATAGACCACAAACATATCGGCGTCCGGCAAATCTGGATCAATCATGGAAACATCCCGTCATTTTTTAAAACAACGCGGCAGGTTTCAGGAGGTTTCGGAAGACTTCGGAATGGTGGGCGGTACAAGGTTCGAACTTGTGACCCCTACGATGTCAACGTAGTGCTCTACCACTGAGCTAACCGCCCGATCCATTCGGAAGCAGGGGTAATGGATAATTCAGCGCGCGCCGTCAAGCCGGGTTTGGCGGTGTAACGACGCAGAGCGCAATTTTCTGCAGTATTGGCTCCGGTGTCGCAGGATCTTCGGCAAAAAACCAGACTTCGCCAAACGGATCATTTGCGGAAAAGGCATGTCCCTCAAACTCGAAAGACAACCAATGTCCAAGCTCCGAGGGCGTAAGAGACACTATGTTCGCGCCATCCAGAAAATTCAGGCGCAGCATGCATTCATCCATACTCATCGCAGCCGGCGCATCAAAGAAGTGCCGGCCAGCGTCATGGGATAGGGATTTCAGCAGCTTGGGAGGCTCAATGTCGGAGCCCCGCCCCATCAGGCCGCCATCACCTTGTCGACCTCATCCACGATTTCGCGGAGATGGAAGGGTTTGGACAGCACTTTCGCGCCTGCAGGTGTCGGAGCCCCGGAGGAGAGCGCCACGGCGGCGAACCCCGTAATGAAGACGATTTTCATGGCCGGGTCGAGTTCGGCGCCCCGGCGTGCCAGTTCGATTCCATCAAGGCCGGGCATGACAATATCGGTCAGCAGCAGATCGAACACTTCGCGCTCCAACGCGGACAACGCGCTTTCGCCGTCAGCGTAATCCTGGATCTCGTGTCCGGCGCGACGCAGAGCGGCGGCCAGGAACAAGCGCATGGAATCGTCATCTTCGGCCAGCAAAATCTTGGTCACGCGGAATACCCTCTTCTCGGTAGAACCCTAAGCATAAAGACGCAGTTCGGTAAATCAGGCGTGAATATCTGCGGACTTAAAGTCGGAAATTACTGCGGGCACCGGCTGGATTCTCGTGAAAAGGCTTGACCTTCAGGCAAACAAAGAAACGATGTGCTGAATGACAGACGCCCCCCAATTTCTTGACAGACCTGAGCATTTTCAGCGAACGGCCGGTTCGCAGGACAGCCCTGCGGCCACGCCTCGTTATGAAACGCCGTACCGGCTGGTAACCCCGGAAAAAATGTTGGCGCCAGTCATTTTTGCCTCGCCACATTCGGGCAGTCTCTATCCACATGAGATGCGCGAGGCACTCTGCGTACCGGTGGACACCGTACGCCGGACGGAAGATGCGTTCGTGGACGAGTTGTTCAGCGCCGTTCCTGAGCAGGGCGGCATACTCGTGGCGGCGAAATATGCTCGCACAGTCGCTGATCTCAATCGCGACCCACGGGAACTCGACCCGAACATGTTCAGTGATGGAGTCCCTCGCCCCTGCGGCATGCCGACAGCGCGTGTGGAAGCCGGGCTCGGCTGCTTGCCGCGTGTCGCAGCCAGGGGAGAGGCGATTTATGCGCGCCGCCTTACCCGATCAGAAGGAGAAGCGCGCCTGTCCGGCATTCACGACATCTATCACCAGTGCCTGGCGACTGAGCTGGGCAGCCTGAAGGAGCGGCACGGCCGGGCCTTCCTTATTGACTGCCACTCAATGCCCAGCGTCCAGCCTGGGCGTCGCAATCTGGCAGATATTGTGTTGGGGGACCGGTTCGGCTCCAGCTGTGACCCACGTCTGACGGGGCGAATTGAGCGCGCATTCCGAGCGAACGGGTTCAGCGTTGCGCGGAATGCGCCCTATGCAGGAGGGTATACGACACGTCGTTATGGCCGCCCCAAGCGAGACTTCCATGCGGTACAGATCGAGATCAATCGCGGACTGTACATGGATGAACAAGCGGTCGAGACCAGTGCCGGCTTTGCGCAAATGCAGCAAGTCTTGTCCGCTATTGTCGTCGAAATCCTCGACGTCGCGACCCAGATCGGTCGGCGCTGATCGTCGGAATACCCTGCAATTGCAACAGATCCGCGTTACTTCCAAAAAAAAAGGCCGCGCTACGAGAGCGCGGCCAAGGTCAAAGGGAGGAAACGCCAGAGGCGTCTGCACCGGAGTGCAAGACCAGATTTATGTTGCGGCGCACAAAACGCAACCGATGATTTGGCAAATTCCTGCAATTTGGAAATGCAGCCCAAATTTTAGGCAAATGTGACCACCGGCACGCCATTTGCGAGAGACCAGCCCGAACATCCCGTTTTGGGACTGAGAGCGGTCCCATCCGCAAGGAGCTGAACATGGCTGATGAAACCGACCTGCACGTAGGCAAACGCCTTCGCCGCCGCCGCCGCCTGCTGGGCATGACCCAACAGGACCTTGCGAGTCAGGTAGGCGTGCGTTTCCAGCAGATCCAGAAGTATGAATGCGGTGCCAACCGCATCACGGCATCTCGACTCTATGAACTGGCGAAAGCCATGAACGTCTCAGTGCAATACTTCTTCGACGGCATTCCCGCAGCAGACGCACCGGATGCCGCGAATGACGCCGAACGCATGGAAGGTGATATTCTTTCGCAAAAAGAGACGTTGGAACTGGTTCGCGCCTACTATCGCCTCGGCGAGCGCCCCCGCAAACGCCTCCTGGAACTGGCCAAGGCGCTGGAAGGCGACACCAGCAGCACGGGCGTCGCTTGACGCCCAGCCCGGGGCGGGGCAATCCCATGCCCGCATGACAAATTCCTACTCCCTCGAAGATGAGCTGACCTTTGCAGGTCGTCTCGCAGATGCGGCCTGGTCAGCGATCCGGCCGCATTTTCGTGCACTGGATGCCGTCGACAACAAGATCACAATACCCCACGCCGAATTTGACCCCGTGACGGCCGCCGACACGGGCGCCGAAGCGGCGATGCGCGCCCTGATCGAAGCGGAACGGCCCGATCACGGCGTCACTGGCGAGGAATTCCCCGCTAAACCTTCGAAGAACGGGTTCACTTGGTTACTGGATCCGATAGATGGCACGCGCGCTTTCGTAGCCGGCCTACCGAGTTGGACCACATTGATTGCCTTGTGCGATGAAACGGGCACGCCCGTCATCGGCATCATTGACCAGCCCGTTCTGGACGAGCGTTATCTCGGCTGGCCGGGGGGTGCAGCGGTTCAGCGCGCGGGGACACAAACACCGATCCAGGTCTCCGACTGCCGAGACCTCCGCGAAGCAGTCATCTCCACGACAGATCCCTTTATCCTGAACCCCGCCGAACAGGGCGCATGGACCCATCTGAGAGCTACAGCTCGGATCAGCCGCTATGGGCTGGACGCCTACGCTTATGCCCGGCTAGCCGCCGGCACGATCGACCTTGTGGCGGAAAGCGGTCTGAAAGCATGGGATGTGGCCGCGCTGATCCCGGTTGTGCGGGGCGCAGGTGGCCTCGCGACGGACTGGCGTGGCAACGAACCAAAGCTCGGCGGTCAGATCGTCTGCTGTGCCAGCGCAGAAATCCTCGAGCAAGCGCTGTTGGCGCTCCGCCGGTCTGCCGATACATGAGCGCCTACGGGCCCTCGACCTCGTAGCCTTTGGCTTCCAACATTTCGATAACGCTGTCTTCGCCCGCCAGATGACCGGCTCCGACAGCGATCAAGCGCGTGCCGGGCTCTTCCAGCATGGCTTCGATCTTGCCAACCCAGATCTCGTTACGAGACTTCAACAGTGCATCATAGACATCGTCTGACCCCATCATGTCCGGATTGGACATGAGCAGGCCAATCCCGTGCACATCGCCATCAACCCACTCGGACACCAGCGTATCGAGCACATCTCCCCCCTCCTCGATGGACTCGGCAGAGCTCACAAGGAAATCGACCTGCACATCTGTGGGCATATTGGCGAGACGGCCCAACTGCTCGTCTATTGTCTCCAGATAGGCGAATGACTTGCCTGCCGCGCGAGCTTCTGCGCCCAGAACGGTTTCTACGCCGGCATTCGGGTCGAAGCCTTCCTTCTTGATCTGCAGAACAGAGAGATTCACCGCCGCCCACCACGGCCGCATCGGCTCAATCGCGCCGAGTGGCAGTCCGACATGGTCAAGCGCCTTTTGAAGCTCTGCGCGCTCCAGTTCGCTGAGCAAACTCGACAATTGCTGACCGTTTTGCAGCATGCCTTGTGTGGAGATGAACTTCATCATTTCGGACGCCGCAGCCTGGCTTGTGACATCTGCCTCAAAGACGACCGTATCAGCCTCCGCGAGGGCGGCATCCATCTCATCGCTGCGCCATTCCAACTCCGGGCGGAGCAAGTGCACCGTACCAAATATGTAAAGCGTCGTGTCTTCGTCCTGCAGCGTCCACAAGGCTGGCTCCCCTGCCCCTCGGGAAGCTTCCGCTTCGCTCAACGCGGCCTCATAAGCAGCCTTCTGCGCTTCCAGTTGCGCCGCTCGGTCTGCGGGCTCTTCCTGAGGCACTGCCGGGCTGGGCTCTTCCCGTGCCCCGCAGGCCGGAAGGCCCAGCAACAGCGCCATGGCTGTGACGGTCATCGCAATGGTGAAAGTCCGCATGTCTGGCTCCTGAATCTGTGTCTGTTCCAGACCTAGCCCAAAGTGATCAAGGCGCAAGCACCCAGCGCTGCGCAAACCGCACTCCGGCGTTGCACTCACTCGCCGGTTGCCGTATTCACCTGCTTCGGTTTGCACCCATAGCTCAGCTGGATAGAGCGCTGCCCTCCGAAGGCAGAGGTCAGAGGTTCAAATCCTCTTGGGTGCGCCAATAAAAACAAGGTGTTAGACAGTTTTCCAATTTTTCTAAAGACGCTGTGTCCACACCATGTCCACACCGATTTCGTAGCTGCGAAATAATTAGGAAATTTGCACTCCGGCTCTCTGCTGCGAGCAAACGTGTTCATTTCTCTATTCAGGTCAGGAAGCGCTGCGGCAACTCTACGCCATTTGGGTGGAGGTCCGCCAAGAGGTTCGGACGACACGGTCTATGTGGTCGGGAAAAGTATATGGATTTTAATTGCAACCAAGATTAGTATTCCGCAGTTGGCCTGCCTCCCAAAACGTGGTCCAGAACTTGAGTTAGTACCGGCTTCAAATATGGAGCTGAGACATGGGCAAGAGATTGAAGCCTGAAGAGATTATCGCAAAGCTACGCGAGGTTGAGGTTCGC